>Ga0315309_1000003_pt1 | contig 405499 bp, 406 predicted proteins | sample TDP4_MG_FD_203080 | JGI IMG/M metagenome (GOLD analysis project Ga0315309, IMG submission 203080) | Freshwater sediment microbial communities from Lake Towuti, South Sulawesi, Indonesia - TDP4 | ecosystem: Environmental > Aquatic > Freshwater > Lake > Sediment | place: Indonesia: South... | reverse complement strand
GGTTATCGTCTTTTCGATGGGCATCACACGAGCCCAAGGATAGTTAGAGGCACCACCTTCCAAGCCACCTCCGCTCATATAGTATTTTTCGAAGAGCTCCCCCACTTTCCGTTTGTCATCGGAATCACGACCCGAGGAGAAGTAGAACTCAAAAATACCCGGAATCATCGGCATCAGAGAGTAGTACACATTGCCTTCGCTCTTACTCGTGAAACGGAAAAGCAAACCCCTTGAAATTAGACGATCCACAATTGTTTGGACCTTTTCCCTAGGGTTTCCTGTCTTTTCAACAATTTGGTCTATTGTTTCTGGGTCTTGGTATGGAGCAGTAAAGTGGGTTAGGAATTCGGCTTCTTCTTTTGTGAAGAGAACCCTGAGTATTTCCATTACTTCCTTGGTTCTTTGAACCCTTATGGGCCATGAGCTTATCTTTTCCCTCAATCTTTCATAAACGTCAGCTTCGGTCACAACTTTCACCTCGCTAAACAGAAAGTGTATCTAACTCATATGGGAACGAACTCGTAGGTTATGAAACCTTCTGGTTCTCTTTTCGCGGTTGTTAGGCGCACTTTCATTTTTGGCTTTATCTTTGTGGGATCATCTATCTTTAGCCAAGCTAAGACCCTTACACCTTCCTTCATCTGGGCAATGCCAACTACGTAGTCTGGATAATGAGCATAGGTTGAAGGTTTCACAAATATCATGGTGCAGGTTAAAAGTTCTCCTTCACCGCTTAAGGGTATCCAATCCATGCTAGATTCTAGGCATTTGGGACAATCAGCTTGGGGTGGGAAAAATTTCTCGCCACACTTCTTGCACTGGGTCATGTAGATTTTGCCCTCTTTTAACCCCTCAAAGAACTTCTGAACCTTAGCCACGCCAAACAGAAACCTTAAAGGTAATTCACGCATGCTGATATAAAGCGGTAGCTTCGTTTTCTCATCTTCAATTATGGGTAAGCCTTTTTCTTCAATACCCCGTTTTGCGTTTTCATTTAGCTCAGACATAAAATTCCCCTACATGTGTGGTTTTTCTAAAGAAAGTATGGTTACATATGCATAGTGTCCAGTTCCGCCGATGTTATGGGCCAGCGCCCTTCCCTTCTTAATCGTTGCTTGGGCTTCTGGGCTGGCATACTTACCATACTCTTGATGGAGCTGCTTTGTCAAGCTATAGATCATGGAACACCCGGTGGCGCCTATGGGATGGCCTTTGGCCTTCAAGCCTCCATCAATATTTACCGGTATGATGCCACCATTGTAGGTTTGCTTTTCTTTTATAAGCTTTAAGCCTTCCCCTCTTTTACAAAAACCCAAATCCTCATAAGCCATAAGCTCTGCTATTGTAAAGCAGTCGTGCACACAGGCTACGTCAAAATATTTAGCAGCATCGTTATAGTCTATTCCAGCCCTTTTATAAGCCTGCTTAGCAGCCTCAACCGCAGATTCTAAACCCGAGTATTCGAGTTTCGAAAACATGTCTCTTTTGCTCAGATTTATCGTTCCCGTGGCGATTCCTATGCCGCTTATCCATACTGGTGTATCCGTAATTTTTTTGGCAACATCTTCGCTGGCCAATATTATCGCTGCAGAACCATCAGTCAAAGGACAGCAATCAAACAGTTTCAGCGGCCAAGCAATGTACCTGGACTGCATAACAGTATCAACGCTTATTGCCTTTCTAAATTGGGCTTTGGGGTTCATGGAAGCGTAATAGTGGTTTTTCACGGCTATTTCTGCCAAGTCTTCCTCTTTTAACCCGTGTTTCCACATGTAGCTTGTGGCATGAAGCGCATAGTATCCAGGAAAAGTCATGCCGAAGTTTTCAAATTCCCAGAAGTAGTTTCCGGCCCTTCCGATGAACTCCACTTGGACTGGTGTTGGAGATTCGTACATTTTCTCTACGCCCAGAACCAGTGCCAAGTCAACGTATCCGCTAGCAACAAAGTTGTACCCGACAGCCAAGGCGGCGCTGCTCGTTGCACATGCTGCCTCGACTCTCATGCTTCCTTTAGGGAGCGTACCACAATACTCTGAGCAAGTAACAGCTGGTAGAGCTTCGGCGCTCCATCCACCAGCACTGCCAACCACAAGAAACTCAATGTCTCTTGCTGCGAGATTTGCATCTTTCAAGGCTTCGCTTACGGCTTCCCATGCAAGTTCATCAATTCTCACGTCGTATCTGTTTCCAAACTTGCTTTGACCAACTCCAACAATTGCTACATCGCGCAACTCAAACACCTTTAACAAAATCCATCATTTTGGTTTTGAGTTAAAAATGTTTGCGCAATTTATTCCTTTCGGTTTAAAAGCTGATTTTAGCCATGCGGACCGCGCTTGCTATTCTTAATCTTTTTATTCTGCTTCCAAGGTTTAATTAAGTTTCAGTGGTAGGTATGAGAACTTCCAAAGAGTACATTGAAAAGCTTCGAAAAATGAGGAAAAACGTGTATATGAATGGAGAACTTGTCGAACGCGACGACCCTGAGCTTTTGCCGTCCATAAGAGTTCTCTCAAAAACCTTTGACCTTGCAGACGACTCTGAATTTAAGGATTTGATCACCACAACCTCGCACCTAACAGGGAACGTCATAAATCGTTTTACGCACATAAACAGAAGCGCAGATGACTTGTTGAAGAAGCAGCGAATGATAAGAAAAGCTTGTCATCTTACAGGGGGTTGTATCCAGCGATGCATGGGATGCGACGCCATAAACGCCCTTTCTTTTGCAACCCACGAAGTCGATAAGGCTTATGGCACAGAATACCATAAGAGATTCTTGAATTACTTGGAATACTTCCAGAAAAATGATTTGACAGCTGCGGCAGCTCAAACGGATGTTAAAGGGAACAGAAGTCTTAGACCATCCGAACAGAAAGATCCAGACCTTTATGTGCATGTAGTGGAGAAACGGAATGATGGTATAGTTGTGAGGGGCGCCAAGAACCACATTACGATGGCCGCTGTTGCCGATGAGATAATCTGTTTGCCCACTAGAGCTATGAGGGAGGAGGATGCTGATTATGCCGTGGCCTTTGCCGTCCCGGCTGACAGCGATGGAGTTAAGCTGATCACGCATGTAGCAAACCCTCGACCGAGGAATGTGTTTAAGGCTCCGATCGCTGATTTCGGTTTCGCAGACTGCTTTGTGATTTTTGATGACCTCTTTGTTCCTTGGGAAAGAGTGTTTATGTGTGGCGAATGGCCTTTCGCCGTATTGTTGGCTCACGGCTTTGCCCTATACCACAGGCATAGCTATACGGGCTGCAAACCCGCGGTGACAGATATAATAACAGGTGTATCAGCTCTTGTCGCTGAGTATCAGGGGATAGCTGATAAACCCCATGTTAGGTCAAAGCTGGCTCATCTTGCGAGTGTGGCTGAACTTGTGTATGCAGCGGGATTAGCCTCAGCTGTTGAGGGACAACGGCATGAATCTGGCACTTTCATACCAAATACAGTCTATGCAAACGTTGGCAGGCGACACGCTGGCTTGAACATCTATCATGAATCTGAAATACTCACAGACCTTGCGGGAGGATTGCCCGCAACCCTTCCGTTTGAAGGAGACTTTGCGAGTCCTGAAACTAAACATTATCTTGAAAAGTACATTATGAGGAAGGAAGACATTCCGCCTGAAAATGTTCATCTATGTTTTCGCCTTCTCTCAGACATGTTATGCTCGTCTTTAAGCGGGGTTTCAGCCGTTGCAGGTGTCCATGGAGGGGGCTCTCCAATAATGGAGGAAATAACGATTGCTGCTACTTATGATTTTGAGGAGAAGAAGAAGATAGCGAAATATTTAGCTGGCATCAAAAAGCTTTCTACATCTAAAATCTAAAGCCCGTTTTTTGTGTTCACTGATCTGGAGCTTAATTAAAAGGATTTAGGTATTCAATCATTTAAATTCCAAAAAAAGAGAAAAATGGTATAGAACATTGTTAGATAAGACTTAAATAACCAGACTTTTCCTTAAATTTTGTAGAAGGAGGAAGGAAAAATTAAATTAAAAGTGTTTGTAGGAATCGCTCTGACGTTTCTGATGGCTAGTCTTGTATTCTCTGGATTGCCAGTTGTCAAGTCTTCGCCGGCGACTATACAAATCGGAATCATCGGTCCAAAGGGCTGGATACAGTGGGATGGCCTCTGGGAAGCCGCTCAAATGGCTAGAAACGAGATAAACGCTAAAGGAGGCATCTTGGGAACACATCCGATTGAGCTGATAGACATCGATGAACACGCAGCAGACTTTCGACCTGACTTGGGCATCGAAGAAGCGATAAAAGCACTTGATGGCACAACGGCGAGTTGCCAATTTTTTGTAGGCGGCTTTAGAACCGAATGCGTCTTACCAATACGCGAGGCAGTTATGGACTTTGCAGCGGCAAATGGTAGACCAATATGGTTCATCGCTGGTGCAGCCACGAATGAGCTGATTGACTGCGGAGGGGCAGGGCACATGCCCGGAACCGGTACCTGTGTACGCTGCAATTACGCGAGATACAAGTACATGTTTAGAGTAACACCAATGAACTCGACAATTCTCTTCAAACAATTCGCTATGTTTTTAAGAACATATGTATTGCTAAAAAAACTAGCGCCCATGTACGGCAATTACACTGGGGTTACCATTCCTATTACCCCAACACACCCCTATGAGGAGAAAGTATACTCGCCTAAAGTGAAAACATATATTGTTGCCGAGAATCTTGTTTGGTGTGACATCATGGTAAAATGTCTCGTCGGTAACGTAACCTATCCGTACCTCTATCCAGGAGTTCCGAATCCCTACCCACCTCCGCCAAGTCCATACTCAGTACTTGGGCCAAATGCAATAATTGTCGGCGAGAAACGGCCTTCAGCCACCGCAACTACAACTGACCTTCTACCAGTATTCGCAGGTGCCGACGGTATCGACGCCACGGGCGCTAGGCTTATCATCCACATATTCTCAGCTATCGCTGGGACGAACTTCATCACTCTGTATGGCGAGAGAGACACTAATGCCGTACCCGTCGGCATCAATGTTGAAAGCCAGATGCAAGAGTTCTGGACCGCTGTGGGTGGCAAATGCGAATACGAAAGCTTTCTGGCTTCTGTAGGAACAAAGACCCCGATAGTTCCAGGCGTTACGGACAGGTTCTGGGAAGATTACAAGGGAAACTGGACACACTGCCCAATTTACACCGCATGGGGAGCCTACGACGCCATAATTGCATTAAACGAGACGATTGGGGCTATAGGAACATGGCCCCTAACCTGTGGTCAATTGATACCGGAAATTGAAAAAACCAGCAGAACAGGCATACTCGGCAGATTCCGTTACACAGGCGCAAACGGAGCACTTCACGATGTCTACTCGGCTTTAGACTGCCTATCACCCACATGGCCTAGTGGCTATGTGAGAGCGCTAATTCCTCAGTGGCAAGCAGGTGAAATGAAGATTACGTGGCCGCAAGACCGAAGCTACTCGAGAAAGTTCAGAATTCCACCATGGATGTACGATTTGGCAGACTGGGACCTTAACTTTGACGGAATAATTGACATTGAAGACATATACCGATGCGCCCTAGCCTACGGCTCGGTACCAGGTCACGAAAGATGGGATCTAGAGTCCGACGTAAACACTGATGGCATAGTTGACATAGAAGACATATATTCAATAGCTTTGCGCTACGGGCGAATCGCTCCCAAATGGCCACTTCCATAAACTTTCAAATCAAACACCCACCTTTTTTCTAATTTGAACAAGGAAAAATCTGGCTAACTGCAAAAAACTTATATGATATACAGAATGTTAATTGCCAGCGGGAAGAATAATGATCGAAGCCATCATCATTTACGGCTTAATATCAAGCGGAACCTACGCTCTTCTAGCCTTAGGATTCACTCTGGTCTACGGGGTTTCTGGCGTAGTGAACATGGCTCACGGCTCGCTGTTTATGCTCGCAGCCTACCTTTATTTTGCCTTTACATCTCAACTTGCAATAGGAATTTTCTGGGCATCCATTATCGCTATCCTTGCAACAGGGATTATGGGCAGTATTCTGTATAGGTTACTCATAAGTCCAATTATAAACGATGAAGTCGCTGTGTTGGTTGTAACCATAGGTACGGCTTTAATCTTCGAACAAGCTATAATCCTACGGTTCCGCTCGCACCTAAATCCAGTGCCTTCTTTCGTATCAGGATACTTTCAAATATTAGGGGTAAAAGTCACTTTTGCAAGCCTCTTAGCGTTTACAATGGCGCTCGTCTTATTTTTGATTTTGGGAGTCTTCCTTTCAAGATCGAAGGCCGGAAGGGCTATGAGAGCCTTATCCCAAGACCGCGAAGCCGCCCTCTTGATGGGCGTTAACATCGAAAGGCTATACATGATGACTATGGCTATATCAGCTGCAATCGCTGCTATAGCAGGAATATTGATTACAGCTTCCCAAACTGGAGCAGCCTACCCTAGCATGTGGTACCATCCTTTATACATGTCTTTTGCTATAGTCATTTTAGGTGGATTAGGCAGCGTTAGGGGCACCCTTGTTGGAGCTTTAATTATCGCATATACTGAATTAACTTTTATCTTTCTGGTTTCTGCGGCTATGGCGCTCGCAGGAGCCGCTGTCATGGCGGTAATGATTCTTATGCTTCTACTTCGACCCAAAGGGTTGTTCGGAAGACGCATAGAAATGGAGTGAAAAGACAGAATGGTAAAAAAGTATTTCAGAAACATCTATCTAAGCTTCTTGGTACACGTATTTGACATCCCCCCGAGATTCCTGGCTTTCTTAATGCTCATAATTTTTCTCTTGCTTCCAATTACAGGACTGACAGAATCCATATTAATCATGCTGATCACAGCGAACTTGTTTGCAATTTACGGGGCCAGTTGGGACCTGCTTGTGGGGCGAACTGGACAAATAAGTCTGGGTCACGCGCTATTTTTCGGGATTGGAGGATACACGACAGCCCTATTATACGTTAATTTGCAACTGGAACCATGGGCAAGCGTTTCTATCGCTGCACTGATAGGCTTTTTAGTCGCAGGGGTCATAGGATTTCCGTGTCTAAGGGTGAAAGGACCATACTTGGCATTGGTCACGATGGCATTTCCACTAATTATGATGGGGCTTGTTTATTATTTCAAGGATATAACAGGCGGTGAGTATGGCATTTCTGGTATCCCACGTTTTTTCCCTTTCCTAGGTTACTTCCAGCAAAGATTAGCAGAATACTATTTCACTTTAGTTTTAATGTTAATCTCCTCCATAATAATATACAAAATAGCAAATTCAAAGACAGGCATTGTTTTTGTGTCGATCCTTGATGATGAATTAGCATCAAAGGCCTCCGGAATTAACGTAACCAAATATAAAATAATGGCCTTTGCCATAAGCGGGTTATTCACGAGCCTAGCAGGAGCAGCTTATGCCCATATATTTCGCTCGGTAAGCGCGTCCTCATTTACATTATCAATGTCTTTTATACCGGTAATCATGACGATCTTTGGAGGGATAGGAACGATTTATGGCCCGATATCTGCAGCCTACATTTTACAAGTTCTAGACAGATATGTACTTTCAGTTAGAATACCCGTAAGTACAGAGTGGAGAAACATAATATACGCCGCTATCGTGATAATCCTTATACTCAAGTGGCCAAGGGGCATCGCAAGAATAGTAGTCGACAAACTCGAGGACATAGAAGAAGCTAGACCTGTTGAAATTGTGTACAAAAAGATGAAAAAGAAAGAAGAATCCTCCGGAGGAAGTATTAATGCACCTTCTTGAAGTGGAAAATCTGATGAAGAGCTTCGGCGGACTGACTGCGGTAAAAAATGTGAGCTTTACCGTAGATGAAGGAGAAATGATTGGTATAATCGGACCCAATGGAGCTGGAAAAACAACCCTTTTCAATTTAATAACAGGCTATCTGAAAGCAGACTCCGGAACCATAAAATTTAGGGGCGAAAAAATAACAAGACTCCCACCACACAAAATCGCCAACAAAGGGCTTGCAAGAACATTTCAAATTGTCAGACCCTTCCGACATCTGCCCACAATCGCAAACATAATGGTGGCATTAAACTCTCCAAGAGGGAAAAAGAAAATCGAGTGGATCAAAACACCTGAGAGAAAAGCCATGGAAATGCTTGAGGATGTAGGCTTGTCTGAAATGATGCTTGAACCGGCTGAAAATCTCTCACACGGAGACCTAAAACGCCTCGAAATTGCTAGAGCCTTGGCTCTTGAACCTGACCTTCTGCTTTTAGACGAACCTTTTGGTGGATTAAGCCCCATAGAAACAGAATACATGGTTAAGTCTATTCAAAGAATGCACTTGGATGGCCACACCATAGTAATAGTTGAGCATAAACTCCACGCACTCATGAGGCTTGTCAAAAGAGTGATTGTTATGCACAACGGCGAAAAAATCGCCGAAGGAACGCCTGAGGAAATAGCGAAAAACGATACTGTCATCGAAGTCTATTTGGGGAAAGGGATTTAATGTTAGAAGTTAACAACCTAACAGTACACTACGACGGAGCCTTGGCATTAAACAGTGTTAGCATAAAGGTAGAAGAGGGAGAGTTCGTAGCAGTCGTAGGACCAAACGGGGCTGGAAAAACAACACTCCTTAAAACAATTTCAGGAACGATAAAGGAGTTCCAAAGAGGAAGAAGAGAGCGAGCAAAAATTTCCGGCACAATCCTCTTTCAAAAAGAGAAAATTGATAAACTTCGTCCATGGCAAATTGTGAAAAAAGGAATCGTTCACTGCCCTGAAAGACGCAGAGTTTTCCCAGAAATGTCCGTGTTCGAAAACTTAATGATGGGGAGCTACCTCAGAAAAGATAAAATCCGTATAGAAAAAGATTTAGAGTCGGCTTATCAGCTTTTTCCCATCCTAAAAGAAAGAAGAGACCAGATGGCTCAAACGTTGAGCGGCGGAGAACAGCAAATGCTCGCAATTGCGAGGGCTCTGATGTCAAGACCTAAACTTTTAATGATCGATGAACCCTCACTCGGATTGGCCCCTTTAATAAAGCAAAAGGTTTTTGACAGTATAAAAGAAGTTTGGAGTTCAGGGATAACAATGTTACTCGTTGAACAAGATGTCAGCATCGCACTAAGTCTCGCCAACAGGGCTTATGTTCTTACACATGGAAAAATAGCAGCGCACGGAACCAGAAATGAAATAATGGAAAACAAAGATATAAGAGAGATGTATATAGGAATATAAGACACCATCATTAGTAAACAATCAGACTTTGAAAAAAGAAATAGTACAAAAACAAAATAGAGGCGATATCTCGTGGGAAAATCAAAATCCGACCAAGCCTTGGATGAATACCTCAAAAGGCCATGGTTAAAATGGTATGCTAATGGCGTACCACCCGATGTCAAACTTCCGGAAACAACCATAATAGAGGCCCTAGATGAAAACTATAAACGGTGGGGAGATAAGGTCGCTTTAGTTTTTTATGGAAGGAAAATTAAACATAAAGAGATAAGAGAAGACTCTCTGAGATTCGCAACCGCCTTGCATGATTTGGGCATACGAAAAGGAGACACAGTAGCCATATACCTTCCAAACTGTCCCCAATTTGTGATCGCCTACTACGGCATTTTAAGACTCGGAGCAACCGTCACAACCGTGAGTCCCCTTTACACGCCACGAGAGATTGCCTATCAGCTCCGGGACAGCGGAGCCAAAGCAATCATTTGTCTTGATTTACATTATGAAAAGGTAGAAAAAGCCCTAGAAGAAGTCAAATTAAACCATGTGATCATAACAAGCATATCTGAATATCTACCAGGTAGCGAAGGTTTTCTAGCTCGACTTCGAGGAAAACCGCTAAAAGAAGAAATCCAGAAACCGCAGGGATTGTTATATCTCCAAGACTTGCTTGGAAAATACTCACCAAACCCGCCCAACGTTCGAATATCACCGGACGACTTGGCTGCGCTTCCCTACACCGGGGGAACAACTGGCGACCCAAAGGGAGCCGCGTTAACACACAGAAACATTGTTGCAATTCAAGAGCAGATGAGATGCTTTTTCCCAAATATTGAAGATGGAAAGGAGTGCGGTTTAGCCGTATTACCCTTCTACCACATATACGGACAATCGGTAATCATGCTCACCGGAGCCTTCCGCGGAGGAACTGGCGTCCTATTCGCTAAGCCTGAATTGAACGAAATATTAGATGCCATTCAAAACTATGACGTAACGCTCTTCTACGGCGTCCCAACACTTTATAAATATCTCGTTGACGAACCCAAAACTAAGAGGGTAAATTGGAAGAAAATCAAATATCTATTCTGCGGAGCTGATACCCTACACGAAGCCACACGAAAGAATTGGGTAAGAATAACAGGGAGAGAGATCAACGAAGGGTATGGTCTTACAGAAACAACGGCAGTATCCCACACAAACCCGCCAAACAGAAACAAGCCTGGATCATTCGGCGTTCCACTACCAGGCACTTATGCAGCGATAGCTGACACAGACAAAGATGAATTTCTACCGCCTGGCGAATCCGGCGAATTGGTTTTAAGCGGTCCTCAAATAATGAGGGAATACTTTAACAAGCCCGAAGAAAATAAGAAGTGCTTCTTTGAAGCCAATGGCATGAGATGGTTCAGAACTGGCGACATAGTAAGAATGGATGAGGACGGATACTTTTACTTCGTTGAACGGAAAAAGGACCTAATAAAATACAAAGGTCTGTCAGTCTATTCGCACGAAATAGAAGAAGTGCTATACAAGCATCCAAAGGTAAAGGAAGCCGCAGTAATCGGGGTACCAGACCCAGAGGTTGGTGAACGAATAAAGGTCATAGTTGTTCCAGAAGCGGATTATAGAGGAAAAATAGCCGAAGAAGAGATTATCAAATGGTGCGAAGAAAGACTTGCCCACTACAAAGTCCCGAAAATTGTGGAATTCAGAGGCGAAGTGCCAAAGACAGATGTTGGAAAGGTAGATCATAAGAGGCTGAGAGAAGAAATCTTCAGGCTGGCAAAATGAAAGACACAGCTAAACATAACTTCTTCTCTTTCTAAGAGTTAAAAAAGAAAAAAGGTGTTTTGTAAAGTAATTATTCTAGGTTGCCTTAGCTATCGCGGTTCCTATGCGTCCAAATTTCATGGCGTCAGCCATAGAACCCTCTATAGTATATTGTTTGGCGAAGTATGCTCTCGTCGAGTCAAGTTCGCGTGTCAACATTTTATAGAAAACTTCTTCTGGTCCTTTTAAGGTTACATCAGGTTTTTCGTGTTTTCCCTGATGGAATGTAGCTACGCCGTTCTCGAACTTCATGTAAAAGTCCCCTTCACCCTGCACGATAAATTGTATGACTTTGTTCCATCCGACCATAAGACTCTTTGATTCAGCAACTTCATTTGCCCTTTTGGTTAGTTCTTTGTAACCCTCAGTTACTCTTCCCATTTTGAACAAGCCTCGCCATTACAGTGAAAGGTTAAAAATTTAAGTTTTTTCCAATGCTTAGTACTAATTTGATGATAAAACGCTTAAAAAAAGTGGCATCCGAAATTTTTCAATCATGATCACGCAACTTGATAACACAGTCGAGTTCTAATCTGCCTCCTATTCGGCTGGGGCGTTAGAAAATCAGTAAACGCGATGATCACATAAAGGTCTTCGTCAAGGACCAAATGGAGAAGTCAAAAGAGTTAAGCTAAAATACTTTACCAGCGTCGAATCTATACCTCAAAACGGTGCAGAAGGAGGAACCTGATGAGAAAAGTGGTAATAGTTGACTATTTGAGGTCCCCATTTTCTAGGTCCAGACCTCAAGAGCCTGAACGAGACAAATTTAATCCCTTAAGAATGGATCATGTAGCTGCTATGCTTATTGAGAAAATAGTCGAAAGGACACGCGTCAATCCCTCTGAAATTAAGGAAGTTATTGTAGCTTGTGCCTTTGGTGTTTGGGAACAGTGGACCTATGGAGGGCGTTCCATAACCATGCTAGCCAAACTTCCGGTCGAAGTTCCGGCGGTTTTTGTTGACAGACAGTGCGGCTCTTCAATGAGCGCCATACACTTTGGTGTTATGGAAATAATGACTGGACAATCGGACCTCGTGATCGCATGCGGAATGGAACACTTGACCCACGTACCAATGGGGGATAACCCATGGATCAGCCCCCCAATGGACTTGGTTGAAAAGGATGAATATAAAAAAACGTACGAGATGGAAACAGGCTTCTTCATGGGATTAACAGCCGAAAGACTATTCAAAGAGGGCGCTGAGAAGCACGGAATTACCAAGGAAGATCTGGACAGGTGGGCTTTGAGAAGCCATCAATTGGCGGCTAAGGCACAGAATGAAGGTTTTTTCAGTGACGAAATATTGCCGATAACCGTAACTTATCTCGATGGAACCGTGGAGACCATTGATAGAGACTTAAGCGTACGAGCCGATACGTCACTAGAAAAAATTCAAAGTCTCCCCCCAGCCTTCATGCCTGGAGGAGTAATAACTGCTGGAAATTCTTCTCCGTTAAATGCTGGTGCATCATGCGTGATGCTCGCCTCTGAGGAGAAGGCAAAATCGCTTGGATTAACCCCCATCGGAACTATCAAGTCTATTGGGTGGGCGGCGGTCCATCCCGCAGTGATGGGTAAGGGCCCTGTTCCTGCAAGCAAAATGGCCCTCAAAAATGCCGGACTAAGCGTTAAGGACATTGATTTTTGGGAGATCAACGAAGCGTTTGCAATTGTCACCCTCTGGAGCATAAAAGAACTAGGGATAGACGCTGAGAAGGTTAACGTAAAAGGCGGAGCCATAGCCATTGGCCATCCGCTTGGCGCAACTGGCGCGAGACTCGTCGGAACCATGTCAAGGATATTAGAAGTTGAGGGTGGACGATACGGATTAGCAACGGCATGTATAGGAGGAGGACAAGGAGTAGCAACAATTATTGAAAAAGAAAGATAGGATTCATGCATCTAGGTCATAATATAATAGTATATTTTCTTTTTTATACTAACAGAAGAAGGCGTATAACCTTCTTGTAGAGCTAAGCTTTGGAGCAAGATGTTAACTGCTAAACAGAAATAGAGAGGGCGCTTCCAGTTTATTGATAAGTCGATGAGAGTCACGCATTTTAACTCAAGAAAACAAAGGATGACATATAATTGCTGAATAATTCAGATGCATAATTCTTAATGAAAATTCATAACCCTAAAATCTAAAAAAGTATTTTAAATCTTTGGTGCTCTAGAATGGGCGAAAGTAGGGTCCCTACAGGCATTGATGGTTTAGATCCTCTTATCGAAGGCGGTTTTCCGCGGGGAAGTTTAGTTATTTTGGCGGGAAACCCTGGAACGGGCAAGACCATTTTCGGCATGCAGTTTCTATATAAGGGCGCGGTAAAGTATGGCGAGAAAGGGATCTATGTATCCTTTGCAGAAAGCAAGGATACTATCATGGATAATACTTCAAAACTTTTGAAACGTGACCTAAGAACTGAGAAGAACGGAGAAGTTAAGATTTTAGACTTTGCAACAGTTAGAGAAGAAGGACTCTCAACCATACTGGAAATGATTTTTAATGAGATAGTGGCGTTAAAGGCTAAGAGGCTTGTGATAGACTCCTTCACCGCAATGGCCCAAGCTTTTAAAGACACGATTGAGGCAAGGATTATCATCCACACTATTCTAAGCAGATTTGTTAGGCAATTAGGTTGTACCACAATCCTTATTGTGGAGGTTCCTATCGGAAGCGAGAAAATTGGATTAAGTATTGAGGAATTTGTGGCTGATGGGGTCATCACTCTAAGAAAGGAAAGTTATGATGGCAGGCTTGTTAGAGAAATCACAATAGAAAAACTTCGAGGCACAAGACTTGAAAATCAAAGATTCCTCTTCACACTCCATGAAGGCTTTCAGGTTTTCCCTCCCTACTCCTCCCACAAAGAAGGGGAATACCCCTCAGAGTTTGAACCGACCAAGGGCACGAAGACTCATTACCCCAGTGGGATTCCAGAACTCGACCAAATCTTAGGTGGACAAGGTTACCCTAGGGGCTGTTCAGTCTTATACGAGTTGGGAGAAGACGTTCCAGTGGAGGCGCTTCACCGCATTATTAGTCCCACATTAGCGAACTTCATAATGAGGAAGAGAGGGGTCATAGTTGTTCCGACAATTGAATATGGCCCTGAAGACATAAAAAAAATGGTTGCATCCCTTACAGGTGAAGAAAAATTCGACGAATGCGCTCGAGTATTAGCCTATCCCAACCCCTTGATCGACATGAACAAACCCTACATCGTACCTTGGAAGGATCCAACCGTGGAAGACATAGATGCAATAGAAAACTTCAATCTGTATATACAAACAGCCGTGGAACTGTCAAGTAGACTCGGTAAAAACGTAGTCCATTTCTTGAGCGGCGATAACCTCGCATACGTAGTGGAAAGGTTCACTTCGGCTGTGGTTGGACGATCAGTGATCGCAAACAGATCGGGAAAGGACCTAATGATCTATACATCCAAACCCAGCATTCCTGAAGACCTAAGGAAGAGCTTCGCAGACATTTTGAGCATCCATTTTAAGATAGAAGAAAGGAACGGAAGCATGATCCTCTTCGGAAAGAAGCCCAAAACCATCATCTACTGCATACAACCGGACGCCTCGAGGGACTGCCGAGTGAAACTTACACCCATAATCTAACGCCAGAAGAATACCTAACTAAGTGGAGAAAATGCCAACAGCTAAAAATTCCAAAAAACTCTTCTCGGAGGCCGTTGATGAAGCCCTACAATTTCTAGGCGAAAGCGGTAAAACGGCTGTTTACTTTTATCTGGAAAGAAACTGGTCGATAAGAAAAGAAGATATTGCAAAGAACCCAGAGGCCTTTTTTAAAGGATTGAGAAAAATGTTCGGACCAGGATCCGAGGTTCTTGAACAAGTAATTAGACGAAAACTGAAATCAAAATTAGAAAAATTTCATGAAGAAAAAGGAAGGCGAGTATCACGCAATAAAAGCGTTAGAGACAATCCAAGACTAACCCATGGAAGTGGTTTGGTGAGAACAAGTCTCCTTCCCTTAATTGCGGCGGCACACAACTCCTCAGTCTAAACGGTTCACCATTTAGCTACGCGCCAATATTTTTATACTTTTAACATGCTTTAATTGTTTGGGATGTGGAATGCCGTATTGTATAATCCTGACAGTCAAAGAGTCTAGAGGGAATTGCCCCTACTACAAAGTTGGAGACAAAATAACCTTTGAAGAACCTGAAATCATTAAGGAAGAAAGTGGCAGGTTGTGTCTTTACGCGCTATTATCCTTGGCTCCCTATCTTACCGCTCTTTGCCGGGACACACCACAAGAGGATTGGATAAATTACAAGGAAACTATTCAATGTCCAGACTCGGACAGACCAGTTGTTTTCAAAATAGAAAGAGTGCCTCTCTAAAATACTTAACAAGAGTTTTCGACGGAAAAGCAAAACTCATAATAAGAATGTGCAATGGCAAATGTTTTTATTCCGAGGTTTAACATGGGTGTCGTATGCTCAAGTGGAAACGAATTGCTAAAAACTTTATTACGATAGATGTAGGCAGAGAATACGATGAGGAGCCCTATTATTGGACAACATTCTATTACTATAAAGGGCTGGTCGTCGATACTGGTTGTCCGCACACGGCTGAGGAATCTGTAAAATTTATAGAGGATATGAAGCTTGACGTGAAGGCTGTTCTCTTAACCCATTATCACGAAGACCACAGCGGCGGAGCATATCTCTTCAAAGAAAGATTCGATGTGGATGTTTTCGCTCCCAGAAAATCCCTTGAAATCCTTGCAAACCCTCCTGAACTTCCTGCATACAGACAGTTAGTGTGGGGTCAACTAAAGCCTACAAGAGCCAATCCTCTTCGAAGAAAAATGGAATTCAACCAAGTAATAGTCACCACGGTTGATACTCCCGGCCACAGCCTTGACCACGTATCCTTTCTTATGAAAAGGTTCATGTTTATAGGTGACTTGGTGACAAACCCAACGCCAGTCATAGTAATGAGAGAGGAACACTCCGTGGAGCTTATGGGTTCGCTTAAAAAGGTTATGAACTTAGATTTTGAAACGGCATACGGCGGTCATGGGGTCTGGGATAAAAAGGGCTTAAAGGAGACCCTGAATAACATGTTAAAGCTCAAGAAGAAGGTTGAGACGCTCTGGCGTATGGGGCTAAATGCTGAACAGATAGTGGAAAAGATTTTTTCAAACGTGCCAAAGAAGGTCCTTCTGATGGAGGAAATGAGCGAGCACGAATGGTCGAGAAGAAACCTTGTTGAGTCCATCCTTAGAATGAGGCATAAGCCTTCTCAATCCTCGCCTATCCGAGAAAAGTGAAATATGCTCAATTTAAGCTGGGAAGTTAGGAAATAAAAGTTTAAACAAATCTTATTTGTTAAGGCGTTGTAACATGTGATCTGGGGACGAAAGCGTGCCTAAGATAAAGGCTAACGATGTAAATATCTACTACGAAATAAGCGGGGAAGGACCAGCACTGGTTTTGCTCCACGGATGGACAGAAAACCACAAGGTCTGGAAGTTGCAAATCCCCGAATTTTCTAAGGGTTACAGGGTTATAGCAGTAGACCTCAGGGGTCACGGAGAGTCTGATAAGCCAGAAAGCGGTTATTCAATCCAAACATTTGCAGACGACTTGTATCACGTCTTAAATGAGCTTGGAATTGACAAGGCAATCATAGCCGGGCACTCAATGGGAGGCATGACCGCTCTGGTGTTTTATCTTACATACCCTGAAAAAGCCAAAGCCCTGATTCTCGTTAACACAACAAGTGCAGGCATACACGACACGGGACCCATGCCCCTTAGAGAGACCTTAGAGCTAATCAGAACAGCTGGTTTTGAAAACGTTGTTGAACAATTCTTTGCGCAAACGTTTTTCGCTCCCGGAACAAGCGAAGATTTGATAAACTGGGCAAAGTCCGAAGTCTTGAAAAACCCTCAATACGCTGTAGAAGAAACCTTAAAGGCAATCATGAATCACGATGTGACTGGGAAGCTTTCCAGAATAGCGGTTCCTACGCTGATAATACACAGCACCCTAGACCTTGCAATAGGCGTCAAGATGGCAGAAATACTGAATGAAGGAATTCCAAATTCCAGTATCAGAATAATTGAGGGCGTAGGACACCACACAATGCTGGAGAAACCAGACGAATTTAAAACCGCCGTTTTAGATTTCCTAAGAAAACTTCAAAATGCATAGCATCACAAAGACAGACTAAATTGTCGAACTAATAGCTTCGTTATCGTTTGCCATCCAAAAGCAAGCCTAACAGCTTCCATAATCAACAATTTAGTTAAAAGAACGACGTCTCAAAAATTATATACAAGATACTTTGAGCGTGTTTTCAAAGGATGACAATTATGGAGACAGTCATAGAAAGGCTGAGAGCAATAGTCGGAAAAGAGAATGTTCTCGCCGGTGAAGAAATAGCGGAAGAATATGGACGTGACGAAGCGCTCACTGTTAAACCTTGTTCACCAGAAGTTGTAGTTAAACCAGGCAGTGGAGAAGAAGTAGCAAAGATATTAAGCTTAGCCAACAAGGAAAAGATTCCTGTTACGCCAAGAGGTGGGGGAACCGGTGTATGCGGTGGCTGCGTTGCTGTTTCAGGTGGCATCCTTCTATGCATTGAACGAATGAACAGAATCTTAGAGATTGACGAAGAAAACTGTGTGGCGGTTGTTGAAGCAGGCGTCAGGTTGGCAGACCTCTACAGGGCTGTTGAGGCATGTGGATTATATTATCCTATATATCCTGGAGAAGAAAGCGCTACCATTGGAGGAAATGTGGCCACAAACGCCGGAGGAATGAGGGCGGTCAAGTATGGAGTAACTAGACACTTTGTCTTAGGATTGGAAGCCGTTTTGCCCACCGGCGAAATAATAGAAACCGGTGGAAAGTACGTGAAAGTTTCAACAGGTTACGATTTGACGCAATTGCTTGTCGGCTCTGAAGGAACCTTAGCAGTGATAACAAAGGTCATATTGAAGCTTCTTCCACCTCCCAAGGCTATGACAACTCTTTTCGTTCCGTTTAGAAATCTTAACGATGGAATTAGGGCTGTTCCTATCATACTCAAATCTGGGGTCATCCCTATAACCATCGAATTTCTAGAAAAACTGGGGCTTAATGCTATGGAAGACTATACAGGAAAAAAGGTTCCAATAGATGAACGCGTACGCGATGATGCGGAAGCATTTCTCCTGATAGTCGTAGAAGGAAAGAGTTCCGAGGAAGCGTTCAAAGACGCCGAGTTTATTGCTGATATCTGTATGGAACATGGAGCAATCGATGTATTCATTCCTCCCACCGAAAGGGCTGGACAAGAACTGCTGGAACTAAGAGAAAAGGCTTATTACGCCGCAAAGGATGCAGGTGCAACAGATTTGGTAGATATTGTAGTTCCTCGCAGAGAAATACCGAAATTTATGGAACAGGTTCGTGAGATATCTAAGAAGTATGCCACAATCATAACGGGTGCTGGACATGCTGGAGACGGAAACATCCATCTAGCCATACTAGAGCAAGATTCCGATAGGCTTTCAATGATCCTGGGCGAAATGTACCTCGTTGGAAAGACGCTTGGAGGAGCCATTTCAGCAGAGCATGGAATCGGCTGTGCAAGAAAGAGGCACTTCCTAGAAATGGAAGACAAGACAAAGATAGAACTTATGAGGAGAATAAAGAAGACTTTTGATCCAAACAATATACTGAACCCTGGAAAAATTTTCTAACTAGAGCGGTTTCGTTCTTTTAATCTCTTTCACTCCTAATTCGAAGGCCTTCAAATTCGCTTCTGGACGTCTCTTCGCAAACATCTCCTTGATCACTCCCTTTAAAGTCTCGATTTTTACGGGTGTAAACCCAGATCCCGCCAGGCATCCTACCATAACGACATTCTGCATTATTGGATCTCCCGCCTCTTTCGCGAGTTCTGTCGCCTCAACCACATGCAAGCTGGAAACTAGTTCTTTGATGGCTTTCAAAACGTCATCTACTGCTGGATATTTTGCCATACCTGAAAGAACGTCTATCGGATAAATTGGTCTAGGATTCACAATTACTTTGGTTTTTTCGTTGCCAAAACTGCCAACCGTACGCAGACATTCTATTGGTTCGAAGCCCAAAATTATGTGAGCTCTTCCCTGTGGCATGAGTGAACCATACTGACTTTCTTTGGAGAGTCGAACGTGACTCATCACAGCTCCTCCTCTTTGGGTAGCTCCGTACGTTTCTCCAACAGAAACATAAAATCCATCTTTCACCGCTGCAGTTGCGAATATTTGAGAAGCTACGATATTTCCTTGTCCTCCAACGCCAGTTATGATTATATTTAACGGCTCTTCCACAGTCATTTCACGCCTCCTCCTCAACTATGATGGCTCCCGCTGGACAAAGTTTGGCGCAAAATCCACATCCATTGCATATGACCTCGTCTATCTTCGCCTTCCCCTTCTCATAATCCCAAATGTTTCCTGGACACCCAAAGACTCGAGTGCAAAATCTCACGCATCCGCACCCTTCGCCTATGCATTTATCCTCGTCCACATGAACCTTGGCTTTCTTCTCTTTTGAAAATGCGAGAGGACACTCATGCCTGAAGATCATCACCTTTGCCCTCTCGGCTTGAAGCATTTCATACAGGTTTTGAACTGCCTCATCTAAATCGAAGGGATCACAAACCCTCACATCGACTCCGATGGCTTTACATATGTCTTCTATTGGAATCCTCGGTGACTGATATCCTAGAGCGTTGATCCCGGTGCCCGGGTGAGGTTGATGCCCAGTCATCGCGGTAGTGTTATTGTCCAAAACCACCAACAGAAGATTAGCCCCGTTCCAGTGGGCGTTTATCAACGCCGGTATACACGCATGGTAGAATGTTGAATCCCCGACGAGTGCTATAACAGGTTTGTCTAAGCCAAATCTTTTCAGTTTTCCAAAACCATTTGCTGTTCCTATTCCTGCCCCCATGCAGTGTAAGGTTTTTGCCACGGAGAACCCTGTTGGCAGCAATCCGAGACTGTAGCATCCGATGTCTCCTGTTACAATTCCGTCCCGTCCATCCCATTTCAGGGCCTTCTTTATCGCCCATAAAGACGTTCTGTGCGGACAGCCAGCGCAAAAGCCCATGGATCTGGAAGGCACGTAGGAACTCAATAACATTTGAGCCTTTTCAAAGTATTCTTTTCTTGTCGGAGTGTACTCCAGTTTCTTTATTTCCGTTAAGGCTCTTATTACAGTATCTACGTCCAGTTCGCCAGTACCGGCGCCGAACTCGCTTCGAACATGGTTTGATTTTTTACCATAGAATCTTATGGGGCCTACGCCCTCAACTGCTAATTCTGCGGCTAACATTTTTACGTTCTGTTCTAGGAACGGATCAATTTCTTCCACAAACAAAACTTCTTTCGCATGTTTTAGATGAGTTGCGACAAGTTTCTCGGGAAGAGGCCATGTAGTTCCGAGCTTCAGTATTCCCACATCTTTTTCAAGTCCCAGCACCTTCATTGCTTCGGAAGAGTATGGCCATCCTGTCCCAGATGTTACAATGACGAAGTCGGCGTCCTCTTTGCCCACGTACCAGTTGAACTCTGAATTTTCAAACTTCTCTTGTGCCCTTTTCAACTTTTCATGTAGAATGCTGTGAAACATGCATGCGATTCTGGACGAACCCGATGTCCACATGTCTTCCGAACCAAAATTGGCTAGCCTTTTATCGCGCTTTATTGGTCCAAGTGTGACGACGCCTCTTGAATGTGAAAGCCTCGTTGAGGTTCGCAACATGCAAATGACCCCTAGTTCTTCGGAAAGATCGAATGTCCATTTGGTCATGTCCTTGGCTTCTTGCATGGTTGCAGGTTCTAACAACGGGATATCTGCGAACCTTGCGTAGTTTCGTGTATCTAGCTCTGTGGTTGTAGAGTGGGCAGACGGATCATCGCCAGTTACTAAGACAAAGCCTCCCCTTGTGCCAGAAAGGTTGACAGCCATCAAGAAATCGGCGCAAACATCGGCTCCCAGATTTTTCATGGCGGTCAGCGCTCTCAATCCCGCAAAAGCGGCAGCCCCCGCTGCCTCCAACGCCACAATCTCATTTACTGACCATTCAACGTAGAAATCGAATTTCTTTGCAACATTAGCCAAAGTGTCCAATATTTCTGAGGCAGGATTTCCCGGATAGCCGGAGCAGAAATGAACCCCAGCCTCGAGAGCACCTCTCGCAATTGCTTCGTTCCCCATTAACAGTACTCTTCTACTAGGCTCATCAATTCCAACATAAGACATAAAGCAAAACCTCCCATCTATAAGATTAGTTTTGATCTGTCCTCCTCTCTAACTATGAGATAGGATATTTTCCGAGATTCCATCTCTTTTAGCGCTCTCCTCTTCCTATTCAAAGAAGCCTCGCACAAGTGATCAAATCTCTCCTTCTCTAGCGGTACTGTTTCAATTATTCCCGCTTCTTTAGCTCGCTGGAAAAATTTCTCCCCCAAACCCGTTCGAACTATTACTGTGTTCCAGTCTTCGTCGCCTTCTACCGTTCCAACAGAAATATCTGCGAATTCATTGGTCATGTCGAAGCACACGTTGCATGAGGGCATAATGAATTTTCTAATTTCATCGAGAGGAGCTTCCACTCGTTCTTCTTCAGTTTCGATGACGAAGATATTCGCCGGAGGAGGGGGTACGTCAAGTCTCACTACGTTTCTGGAACCAGCCAGCTCCATGAGATAGTCATAAGCTTGAGGTGAAAGCGCCCATGTGCAAAACAGGCCTATTACCAGTCCTATCTTATCTGCTTCAATTTCAAATTTTGAAGCGTGCATTTTGCGGATAGCAGTCACTTGGCATGGAGTTCCAACTACGCCAATCTTTCGTGCTCCTTGCCTTATGGCTTCCACAACTTCTGTGACTGTGGGGCATACTACGTATTTTGTACCCGCGCACTCAAGCACATCTTTTCTACTCTTAGCAATCGTTGGTTTTGAACTGATTCTGTCTTTGGACTTTGTCAAAACTGCAGTGTCTATTTCACCTGTTTCCAAGGCGAATGCCGTAAGCGCCGATGCTACTCCTCCGTATTGGGCGATTGATTTGATTTCATTATCTCTAGCCTTAGCCTTCATGACGGCCACGCTTGAACCGATCGCTAGGTCGCTTCTGTATACGCCAAACACTTTTTCGTCAAGCGTAGGCACGTCGATGTACGTTCTGGGGCAAAAATCGTAACACTTTCCTTCGCTTAGGCCGCAAGAATCGATCATAACAGCTCTTCCACCAGCCATCTCAATGTAGGGACAAAGATTTGCACAAGCACCGCATGCCGAGCATAATCCTTTATTGAAAACTTCCTTTTGAAGGTCCATTGGACCCCTTACAACGACTGGAGACACTCCATTCAACTCCTTAGAATATGAAACACGTCAGAGGTAGGTTTTATACTTTTAGAAACAATCATTTTCCATAGCGCGCGAAAAGATTTTTAGACTTTTGATAGGAATTGCGACAGAGTTTTCTAAGGTGCACCAGGTTCCAGAGGAAAAGACGATCCGCAGAAAGTGCTAAGTTTATCACCAAATGCTTACTGATTTGTAAAGTTTTAAAAGATTATAATTTAAAACAGCATGTCGAGTGGTGAGAATTGAAGTCTTTGGACAAGATTTTTGATAAATACTTTAAGCTTGAACTTTTTGAAGGCGAAAGTAAGATTATGCGCCTTGACGAGGCTGTTCAAAAGTTTATCAAACCAGGGATGCACGTATATTCGGCTTATCTTCCCTTTGCCTTAACTAATGAGATTGTTCGGCAATTTCATGGCAGAAAGGCTGATTTTACAGTCAGTTGCTTGGGCGGCGTTGACAACATCAATATCATGATCGCAGCCGGATTGGTTAAGCGTCTAATAGCTAGCTATGCTGGTCTTATACTTCCCAGCCCAGTTATGTCTAGAGCACTGCAGCAAGCGATAAGTCGAGGATTAGAAATAGAAAATTGGTCTCTACTTACAATGATTCAACGTTTAATGGCGGCAGCCCTCAACCTTCCCTTTATGCCCACTCGCTCGTTGGAAGGCTCTTCCATAGCCGAGGAAAACGAGGAACGGAGGCTGTATAAGAAAATAGTTGACCCATTTAACGGAGAGGAGATTAGTATAATCAGGCCATTAAAGCCTGACATTACATTAATGCATGCCTATTGCGCCGATCCGGCGGGAAACACCATTCCTGTGCTTTCTCCTGTTGAAGAAGCTTATGGCGCTTTCGCCAGTAAGGGCGGTGTAATACTTAGTGTTGAAAAAATCGTAAGCACTGAATATTTGCGCAAACATTCATTGAACGTCAAGGTGCCTGCAAGCATTGTAAAATGTGTTGTTGAAGCGCCTTTTGGCATGCACCCCTACGGCTGTCGTGGGCACGACGGTGACGGATACGGCGAAGACGTTGAGTTTGCCAAGGAATTGCAGAGGGCTTTTAAAGAGAAGAATACGGCAGATGGCTGGATAAAAGAGTGGATACTTGATGTAAACTCGCATGAAGACTTCCTTCGCAAGCTTTGTCCTGAACGTCTTCACAATCTTCGGGGCCGCGTCTCCTACGCTAGTTGGAAAACTGATGCCTTAAAAATCGCTGACAATCTATCAGGTGCTCCTGCAAACAGAACAGAAAGAGCTGTTGTCTTCGCTGCCCGTGAAATCATGGACTCGGTTCAAAGACATGGGCACAATACTGTTCTTGCAGGCATCGGAATTTCTCATCTTGCAGCTTGGGTCGCCACGTACATGCTTCGCTCTAAAGGAACAAGTGTTCATCTCTTGGTAGAGCTAGGACTCTTAGGGTATCTGCCTCCGCCTGGGCAACCCTTCTTAGTATCTGTCAGAGGAATGGAGTCCTGTCCGATGCTAACCGATACTTTAAGTATCCTTGGTTTAGTTGCAAATAACACTAGGATGCTTGCCTGCATGTCCGCTGGTCAAATAGACAAGCATGGTAACATTAACTCTACAAAAGTTGGTGACTTGTTCCTTTTTGGTAGTGGAGGGGCTAACGACGCTTCAATGACGGCGAAGGAGGTCGTAATAACGTTGCTACATGACAAAAGGCGCCTTGTAGAAGAAGTGCCATACGTTACGTGTCCTGGTAAAAACGTGAAAACGGTCGTTACAGATCGTGCGGTGTTCGAAAAAGAGGGAAATGCGTTAGTGTTAAAGAAAATGTACGTACAAGAAGGAGAGAATGATGATGAAACATTGTCGGCTATTGTGGAGAATATGGGATGGAAGCCAAAAATTTCAGAAAAACTATTGCAACTGGAAAAACCAGGTCTAGAAGATATACTGTTATTGCGTTGTTTTGATCCTGACCGCTACTTTCTGGGGAAGCTTTAGAAAAGGCCAAACAATTGATGTTTGTTTAACGTTAACGATGCCTGATTGTTAATCTTCATAAGTGCGGGTTATCCATGTTTTAATCATTGAATTCTCTTCGAAATGTATTAAAACCCAAGGTTTTGCTAGGTAATGTTAAAGTGGTCAAAATGGATGCGGAAACAGAGAAGCTTAATGAGCTGGAGTGTTTCTTTGAACCCAAAAGCGTTGCAGTTGTTGGGGCATCACGTAACCCTCTCAAATTTGGATATTCTTTGCTGCAGAACTTAGTCGACTTAGGATTCAAGGGCAAAATTTATCCGGTGAACCCTAATGCGGATCAAGTTTTAGGTTTGAAGGCGTATCCAAGGGTTGATTCTATAGGCGGAGATGTTGAGTTAGCGATAATAATTGTACCTGCATCTAAGGTTCCTGACATAATGAGAGATTGTGTCGAAAAACACGTTAAGGGCGTGGTTATCTGTTCCTCTGGTTTTCGGGAAACCGGCGATGTGGGACGAAAGCTTGAAGAGGACGTTGTGGCGACTGCAAAAAACGCTGGGATTCGTGTAATTGGACCAAACACAACCGGTATCTTGAATACGTCAAACAATTTTACAACATCATTTGTACCACTTCCCAAGCTAAAGAGAGGCAACGTAGCTTTCGTCGCCCAAACAGGTCTCTTCGCTGCAGCAGCCTTTTGGTGGATAGTCTCCAAACAGCCATTTGGGATAAGCAAGATTGTAGGACTTGGGAACAAATGTGACGTAGACGACGCAGAAGTGTTGGAATATTTAGCCAAAGATGAAGACACGCAAGTTATCGCAATATACATGGAAGGAGTGAAAAATGGCAAAAAACTCTTTGAAGTGTTCAAGAAAGTCGCAAAGAATAAGCCCATAATCATACTCAAGTCTGGAAAAACAGCCGCTGGCATAAAAGCATCGCTTTCTCACACGGGTTCCCTTGCAGTAAAAGACGAAATTTTTGATGCTGTCTGCAAACAGGCTGGTGTCATCCGAGTAAATGGCGATCTTGAAGAGCTTTTGGACATAACCAAGGCTTTCGCCTTGCAACCGTTGCCCAAAGGAAATAAAGTTGCAATAATCACCGTTAGTGGCGCGGGTGGAGTGATAGCAGCTGATGAATGTGCCAAACAATGTTTGGAGCTTGCACCCTTATCCAACGACACTTTGAGTCGAATAAGTAGTAATATGCCATCATGGGCTGTGGCAAATAACCCTATAGATATTGAACCGTTGTTTGAGGCTATTGGACCTGAAGAAAGTATAAAGATAACGCTTGAAGCGGCGTTAGAAGATGCCAACGTTGACAGCATAGCGGTTTTACTTGTGGCTGTGCCAAGGCTTATTCCAATATTTAACGTAAAAAATGTTGTAGGTAGTACAATGGAAAGGCGTTACAAACAGAAACCGATTTCAACACACCTTATAGGGTTTAAAGATACTGTAGAGTCGTATACTACTCAACTCGAAGAGGAGAACATTCCTGTTTACTCTTCAATTGAAAGATGCATTAAGGCTTTAGGACATTTGTGGAAATACAAACTGTATCAAGAGAAATGTCTAATGTGATCGTCATTCTTTACGTCTGGCTGCCTTCCTCGTGCCTTGCTATTGTTTTCATGGGATGTTTTAACAATTATCGAGTTCTTTAATGAACTTCTCCAATTTTGCGTTAAATTCTTTAGGTTTTTCCAGCATCACCATGTGGCCTGCATTTGCTATTATTTCAAGTTGTGAGTTTGAAATGTTATTCTTTAAGTATTCTGAGTACTTGACTGGGGTTAGCCGGTCCTCCAACCCGCAAATAATGAGGGTGGGTGGTTTTATTTCTTTTAACCTGTTCATGATGTTGAATTTAGAGCATACCTCAAAATCACCGTAGGTCACCTCTGGATTTATGTTCATCATTTCTTCTGCTGCTTTCTTTTTGATCTCATTTGTTGCTTTATCAGAGAAAGCAAACGTCGTTATCAGTTCTATTGCTTTAACAAAATCGGTTCTTATTGCATTGAAGATTAATGGGTTTACTCTCAACTTAGCTCCAGTGCAAACCAAAACTATTGCCTTCAGATATTCTGGATGATCAATGGCGAATTTCTGGGCTATAGCACCACCCATGGAATGACCAACCATCACGATGTTCTTTAAGCCTTTTTCGTCGCAGAATTTTTTCACCTCCCCAACATACTCATCAATGGTTCTTCTTCCTATTCCAACACCGTGGCCCGGTAGGTCAATAGCAATGGCATCGGTGAAAGATTTCGTTTGATATTCCCAGACCTTATGACTTCCTCCAGCCCCGTGGATAAAAAATAAAATAGGCTTCATAATTTCAGCCCTAATCCATAACAAGTAATGAGCATCGGACAATTAGAGGAAACCTTGCCAAATCTTACGCCCTTTTGGCAATTTATCTTTCTTCTTTAAAATAGTTTACAAGCTGGTCAATGCATGTGTAGGAGCTTTTCACCTTGCTAACATCGCCAAGGAATGTGAAGTTCCAAAAGACAACTGTTTGAACTCCAGCCTTTCTATACGCGTCCAATTTATCAATTACATCTTCGATGTTTCCCCATAGAAAGCTTTCCTGAATGACTTCAAGCGGAACACTTTCCATAGCCTTCATCACCTCTTCTTTTGAATATTTTGCCGGAATATAGTCAGTTAGAGCGTAGAAATCTTCTCGAAATGGATGTTTATAGCCAAGTTTTTTGTAGATGCTGGCGGGGGCTAGTAAAGCTCCGGCTTTTATGAGTGGAGCCTCCATTATCCTTAAGCATTCTTCTCTGCTTTCATCGATGATGAGGTTTAGATATATCGCCTTCTCTATTTCGTCAAAATCTCTCCCAATACTGTTACATTCCTCTTTTATGACGTTTAGTCTCGCCTTGTACCCATCCAAATCTAGAGTGAATGGCAACCAGCCTTGAGCATATCTTGCAGTGATTCGGCATATTCTCTCTCCAGCACCGCCAATCCATATTGCGGGTCTCTTCACCAGCGGAGGAAGCTCGAAGACGGCATCCTTCAGTCTGAAGAATTTTCCTTCATAGTTTATCAGTTCATCCCTTTTGGAGCTCCAGAGGAGACTTATTACTTGAAGCGCCTCCTCAAATCTGCTTACGACCTTTTCATACTTCAAGCCATATGGCTCCACGTTCTCAAGCTCTCCAGCACCGATGCCGAGAATTACTCTACTATTTGTTATGTGTTCTAGTGTTGCGTAGCTTTGGGCAAGCATTGCCGGATGATGTCTTAATGCTTCAGTTACAGCGCTTCCAATTCTGATTCTCTCAGTTGACATGGCTGCGACAGCAATTGAAAGTGTTGTTTCAAAGAAGGTGTGAGGGCTGTATTGTACAAGCAAACCTACGATTTCAGGTGTCCATATAGTTTGAGGAAACCAGCCCATCAAATGGTCTGGGAACCATATAGAGTCATATCCCTTCTGCTCGATGCTTCTCGCCACTCTTGCTATGGCTTCAATAGGCGGGAAAGTGGGTCCTACGACACCGATCTTCAACATAAGCGGCAGTTATTTAGCCTTCTTATTAAGCATTTTGAAAGGTCAGTGCTTGTTTCTAGAGTTTAAGACAAATAAGTGCCGTTTAAATACTGTGAAGACAGATGTTAGAATTCGGTGAGGAATTGTTAAAATGAGCACTGAAAGGAGTTATCTTGAAGACTTTAAGGTAGGTGAGAAGAGTATTTCTGCCGGCAGAACAGTTACCGAAACGGACATAGTCATATTCGCCGGCATTTCAGGGGACTGGAACGAGCTACACACAAACGCAGAGTATATGAAAAATAGCCCATTCGGCCAGAGAATAGCTCAAGGAATATTAATATTAAGCATATCCTCTGGGCTAGCGCTACAAATGAGATCGCGTCCGCCTGTTGAAGTATTGGCTTTTTTAGGCATGGATAACGTTAGGTTCACGGGTCCAGTTTTCATCGGCGACACTATCAACGTCGAATCGGAGGTCATTGAGGTGAGACCGAGCAAAAGTAAGCCTGATGCAGGGATATTAAAGTTGAAAAACACTGTTAAGAATCAGAGAGAGGAAGCTGTGGTAACTTGGGAAGCTGCTCTGATGGTTAGCAAGAGACTAAAATGACGACAATAATTGCGTGCTAGTTTTTTTTGTAACCTAATTTAAAATAGATTTTTATAGTCTGTGGCAGTGAATCGAGAATTAGGTGAAATTAGTGGTGTTTGAATGCACGTTATACCAAAGAAAAGACTCTATAGCATGGATAACTTTAAACCGTCCGCAAGTTCTTAACGCGCTAAATAGAAAGTTGTGGCGTGAAATATACGAAAACTTGGACCAAGCTGAAAAAGATAAAGAAATACGTGCCGTTATAATCACTGGTGCGGGCAGAGCCTTTTGCGCCGGCGATGACATAAAGGAAGTTGCCACCCTGAAAACTCCGGAAGAAGTAAAAGCTTTTTTCGCAGATTTCGCTGCCCCAACCATAATGAAGATCATCCAGTTGTCGAAACCACTAATTGCGGCAGTGAATGGACCTGCCTACGGAGGAGGATGCGAAATCGCAATGTTGTGCGACCTTGTTGTTGCCTCAGAAAACGCCACCTTCGCCATACCAGAAGCCCTTATCGGTGCTATTCCACCTGTAGCCACGGTGATAGGCGCGTCTGTTGTCGGAAGGCTTAACGTTAGTATGATGATGTTAACGGGCGAACCCGTAACAGCCGAGGAAGCCAAGCTGATGGGGCTCGTGAATAAAGTTGTTCCCGCCGAAGAATTACTGATGGCTGCTGAAAAGCTGGCGTTAAGTACTATGCGAGCAGCACCATCATCGGTCAAAGCTATAAAGAAATTGCTCAGCCAGCGATTTGAACCTAAAGAACTAGAGCACTCTGTGAGAGAACTGATAAACATTTTACAATCAGATGAAGGAAAAGAAGGACATAGAGCCTTTATAGAAAAAAGGTTGCCTAAGTGGGTTAAGCCCTTACGACAATCATCCTAAAGCATAGGATATTAGGGCTAATTCCAGCGAATCTTTTAGGCTTCATCCTTTTTTCTCCAAAAAAACCTTACATCCCTCTCTAAACTCTTTAGACACCCATACTATGAAGGTGATGTCCCTTGCCATCATAATATTTAACATCGCCAGATCCGAATATATAACAAGAAATATATCGATAGAAAAGAAGGGACCAAGAAAGAAAAACTCTAATTTAAACGATATCACACGTTGATTTCGGGAACCCTATGACTAAGATAGATAAAATGGGCTTCGGATGGATAATAGTTGACGGAAAAAAGCACAGGTACGACATTGTTATCTTCCCAAATGGAGAAGTTAAGAGACGAAGGGGAGGTATCTTGGTGTTTGGAAGCCACTTGTTCAAGCGAAAGGAGTTTGAAGAGTTGTGTAGGTATGAAATAGATGCTTTGGTTATTGGTACGGGCACGGACGATGTTGCAAAAATCTCTGAAGATGCAAGGAAATTCATTGAAAGGAGGAAAATAACTTTAATAGAACTCCCCTCTGAAAGAGCGATTCAAGAGTTCAACCAGCTTTTAAGAAATGGAGAAAAGGTCGGAGCAGTGATTCATGTGACGTGTTAAAGAGACAACAACAAAGCTTATACTTTAAAGTTACTAATTTTAAAAACAAAAAAGAATGAGATAAGGACGGTGATCCCTTGGTCAAGTTCGCATTAATAGAAAAATCTTTTGTAATAATTTTCTTCATAATAACAACTTTTGCAATTTGTCTATCTATAGTACTGAACATGCGAAGCACAGCGCTATTGTTGTTGCTCATCAACTTCCTTGTAGCTGGTCTCGTTGCTATTTTTGGAAGTTTACGTATACGTGAAGAAGAGGAAGAAAAGCTGTTCAAGTAGAGGAATTTGAATACTAGAGCGAAATGCTGAGAAAACCTGAATCCATTTTTAAGATGTTGCAGCTTTGATGATTTGAGATTTTCTGCTCATATTCACGTGTGTCGCGCTCAGCGTCCAAGTATTCGAAACGTATAAGAGAAATATTTTACTTCTAACATGAAGAGATGTAAATAGTTGCGTGTTAAAGTCAATGTTACTGGCATAGTTCAGGGCGTGGGCTTCCGTCCCTTCATCTACCGTATAGCTGTAAAAAACGGTTTGAAAGGTTATGTTAGGAACAGGGGCGACGCTGGAGTGGAAATTTTACTAGAAGGCGAAGGAAAAAAAATCCGAAAATTCATGCGCGATTTGAAGGAAAAGAAGCCCCCTCTCGCACAAATCCATGAGGTTATCAAAACAAGACTCAAAGGTGAAAGCGAATATGGGAAATTCACGATTTATAAAAGCTCTGAGGAAGCAGAGCTTTCTGGTTCAGTTATCCCACCGGACATAGCCATATGCGACGAATGTCTAGATGAACTTAGAGAACCGAAAGACCAAAGGCACGAATACTTTTTTATTACTTGCACAAACTGCGGTCCAAGATACACGATTATCGAGGGGCTTCCATACGACCGTGAAAACACCACCATGCAAGATTTTACCATGTGCAGCTTCTGCCGAAGCGAATACACAGACCCACCAAACAGGCGTTTTCACGCACAGACAGTGGCTTGTCCAAGATGCGGACCAAAAGCCTATCTAACAACGCGGAAAGGCGAATTAATTGAACACAAAGACCCCATACGAGAGGCGGGCAAGCTTCTTTCAGAAGGCTTTGTGATTGCCATAAAAGGCTATGGCGGTTTTCACGTTGCCACATCAACGAGGAACAATGAACCACTAGCTAGGCTTAGGGAAGTTAAGCATAGAAGACAGAAGCCCTTTGCCATTATGGCTCGAAGCTTGGAAGCCACTAAAACCTTCGCAGAAGTGAACAAAAGCGAAGCAGAGCTTCTGACTTCTTACACTCGCCCAATAGTCTTGCTGAACAAAAGCGAAGCGTATTATCTGTCAGACTTGATTGCTCCGGGTTTGCATAATGTTGGGGTTATGCTGCCTTACACTGGTCTGCATTACATGCTTTTTGATGGGGTGAAAGAACCAGCCTTTGTGGTGACGAGCGCCAATCCGCCAAACCAGCCGATAATAAAGGATAATAAAGAGGCCTTGCAGAAGCTGGGCGACACCGTCGACTACTTCCTGTTTCATAATAGACAAATAGCCCACAGATGCGACGACTCGGTTGTGCGCATGCACAACAAAGATTTGGTTTTTATAAGGCGTTCACGGGGCTATGCACCAGCACCAATAATGCTTAGAGAAGAAGCGAAGCGATGCGTGGTAGGCTTAGGCGGGGAGCTAAACAACACGGCGTGCGTCTTGCTGAGAAACAAAGCCTTCATCTCCCAACACGTAGGCGACGTGGAAAACGTTGAAACAAGAGACTTTCTGGGAAACGCGAAAAAACACCTAATCCACCTGACAAACAGCAAAGTTGAGGTTGTTGCATGCGATTTGCACCCAAAATTCACAACAACGAAACTTGCCCTTGATTTGGCAGAGGAAAACGGTTGGCAATTGGTTCAAGTTCAGCATCACTACGCGCATATCGCCGCCTTGATGGCTGAACATAACGTCAAAGAAGTTGTGGGCATTTGCTGCGATGGGTATGGATATGGCGTTGATGGTGAGGCATGGGGCGGTGAAATCATACTCTGCACTAAAGAATCCTCTGGCTTCAAGCGGGTAGCTCACCTTGAAAAACAGCCCTTAATAGGTGGAGATTTAGCCACACGCTACCCGCTGAGAATGGCTGCTGGCGTACTCCATAAAAAATTGGATGTGAAGGACTGGCTTCTACTAAACAAGCGGAATTTTCCACACGGCGAAAACGAGATTCAAATAATCCTCAACCAGCTGGAGAAAGACCGTAACATAATTCGAACAACCAGCTGTGGAAGAGTTTTAGACGCTGTCGCAGCTGTTTTGGGCATATGTCATGAACGCACCTACGAGGGCGAACCAGCCATGAAACTCGAGTCAGCCGCAATAAAAGGCAAAGACGTGTTAAAACTACAACCCATAATAAAAAGCAATACGCTGGACACTACGCAAATGCTCTTGGAGATATTTGAGAACAGAGAAAAATATTCAAGGGCGGATTTGGCTTACTCTGCCCATGCATACCTAGCTAAAGGCTTAGCCACATTAGCCATAGAAAAAGCACTAGAAAACAGCGTTAAAAACATCGGTTTTTCAGGCGGAGCCGCATGCAACAAAATTTTAACTTTAATCACGCGAAAAATTGTTGAAGCCGCTGGTCTAAAGTTTCTGGTCCATGAAGCTATTCCGCCCGGCGACGGAGGCATATCCTTTGGTCAAGCTGTTGTAGGCGGATTTTTCATTTTTGAACCATAATTGATTTATTGCCGTGTATTTTGGTTAATGTTGATAGTAATGTGTTTGGCGATTCCAGCGAAGGTCGTAAGCGTTGAAGAAGACAAAGCCCGAGTGGATTTTGGCGAAGGCGTCTTAAGAGAAGTTAATGTTACGCTCGTAAATGCTAAAGTGGGCGACTATGTTTTGGTTCATGCTGGCTACGCCATCCAAGTTCTTGACGAAAAAGAAGCACAAGAAACCATAAGTCTATGGAACGAAATTCTCCAAGCCGAAGTCGAAACCATGCAAAAATAAAAAAAGTTGACTGAAATGGCTGAAAAACTAAGGTTTAGAGACCCGGAAGTGGCGAAACGCATAGCAGAAAAGATTCATAATGTTGCACCAAAGAAAGACAAAGTTAAAATCTGCCACATCTGCGGCACACATGAGTGGACTATCACGCGCTTTGGCATACGCAGTCTATTACCCGCAAATGTTGAAGTTATCGCTGGACCAGGATGCCCGGTCTGTATAACGCCTGCTTCTGAAATTGATGAGGCTGTGCAACTAGCCTTGAAAGGAGTGACTGTGGCGTGTTTCGGCGATGTCCTACGCGTCCCAAGCTCAAAGATGTCGCTTCTCGATGCCAAAGCTTATGGTGCAGATGTTAGAGTCGTCTACAGCGTTACCGATGCCGTAAAAATGGCTAAAAAAGAAACGCATAAAGAAATCGCCTTTTTCGCCATCGGTTTCGAAACAACGGCACCATCAACAGCCACAGAAATCTTGCATAAACCGCCCGAAAACCTTAGCTTTCTAGTTTCTCATCGTTTGATTCCGCCTGCCATGGAGCTCTTGTTAGGAATCGGCGACTTACACATCGATGGTTTTATTGCGCCAGGCCACGTAAGCACCATTATCGGCTTAAAACCCTACGAAATTTTCCCCAAAGCCTACCGCATGCCAACAGTTGTAGCTGGATTCGAACCCCTAGACGCTTTGTTCGCCATCTACATGATTTTGAAACAGCTTAACGAAGGCTCGGCACGCCTAGAAAACGAATATACACGTGCAGTATGCTTAGAAGGAAACGTGAAAGCGCAGGAGTTGATGAGTAAAGCGTTTGAAGTCGTGGATGGAGATTGGCGAGGTCTAGGCAAGCTACCCGCCTCTGCTTTGAAGCTGCAGAAAGAATATCTGTGCTATGATGCGCACGAAAAGTTCGACATAAGGGTTAAACAAGGCAAAGATATACCGCCGGGTTGCCAATGCCACTTGATAATGATTGGCAAAATTAGGCCCTCAGAATGCCCATTATTCATGAAAACTTGCACTCCGCAAAAGCCAGTAGGCGCCTGCATGGTAAGCATCGAAGGAACCTGCAGAATATGGGCAAAGACAATAAATAGGGTCTAGTATATCTTGTTAAGACATTTCTAATAACGAGATTTCCTAAGAGAATCGTATATACTCTAAGATTAAAGTAGAAAAATTGTGGATGGTGAAGTGCAAGCTTTTAGGTTGGTGGTGGCGTGGTTGGTGGAGGTGGTGCGAAAGCGGCTTTTACAGGCATCTTCCTTGAGGCAACAAGCATTATGATTGCCGCGACCAATGCCAGCCAGAAGCCGAAAGATAGATAAGTTGAGTAGTTCATGGACATCCCCATATAGCTATAGGAACCACTGGAGAACAAACTCACTCCAGGAAAACCAGTCAGTATAGGCGCCTTTGAAAGCTCACTCTGCAATCCTGCTGCGAATACTGTAATCGACAGTAGAGCAAGTATTCCACCGATGATAAGCATCATCTTTCCCTTACCAGCCATTACGCTGCCTACTATTCCTATTACGCCACCTAACACAACAAGAGCGAGGGCGGCCCAACCAAACCAAAGTTCCATAGGGACAGTTGTTGATATCCCCAATACTGACGCCTTTGCTTGGTGTGGATATAGTGAAACATCAACCGAAACAGTCATTCCCATGGCTGTACCTGACATTGCCATTGTCCACCATGGCAAGGCTAGGCTAACGAATGCCAGTATGCCTCCAACAATACCGACGTAGTTCAGTTTCAAATAATCCCCTTCTCATCTTGTATACTTTTTGGTGCCATGCCTTTTCTAAACAATACCTTATAAGATTTGTCATTGATTCAATGGTTAACTTCAAGCTCGGTCAATCCAATGCTATATAGACCCCATAATTAAGCACCCGGAACTATCCGCTCATCATTCAACATATTCTTGGAACGGGATCTCCAATTGGGCAGGCTATTATTCTCTTTCCGCCGACAACTGTCTGCATGGCTACCCCGTCAAAGTCTTCGGTTGCTTCGCCTATAATTTCCGCGTCTTTCCCTTCCTCTTTTGTTCTCAAAAGTTCCAGCACTTTTTTAGCCTTCTCTTTTACTACACCTATGATTACTTTTCCCTCGTTTCCAATTTCGAGCGGGTCTAAACCCAGCATTTCACATGCTGCCCCCACATCATCCCTAACTGGAATCTTATCTTCATAAACCAGTATGCCTACGTGGGACTTTTCGCTGAACTCATTGAGGGCATCTGCAAGGCCACCACGGGTTGGGTCTTTCATTGCGGTTATGCCGCCAACCTCGCCGAGCAGGCACCGTATTAAGCGGTTTAAGGGTTTAACATCAGATTTTATGCCGCTTCCGAAGCTTAGGCCCTCCTGTGCAGATAAGACGGCTAAGCCATGGTCGCCAACCGTTCCAGACAATATTATTTTGTCGCCAACTTTCAGATTTGAATCAAGAATCCACCGTGCCTTAAAGTCGCTTCTAAACCGCCTAACAACTTCAAGATTTTTCTCTAAGGCTTGGGTTCTTCTGCCAATTCCAGAAGTGTTTATTATGCAGCCGCCTAGGCTTCCCTTCTCAACAACCTTCGTGTCGCCTGTAACAATGCTTACGCAGGCTTCCTTGCATGTATTCTGCATGCTAGATAAAATTCTTTCAAAATCAGCCATGGTTAGGCCTTCCTCCAAAACGAAGCCGCAAGTCAGGGCGTATGGTTCTGCCCCTAAAACCGCGATGTCGTTGACTGTGCCAGATACCGCCAATCGTCCAATGTCTCCGCCTTGAAAGAAGATGGGCTTGACAGCGTGTGAATCACTTTTTAATACAACATCGCCTACCACCGCCGCGTCGTCTAAGGCTTCAAGTGGCACTTCAAAGTTGTCTGCGTTACCGAAATACTTCACAATATAATTTTTGACTAAATCGTGCATGACTGTTCCGCCAGCACCATGCAACATAGTAATGTGATCGTTCTTAACAGTCAATTTTCCACGCTCGTCGCGATTCTGATTACTAACATTAGAAGTGGAACATAAACGCATCGTAAAAATTTCTGTAACCAGTCCCATTAATTTTTTAAGTGGATAATACTTTTTAGCAAGTTATGAAGGAAATTTATGGGTATCTTGCAATTGTTGCAGCATCTGTCCTATGGGGAACGATGGGAATCTTTGGAAAACTCGCTTTTGAATACGGGATTCATCCTGCAATATTGATTGCCTTAAGATTGCTAATTTCTTCTCTAACAATCCTGATACCCATAACTTTGTTCAAAAGAGAATTACTCCGAATCCAAAAAAGAGATGTGTCGAAATTTTTAGTGCTTGGTATTTTCGCCACTGCCCTCCAAAGAATAGCCTATTTCTATGCTGTTGACTTAACAACCGCCACGATAGCGGCGATACTATTCTACACTTACCCAATTTTTGTCACAATTTACTCCTCATTATTTCTTGGGGAAAAAGTCACTTTCTCAACAGCACTCGCGATAATCTTAACATTTTCAGGCGCTGCGCTAGTTATAAAAGTCTATGAAGCCTCATGGCTAGACGCTAGTCTTCCTGGAGTGATTTTTGGATGGCTGTCAAGCATTTTTTTCGTTCTATATTTCTTGATTACTAAAAAATTGAGAAACCACTATACCAATTGGACCTTAATTCTTTATGGAGATGGGATAGGGGCGGTAGCTTTGAATCCAATGATTTGTTTTGCTTTTTCTGAAATTGTTAACTATCCCCAGCAACTTTGGCTCCTTATATTAACTATAGCTTGGTTTCCATCTCTGTTGGCATATCTTCTATACTCCTACGCTTTGAAGCACGTTGAATCCTCAAAAGGAAGCATACTCTCAGTTATAGAACCTGTATCAGCAGCAATTTTTTCGGCAACAATCCTCAGCGAAAAATTTGAACCATTACAAATTATAGGCATAACACTCGCATTAATTGGAGTAATCCTGCTTTTTTACAAGCCAAAATTCAAAAACTAAAATACTTGCACCATATTCTTCGTCATCAAGAGGTGAAAAAGGCGTCTAAAACCGAGATTCTAGACATAACCCGTGACGGCAAACATGAAAAATATCTTTACAAGTGTCTGGCGCCCATGCCCTTTAGGCGATATAGCAGAAGACAAGAATATTTGGAGAAAGCCATTCCGAAAGGTTTTCATAAAAAACTATTGATTTTTAGCGGAGAGGTTGTTGGTCAGATAGAATACGCACGTGCAGAGGTATGCGGCTATCCAATAATAGGTGACGACGTTATCGTTATGAATTGTATATGGGTTTTAAGAAAAGCAAAGGAACATAATTTTGGGAGAATGTTATTAGAGAATATGATGAAAAGCGAAAGGGACACGGCTAGCTTCGCAACCATAGCCTTAGAGAACCATTGGAGCCGCTGGTTTGAGAAGTGGCAAATTGAAAAGCTAGGTTTCAAATCACTAGATGAAATTAAAGTGACACATAAAACCAAACGCCAAGGGCAAATCTTCAGTATTCACCTGATGTGGATGCCAGTAAATGAAAGAGCGAAAACACCAAAATGGGATAAGCAAAAAGTTTTAGAAGGAATAACCTTTTGCCTCGCACATCCGCTCTATCATCCGCAAACATGGAAAGGAAACATATTAGCAACCAGATAAAGATTATCACATAAAACCATAAAAAAGTTTATTATGCAAACAATTCTGCGGAGAAAATCGCCAAGATATTGCCGCGCTTGAAACCATGAGACTTAAGGCTTTTATAAAGTCCAAAATAGCCTAAAAATCACTTTCGTTAACGGAAAACCATATAAATCGCCATAACGCTGTTCAATTGCACAGTTGGAGCGAATATAAAAGTGCCAAAATGGGGATACTCTATAGCAGAAGAAATGGACCCTGAAAAAACCGCGAAAGCGAGCGGACGAGAGGTTAGAGTATCCCATAAATCGGCACGAGAAATATGCAAAGCAATCAAGGGAATGATGCTCACCCAAGCACAGCAATACCTAACAGATGTTATGGCTAAGAAACGACCCGTTCCCTTCATGAGATTCAAAAAGAAGGCCGGACACCGCCACGGGCTAGAAAAGGCTTATGCGGGCAGATACCCCGTAAAGGCAGCAAAACAAATTCTAAAGGTGCTTTCGGGAGCAGAAGCCAACGCCGAATACAAAGGCTTGGACACAGAAAGACTGCGTATAATTCATGCATCTGCATATCCAGGAATGAAAATCAAACGTTACATGCCCAGAGCTCATGGAAGAGCTACGCCAGAATTTGAAACCCTATGCCACATTGAAATAGCCCTAGAAGAACAACCAGAGACAGAGGAAGAAGCGTAATGGCCGCCGTCAAACATTTCATAACAGAATCCATAAAGAAGACTGAAATCGACGAATTCCTGCAGAAAAGGCTTGAAAGAGCTGGATACGGTGGACTAACGATATCAAAAACCCCCTTGGGAACCCACATAGTAATTTATGCCATGCGTCCAGGCTTGGTGATAGGACGCGGTGGAGAAGCCATAAAAGAGCTTGCAAGCATTTTGGAAGAGAAATTTAAAGTCTCAAACCCGCAAATTTCTATCTCAGAAATTGAAATTCCAGAATTAAATGCTTCCATTGTTGCTTCACGTATTACCGCAGCCCTACAAAGGGGCATACACTTTAGACGTGCAGGATTTTGGGCTCTAAACCAGATTATGGATGCTGGAGCCTTGGGCGCAGAAATCATCATAAGTGGTAAGTTAAGGACTGAAAGGGCAAGACATGAGAAGTTCCAAGCTGGATACTTGCCTAAATGCGGAGAACCGGCACTAAAGTACATGAGAAAGGCCGAGGTGCACACACAACTAAAGCCAGGCATATTTGGTGTAAGAGTTAGGATCATGCCTCCGGACGCGAAGTTTCCAGATAAAATCCAAATTATCGAAGAAATTCCACCAGAAGAGGGAAAAAAGGAAGAGATTTTGGAAGCGACAACAGAAGAAAAACCTGAGGAAGCAAGCGGAGAAGAGGGGGAAGCCGAATAGATGCCGATACTGCGAGTGAAAGAGATAAGAGATATGTCTCCCGAAGAACGAGCCGAAAAACTCAGTGAACTCAAGACAGAACTTGTAAGATTAAAAACCATGATAAAGGCAGGCGGTGCTGTGGAAAATCCGGCAAGAATAAGGGAACTGCGTAAAACAATAGCACGAGTACTAACGATAGAGAACGAGCAAAAACTTGGACTCGTAAAAGCGAAGACGGAGAAGAAGAAATGAAAGTGACGCCAGACGTAATCCGCCACGAATTCATAGGAACCGAAGCCAAAGTTGCCAAAAGCAACCATTCCGGTTACGTTGGAATATCTGGCAAAGTAATAGATGAAACACGAAACACCTTCACAATCTTACATGAAGGCAAAAGAAAAATCGTGGTTAAAAACTCGGCTGTTTTCCATTTCAGGTTTTCTGATGGAACAATTGTTGAAATTGTCGGCAAACTTCTTGTGGGAAGACCGGAAGACCGCCTCAAAAGGCGTATCAGGAGGCTGTGGTGATGTCGTTGATTTTTAAAAAGCCCAAAAAAACTTGCAGCGATAGGAATTGTCCTTTCCATGGGGATCTCCCAATAAGAGGTCGTGTATTAGACGGGGTTGTTGTCAGCGCAAAAATGGACAAAACCGTCGTAGTGAAGCGTGATTATCTCCACCACGTTTCAAAGTTTATGAGATATGAAAGGAGACACAGCCGCATTCCATCCCACAACCCGCCGTGCATAGACACAAAAGAAGGAGATCGGGTTACAATAGTAGAGTGCCGCCCAATAAGCAAAACTGTATCTTTTGTTGTTGTTGAAAAACTGGAGGAGAAATGAAATGGCTGCAAAGGCAAAAACGAGGGGACTAGTCGCAAAGGGAATGCTCGGACATGGTCCAAAAATCTCAAGAGGACTGCCAGCTGGCTCAATAATAAGATGCGCCGACAACACAGGAGCCAGAGAACTGCGACTGGTCCAAGTTATGGGCTACAAAGGAAGGTTGCGGCGTGTTCCCTCAGCCTCAGTAGGGAGCAGGATAACAGTTTCTGTCAGACATGGAACGCCCGACATGAGGAAGAAAATCTTCCAAGCGGTGGTTGTAAGACAAAGGAAGCCATACAGAAGGGCTGAGGGTGTATGGGTTCAATTCGAAGACAACGCAGCAGTAATAATAACTCCGGATGGGGAGATGAAGGGCTCAGAAATCCGTGGGCCAGTAGCAAAAGAGGCTGCTGAAAGATGGCCAAGAATAGCAAGCGCCGCAAGCATAATAATATAGGTGAAAGCGCATGCAAGTAATAAAACCAGTTACAAAACCCTCAAAACAGAGAAAAATGCTTTACCAAGCACCAGATCACATCCGCCACAAACTTTTTGCTGCACCTCTTTCACCAGAACTGAGAGCCTCACATGGGGTGAAAGCCCTCCCCGTAAGAAGCGGCGACACAGTCCGCGTCATGCGTGGAGACCACAAAGGATTCGAAGGGAAAATCACGCGTATAATTCGAAAAAAATACAGAATTTACGTTGAAGGCTTAACACGAGAAAAAGTTGACGGATCTACAATATTCGTCCCTGTACACCCGTCCAAAGTCATGATTACACATTTAAACCTTGACGACAAATGGCGAAAGAAAATTTTTGAAAGGAAAAAAGAAGCCAGAAAGAAAGTGGAAGAGGTTGTCGAGAAGCCTCCAAAGGAAATTGTGGAGTTAAAAGAAGAGGCTATAGAAGAAAAGGCGGCAGTGGAAGAAAAGCCAAAAAGAAGAAAGAGAAAACCAGCTAAAAAGCCAAAGGCGGAAAGAGTGAAAGAGAAAGCCGAAAAAGAAGAGAAGCCGAAAACAAAGAAGACCAGAGCTAGGCGCAAAATGACCAAGAAAACCGAAGAGGGAGCATAATTTGGGTAAAAAAGGAGAACCCACAGGTTTAAAGCGCAAACCTGCGCCAAGATTCTGGCCGATCCATAGGAAGGAACTCGTCTGGGTTGTAAAACCCTCCCCTGGACCCCATTCCCTTGGAAACTGCTTCCCCTCAGCCATAATTCTACGTGACATTCTTGGGTTCGCCAAGACGAGGAAAGAGGCCAAAACAATAGTCTCGCAAGGAAAGGTATACGTTGATGGAAAAGTCAGGCAGGAAGACGATTTCCCCGTGGGTTTAATGGATGTTGTTTCCATCTCAGATGCCGACAAATACTTCCGTGTGATGCCTTCAAGCAAAGGCTTAACCCTTCATCCAATCAGCAAGGAAGACGCGAGTTTTAAACTATGCAGAATAGAAAACAAAACTGTTGTCAGAAACGGGCATATACAACTTAACCTTCATGACGGTACAAATGTGTTGGTGAAAGTCGCCGACCTAAAAAATCCTCAGGAAGACATTTACAAAACTCTTGACACCTTGAAAATAAGCCTTCCAGAAAGGCAAGTCCTCGAACACATAGTGATGAAAGAAGGCGATTTTGCAGTAATAACCGGTGGAAAAAACATCGGTAAATATGGCAAAATAGTTGAAGTCGAAAAAGCAGAAGGGAAGAAGCGGAGGAACGCCTTTATAACCATTGAGGACGAGAAAGGCGGTCGTTATCAAACCATTCTAAACTTCGTCTTTGCAATAGGCGAAGCGCAGACGCTTATATCCTTACCGGAGGCAGCCCCGGTTGACTGAGGATGAAATCCGGAAGAGATGGGAAGAACAGCCCATGCTTAAACCGAAAATCGAAAAGGTTGTCGTTAACATTAGTGTTGGAAAATCTGGTGAACCGCTAGAAAAGGCTGCAAGGGTCTTGAAGGATTTAACAGGTCAAACTCCGTGTAAGAGAAAAGCCAAGAAAACCATAAGAGATTTTGGGATCAGAAGGGGCGAACCAATTGCCTGCATCGTGACACTCAGGAAACAAGGGGCAATAGAGTTTTTGAAGAAAGTTTTTCTTGTAATTGACAACAGAATTTCCGGAGAACGTTTCGATAGACACGGCAACTTCTCGTTTGGTATAAAAGAACATATTGAAATTCCGGGAGTAAAATACTACCCTGAAGTGGGCATATTCGGCATGGACGTTAATGTCTCCCTTTGTCGTTCCGGATATCGCGTGAAAAAACGAAGGAGAGGAAGGGCCGAGATTGGTTCAAAACACAATTTAACACCGGATGAAGCTATGGTGTTTGCTAAAAATATCTTAGGACTTGAAATCCAATAAATTGGTGGAACACATGTATGGGCAAGCAAAAACCTAGGAAGGAAAGAAAATACGGAAAAGGAACAAGACCATGCACGAGATGTGGATCCTACGGGCCTGTTATTCGACGTTATAATTTATATCTGTGTCGGCATTGTTTTAGAGAAGTAGCCAAGAAGCTCGGGTTCAAAAAATATGAGTAGCGAGGAACATCGTGATGGACACATTGGCAAACGGCTTAACAACCATCGTAAACAACGAAATGCGCAATAAACGCGAATGCATAATTAGCCCAGCCTCTAAACTTTTGGGGAGGGTTTTAAGGATTATGCAGCTTAATGGTTACATCGGAGAATTCGAATTTATAGATGACGGCCGCTCAGGAAAGTTCAAGGTTCAACTTTTAGGGAGAATAAATAAGTGCGGAGCCATAAGACCACGTTTCTCCGTCAGAGTGGATGAATTTGAAGAATGGGAGAAAAAATTCCTGCCATCAAGAGAAGTAGGTATACTAGTTGTTTCAACACCGGGAAGGTTGCTATCCCACAGGGAGACGAAGGAAAAACGCATCGGAGGAAGATTATTAGCATTTGTTTATTAGAGAGGTGCCTTTAAATGCAAGTAACAGAAATCTCAAAAATCATCCAAATCCCAGACGATGTAGAGGTAACCATCGAAGGAAGGAGAGTCACAGTTAAAGGCATAAAAGGAACATTAACCCGAGACTTCTCCCACGCCCCTGTATCAATTGAACTTGATGGGAAAACCATCCGTATTTGGGCTGAGTGGCCTCGTAAAAAAGAGGCCGCCCTTGTAGGCACCGTTTATTCACATATCAAAAACATGATTATTGGGGTTAAAAAAGGTTTTACTCATAAACTCAAAATAGTTTTCTCCCACTTCCCAATATCGGTTAAAGTTAAGGATAAAACGGTACTGATTGAAAATTTCACAGGTGAACGAAGCCCGAGAAAGGCCAAAATAGTAAGCAACGTTCAAGTTAAGATTCAAAGCGAAGACATAATTGTTCAAGGCATAAATCTGGAAGATGTAAGCCAAACGGCAGCAAACATTGAACAAGCCACAAAAGTGAAAAGGAAAGACCCCCGCGTCTTCTTAGACGGCATATACGTATACGAACGAATCGAGGGAATGGAAGAATGACGAAGCAAGGCACAATCACCGCAGAAGAAGCATCAGAATTGAGAGAACGCATAAAAAAGAAGAAGCCCGAATTTGTCAGGCAAGAAAGCTGGCGGTACAAACGCTTGAAAGAAAGCTGGCGTAGACCACGAGGCTTAGACAACAAGATGCGGAGGAAAATTAAAGGGTGGCCACCAACCGTAAGCGGAGGGTATAGGGGACCAAAAGTCGCCAGAGGACTCCATCCATCGGGTTACAAAGAAGTTTTAGTATATAACCCTGAAGAAATCAAAAAAATCGACCCAAAAAATCAAGCAATACGAATTGCACACGCAGTGGGTAAAAGAAAAAGAGCCAAAATCCTCGTCGAAGCAAGAAAAAGGAAAATAACGATTCTAAATCTCAAAGAAGCTAAGGAAGTGGCTAAGGAAGAAAAAGAAGAAAAACCTGAGAGAAAAGAAGAAGCGGAAGAAATGGCAGAAACGGAAAAACCAAAACGCAAACAAAGGAAGAAAAAGAAACGTAAAGGGAGGGCAGAAAAACAGTGACAGGTCTCAAGACTCAACGGCGTCTCGCAGCGCAAATATTGAAAGTTGGACAAAATCGGGTGTGGATAGACTCTGACAGAATAGATGACGTGGAGGCCGCAATAACTCGCGAGGAAATCAGAAAATTAATCCATGAAGGAGTCATTAATCCGCTGCAAGAAAAAGGCGTGAGCCACGCGAGAGCAAAAATTCTACATGAGAAGAAAAAGAAAGGACGACGAAGCGGACCTGGAAGTAGAAGTGGATCAGCTCTTGCAAAAATCTCCAAGAAAGAGGCTTGGATGAATAAGATTCGAGCGTTGAGGAAAAGGCTTCGTGAACTAAAAACCAGCAGAATCATTACTGAAAGTGCATATCGAAAACTATACAGGATGGCGAGCAGCGGGAGATTTGGTTCTATTGCCGATTTAGAGCGCTACCTAAAATCGCATGAGCTTTGGAGGAAGCGCTAATGGCTAAGGATTCACGCTATTGCATTCCGTTTCGACGAAGAATTGAGGGAAAAACAGATTACAAGAAAAGAAAAGCATTGGTGCTTTCCGGAAAGCCCCGATTAGTAGCTCGTAGCACTCTCAATAATGTTGTTGCCCAAATAATTGCGGCCGAACCCCATGGAGACGAAGTTCTAGTTTCAGCCCACAGCAAAGAACTAACAAGTAAATATGGATGGAAAGCCCCTCGAGGAAACATTCCAGCAGCCTATTTAACAGGGCTTCTCTGTGGGCTAAAAGCCAAAGCTAAAGGCATAAAAGAAGCAATTCTAGACATAGGGCTGCAATCACCTTCTAAGGGTGCAAAAGTCTTCGCTGTGTTAAAGGGAACGTTAGACGCCGGAATACACATACCACACAGTGAGGAAAAACTGCCAGATAAAAAGAGAATAGAAGGCGAACACATTGCACTCTATGCAGAAAGTTTAACCTCCAGCACCGAAGAATGCCAATCCAAGTTTTCGAAATACCTTAAACAAAAACTTCCACCACAACACCTTCCCAAACACTTCACAAAAGTCAAAAAGGATATTATTACCGCATTTAGGAGCGAGGGGAGCAAGACTTGACACCGAAAGGAAGAGCATCAGAAAATCTAGAACATTGGGTTCCCAGAACCCCCCTCGGGAAGATGATTCAAGAGGGCAGAGTAACATCCATTGAAGAAGTTTTTATGGGTGGCTTGCAAATACGTGAACCACAAATTGTTGATGTATTACTTCCAGACCTACAGGAAGAAGTCATAAACATAAACTTGGTTCAAAAACAAACAGACGCTGGTGAGAAATCAAGGTTTAAGGCAATAGTTGCCGTTGGAAACAGAGAAGGCTACATCGGTTTAGGAGCTGGAAAAGCAAGCCAAGTGCGAACAGCCATAGAAAAAGCCGCCGTTGACGCCCGCTTAAAGATTGTTCCAGTGAGGCGAGGATGTGGGAGCTGGGAATGCGGCTGCGGAAAACCCCACTCGATACCCTTCCAAGTTGAGGGGAAATGCGGCGGCGTAAAAGTAGTTATCATTCCCAGTCCTCGGGGTTTAGGTCTCGTGGCAAGCGAGGTTGCAAAAGTAATTCTCGGACTTGCGGGCATAAAGGACTGTTGGACCAGAAGTTATGGTTCAACAAGAACAGTTCCTTCCTTTGCATATTCAGTTTTTGACGCGTTAAAGAAAACCTACAGCTTGATAACTCCAACGGATTGGGTGAAATAGGTGGCCGAAAAAACGACCGGACGCAGATGTTTTGTGGTTGTGAGAGTCCGTGGAACCATAAGAGCCTCTCGGCACGTTAGAGAAAACCTACAAACGCTTCACTTAACAAGAAATAATTATGCTGTGTTAGTTGATGATCGTCCCTCATTTCTTGGAATGCTGAAAGCGGCGCAGAACTTCATTACATGGGGTGAAGCCTCAAAAGAAATTGTGGACATATTAATAAAGAAGAGAGGAAGACTTGCTGGTAACAAGAAGTTAACAGAAGATTACGCACAGACAACCGGCTACAAATCGCTGGAAGAGCTTGCAGAGGCACTTTTTAGTTGCCATGTTGAATATTGGAAGCTTCCAAACGTTCAACCAGTTTTTAGGCTGCATCCACCAACCAAAGGCTTCAAAGGAAAAATAAAGAAGGGATACGGCATAGGTGGGGAGCTGGGATATCGCGGGGAGAAAATCAACGAGCTTTTAAAGCGAATGATGTAGACCTCTTTTTGACATCTTTATTTGCGATACGTTTTATAGCTACTTTGGGAATGCATTGTAGCCAAGGAGAAGGAAAAATTGAGCGCGAAGTGGCGGAGAAGTAAAAAACATTCAAAATGGTTCAATCTTATTAGAGCCTTAGACAGGGTTAAAGATGGGAACGCTCCTCAAAAGTTTCGAATAAAATCAAGGCTAAGAAAGCAGATATATCCCCGGAGATATAGGGTTGCAACGGCCTATAGAGAAAGAAAATGGAGGGAGCCGGAGCCCCTAATTGATGTTCTTGAAGACAAGGATGAAATAGTAGTTGTCGCGGAGTGTGCAGGGTTTGAGAGGGAAAATCTAAGAATTCATGTAAAAAATCAACGATTAACATTGTCCGCAGAAGCTTTAGATCACAAATACTGTAAAAGTTTAAATCTTCCTAAGAGGGTGATTCCAAACACCCTACGTACAACCTGCAAGAATGGTGTGCTTGAAATACGATTAAGAAAGGCTATTGAAGAAAAAGCAATAAACAAAATAGCGGGTTAGAAAATGCCACATAAACTCAGAAAAATTAGAAAAAAACGCGGTTCAAGAACACAAGGCTACGGCAGAGTAGGCCAACATAGGTGTACTGGCTCTAAAGGATATCGAAAGGCAGGACGACACAAAGCCGGATGGAGCTACGTTTTAAGATATGAACCAGACTATTTCAGCAAAAGAGGATTCACTTCACCCAAAAGTCTTAGACAAAAAGCAAATGCCATAAATGTCAGAAAAATCGACGAAATGACTGAAAAACTTTCAACAGAAAAAAAAGAGGGTAAATTTTTCATAGACTTAGAAAGCCTCGGCTATACTAAACTTCTTGGCACGGGAAAAATCACAAAGCCACTAATTGTAAAGGTGGCATCTTGCTCAAAGTCAGCAGCAGAAAAAATAAAAGAAGCTGGCGGACAAATCTTGATGAAAACCCAAGAACATGGAGAGTAGCTGTTAAACCATGGCTGGTAGATTCCTAGGCCTATTCAAACCCATTGCAAGGGTTATACCAGAAATTAAGGCTCCAGAACGCAGAGTTCGATTTAACGAGAAAATCTTCTGGACAGCACTTGCGCTAATCATCTACTTGATAATGTCAGAAATTCGTCTCTTTGGCATCCCAGGAGCAGTAGAAGAAAGGTTTAGTGCTTTAAGAATAATATGGGCTTCCAGCCGCGGCACTCTTATGGAGCTTGGTATAGGTCCAATAGTTACAGCAGGACTGATACTACAGCTTTTGATTGGTTCTGCCATGATAGAATGCGACATGTCACGTCCCGAGGACAGAAGCTTATTCACAACAGCAAGCAAAGTTTTTGCAATGATACTAACAGGAGTTCAAGCATCAGCTTACATGATCAGCGGAATGTATGGCGCCTTACCAGGTACTACTGCTATAATCATTTTCCTACAGCTTTTAGCGGCCGGGATTATTCTTGTGCTATTAGATGAGCTTGTTCAAAAGGGTTGGGGATTCGGCAGTGGAATAAGCCTCTTCATCATGGCTGGTGTTGCACAGCAAATCTTCTGGCAGTGCTTTTCTCCTGGAACCGGTTTATTCGTTGGGGCTCTCACAATTGTTTTAGCAGGCAATGAGCCGAACGCGCTGACAAGCTGGATATTTGGAGGAGGTGCATATCCATCTCTCATCGGATTTATGACAACAATTGCCGCATTTCTGGTGATTATGTACATGGAGGGAGTGAGAGTCGAACTGCCATTATCCTACGCTGGTTACAAAGGCTACCGCAGCCGATATCCGATAAAACTCCTTTACGTATCTAACCTTCCGGTAATTTTTGCTTCAGCACTTTTCGCTAATGTTTATATTTTTTCACAACTTTTCTGGAGTATGAACGGACAACCTGACCCTGGAGGAAACTTCTGGCTTGACCTTTTAGGACAGTATCAATGGACCACCCCCCCTGGAGGCGGCGAGAGAACCCTTGAACCCATTGGGGGCCTCGTGTATTATGTGACTGGACCGCATAGCCTCACAAATGTCATGGAACGCCCCGATAGAGCTTTCGGTTATCTTGGAATTCTTGTTGCTTTTTGTATTATTTTTTCACTCACATGGCTCGAAGTTGGCGGATTAGGGCCGTCAACGGTGGCTAAACAGCTCGTGGACGCTGGTATGCAGGTTCCTGGGTATAGGCGCTCAGGGAAGGCTGTTGGATCAATTCTCAAACGTTACATCCCTGTCGTTACAATTCTTGGAGGAACAGTTGTAGGGTTAATTGCTGGCGTTTCAGATTTTTTCGGAGTTTTTGGCTCAGGAATGGGCATCCTGCTTTCTGTGGGAATAATTTATCAGTACTATGAAATCTTAATGCGGGAAAGGGCTGCCGAAATGTATCCAGCCTTTAGGCGGATATTCGGGGGCTAAACTGTGAATAAAACGATAATCGTTACGGGAATCCCGGGGACTGGGAAAACTACGGTTTGTAATCTTGTTGAAAGGTTCGCCAAGAAGGCTGGCGTGGAGGTTAATGTGATAAACTATGGGACAGTTATGATTGAAACTCTCCGTAAACATGAGAAGGAAATGAGTAGGAACTCCATGCGAAAAACAAATATTGATTTTCAGCATAAACTTCAAGAGGAAGTAGCCAAGGTAATTTTAGAAAAAGTAAAGCGGTTAAGCGGCATAAACATAGTCGACACGCATATGTCAGTAAAAACGAATGAGGGATATCTCCCTGGCTTATCATACCATGTCCTGCAACTCCTAAAACCAGACATGTTCATCCTTATCGAGGCCGGAGTCGAGGAGATTTCTTCACGAAGAACAACAGACACTAACAGGAAAAGAGACGAATCCGTGGAAGAGGCTGTTAAGGAAGAGTTGCTGTTTTCAAGGCTTATGGGTGGAGCATGCGCAGTTTTGACGGGCGCACCAATAAAAATAGTTATTAATGCTGAGGGAAAACAAGAAGAGACCGCAAAAGAAATATTGAAAGCCTTAGGAGTTATGTAGAAATGCTCCCGCCAATCTTGCAAGAAATTCCTTTCTCCACAATCTTCATATTTCTGCTAGGTGCTGTAATTTCGTTATTAACTTCGTTAGCTAACCGTCTTTTAACAGACCCAGAAAAATCAAAGGCTTGGAAAAAAGAAATTGCAGAATGGAATGTGGAACTGCGTAAAGCCAAGCGTGAAGGAGATAAGAAACGTATAGAGAAGCTTATGAAAAAACAACAATCTATTCTTAAGCTTCAAGGCAAAATGTCATGGCAAACGATGAAAGTGTGGCTGATATTTTTTGTTCCACTAATAATTATATGGCAAATCCTAGGCGGCTTTTACGGACTTGTTCCTATCGCATATTTTCCTGGGGTGGGGCCCAATATCCCGATACCACTGTTTGGGCTTTCACTTATATGGTGGTATATGTTGTGTTCGGTTTTTTTTAATACCGTATTTTCTCACATGCTTGGACTGGCAAGCGTGGAGTGATAAGAGTGCCTCGACCATGTCAGCGTACTCGAAGCAAAAAGCGCGTTTACAGGGTTCTACCAGGCGGCGACAAACAAATCCATTACAAGCGAGAAGCCAGCGCTTCGCCACATTGCTTCCTTTGCGGTCAACCATTGTCTGGAATTCCTCACACTACCATACCAGAACTGCGTAAACTTAACCGAAGCAAAAGAAGAATTTGGCGCCTCTACGGCGGACAACTATGCCATAACTGCCTCAAAAACAATTTAAAACAAGCTGTAAGAACTCTTTAAAACTAAATTTTTAGGGAGGCATGCAACGATTAAAGACAAAGCACTAAAAAGAAAAAATAAAGAACTTATAGCTGTCTGCATAAGCGGAATGGCTGGAAGCGGAAAAAGCACGGTTGCAAAGAAGCTTGCCAAGAAATATGGACTTAAATACTATTCAGGCGGAGATGCCCTGAAAGCCTTAGCCCTAGAAGGAGGATACAAACAACTTAAACACGGATGGTGGGAAAGCAAGGAAGGAATGCGCTTTCTAGAAGAAAGGAGTAAAGAACCAAAATTTGACGAAGCCGTGGACAAGAAACTTCTGGAACATGCACAGCAAGGAAATGTGGTCTTAGACAGTTGGACCATGCCATGGCTTCTTAAAAAAGGTTTTAAGATATGGTTGGAGGCTTCTCCAGAAAAAAGGGCCGAGAGAATAGCCAAAAGAGATGGAATAAGCGTTGGAGAAACCTTAAAGGCGTTGAGAGACAAAGAGGAGCGGACAAAGGCTATTTACAAAAAACTTTACGGTTTTAGCCTAGGAGAAGACTTCACACCCTTTCATTTAATTTTGGATACGGATAATTTAAAAGCCGAAGAGGTATTCCAAGTTCTATGTATGGTAATAGACAATATTGTCCTTTGTTACGAGAGCAACTAGAAACACTTGAGGACCATAGTAACTAGACATCATAGAAATTTAATCGCGATATTTTGAGGCGACAATACTTGCGCAAGTTTTAAATCCTCTAGAAGTATTTTCTATATTATTTCTCTATAATTAGTTTCTAAGAGAGTTCCGGTAGAATCGGGATAAGGAATGGGAGAATATAAGTGGAAAATTAACCATTTGATTTTCGGGTTTTGTGTAGGAGCAATTGCCTCATATGTGCTTTTATCTTATGTAGGCGGGGAATCCGCATTCATCCTAATAATTTTTAATTTCCTTTATATCTCCCTAATTTTTCCTTTAAATGGAAAAATAGCAGCGAAATTTTCTATGTTATTGATAGGCAACGCTATTGGTTTACTCTGGAATTTCCTTTTCCCCCTGTTCGCTCATGCTGTTGCCTACCATTTTGGAGAACTATTCAATGTATTGTATATAATTCTGGGTCCGTTCTTAAACCTTGTATGGATTGTTTCATTTTGGTCCACAAGTTTAACGGTATTAGCCAACTCTAAAAACGGAAGAGCGGGGACTTAGGCTTGATAACTGAAATTTTAGAGGCACTGTTCCTATTTTTAACGGCTTTAATGACGGCCTACCTTACCCGGCATTATATCTTCACCCTAACAGTCCTCAAAAACAGTCAAGAACAAAAAAGAGATATTACAACAGGAAACTCAACTTACCAACCAACAGTATCGATTATAATTCCAGCGCATAACGAGGAAAAAGTAATTGGGAGAATACTTCAAAGAATGACCGAACTAACTTATCCTAAAGATAAAATGCAGATAATAGTTATTGACGACGCTTCAACGGATAATACGGGAAAGATAGTGGAAGATTACTCAAAGTTGTTTAATTACATTGAAGTCCTTCATCGCAGCAGGGAAGAAGGGGGAAAAGGAAAAGCATCGGCTTTAAACGTTGGATTCAAACATGCGAAGAATGAAATCATACATTGCTTCGACGCAGACTATTACCCGCAAAGGGACATCTTAGAAAAATTAACAAAAGAGTTTTGTGACCCAAGAGTGGGGGTAGTGCAAGGCAGAATTACCGTCTTAAACGAACCCCAAAATATAGTTACAAGACTTGTGGCATTGGAAAGAATAGGCGGATATCGTGTTGACCAGCAAGCGCGAGACAACCTAGGGCTAATTACTCAGTTCGGAGGAACTGTTGGAGGAGTAAGACGTAGGCTATTAGAACGTTTAGGGGGTTGGGATGAATCTATATTAGCTGAGGATACTGACTTAACCTTTCGTTCTTATCTTGCCGGCTACAAGGTTCGATATGTCCACGATGCGGAATGTTACGAGGAAGCGGTTGAAAGCTGGCGGGCTTATTGGAACCAAAGATACAGATGGGCTAAGGGACATATGCAGTGCGCTTTTAAACACTCACTGAAAGTTTTGAAAAGCAACAATCTAAGGCTTAGAGAGAAAATTGATGGTTTACTCTTATTAAACGTGTATTTTATGCCTGTTTTGGTTTTGTGTTCATGGATTATAGGAGCCCCGCTATTTTTCCTTAAATATTCACAATGGTTTAGCATGTTTTGGACCTCTATGCCAGTTTCTCTTTATAGTTTTGTTGGAAATTTCGCTCCGTTCTTTGAGGTAGGAATTGGCGCATATTTAGACGGTAGAACCAGAGTCCAGTGGCTGATTCCGTTACTGATTTTCACGTTCTTATACAACATACTGGTATGTACAAAAGCCCTTATGGATTTGATTATATCAAAAATCTCCGGAAGAAACTGTAACCATTGGACAAAAACCGCCCATTCGGGTAATGGAAACAGTTATATTGTGAGTTAAGGCATAGTTTTTCAAAAGATGGGAATGATTCCGAATCCGACTCCAACAACACTTGCCGTATTATTCCTTGGAATTTCAATTCTCGTTTTCCTTATGTTTTTACCAGCCCTTTTCGAACTTAAAAAACGAAGAGATGCTGGACCCAGAATGATACTTGATGACATTCCTGCTATACCACAACTTGAGTTAGCGCTGAAGATTCCAATATCAAATATAGAAGAAGATGTCCATTTTGATTATGTGGCTGTCCTGAAAACGGTAAGCATTATTACTATTTTACCGAATCTTGAAAGCTAGGGTTTTCTCTTTGAAAATGATTTCTTTTTCCCATCATTCTCAATTACCTGAAAATTGTTTAAGACGGCACATTTTTAAACTTCCATAATTATTCAAGTTTTTGAAATGCCAATTATAGATTACCGTGTTTCAATTCTCATTAGAACAAGGGATATTGAAAGCTGTTTTAAGGAACTTCTATTTAGGTTATCTCATCAAACATTGCGGCCTTCTGAAGTGGTGGTCGTGGATAATTTTTCATCACAGAAGAAACTAGAAGAAATGGGTAGCCTCTTATTATTACTTAAGAAAAAATTTTTCGGTAATCAAATTTATGTAAAACTTGTTCCTATAGTGGACGAGGAGTTTTCACACTCATACTCTGCAAACGTCGGAGTTTCTGTTGCAAAGGGTGACCTTGTCTGCATAACGAATGGACATTCTTTACCTACCTCAAATACGTGGCTTGAGAACGGAGTCATACATTTTAAAATTCCGAAGGTTGCGGGTGTCGGAGGATACTCTACTCCTCATAAGAACGGAACAATTTGGGAAAAAATTGCATACAAATGGTGGTGGAGCAAGCTTAACGAAATGAGTGGGGCTTATGCTAAAGACGACTATTTCTCAACCATAAACTGCATTCTGAGAAAATCATTATGGGAAAAATATCCCTTCGACGAACGATTACCAAGCGAAATTCCTTATTCTAGTAAGTTCGGGGGAGAAGACTACGACTGGGCGAGAGAGATGATAGCGAGAGGTTATAAGATAGTTGTTGAACCAAAGTTCAACGTTTGCCATTCACATGGGGAAACACTCGCGCAGCTCGTTTCAAAGTATATTGTTTGGCGCCGGATTAGAAAGAAAATTAGGTCTTTTAGACGACCCAGAAAATCTTACACTAAGCTGAAGAGGGTGAAGTCTCTATCGTACGACTTTTGACCCTTTACCTCAGACGGACCGACATCTCTTCGGTTTATTCTTGTAATTTGTGGTTCTCATAGCCTAGAAGATTTTGAAGCTGGGGAGAAAATGTTGAATATTATTGCCGTCTAACCACATTTAGAGGATTAGGACTGTTTCTCTTTAAAAACAATTTCGCACTTTTCCATTGATCCCGAATTATCTGGAAGTTGCCAAGAACGCTTCCGTGAAGAGAATAGAAAATGTAACAAAGGTAAATGCATCGAGCACATTCACTGTACATTTTACGTAACCCATTAAAATTCTTGCTATTCCAAGCCCTTGGCAGGTCAAAAATTGATGCCACTGGATTGCGAAGGTGGCAGCCTGCAACTCTGCCTAGATGATCTAGCATGAAGAAATTTTGGAGTGCACGGCACTTCCAAATCCTTTTGCCAGATAAAAATAGATGTTTTACAGCCTCCAAGGTTTTGGTGGTTATGAGAATGTTGCTGTTTTTCTTCTTCATATCAATAAGGGACTCACAGAGCTTAACCATGGCTTCTCTGTCAAATATTTCAAGCTTGAAATTTCCTTTACCAATTTTAAAAAGCTGACCTGAATCAGCTGTAGAGTCGTGGGAATATAAACAATACCACACTGGAATGCCTTTTTCCGAGAAAAATTTTGTTAAATTGCTGATTTCATGTAGGTTAAACTGCGAAATTGTTGGGGATATGCTCACGGAAATCCCTTTCTCGTGCAGTGTTTCAATGGCTTGTATGGACCTGTTCCATGAGCCTTTAACACCTTTAACGTAATCATTCTTTTCCGGGTTTAAACTGTCTAACGATATGGCGACGAAATCTACACTACGTAAAGCGTCAATTTTTTCCACAGCCATGCTGCCATTATCGTAAACAGTTGTTACAAAAAAGCGTGAAGCATACTCTAAGATTTCGTCAATGTCGTCTCTTAAGAGGGGGTTTCCTCCAGAGAACACTATTTCTATAACACCGAGTTCTCTAAGGATGTCCAATCCCCCTTTAATCTCTTCAGTAGACAACTCTTTTACATCCTGCTCCCGCCAAACCTCGCACCCCTTACAACGATAGTTGCATCTTCTTGTAATCAGCCACTGCACATGATAAGGCCTATTAGGTACCAAAGAACACATAGCAATCCTTGCAGCTTTTTCCAGAGTCATCACCAAATGCGCTTCACTTCACTTAGTCCTTAATTGTGAGTCTGCAAGACTATTTTAAAGTAACGCAAATATAGCTTATTGATGCTTTATGGTATCATTTCCCGTCTTATGTCAAAAACTTTTGATGATAGCTGGTCCTCAGATTAAAAGCGTTTAGCAGAGGTTTTAAACTGTTTGCTTAGACCTTATTTTCGTTGAAGGGCAAGCCAGAGGTGATCCATGGAGGGTCTAATTAAAGTTTGCTTAGCCCCATTCTTTCGTATTAAAATGCGCTCGTGCGAATCCTCTAGGAAACAGCCAATGACATCAGCCCGAATGCCTTTCTGCCTTAAACTTTCAATCATTTTGTTTGCAGCCCTCGGTTTAGCAGATATCAATAAGGCTCCAGAGCTGACCAGTTGCAAAGGATCAATTTTAAAGAATTTGCAGATTTCAGCGGTTTCTCGCTGAACTGGAATTTTTTCTTCAAAAATTTTTACGCCTAAGTTTGATGCATCCGCCATTTCATGTATTCCTCCAGCTATACCGCCTTCCGTCGGGTCGTGCATGGCGTTGACTCCACCCGTTTTGAAGGCTATTATTGTTTCTTTGGCTATGCTTACTTGGCTGAAAAATTTTTTGGCTTTCCCCACAACTGATGCGCTAATGGCTTTCTTCAGCTGCTTTTCTCTGTCTGATGCAAGGATGGCTGTTCCTTCAATTCCGGCACTTTTAGTCAAGATGAGCTTATCCCCGGGCTTAGCTCCGCCCGCTGTGACATAGTTTCCTTTTTCGGTTACGCCCATTATACAGCCTACAACTATTGGAGTAGTAAGCCCGGGGGTTATTTCGCAATGTCCCCCCACAATTGCTATTCTCAAATCTTTTGCAGCTTCATTCATTTGGACACTTATGGTTTCAACGATTTTTCTATCCGAATTTTCAGGAAGCAAGATACATGATAAGAAAAAGGCTGGTTCCACACCAAAAGTGGCAACGTCATTTGCGTTAATGTTTACTGCGAGCCAGCCGATTCGCTCTAGTGCTCCGGTAATAGGGTCCATAGAAACGATTAAGGATTTATTCCCTACGTCTATCACAGCGCCGTCGAATCCGACTGAAGGACCCAAAACGACTTCTTCACGTTTAACGCCAAGGTTTTTAAAGACAACTTCATTCAAAATGTCGACAGGAATTTTGCCGTGTGGCAGCTTCACTTTCTAATCCCTTCCACTAAGAAGTCAAATCATTTATTTGTTAATTTATTTATTATATAAACAGAACTAATCGCTCTAATCAACTCCGCTAAATTACACTCAAAAGTTGCACAGCCATGTTAGAGTTTTTGTTACATGCTAGTTTTACATAGTCCCACTTTCTATCCATCGGTTAAAAACATAAAAGCCAATTAATCAAAACGATATCAATCAAAGCTTATAGGAAAATCTCATGGAAATAAATAGAGGAGAAAACATGTCCCCAATACCACATTCCCAAAGGATCTTCATAACTGGAGGAGCTGGTTTCATAGGGAGTCACCTAGTTGACAGACTATGCAAAAATAATAACGAAGTTGTTGTATTTGACAACCTCAGTTCGGGAAAGTTTGAGAATATAAAGAGGTGGTTGAAGGATCCAAACTTCAATTTTGTAAGAGAAGATCTCCTAAAGCCCAGGAAAATCCTAAACTTATTATCAGGATGTGAAACCATCTTCCACTTAGCTGCCAATCCCGAGGTTAAAATTGGCTCAGCGAAACCTAAAGTACATTATGAGCAAAACATAGTTGCAACCTTTAATTTTCTCGAGGCGGTTCGCGAAGTTGGGGATGTTCAAAAGTTAGTTTTCACTTCCTCATCAACTGTCTATGGAGAGACAGAAAAAATCCCAACACCAGAGGATTACGCTCCCCTTAAACCTATTTCTATTTATGGAGCTTCTAAACTTGCCTCTGAAGCATTGATAACGTGTTACGCTAACACCTACGGATTTAACGCTATAATTTATAGACTGGCTAATATTGTAGGAGCAAGGGCACAGCACAGCGTCGTATATGACTTTATAAACAAACTATTAAAGAACCCAAGAAGGCTGAAAATACTTGGTGATGGAACTCAGACAAAATCTTATTTAGACATTGAAGATTGCATAAACGCCATGCTTACAGGCATGAACCACTCTCATAGCAGAGTGGAAATATACAATGTGGGTTCAGAGGATCAGGTGAACGTCAGAGAAATAGCTGACGTTGTCTGTGAGGAGATGGGTTTAAGGGATGTTGAGTATGTCTTTACAGGGGGTGTCGACGGTGGAAGAGGTTGGAAAGGAGATGTAAAAGTCATGTTGCTAAGCATCGAAAGAATTAAGCGTCTCGGATGGAAGCCCACTTTGAATAGTTGCCAAGCGATAAGAAAGGCCGTAAAATCTGCCTTATATAAAAAAGGGATAAGATTTTAGAAGGAACAACATTTGCAGGAAAAAAGCCAATTTTACCCAAAAGTTTCGGTAGTTGTTCCTGTCAAGAACGGAGCCCCACACATAAGAGAGCTTTTAGATTCTCTGATGCATGTTAACTACGACAAAGATAAATTAGAAATTATAGTCGTAGACGGAAACTCTACCGATAGCACAAAGGAAATTGTTTCACAATACCCGGTTAAAATTTTAACAGAAGAAAGACCCGGACTAAACGCTGCAAGAAACACGGGTATAAAACACAGCAGTGGAGAAATCATAGCATTCACGGATTTCGATTGTGTAGTGTCAAAAGATTGGATAAGGAAAACTGTTGAAAATTTTCAAAACCCGCAGGTGGGCTGTGTGGGAGGAAACGCTTTGGGATACTATGATCATTTTTTGTCACATTATTCTGACGAGAGTATCATACCAGTGCTGAGGATGTTCAAAAAACGAGAAGTATTGGATGCTGTTAAGCCTCCTCAACGATATCCAGCTGGTTGCAACATGGCAATAAGACGAGAGGCATTGAAAAAAGTCGGAATATTTGATGAAAGCGTCAAATACGGCTTTGACGAGGATGAGCTGGTTGAAAGAATTTGTAAAGGGGAGTACAAATTCGTTTTAGATCCGGATGTTTTGGTTCAGCACAAGCACAGGTCAACACTGCGGAATCTTTTAAAGCAAAATTTTAGTTACGGAAGGGGGTTAGGCAACTTGCTAAAAACAAAGGGAACCAAAAGCGCATTTTCAAAATGGGCTTTGCTGTGCAGCGGCGGCTTCGTGGTTTGGAGCTCAATAATTTTATCATTAATGCTATACACGCTCTTCACGTGGTCCCTTGCGTCTCAAGCAGTATTATTGACTATGTTTCTATCTCCACCCATTGCGCTAATAATCTTCTATGCATACCAAACCATCAAGAAAAGAGACAAAAAATACGGAAGAATGATAATTTATCCAATCATAGATATTGCGAGATCGTTGGTCTTCGTACTTGGAATAACATATCAGCTATTAAAGTCATGAAAATATGGTAAACTAAAAGGAAAAGTTAACCAAGTGTAAATAAGTTTCAAATTTTCGACCGAACGCAATTAAAAATCTAAGCCAGCTAATTCGCTCTTTTGCCATAGTAGGAACTTAAATAACTTCTTCACATTTCATGCCTAGATTTATGAAAACAACTTACTCTCGAATTTTCAAACAGATTTTTCTGAGCGGCAATTTATTTTTCACTTTTAAAGAAACCATACACTAATACTTCTGGTTTTTAAAATTGTCAGTTAAAGAGCCTCACTTAAACTGAGGTATTGTTCTTTTAACTATGTTAACAACAATTAGACCTACTATTATGGATATACCAGCTTGGATGAATAAGTCCCGTGCGTATGAGATTAAGGCTAAGGGGTACCCTTTTATGAATATATTTATGAAAAAGTATGTGGTAGCCATCAGGAAACCGCCTATTACACATGATATTAGTTGCATTATGAGAGGCTTTCCTTTAAATAATCCAGGAATTATCCCTTCAAGTCCATGTGCGAGGATTGATACAAACCAGCGTGGATATCCCACAAAAAAGTCTGCAGCTACAGAACCTATTATTCCAACGAGACCTCCAACTTTATACCCGAATAAAAGTGCCGCAACAAATACCACCGAGTCCCCAATGTGAGTATATCCGCCAGTTAGTGAAGGAACTTGTACAGCAATTATCATTACTGCATAAACAGCCGATAATACTGAAACAACCGCTGCATCTACGCTAGTTAATATAGGCCCTTTGATTTTTTCAGGCGAGGGAGAACTTATACCTAGTTCTACACCAACTGCCATAAGGCAGACGCCCAGGAAAGTTCCTATCGAAAAAATTTCGGAAGTATCATAACCGTACACAAAGGGTGTTATTATATTCAATAAAGCCAAAAAACTTCCTATAAAGTTTAAGCAACCTCCTGCACGTGTGTAACCTTTCCAGTAAAAATAGGCTCCAACAAATGCTAATGTCGCAGCTGTCAGCCCTAAGAAAATGCAAAGGCTCAGAAATAATTTAGCCTGAGAACCTAGGTCTATTGCCTGGAAAATGGAGAAACCTAAGGTATAGAGAATATAGACAGCTTCAAAAACAGAGGAGACCCCTATTAAAAGTCCACCAAAAATTGACAGCCCATATCCACGCTTCACGTAGTCTATTCCCGTCAAATTTTCACCATTGTTGATAGTTAAGTTACAACTATACTACTTTTCTATTTAAAACTTTCTACGAGGTTAAAGCAAAACTCTTAGGTCATCAAACGCTTTTAAAACCTGCATTCCACGTTTTGTGATTTTGAAGAATTTCCTTCCGTCTTTTTCGTAGCCTGCTATCAGTCCTTTTTCTGAGAGCGTATTTAGGTGTTGGTATATAGCTGCTCTTGTCATGATTTTTCCGAGTTTTTTCCATAAATCATAGCCGTATGTGTCCTTTTGGCTTAGAATTCGCAGTATTTTCTCTTTCGTGCTCAGTTCTAAGCCTAGAACCGCTGTTTTTTGTTTTTTGGTTAATGCTTGGAGCACGTCTGTGGCTTTAAGCCCGCTCCCAGTGATGAGGCACACAACGCTATCATCTTGGCCTATTCTTCCTTCCTTAACAAGTTTTTTTAGGGCCGCGATTTCGGCTGAGCTTGCAGGTTCCGCAAACATTCCCTCGAGTTTGGCTATCTGAAGCTCAGCGGCGAAAATTTCGGAGTCGGAGACAGTTAGAGCCAAGCCATTTGATTCTTTTATTGTTTTTATTGCGAATTCGCTCTGTAACGGCTCCGTAACTAAAAGGGCAAGAGCATGGGTGGAAGGTTTTGAAATTTTTACTGGTTTAGAGCATTTTTCTAATAATGTTTTTACTATTGGTGCGCATCCTTCAGGTTGAACCCCGACCATTTTCGGCAGGGTTTTCGTTATTTTGAGCTGTTTAAGGTCCTTGAAGCCTTTCCAGATGGAATATATTGTTCCGCCGCTTCCTATGGACGCTATGAACCAGTCTGGAACGCCGAACTGTTCATACACTTCGTAGGAGATTGTTTTCTGTGCCTCAATTACCAGAGGGTTTAGCTCTGCGGTTGCTTGATACCAGCCAGATTCCTTGGCTAAGACTTTTGCTTTGCGTATGGAATCGTCAACTGTCTCTCCAAACTCTTCAATGACAGCGTCATAGACAAGCATCTGTGCCAATTTTCCAAAATCAACATGTTTTGGCACGATGACGTGGCAGATTAACCCAGCTTTTGCGGAATAAGCAGCTACGGAAGCGCCTATGTTTCCCATGGTTGCACAAATCAACATGTCATATTTGAGGTCTATCGCATTTGAGGTTAAAAGTGCTGCGGCGCGATCTCTATAAGAGTTTGTCGGATTTCTGGTTTCATCCTTTAAATATAATTCCCTTAAGCCAACACTTTTAGCAAGCCTCTCAGCCCTATGCAAGGGTGTTCCACCCTCACCCAAACTTATGATGTTCTGCACTGGTGGGAGCAATGCCCGATATCTCCAAAAACGAAAGTTACCAGAAAACTTAATTTTCCGACTTTTAGGCAAACTAGCCTCGTATTCTAATGCTCCTCCACAGTTTTCACACATGCTATTCGGCGGATAGACTGGAAATTTTGAGCCACACTGAACACATTTAAGGTTCATGATTTCCTCCATTAAATCAGAGTCCCAGTTTTATGCGCTCTATTTGATCGAAAAACTTTTGAAAGTTTTCGCGGAAGATTTTTCTTTTTGCCTTTTGAGAGATTTCTGCAGCCTCCACGATGGCTATTTGAGTGGGATATCGATAATATGGAGCATCGGAGCCAAATAGTATTCTGTCTTCATCTATGTCAACTGAAAGTTCAATGAATTCGGGCAGCGTGCCTGAGGTTTCAACATAAATGTTTTTAGCTTCCTTTAATATGCTGACGGTAGATTCCCTCAAATGACCTAAAATTATGGGCATTTTCAGATGTTTTTTGGCGATTTTTAGGATTAGCCCTGGTGAGGAAAAGCCGTCTCCGGTGTGAATAAGTGTTGGAATATTCAGTTCACTAACTTTTTGGAAAAACCTTTCAAAGAAGGGATGATCTGGTCTAAAACATTCTACCATCGGATGTAGTTTAAGTCCACTCAAGCCTAAACTGTTTTTTATTCGGTTTAACTCTTTTATTGCGTCATCTCTTCTCGGGTCTACACGTCCGAAACCGATTAGACGCTTCGGATATTTCTTCACGCATTCTGCAATATAATCGTTCATTTTTGGGTATTTATCGCCTACGTTGGGGTTTGGAAAAACAATTGCACTTTCAACACTGTATTTGTCAAAGAGGCGGAGAAGCGCATCTACTTTGACTGTTGGATTGGTAAAGGGCTGCCAAGGCCCTGACTCTCCCAGATGCACGTGAGCATCACAGATTTTCATAAGAGTTTCTCCGGGATTTAATTGCCCATAGATATTCATTGCCGACTGCCTTTTAATGTTTACAATCCTTTGAAAGATTATTATCTAGACTCTATGAAATGAGAAAGCCTAAATTGGGGGTCTAAGGTTGATAAATAGCAAATTGTGAGTTGACCATTGTGAGCGAGAAAGTGAAGGAAGACCCGGTTAAGTTGCACAAGGATGCGAACACGCTTTATGAAACTGGCAAATACAAAGAAGCGGAAGAAAGCTTCCTTCGAGCCGCGGAATTGTATCAGAAAGCGAACAACTTCTTCGACGCTACATCCATGCTTTACAAGGCTGGCGAGTGCGCCTACATGCTCAAGGACTACGAAACGGCTGTTGAGCATTTTCAGAAATCCGCAGACCTATCCTTCAATAAAGGATTCGACAGGTTTGGAGTCAGCGCCTTAGAATATGCAAGGGACTGCTATAATGCACTAAAAAAGAAAAGAAAAGTCAAAGAAATTGAGAGGAAGATAAAAGAAGTGAAAGCAAAGCTTGAAGCTTCTTTCTGAATATAAAAACTCCATTAAGCAACCCCTTTTTCCCATACTTGTTAAAACAACATTTATCTCTTTAAGTTGACAATTGAAAAACCAGTGTGTTTTAAAGGTTAATGACATGCAGACAACCTTCAAAGCTCTGGCTGAACTATGTGAAAAACTCGAAGCCACAAGTAAGCGACTTCTCATGATAGACCTTGTTGCAGACTTTCTAACGAAATTGGAAGCTGAGGAAGCTGAGTCCGCCGCCTCTATGATTCTGGGGAGATCCTTCCCCAAATGGAGTCAACAAACCCTTGAGGTCAGTTGGGCAACCCTAAGCGAAATAATAAAACGCATAACAGGGGTTGAATGGACCGTTTTTATGGAGGCCTTCGGCAAAACTGGCGACATAGGCTCGGCGACGAAAACGGTTTTTGAGGAAAGCAAAGTCAAGAGGCAAGCGACACTTTTCGAAAGAGCATTAACTATCTTAGAGGTTAGGCGCAGTTTAGATGCCATAGCCGAAGCCACGGGTTACGGCTCGAGAGAAAAGAAAGAACGCCTCATAGAGGCTTTGTTAAGCCTAGCCTCACCCCTCGAAGCCAAATATTTGGTAAAGATCTTCATAGGTGAGATGCGAACGGGCTTTTATGAAGGATTGATGGAACAAGCAGTCTCCAAATCCTTTCAAATTCCGCTGGAAGATGTGCAGAGAACAAGCATGACTATTGGCGACATAGGAGAGGTTGCCGCCATAGCCAAAACAGAGGGTAGGGAAGGCTTACTAAAGATTGGTTTTAGGGTTTTCAGACCTGTTACGCTTATGTTGGCACAGATGGCAGATGAGGTTGCTGAAGCCTTGAAAGAGCATGGTGGAAAAACAGCCTTTGAATACAAGTTGGATGGAGCTAGGGTTCAGATTCACAAGCTCGGTGACGAGGTGAGAATTTTCAGTCGAAGACTAACAGACGTAACCAAGAGTTTGCCGGATATCGTCGAAACGGCTAGAAAAAACATCAAGGCAAAAGAAGCGATATTGGAAGGGGAAGTTATAGCCGTTGATCATCTTGGCTATCCCATTCCTTTTCAACACTTAATGCGGAGATTCAAAAGAGTTCACTCAATAGAGGACATGGTTGAAAAAATCCCTGTGGAACTCTATCTATTCGACACTCTATACCTTAATGGAAAAAACCTAATTTCAGCTCCATACTTGCAGCGGAGACAAATATTGGCTGAAAACGCTGGTGAAATACCATTAACAAAGCAAATAGTTACAGATAAGGTCGATGAGGCTGAACGCTTTCTAAAAGAAGCCACAGATGCTGGACACGAGGGATTAATGGCGAAGAAACTTGACAGCCCATACACGCCGGGAATCCGTGGAAAACGGTGGCTTAAGATAAAGCCCGTTCTCGAACCCCTGGATTTGGTTATTGTTGCGGCGGAGTATGGCTATGGACGTAGACATGAATGGCTTTCAGACTATTATTTGGCGGCGCGGGACGCTGAAACTGGCGAGTTCTTAACCGTTGGTAAAACGTTTAAGGGACTGACCGACGCAGAAATAATCGAAATGACCAAACGGCTCAAAGAACTAGCCATAAAAGAAGAGCCTAGAAGGGTGATTGTGATTCCAAAAATAGTTGTTGAAGTAACATACAACGAGATTCAGAAAAGCCCAAAATACAAGTGTGAGATGGCTCTACGGTTTGCGAGGATAAACCGAATAAGGGAAGACAAAACGCCTGAAGAAGCGGACACTATTCAGAGGGTTGAGGAAATCTACGAAAAGCAATTTTTGAAAAAGGGTAGATATAAAACTGATTAACAGCACTTTAAATGAGGAGATCGCCCGAATGTCTAAGACGAAGAAAAAGTCCTACGACGAATTTTATAGTCGCCAAGTTATTTTAAAAGAACTCGGCCCTAAAGGGCAGAGGAAACTCGCAAAGTCAAAGGTTGCGGTTGTCGGACTTGGCGGATTGGGCACAGCTTCATCCCTTTATTTGGCACTAGCTGGAGTTGGACACATACGCTTAATAGACCAGGATACCGTGGAGTTGCATAATCTGCACAGGCAGGTTTTGTACAGCCCAGGCGATTTGCATTACCCGAAGGTTGAGGTTTCAGCGAAAAGGCTGAGGAAAATCAATCCTCTGGTTGAGGTTGAGCCGCTCCCTGAAAACTTGAACACAAACAACGTTGAAAAGTTCCTTTCAGGAATGGACTGTGTTGTTGACGGCTTGGATAACATGCGGACCCGCTACTTGGTTAACCGCGCATGTGCAAAGCTTCGAGTTCCCTACGTTTTTGGGGCAGCCATAGGAATTGAGGGAAATCTTTCGGTTTTTGCTCCACCCGAAACGCCATGTTTAGAATGCGTCTTTCCAACCCTTGACGACAGTAATTTGCTAACGTGCGATGTCCGAGGTGTGTTGGGAACCACGCCTGGAATAATTGGAACCATGCAAGCCATGGAAACCATAAAGGTTTTGACGGGAATTGGCTCTGCCTTGAAGGGCAAACTCATGATATGCGATTTCAGCGACGTGTACTTCACCACCATAGATGTTTTCAAAAGGGAGAACTGCCCAGCGTGTCAAGGCATAATAGCTTTTCCAGAAAAGCGAGAGAAACTTGTTTGGCTGTGTGGACGAAACACGGTCAACGTAAACCCTGAAAAACCATTAAAACTTAACCTTAACGAAGTATATGAATCAATTAGGCGGCATTTTAAGGTTCGCATAAAATCTCAGTTGGCAATAATATTTGACTATAAAAATTTTGAAATCAGCTTTTTCGGTGGCGGGCGCATGCTAATAAAAAACGTTAAAGATGAAAAATCAGCCTTAGAGGTTTACAAAGAAATTTGCCAAAAACTTGGAGTAGGCAAATAATATTTATTACGCTCTTAACCCAGAGCTCTTATTGGAAATGTGCCGGGGTGGCCGAACGGTTCAGGCGGCGGCCTGCAGAGCCGCTATATGTGGGTTCAACTCCCATCCCCGGCTCCAATTGAGCATTTTCCATGTCACCGTTTCCCTCTAATGATACGTGCAAACTTTAATAATAAGCCTGCAAACTTATGCCAGCTAAAAGTGGGAATATGGTTTCAAAAGTTGCTTTAGTTGAGCTTGGTCAAGATGCTAAACAATCGCTTAAGCAAGCACTCAAGCTTATTGGGAAAATGGACGACCTAAACACAAAGGAACGATCTGTCGTTGTCAAAGTCGGTGTCTTCGACACTAGGACAAAACATCATACAACAGTAAATGTCGTTGACGCGATAATTGACAGTTTTGATAAGGCTCCGCAAATTTTCCTAGCGGAGTCAGACAACTATAAGGGGACTGGTTCAGAAAGACTTCAAATATGGAAGACATTATTCACCGAACGAGTCATACCCTTTAACCTCTCAGAGGACACAAATACCAAACAAGTCAAGGTTGCTGACGAAAAAATGGGGCTGTCACACATACTTTTTAAACCCAACGTCTTAGTTAGCACTCACATCTTACGTGTATATGAAAAGGGAAGCATTCTGAAAAACCTGCTAGGCTTGATTCCGGACAGGAAGAAAGTGAGGTTCCATAAGAAGCTGGAAGCAACTCTCCTTGACTTGTATGAGGCAGTTGGCGGGATAGACCTAGCAGTCTTAGACGGCACCTACATGAGCTCAGGTGTGGCTCCCGGTTCTGGTAGAATAAGCACGGATATTATCATGGTTGGCAGGGACGCGGTTGCCGTCGAAGCGGTTGGAGCCACGCTTGTTGGCTTAGACCCTGAGAAGATGCCTATAATACAAGAAGCCATGAATAGAGGCCTTGGAGAAGGAAACTTGGCGAAAATCGAAGTTTTGGGAGCTCCCATTCAAAGATTGAAGGAAAAATTCGCCCCATTGTTAGCGACTTCAAAGAAGAAAGGGAAAGCGTCGTCCGCTAAGAAAAAGACATTCACCAAGAAGGACTCCTAAAGACCCTCAACCGCTCATCACCTTTCATATTCTCTGCATACGTCGATAAACTGATAAATAATTGGACTTACAACCTGAAATGAAGATGGTGATGGTTATTCACAGAGTCCTTGTTCTCTATTACAGCCGAACTGGAAACACCGAGAAGATGGCTAAAGCCATAGCAGAGGGAGCCAAAACGGTTCAGGGCGTTGAAGTGGAACTAAATTATTTTGTGAACTCTGAAAGGCTAAGCGACTTTGACGCCATAGTCGTTGGAACCCCAACTTATCACCATGACATGCCACTTTCGGTGAAAAATCTCTTGGAAGAAGCAGCTGTGAAAGGCGTTAACTTAAAGGGTAAGATTGGAGCTGCCTTCGGGTCTTATGGATGGAGCGGTGAGGCGCCAAGGCTGGTTCTTGAAATCTTGAAAAACAAGTTTGAAATGCAAATCATTGAACCGCCACTCCTAATCAGATATTCCCCAGACCAAACTGGACTCGAAAAATGCAAAGAGTTCGGAAGGGGAATTGCCGAAAGACTTATGCATGTAGCTTAGCATGTTCTAGTGGAAAGAGGAAAATGCCATGAAATCGAGAGAGGAGTTGATAAATTTTCTCAAAGCACAAATCAATGTTGAAAACGAGATTGTAGACTCATTAAACAACGCTTTGGTGAAGATAAAAAATCCGCCAGTTAAGGGAGTCTTGAAAGGCATATCCTTAGACTCTGTCAAGCACGCGGAAATGTACGCCTCAGCCGCCGAGCTGCTGACAGGGGTATCACAAGCTCTGACACAGGAGCATCTTGACAAGCAGAAGGCGCTTGTGGAAAAACACATACACATGGAAGCAGAAATCATCAAAAAAATTAGGAAAGTATCGCCCAAGGTTGAAAACACGAAGGTTAAGCTCCTCTTAAACGCCATCTTAGCGGATGAGAAGAGGCATCATGAACTCTTAAAAATGGTGCTGGAAATTCTGGTCCGGGGAGAAACAATAACAGAAGAGGACTGGTGGGACCTCCTCTGGAAGAACGCCCCATTCCACGGAGCCCCAGGAGGATAAACTATGGTCAAGATAGTAATTGACTATGTGAAGTGTGTTGGGGATGCCGAGAGAATCTGCGTGGAAATATGCCCTGTTTCAGTTTTCCGTGATGGGAAGGCTGAAAAGCCAAAAGTTGTGAATGAAGAAGGCTGTATCGTGTGCAGAACATGCCAAGTTAACTGCCCGAGTCAAGCCATAAAAATTTTAACCTAAACCTCAAAAGGTTCTCAGCAATTCGCCTTTCTTATTCCTTATTTCAACCCTTAAATCTTTGTTGGCTTGTCTAGTGGCGCATTTTATGCAGGGGTCATAAGCCCTTATCACCATCTCTATCCTGTTCAATAGCCCTGGCTTAATTTCGCCTTGATGTATGAATTCCTTTGCTGCATCTTTCACGTTGAGGTTTATAGCTGCATTATTAACCTGAGTCGGTATTATCAACTTCATGTTTTTTAATCGCCCATTCCCAGATAAGACGTACTCGTGGGCAAGCGTTCCCCTAGGAGCCTCAACAACACCTATTCCTCTCCCGCCTTTAGGCTTAACCTTAACTCTGGTGTCAGTTCGCGTTAAGCTCTCGTCCTCCAAAAGCTCCTTAGCCCTTTCACAAGCGTACAGGAGGTCTATGAGACGGGCGTAATCAAAAAGCAGAGTGGCATACGCCGGGCTTCCAAATTTTCTCTTGAACTCTTCCAACTCCTTGTTAGCAAGTTCCGTCGCCGCTCTCTTATTCACATTCATTCTAGCCGTTGGCCCAACCTGAACTATTCCTTCCGGCAATCCTAACGCTTTTAAATAGGCAAATTTCGCATAGGTCCATTCAGCGCGTTTTTCTTCAACATGTTCCATATACTCTTGCGCGTTAAATTCGGATAGAGTCTTGCCTTCAGAGTCTATTACACAGATTTTGCCGTCATAAAATTCCATGGCGCCATCCTTTGTTAAAGCCATGTAACAGGTTTTGTAATCTCCAGCTTTCCTAAAATCCGCCCAATTTTTCTCAAAAAGTTCTTTCCCAAGGTCAAGAGCCTCTCTTATAATCGAGCAGGCGTTTTCTGCTGCTTTGAGCATTTCTTCCCTTTCTCTTTCCTTAAGCGGGCTGATTAAGCCTCCGGGTATTACGGAAACTACGTGGACTTCACGCTTTCCAACAACGTCTAAAATCTGGGTTCCGAAACTTCTCATTGCAATGGCTCTTTTGCCTATTTCGGGTTTTTCACGCATGATTTGGAAGATGTTTCGTTTTGAAGGGTCTTCTTCTGGGGAGAACCAGAAATCTGGAAGTGTTAGGAAAAAGAAAACCAGAGAATGGTTGCTGATTATCTGTCCCATGGATAAGAGCTCACGGAGTTTTCTAGCGGTTTCTGTTATTTCTGTTCCGTAAATGCGTTCTATGGCCTTAACAGAGGCAATCACGTGGGCGGTGGAGCACACCCCGCAAATTCTTGAAATTATGAAAGGAAGTCTTTCCGCCTCCATTTCCCTCAGAAAATAGTCGAAGCCGCGGATTTCGGTGGCATGGAAATAAGCGTCTGAAACATTTCCATACTCGTCAAGTGTTATTGTGACCTTTCCATGTCCTTCGATTCTCGTTGTCGGAGAAATGGTGATCTCCCTCTTGTGGCTCAAATGACCCTCTCCCTCGCCTTTGAACGTTCAAACTTTGAAAAAATGAACGTGTGGAAAACGAAAGGGTTGCGGTAGAGCTCCTCCCTGACTCTTTCCTCGGGAATACCAGTTCTTTTGGATATCACTTGGACAAGGAAGGCGTACATGTCCCTTAATCGATACATCAGCGAGTCGGGTGGACCTCTGCATCCGAAACACGTAAAGCCTGCCCTGGGGCATGGTGCTCCGCAACCGTCGCGTGTTAAAGAACCCAAGCAGACGAATCCCTGGCTCACCAAGCAAAGCACCGGATCTGCTTCTTTCTCGTATATTCCATAAAGGCGTTCAAGTTTGGCGGGAACTATTTTTCTGTGGCATTCGGTGCAGACTACGCTTTGGTGGCGGATGGGGGTTTTCCCGATTATTATGCTTTTTAAAGTGTGAACTATTGGGAATGGCATAGGAGGGCAGCCCGGAATATAATAGTCAACATCAACAAAGTGGCATATTGGATACATCAAATCCTCCAATTCTGGAAGCCTGCTTGAATCGAGGATAAAATATTCTTTCTCCAAAAGCTTCTTAAGAGAAATCACATTGCCTAGGCTTGTTATTCCTCCGTGGGTTGCGCAAAGTCCTAAGGCAACAACAAGGCGTGACTTGGCGCGCACTTCCTTGATAAGATTCTCGTCCTCCCTTGTTCTAACCCCGCCCTCAACTATTGATAGGTCAACTTCAGGGACCTCCTTCAGATCGATGAACGTAGGCGAGTAAACCACTTTGAAATCTCCGGAAAGAATTTCAAGTAAAGCGTCACCAGCAGTAAGAAATGAGCTTACACATCCTGCGCAGCAAGTTAAAGAAACTATGCTAACCCTCAAAGACTCGTCACACTCATCTCGACAATACTTAAGATACTTGGTGAAATGAGTCTTCAACCTCCTTAAAGTTTTTCCATTTTCTCCTCGAAGAGAGTCAACTTCATTGATGAACCCTTGCCAATTCTGCAGAGCTTCTCTTCGTCTGTGAAAACTGACAGCTACGCAAGTGATAAAGCCATTTCATTTATCATGCTGTACCGTTTTCAGGAAAGTGTGCGCGTCTTCTTCTGTGGGTTATAGCTGCTAGCAATGTTGCCATCATAAACATGGGCAGAATTAGGATTGATGGAATTTCTTGGATCACATTACTTCCTATTATTTGTATGGTTTTGGTGCTGTGATTATAGGTGAAGTAGAGGTATGCGCAGCTTTCGTCAGCGATTAACGTATAGTTCAGTTGCAGGCCATTCACGTGCACTGTCCAATTGCTTTCTGCCCACAACAAGCTCTTAGGAATAGCCACTCTGCAGAATCCCCCCATTTCGTCCTCGCCGAAAACGTCGAAATAGATTGATGATTGATCTGGATTTGCATCCAAATACAAGTTGGAAACGGTAGAGTTGCTCACTATGTCTACGTAATATGCTGTGTCGTTCCACGTACCTGTATAGAACGTGTTGAACGGAGCCATGAGGGGATAACTGTCTTTGTTGTCTGAATCAATGATTTGAGCGATATCGCCTATGCCATCACCATCTACGTCGACTCCTTTGTAGTCGCTCCAGTAGTTTCCGCCAGAAGGATAGCCATCATCCCACAAATTACCATGAGACGCAAACTCAACGGAAGCTTGAATATTGTTCTGGACAAAATTGTTGTGAAAAATCTTGTTGCTTGAAGAGCAAAAGAGTCGTATTCCATAACCGTTGCTTGTTAAACTGTTTCCAGCGATAGTATTGTTTGCAACGCCACCGCTCGATTCATAGCCAGTAGTGAGTGATACTCCTTCAGCAGTGTTTCCCGTTATGTTGTTTCCAACAATTCTATTGTAGTTTGAAGATGCAACCAGAACAATTCCACGATAGTTGTTAACTACCCTGTTTCGAGTTATGACATTGTGCAGAGACCCTTGAAGCCACATGCCCAAAGTGTTGTCTGCTATAAAGTTCTCAGATACGCAGTTATCGTTTGAATCAGGATAGAACTCGATACCATTACGGCTATTGTTTGTTATGTTATTCCCTGTTATGTTATTTAAGCATGCAGACAGCAGCCAAATGCCATCCTGATCATTTGCCGTTATGTTATTCCCAGAAATGTTGTTCCTTGAACAGCTGTAGAGTAGAATACCGTTAGAGTTGCCTGTTATGTTGTTCTCGAAAATACGGTTATCTGAAGAAAGGCTGAGCTCGATGCCACACCTGTCGTTTCCAGCAATGCTATTATTGTTCGATAAGGAATAGATGCCTATTGCAACACCTTCATTTCTGATTATCTCGGTGTTTGATGTTGACCACAGCTCCACACTAACAGTCATGTTGATTGATCGAAGATCTTTCACATGTATGTTGCTGCAGTTCACCAATATCACTTGTCCTGCTTCATCGATTATCTTGTCTGATGCTCCTTCAAGGTAAATGAGCGGCTTGCCATTTACCAAATTCTCGTCTACCACATTTTCATAACATTCAGCAATGGACAACCCTTTGTTAACAAAATTGTTCTTGGAAATGTGATTGTTGTTTGAAGAGAAAGCGAGCAAGATACCATCACAGTTGTTCCCAGTTATATTATTACTCGAAGAACTACGAACCCATACGCCTAAGTTGTTGTTTAGTATGTTATTTCCAATTATGCTGTTGTTTGAAGACGAATAGAGCTCAAGACCATAGAGCTCATTTCCAATAATATTGTTTCCGACTATGCTAACGTTTGAAGAATAAACGACAGTGATGCCATACTGATTGTTCATGATGCTGTTTCCTGATATGTTACAATTCTTAACTTGCCTAATATCTAAACCAAAATTGCGTGATTCAGCAGTGTGTCTTATAGTAAAGCCAGTTATAGTAACATTATCCGAAGTCACCTTCACAAGAAAACCTGATTCTCCACCACCATCAATAATGGTTGTTTCCCGGCTTTCTCCGACAAGCAAAACACTCTTGTTGATAGCCAATTCATTTTCATGGTATGTTCCATTATGCACGTATATTGTGTCTCCCACATTTGCTACGTTTATAGCTTCTTGTATTGTTGGATAATTATCGGGAACAGTGATTATTCCCGCTCTGACTGGGTGAATCCTAAATGCGGCGCTAAACACCCAGAAAAGAACGGTGATTGAAACTAATACAACTATCACACTTCTGCCCATGTTACACCATCATACTATTTCTTTTTTCGCCTTATTTTAAATTATGGAAAAATCCGATCGAAACGCGAAGAACTCATGTTTGCCAAGGAAAGAACATCTTTCACTTTCCGGATTCTATATGATAGACTTCAAGCGTCGGCAATGGCTGAATCTCTCCGGCTCTGGAAACTTGGTTTGCTACGACTAGCAGCCCCGCCACCAAGTTGAGCACCCTTTCCAGTATCGTGGCTAATTGAAAACCTCTGACGGTTAACGAGTAGGACTTTGGCTTTTTCCTCACGAAGACCATTTTCTTTCTCTTAAGCCTTCTTAGATATTTGTATGTTCTCCTCAGCGAAATTTCAGTTTTTTCTGAAAGCTTCCGTGCGGAAATGCCTTCTACAGAAATATTTTCATAAACTCTCTTCTCAGTAGGGGAAATTTTTACTCGGTTCGAATCTCTTTTTGTTCTGAAATAAAAAACATGATCCTTTTCCTTAGTTGCATTTATCAGTCCAGCCTTCTGAAGTCTTTTTAAGACTCGCGCAACACTTTTTGTTGGAATGACGCCTTCCAAATCCTCATAGGTTTTTGGTCCGTCTAGCAGCGCGTTTAAAACCATTTCTTCATAGCATTCGGAGTGAGGCGGCAAAACCTCTTCAACATCATAGAAATTCTCCACTAAATCGTTGAGCCGACTGCCGAATACAGTTGCGTGAAAGTAGTTCTGATCTTCTTTCGCTGCTCCAACTTCTATTAATGGTGCAATGTATTCCTCGGCTATTGTTCGCTGGCTATGATAATATCCTCGTTTTTTCAGCTCTTGCTGAAGTCTTGCTAGTGAATGCCTACCTTTCGAAATTATTCCCAACATTTGGAGACGCCTCTTGTTCTTCAAGGCGTTTAGCAATTTCGTCACAAAAATGGGGTTTTTCATTCTTTCGTATAGCTTCCTAAATTCGTTCTTTAGTTTCCAAATTTTGCAATCCACAACGCATGTAATGGGAGTTAATGGATGACAGTTTTCGCAGATTTCCTTCCACCCCTTCAGCACGTTCGCTAAGCCTGTTTGCTCCTCTGTCCCTTGTAGCGAGCCAGGGCGATCTTCGGTTTTCATGGCGGCGGGCACCTCTGACGTACGTCATGACGGTCTTGGGGAGAAAGGAGAGGGTGACTCAAAATCTGGTTTCATGGTCTTGGTCCGTCATGACATACGTCATAATATTATGACGTATGTCATGCTTATATAGTTTTCCAAGAATAGAATAAGCGGTGAAAAACCTTTGATACTTCCCTGCGAGATTGCCGTGAAGTCGGTCATACCAGCAGTAAAGGCGTTGATAGCGAAGGAACTCGTGGAAAAACGTGGTCTAAAACAAGACGAAGTTGCTGAACTCTTAGGAATATCCCAATCCGCGGTGAGCAAATACACCAGAAAGGTTAGAGGCTACGTGATAAAAGTCGATGACGTGGAAGAAGTAGAACCTCTAATAGACAATATGATAACCCTACTCGTGAGTGGAAGACACCAGAGACGGGAGTTTCTAAGATTTTTTTGCCAAGCATGTATAAGCATACGTAAAACAAGACTGATGTGTCAATTTTGCCAGAAAGCAGACCCATACATCAAAACCGAAGAGTGCGATTTTTGCCTGAACTCTAGTCTATTTCAAAAATGAGCCAGAATTCTATAATAGTTAAGACTTATTAGAATCAAGGCTAAACAAGTCTAAGCGGTGAAAATTTGTCTTCGCTTGATGAAAAAGCTGTTCTCGATATTCTGGAAAAAGTGAGTAAAAGTGTTGTTAACATAAGCACAATCAAGCTTGTTCATAACATGTTTTATCGGGCGGTTCCGGTGGAGGGAATGGGTTCTGGAACAATAATCGACCCGAAGGGCTACATTTTGACCAATAATCACGTTGTTGGAGGAGCGGAGAAAATAGGCGTGACTTTATGGAACGGAGAAATTTTAGAGGGAAGACTGTTGGGGTCATGTGCTGTCCATGACACAGCGGTTGTGAAAGTTGATAGAAAAGATTTGTCCGCCGCGGAACTGGGAGACTCAGACAAGTTAAGAGTGGGGCAAAGAGTTTATGCAATTGGAAATCCCTTCGGGTTGGCGGGTGGTCCAACGGTAACTTCAGGCGTGATAAGCGCGGTGAACAGGACGATAGAATCGCAGAGGGGGCTCATAGAAAATCTTGTTCAGACAGATGCTGCTATAAACCCTGGGAATAGTGGTGGTCCGCTTGTGGATCTTGAAGGAAAGGTTGTTGCCCTAAACACTGCTATAATTCCTTTTGCGCAGGGAATTGGGTTTGCGATCCCGATAAATTCGGCTAAGAAGTGCACTGGCGAGATGATTAGGACTGGGATTTTTGCTAGGCCTTGGCTTGGGATAGTTGGTTTGAGTATTACGGACGAGATAGCTCGCTATTATGATTTGCCTGTTGACCGTGGAGTTCTCGTGACTAAGGTTGCTGATGACAGCCCGGCAGAACGCGCCGGAGTTGCGGCTGGAGATACGATTTTGAGATTGGACAGTGGTGCCATTTACAGCATTGAGGATTTGCTTAGTGAGATTCACAACAGGAAAATCAGGGACACAGTGAGGATAACCGTCTTTCGCAGAGGTCGAGAACAAACATTTGAAGCTATACTGAGCCAAATGCCCTAACAAAGATCACCAGGTGATATCTCCCGCAATCTTCTTTCTTGATTAAAATCGAGAGGAGAGTACACATTTTAGCAGTCTAAAACTTCCAAGATTCATTTCACGATTGAAAGATTAATTCAACCTATATATAAGGGGGGTAGACTACTCACAGAGAACAACTCTCCGGAAACATCACACAGTCTTTATCATAAACAAGGTTTAAGTTGCTTTTAGACAACAACTATACGAGTGTGCTACAATAGATGACTGTGAAAGAAGAAATCAAGGAGAAACCCAACCTCTCAATACTAGCCATGACATCCTTCATAGCCTCCTTCACAATAGCCAGAACCTTCACCACCCTAAACCCCACCACCGTCCTAATCAGCGGAGACTATCACATACACCATTTCTGGTACGGCATAGCCCTGCTCGCCATAGGCGGCTGGTTAGGCATAAGCTACCAAAGCGAACGAACAGACCGCCTAGCCGCAATCCTCTTCGGCGCTGGAGGTGGACTCATAGGAGACGAAGTCGGGCTCTTACTTACCTTTAGCGCGCACGCCTATTGGGCAGAAATCACATACACATTCGTAATCATATTCCTAACCTTCGCTTCGATGCTAATTTTGGTAAGCAGATACCACAAACTCATCCGCACAGAATTCACCCAATTCTTACGCAGCAACGCAAGCCTATATTTCGGCGTTTTTCTAGCAGCAGTTTCAACAGCCTTCATTTTGGAAACCGACAACCTAACAATAATAACTGTTTCAAGTGTTCTAACAATAGTGGCCTGCGTTGTTATTTTGGCATATTTTGTCCAACGAATCAGGATCAGCATCAAAAGGTCTATTTCCTAATTAGACACTCTTTATCTACAGAAGTTCTTTTCGCTAACCACTTTATAGAAAGCTTTTACTTTTCTACAAAAACAAAATATTTTGAGGTGGTGCTATTTGAATGTTAAACTTCTTGTTGACGGCGAAGAAATAGACCTTAACGAGTTTGTTATAAAGATTTTAACCGGAACAATTGTGGGAGCGGTGACTTCTTTAAGGGGGATAAAGAAGGACTGGAAAGAAATCGAGATAAAGGTCACGAAGTGAATTGTTCGGAATATTTACTTTGATGTCTCTTCAAGCCTCTTGTTCACTCCGTCCCAGTTAACAATGTTCCAGAAAGCATCGACAAACTTGGCTCTTTCGTTCTTGTAATCAATATAGTATGCGTGCTCAAAGAGGTCCAGAACCATTAGAATTCTGAACATGGGGTAAACGTTAGTGTTGTGCTTTTCTATCTGCATTATTATTGGTCGGCTAGTTTGCCTACAGAAAGTTAGGGCTGCCCATCCAGAACCTTCCACGCTGACAGCAGCCTGAGTGAATTCCCTTTTGAACCTTTCAAAACTCCCAAATTCCCTCTCTAGAGCATCGTCCAAAACTCCACGAGGCTTTCCACCGCCTTTGCCCGCGGGCGCCAAATTGCCCCAGAACAACGAGTGAAGGAGATGCCCTCCTATGTTGAAGGAAAGCTCCTTCAGAGTTGATTTAACGTCAAGCTCAGCGTCCTTTTTGCGCGCTTTGTCCAGCCTCTGAAGAATTGTATTCGCACCATTAACGTAAGCTTGATGATGCTTACTGTGGTGTATCCTTAGTTGTTCCTCAGACATGTATGGCGCTAAGTCCTTGTAGTCATAGGGTAGTTTTGGCAAAGCATAAAACTTGGTTGCTTCCATATTTATCACGCCAAACTGTTATTTAGTTATAAAATGTTATTATCGTTTTTGATGCCACTACAAAGCAACCATTTACACTCAATGGGTCGCAATCGATTCCATGTTAAATACTATTTGGCGTGTTAATCGCAATCATCTAACAGTTAAAGTTTGAGATTTTCACATCTACTCTAAAGGAATAATGAATAATTTTATAATAGAACTTAAATAGGCTGAATCAACAAAATTTTGACTCTAAAGTGGTGGATAAGTTGGAAAAGTGGGAGTGCACAATTTGCGGTTACATATACGATCCAGCGATAGGGGATCCAGAACACGACGTTAAGCCTGGAATACCCTTCGATGCTTTACCCGAAGACTGGGTCTGTCCGATCTGCGGTGCCCCTAAAGATCAGTTCGTTAAAAAAGAATAAACAGACTAGCTTAAAGATTGAGCGTTAAAGAAAGTTGTTCGGCTGACATTCAAAATTTCAAACCTTTATATTGTAATTTATTCAATTTTGAAATGACTATCTATGGCTATCACGAAAATAAGGAAGAGAGACGGAAGAGTCGTCGATTTCGATTCTAGCAGAATCAGAGACGCGATTCACAAGGCCTTCATCGCTGTTGAACTTGAGGATGGAGAAGGGGCTGAAAGCATAACGAGAGAGGTTGTTAAGCTTTTAGAGGAAAAATTTAGGGAGAGAATGCCGTCGGTTGAAGATGCCCAAGACATTGTTATAGAAGTTCTAAAGAAAAAGGGCTACGAAAAAGTTGCACAGGAATATCAAGATTATAGGAAGAAGAAAGAGGAGATAAGGGAATTAAAAGAGACCCTTGGAATAGTAGAGCCAAAATTAACAGTAAACGCTCTAGAAGTCTTGAGGAAAAGATACCTCTTGAAGAATGAGACGGAAACAATCATAGAAAATCCTGCTCAACTGTTCATAAGAATCGCCAAAGCCATAGCCAAAGTTGACAAACAATACGGCGTAGACCTGAAAGAAAGTGAAAAGATTTTCCATGGAATGATGGCGAGGCTGGAATTTATTCCCAACTCTCCAACCCTTTTTAATGCGGGAACATCTCTGGGCCAATTATCCGCGTGTTTCGTTCTGCCCGTCGAAGACTCTTTAGAAGGCATTTTCGGTGCAGTGACAAACATGGCGTTGATTGAAAAAAGCGGTGGTGGAGTAGGCTTTGACTTTTCTAGGTTAAGACCAAACGGAGACATCGTCAAATCAACTAGGGGGGTAGCCTCCGGTCCTGTAAGTTTTATGCGGGTTTTTGACACTGCCACCGAAGTCATAAAGGCTGGAGGAAAAAGAAGGGGCGCAATGATGGGAGTTTTGAGAGTTGACCACCCAGACATTATTGAGTTCATAACCTCTAAGCAAAAGCCGGGAGTTCTTTCAAACTTCAATATTTCGGTAGCTGTTACAGACGATTTTATGAAAACCCTTGAAGAGAATGGAGAATATTGGCTAATCAACCCAAGAAACAAAGAAAAAGTAAGCAAGCTCAAAGCCAGAGATGTTTGGAATTTGATGGCAAAATGCGCATGGGAGAGCGGAGACCCCGGAGTTATTTTCATCGATGAAATCAACAGGCACAATCCTACTCCAGAGATTGGGAGAATCGAGTCTACGAACCCCTGCGGCGAGCAGCCCTTGCTTCCCTATGAATCTTGCAACTTGGGTTCAATAAATCTTTCAAGGATGGTTGAAAATGGAAAAATAGACTGGAAAAAACTTAGAGAAACCGTGAGAAACGCTGTTCACTTTCTCGACAATGTCATAGACGCAAACAAGTATCCTTTAAAGGAAACAGAAGCGATAACAAGAGCCAACAGGAAAATAGGCTTGGGCGTTATGGGATTCGCAGACATGCTCATAAAACTTGGAATTCGCTACGATTCTGAAGAAGCTTTGCAACTCGCTGAAAACCTAATGAAATTTATTGAGGAAGAGTCTCACAAGAAATCTGTTGAGAATGGTGAAGAAAGAGGTTCCTTCCCAAACTTTGAAAAAAGCATCTGGAAAGACAAGTACAGCGCTATGAGAAACGCCACGATAACAACGATAGCGCCAACAGGAAGCATAAGCATAATAGTAGGATGCTCTTCAGGAATTGAACCCATATTTGCGATTTCTTTTATGAGAAACGTTTTAGGCGGGACACGGCTTTTTGAAACTAATCCTCTGTTTGAGATGATGGCAAAAGAAAGAGGATTCTACAGCGCCAAAATCCTCGAGGACATAGCAAAAACTGGTTCTGTTCAGAAAATCGAGGGAGTACCAGAAGACATTAAGAAGCTTTTTGTTACAGCCCTAGATATTCAACCCGAATGGCATGTTAGAATGCAAGCAGCATTCCAGAAGTACACAGACAATGCCGTGTCAAAAACCGTTAACTTGCCACCGGAGGCAAGCGTTGAAGATGTGAGAAGAGTTTTTGAACTTGCCTGGAGGCTGAAGTGTAAAGGTGTTACCGTTTTTAGGTATGGAAGCAAGCCAGAGCAGGTTCTATACATAGGAGAAATAAAAACTAAAGAGACAAAATTTGTGGCTGCAGAATCAGAATATGCAGGAGGCTGTCCAACAAAAACATGCCCATTCCCCGATTAAGAAGAACAGCGCACGTAGAATTTTAGGCTGTAAGTAGTTTCTTTTTCGCTATTATCTTTTCTATTTTCTTTTTCGCGTCCATTTTTTGGTAGATTTCCACTGCTTGGTTTAGGAATGAGTAAGCTTTCTCTTTGTCACCTTCCTCGTTTCTTTCTAGATACATTAATCCGTACTCGTATAAGAGTTCAGCGAACTGGTGCACATACCATTTTTGTGCGTTTAGCGATTTGTATCCTTGGAGACTTTTTTCGAAGTGTTGTATACATTGTTCCCAGTCTTTCTGTTCTCTGAAAAGCATCGCGTTCAACATTTCAGCGTAAGGGATAACTAACCTGTTTTTTGTTTTTGTTGCGTGTTCATAGATTTTTTCAATTAGTTCTTCGGCTTTTTCAATTTCATCCTTTTTCAGATACAATTTTGAAAGGGTTGGAAATACCCACGTAATCTGAGAATCTGTCTCTCCTGCTTTTTCACATATGCTATTGCTTTCTTTGAGGTATTTCTCAGCTTCTGCATAGTTTTCCATTTCCATAAATAATTCTCCAAGCGAAAAAGTAGCAAGGAAAGAAGCTTGATATTCTCCAGTCTTTTCTGCGCTGTCACGGGCTTCCGTTAGAAACTGAAGACTTTTATCCCATTCCCCCAACCAGTAATAACATTCTCCAAGACCCCACATTGCGTAGGAGATGTGAGCGGTGTACTTGATTCTTTTATCTAACGCTAAAATTTCCTCAAAAAGGGAAGCGGCTTTCTGCGTCTCTCCCATGAACGCATAACCCATCGCCATCTGAGAATCAATCCAAGCTAAGCCGTGCAAGGAACCAACTTTTTTTGCGAATTCCGATCCTTTTTGAGCTGTTTCGAACCACTTTTGAAATTCTCCTGTACTCCAGTAGAGATTGGAAAGGTTGTTGTATAAAGTGATAGCATATACTGCAACTTTATTTTCGAGGGCTATTTCCAGTCCCTGTTCATAGTGTTTTGCCGCTTTTTCGAATTCTCCGGACTTTAGATATAATGTTCCCAAATCGTTATAGCATCCCGCCAGAACTTCCGGGGCACCTAATCTCTCTGCCAGTTCAAAGGCTTTCTGCGCCCAAGACAAAGCTTCAGCAGACCCGCTTCGCCAAAGCATATGCGCAATATCTTCATACAAACTGGCTAATTCCACACTTTCCGGCTCTTTTTCAAGTATTTCTAAAGCCACACGATGATGCTCGGAAGCCTTTTCCCTGTCGCCAGTGGCTCCCCAAATCCAAAATGCAATTTTGGCATGAAGCCTTGCAACGTTTTTCTTGTCTCCTAGTTGATTCCATAACGTTAATGATTCATTCAAGTATTCTATGCCGGCGTCAATTTTCCCCGTCCACACTTTAAGGTCGCCAAGCCTCTCAGTTACACGAGCTTTCTCCTCCGGATTACCCTCTTTCTCTTCAAGAAGCTCAAGAGCGTGTTGAAGATAGGAAAAAGTCTCATCATAAGCATACACCTTCTCTGCTTTTTCCCCAGCCTTCAAAAAGTAATCAAACGCCTTGTCTTTGTCACCGCCTTCCAGAAAATGATAGGCAAGCTCTCCGAGGTGTTCATCAACCTTCTTAGCGTACGCTCTCTCTAAGGCGCATCCCACAACTCCATGAAGCTTCATATGTCTCAAAAGGCTAACTTCCTCATGCACAACATCCCTCACTATAACATCGGCAAAGGAATACACGCCTTGTCCACGGATAACCCTCTCCTTAACCAGTCCAGTTTTGAGCATTTTCTCCATCAATTCAAGCAGTTTATCCTCTCCAAAGCTAGTAACTCCGCACAAAGCCTCAAAAGTGAAGTCTTTTCCAACAAAAGAAGCCATAGTCAACACGTTTTGACATTCATCATCCAAACGGCTTATTCTGTTCTTTACGACGCTCTTAACAGTTTTCGGAAATTCAATCCTTGAAACTTCCTTAATTCTCCATTTATCCCTCTCACGGTAGATGACTTCCTCTTCCTTCAGGGACTTTATCACCTCTTCAACAAAGAAGGGGTTACCCTTAGTCTTTTCATAGACCAGCTCACAAAATTCCCTCGGCACTTCGTCTTGCTCCAAGATACGTTTAATCATCTCTGAAACATCATCAAAGGACATGCGTTTCAACTGGGTGGACTGAAGCAAGCGTTCCCTATTCAACTCTGTCAAAACGGGAGACAAAGGATGTCGCTCATCAATGTCAGTGTCACGATAAGCACCCAAAAGAAGCAAATTCTGCTTATATATACCGCGAGCCAGATAATGCAAGAGCAAAAGCGAAGACTGGTCAGTCCACTGCAAATCATCAAGAACAACCAGCAATGGAGCTTCCTTAGAAACGTTGGTTACAAACTGCGAAACCGCCTCAAAAAGCCTGTCACGCTCGTGCTCAGGACTTATGGGCAGAGACTGAGGAACAGCTCCAAGCTTCTGTTTGATTTCTGGGACGAGCTTACAAACCTCGCCGGGATAAAAGCCAATCACCCTATACAACTGCTCAGGAGTGCAAACTTCCAAGTAATCTTTAATCACCTCACTCCAGAGAACATAAGGTGGCACGCCGTCCATTCTGAATAAAGCTGGGCACCTACCGTACAAAACCCGCATTCCTCGTAAACGTGCATAAGCCCCCAACTCTCTGCCCAACCTTGTCTTCCCGATTCCTGCCTCTCCATACAGAAAAACAACGCCGCCTTCGCCGCGAACTGCTCTGTCAACGGCTTCTCTAAGAAGGCTCATCTCTTCAACTCTATCGATGAGCTGAATCTCTCTTGCAGCTGGAGGACGTGGACTTGGAACAACAATACTTGGCTTATGAGAAACCAAAAGAATTTCTCTCAAAAAACCTTCGGCAATCTCTTTCAGTACATTAAGCAAATCCGCCGCGGATTGATATCTCTTCGCCGGTTCTTTTTCCAAGAGCTTCATGATGCACTCGGCCAAAGCCTGCGGAACCTTCGGATTCAGCCTGCTCGGCGAAACTGGATAGTCGTGAATATGACCAAAGATAATTTTTACGGGATCTTCTCCGGGAAAAGGTGGTTTGCCGGTTAGGGCCTCATAAAGGACTGCTCCAAATGAGTACAAGTCGGACCTATCGTCAGCGCCTTTTCCCAGCGCTATCTCTGGAGCTACATAGGCAACCGTACCCACTATTATTCCTTCCTGCGTGATGCTGGGCTCACCGAGCATTTTAGCCAAACCAAAATCCATCAGTTTCGTAGTGCCTTCTTCAGTGATCAAGATGTTTTCGGGTTTGATGTCCCGGTGCAGGACGCCTTGAGAGTGCGCGTATTGAAGAGCGCTGCAAACATCCATGCTGATCCTTAGGATAGTTTGTGTGTCGCATTTGCCTTCCGGATATGTTCTCACAAGCTCGCGCAGACTCATTCCATCAACAAATTCGAGAACGAAAAAACGTTTTTCATCTTCTTTCTCAACGTCGTAGATGGAAACAATGTTTGGATGATTAAGCCTAGCTACTGCCTGTGCTTCGCGCATGAAACGAGAATACGTTTCTTCACTTAAAACTTCACTTTTGAACATTTTGATTGCGACAATACGGTTCAAAACCGTATCCCTAGCCTTGTATACGACGCCCTTCCCGCCTTCACCGAGCTTCTTCAAAACAGCATATCTACCATTCCGTAAATGTTCAAGCGCAGACAACAATATCCACCAGCTTAGCCCTAAGCTATTCTATCTTCTCATCCGGTTTTAAAAGATTATCTTAATCGCATGCACTGATAGTCAAACATCAACATTTTATGATCTTTGCCAACAGAAAAGTAACTATCGCTATTGTTTCTCGGCTCTTATGTTGTAGTTTGTTTTAACTCCTGCCTTTTCAAAGAGCTTTCCAACCGGGCAGTTTTCCAATGTTAACTTGAAGATTCTTTGAATTCTGTCTTCTGGGACATCTGCCTTTACTGTAATGTCGAAGTCGGCCTCAGCTATTGTTTCTGTCTCATCCGATTTTACGGCTTCCAATCTAACCTCTAAATCCCTCAACAAAACCCGCATCTTCTTTGCAGTTAAAGCGAAGATAGTCGCAAAGCAACCCGCATAACTCATCACACAAAGTTCAAGGGCTGTGGGTCCCATATTGGTTCCAAGCTCGGGCGGAAGGTCTAGGCATAATCCATGGGCTCTGCCGTCATCAACGTCTATCCTCAGGTCTTTAACAAGCTTTGCGTTTGCACGAAGTTTTTGCGCCAAATTTTCACCTCCAAACAAATAATAGAAAGTGGGTTATAGAAGTTTCTTTCCGCATAGGAAACCCCCTCAAAGCTGCTTGAAACAGCTCAGAAAGGGAAGAGAACTAAGAAAACTAATATCAGAGAAAATCGGAACTATAGAAGGAGTAAAGAAGATTTGCCCAGCAATAATTTTAGGAAACTGAAGGAGTAATTAGTTAGGGAGAGCGACGTGAATGAGCTTGATACTAGAAGAACACAAGGAACATCTGAGAAGCGAGCTTAACGAGAAACTGGAAAGGCCGGTAACAATTATGATGTTCACTCAAGAGGTTGAGTGCCAGTTCTGTGCACAGACCAGACAGCTAATTAATGAGTTAGCAGCTTTAAATGACAAAATCAAAGTTGAGATTTATGATTTTCTTGCGGACTCTGAGAAGGCTAAGGAACACGGTGTAGACAAGGTTCCAGCAACAATCATCAGGGGCGAAAAGGATTACGGGATAAAGTTTTATGGACTGCCGTTTGGTTATGAGCTTCAAACCCTGTTGGAAGGCGTAATAAGCGTTTCAAGGGGAAGAACAGACATTTCAGGGGAGACTAAGAAGAAACTTAGAGAAATCAAAACGCCAGTTCACATCCAAGTTTTCGTAACTTTGACTTGCCCATACTGCCCCGTAGTTGCAAGTCTCGCCCATAAATTCGCGATGGAAAGCGACCTGATAAGGGCTGACGTTATCGATGCAAGCGAATTCCCTCTCTTGGGCTTCAAATACGGTGTCATGGGTGTCCCCAAAACAGTTATCAATGAGAAAGTAGAATTTGTTGGAGTGCTTCCCGAAGACCTCTTTTTAGAGCATGTGTTGCTTGCTACACATTAAAAACTCGCATTTACGCTGGCGTGGTAAATTTGAACCCAGCAAGTAGCGAAAAAATATTGACCTTAGTCTTCGTCTACAGCGGAGAATTTGCAGAACGAGTGATAAGAAACCTGATAAACGATCCGAGTTTCTGCAAGTCCTGCGGTCTCTATTGCGACTCTTGCAAATACAATGTCTACAGCTTTGTACGTAACATCCGAGGGGCAATACAGCTGCCAAACCCGTCAGAGCTTCCAGCTTTTATCGACAACCCTGAAGAATATATGCCAAAGAAGATTCCAAAAGCCGACTTATGCATAGCCTCAGGACTACACAAAGACTTGCTATTGGAACTGCCACATCACATACAAAAAGTCGGGATAAAAGGGTTAATTGTACCAATAGAAGACTTCGGCGAAGTTCCATCTGGTCTAAGAAAGCAGGCTGAGGCAATATGCCAAGAATTAGGGTTAGAAAATGCGTTTCCCAAACCTTTCTGCTCGCTGGAACCATCAGAGGACAAGCCAGCAATCTCAAGATTTTTTGATGAGCTTAAAGTGGGAAGACCTCGCTTGGAAATTTCGACCGCGAAAAGGGGTAAACACGAAGTTATAGATTCTGCAATTGTTAGGCGAAGCGCCCCCTGTGGCTCTACATGGTACATAGCAAGAAAACTCATCGGAGTTAAAACGAGAAAGGAAGTTCTATATGACGCGATAGCAAAAGCCCACCACAGCTATCCATGCACGGCAACAATGAGCGTAGACCCAGAAGTGAGGGAGCCAATACTTCATATAGGGGGCTACACAATACGAGAAGAGGTTGAAAAGGCGCTGAAACAAGATTAGAAGCTACAAGCGAATGCTAACTCGTTTATTAAAACCTAATAAGAATTTACCAGTCTCTGGTTCATTCTACGATATTTTTAAATCGAGCTTTAATGAAGGCTTCTCTATGCATGAATGGGCTTTAGCCGAAGCAGTAATCTCCGCAGCCTCTCAGATAGCTAAGAAAGAAGGATTAAAAGAAGTTACAGAAGTGAAAATAAAGGTTGGAGAGCTACAACAGATAGAGGTAGACATACTCGAATTCGCCCTATCACAACTTAAAACCACCCAGTTCAAAAACACAAAATTCAACATAGAGACCACGAGAGCAAAACTGACATGCAGAGTTTGTGGACATAAATGGTTTTTCAGCAAAGAAAAATTGGATGAAAAAACAGCCGAAGCCATACATTTTGTACCAGAAATTGCCCACACATACATCAAATGCCCAAAATGCGGTAGCCCAGACTTCGAGATACTGCAAGGACGCGGCGTATGGCTTGAAAGCATAAAAGGAGCGAAATAGACTATGGGTGACCCGCGAGTCAGCGTAATAGATGAAAGGCTCAAAGACGTTCGCAACATTATTGCCGTTTCGAGCGGCAAAGGAGGAGTTGGCAAAAGCCTAGTGGCATCCACACTAGCCTTAATATTGGCTAAGAAAGGCTATAGAGTTGGCCTTTTCGACTTAGATTTCACAAGCCCATCCACGCATCTTATTTTAGGCGTTGAGGGTTTACAACCCAAAGAAGAGAAAGGCATAGTCCCTCCGCAGGTTCACGGTTTAAAGTACATGTCAATAGTTTACTACTCAGGTGAACATGCATCGCCATTAAGAGGCGAGGATGTTTCAAACGCTTTGATAGAACTTCTTTCAATAACAAGATGGGGGACGCTGGATTTTCTGGTTATTGACATGCCGCCAGGAATAGGAGATGCAACATTAGACCTAATACGCCTAATCAAAAACATAAGATTCCTCATCGTAACGACGCCTTCGCGGTTGGCCTTCGAAACCGTTAGAAAATTGATAAGCCTGCTGGAAGAATCAAAAATTCCCGTTATAGGTGTTGTCGAAAACATGAAAATGAACGAAACCAAACTAATTCAGAGACAAGTCCAACACATGAAAGTACCATATTTGGGAGGAGTTCCCCTCGACACAAAAATTGAAAAATCCATAGGAAACGTAAACATGCTCTTAAAAACCGCTTTCGCCAAAAAAGTAGAACAAGCAATCAAAAACTCACTAGAATGAAGAGGACTGAGGCTTGTTGCTCGTGAAAGCGGTTGTTTTTGATTTCATCGGCACATTGGCAAACGTTAGATATTACAGCTTAGAAGCCTCAAAAATGAAGCTGTATAGGGCTATTGTGGAAGCTGGCTTCGATGTTGATGTTGAAAGTTTCATGAAAGCATATAGTCATGCACATGAGAGATACCGTGTTATACGCTACCAGAAACTGGTTGAGGTAACAAATGCCGTGTGGATTTCTGAAGCCCTAAACACCCTAGGATTTAAAACAACCCCACAGGACACACATATAAAAACGGCTGTCAACGTCTTCTTTGAAGACTACTTAAACTCATTCCAGCTTAGACCTTGCGCAAAAAAGACGTTAAACAAAGTTTTAACGGATTACAAGTTAGGTTTGGTCTCAAACTTCACATACGCGCCAGTAATTCACGCTGGCCTCAGAAGACTGGGAATAAACCAGTTTTTCAACACTGTTTTGGTTTCGGAAGAGGTTGGCTGGCGCAAACCGCACGTAAAAATCTTCGAAGAAACCTTAAGAAGACTTCAAGTGTCAGCGGAAGAAACCGTTTATGTTGGAGATAGCCCCCTCGAAGACATAGAAGGCGCAAAGGCTGCGGGCCTGAAAACAGTTTTTGTCCCTTCACAGTTTTATTCTCTTGAAAGCTTGTCTGAAAGCCAACAAAAGCCAGATAGGATTGTGAGGGACGTCTGCGAACTCTACGAAAAATTTCCAAAGTTCCTCAACAGCATTAACTGAGTGGTGCGGCCGCCGGGATTTGAACCCGGGTCGTCAGCGTGGCAGGCTGATGTCCTAGTCCAGGCTAGACTACGGCCGCACATAACGCTGTTTAAAGACATTTTATTAAGGTTCTTATTTTATTTTTCTGAAACAGAACGTTTAAGCATAAACGTTACGTCAGAATTTCGGGCCTGAGTGCGTCTTTAAGTTTTTCGATCTTTTTTAGGATTATGTCTGAATGAACTATTATCCATGGACTTGGATTCTCGATATGGCATATGCATATGGTTTTCTTTCCCTTAAGCTTGGCATAGAAAAGCTCCATACACGTTCCGGCCGAGAGTCTGGGCAAATACGCAATTAAAACGTCGCATTTTTCAATGTCTTCCAAGTCCCTTCTTATAAAATCAGCAACTGGAACTCTACTCCACCAGCCTGGCTTCGTTCCCTTATATATGATTTTTTCCCGCTCCCAAGGGTCAACAACATCACAACCACAACGAATACAAATTCTGCGAATAGCATCTCTATAGGACTGCTCCTTCTCCACGCCTTGAATCGGACCCGAAACGAAAACCCTTCCCTTCACTACCAGCCCAACGCTCAAATTTAACTGAACATTTTAAGAGTATACCTGAGGAAAAGGATTAAAGGTTTGACCGAATATTTTGGTTTTCTAAGATGTGATTTAAAAGGGAAGCTCAACCTTTGGCATTCGTCGACCCGCTAACCGCAATTGTTGTTTCCTTCTGCTTTCTCGGAGTGATGATTTACAAACGAGTAAACCTTGGGATAACCTTGAACGCAGCAGCCCTGCTTTTGGCCTTGCTCGCGCTTGACTTGCCAGAAATCGGAAACGTAATTGTTGAAACCACCACTAGCCTCCCTACAATATCCCTCGTAGTCGCAACCTTCGGCATAATGCTGCTAAGCCTGCTATACAAAGAAACAAATGTAATAGACACCCTAAGCGAAAGCCTAAGCAGAATCATCAAAAACTCAAAACTCACAGTCAGCCTACTTCCAGCAGTCATAGGGCTTCTGCCAGTCCCAGGAGGAGCCCTCATGTCAGCACCGCTCGTAGAAACCGAAACAGAAAAACTCGGACTGAAAGAGGACAAAAAAACCTACATAAACCTGTGGTTTAGACACACCATTTTTCCAGTATACCCCGTCAGTCAACTCCTCATACTCACAGCAACGCTCACAGGAGTAACATTGGCATCAATCATCCTACGCCAGATTCCAGTGGTTATATCAATGGTGATAGTTGGCTACCTTGTCAGCTTGTGGAAAACCCCCAAAACAAAAGAAAAGGAAAACGTCAAAGCAAGCACTGGTTTAGAGCTGAAGCGCTTCGGCATCACATTCTCACCGATTCTGACAACAATCATCGCGGTCGTCGTTTTTGACATCGACGTTTCCATAGCGGCGTTTATAGGAGTCGCTGTTCTGCTTCTGATTGCAAAACCAAACTTCAAAATCTTCATGAAACCCCTCAAAGGCTGGGCAATATGGGGAATCACCCTTGCAACTTTCGGTGCATTTTTGTTGCGAAATGTAGCTGAAGCGATAGGAATCTCTCAGGTTTTTGGCTCTTTGGTGGCTAACGGAAACGTAGACGTCATATTTTTGGTAATAATTATTCCATCCTTCCTAAGTGCTATTACTGGTTCTCCATCTGGAGGAATAGCCATAAGCGTGTCGATTTTGACGGGAATTGTGAGCTTCACCTCTAAAAGCGCATCCCTACTCTACATAAGCAGCTATCTCGGATACGTAGTTGCACCAACCCACCTTTGCCTAGTTCTCACTGCTGAATACTTCAAATGCTCGCTGGGAAGGCTCTACAAATACCTAATACCATCTCTGATTGCTTCCTTCGCAACAGCAATATTAGTATACATGTTAATTTGAAAACCATGGGAAACTAGTGCGGAGGTCTGCATTTTGAACCTAAAACACGTGGCGATACCACCACAAACTCACCCTTTTTCTTGGAAGTTATTACTTCCGCCCAGAATTTGTTAATAATAACTTTTTTGCTCTTTTTCGGAAACACGAAAGTTGGAATTCTTCCTCATTTGTCGCGGGCTTATCTGTAGTGCCGAGGGCCGGGTTTGAACCGGCGACAACCCGGTCTTCAGCTTCGCCCTCTTATGAAATCACATAGAGTCGGGCGCTCTCCCAGGCTGAGCTACCTCGGCGACACCAACAATTCAAAAAAGGCGATGGGTTTTAAAGTTTTCTGAACTAGTTACCGTAAAAGACATGGGTGCAAGTTTTTATTTTTCTCGCCTCGTCAAAAGAGGAGAAGGGAGAAAGGAGAAGCATGCAAATCTCCAACTTGCACCCATCATGGGTTTGTGAATGGGGATAAAAAAGTTTTATGAAACAATGTTTCATATTAATTTGGATTCAGAATCATAATTTAACATACATAAAAAAGGGAAACATCCCTTAAAAATCCAAAAACCTTAAAATATCGAGGAAATTAACCATGAAAAAGAAAAAAGCGGTAATAACGGTTGAGCTGATTGATGAAAGCCTCGAGGAAGCCGATGAAAAAATCACACAAGAATTGCTCAAATGGTTCCGCGAAGTGATTTCGATTCCCTGGGTCAAGGAAGTGAAAGACATAACCGTAAAAGATGAATGAACACCCAAAATTGCAAGTAATAAGCCAAAAGGTAACCAATAAAAGCGAATGTCAGAAAGCACAAAGCTACTAAAACCCTGTCAATTTTCCCTTGCTCTTCCAAGTCTTTACCTTTCACCAAGCTATTCAAGCTCACTCACCTAGCTTCCTTGTTCGAAAGTGTTAGGGAAAGATTTTATGAAACGAGAATAGTATTTCAAATTCTATAGCAAAGATTATGAGAGATAAAGACAAAATTAAAAAGCAAATTGAAAGGGGCCTGTAGTCTAGCTGGCTAGGACGTCGCCCTCACGCGGCGAAGGTCGCCGGTTCAAATCCGGCCGGGCCCACTTGTTCTTCTATTATGGAGAGGCAAGACTTGAACATGATGTAATTGCAAGCTTCTAAAAGAACACGCATATTCCCACGAGCACTTAACAAGTGACAAGATTATTGGCTACTTCATTAAAGGATAAATATTTTGTGAGACTTTAATTCCCGCTGGTGAATTGACGTTTGTTTCCGATCAGAGACCTGAACCGAGCTTTGACCACACCGCATGTTAACCGCATGCTAATACTAGCGAATGTAATTGTTTTTCTGGTAATGCTGCTCTTCGATTATGGTCTGATAGACAGCCGTTTTTCTGGAGACATGGTAGAAAAATTCGCAATGCGACCATATTATATTGTCCAAGGAGAAAAACTTTACACGCTCCTCACATCAATGTTTCTGCACGCTGGACTCCTCCACTTATTTGGAAATATGCTTTACCTGTACATCTTTGGAGACAACGTGGAAGACGCCTTTGGACACGTGAGCTATGCGGTTTTCTACATAATTAGTGGGTTAGCAGCAAGCGTCATTTACATTTACGTAATGGGTCCCAAAAGTTTTGGTTCAAGTGACATTGTTGTCGGTGCTTCGGGAGCCATCTCAGGAGTTTTAGGAGCTTACCTTGTGCTCTATCCCAAGGCCAGAATCTTGACGTTGGTTCTTTATGGCTGGCCGATAATAGTGCCCATATCAGCAATATTATTTTTGGGGTTCTGGTTTCTTATGCAAGGGTTTCTAGGAATATATGACGTAGTACTCTTCGAAGGTTCAAGCGGTGTTGCCTATTGGGCACATGTCGGAGGCTTTATAGCAGGAATGATTTTAGCTTTAATTTTCGGGCTGAAACGCAAAAAATCTAGAGAAGCACGTTTCCGCCTATAGGTGGCAAAATTTAGGGGTCTGTCCGTCATGAGTTCCTCATCTGCATAAGATCAGACTGGGACGGCTACATCATCCCCCAAGAGATAAATGAAGAACAGCCAAATAAGCTTTCACAAAGACTACTGTTTTATCTTCTTGTAAAGCGCTTTTATTGTTCCTGAAACTGTTGAGATGTGGATAGCCGCTGGTTTATTCCCAATTCTTGTTATCGATGCCAATGCTGTTCTAACCATTCCGAGGGTTGTATGCGCGGTACGTATGACAGCAAACCTTTTTTCCATGTCATAATCAATGAGGCTTAAGCCTATCCAGCTTGCACCATATTCTCCATAAAGCTTTAAAACAGCACCCCAAAAAGCATCCATAAATTCCTTTGAACTAAACACTTCATCAGAATCTATTTCTAGGGCTAAGTAACGGCGTCTAACTCTTTTTAACAATCCTTTCCCTTCCGAATTATCCTTACTCCTGGTGCAACAAACCGCGGACTGAGTTTTTCCTTATTCCTTTTAACGATTGTCACAGGATTTTCTGAAACTGCCTCTATCGCGGAGGCTTCATTCAAATCAAAGAGAGACGCTAGGGCTGCTAACTCTCGCGGTTTTCGCATTAGCAGTTCATTTGAAACCCCGCTTGAAATGACAATCGGAACATGGTATTCTTTAGCGATTGCTGCTTCCCTTCGTAGATTTGACAGAAGCCTAATTCTCGCTATTCCTTCAAGGGTAATTAATTGCTTCACATCTATTTCAAAGGAAGCCAAGGCCCTCGAAGCGAGTTCAGCCTCTGCCCCATCAAAGAATCTCCTACGAAAATCAAGGAAGGGAAAGTTCAGAAGATCTACACGGCGATCTTTCGCCGCTTGCCTCGCAACATATTTAGATTCACACATCACAGCGATTATCTCAAACCTTCTCCTTAGCTTTCTTAAACTGCTAATTAACTCTCTTGATGTTTGGAGTTTCAAGTCAACGCGGGATGCGAAATCCACATTGGCTTCTTTACAAAGATTTTGAAGCCACCTAATTTTTTCATAGGAGAAGTTTGGTGGAAGCGACATAGCTATTAGGTGGTATCCAAGCTCTGAGGCTTTTCTTATCATGCATGCCACTTGCTCAGAGTCTTTTAAATCTGGGCACAAATGTAGGTCCGCATGAACCTTCTTCATAAAATCATCCCATATTTCTTGCAGATGTTCACTATTTCTTCCATGTTAGATTTTTTGAAGCGTATTCGAAAATGTATAGGGTCTATTGAACATAGTTTGAGTTCATCCAGATGGGCAGATTGCTTATCAAGCCTGATGTAAAGATTTCCCCTGTCCAGATGCCGCTTAATTTCATTGTTTAAAAGCTCCTTGTCCAAGCTGCTTAGCCCAGAGGCCAATTTTTCAAAAACTGCTTTAACAGCGTCTTTCTCCTTAATTCTTGTCTCGAAAAGAATTATCGGATTTCTATAGTGTCCGGTTAGATTGGTTTTCTTAAAGGCGACTTTGTCAATTAATGTTGTTGGCAGGATGTTTCGTATGGCAGAAAGAACTTTGTCTGCGTCTTCTGTTGCGTGGGCAAATGCTCGAACTTCGATACAAGATATCGGAACGTTAGAAGTCAAGATCGCATCACATACATCGAGTTAGTGACTGTTCTAACTTTTAGATTTTCTTCTCCTCTTAGATTTTGATGCGGCCTTCTTACCTCCCAAAAATTCTTTAATTATATTAACATTCTCTACGTGAACCGTTCTTCTTCTCAAATCAACAGGAATATTAAGCTTTAAGGCTTCTTTAGGGCTTAATCCAGATCTTTTCAATTCTTCTCGACTAAATCCTTTTCCACGACGCTGTTTTCCAGCTTTTTTGAATATCAATGGCCTGATAGCCATCATGGAGGCTATTCCTCTCCTTTTGCGGCTTTTCTGCTTGGTCTGAACTTTTCTGCTCCGCGGCCCTTTCTTGTTAAGCCTCTAACTTTTTTGCCTGCACTTGTTAAGCCTCTGAAGACTCTTCCGCGATGCTGTTTTTGGCTTATCCAGTTAACGTCTTTGTCTGCTTTTATCGCTGGGTGATTGGGGTCGACCATTATGACCTCGAACCATTTTGAGCGGCCGTCTTCACCCACCCAGTAGGAGTTTAGAGTCTCAAGGTTTGGAAATTTTCTCGCAGCCCTTTCCTCGGCGATCAGTCTCAGACTTTTTGCAGGCTTGTACTTTTTGACACCCATTCTCTTCGGCCTTCTTCCAGCCCGTGGCCTTTGCTTCCTTAATCCTCCCCTTCTAACACGGACACGAACTATGACAAAACCCTGTTTTGCCTTATAGCCTAATTTTCTCGCTCTGTCAAGTCGTGTTGGTTTTTCTATGCGAGTAATTGTAGGCTGTCTACGCCACTCTATTAATCTTTGGTGCATTAACTCGTCTACAAAGGATTTTTCGGGTTTTCCCCAAGCCTCAGCAATGTATTTATACGCCATTTTTTCATCCTCTCAGTTTATGGTTCAGCCTATAATGCTACATCCCAGCGGACAACTAATCCGCCAGCAACTCTGGTTCATAGAACCAAGCAGCAAAATAAACTTTTCCAAAATTGTTCATTTGTTTACAAGTCTTGCTTTTGTAACCAGTAAATAGCCGCTTTGATTTTTCCAGACTTTTTCTGCTTCGACTATTTTTATTCTTTTTTTAAAGAACGAGGCATCAAGCACGAGAGTTTCGTATTCCCCTCCTTCACCAACAGGTGAAATACCATATCGCCTGTTAAGTTCCATTAAGGCTTTAATAGTGGTTTTATCGATCTTTCTTCCAAGCCATTCTTTATCGAAGCCGTACGCGTAAACTCCGGTTATTATTACTTCGAATTTGAGGGTTAAAATCTCTTTTAAGATATCTAGTGGGTTTTCTTGCCAAAGGGGTGTAATGCACTTCAGTTTTAACTGTTTGCAGATTTTTTCGACTCTTGTTTTTTGATAGTTTGAGGCTATAGCCCCCGAAGCAATGGCGTCCACATCAAGCTTTTCAATTATACGCCTGAGGTCTTCAACTTCTTTTTCTTTAACCCCCGAAGTTTCAGCCTTCACAAGCGAGATTTCAACCGCTTCCGCAAACAGGTCCACCAGGCGAATGTTTGGGTAATGGAACATCCAGCTGTCTTCCCTTAATGGAATCATGCTTACTAGATACCTTACTTCGTAGCCTTCATTCAAGACTCTATGGAGGGCTAAAGTGGAGTCCTTTCCTCCTGTGGCTAATACTGCAGCCCGCATAATAGCTACACTTCACACTTACTTGACCTATTAACCGCAGATTTAAAGGGTGTCGACATCTAATCCATAATCTTTGACTTAGCTTCTTTAAATAAAGCCTCAGTTTTTATTCGCCATACCTCGAACTTTTCAGGAGTTTCCGGATAGTTTCTAGTTTCCGGATAGTTTCTATAATGGGCTTTAACCCGCTTCATCAAGCTGACTGAAAGCCTAAGCCTGTTAAGAAAACGTATTCTCCTCAACCCCCTGAAAACACGTTTGGCAGCTTCAGTTATGTTTAGACCGAATTCTTCGCCTAAGCACGCCTTAAAAACGTCTTCCTCAGTCAAAAGTTCATATTTCATTCCATAGTTCAGGTCTTCGTCGCGACTCGTCAAAAGCAACATGCGAAAAACATCGAGTCCAGCCTGTTTTGCCCCGTACGTTTCCATGTATTTACGGTTGTAGGGCCATAAGGATTTTTGGCTAATATCACCCTTTTCCATGGCTTCAATTATTGTTTTCCCTGCGAGGTGGCCGCTTAGCATTGATGGACCTATTCCACCACCGTGGATTGGATTTACAAGACACGCTGCATCGCCGATGATGGCAACTCCATTTCCAACCATGTTACTTAAGGGTCTGCGTGTTGGGTCATACCATGCACCACTGTTCAGAAGCAGAGAACCCTCGAAAAGCGGCTTGGTTAATATGTGGTTATAGAACTGTTTTTTAGGGTTCGGAAACTTGTCCCGCATACAAATTCCTAAACCGGCATTAACCTTGGCTCCGCTCTTCGGAAAAATCCATGTATAGCCCCCAGGAGTTACATTTTGGTTAAAATAGATTTCGCAATATTTTGTATTTTCAGTTTCCTGTTTGAGCTGCCTTATTTCCCGATAACAAGCCTCTACATCCTCGTTTGCAACTTCATTTTCTATTTCCATCTCCTTGGGAAGTTTTCTTCGAATTATAGCCAGAAAACCACTGGCATCCAAAACCACTTTGCCTCTTAACTGAACGCTCTCACTGGTTTTCAAATTTTTAACCAAAACTCCGGTGACAAAGCCTTTCTCAATCGTCGGTTCTAAACACTGTGTAGAATCAATAAGAACTGCACCATAATCAAGAGCCATTTTCAAAAGCCATTGCCCAAAAAGGCGTCTATTTAACATGTAGCCAACAAAGTCTTTATGTGCAATTGTGAAAACTGTTTCTAAATCCGGCGAATAAATCTTGACACCTTCTATTCTTTTTTCAAGTTCGCTGCCCTGGGGTTTTTCTAGGCCCAGATTTTTTAGGTGATGCTCGCCAAGGGTGTCTCCGCAGATTTTTTCTCCGATTTCCTCCCTTCTTTTCCTCTCGACTAGGCAGACTTTTAGGCCTGCTTCAGCTGTTGTTTTTGCTGCTAGGCATCCGGCTGTTCCGGCACCAACTACAATCACGTCAAACTTTTTCAAGAGGCTCAATCCACCGGACCGTGGATATACTTTCTATACTTTGTTGTATAGGTAAACCTTTATAAATTATGAAGTAAGCTCCATCACACTAGGTGTAGACGAATGGATTCACAGCTAACATTGAGCAACGAGCTTCGAAAACTTGTAGAGGCACGAATAGAACGCACTCTAAAAGGAATAGAAGAAACCCTTCAACAAGTAATAGAAAAGGAAGAGATAAGCCTGAAAGACCTGAAAGAAGATATAAAAAGCCTCGAGGAAAGCTTCAACCTATTATCCCAAAAATGGAACCTCGAAATACTCTACACACTGTTCCTAAAAAGCACCATTGGTTTCAGTGGAGTGAAGAAAATTCTTGGTGTAAACTCCCGCACACTGTCAGACAAGCTGAAAAGCCTAAAACGATACGGGTATATCGAAAGAACAGTGCAAAGTGGACCACCGTTAAGAGTAGAATACACCCTTACAACAAAAGGGAAAAACACGATTCTGCTCGCGTTACCACTCTTATACTATTCGGGCAGTCTGATTTCGCTTCAAGCCCCATAACTTTTACTGAAACTTCTTCAATATTTGTCTACTCAGTGGCAAGGTTATTTCGGTTGTGTCCTTCTGCGTGTCGAAAACCATGCATGTCAAAGTTTTCTCTATACCCTTAACTGTTCTCAGTTTGTCTATTACAAAGTTTCCGACAGCATCTACGTCCCTTTCCTTAACTTTGATTAGTATATCCCAATCTCCAGATATTATATGGACCTCTTGGACCTCTGGAAATTTGGCAATCTGCTCAGCAATAGCCCTTTGTGAGAGAGGCGTTTCTCCGTTTCTGTAGGAAAAGGAGGCTAAAATGAAGGCCGTTGTACCAAGGTTTAGTTTTTTGGAGTCTAAAATGGCCTTGTATTCCGTTATGATTTCCTGTTGTTCCATTCGCTTTATCTTTGCAAATACTGTTGTTATTGGTGAATCAACTTTTCGGGCAATCTCCCTTGCTGTAACCCTGCAATTCTTCTGTAACAACGCTAATATTGCGAAATCCTTCTCGTCTAATTCGGGTTTCATATTGTAATTTTTATATAAAATGAAGTATAAAAGCTTAACTTTTTGAAAAAATCACAAGAATTTTTATAAAAAATTTATAACAATGAATGTAATATCCAATGCAGAGGAACTGATTTCGTGGCATATATGCCTAAAAGGTCTTATGTATGGGTGGAAAACAGATAGCTAACCAGAAAAGTTTAGGGATTATTGGAGATAACGTAGTGGAGATAGCAAAGCCTTTGGAACAATTGTCTAAAAGCGAAGTTGAGAGAAGGCGTTGTATCAGCAGAGTATTGACTCATGTGTTAAAGTATCTGACATTTGAGTTCGCGAACAGAGGCTTTGAATGGTTGCTGCCGGTGATATTTTCCAAATCAACCGACCCCTTGTGGCCGGATTCGGGAGCATCTATCGAAAAACGAATTGAAGTGGAAATATATGAAGAAAAAGTGAAAACAACCTCAAGCATGATACTACACAAGATGGTTGCTTGCTCTCTAGCTCATTCCAAATTATTCATACTTTCCCCAAACGTGAGGATTGAGAGAAGGGAGAGAGCAAACAGTGGAGTCCACGCCTATGAATTCACTCAACTGGATTTTGAAGTAAGAAACGCTACCTCAGAGAACATCAGAAGACTTGTTGAAGGAATCATTCATGGTCTGATAAGTAGCTTGAAGAAAGAGCTGAGATATGAGTTGCTCTATCTAGGGAGATACCATAGATTGAGAGTCGTAGAAAACCCCTTCAGAGTCTATGATGCAGAGGAGTTGGAAAATAAGTACGGAAGAGAATGGGAAATTAAAATGCTTTTTGAGGTGGATGACCCTGTATGGGTTACCAATATTCCCAGAGAATTCTATGACTTTGAAGACTTTAGAAGCGGCAAGTGGGACAATTATGATCTATTGCTACCAAAATACGGAGAAGTATTGTCAGGCTCTAGAAGGGAAGTGGAATACAACAAAATAGTTAGAAAAATGGAGAGAGATGGCATAAGAAAGAAGAACTATGAAGTTTTACTGAAACTGACAAGGGAAGGAAGATTAAAACCCTCAGCTGGAGCTGGAATCGGTTTGGAGAGGCTGGTCAGCTGGATAGTTGGAGCCAAACATATAGCAGAGACTCAGCTGTTTCCGAAAATACCTGGAATAATCTACGACTTATAGGGGACTATGACATGAAAGTGTTGCTTCAAACAATATTAGATACTATGAAAAGTCTACATCAAGCTGCCAATGTAACCTATCCAATGCCCACCGAGCTGAGACGGACAGCGGAACAGTATGGCATTAGAACAGTTTATGGAAACTACAACTTCGTATCCACAGTGAAAAACCGAAGTGCTTGGCTGACAGTGTATGTAGGAAGCCCAAAAGTGCTTCACCGTCAACTAAACCAAAGGCAAAAAGAAATTCTTAGAAATGCGCCAGAAACGGTGGAACTTGTGCATAGATACGTACAGACGACGCCACTTGTATGCGTCAAAAGGACAATGGGCGATAATCCATACTTTAATCCTACCTGCACACTCTACGTATCCATTCATCGAAAAGAAATGGTACGACTTGCCTATATGGTTGGACAAACACTCTTCCCCTTCAAAGAAGGGTCGCCAGGACCAGAACTCTATCTCCTATATGTGCCAGAGTGGCAGGAGAAGGATAGACAAATTCTCGTCTTCCCTGAGATAGGGGCTACTTACGTCCTGGGTTCAGACTATTATGGAGAAGCAAAAAAAGGTTTTCTAAGAATGGCCATGTGGACCGCAAAACAAGAGGGAATGTTAGGAGTTCATGCCGGGGCGAAGATTGTTAAAGCGAAGGATAAGACGGGAAGAATTAGGAGATACAGTATGATTCTCTTTGGACTTAGCGCCACAGGTAAGACTACCCATGCTTGCCACAATCATGGCCTAATGGAGGATGGAGAGGGCCAAGAGATTGTTCAAGACGATGTAGTCTTTATCAGACCTGATGGTTCGGCGCTTGGAACTGAAAATGGATTCTATCTTAAAACGGGGTATTTAGATCCAAAAGTGCAACCGATACTATTCAGGGCAGCCATAAGCCACAACACGATCTTCGAGAACGTAATGGTTGACTATCTTGGAAACGTACATTTCGACGATATAACCTTAACTGAGAATGGGAGGGCCATAGTACAGAGAGACGATTTAGGGGCAGATAAGTCTAAAGAGGTAAATCTACCACCGCTCGATGAATTGGATGGAATGATTATCATCTTCATCACGAGGCGTAATACAGTAGTACCCATTGGGTCAAAGTTGACCCATGAACAAGGCGCAATGGCCTTCATGCTAGGTGAGTCAATAGAAACCTCAGCAGGTGACCCACGACGAGCAGGCGAGTCGGTAAGGGAAGTTGGAACCAACCCTTTCATCGTTGGTGACGAGGCTTATGAAGGAAACTGGTTCTACGACTTCCTAAAGAGGCATGGCGATAAGATTCAATGTTACCTCCTTAACACAGGAGGTGTTGGAGAAATTAGAAAAGAGTATGAAGGAAATAACAAAATCCTTAGGCAAGCCGTTAGGGTAGAGATACCAGAAATGGCAGCGATTATAAGAGGAATCGTTAGGGACTTCATAGAGTGGATACACGATCCTTCTTTTGATACATTAGTGCCTAGAAAAGTCAATGGAGTACAAATGACAAAATTTGATCTATCTGGGTTTTACTCTCAAGAACAAATCAACGCTTACGTCAACAAGCTGAAAGAGGAAAGACTTGATTGGCTTAAAAGATTTGAAAATCTAAACCCGGTTATACTCAACGCATGCGAGCTTTAGAGAAATGCACTTGTCACAGCCTAACCTGAATTCAACGTCAGAGAACATTATTCAAAAATGATCCATGGTAAAGCAGTCAAAAATTCGAAAATGAATCCTACATTTAGATTAGTAGTTCATAATTGTTAATTATATTCTTGGCTAACCATGGAAACAAATTCAAAACCAAAAAGGAAAAGGTGTATCTAAAACGATGAAAAAAGCAGCTGTTAAGAATAGCATAATATACACAATTGATTTGACGAAGATTGATGGAGATGGAGCTTTCCAATGCCCAAAATGTGGAACTATAATATCTCCAGACGACGAAACAGAAGAAATCTACCGCGTCGTTAAAACAAGAGTCAAGAATGATGCGCTAGCAGAATTAGTTTTGACGTGCAACAAGTGCGGAAGCACCATTAGGCTTGTAGGCTTTCTATCACAATCAGATAGCTAACCAGTAAAAAATAGTTCTAAGCTACTTTTCTTCTTCAAATCTCCTACTTATAAAAGCAAAAACCAGCCACAAGACGACGCCATAAAAGGCACCATTAAATACCGCACTTAAATACCTGGAGTATTCGCTTATCGCTTCTCCAATCAATATGCAGAAAAAGTTTCCCGGAAACATTGGTGAAGGAATCAGCAGCGATGCGAATGTGAACATTAGAAAGAAAACTACTAGTATTAGCAATCCCCTCATTACAGATTCACCCAATAGTTTTTCTACAAGAATATCTCATATCGCAATATTTAATAAATCTTATCGTCTACAAGCTCAACACGAATACAAAAAGGCGCATTTAAAATCATTAACCACCTAAAAATTCCAGCAAAATAAAAATCAAATAGTGCAGAAATGAACTTAACACGAAGATTATCACCAACGCAATTGTTAAGAGCTTACGGCTATTCGATAGACCCGAAACATCATCTAGCGGACCGGGATGCTTATACATAGATATAAAAAGAATAAAAAGCGCCATCGGCCAAAAGTCTACCAAAATCAGCAGCAGAATTGACAAAATTGTCAAAACAGTTCTTGTTTTCTCACCAATTAAAGATCGAGCAACATGACCGCCGTCAAGCATGGCGGCTGGCAACAAGTTAAGCATTGTAACAATCATCCCGACCCAGCCAGCGAAAGCAACCGGATGCAACTGTATGTAGTAGCCTTGTGGAAGCCTCACAACCATAATGGCAATGATTTCAAAGATTAAAGGAGCTGGAAGAAAATTCATAGGTTCAGGGGGGATAGGAAATGTTGGAGAGAAGAGAAGGCCTACCAAAGTTACTGTTAAAGCTAAGATAAATCCTACAATCGGGCCGCTTGAGCCAACATCGAATAATGCGTCTTTGTTTGGTGGAAGAGATTTTTGCATAATGACCGCGCCAAAAGTTCCAATTCCCAGAAAGCCTCCTACCGGTGGTGGACCTGGAATAAAGTATGGTGACGTAGCCTCTATTCCCTTTTTGTTTGCGGTTAACTTGTGACCCATTTCGTGCGTGCCAAGCACAGCCATTATGGCTATTGTGAACGTGGCTCCGCCGATTAGAGGATCAGTCAAGTCTCCGGATAGCATGTATCCTGTAAGGAAAGTCGTTCCAATGGTTGCAAAAAATAACAGCCAGTTAACTAAAATGTTGCTTGGCTTTGTAGGAGGTTTCGGAACAATCTTTAAGACTATTCTTCCATCCTTCTTTCGCAGAATCGCAATAAAATTAAGTGCTTCCACGTTTTTCAGCAGCCTCAGAAACGCCTGTTTTGTTTCCTGCGGTTGTTTAAGATAGTATGTGGGGATGTCGTGTTCTATTAGGGCTTCTTCTACTTGAAATTCTGCGGAAACCAAGGTGGTTATTCGTTCAAAATCGGTTTGTTGGGTGAAGGATGCTTCAGCCGTTTCGCTTGGTATTTTGCTCATGGCACTTTATTCCTACGTTTTGTTGTTGTAGTAGAGTGTTTAGGAGTAAAAAAGTTTATTGGAATTCTGACGTATGTTCTCGTTCAGAATCTAAACTGCTGAACAACGTTTTCAAATAGATTTATACCGGATGGAAAGTGCACCGTTGATGTTCTCTTTCGAAAAGCTGTTCCCATAGGACTTTTAGCATGTATTTCGAAAAAGCCGCTATTTCTGTTAGAGTGAGCTTTGATTTTCCCTTCTTTCTGTTTTCGAAGACTATGGGTATTTCGTTTACTTTTGAGTTTTGAAGCTTTGCTTGTCTGATTGTTTCTATTTGGATTTCATATGTTTGACTGTGGAGTTTTGGAAGCGCTTTTTTGATGTACTCTTTGGAGTAGCATCTGAAGCCGCTTGTGAAGTCGCTTAGTGGAAGTTTAATAAGCATGCCTGTAATTTTGTTGGCTGCTTTGCTTATTACCAGTCGGCTGAGTTTCCAGCCTTTGACTTTTCCTTCTTTGCAGTATCTGCTTCCCACGACGAGGTCGTGGCCTTTTTGAGCGAGCTTTAACAGTTTCGGAATGTCTTGGGGGTTGTGCGAATAATCTGCGTCCATGGTGATTATGTATTCGGGGGGATTTGGTAAAGATAGAATGAAGCGAAAGCCATCTATGATTGCTGTTCCAAAACCCATCTTGTGCGGTCTGTTTAACAAGAATATGTTTTTGTAGTCTTGTTGCAGCTTCCTAACAACTTTTTGAGTTCCGTCAGGACTTGAGTCATCCACAACCAGCACTGCGCAATTAAGCTTTAAATTTTCTATAGTGTGGATGATGTCTGAAATATTTTCGGCTTCGCAGTATGTTGGAAGGATAACTGCTACGTGTGGATTGGTTCTAGTCCTTTCTTTACTCATTAGTTCATCAGCCTATCAACGAATGGTTAGATGTCTTCCTTTACGTATATCAAACTTTCGACATTTCACCTAGAGAATTTTGAATTGAACACTCTGTATGAAAAGTGGAGGCGTTTGAGAGTTGGGCAAAGGGACCTTGAGCGCCTGTTTCGATGTTTGGTCTGAGCGTTTTTCGGAAGAGGTGGATTTTGGCTGTCGTCAGATTTTACATCAAAAGTATTATAAAATGACATGGATGATTTATTACTGAACCGTTGAGGTGACGACCGCTTTGGATGTTACTCTGGCTTGCGATACAATGATGGATGTGGAGGGTTCGATCCGGCCTGCTATGTACTTGGCTAGCGAGCTGGTGACGAGGGGATACAGAGTTTCTATGATGTCACCAGCAATGTCGAATGATGTTGAGGAGCTTTTGCGTGCAAGCGGTATAGCACCCATAAATCTACGTGCAAAACTTGTTACTAAGAACTTAAGTCTCTCTTTGTTATGGCTTGAGACATGGGCTCGGGAGGCTTTTTTTAAGCTAAACTCAAAATGGGGAAATAAGCATTCTAATGTCATAGTAAATTTTTCTCACACACTTGTTGTGCCATCTATGTTTTGGTATCTTCAAGGACCGACATCTGTGGCTCTTAGGGATATGGAGGATGAGTTAACTCTGGCCTATAGGCTTGCTTATAGAGTTCTGAAGCCCTTGATCGAGTTGGCTGATGTAAAACTTGTCAAAAATATGGGTAGGGAGTCGACATTTGTTGTGGCTAATTCTAAGTTTTGTGCTTCCATGTATCAGAAATGGGGAATCGAAGTTAGCGATATCATATATCCCCCTATAGATTGCAAGGTGTTTCAGCCGCGGACATCGAGTCCTTGTTCTGATTACGTCTTGGCTTATTTTGGTAAAGAATCTAAGTTTTCAGTGATTAAGGCTGTTGCTGATTTGGGCGTTAGCATTAAGGCCTTCGGTTCTAAAGCACCTTTTGTACCAAGAAGTGTAATCACTCATCCGAACATTGAATTTTTGGGTAGAATTTCAACGGATGAGCTTGTCGATGTTTACTCGAATGCCCTTTTCACGCTTTTTCCCTTTACTCATGAGCCTTTTGGTTACATCCCCGTCGAGAGTATGGCTTGTGGCACACCCACGCTGACGTATAACTCGCAAGGACCCGGCGAATCTATCATTGATGGGTGTACGGGTTGGCTTGCAGAAAGTGACGAAGCGCTTGTTCGTAGGGCTCTAGAATTTTGGAATAAGGGATGCCCGCCTGAAGTAAGACAGAACTGCATAAAAGCAGTGTCAAAGTTTGACAAGAAATTCTATACTAGAAAGTGGTTAGACACTTTGCAAAAATACTTTTAATAACCTTTTATGTTATATTTAGATCTCACCACTTGGTCATTTTTTATCTCTTGCCTATTTTTTGGTAGACTTTTTCGATTTTTTCCGCAACTTGATCCCATGAATAGAAATGTGTTGCATATTTCGCATTACAACTGAGTCGTTCCCAGAATTCCCGATCTTTGTAAAGCTTTTCGATGGCTTCTGCGATGGCTTCTGGTTTGTTGTGTTCCACAATTAAGCCATTATGTTCGTGCTTAACAAGTTCTCTGCATGCTGCATTATAGGGGGTTTGTGTTAAAACTATGGGTAAGCCTAGGCTCAATGCCTCCGCTAGCGCCAAGCCATATGATTCAAATTCGCTGGCAGAAACAAACAGCCAGGATTTTGCAAGCTGATTTATTAATTCATCTCGCTTGTAGGCGCGAGCGCTGTGTACCGTTAGTCCCTTTATTTTTTTAGAGGCAAGCATGACTTTTGGGTAGATTGATCCGCATCCAATAATATGGAATTCTGCGTTGGATATTTTCTTTTTAATAATTTTGAATGCTTCTAGTAGAAGATCCAATCTTTTTTGTGGTTCAAGACGGCCAACGTAGATTATGCGTCCCCATTGCGGTTCTAGTTTCGCTTTAGAGAATTTTTGTTCGATGCCGTTGGGAACCACGATTATCCTTTTTGGGTTTGCTCCTAGGTGCCTTACTAATATTGATTTGGCAAGTTCGGAAACGGTGATGTTGCATGTGTTTAGTTTCAAAATTGCATGTGCAAGTATGTTGCTAATTCTGCCTATTGTTTTGTGAAAGGAAAAGGGCCACACCACATTCCATGATACTATTATTGGTGTGCGTGGCTTGGCGAATTTGGCCGAGAAAAATGTAAGAAAAGGCCAAACATCAACGTCTATAACATCGTATGAACGAAATAAAAGTTGAAAAAAGGCTGAGATTGGGTAGCTGACGACTCTATTTAAACCGTAGTATGTGGGAAGAGGTAACCTGTTTGGATCAAAGCGGTGAACCTGGAGGATGCGAGTTGAATCTTTAATGTTGGGGGGTCCTAGAGTGAAAATATCTATTTTGTGGTTTTGTGAAAGGCGCTCTGCTATGTTGTAGAATCTTATTCCTGAGCCGCCTATGTCTGGGGGGAAACGTTCAACTACCATGGCTATTTTCAATCATATCGCCTATTACGTTGCGATGTTTTTCGTGGTTGGTCTACCTTCGATTACCTCCTTTGGCTTTGGCTTCACTGCTACGATGACAACGCGTCTTGCAATAGATGCAGGAACACCTATTTCTAAAAATCTTCCCAAAAGAGGAAATCGTTGGAAGGGAACTGGCAAGAGACCTTTTTTAGAGGTATGGAACCCGGCTTTCTCGACCAAAAATATGATCTCGTTATGAGTGAGCAGTGAGGGATGAATTTCATCCATCTTGTGAAGTTTATCGGAGATGAGGTCTATTGTGTTAGCAATGGGATTTTCAGCTATAAATACACCTTCTGGACGCAAACACCGGTAGCTTTCTTTGACGAACAAATCTGGTCTTTCCAAGTGTTCTAGCGTATCGAAACAGGTGATAAGGTCGATGGAGTTAGATTTTACTGGGAGGGATTGTGCGTCTCCTTGCAGGGAATTGCCTTTTTCTTCGGCGTCCAAGACGTAGCTGGAAATGTCAAGTCCAAGGGCATCATAGTTGAGTTGATTCAACAAACTCACTACATAACCATATGCGCAGCCAATGTCGATTGCTTTCTTGCCGGAGCCATCAAGTAAGTTGAGATGTGTTTGCGTGCTTGCCCAGCGCATTGCTTGCAAACAAAGCAGCTGTACAGCTGTCTTGTTTGAGAGAGCACGCCGAGAGCGTGCAAAAGCTGTTTCGTCATACGTATGTCCTGCTTGTAGTTTAGAAGACCGTTCGTGGTTTTGCTTTCTGCTAGGAACCGCCTCAGTCATCTATGGCCCCAGCTGTGTGACTTTAACGAAATCCAATGCAACATGGGTGTTGTTCGATTCACAGGCTCCTGTGAACTCCATTCGATACAAATTATCTATTGAGAAGTTTAGTGTAAATTCTTGCCACTTGTTAAGAGCCGCAAAATCGCTGGAATTCAGCGTCAAGGTAAGAATGGGTTTAGAAGTGGTTCCATTCCACCTGACAACATCCAGCTTAAGACTAAGGTTCTCAGATTGCGTTTTTATTCTAAAGGTTGCGCTGTATTCTCCGGTGAAGAGGTAGGAGTAAGGACCATACCATACAAATCCGCGAAGATGATTTATGTCATGAATTATGATTCGGCCGGATCGACTTGAATGGTCAAACCCTATGTAGGATGTGGAGGGGTTTCTCCAAAATTTCTCAAAATTAAAAGATTCTTGGTAAAGTTTTTTTATGATAGCTTCTCCACTATAGCCCTTTTTAAGTAGGAGGACGCCATCTCCATATGCTACCATGCCATATTTCCTACTGCTAACAATGTCAGGTAACGCTCTATCTGGAGGAACAGACGTTGGAGTTGGCCCATAAAGGAAATGTGGAGATTTGAGGTCCACAATTATGAAGTCAACTTCTGACCGCATGGGTGAGGTCAATATAAATATGTTTTCTCTCTGAGCGAGGTGTGGAAGAATGTCGTTTTGCGTAGCAACTGAGGCATTAGGAGTGATGAGGCTGAGCACTTCATACAATGTTTCGACATGCGACGTTATTTCTACACGCCTTCTAGTAAGTGCCGGTAGAGCTACAGGACTTATGGCAAGAGTTGATAGAAGACTTAGAGATAGTATAAGAACCATAAGTCTTTTCTCCATTCCTGATAGACCTTTTGAAGAGTTTTGCAGTTTCATTAGGTTTTTCAAACCGTAAATGGCAGCAACAAACATTTGCCCAGCAACGAATCCGAAGTATTGGAAGTAGGGTTCATAATATGGGGAATACTCCGATAGCAATGCTGCTAGCAACCATGGCACAACCAGCAATACTTCGAGAGGTGCCAGAAAAGGGAGAAATACTACAGGAGCAAAGATGCAAAGAACATAATAGACTTTTTCTATCGGATTAACCACCACTCCCAAAGCCGTCATCGGGTTTCTGAGCACATTTAGGATAACTTCATTGAGACTGCTTCCCCAGATGTCCCAGTTTCCAGGTAGTCCAATTGCTTTTAACGGATTAATGCTATACATGATATGAAACGCTGTAAAGAACCAGAATATGCCAATTGCCATTAGAGTTATTGGAAAACTTATGCGTTTAAGAGCTGATACCATGCTTACTTTGGGTGCTTGAGAGCTTTTTTTGACTAAAAAATAGAAACCGAGAAATGAAATCAGGATGGGAGCAAATTCTATGGTTGAAAGCGTTAATAAGGCAAATGTTAGACCCTTAATCCACTGTTTGTTATCGAGGTAGTGAAATGTTAATAGAATAAAAAGTGGAATGAATGCCTCAGTGTGGAAGTCGAAACAGTTCATGCCGTGGAGGGCGGGGTGTAGGAGAAAGGCGGTTGCAAGAGTCAAGCCCCACAGTTTGCTATTGAGCTTGTTTGTTGCAATCCTGTATATAGGAAGCGCAGCTAAACCGAGAATGAAGGATTGCAATATCAACAGGGTTATGGGCGATTGGTATAGAGCATAGATCGGTACGACCAAAAGCAGTACTGGTGAAAAGTGAGTTCCAAAAAAGCTTTGACTTGGATTTACGTGTGTTTCAATGGTGTAATGGAACGGTCTGCCCAAGTTTAAGGTTGTCCATAGTGATTGTGTGAATATGCCTAAGTCCCATGCGTAGGTCTTGAAGGCGTAGTGCATGAGAATTGTGTACGCTGAAAATATTAGGGTGTATACGCCAATAAGGATTAGCACTATTATTTCGGCTTTTCTTTCGGCAAAGTTTGTAATGGTTTCTAGTATGGATTTAAGGGCTGTATGTATTGATGCCAGTTTTTTCAAGGCGTTGCCTTCGTTTTTGTTGTCTGATAGTTAGCATGCCAGTTTATGGGAAAGCTGTATATTTTGTTTTCTTATATATCGCAAGCTTATAAAAAATTGGAGTAGAAAAAGAAAAAAAGAGAGATAGTTTTATGGGTCTTCGTGTATTCCGCCTTTAACTTCTGCGCCGTGAACCCACGTTGTTTCGCTTATGGTTCCTAGGCATTCTACGATGCTGAATGTCGGGTGTTGCGGCTTTGTGTAGTTAACCTCGAGTATTATTGACGTTAGGCACGATGGGGCGCTTTGTAGCTGGATGATGCCTGGCGGAATTTCACGTGCCGCGTCTCCGTGTAGCCATTGCGTAGCATAGTAGGTGTCTCTTCCCCAGTGACCCCATACCAAGAAGAGCACTGTGCCGTTTATGTCCTTGTAGGTTGTTATAACGGCATATCCTATGCTGCTGGTTGATGAGTATCCACTGTTTGTTCCGTTCCAGCATGTCAACGCTATTATTTTGTTCTCCCAAGCTTCGTAGTCTGTGTATTGGTTCAATCCGAAGAATGCGTCGGTGAAGTCGTTTCCGTAGTAGGCGAGCATGTTGGCTAATGGGCCTCCTACACCTATTATGTTGGAGCTCGCGATAGGCCAATATGTACACCAGTCGTCTTTCAAAGCTGCCCTTCCCTTTGCGTCTTTATAGTCTGCCATGGTTCTGGCTTCTGTTCCGAACCTGTTCATTATGTCTGGCATTTGGTTCGCGATTTCTGGGTCAAACATGTCTTCGCCCGCTATACCATATTCAATTCGTTTGTTCTTGAATGCGGCTGAAACTAACGACAAGCCTCCAGAGTCAGGCGCCTTGACGGCATCTCTTCCAATGATTCCCCATTCGTAGCGTCCCTTTGGCCGCTCAGCCGGCGGAATTATCACTTGGAACTTGTTACTCACTGCTGCTGCGAATGCTGCGGCGTCGGGAACCTGCTCTACCCAGCCTGGAATGTATGGCGGTGCAACGTTGCCAGGCTGAGGCCACACGAGGCCGCTTTGCATCCATGTGACGTCGGGGCCTGTTCCGATTGCTTCTGCATCTATCTCATCGAGTCCTAAGGTAGCTGCCACGTCGCGAACCCAAGTAACATCACCGGCTGCATCTCCTGTGGGTGAGGGATCCAACAGAATGTTGGGTAATCCGTCGGTGGCCACGTTGATTACTTGCTTGGTGGCTATTGCAAAGTACGGCGATGTCATCATCGTATACCATGTCAAGTTGAGACCAGCGGCCATAGCGGTCATACCAGCCATCTGGGTTAATCCTTCGATGGTGAGCGCTACAATTTCGTAATTGGTTGCATCGATTACTGTTGGGGCGACCTCTACCGCGGCAGTATCGCTAAACTGAACTACTGTCAGCTCCACCGATCCATCGTGGGGCAACGTGTACCTGATGGCGTTTGCCACCCCGCCTTTAATAACGGTCCAGTCATCAGGTAATATGCTTCCGGAACTGTCGAGGCAGAGTCCTAATTGTATTAATCCTTGAGGACTAGCAAGGATACCTATGCCAACAATTTCTCTTGTTGAGTACAGTATCTTGCACATTGCTGTTGGAAGGTCAAATAATGTAGCTGTTCCATTATCGTTCAAGATTATGCCGTATTCACCCTTCCATCGGTTTAGAAGCGTGCCAGTTGTAACGTTTATGACCCTCTCAGAGAACACGCAGTAGCTGTCCCATTCATCGTCGCCAACTACCACTACCGGCGCCCTTAGAGTTGTGTACCATGTGACTCCTGCGGGCTTCCATTCCACCCACCGTTTTGTCTCCTTGTGAACAGCGCTTACGAGGTCCCACGGGTTGAAGACTTCGTTGAGTTGGTAGCGGGCTTCCCTGTCAATCACGTTGGCTCCGCCTAGAATGTTTGCATCGTCCGCGTCGTTGCGCTTGGTCAGTCCGATGACCTCAACTCCTCTGAACTGTTCTGGGTATCCTTTGCCAAGCATAAAGTCCCATTCTCCTGCGACGAATGGGATCTCGGGCTCTGATGGAAGGATGTCGGGATCACTTACGTTGATCAGCGGTATGAACGACATTGCCCAGCCGTCCACTGTGTAGTCGGAGAGCGTCGGCCAGAAGGCCTTCCAGCCCACGTATTTGAGGTCAGAGCTTATTATCTGGGCCACATCGTATAAGTGGGGAACGCCTGCAGTTGGCAGTTGTTTATAGAGTTTGTAGACGACTTTGACCTCGTCCAAGTATCCTACAGAGATGAACCACGCAATCGCTCCCGTGAGATAGTCGATGACGTAGTCTACACCTTCCTCCTTGAATCTGTCGTTGACATAAACCCTCACAGAACCACTAGCTATCGGCGGACCATACGGTTCGCGTTCGTCCCATACGGGTACGCCTGTTATCGGTCCCAAGCGCTGGTAGATGTATTCCCTCATTATGCCAGGAGCCAGATGCCATTCTGGACCATAGCAAGTATCTAGCTGCTGGTGGTAGAAGTGTGCGTAGCTTGCCCAGTTCGGTGATGGACCAAGGTCCCACTGTTCCCTGTTACTGAACTGCACGTCAACAGGCGAATCCAGCTCCTTTCCACTTATCACTATTTTGACATCTTTAAGTATTGTAACTTCCTTCTTGACCTTCTCGAATATGAATGTCAGCTTCAAATCCAGAATAGCCCATGTTTCGGTTGGGTGATCCACAACCGTGTCATTGTCTCCGTCCTTCCAGTCGTAAAGATGGGTCACCGACAAAGCCACAAAACGTCTCGGTCCGTCATAAAGCACCTGCAATGCTTCTGTTTCCGCGTAACCGGTTGTTTTTCGTCCTCCATACGGAGCGGATTCCAATGGCAGTGCATGTCCATTCAACCAGCCACCTCCAAAAGCAGTCATGTCAGCGAACATCGCCATAGCAAGAACTCTCCTGTCTCTTTGGGTTCTATGAGTGTAACGTGCCTCCAGCAACCAACCATTAAGCCACAGCTTCTTGGGTACTCCCTCGTTAGCAAAGGGGTCACGTGAAGTCCCAAGCTTCTGGTCGTAGGTTTTAACCACCTCATATCCGGGATATTGCAGTCCAACGCCGAGGCCATCGGTGCTGTTTATAACCTCACCGAACTTCGAGAAACCTATGTCCAAGCTCTTGTTCTCATATGGGTAAAGCGAGTAGTAATCACTCGCTAAAACTCCATTTACAGTCTTGTACCACGCTGCAGGGTCAGCTGCTTGTACAGTTGCAACGTAAAATGCGGGTCCTAGGAAAGATAGTATGATTACAGTTGCCGTTAATATTGCTATTACAGATTTTTTCATTTTCATTCCTCTTAACATCGGTCTTTCTATAGTTTGTAATCGACCAGTTTAAAAAGTTTTCCATCATTTAAGAATAAAACAGAAAAAAGCTTCATGATAATCCCTCAGCACCCTACGGAAAATCAAGGCTTGAAATAACGTTCATAGACCGCAGCCCATAATTAACGTTAACAAGAAACAGGAGAAGCATCAACAAAACAGCAAAAATTCTTCCGCAAAAACCCTTAAGATGTTGCCGGATCCAACAATCAAGGAATGCGATGCCGAGAGCTGCTAGAATATGGAAAGGTAGTACGTACAAAATTCTTTCCTGAACAAAGCTGCTTCCAAATAAGAAAAAAATGGACGGAGCAAACACCCAAAACTTCAAGAATAAACAAAAATCTTTACTCCAAACATCCCAAACGACAGTTAAAACTCCAATCACCGTCAAAAAAAGCGTAATAGGAGTCATAAAGAAACCGCTTGAATAAATTTGCAATAGAGAACTTAAAGCTGACGAAATAAAAGCCGGGGAAAGGCCTAATTGAGCTACATCAACAACCGTTCGGGCAGAAAAGCCTCTTATGCTTAAGATAAAATGTCTAACCAACTCCGAAATAACGTTCAAAGCGACAACAGCCAAAACAATTTTCAAATTAAACAAAGACGGAAAACCGCGAACATACAACAAGAAAAGCACAAAGCCCAAACAAACCAAAGTAAATATCATCACACTCCACGTATAAACATGCAAAAATAAAACAGAAACCAAGGAAACCCCTGAAAAAAGACAGAAAAGCCATGATTTCAAGCGTAAAGCCCTAATCAAAAAACCTGAAAAAAATAAGAGGGCAACCCAAGCCATCATGTTAGACAAGAAAGCGGCGTATACCCCCATGATCATCAAAAAAGAGATGGACGAGAAAAACCCGCTTACAACACAAATGCTGTCTGGAAAGCCAGCTTCACGCATGGAAAAATACGTTGCAAAAACAACCAAAGGCCCGATAACAAGAGGCGAAAACTGCGCAACAACAGCCGAAGATAGCATAAGAAGATTCGAAAAACAGTAGAGAATTGAAACACTTAATGAGCGGTCACTCAAATTGAAAAAAGCGTAGGATAATGCGTAAGAAAAATCTCCGCTTCGCATATCCTCAAGAAGGTAAACATAATTGCGAGTATCCACCCCTATGAATCCTTCGCGCCCATAAAACACGGGATGATAAGCGTAAAATCCATAAATGACACTCAAAATTAAAGTCATGGCCAAAAAAAGCATATTCCACGGTTTCCTGTCCAAAACCTTAAACCCAGAAAAATTTAAGTCTACACTCAAAGTTTTCTTAAGGTCCAGTTCTTTCTCAGCGAAGCGCAGAATCAAGGCCCTGACTTTTTTCAGCCACAACCGAAAAGGAGTGAGCAACCAAGCAAAAAGTGTAAAAAGGACAAGAAAAGGCGCTAAAAATGCCGGCACATAAAAAAACTGCAGCTCGACCATCGCCATCCGCTGAAAAAAACTTTCTAACTTATTAAGGCCAAAAAAAGGAAACTGAAGCCAAAAAAAGAGACTGAAAATCTCAATGAGTAAGAAAATTACACAAACATAAACGAGTATGTTCACTACTCCCTTTTTCCTATTGAAACCACACAAGTGATGCGGGGTCAAACGAACAAAAACCCAGAAAAGACACAAAAAACATGAAAGTGAAAGAAAAGCATGCCCCACGGCGTTTATCTGAAAGAGGAATCCGGAAAGGCTCAGTGAAAGCGGCAGATAGCTCGCAACAGCCCATTTCCATGATTCTGTCCAGCCCCTACTCAACAAAGGAAATAGGAGTATGAATATTGAGGATAAATAGAAAATGAATGAATCGGCAACTGGTGAAATTATAACGATGTAAATTAGGTCGAAGGAAAAAAATTCGGGAAACGCACGATACTCCAAGGAAAGAGCGTTAACCACAAAAATAAGGCTGAAAAATAAGAAGACAGCGGTAAACAAAAAGAATAATTGATACAGAAAACCTCTACAGACTATCCCTGTAAAATCGCGCCACAAAAAATTTTTAACCTTCAACATTTGATGCTCCGCTTTCTTCTTCCGCAATTATTTGCACCTCTAAGTTTTCTAGAATCAAGCTCAGAAGCTTAGAGAAAGCACCGGCTAAAGTCATGTAGGCACCTATGTAGAAAGGCCAACCGATCTGGAAGAAAATGGCCGCAGAAGCGAAGGATAAACCGGTGGACATCAATAAGATAATAGTGGAAAAGGTGCGATTCTTATAATAGGTTAATAGAAGTAAACCGGCCAATCCTAGAATAGCCCCCAGCCTGGTTGCCAAACTAACAACTAGAACAGCGAGTGTTTCGGTAATAAATTGCACGCGCCAGCCTAAGGGCATGGGGACTGAAAAAGGCAGAAACCAGTGACCGCCGGCTGTTTCACTCCAAGGGAAAAAAGTTGACAAGACGTCTAGGATGCATCCTGCAGCAAAGAGGTAAATCGCTCGACCCGAGAATTTGAATACCTTAGTTGGCGCAGGCTCTAAGGGCTGTGTATCTTCTGTAGCTATCAGCGTATTCATCGAGTCACCCCAGATGGAGAATCATCTATTAGTGAATTTGCTTAAAATATTTGCTCGTTAACCTTACTCACGTGCCTTATTTAATATATGTGCGAACGTTGCTTCACTGTGCTGGACAAATTTTATAACTTAGGGGTTGCGTAAACATTGCTCTGAGGGAAGGGGAGTAATTTATGGTTCAGAAAGATGATTTCACTTTGTTAAGGTCCTTCCCTAATTATTGGCCTCTCCACTCATTTAGCAGGACTAACTTGATTAAGGTGAGGGCTATGGCTATTCGGCGTGGCATTTGGTTTAGAGCACTTTCCAGAGCTGAGCGAGCGCAGATAGACTTGACCATAAAGCTCGTGGAGAGGGTGCGTAGTTCTTTTTTGTCTAGGGTTTTGGATTCTATTTTGAGGAAGCTTTTTGAGGCTATGGAGAGTAGGGTTTGGCGTTTGATGAGGGATGTTGGAGTTCATCTCGCTAAAAACTTGGGTGAAATTGCTAAGGGTTGGGGATATAGGTCTGCTTTGAGCTGGGCGTGTGACCTTGGCTTTATACAGTTTTTAGCTGTGAATTACTTGAGTGCATCTGGATTGTACAAGGTTTGAGGGGTTAATGTCGAAGCGTTTTGTTGCAGACTTGAAGGGCTATAGGTTGAAGTTATTTGTTTCGGAAGAGGCGAAAGTGTTAAAGTGTCATGCCTAGTAAATGGATGGTTTGATCTCGGGGTGACCGCTTTTGGTTGAGGCGGAAGAGGCTAAAGCTGGTTTAGGGAAGGTGGCTGTTGCTGAGGGTGAGCCCTTCGTTGTGGTTGGCATTCCAGCCTATAATGAGGAGAAGACGATTGCGCGGGTTGTTTTGCAGGCGCAGATGTATGCGGATAGGGTTGTGGTTTGTGATGATGGTTCTGATGATTTGACGGGTGATATTGCTGGGCGTTTGGGTGCTGATGTGGTTAGACATGGGCGTAATTTGGGTTATGGTGCTGCGATTGGTTCTTTGTTTGTGCGTGCTAAGGAGTTGGGTGCGGATGTTTTGGTTACTTTGGATGCCGATGGTCAGCATGATCCGAGCGAGATTCCGAACGTTGTAAAACCTATAATGGATGGTGCTGCTGACGTTGTTATTGGTTCAAGGTTTGTTGATAAGCGTTTGGCCTATACCATACCTTGGTATAGGAGGGCCGGTGTGAAGTTTATCACGAGGCTTGTGAGTAGCACGTCAAAGCGTGGTGTTAAGGATGCGCAGAGCGGGTTCAGGGCATACAGTCGTAGATCCTTGGAGACTTTGACTATGTTTGAGAGTGGGATGGGTGTTAGTGTTGAGATTTTGATTAATGCTAGAAAGCATGGTTTGAGGATTTGTGAGGTTCCGTCAATGTGTAATTATAAGGATGTTGAGGGTTCTACGCATAATCCTGTGAGACACGCTGTGGATGTTGTCATGTCTGTTGTTAGGCTTGTGGTTGAGGATAAGCCTCTGACGCTGCTGGGGATACCTGGAATATTGTGCTTGATTGTGGGTGCTGTTTTTGGAGTTTGGATGCTTCAGATCTACGCTGTTGCGCATCACATAGTGACAAACATTGCTTTGGCGTCCATAGCATTCCTATTGATAGGGTTTTTCTGTCTTTCAACCGCTATAACGCTATACGCGATAACGAGACTGACAGAAAAAACAAACAAAAACAGCAGGTAACGTGCCTTTTTTGGTGATTTGAACAGCGTTGAGCCTCGCGATTATTTTTCCTCATCCGTTGAGTGGGTCATTGGGTTCGTTTAGGCGTGTTAAGGAAATCGCTCTGAGTTTAAGTGCCAAGATGGATGTAACGGTTAACATTTACACGCCTTATGAACGGAAAATTAGTGCTTTGACGGGTATGGTTAATGTGAAGTCTGTACCAAGCTCTATGTCAGCATTTGGACTGAGCGATGTTGTTTATGGATTATCTAAAACGTTGTATTATAGCCGGTTATTCGCCCGAAGATTATTGATTAAATCGGTTAATTTGTCTAAATTCTTTTTGTATGAAAAACTACGTGACTTGTTGAGTCGAGATGCTGTGGCGGCTATTCAAGCTGAGCATGATGTTACTGTGCCACTTGCTGTGAAGTTGGGTAGAGAGTTGGGAGTGCCTGTGATTGCGGATCTTCACAACATTTCCGCTGAAGAGCTGGTCGCCGCTGGTATACTTAGACCAGGTGACGAGTTTTATGTCGAACTACAGAGTTGTGTGAGAGAATGGTTGTCGGATGTGGACTTTGTTTGTGTAGTAAGCGAAGAGATGAAGCGGTATGTGAAATCCGAGTATAATCTATCAGATGGTAAGATTCTGGTTGTTCCGCCTGGTGGGAGGATAAAACGTGTTGGAACACCTGTTAATTTGCGAAATAATAGAGTGGTTTTCATGGGAACTGTTTCTTACAGAGAGCATGTTGACCTCTATGTGAAAAGTATACCATTTGTTCGAAACGCCGTTGAAAATGTAGAGTTTTACGCAACACGTAGAGGTGAAGATTTAGGTAGAGTTAAGAGGCTTTGTAAAAAACTGGGCGTTCCGATGAATTGGTTCTGGTTTCCTGGAGAGGAGGATTTGTGTAGATTTTTGTGTGAGTGTTCGGTTGGGGTTTTGCCCTCATCTAGTGATAGGGCAAGGATTTTGGGAACGCCGATAAAGCTTTTCGATTATATGTCTGTGGGGCTGCCTGTGGTTGCTAACAGTGTTGGTGGTTGGTCAAGTATTATTGAGGAGGAAGAGGTGGGCGTCCTTACGGGTGATGATCCTGAGGATTTTGCTTCAGCCATAATTGAACTGCTTCATGATGGAGATTTAAGGGTGAAAATGTCTTGTAACGCGTTGAATGCTGTTAAAGAGAAGTATAACTGGGATAAGTCGGTTGAGCCTTTGGTTAACGCTTATGAAAACTTCTTTTAGGGCGCTGTTGCAGCGTCTCGTAACGTACCCTGCGCTATTGCCGATTATGCCCCTTTACGGTGTAGTCGCTAATAAGAAGCCGATTTTGGATGCTTTTTATCTGGTTAGGGGCTTTCCCCATGGCTGTTTGAAGGGCAAATTGAGAGTTGCTTCATACGATGACTTAAAAATTGTCTTTCCATTTGAGGAAGATCCTTCTTTTGATGATGTGTGGTTGAGGGGTGTCTATTACCCTTACGCCCCTCAGAATGATCACATTGTGGTTGATGTTGGCGCACACATGGGTTTCTTCACTTTGAAAGTAGCGAGAAAAGTCAGGAAGGTCATGGCCGTTGAGCCTGACCCTACGAACTTTAAGTTTTTGGAGCTTAACATTCGTCTTAACAAACTACGAGATAAGGTTGTTCTGTGCAATTTGGCTTTGGGCGAGAGGGATGGTCAAATATATTTGGATAGGAGCGGATACGGCTTTGGGCGGTCAAAGGTAACAACTAAGAGAACGGATTGGTTAATTGAGATGAGAAGTGTGGACAGTTTTGTTGAAGAAATGGGAGTTGATAAGGTGGATTTGATTAAGATAGATACTGAGGGGAGCGAAGTCGAAATCCTGAGAGGTGCGGGAAAGACTCTTCAGAGGTATAAGCCCGATCTCCTTATAGGTGCATATCATTTCGATGGGGAGCATTTGATGCTTGCGGGTTACCTTAGAGAGTATGGATACAATGTTTTTTGCTACCGTGTCCCGCTTTTCCTGTCTTCTAGTGAAGAGGTTTATCTTTGTGCGAAAAGTAAACCGCACCTATAAGAGTGCGTTGTTAGTTTTGGTGTGTTGATTGCGTATTCTTTTTGTTTGGTCTTATTGGCAGTATCCGCAGGTGGCTATGGAGTTTCTGCGTAGGATGAGGGATAGAGGACATAAAATAAGTGTGTTGCTTGGTGGATGGGAAGAGGGCGTTGACGAGGATTTTGTTGAAAAAGACATTGATTTTTGTTTTGCTTCTACGTGGGATTTTCTTTCCACTTTTACGGGGACTCCTTATCCTGTTTTGAGAGGTGTTTCGCGTTATATTAGAATGGTGGGTCCGGATGTTGTTCATGTTAATTCTCATCTTTTTTTGAGTAGTTATGATGCTGTGAGGGCGGCGCATTCTTTGGGGGTTCCTTCCGTGGTGACTGTTCATGGGGTTGTGGTCAAGCGTGGTTTGATTTTGGATGTGTTGCAGGGGATTTATCTTCGAACTGTGGCTAGGCGGCTTTTTGATAAGGTTTCGGCTGTGATATGCTTGACTAGAGGTGATGCGGAGAGTGTAGCTCGTATTGTTGGGAGCGGTGACAAGATTTTTGTTGTTCCAAATGGTGTTGACACTGAGCTTTTTAAGCCGGCTTCTGTTAAGGATTCGAGTTTGATTGCTTGGGTGGGGAGGCTTGTGCCGGAGAAGGGTTTGGTTTATCTTTTGAGGGCTATGCGAATGGTTGTCGAGGAGCGTGGTGACGCTAGGCTTGTTTTGGTTGGGGATGGACCGCTGAGGACTGAGTTGATGAGTCTGGCGGATAGGCTTGGTTTGGGTGGTAGGGTTGATTTTGTCGGGCCTGTTGGTAGAGGGGAGGTGGCTGAGTTGTTGTCTAAGTCTAGTGTTTTTGTTTTTCCTTCCTTGAGGGAGGGGTTGCCGTTTTCTGTTTTGGAGGCTATGGCCTGTGGTTTGCCGGTTGTGGGTTCGGATATTCCAGGGGTTAACGATGTTGTTAGGCATGAAGAGAATGGCTTTCTTGTGCCGCCTAGGGATTCGAAAGCGTTGGCGGAGAATATTTTAGCTTTGTTGGATGATGATGAGATTAGAAGGAGATTTGGTGTAGAGGCTAGGAAAGCAATAGTGAACAATTATGGTTGGGATACTGTCCTTAAAAAAATAGAAAAGATATACAACGAAACAACCGAAAAAATTAAGTGAAGTTGCACGAGGATACTCGGCATGCCATATTATTATTTCTAAGTTTTTCGTCTCCAGAAAATTACCTAAGCTTAAAAAAGAAAATTTGCAAGAAGATCAAGGGGTGAAACACCGGAACTAGCTAATTGTATGTCAAAGTTACGCAGTATGTACCTAGACCTTTACCCATTATTCGCCCCTCTTCGGTGTCTGATGAATATAATCTATCCTGAGGAGGAGGTGTTGATGAAATTCCCAATATCTCACATAGCAATTCATATTCATAGTAGTAGAGCCGATGATCAGACTTTTGTGAATCCATATTTACATCGAAGGTCAAAATAACCAAGCCTTCTGGCTTTAGAACACGAAGCAATTCGTTCACAAAGCCCTTCAGAACAACACCTGTGTCTCGCTCTAGATAAGAGACTATATGCTCCAGAACAGAGATACTAAGTACCCTATCAAAATAATTATTCGGAAACGGTAGGTCAAGTACATTACCGTAGGCGGGGTAAAGTGTCTTTAACCTCTTTTTCAATTTGAATCGAGCCACTTGTTCAAGAGCACTTAGGTCGAGGTCGAGTGAATAAACCTCGTATCCTTTCATAGCCAAATAGAATTGGATGGGGCCGATACCGGCACCGCAGTCGAGTATCTTAAACTCTTCTGATGCATGTCTAGATGGCACACTGTTCATGATTGCGTACGGGTATTCATATCGCCGACTCCAGTGGAGGGATGAAGGGATGCCGCCTGTGAGTGTGGACCCAACCATCTTGTCTATTTCTACTAACTCGCTGGTTAGAGTTCTATAATATTCATCAGTAAGGCAACGTTGTGTCGCCCACCCCGAATCAAGGACTTTAATAGAGAAGTTACGGTTCGCAGCTCTTTTTGCAAGTTCATAGATTTTCTCAGCTTGTTTTCTTTTATAGCGTGCGCGAAAGTGAGGTATTTTGTTGATTATTGGGGCGATAAACCAAGCTAACTTAGCACGCACTCTTTCTAAGTTAGATGGCGCATAGGCAATACACATGCGCAACTCATCTAATAACATGACTTGCACACTATTAAGACTGTGTGACCAACCCATTTCTGTTTGTTGTCGCTCTTTAAACTTGCCATCGGAAATAACCGTGTCTTATTCTAGAGTCCTAAAATCGGTTTACTCCAATAAGTCACATGGAAAGGCCATTTATCATATAAAACTGTACTAAATTGCTAGTTCGCTAGGAAAGATAGTAGACAAGTTAACTACCTAGTCGTAAATAAAAGCGACTTTCTATAACGGTTCTGAATATTTTTAAGCATATTCATAATATCATCGAATTGGCCATCCCGTGTATAGAAGGCGAGGATCATGGTTGAGTATTTGTTCCTAGCTTCAAGCTTCAATAAATACGCTGGTCCAAATAACCCCTTACTTGATCTCTGTAATTATCTATACGCCAAATATAAGAAAACACTGGTCGTGGTCACCAATCTTGGCGTTATGGAAAGCGATTTTTTAAGGGAAGCTCGATTTCCCATAGTAAGGATTCTTGGAGGAGGTTCGCCTACAGAGAGACTGACGCATACTCAAACTGATGTGAAAACGATAAGAAATATTGTTGCGAAGTTATCACCAAGAAAGATCTTCGTTAATAGTAGCATTGATACCGCTTTTCAAACTTATTTTGCCATAAACAGACAATTACTTATCGGTTACAATGTCTTTCTTAACTTACCTAAACTTCTCCTTGATAAATACTTCATCAGATCAGCCTTCTTTAACATTTTAGATAGGTTTGCCTCTAGAGTGCTTGTAAATAGAATAGTTGCGCATACAGATTTCCATCGAAAACTTTATATGAGGATAGGTATCGAGCCAAGCAAAATCTCCGTAATACCTCATTGCGTGGATTTAGACAGAATACATCGAGCTCTTAAATGTGGTTATAAAGTTAAGAAAAATGATGTTCCAGTAATCCTTTTCGTAGGTAATTTAATAACCTATAAAGGTATAGTAGAGCTTCTTAAGGCCTATGAATCGATTACAAGGAAGATACGTGTAGACCTTTTAATTATTGGTCGTGGTCCATTAGAGAAAACGGTGCTAGAAATGAAAAAGCTTATTGAAAGAAAGAATGCGAATGCAAATATTATATATATTAAAAGGGTGGTTTTGTCTGAACTAATATGTTTGATGGATAGTGCAGATATTGTAGCAATTCCTTCACATTGGGAGATGTTTGGGATGGTGGCGTTGGAGGCTATGGCACTGAAGAAAGCTGTTTTAGCAACTTGTTTTGGGGGGATATCAGAAATAATAACAAGTGAGGTCAATGGGATACTTGTGAACCCTTTTGACAGCCACCAGTTGCAATCGCGCCTTGAAGAACTAATCTTAGATTCTAACAAAAGAGTTAAGTTGGGGAGTTCTGCATATCAAACCGTCAAAAATAAATATGACGTTTCAATTGTTGCACCTACATTTGTGAAGTTCCTAGAGGAAGTTGCATGAAAATTTCAGAGGAACTTTTGACTACAGTAAATCTAGCAATATTGATTGGTTATACTTTGCTTTTGCACCCTTTTTTTCAGCCTCTTCTTTTCATAAGAATAATATTTGGTTTTCTGATACTGACGTATTTTTTAGGGCGATCAGTTAGAGTTCTCTTGAAAAACTGGGTGAGTGTTCCATCAAGTTTCCTAACGTCTGGTCTCATTTTAGACGTAATTCTCAGCTTACTAATCACTCAAATGATCAGTTGTGTATTGATACTCACATTTAATTTCTTTAAAGCAACATATATAGCGACGATCGTCTCAGTTAATCTAGGGTTAAATCTATTAGCTCTCTTTTGGTCCAAGAGAAACATTGTTAAATCAAAGGTTCAAGGCTTCAACAAGAGCACGTTCACATATCTAACATTGATTGCAATAGCATCTGGTTTGATATTTGTATATTTCAGAGATAGAACACCACTTCCAACCATAAACGGTTGGGACAGCAACCCATCTTTAGCTTACATTAACTGGATTATTGAAAATCATGGGTACCGGTGGATCTTGATACCGCCTTACCCGGAGGGATCTTCCATACCATATCCCGCCCTCTTTTTTTATCTGGTGTCGTCGTACAGCTTATTTCTCGACATTCCACCACTTGAAGTCTTTTGGTACGGAATCTATCCGCTTATTTTTGGGTATATGTCCACAGTTTTCATAATCGCCTTGAAATTATCGAAAAATTACATTTTGTCTTTTGGTTCAGCTCTCACGGCCTTCTTTTTGAGCTGTGGTTTAGCTGAGGTGGTTCGAAGTCCTCTTTATCTGACGCCTGACATGGTCGGGCAGCTATTCTTTCTGCTCATGTTTATTGTATTTTTGCACTATGAAGACAATCATCGACTTAAAAATGTAATAATGGTTATCTCTACATTGTATCTCGGGGTATTCTACTATCCAACAGCCGTGATAAGTTTTCCTTTGTTATTGTACTTCATCGCTGATAAACGTCCAATGCGCTCGGTTAGATCCGGAAAAACACTATTTTTACTAGCATCCTTATTATTTTTTGTATCGCTTATCGTATTCGCTAAGCTAATCGCGAGCTTAAACGGATTTTGGTCTTCAGAGTTATCTGATATATTAATGAAGGTTACTATGATTCAATCTATTTATCCCCTGTCTTTCTGGATTATCGTTATTTTGACTTTCATGTCCTTGATCTTTACCAAACGTCACGTACTTGCTGAAAAGTGGACTTATTGGGATCTACTATTTTTGATCGGAGTTTGGGCCCTCATTTACTTTTTCCCATTGCAAGCCACCTATCGTGTTGAATTTTACATGAGGATGCTTTTGGCCATATTTATTTCTGGGGTACTAATGTTCCCCAAAAAATCCTTTACTTCATTGATGAACGTTAACTTTAGAGTTACGTTCGCTCCTCGTCTTAAATTCAATATCAAAGTAAGACAAATCATGTCATCGCTAATCTTTTGCTTTTTGGTTGTTTCTCTCTATCCTTCGTTCAAGCACTACGCTAACAATTTTTATGCCTATACATCGAAAGATGAGTATGACGCAGCCATATGGATTCGTGACAACACACCTTTGGACTCTTATATTATCACCGATCCTGGCTCAGGTTATGTTATAAGGGGTTTAGCTCTGCGGAACTCCTCCATATTTTTCATTCTACCCGACGGGCGAATGCCAGCCGACCCCTCAACTATTTTCTCAAATATCAGACAACTTATCCATTCATTTTTTAATTCAGAGACAGAGACACAGGCAAAATCTATTCTTGCAGACTTCACTTACAAACATATTTACGTTGTTGCAACCAGCAGGACCGCTTTATGGGCTAAAAGTCCGCTTGAATCAATACACACACACCCTTTCCAGAATCCCGATTTTTCAATTTTCAATGGATTTCTGGATTCCAAAAGTTTTGGATTAATGCATAATTCTCCGTCGGTAAAAATTTATCTTTATAACCAGACATCTTCGACATCGAATAAATGAAACCTCCTTCTTTCTGTCGCTGAAGAAATTCTCCCATATTCTAGCGATTGGAATATAGAGGAATTTTACTTACTGGTTTAAATATTTTGTTTTGCTCTGAAGTGGATGTGAAAGGAGAATGAGAAAAGCAAAATCTATTCTCGTATTCGCGATGACGCTTCTGACAATCTGCAGCACAACGATTATTATGCCCCAAGTAAATAGCGCCGGAATTCCACCAGAAGACACTGATTATGTACTTGTCGACGATTATTGGAACATGAAATGGACCGGGCCTGGCACTCTAATCTGGAATTCAAGTATATTAAAGTACGGATATGGTCCTGAGAATGGTCAAGATGCTTGGGAATTGGGGGGCCCGCCCTTACCACCGGCAATAACATCGTCAAACGGTAAAGCTTACCTAGTAGCTACAGGCCCAGACAAATACATATATTACAGCGTCTGGAGCGGCGGCGTTTGGAGCGAGTGGATGAGACTTCAAGGCTTTACAGACGACCCTCCAGCCGCGGCAGTTCTTGACGACAAGCTCCACATAGTCGTTCGCGGCATACCAAACAGCCTGTGGCACGGCCACGTTAACCTTGCGACTGGAAGTTTTTCAGGCTGGACCCGACTTTCTGGAGACACCATTTCGCCACCCACGCTGGCGGCATCCAATACAAACGTTTACTTAGTTGCCAGGGGGATTAATGACCACATTTGCTATCGCTCATGGTCAAGCGGATCATGGAGTGACTGGAAAAGCGTTCCAGGCATAACATTAGACAGCCCAGCCGCAGCCGTGTTAGGCAACGAACTCCACTTGGTTGTACGGGGAAATCCAGGAGGGCTGTTCCACGGAAGCCTCAACTTGTCCACTTCTCTCTGGTCAGGTTGGACCCCCGTGTCAGGTGGGACACCATCCGCCCCATCCTTGGCTGCCTCAGCCTCTAATCTTTACCTTGTCGTCAGGGGATACGATGACGGCATACACTACAATGTTTGGAACGGCACCACATGGAAAGGCTGGACTCCTCTGGATGGCGTGACCGTTCACGGCCCATCTGCAGCTGTTGAAAACGATAGGCTCCATGTAGTCGTCAGGGGTGTCCCCAGATGGACGTTCCACGGATACGTCAATCTCACTGCCCAAACCTTTTCAGGTTGGACTCGTCTCGTGGGACAAACCCTAGGACACCCGAGTTGGGGAAACTTCATTGACCGCCTTTGGGTTCAGTTTGTAAATCCAATCTACGGCGTCTGGGACCTCGGCGAGGCATTCCATGAGATTGTTGTGTTTCCACAGCTGGATCACGCCCCATATCCAGCGGAGGCGCTCGAGTACAAGATATGGGGCTCAAACAACTTCAACGTTACCAACCCGGGCGCCGCAACCTGGGCTGAGGCTGACCTGGACAGAGTCTACAGAAAGGGATGGTCAAACATCGGCGAAGGCACCTACGCCACCTGCAACGACGATTACGTCGCCCTCTGGGACTTCAACTGCAGCAGCTACAGGTACATAAAGCTCCAGTCAGTCTGGGAAAAACCATACGACGAGCCCGAAATAGACGCCGTCAAAGGAGTCTCAGCGTGCAACTACACCGGCCGCACCGTGGGATTCTGGAAGACCAACATCGCAAAGGCCCTGGGCATAATTGAAGGAAAGCAACAAGTATCAACAGAAGCCATCCTCGGATGCCTCGAAGAAATCACCGCCGAGTACGGAAGCTCCTACAGCTGGCTCAACTTCACCCAACCATCCAACGAAGCCAAGCTGTCAAAAGCCCACCTGATCCTCTCATTCTACAACCTCGCAAGCAACATGACCTACAAGGCAAGAGGCCAAACACTCGCACTGCTCTTAACGGTCTGTCACCTGGACTGCGCAAGCACCCCTATAAAAATTCCATGGTACAACGAGGGCGAGACCCACAGCGTGTACCAGTGGATAACAATAATCTTCAACGAATACAACAGCGGAAACTTCGAAACAGCAAAAGACTTGGCAGACTTCCTGAACAACTGGGGCGAATAGCTCAACTCTTTTGAACAGCCCGTCCCCTTTTCTATCCTATCACGAGGACTGTCTAAAAACTCAGGTGCAGAGGACCAGAGATTGTCTATCCAATGAGAAAAAAGAGGGTGTGGATGATTTAGGTGACCTCAGCATGGTCGCGTTAAGGCTGGCTGTGACGGACTGTCGCCCGATATACTGGCCCATCCATACCATACTAGACTCGGAAGACCAACTGAGCCGTGGAACAGGCCGCTTGGAGTGCCCCTGACAACGATGTTGAGTTTTTCTTCAAAACAGGCTGCAGCAGGCGCGATCTGAGTTAATCCTGGAACCTCGTTCCAGCCTTGCCATGTTCCGTTGAAGACGTTGAAGTATACGTGGTCGTTGTTTCCACGGACAACGAGATATAGCTTGGAGTCGTCTGTTGTTAGGGCTGGTCTGGACGGGGTGTCGCCCGAGATGCTGCTCCACCCGCTGTAAGTCCAACTCGCTATGTCTAGGCACGTGTACCAGAGACCTCCCGCCAAGCCTCTGATAACGATGTGGATCTTGTTGTCATAGCCAACCGCGGTCGGACCGTCACACGTGGCGCCCGTGGCAAAGCCAGCCCATGCGCTCCACGACCCGGCTTGCCAGTACCTTATGTATATGTGATTGTCCAAGCCTCTGACAAGAAGGTAAAGCCTGTTGCCGTATGCCGCCAAGGCTGGCGGAGAGGGGGTTGCTCCCGAAACAAGAGTCCATCCAGACCATATGCTAGTGCTTAGATCGACATATCCGTGGAAAATTTGTCCGCCTCCTCCTAACACTACGATGTGAAGCTGATTAGCGATCACGGCTGCGGCTGGCGGATCGCTTGTGCTGCCCGGAACACTGTTCCACCCGGACCAAGCTCCCCCTTCGCGGACTCTGTAGTAGATTTTGTTGTCTCCACCCCTGACGACGAGGCACGGCTTAGAAACGTTGTAGTACCATTGGAGAAACTCGTCCCACTGGGTGTTTGCTGTGAAGTCCGTGCCATCCGTGTATGAAGAAGCGTAGCTTGAGTAAACCGAGGGGAAGTACACGCCTAGACCGTGACAGAAAGAGGCACTGGCGCTATGTCTCTCCTTCATCACCACCTTGCCAATTGCGCCGCCTGAAGGCCCAATCTTGTCCATTATGCTGTCGGCCACAGAGTCTATCGTCGAGTCGGGAATGTAATACTTTATTTTGTAGGCAAACTGGTACAGGTCTATAAGCCTCTGGGTCTGACCCCCGTAGGGTCCCTCGTAGTAGTCACACTGGCTTCTGGCGGTTTCTATCTCTGTTCGGTACTTATAGAGTTTGTTTTTCAGTTGGATGGAGAAGTTGTTGACAGTGTTAACTAGGTCGGCTACCTTGCTTAGATCTATTGAGGACATTGACTGTGTTCTGGAGCCAGCATCGTCTATCGGGGTTCCCAGCTCTGTTATTTTGATAGCCAACGCTTGCGGCGTCATTGTGGGGTTGTTTCTTAAGGCGGCGATTATGGGCGTGTAGTCCCATGTGCCTGTCCAACTGGCGGTTTCTGAGCCTGCCATGTAGTCTGCGTAGGGATAAACCTGTGCTGCCACCTCAATTGAATTCATCAGGCAGTCGTTGAACCATACGACGTCTATGTTTCTTCCAAGCGTCGTTTTGATGGATACGAGCGCGTTCTTGAGTTCGGTGGAGTCCAATCGGTCTCCACCGCTTGTGTCATCCCAGCAGCAGCCAACCCATGTGCCACCGTGATCTTGCGGTATCAGGAGATAATGCTCTGCTTGGAACCTGTCTATCGCCCATGTAGCAAAGTCGATCAGAGTGTCGTCGTCGCCCATGTTTACCTCGCCGAGGCTTTGAAGAGCGTTAGCCGTGGTTGGCGTCATTTCCGCCTTGACGAAGAACCTTTTGCAGTCTGTCCAATCGCCGTATCGGGTGTCGTATCCCGGCGTGCGATCCATCTGCACGACTATGCTTATCTGTCTGCTGGAGCCGACTTGGGCTAACTGGAGGAAACTTTCGATCCAGTACTCTTCTAGATTGTTGTCTATATCCAGATAAACCAGTATGGTCCACTCGGCTTTGTAGACGTAGAAGGATTCGGTGCGGTTGTTGTTTGCCTCGTCGGTTTCTTCGATGTCACCGTCGGCGTCGGCGACAGCCGTGATGTTGTGCCAGCCAGTGGTTAACCACACGTTGGCAGCCCACCATGTGAACGTTTCATTCGCTTCGAGTCCATCGTTGTCTCCATAGTAGCTGTATACGGCGTCAAGGTAGAATTTGTTTCTGAATGTTCCGGTAGCGTTTGCTTCGCCCTGGTTCTTGAGTCTCCAGTATAGATTAAATGGTTGACCCGCTGTGAGTGAAACACCACCAAACCATATGTCTTCAAAGACTAAGTCGGATCCTTTCCACTCGATGTTTTCGTACAGTTCGTTGTTTGTTTCGTCGGTCTCAGCTATGTTATAGTAGACGTCTGCGACGGCGGCTATTTGATGCCATCCGATGGTCAAATTCACGTTTGTAGCCCACCAAGTGAACTCGCCGCCGGCGGCCAAACCCTCATTAACTCCAAAACCATAGTATAGCCCGTCTATGTAGAAGTGGTTTGTGAAGGAGCCTACAGCATTCCTGTCGCCTTGGTTCTTGAGTTTCCAGCTCATTGTTACGAGTTGCCCGCCAACAGGAGGGTCAGGGGTGGTCCAGATATCAATGAAGACAAGGTCAGGCCCCTGCCACAGGATGATTTCAGTTCGCGCGTTGTTGGTCTCATCATCTTCGACAACGTCATTGTTGACATCCGCAATAGCCTCTAATTCATGCAAGCCAGGAGAAAGGGTTATGCCAAGCTGCCAAGTGAATATTGCGCCGGCACCCAGACCATGGTTAACTCCAAACCATGGTCCACTTCCATCGATATAAAAGTGACTTGTGAAATCTAATGCGGTACCCGTGGTGCCGTTGTTCTTGAGAGCAAAGCTTATCGTTGCTAGTTGTCCGCCTATTGGCGGGTCGGGGTCCGTCGTAATATTGATGAAGAGCAAATCAACACCCGGATTAAGTCGTTCATTGTCTTGCTGGGACTCGTAGCCTGAAATCTCGTAGCCCTCTAATGCGTCATAGCTCGTGTCCTCATTGGAGCTTTGGGTCGGAGGACTTGACGGTGAGACGGTAATGCTGCCATTTGGCCCCACGTAAAAGTACGTGGTCTTTGAATATCGCGTAACGTCGCTTGCATCCCTATCTGGTTCGTCCGGCGTGCAGAGAGCTCTTTGTGGTTCCCAAGGCTCTTCGGGTGTAACGCTAGATGAGAGTTTGCAGTCTTTTTCTTCAGCCACCTCAAAGGTGGAAATGCCACGCAAAACTGGGAAGTTGCCATCATCTCTTGGATTCGTCTCTGAAAGCACTCTTAGGTCTTTTCCGCGATTCACATTGACTTCGGGGATAAGGCTCACGGTTGATTTTTCTGCATAAGCATCGCCAATGGCTGTGAGAAGCACTGTTAGAACCATTACTGTGAGAAAAACTGCTCTCAATGTCTTTATCGATTTCTTTCTCAAATTTTTCATTTTGTTTTCTACTCCTGCGTGGCGAAGAGTATGGTCTCGATCGATATTTATGATTTATGAAGGACTTTCTATTGCGATTTCTAGTTGGTGTAGGCTTCAGATTCAGACCTTTAGCAAACGGGCTTTGTATTGTGAGAGAATTAAGCGCGAATAAAAAATGGAAAAAGGGGAGAGAGGATGTTATGCTGTTAAGTCTGGTGTTGAGGGGGTTGCCCCTGAAAGTAGGCTCCAGCCCGACCAGACGCTCGTGGTTAGGTCTACGTAGCCGTGCCATATCTCACCAGTTAACCCCTTAACAACTATGTGGAGGTTGTTGCCAGGAACTGCTGCGGCGGGACTGTTTATGGTTGCTCCTGGGAGTTCTGTCCAGCCGCTCCAAAAGGCGCCGTCCCACGAACGGTAGAAGATGCCGTCGTTCATTCCCCTAACAACGAGGTAGAGCTTTGTGGCTGAGGCTGTCAGTTCTGGCGTTGACGGGGTTGCCCCTGAGAGCATGCTCCAGCCAGACCATTCGCCAGTGAGTAGATATACATAGCTGTGCCATATCTCGCCTGTTAACCCCTTGACCACGATGTGGAGGCAATCGCCTGACACGGCTGCTGCGCATCGATCTGTGGTTGCGCCCGGTAGGGCGGTCCAGCCCACCCAGCCCCTCCAGCTCAAGAAGTTGTAGTAGATGCGGTTGTCTAAGCCTCGGACAACCATGGCGAAACAGGCGGCTGAGGCTGTGAGGGTTGGTGGTGAGGGAGTGGCCCCTGGCACCATTGCCCAGCCTGACCACGTGCTGGTGGATAAGTTTACGTAGCCGTGCCAGATGTTGCCGTCGAGTCCCTTGACAGCTATGTGGAGGTTGTTGCCTAGCACGGCTGCGGCTGGGCTGTCTGTGGTTGCTCCTGGAAGCATGGTCCAGTCGCCCCAGACACCACCAGTCCGAGAGCGGTAGTAGATGCCGTCGTTCATTCCCCTAACAATGAGGTAAGTGCGGTTTAGAGCGATTCCGGTAAGTGTCACGTCGTCTATGTATGCTCCTTCATATTCTCCCCCGCCATAATGGCCTTGGAAGTAGAAGCCAACACGGAAGGCGTCGGTTGGAATGGTTACGGTTGAGTATTGCCAGCCGCCGCTGTCGCCGGTATGGGTGTCGATGTAGTTCCATCCTCCAGCATAAGAATAGTAAATGACTTCAAGGCGGTCGTAGTCATAGACAAGGCTGCAGTTAAGCCAGTATCTGTAGGAAAGTGAAACAGAAGTGTAGCAGCTGAGGGTGACCGCTCTATACATATATGCCCACATGCCTTGGTCATAAGTGTGAACGGAGCTGTTTGGGATCTCTAAGAACCCCTCAAGTATTACCTGGTCTATGTATGCTCCTTCGTCGTGGAAGCTGCCATCGCTGTGGAAGAAGAAGCCAACATAGGTGGCGGAGGTTGGAATAGACAACACCCATGAGTATTGCCAGCCGCCGCTGTTCCCATCGTGATGATCGATGTAATACCATGAACCTTCAGAGTAGTACATGACTGCGAGGTAGTCGTAGTAAGACTCGCTCTTGATCCAGTACCGGTAGAAAAGTCTAACAGAGGTGTAGCCGCTGAGGGTGACCGCTCTATACATGTACGCATCCATGTAGTTGTCATATTCGTGAACAACACTGTTGGGATCACCAGTATCGTGTTGAGCGCCTATCTGTGCGCACCAGCCGGCCCAATTTCCGCTAATGCGCCTGTAGTTGGTGTAGCCCCAATAGTCATAGCCATTAGTAGGATGCCAGTCGCCAACGTTCCAATATGCGCCGGGAAACCCCTCCCAAAATTCTTCTTCAAAAATTGTCACGGTCAATGTTTGAGTGCCTATCTGTGCGCACCAGCCGCTCTGAGTTCCGCTATAACTCCTGTAGCTAGTTTTATCCCAATAATCATAGCCTTCGGTGTCAGAATGGTCGAGAACGCTCCAAGAGTAGGGAAACGCGCCTTCAAAGTTCTCGGTGAAAATTGTGGATGTGCTGCCAGCGGTTGGGGTTTGACCTGAAGAAGCACGATTCGCTGTTTCCTTGGATGTGAGAGTTTTGGGTGTAACTGAATAGAGTGGAGGAACAAGCAGTAACACCACCAATATTAATGTTGCCTTCTTCATGAAATTCTCCCCATTCTTATTCTTTTTGTTGACACACCAATGCAATCAGGATGTGCCACCAATATAATTTTGAATCCGCGTATTTCAAATTTGCGGAAAGAAGCTCTACAACGAAATATTATCTACTGCGGGAAGACACTGTAGGCGAATTAATGGTACACTGTCACGTAGTTTTAGTCATATTGTGAGAGAATTAAGCGTGCGATTTTAAAATGGAAAAAAGGGGAGAGAGGATGTTATGCCGCCAGTTCTGGTGTTGACGGGGTTGCACCTGACAGGAGACTCCAGCCAGACCATACGCTCGTGGTTAGGTCCACGTAGCCGTGCCATATCTCGCCGGTCAACCCCTTAACAACAATGTGGAGATTGTTGCCTAGAACCGCAGCGGCTGGTGAGTTTGTTGTTGCTCCTGGAAGCTCTGTCCAGCCACCCCAAGAAGCGCCATCCCACGAGCGATAGTAGATTGCGTTATTCATTCCTCTAACGATGAGGTAAAGCTTGGTGGCTGATGCTGTCAGTTCTGGCGTTGATGGAGTTGCGCCCGAAAGCATGCTCCAGCCAGACCATGCGCCGGTTGTCAAGTTGACATAGCTGTGCCATATCTCGCCGGTCAACCCCTTAACAACAATGTGGAGATTGCCACCTAACACTGCGGCTGCGCATCTGTCTGTTGTCGCGCCTGTTAGGGCGGTCCAGCCTTCCCAGCCTGTGGCGCTGGTCCAGGAGTTGTAGTAGATGCGGTTGTCCATACCTCTGACGACTAGGTAGAGCTTTGTTGCTGACGCTGTGAGGGTTGGTGGTGATGGTGTTGCGCCCGGTACAAGAGACCAACCGGACCAAACGCTGGTGGTTAGGTCCACGTAGCCGTGCCATATCTCGCCGGTCAACCCCTTAACAACAATGTGGAGATTGTTGCCTAGAACCGCAGCGGCTGGTGAGTTTGTTGTTGCTCCTGGGAGCTCTGTCCAGCCACCCCAAGAGGTGCCATCCCACGAGCGGTAATAGATTGCGTCGTTCATTCCGCGGACGACTAGGTAGAGTTTTGTTGGTGTTGGTATGGTGAAGTTCCATGTTGTGGTGGTTTGGTTTTCTGCTAGGTCTTTTGCGGTGATGTTGATTATGTATAGGCCTGGGGTTAGTGTTCCGGTTTGGTAGTAAAGTAGTCCGGTTGCTGGGTTGTATGTGGGGGTTGTTGGGGTTGTGTTTAGTGTTAGGGTTATGGTTGTCGTGTTTATGGAGAGTTTGTCGTATAGGGTTGCGTTTATCCAGAGGGGAGATGTGACTGTGGCTCCTGGTGTTGGTGATATGGGGGTTATGGTTGGAGACTCCGTGTCCATGACAGTTAGGTTAAGAGCGAGGATGCCGTAGTATTGGAGGGTTATCCTCGTTATGTTTATGTCTTGGACCCATAGGTCTATGGGTGTTCCCTCTGCGGGTCCGGTGATTGCTATCACGTAGTAGCCATTCGACTCCGTTGTAGTGTTAGAGACCTCTGTCGTGTCCATTTTAGCGTGTACGTACAGTCCCTGTGGGGCTGTCACGTTTGTGCAGACGACTTTGTGGATGAACACGTAGCCGTACACTGTCATAGGCAGAGGTGGTACAGTGTGCACTAACGAGGGCATGATAGCTATCAGTAGTATTGCTAAGGTCGGTATTAGGAGGCTTTTTTTCATTTCTCTGTCACCTCAAAAGAGAAAAAGGGAGGTGTTTTATGGTATCGGCGGAATCATGGTTTGGTCGCTATACATCCATATCCAGAATCCTTGTCCAATCGTAAACGTGTCTGTTTCACTTTGCCTATCTAGCGTACTCCAGCTTTGTAATACTGCGTTCCAGACGTAGATGTATCTGAAGTGGGTTTTGGTGGTGTCGTATGGAAGACTTGACAGGTATGTGGCCACTGTTCTTGTTTCTATGGACTTGTAGCCTGCGAGTACCCATCCTGTGGTGTGGTAGTAGCTTGGTGGCAGGGCTGGTGGTGGCGGAGTTATGCGTCCGCTGACTATCAGGACGTCGTAGGCTGTCATGTATATCCAGTAGCCTTTTCCGTCTTCCATTGTGGCTGGGTTTAGAGTCCATGTGTCTGTGGCGTTGTCGTAGCCGTAAACTGCTACTGCTCCGGTTGCGCCTAGCTTCAGTATCAACGATAGGACGGCGGTTCGGGAAGTGTTTGAGGGTATAAGTGGGAGCCCAATCAGGTTCCACTTCTCCCGTAGCACTATGGGATACCATCGTTCTTCAGGAATACTATGATAGACTGGTGTGCTTCCTGGTCCTTCGTTGCCGCCGTAGTCCACAGCCGCTATAGTTATATTGGCAACCTTGCCTCCATACGCTGTCAGGTTCAGTACAAGCACGTTGCTGAACGCGCACCAATTGCCATAGTTTACGAGAGTTGTAGCTTCTAGTTCAGTCTTGAGAACGACAGGGATCAACTGTGTACCGTTCAGGTATACCTTGTATTGTAATATTCCAACATTGTCAGTGGCGATAAGGCTTCTTATGATTACTCCGCCGCAGATGGTTTCTACCGTGAACGTCGGGGCTGATGGAAGCACTTTATCCCTGTATATGTTCCATGTCTGTGTAAATGTGTTATTGGTTGGCGACGCATTATCCTTTACAGTTATGTTGAGGATCAGGTAGTCTATCCCTGTGACACTTTTAGCGCTACTCCAACTGTTATTAGCGAATGTCTCAAACAAAACTGGCGGACCCCCAGGTGTTGCGTTAAAGTACAGGTTTCCAATTGCGTTGGCTGGGTTATAGAAGGATGCATTGACATATATACTTGTTGAGGCTGCTGACATCCAGAAGGCTCCTGCGACGTAAGGCAACTCGGAGAGAGTTTGGTCTCTAACCTTGATCCATAGCAGACTTGGAGCCGTGTTGTCGACGGTGGTGTTTTTTGCGGCTGAGCCCATGTTTCCTGCCGCATCTGTAGCCGTAACGTTAACTGCTATGGACCCGTCTAGAATGGCACTGCTGTTACCGAAGTAGTACTTATACTGGAGGTATGTCACCGTCTCAGAGCTCACTAATGTAAATCTTGTGTCGTTGATCGCGACGGTCATTCCATACTTTGTTATGTTGAGGGTATCGGTTACCGTGGCGTTGACCCAAATGCGGTTTCCAGTTCCAACAGTGTAGTATGAAACATCTGGTTTGTCGATAGCCACGGTTGGCGCCGTTAGGTCGACGACCACAGGTAGGTCGTACGTTCCGAGCAAAGTTGCTCCGATGTCCCAAGTCGTCGAGTTCCAGTTGACATCGGCCTCCACGCTTGGGTCATGTTGTGTGCTGGCTGATGTCATGTTGACCTGTATCCATACAGACGAGCCTATCAACAGATTTGGCCCTGTTAGATAGAAGGTTTTTGTGTTTGCGTCGTGACCTGTGGTCCATGTTCCAGGGCTGTAACTCACCAGAGCGTTGAATGTCCAACCTGTGGGATATGTTATGTTAATCTTGCTTATGCCGATCGATGAGCCAGTGTTGGTAGTTGTTGCATTGAATATGTAGATCGTGTTGCCCTTGACGTGGCTTGGTGTTATCGTGGCGCTAAACTGTGGGTTAAAGGTAATGGGACGCAGAAGAGTATTATTCAAGCTTGAATAGGTTGCGGTTACGTTACTGTAATAGCAGTCCACACCAACATTAACTGCTGTGGGAGGAACAGCAGCCCACAAAACCGTTACGTTGAAGAACGCCCAAGCACTTGTTGAGTTAAGCTGCACAGTTGGAGAACCAGTGAAGTTGAATATTCGAGCACTTGTCACAGAGGTACATGTCCATCCGGTAGGCGGCTCAGTGTTGCTGGTATTAGCAAACCCTGCAGGGAAAATGACACTCGTCTTATTTATAGGGTCACCTGCTTTATAGGTGATATTAAAAACATATTTTAATTGAGGAACTGTCGTCGTCGAAGGCGAAACGGCAAAGTCGTGCTGTGGTTGTACTTGCGCGAAAGCTACTGGCACATAAGCAACCGCTAATATCGAAACAATAAGTATTGTCAGTATTGCTAGCGATACCAATTTCTTATTTTCCATATTCATCACTCCTTTTCACTTTTTCATCACATTTATTATAAAAGATTTGTGGTGTATATAGAACAACTCTAGAACTCTCCTCTATAGAAGCGCACTCAATGAACTCGGTCGAGTTGACAATATTCGCAAATTTCGACATTCTTTCATTCCACACAATGGTCCATTCACATATCGTAAGATACAATATATCGAAATCCGATATAAAAACATTTCCAAACACCAAACCACGCTACAAAAACATGCCGCTCGACATCAGCAAAAACAAATCCAATGCTGGAAACCCCGAACACGACAACAAACAGAACATCAGCATCCTCGTCGTACTCGATCTTATACGCCATAGCGCACACGCCTAAAAAGACAAAAGGTTATCACAACAAAACAGCCTTTCTTCTCTTCGTAATCACTATTATTATCTGACGAAGGACTCGACAAATCTATAGGGGTCCATCCTATTGCAATTGAAAACCTCAAAAAACAAGTTCTTCACAACGAGGTACCAAAAATTCAACCTATATATAGAGGGGTATAGTAACTGCAGCACACTCACCACGGTTATTCTAAACAAAAAAATAAAACCAAAAAACAAAACCTGAAAAACTTTAACCGTTCAGGCACTTCACCCTTTTCACCCGTGCAGCCTCAAAGAACTCGAATTTTGCTCCACACGCTTTACACTGAACGTAGCCTAGATCACGTTTTAACCCCAGCCAAAAGCCTTCTCTTGAACTACATTTAGGACATGCTTTGAAGCGGCTAAATACAGTCTCAATTTCTCGAAGCTTCAAGATTTCCCCAATCTCCATAACATCTTCCTTTCTGAAAATTTAATGGTTTTGGTACATGGTTTTAGCAGCTGACAAGAACCAACAGTTTATTAGTTTTAAATCTATTTTTAATGGCTGATAGCCATGATGGTGCAGATGTTTACTGTCGGCGCGTTATTCACAAACTGTTATGTCGTAAGCTGTGAACAGACAAGGGAGGCAATCATCATCGACCCTGGTTTTGATGACCGCTCTGAAGCCGAAAAAATCTTCAAGTTCGTCGACTGGAAGGCCCTGCGACTAAAATTTGTCCTGAATACACATGGTCATCCTGATCACACATGCGGAAATGACATGGTGAAAGAAAAATTTCAAGGGCCTATTTTAATTCACGAATATGATGCACACATGCTTGGCAAATTAGGGAAGAAAATCGCCGGATTCTTCGGCTTTGAGAATTCTTCGCCACCAGCAGACATGTTATTGCGAGACGGAGACTTAGTGAAGTTTGGGAGAATAACACTAAAAGTTATGCACACCCCAGGTCATAGTCCTGGAAGTATATCACTTATAGGAGAGAAAGAAGTTTTCACTGGCGACACGTTATTTTCGGGTTCCATCGGAAGAACAGATTTGCTGGAAAGCTCTGAAGCCAATATGAAAATTTCTCTAAAGAAGCTCTCATATCTTCCAGATAATTTTGCCGTCTACCCTGGACATGGACCCACGACAACAATTCGCGAAGAGAAACGCAATAACCCTTTTTTACAATGGTAATAATCACAACGCGGTTCGGAATAGGTCTTCTTCGCTTGAAATCTGCAGCTCGTTTATGCTGCACTTTTCACAGAACTCCACAACATCGCTTAAACCCTTAAAAACCACAACGGGTCTTGCCTCCTTTGCTTGTCCCATAAGCAGCTCCGCAGCAGCAGCAATTTCATCTACCACCGCAACGTTTTTAACCTTAAGAGTTTGCCCGAAAAGATCCTCCTTTCCCCTATAATCCTTGAACGGCTTAATTCCAGCCACGCCTATGGCAAAGTTCACTTGCCCACGTCTGAAGGGGCGACTGTAAGTGTCGCATACGATCACTGCAACGTGTTTACCCGTTAGCTTCTTAATCGCCACGCGGCATTTTTCCGCAGACTCATCTGGATTTTCTGGCAACAATGCGAAGTTGCCTATGCCTTCCACGTTTGACTTGTCTATTCCTGCATTTATGCATATTAAACCACGCCTATCTTTCACGAGCAATGTTTCACTAGAAGCCTTCACAATCTTTCTTGTTTCTCCCAGAACTAGTTCGACAAATTTCGGCCCTTTCCCAGTTATTTTTGAAATTTCTTCAGCTTTTTTGGAGGGAACAACATCCTTCAATCTTATTACTCTTTTTTCAGCCTTCGAAAAAATTTTCTGCGCAACAGCTATCACATCTCCATCTTCAATTTTTAAGCCGTTTTTTCCAGCTACTTCAACAATTATTTCCGCTATATCATCTTCAGATTTTATTAAAGGAAAGTTATCCAGAGCAAACGCAGTGAACGTTTTCAAAGAGTTTCCCCCATATCGCTCTTAGGTTGTTCCTACACTTCGTTAAATCTCTTGCTCATCTGCCCCCTTACACGAGATGACCGTATAGATTTCGAAATTTTATTCTGAATTCATAATGTTTAAACTGACACTGAATAAAGGGGTTCTGTGAGATTAACTTGCAAAATGGATGCATAAACATGAAAAAGCGATTGAAAGTGTTCTCTATTTTACTCACTTTGGCCTTCGGCATTTTTAACTTTGCGAACTTAAAAATTTTCCCCACCGCAAAAGCAACTTATGTTGAAGGCTATATCACGCAGGATACTATTTGGACTCTTGTAGACAGCCCCATCGTGATATCAAAAGATATCATTGTTTACCCAAATGCAACACTAACCATAGAACCCGGTGTTAAAGTGAAGTTTGGAGGAGCTTTCTCCATAATCATTTCAGGAAGACTATACGCAAATGGCCTGAATAAGACAATAACGTTTACTTCAAACAGAGAACAACCCGAAGTCGGAGATTGGAACACAATTAAATTCAATGGAACCCAGAAGTCCACGTTAACAGGCTGTTTTATCGCCTATGCAAAAGACGGAATACACATAGAGAATGGCGATATAGAAATTGAAGATAGCACTGTGAGCTTCTCTCAAAACGGAATCACCATGGCAAATGGTAAGTTAAGGATGCAAAATAGCACGGTCAGCCTTTGTCATCGAAACGGAATTAACGCAACCAACAGCGAATTGATAATTCAAAATACAACAATAATGGAGAATGAAGGAAACGGTATATACATAACCGGAAACGGTCACACCTCGCTACAACTGAATACTATAATAGCAAATGGAAATGGCATGCTTTTAACTGGAAACGAAACTTCAGACGTGAACATAAGCAAAAATAGAATCTCGGCAAATAAGCAAAACGGAGTGCAAATCGACGCGAACAACCACACTGACATTACAATTGTTAATAACATTGTTTCTTCAAACGATAAAGGATTTTATATTTCAAGTCCAATAAACGTGCATTTAACTAACAATTCTATTTGCTACAACGAAATCGGAATTTTATATGATGAGGGAAGTCATACAGCTAACTACAACGATGTATATGATAATGAGATGGGCATGGATGTATTATCCAATGCCACCGTTAACGCGGAACATAATTATTGGGGTGACCAAAGCGGACCACACCATGAATCGCTGAACCCTAACGGAAAGGGGAACCCCGTCGGCGGTGACGGAGTTAACCTTGATTTCATATTCTTTTTAACCAAACCTAATAGCTATATCAATGTACGACCGATAGCAAACCTTCTGACCGATAAGATATGGGTCCGACCAAATGAAATGGTTATGTTTTTTGCAACAAATTCATTTGATGAGGGGCGCATCGACAGATACTTTTCTGATTTTGGGGATGGAAGCACTAGTGGCTGGACGACATTATCGATTTTCACCCACAAGTATTCCTCACTTGGGACTTATTACGCAAAGTTGACTGTAATGGATGACTTTGGCGCAACAAGCAACACAGTAACCACAACAATATATGTTCAAAACCTCCCACAACTCAATGTCAACATCGAATTAAGCGACTCCGCAGTCCAAGAAGAAGAGCAGGTTTCAATAACTGTTTACGTGACAAATGGAACAACAGCAGTCGAAAATGTGACGGTAAATATGTTTTCGGTAAAACGAGGAGAATTCACGCCCCCATATGGAGTCACAAACGCAAGTGGCTATTTCATTACTACATTTACTGCACCGGACATAACCGAAATAGCAAATGTTAGAATTATTGCAAGGGCTACGAAAAATGGAATTAAATACACCGACGGCTCAGATCATGACTACTTGGAGGTTATTCCGTTCCTTTCGATTCAAATAAATGCTCCAAAAGCGATTCAATCCGAAGAGACAGTGCAGGTAATTGCTGATGTCAACAGCGATAAGCAGCCAATAACTAATGCTAGTCTTACAATATCATCTGATTTTGGAAACATTCACCCCACAACAGGAAGCACTGATTCAAACGGCACATTCTCGTTCATTTTTACTGCTCCTCCAACAACAGAAACACTCAATGTTACGATAAGGGTAATTGCGGCAAAAGATGGGTATATGGATGGTGTAGGGCAGACCGTAATAACTATAGAACCTAAAATACTCACTGTCCAAGTTACTGCCGAATCCAACGTAACACTTTCTGAGGCGAAACTAAACGTAACAGTTCACGTGAAACATGACATACCAGTTGCAAATGCAAACGTCACCATAATAGCGGAATATGGGAGTTTCTTCACGACCACAGGGTTGACTGACAATTATGGTGAGGTGACATTTATTTTCACCGCTCCGGCAGTTAACGAAAAATATAACATTACTATTGCAGCACGGGCTACGATGCCTGGATGTGCCGAAGCTCAAGGCCAACTGGAAATAACAGTTTATCCTCGAACCTTCAATGTTGAAATAACTGCGCCCACAGTTAAGTCTGAAGAATCAGCGACTGTTTTGGCTCATGTAACATGCAAGGAGGACGCAACTTCCGTTGCTGACGCCATAGTTAGAATGTCGTCAAGTCATGGAAACTTTTCCGCAGTAACAGGAGTTACCGACCAGAATGGTTACTGTTCATTCATTTTCAACGCTCCTAAAACATCCTTGCAATTGTCTGCAGTCATAATGGCCAACGTAACAAGGGAGGGATATGTAGATGGAGGAAACGAAACAACACTAACGGTGACCCCGGAATCTCCTGCGGCAACCGAAGGGGGCTGGCCCATAATAACCATACTTTTGATTGTTATTCCAATAGCGATTGCAGCTATAGTTATCGTTCTGGCTAAGTTAGGAATTATCGTAATCTCTTTACGAGAAGAAGAATGGCGATGATAAATGTTTCGTGAGACGTAATATTTAATAGATCGTCTATGTCGTAGAAATGCATAGGAGAAATGCGATGGCAAAGCTTCGACTCAAGGAAACACTAGCTAAACTGAAAAAAGTCAAAATAAAAATTAATTTCGGAAAGAGTAAACAAGTAGCCATTCCGCCGCCTCCACCAAAACCCATACCCAGAGGATTTAGAACTGTTGAAAAATATCCTCTTTACGAACCTTTTGCCCATGTTGCCATGGTGCAAAACCCAAAAACGGGCGAATACAAATACGTGTTAGATGAGCTTCAGCTTGACCCGCTTGAGAGAAGCGTATACAATCGCATCTTGGAAATATTGCTCGCAGAAATAGAGTCGCCAAAAGAGGAAATTCCTGACCCCAGGAGGTTTTTTGCAGAAGAGGCCAAGAGGATTGTTGATAAATACCGAATAAGCTTGGGATGGCTGCCCGACGTTTCATGGTACAAAATTCTATATCATGCTGAAAGGGACCTTGTGGGTTTCGGTAAAATTGACCCATTAATGCGAGACCCGAACATTGAGGACATCTCGTGTGACGGGGTTAATAAGCCAGTCTATGTTTGGCATAGAAACTATGAAAGTGTAGAAGCAAATCTCGAATTTGAAAATGATGAAGAACTTGATAACGTGGTTGTTAAGCTTGTGCATATGGCTGGAAAACACGTGAGCTCCGCTTTCCCCATAGTAGACGCTTCATTGCCCGGCAAACACAGACTTTCAGTGTGTTATAGACGTGAGGTCACACCCTTCGGAACAGCCTTCACCATTAGGAAGTTTAGGGAAGACCCCTACTCAATAATAGACCTAATAAACCTAGGCACTTTCTCGGAGGAAATGGCAGCATATTTTTGGCTTTGCCTTGAAAACAGAGCATCAATAATGGTTCTTGGTGGAACAGCCGCTGGGAAAACAACAGCCCTAAACGCCTTAGCTTGTCTAATCAAGCCTGGAAGCAAAATAATCACGATAGAAGAGACGGCTGAGCTCAACTTACCGCATGAAAATTGGATTTCACTTATTGCCAGACAAAGCTATGGCTTGGGTGGAAGCACAGTCGGCGAAGTATCACTTTTCGACCTCGTGAAAACCTCAATGAGACACCGTCCGGACATATTAATCGTGGGGGAGATAAGGGGCCAAGAAGCCTATGTGCTTTTCCAAGCCTTAGCCACCGGCCACGGTGGCATGTGTACAATGCATGCTGAGAACCTAGATTCAGCAGTTAAGCGTTTGACTCAGAAGCCTATGGATATTGCGGCTGTTTATATTCCATTGATGAACGTTGTTTTGTCGATTCAGAGGGTTCACCTCGTGAAAGGCAGCGAAAAAAAGGCCTACAGGCGTGTAATTAATGTCAACGAAATAGCGGATTATGAAGACCACAGATGTGTTTTCAGATGGGACCCAACGAAAGACAGGCATTTACAGGCATTCGATAAAAGCGTGATGTTGTCGGCAATTTCTGAACGTTCAGGCACCAGCAAAAAGGAATTACAAACTGAAATCGATAGACGTAAGGAAGTCCTGCATTGGATGCAAGAGCATAACATAAGAAGCTACAAGGATGTGGCCGCAATAATTGCAGAGTATTACTCCAGACCTCGACAAATTTTTGAAAAAGCTCTGGTAAAGGGTGAGGTGAAGGAAATTGCCATTCCTAGAAACCCTTGAGGCATGGTCCTTCCGCCTCTTTGGGAGATTCGCTCCATCCTTTCTAAAGCATGTTATTGAGTTTAAAGATTATCTAGAACGGGCGAAAATCAAAATTTACCCGGAAACATATGTTTCATTAATGTTTTTCATTGCGGCTTTAACGCTTCCAGTGCCAATAATATCCATAATGATTCTGTATCTTTATGGTTTCATCCCAATGGTTTTCTTGGTGCCATTCCCAATCTATGTAATGATAGGATTTATGCTAATACCTATATCCAGAGCCGGCGAAAGGGCAAGCAACTTGGAAAGGGAGATGCCTTTTACAGCTTCCTACATCAGTGTTATGGCATCTGGAGGCATAGCACCATATACAAGTTTTAAGCGGCTGGCAGATGTTGAGCTGATGCCCGCGATGAGAGCCGAAGCAAGAGAAATCGTGAAGGATGTGGAAATTTTCGGAATAGACCCGCTGACAGCCATAGAGAACGCAGCGAAGAAAAATCCACTAGACGTCTTTAAGGATTTTCTGTCTGGCTATGCGTCAACGGTCATCATAGGCGGCGACATCAGACACTTTCTTGAGAGGAAAGCTGAGGACATTTTTAAGACCAGGGCTCTGCGTGTTAAGGCTGCGGCCGAACGCCTTGGGATGCTCTTAGAAACTTTCATAATTGTGATGGTTTTGATGTCTCTTTGCTTCTACATTCTGTTCAGTGTGGAATCTATCTACAGTATCGGCATATCGACGTATTCTGGTATAATTCTCTACACCTACTTGTTTACGCCGATGCTTTCGCTGGTATTCATTTACTTAGCACACAGCATGCAGCCTAAAACCCCAGTTGTGGAAATGCGTCCGTACAAGGTCTTTGGAGTTTGCAGCGTAATAGCCATATTATTGGTTCTTCTGCTCACAGACTTTATGGGATTCATCAAAGTTCCCTTCTTTAGCTCGCTTCAATCAATAATTGATTTGCCAGTAGCAATTGCCATAGCCTTGTTTGTTTCAACCGCGCCCGCCGCCGTTGTACACAGTAAACTTTCAAAGAAAAAAGCCAGCACGGAGCGTGGAGTCAATAGTTTTCTGAGGGATTTAACGGAAGTTAGGAAAACTGGTTTATCTCCTGAGAAATGCATTGAAAGCCTCGCCCATCGCGATTATGGCGAGTTTAGCGCGGAGTTGCGGAAAATAAGTACTGATATTTCGTGGGGAGTTTCTCTTAGAAAAGTGATCATGGATTTTGTTAAGCGGACCAAAAGCTGGATGACTCAGATAGTTATGTTTCTGTTGGTGGAAACAATTGATGTCGGCGGTGGAACAATAGCTATGATTGAGTCGCTTGCGAGGTTTAACAACCTGACTCAGGAGGTTGAAAGGGAAAAGAAAATGGCTGTTCGCCCTTACATAATGATGCCTTACTTCGCTGCAATAATGCTTGTTGCAACAACAATAATGATCATAACGTCAATAGGAAAAACCTTGGGTATCGCAGGAACAGGACCTGTTCGTGATTTAAGTTCAATAGTTGCCACATTCACAACCGCTAGTATTTTCCACAGTTACCTGATAGGGTTGGTGGCTGGAAAAATAAGCGAGGAATCAATTTCATCGGGCTTCAAACACGCGGCAATACTGGTTATAATGGCTATACTAGCAGCAAAACTCATGCCAACATTCGTAATCTTTTAAAAAGCAATGACCCTTTTCTGCCTTTTACATCGCTTACAATTCACATGGTAAATACATAATCCTTCTTTCAAGTTTCCTATATTGGGGTTGTATTTTCTTCTCTGAAAATATTATAGTCTGAGAATAACCGATTTTAGATTTTCCTCGTTCTAGTCTCTTGATATTAATAGATGGACTCAACTTTCGCTTGGAGAAGGCTAAATGTGTACGGGCCAGCTTTTCCCTTTCCTTTCGGGTTAGCCACATTCGGAATTTTTACCAGGTCGGTAAATCTTTTGAGCGTGGCACCAGAGTTAGAATATACTGTAATAATCCCCGTTTACAACAAACGTGACAGCATTGAAGGCGTGTTACGGGCTATAAGGACAGACTTGGAAACCTGCAGAAATAATAGTGGTTAATGACGGTTCAACGGATGGCAGTTCTGAAATCCTGGAGAGATTTGCGGAAAGAAAGGAGATCAAGTATGTATATTTTGTCGACAACCGTGGAGAGCCCTATGCAATTAACTTCGCCTTAAGTTTTGTTAAGACACCATATGTATTGATTGTTGACATGACACAATATTTGTCCGCCGTGTTTGCCCACAATTCAATGCGTGGCTTTTACTCAAAGGATGTTGTTGGGGTGTGTGGCAGGGTTCTGCCAAATCGCACTTATCATTCAGTACAAAAAAGCAGATTAGTGGAATACCTTTACGGACAGAGGATGTACAAGCTTCTTCAGACAAGATGTAAGGGATTGCGGGTGCTTGCAGGCTGTCGTTGAGGACCTTGAACTCACATGGAAAGCGCAGAAAGATTATCTTGTCACTACAACCCAGACGCAATCTGCTACACAGAAGATTCGAAAACTTTCAAGTCGTATACCAAGCAGGTCAAACGCTGGTTCAGTTGGAGACCATCGGTTCGGAAAAATTTCAAAGAAGTTCGCAAGGGATTGAAGTTCACCATTCTCTGGGTCATCGGGGAAACTCTTGGTTTTTTGGCCTATCTGAGTAGAATGATTTACTTGTTGGTGACGCTTCAGTGGCCACTGGCTTGTTTGATGTTGGGTGTTGATGCGTTAATACTGTCCATAGTAACGTATCTTGAGGCGAGAAGAATCTTCATGGTTAAACAAGCGATGTCAGGGCTTATAAGATACTTCTTCATTCGTTATGTCAATGCCTTCCTTTTCTTTAAGGTTCTTTTAAGCCCCAGCAAAAAATGGTAACAAGTGTCTCTGTTCGCGCACGCTCCCGCAATGAATATGGCTAGAAAAAGCGGTGACGCCCTTCTTTTCGCGTGACTGTGCAACTAGACCCCCTATATATAGATTAAACTTCTAGTACCTCAGTTGCGAAGAACACGTATTTAGGAGGTTTTCCCTTTTGTCTGGTTTTTTCTTAAGATTTTAATGACAGGTGAGAAGCAATATCTATGGGGCAGAAAATTGGTGCCATGTTTGGAAGTAAGCATATTCCTATAACCTTATATAGTACTTTTTTGGTATTATTATTTTGGTGATACTGAATGGGTAAGCAGGCTACGGTTACTGCGAAGATTCCTGCAGAGCTTAAGGAGAGACTGGCTAGGTTAGAGGTAAATGTGAGCGGGATGATACGTGAAGCTTTGGAGCGGGAGGTTAAACGTGTGGAAAAGGAGAGGCTTAGGGAACTCGCCGAGGAGGCAGGGGAAATTCTCCAGAAGATTCCGGCTGAAGAGCTTGTTCGGGTTGTCCGTGAAGGTAGGGAGGCACGCTGACCAGTCCTCTCCTACTCTTCGATGCTAGTAGCATTTTCACACTTGTTAGAGAACTTCGGGGGAAGGCTCTGGACGTGCTTTGGGAAAGCTCCACAGCGTCTCTCGCCTATTATGAGGTTGGAAACGCCGTGTGGAGGGAGTGCTTTCTGCTCAAAAGAATCATTCCAAAAGAAGCTACAAAACTCCTAAAATCTATCTTCGCGATACTCCAGGCAATGGATGTGGCCGTGTTAGAAGATGAAGAGTTAGGCACTGCCATCCTCAACATGGCAGGCAGGCTGAATATCACATACTACGACGCAGCCTATCTAATCGAAGCGCAGAGACTTAACAAAACCCTTGTTACAGACGACGAAAAACTCACTAAGGCAGCAAAGAGTGTAGGCGTGAAAACCGTGACAAGCAGAACACTCCGTCACTAACAGCCCTAGATCGACGAAAAAATAAAAAAAGGAGTGATTTTTCATTGGGAGCATGTGCGACCAGATTTGGAACGATTCAAGTCAAAATCTTCACTAAGAAGGGACTGAAGATTAACTAGGTAGAGCGCGTAATTATGAATGTTGTCCATTTTGGTTGATGCAGTGTAGGAATACTTGAGTTGCCTACTTTTGTTTTCATAACAGCTGGTTAATGCATTATTTTTGGAGCTCCTGTATGGATTATTCTTCGGTTCATATTGCAGTAGATGTCTAGCTATAATAGATCGAAACGAAGGGTAGATTTTGCCCATATGCGCGAGATCCTATACTTCCATGCAGGAGAAGGAAGGTTGGCATTATGCCGACGCTGGTAGGAGTTTTGACTTGTTTAAAACTAGATGTTCCAAGATCGTTCCCCGACGCAAAAATAAGTAATTGCGTTTCGCCATACGCCAAAGTTATATTGGAATAAGTGCCGTTGATTGTTCCGTCAGGCTGAACGTTCACAATATACCATACACATTCCACACCTACCCCTACGGATGGTTGCCAAATAACTGAATGAGAGTTAAGAGTAATTGTTTCTTTCGTTGGATCAAGATTGGTTAATTTACATCCGTAGGCTATCGGTGTGCCTTTGGGAGAATTGAAACTTATGGTGCCGTCGGGATAGTTTGCTAACTTTGTGCTGGACTCATACAAGTAATATCTGAATGTATAAAAGTCTAGCGCTATAGAGCCTATTCCTTGAGCCAGCTGCGCCACTATTACACCTTGCTCTTTCTCTAGCGGTATCGTGTTCCCTTTCGCTGTAACAAACCAAGAAGCAAAATTGTGACTTGGATCTGCTCCAGGTATGGTTACATTCAACCCGCTTGAGCCTACAAGATTCAAGACATCTCCAGATTTCAGGTTCAGATTCAGGGACTTGTTGGTGTATCTTCGGTTTGACGGGGCACTGTCAAGAACCCACAGGTTTACTATTTGAACCGCTACTGAACCAGCATTCTTAAGCACAACCTTCACTGTGACATCGTCTCCAGAGACAGAATAGTTTCCACCTGAGGCAACGACATTTTCACTACGCCGGTCAGCCTCTTCTTGATTTCTAGCTCTCACCGCTTCGTTATAAATGGTATTTTGAGAAAGTGTCCACAGAAAAACGCTGGTAGATAAGAACATCACTACAATCACCATGAACGTTGTTCCAATAACAGACGAGAAACCCTTCGAATTAGCCTTTAATTTCCTAAATCTTTTCTCAAGCGACGAATGTACTGTCAAAAGAAGACCCCCTTCCAGTTACAACTCGAACCGAGTAACTAGCGCCAGTTAAAAGAGGATTGAGTGAAGAAAGCACAAAGTATCCTTCCTCTCCTCTGTCTAGATCTTTATCCGCAATTTGAGTGCCATTGAAGTGCATTAAGGTAATGCTCGAACTCACTCGAATTAGAACGCCAGTGGCATCTTTTACGTAAACTGTCTGTATCGTCACATCGTCTACTGTCCCGCAATTCATCAAATAAACCGACAATCCGCTTCCACTGTAGTTGTAGAAAACGAACTCGAACGCCAACCTCTCTTTGAGCCTAGCGATGTCAGCGTTCATGGCTTCGCTGAACTGCTCATTATAAACTGAGGACCGATACTGCGTCCAATAAAGCACAACAAAACTAGCCGCAATAACGGCACCAGTGAGAATTACATTTGAAACAACCACGCTAATGGCACGTCTTTCACGAACCAACTTCCAGGTCTTTCTTAAATCCATACCTAAACACTCGATGCCCTTCAACTTCATTAGATTATTATGGACAGACATTTTATTAAATCTTACTAATCACTACATCATTCTCCTGAAACAATGGCTATGTTTCCCCGCGCAGTTACAACCTTAATCACGTATGACCCAGAAGACCAAGTTATATCAGTCCAGTAAGTTATGGCCTCTCTTTGATTTAAGAATAAGTTCATCTCATAGCGAGTATGATTATTAGCAGAGTCGATAACCCATAACGCAACCACATGCGCCGTCAGGAACCCGCTGTTCCTAAACTTAAAGCATGACCCTTTTAGTATAACTCTTATGGCTAGAAGATCGATGTTTAGGAGAGTCAGCACGTTGTCTCCTATATTTCTATCAACCACCTTTACCCTCACACATCCGTCCGTCGCATTTACGAGATTTGCTACATCCTCTGGTGTCACATTGAAATACATCCATGTCCCTGTCGAACTTGGCTTGCTTGAACCGAGATCCGACCAATCTGAAAAGGTCCAATTCCAAGCTTTAAGATGCCAATAGTCTTCCGTTGAGTTAATTGAGTACTTTAACCGTATTTGAATGGATTTGACATAAGTAAGAGGGAAGCTAGACAAGTCTATCATAAAGTCATTGTAAATCTCCAACCGATACCTACCCGGCGGGTCCTTGTATTTTTCAACGAATTGCTCAGCTGCACCGTCATCAATTTGAGTGTAAACATAGTAGCCTTCTAGACGTTCACCTTTCTCTCCATCCACAGTGTATTCTTTTTGAGCTACATACCATGGAGAAAAGCGAGTAGCTAAAAGAATATCTACACTTTCTTGTTCTCTTTCGAGGTCTAACTGATTCATTTGGTAGCTCCATAGTATCACATTAGCGACTATAACTACGATAAGGACTAGGCTTAGCATGACCACTATCACATTACTGATTCCACGTTGATCTCGATTGATTCGCAACCGTATCTCCGCAATCAAAAGAATGAAATCCCAGCAGAGAAAAACATTGTGAAACAGAGATTATTATTCGAAATTAACATAGAGGAAGCATGGGAAACCATTTGTTAACTCTTTAGGAAATTTTAAATATCAAGTCAACCACAGAAAATCAAGCTGACAGCCATTAGAATACGGCAAGATAAAATTGCTTACTTTTGCATTGAACATTCTGTTGGACAAAATTTAACATTTCGCATTTTAACATTTCCGCTAAGTGAATAGAATCAAAAATTGCTTTTCTTCTCTTTTAAAAACGAGGAGAACTGAGAGCTTAGCTGATGTATGTTGCCTGTCTGGTCTCCGTTTGTTTTTCAGGGCTTCCCCATGATAGTATCCAGTCGTTCGGATCGTTTGTCATGGGATTTCTGAACATTGTGATGTGCGTGCGTCCCGCTTCTTTTGCTGTTTTATAATTATCCAGCAGGTTTTGCAAGAGTTTTTGGCTCCAGTTGCACACTATTGACGCTTCCTCTCCGTGTTGGTTTCTTGCTATGAGGTGGAGAAAGTAATCGCCCACCGGGATTTCTTTGACCGGGCATGCCTCGTCTACCTTCTGCATGATTTCGATTGTGTGCACTAGGAAGCCGTTTTCTCTTTCTCTTATTACCAGGTGGAAGCCGTTTCCAACGAATGTCTGCATGAACTTCTCCATTAACTCAAGTTTACTCATGTTTTTCCCCTTTCCAATTTTGTTAGAAGTCTGTAGAATTATAAGGTGTATTCCAAAGGGTAGCATATTGTAATAGAAATCATATGTCGTAAGACGTAATATTTATTAGTTACTCCTCCGTCAATACGGTATTGTAGGCGAACACATATGCAAATAGAACAACCAATTCCTTTTCAAATAGAAACGCCAACGGAAACGTCGATGAAAGAAGAAGAAAAGATTGAACAATTAGCCAGACTTGCCCAGCCTTCAGTGGTAGCCGTAGGTATCGGTGGAGCCGGATGTAACGTAATGTCGTGGGTCAAGGAAAAGGGTGTAGCCGGAGGTAAACTCGTTTCAGTGAACACCGACGCAAACCATTTAAGAATAAGCAAGGCTGACAGAAGAATTCTGATAGGTGAAAACCTCACCAGAGGACTCGGCTGCGGCGGCTACCCAGAATTAGGCGAGAAAGCCTTACATGAAAATGCAGATGATGTCATTAAGGAACTATCTGAAGCGAACATAATATTTCTAGTGGCCGGACTGGGTGGAGGAACGGGAACAGGCGCTACAGCTGCCTTAGCTGAAGAACTGCGTAAGAGATTTTCAGGATCTCCGATTCCACATTTAATCGTAGGGGTTGTTACTCTTCCCTTTGATGTTGAAACGGCTAGAATGGCTGTAGCGAAGAGGGGTCTGAGCCGTCTAAAGGATGCCTGCGACACCGCTGTAGTTATAGACAATAACAGACTTGTCAAAATCGCTGGGAACCTGCCCTTTAGAGAAGCGTTAGGCGTAGCGAACACTACGATTGGAAAATTCATTAAAGGCGTGACTGAAACAATTACTACGGCGAGCCTAATTAACTTGGACTACGCGGACTTGAGAGCCATTATGCAGGGAGCTGGACTTGCATCAATAGGTGTCGGAGAAGGCACTGGAGAAGGCAGAGTAGAGCAAGCGGTTGAAAGGGCCCTAAACACGCGACTCCTCGATATAGAGGATGTGACAAAGGCGCGTGGTCTGCTAATACACATTGCCGGCGGAGAAGACCTAACCCTTTACGAAGTTAATCACGCAGCCGAAATCATAAAACGTTCTCTCCCTCCAAAAGCAAAGGTCATCTGGGGTGCAAGAGTGGACAAAGGGCTACAAGGCTCTGCTTCTGTCATGGCTGTTGTAACGGGTGTAGAAAGCGCATTTCTAAGGCGGCGTGAAAAACGTTTAGGACCAATTAAACTTTGGTAAACCTATCTTCCTTTTTTTCTTTACTCTAAATGCAGATTTCGAGTTCATACAAGTTATATAATGAGTCTGAGGATTTTTCTTAACAATAAAGGTGAAGACATGTCGACCAAAAAATTGTTAAAATCTAAAAAGGCGATAACACCCATATTGGCTACGCTGCTACTAATTGTCATAGCAGTTGCAGCCATAGTTGTGACATACGCCTGGGTAATGACATACATGGCAGGTACAACGGGCCAAGCAGGAACGAGGATAAAGTTTGATTCTGTAAAAATTAATGCAACGGCAGACTATTTGACCATCTATGTCAGAAACTGGGGCACCGAAAGTGTAGTCGTGGATAAGATGTACATTGATGGGGATGACTTCACCGCACATACAAATTTGACACAGCCAACGACCATTCGCGTTAATGGCATACTACTAATAACCGCTAATCTCGTCGGAGTATTCGACTTCGCTGCCGGTTCATGGTATAAGGTCAAAGTGGCAGGACCAGCAACTTTCTGGGAAGAATCAGTGAAAGGTACGTAGCGCCTCATCTCTAATCTTTTGATCACTCCAAAAAGTAAAGTCTGGCTCAATATTTAATTAAAAACTTTTTATCAAGTAAAACAAGCAAGCATTGGGTGACTAAATGAATCAAATCCTTGACGGCGTGCGTGTTACTTTTTGCGTAATTGTCTTTATTTATTCTTCTTGGAGCGATTACCGAACCAGAGAGGTAAGCAACAAGATTTGGATATTCTTTGCACCTCTAGCTTTTATACTAACTCTCATGGAATCTCTTCTGCAGGAGTCCTTTGAGATAACAGTTTACGGTATATGTTTTGGTCTAACCGCGACCTTCGCCATAATACTTTTCTATTCAGGAGGTTTCGGAGGGGCAGACGCGAAAGCTTTAATGTGTCTGGCACTTGCTTTGCCATTTTACCCAGAAAACTTGCCTAAGCCTTTATCTGGAGAAATTTCACCCATCGCGCAAACTTTTTTCCCAATAACTGTTTTCAGCAACTCCGTCTTCCTGGCGGCAGCAACAGCGGTTTACATATTTTTACGCAACATAATTTGGCATCGGAGAGTGAGTAAAAAACTCTTTGAACAAAACTTTGTAAAAGAATCTTTTGCAAGAAAATTTCTGGTCTTGATAACCGGCTACAAAGTCTCCGTCAATAGCTTGAAGGAAAAATGGCATTTATATCCGCTAGAGGACATAGAAGAAACTGAAAATGGGTTTAAAAGGAAACTGATTGTCATACCCCCCAAAGACGAAGACAGAAACAAGATAGTCGAGAGATTAACCAAAGCTGTTGACGCTCGAAAGATTCAGGACAGGGTTTGGGCAACTCCGGGCTTGCCCATGCTCATCTTTATCACTGCAGGTTTAATCATAGCTCTATTCTTCGGCGATATTGTCTGGATTTGTACCAGCTTCTTGCTTGGATAGGACTGAAAAATACTCCATGAAAAATGAAAGCGATGCTGGGATAAACGTTAAAGGAAGATAGGCCGCTTGCAGCTCGCGTTCTGGATTAGCCAACATGACTACGATAAGCACCGGAATGATAAGCCAAAAAAAGACTAACCCTAAACTTGCCACTTTAATAGGAAAAACCTCCATCAGCATTTTTCTCAGAATCCAAGATAAAGCAACAAAACCTAAGACGAAAATCGTAAGGCCAATGGCAAAAGATAGAAGGCGGGTTAAAGCTCCTAACTTAATCAGTTCATCGACATCTCCAAATGGTTTTAAACCGCCAATTAAAAAGTATCCGGTTGAATTTACAAAAGTCCAGAATGCAAGCCAAAAAAGTGTAAGAGCGAAATGCCACCGGATCTTCTTTTTCACGAGTAAAAATATTTGAGCCAGAAATGATACGCTTAAGGATGCCACTACTCCACCTCCATAAACCCATGCTTTTTGCACAGGAGTAACACCGCTTGGTAAAGACCAGCCTATGTAAGAGAGCTTATAAGGCCACAAAACACTGATGTATAAGCCTGTTATTTCTCCTCCAAACAATAAAACAAATAAGCCATGTCCACAGATTTCATGCACAAATTCAGCAACAATTTTCATAGCAAAGCCTACGACCATGAACACGGCAAGAAATGCTTTTCTGCCTTGCAATGCACTTTCTTCCTAATGTGAGCTCTACTTTCGCTTTGAATATCCAGCCAATGGAATGGCATAATCTCGGTATGGATAACTTATAACAGGAAGCAAACCTTGCCTAGTTGCCTCGTAAAAATAACAGAAAGCACCTAAAATATAAAGGATTATTGCTAATAGAAGCAATGAAATCTCAGTTTTAAACTTCAATTATATCTCCCACCAAGACACATTTTGTATGGCAAAGTTAACCATACTATTTTGGACTCACTAAAATACTTTATGAAAAAACGTTATTTGCGTTAAGTAGCAATCTTTTTTAGGTGAATAAGAGCTTGTTTAGCGACTTTCTCGGGGAAATGCGAAGGTTTCTAAGAAGAGAAATTGGAGAAGTTAACGTGGTTGTTATGCCTGACTTTTTCCTTGACCGATTAATAAGCTTAAACTGGGATGTGAAGGAATTTTCCGATACCCTCGGAAATATAGTTAAACGAAAAGGCGGTAGCACGGACGGGATAGAACAAACAGAGCTTAGAGGAGGAAACGCGATTAACACGGCCTCTGCCCTAGCTGCTTTAGACGTAAAAGTCACACCTATAGTGTGCACAAGCAAGCTTGGACTACAACTTATCAAATTTTACCTCAAGCCATTTGGGGTTAATCTTTCCCACATTAAAATCTTCGAGAAGCCGTCAATAACAACGGCGATGGAATTTAAAACGGAAAATGGAAAAGTCAACATCATGCTTAGAGATGTGGGTGCGCTGGCCGATTTCGGACCCCACCATTTAGACGAACAAGATTTCAGAGTGATTGAAAAAGCTGATTACGTTTGCGTTTTTAACTGGGCTGGAACCAGACGCTTCGGAACAGCATTGGCTAAGACCGTTTTTCGCCACGTAAAAACGAGGGGAGAAGACAAAACTTACTATGACACGGCAGACCCAACTCCAAACAAAACAGAGATTCCAGGATTGGTGACGAACGTTCTACAAAGCACATATGTGGATATTTTAAGTGTAAATGAGAATGAGGCGGTTTGCTATGCATCACAGCTAAGCGACGAGGTAAAAGAACTGAGAAAAAGGTTACAGTTTGACGAGCTAGCAATGGAATCAGCAAGAATTTTGGCATCTCGCCTATCGGCAAGGGTTGACTTACACACAACACGCTTTTCGGCAACCTTCAGAAAAAAAGGCGAAACCGTTGTTCCATCCTTCAAAGTTCCAGTCTTAAGGGCAACAGGAGCTGGCGATGCTTGGAATGCTGGAAACATTTTAGGAGACATCTATGGGCTTTCAGATGGTTGTAGACTGGCGTTAGCCAACGCGGTGGCAGCCTATTACATCTCGAACCCGAGGGGAATGCATCCTACACGAAAACATCTGATAAAATTCTGCGGAGAGGTAAAGCGAAAAAAAGCCATATAGCATTTCTCAGCTAGAGTCTATTTTAGCATCATTCAAAACCTTAACAATCCGTTTAATCAAGTTCTCAAAACTGTTCGGTTTCAAACCCTCTGAAGATGCTTACTATAGCATATTCTATCCCTAAGTTTTCCCAAAGGCTCCCTTTCTTTAATGTTTTTGTTTTGTTCTTTAATCTCTTCTGCTCAAATGCGAGTAGAAATGTCTACCATGTTTATTGATAAATTAATTTTTTCTTCCGGACTTATTTTTTGAGTTTCGAGGACTATACCAAAATTTTACAATTTGTGCTTTGCATAATTATTTAAATACATTCTCCACTTTAACCATGAAGGCACGTATTTGGTGAAGGGGGCTTGAAATCAAAACTCTTTGGCAGTTCTGGTGTGCGCGGAATAGTCAACGTTGATCTAACGCCGGTTTTGGCGGCTAAGATAGGCCTGGCTGTTGTGACGTTTTCTAAGGCGAAAAGAGTGCTTGTAGCTCGGGATACCAGAGTTTCAGGGTTGATGCTTGAGAACGCGTTGATTTCCGGTCTTTTGGCTGGAGGCGCCCATGTTAGATGCTTGGGCATTGTGCCGACTCCTGTTTTGGCGTATTTGACTAGAAAATTGAACGCTGATGCTGGTGTGATGATTACGGCTTCGCATAATCCGCCTCAATACAATGGCATAAAAATTTTCGATAAAGACGGCGTGGCCTACGGTGATAGAAGCCAGGATGAAGTCGAAAAGGTCATTGAAGATGAAAGTTTTAGGCTGGTAGATTGGCGAAGCGTCGGCGAAGCCACTTCTGTTGATGAAAGCCACCGCTATGTGGAAATGATACGGAAAACCGTGAAGCTGCATAAGAAATGGTATACTATAGTCGACCCGGGATGTGGGGCAACCTACAGCCTGGCACCAATGATTTTTGAAAGCCTAGGATGTAAACAAACTGCCATAAACTCTCAGCCGGACGGGCTTTTCCCGGCTAGGAGCCCGGAACCAAATTCTGAATCTTTGAAGCCTCTAGCTAAAATTGTTCAAGAGCTAGATGCAGATGCGGGAATAGCCTACGACGGTGATGGTGACAGGGTGGCTTTCATCGATGATGAAGGCAATTTTGTGGATTTTGACCGTGTTTTGGCGGCTTATGCTGCATATGTCGCGAAGAAGAAAGGTGAAGGAATCGTAGTGACGAACGTGGAGGCGTCTATGTGTGTTGAGAAAATGGTGGAGGAGAAAGGCGGAAAAGTCGTAAGGACAAAGGTCGGCGATGTTTATGTTGCAGAAGCCATAAAACGGCATAAGGCTGTCTTTGGCGGGGAACCATGCGGAGCTTGGATACATCCCCAATTCCATTATTGCCCAGACGGAATACTTTCCTCAGTTATGCTTCTGAAAGCATTGGAGAATGAAGATAAGAGCCTGTCGGAATTCATCGCTGAAACACCTCAGTATCCGATCCTTAGAGAGAACATTACCTGCAAGAACGAGATAAAACATGAGGTTGTGGAAAAAGTCGGGGAAGGCTTAAAGGCTGCTTTTCCGGCGTACAAAGATTTTTCAAGGGTTGATGGCGTCCGCCTAGCTCTCGAAAACGGGTGGATTTTGGTTAGGGCATCTGGCACCGAACCTCTTGTGAGGCTGACAGTGGAGGGTGAATCATTAAAAGCGGCTAGGATAATACTGAGTGAGGGAGTAGCGCTCGTCAAAAAACTGGTTGGTGAGATGAGGAAATGAAGGCTGTGATTTTAGCGGCTGGGGAGGGTGTGAGACTTCAACCCATCACGTCAACAAGACCAAAACACCTCATAAAGGTTGGGAGAAAACCGATACTTGAACACTGTTTAGATGTAGTGAAAACATCTGGAATAGACGAAGTGTTAATGGTTGTTCATTATATGGGAGATGCAATTCGCCGGTACTTCGGGGATGGAAAAAATTTTGGGTTAAAAATTGATTATGTAGAGCAGAAAGCAGTGCTTGGGACTGGAAATGCGGTAAGCGTTGTTGAACCATATGTGAAGGATGATTTTCTGCTCGTTTATGGCGATTTGCTGTTCTCTGCAAACGCGACTAAAAACGTTATTGACCTATATCGAAGAGAAAAACCAGCCGCAACCATGGCTGTTGTTCCTGTTGAAAATCCGGAAGATTATGGCGTAGTGGAACTTGAAGATGAGAGATATGTTAAGCGCGTAGTTGAGAAGCCAAAGCGCGAGGTAGCTCCTTCAAACTTGGCTAATGCTGGCATGTATGTTTTCTCACCAGAAATTTTTGGTAAAATAAGGGAGACGTCGGCTTCAGCCAGGGGTGAATGGGAAATAACTGACGCGATTTCCCTGTTGCCTGCCGAGAAAAAGACGGTTTTGGCTGTCAAAATTTCTGGGGATGATTGGATAGATATTGGGAGGCCTTGGGATTTGCTTGAGGCAAACCGTTGGGCGCTTGTGAGAATGGAGCATAGAGTTTGCGGACTTGTAGAAAGTGGCTCCTATCTGGTTGGTCCTGTAACTGTTGCGGAAACTGCGCGCGTACGCTCGGGAGCGTATGTTGAAGGGCCAGCGTTCATTGATGAGGAGAGCGACATAGGACCCAACTGCTATATTCGTCCATACACGAGCATAGGCAAGAACGTGCGCATAGGTAACGCTTGCGAGATTAAAAATAGCATAGTTATGGATAAGGTGCATATCGGTCATTTGTCATATGTGGGTGACAGCATAATAGGCGAAGACTGCAACTTGGGCGCTGGAACAATAACAGCCAATTACCGACTTGACGCTGGAACAATAAAGATGGTGGTGAAGGATATTGTTGTGGATAGTGGGAGGGCAAAGCTCGGGGTAGTTTTGGGCGATGGTGTTAAGGCTGGGATAAATGCGCTTTTTATGCCTGGCGTTAAGGTGGGAAGTAAGAGTTGGATAGGGCCAAATGTTGTTGTTTATCGTGATGTGCCAGCAAACACGGTTGTGTTGTTGAGGCAAAGCCTTGAAGAGAGGAAGTTAAGTTCTTAATTGTTAAGTGTGGTGGTTGTGTGTGCAATTTTTGAGGGGCCCTCTATTTGGCTTCAAATATGCTGGCTTCGTAAAGCGTTGGAGCAAACATCTTTTTATTTACATTTAAAAGACTACAGAGAAAAGGGGTTCAGCTATGGAGGGGCTGCTAACAGCTGCTAGAAAATAACCCTTTCACTGTTTATACCCGCATTCTGGGCAGAAGCGAGCCATCATTGAGACTCTTTTTTGGCAGTTGCCGCAGATTTTTGAAGCATAAGTCCCTACCCGTTCTGGATGGAGCAGGTTCCCGCAAAAGCTGCAATAATTAAATGTCAGCGGAACGTGGCTTCCACACCTTGAGCAGGTTGAGTACTGAACTGGTATGGGAAGAGGAATAAGAATCCAAACCCCGAAGTTCAATTGTCTTCGCCGTGGTGAGTATGCTTCTGATGAGACTTTAAGGTTGCGGAGAGAAAGCGCTTAATTGGAACTTGAACTGGGTTGAAAAGTTAGAAATAGTCGAGGTGAAAGAAACCTATAAAAGTTAAAGAGGGGGCTAGAGAAAAAGGCTTAAGGTTTAGTCCTAGTTTTGTGACTTTGTTAGAGAAATCTTCATTTCGTTTGGTCAAATCCTAAATATGTGCTTTCACAACTGTTAGGCGTTAGTGGAGGTTTAAAAGTTGTCGGTGGCGCAGAGAAAGTTTTTCACCGAAGTCACGGCGCTAGTGGATAAGAGCGTGATTGTTTTAACCACGACTGGAAAAACGTATAACGGAACGTTGATAGGTATTAACCCTGACACCTTAAGCCTGTGTCTATCAGAGGCAAAGGATGAGGAAAGAAAATTATTACATAGGGTTTTCCTTAATGGAAACGTCGTTGCCCAAATATTAAGCGTCGAAAAGCCCTTCAACCTCAAAGCCTTGGCAGACCGCCTCGAAAAAGTTTTTCCAACCATGGTTAGACTTTACGAGGATAAAGGGTTCATTTGGGTCATGGACAAGGTCAAAATAACAGAGAAAGGTGTAGTGGAAGGTTCAGGTCCAGCGGCTGAGCGGGTGCAGAAGGTTTACGAGCAATTCATCAGCGAAGTGAAAGGATAACAATCGTTCTTTTCCTTATTTTTTAATGCACTCTAATCTAAAGAATTTAAGCCATGGAAATCCTATTTCTCTGATGAGTATTTTGCGTCGATGAAATCCAAAATTTTTCTGACTGTTTTTTTGCCCAATCCCTTTACGGAAAGTAGCTCAGGTTTTGACGCTTGGAAAACCCGTCTAACGCTTCCGAATTTCTTGAGCAACGCTTCTGCCCTCTCTGGACCTATCTGTGGCAGGCTTTGCACCGCTAATAGCTGTGTCTGCTTTAGGCTGTATGCCTTTGGCTTGTGCTTGATGGCTATTTTCCTCCTCTTCTCCTCTTGGAGTTTCTTACCTAAGCTGTAGAGGAACATGGCTGTGTTCCACTCATCAGGCGTAAATATTATTGAAACGCGATGGTCCGCTATGATTTTTGCCAAGGTGCCCCAAAACACCATTGGATTGCGGATTGCTTTCACAGCCTTGATGACATCGCCTTCCACCAGCAGACAGGGATTCGCGTAGGCTTCCGCCAGCCTCTCAACCTGCTCAAAAAGTCTACCATCAAATATTGAACGGACAAAGTCGTGAAACTCCTTCCTTTCAACAGCGTAATCAGCTGAAACCACATAGTCGGCGGGCGCCAAGGCCCTTTCAACAACTTCACAGCCAAGCTCAATCAGGGAGTTTTTAACGTCCAAACTCTCGCGGACATCCGCAAAAACCGTGGGCTTAAACCCTTCGGACACACGCACACCCAAAAACATCAATTATCTCGCTTCACTTAAACCTAAAGGCGAGCAACAAACTTCTTTTATGACAGATGCTAACTTAAATGGAGTGGAGTGGCTTTGGAGTTTTACGTTGGCACTTCAGGCTGGTTCTATTCGTGGAATGAAGGGGGAAATTTTGACTGGTACATCGCCAATTCGGGCTTAAACGCCGTTGAGCTGAATGCGAGCTTCTATCGTTTTCCTTTTCCCAATATGATTGGGTCTTGGGCTAAGAAAAGCATAGGTTTGAGATGGTCCATCAAGATCAACCGATTGATAACCCATATCTTCAAGTTCAGCGACAGAGCCTTCCAAACATGGAAGAAGTTTCAAAATCTTTTCACGCCTCTAGAATCAAGCATAGACTTCTTCTTGTTTCAGTTGCCTCCCTCCATGACCCTGAAGTCCGCTCCAACAATAGAAAAATTCTTTGAGGAAACTCAGCTTAACGAGAGGTTTGCGCTTGAGGTCAGAAACCTAAAGTGGTTCGACGAAAAATGGGTGAATTGGGCTTCTGGACTGGGTATAACATGGATGAGCGTTGACTCCCCAGATTTTCCATGCGACGTGCTGAATACAAGCGGGCTGGTCTACGAGAGAATGCACGGAAGACCAGAATGGTATGCCCACTTGTATAGCGATGAGGAGTTGAGGGAAGTAGCTAAGAAGATATTCAGCGTTAAGCCGAAAAAGGCTTACGTCTTCTTTAATAATAATCATGCGATGCTCGTGAACTCAAAAGAGATGCTGAACATTTTGAAAGAGGCTAAGTGACATTATGAGTGAAGAGTTGTCTCCGGAAGCGAAGTATATTTGCCGCCGATGCGGTGAAGCTTATTCTTTTAAGGATTATGAGAAGAGCCGTTTCTGTGGAAAATGCAGAACCTTATTAAAAAAGGCATCTACTGCGGAAATGCTAAAGCTAGAGGCAAAGAGAGAAGGCAGAATCGATTTTCAAAAGATGGTAAGAGAATTCTTTCCATACCCAAGCTTTCGCCCTTTCCAGCTTAACGCCATAAAATTCTCTTTTGACATTATCAAAAATGAAAAGGTCGGTTTGCTTTCTTCCCCGTGCGGCACTGGAAAGTCCATTTCGGTGTTAACAGCTTATTTCATGGCTAAGGAGTTAGACAATTCTGTTGGCAGGCTTCTTGCATTGACTAGAACAAGGAACCAGCTTGAGATTTACTGCAGGGAACTCAAAAGCGTTAAAGAACAATGCGATGTAAGCGTCGCGGCTTCCGTTTTCAAGAGCAAGAAGGATATGTGCCCATTTGCTATAGAGGACCCGAAACTCAGGGATGTCAGTTATCGCGATTTCCTATACTATTGCAAAGGCTTAAAAGAAGGCGCCTTCGGGAAAACATGCAGGTATTATGACAGAACCTATAGCGGATGGAAGCCAAGCTGGCACGCCTACGCGGTTGTCAACAAAATCAAAGAAATTGGACCCCTACTGCCTGACGAAGTATATGAAGTCTGCCGTGATAAGGAAATCTGTCCTTATGAGGCCACCAAGATTCTGGCAAGATACGCCGACATAATTATAGGCAATTACAACTATATCCTCGTCGACTCCATCAGGGGATCCATCCTTGGAAGGGCCGGAATACGGACGAGGGATATAAACTGCGTTTTTGACGAGGCGCACAGCCTGCCCTACTATGCCGCTGGCATCTTCTCGGATGAGCTCTCATCAACATCTGTTAGAAGGGCTTTGAAGGAGGTTGAAGCCTTTGGTTTGGATGATTTCGGCTTTTTAGACGCCTTACGTGAAGCGATGACTAGGCTTGGGAAAAGTGTCTATAAGGAGTACGGGTTGGATGTTGAGCATATTATCGGAAGGGACGCTGTAGTCAACGTTGTGTTGAAAAGCCTTGGAGTTGACGCTGATAAGTGGCTGGAAATTGTTTCCGAACTTTCAGATATGGGAGAAATTGTCCGACAGAAGAGGGCTGAAGCGGGCAAAAGCCCAATTTCTTACCTATCCAGATGTGCGGGTTTTCTCTCAGACTGGGTTAGTCTAAATGGTTCAAGCTACGTGCGTTACGTGAAGGCTGAAATGGATAGGGATAGAAGGAAAAGCGTAAGGCTTGGAATCAGATGCCTCGATCCAGCCTTGGCCTCAAGCGTGGTAAATGAGCTTCGCTCCGCCATTCTCATGTCTGGGACGCTTTGGCACACAGACTATTACATGGATGTTTTGGGAATCGAGAGAAAACGCTGCGAAAGCACGGAGCTGCCAAGCCCGTTTCCGCCTGAGAACAGGCTTATTTTGGTTGATAAGGCGGTTACGACAAAGTTTGAGAAACGAGGTGAGAGGCAGTGGAAGAGGATAGCTGGACACCTTACACGGATAATCAGGCAGATTAGTGGGAGGGTGGCTGTTTACTTTCCGTCATATGAGGTGATGCAGGAGGTTGTTAAAACGGCAAAGTTCGATTTGCCCATGGTTGTTGAGGAGAGAGGTACTAAGATTTTGGATATGCTTAAGTTCCTAAGAGATAATAAGCGATGCGTGGTTTTCGGCGTGGCTAGAGGCAAGATCAGCGAGGGAGTTGACATGACAACTGAGGGGAGAAGCCTGCTCTCAGCCGTTATTACCGTGGGTTTGCCATATCCAAAGAGGACGGAGCTTCAGGCCGCCCTTTACGAATATTTTAGAGAGAAGTTTGGAAGTAAAGCTGTTGAATACGCAAATGACATTCCATGCTTAAATGCATTGGCGCAGTCTGCAGGAAGACTATTACGCAGCCCACAAGACAAAGGAATCATTGTCATCATGGATGGACGCGCAGCTGGAAAATTTAAGCGGAAACTTCCAAAGGATTGGAGAGAAGAAATGAAACCTCATCTGAGGATAGAGAAAATCCTCAACAGAATCGAAAATTTTTATAGTGCGCGCCTAGACTAGACGAACCAGCGGAACTGTTGTTCCTCTTTCTTCTTTTCTTCTCTACCAATTCTAACCAAGCCAAATGATTCCAGCAGTTGCTTTGTGTACTCAGCGGCGATATCCAACCTTGACAAATCAATGTTCATGTTCAAAAACTTGCTTAGAGCTGGCAAAACCGAACGTGTGGCGCTTGCATCTGGATATGTGCCCAAAGTCTCCACCAGAAGTGAAAAGCCCTTAAAGCCTCTGAGTTTAGTGAGGCCTATTAAAAGGCCAGCGACACCGAATATCTGTCCAACCATCAGTTTTGCTCCGAGGCTTAGGGCTTCATTTAGTGTTTCAGGGTCCGTGGCAGCACAGTAAATTTGCGGTGTTGTTTTCGCTTCTTCAATTTTGAATCCGCCTAAGGTTATGATGAACCGGCAACCTAGCTCTTCGGCTATGTCCAAAACTCGGCCGCAAAGCTCATACTGCCCAAAGGTTGTTAAGGCCTGTGTGTTGCCGTACCATATGATTAAGTCGCGGCCGCCGTCGCTTCTCTTGTAATAATGGAGTTCGTTTATCGGAGAGCGTGTGCCGCCTGTTTCTGTGGTCACCGCCAAGTCTTGGAAGGAGTTGGACAGAATTTCGGCGAAAAGCTTAGCCTTTAATTCATGGATTAAATGCAAGGCTGCTATGTTGGCTACAAACCCTATTCCAGGCAAGCCCTCGATTAGAACAGGATTATTAAGCTTCGGTTTTTCGTAAACCTCAACGGCGCAAACCATTTTTTAGCTCCTTTGCAGCAGACACGTAATTTAGAGGAAATACAATATAAGTATGTTTAGCTTGTGTGAACGCGTACACGCACATGGTCCATAATTCTTAAATAGACGACCCTCGTTTTCGAGGGTTGGTCGGTCGGTTTGGCAAGGGGCAACGGAATTGAGTCGACTTATGACCTACGGAAGAAACATACTAATCCTCTCCATCATTTTCCTAGTGGGCTCCTTAGCCATTAACCTAATCAGTCCGATATGGCCGATTTACATAACAGATTCTCTTAACGCGTCTATGACAGAACTCGGTCTCGTGTCCTCTGTGTCAAGCGCCGTCGCCGCTGCCATGCAGGTTCCCAGCGGGTTCCTATCCGACAAGTACGGTAGAAAGCGAATACACGCGTTGGGTACATTGCTGGCTGCTTTCCCGCCGTTTTTGTATGCTTTGGCTAACAATTGGATGGATTTGGTGCCTTGGGTTATGCTGTCTGGCTTTGCAACGGGCTTATACGTACCCGTCCGATGGGCAATAGTGGCGGACGCTTCCTCGACTGAAACTATGGCTAAGGCCTACAGCTGGACAAACATTTCTTGGTTGGTGGGCTCCACCCTCGCCCCCTTCATAGGCGGGATCGCCGCTGATTATTTTGGCATACGCTTTCCGTTCTTCGCCTGTTCCATACTGATTTTCGCCGTTTTCCCTCTTACACTTCTTATGCAGGAGACCAGGAGGAAGCCTCAGGCGAAGGCTATGAATAACGTGAATGAAGAAGCCAGCATGATTGATGGATATCTGCTCGTAGTAGTTCTGTTCTCGTTGATTAACATAATTCAGGGCATAGGGATAGGTGTGACCGCGCCGGTGATTCCGGTCTTCGTCGAATCATACTTTACCATAGACTACACTTTTATTGGCATACTGTACGCCATCGGTTTCGGAGTTGCCTCCATACTGGTGCAAATTCCAGGGAGCAGGTGCAGCGATATGTTTGACAGGAGGAAGATTATGTTCGCAACTTTCTTGGCTTCATCTCCGTTCTTCTTGCTTTTCGCCTACTCTCGAAACACATTAGAATTGATTATTTTCATGTTTCTGTCAAACGGCATACTGAACTCTTCATGGGCTGCGTTTCAGACTCTCATGATGGAGGCCACACCATCCGCGAAGTGGGGTCTCGTCAACGGAGTTTCCGCAACAACCTTCTGGATAGGACTGATGACTGGAAACGCCCTCAGCGGCGTCCTCTGGGACGGCTGGGGCAGGTATGCGCCATTTTACGCGTCCGCCGTCGCAATAGGACTATCCGCAATAATACCGCTTCCAATGAAAGAGACAAGGGACAGGGCTAAAAATCCTCAATAGCGACATTTTTTATAAGCGCGTTTAGCTGATTTTGTTTAGGTCTACCGTTGACTTTCGAAATAAAAGACAAGGACTTGCTCGCAAGGATAGGGAAGATCAAAACCAAAAGTGGAACAATTGAAACTCCTCTCTTGTTTCCGGTGGTAAACCCTGTTGTGCAGCCAGTTGCTCCCGGAAAAATTCGAGAGGATTTCGGGTTTGAAGCATTAATAACCAACGCCTATACATTGAAGAAACACTTCCGGAACCAGCCAATAGAAGAAGGATTGCATAAATTTCTGGATTATGACGGAGTTACAATGACTGATTCTGGCGCGTATCAAATCCTAGTTTATGGCGATGTAGAAATCAGCCCAACTGAAATTGTCGAGTATCAAGAGCGCATAGACACAGACATAGCCACGATTCTGGATTGGCCAACAGGCTGGAAAGTCTCTAGGGCTTATGCAGAAAAAACGGTGAATGAAACCCTAAAGAGAGCCAGAGAACTCTTCGAAATCAAAACAAGAGAGGACATCCTCTGGGTTGGTCCAGTTCAAGGAGGCCAACACCTCGACCTTGTAGCGAAATCCGCAAAAGAAATGGGAAAGCTGCCCTATCAGATATACGCTTTGGGAAGCCCAACAGAGGTTATGGAACACTACCGATTCGACGTCTTGGTTGACATGATTATGACGGCAAAAACGAACTTGCCCATCGAGAAACCCCTTCACCTTTTCGGGGCTGGACACCCATTCATGTTTTCTTTGGCTGTGGCCCTTGGATGTGACCTCTTCGATTCCGCAGCCTACGCCATATACGCCAGAGAAAACCGATACATGACGGAAACTGGCACATCTAGGCTTAATGAGCTTGACTATTTCCCATGCCCGTGCCCAAAATGCTCAAAAAAAACGCCAAAAGAAGTTTTGGAAACGTCCCAAAAAGAAAAAGAGTCCTTCCTTACTGAACACAACCTTTACATGTGCATTTCCGAGTTGAAACGCATAAAACAAGCCATAAAAGACGGCAGGTTATGGGAGCACTTAGAATTGAGGGCCCATGGACATCCAGCTCTGCTCCACGCTCTGAAAAATTTGAAGAAGTATGAGGATTTCATTGAAGGGCATTCTCCAATAGCAAAAAAAAGTGGGCTTTTCTTCTTCGATTCCGTCGGGCTTATTCGACCAGAGGTTGTCAGACACAGGAAAAGGCTGATAGAAAGATATTCTAAGCCAGAGGAAGCCAAAATTCTTTTACTTATGCCCCAAACTCGAATGAAGCCATTCCACAAGTCTAAAGAGTTTAAAGAAGCTTTGGAATTCCTTAAACACGTGCCCAAAGAACGCTTGAGCGAAGTCCACATTTGTTTCTATGCAGCTCCCTTCGGAGTAATCCCGATAGAGCTTGATGAGGTTTATCCCCTTTCTCAGCATGAAATAGCTCTTCCGCTTGAAAAAGAAACGGTTGAGTATGTGGCGAATCAGGTGGCAGACTACATTAGCCGCATGAACTATGATGTGGTTGTGCTGTTTCACGACCCAGAAAATTGGAACGAAACTGTTTTGAAAATGTGCAAGAAAACCTGCTTAAAGAGTAACATCAAGTTTAAATATCTCAACGCTGAAGAAGCGCAGAGCAAAGCCATTTTAACCGGTTTAAAGAAAATTTTGCGGGAAGCTTGAGCGAGTAACCTTGATTCAAGTTGATTTGCACATTCACACAAGATATTCATTTGACGCGTCAATCCACCCAAAAACTATCGTAGATCAGCTTTATGCACATCCTTACATCAAGGCTGCAGCCATAACAGACCACAACACGGTTGAGGGTTATTGTAAGGTGCGGGAATTGGCTTCCGCCTATCAAGATATTCTGATAATCCCAGGAGTTGAAGTAGCCACAGCGGAAGGCGATTTAATAGTTTTGGGCGTTGCAGAACTGCCGCCAAAACCATGGACTGTTGCGAACGTGATCGATTTTGCAAGGGAAAGAGGAGCATTAGCCATCGTTGCCCATCCCTATAGGGCGTGCGGTCTGGGCGACTTAGCAAAGAACTACAATGTTGACGCCATAGAAGTTTTAAACGGCACTTCGTCACCTCACACCAATAAGATGGCTGAAAGTTTAGCCAGAGCTATGGGTCTGCCTGGTGTTGCTGGCAGCGACGCCCACAATGTCAGTGAATTGTGGACTGCTTATACGGAGGTTCAGGCTTCTTCCGACATCGACGAAATTTTGAAAGCCATAAAGAAGGGGCTTGTCGGGGTTGCCTCAACAGGAGAGTCAATACGTTTTTAAAATAGCAATGGGCATGATTACTGCATTAGCGGATGAAAAGAAATGAGTCCATTACAAATCGGGTTTCTGGGCGGAGCCCATGAGGTTGGCAGAATAGCCATAGCCGTAAAGACTGAAAAAACACAGGTTTTGCTAGACTATGGAGTCATGTTAAATCATGAACCAGGATTTCCAATGCATGTACCACCCAAGGATGTTGACGCACTAATTTTAACCCACAGCCACCTCGACCATTCAGGGGCGGTCCCCATCTTTTACATACAAGAAAAGAAGCCCTTGTATACAAATAAACTAAATCTAGAATTAACCCAGCTACTGATTTCCGACTTTATCCATCTCTCCAGCTACTATCTACCATTTGAATATCTCGAGCTGAGGTCCATGATGAGGAGCAACAAGCATGTAGATTATGGCGTCGAAGAAGAAGTCGGAGACATAAAATTTCAGCTTCTAAACGCTGGGCACACTCCCGGAAGCGCCCAAATACTAGTCGAAGCAGAGGGAAAGAGACTGCTCTACACAGGTGACTTCAACACCGTAGACACAAGGCTCTTGGAAGGCTCAAAGATGGAGTATGGCAACTTGGACGCAGTGATAATCGAGAGCACCTATGCAGACGAAGATCACACAGAACGCTTAGAACTGGAAAAACGCTTTGTGGATGAGACCACGGATGTTGTGGAAAGAGGGGGCACAGTTCTGGTTCCAGCCTTTGGAGTTGGAAGATCCCAAGAAATCGCATGCGTCTTAACCGCACATCACTTTGAATATCCCGTCTTTATCGACGGAATGGCCCGCGAAGCTAGCAGAATAATGATGAATTATGAGGAGTTTCTCAGAGACCCTAAACTGTTCACGGACGCTATGCATTCCGTCGATTGGATTGAAGGCTGGAGGGACCGTAGAAAAGCAACCAAAACATCAGGCGTGGTAATTTCCCCAGCGGGCATGCTTAAGGGCGGTCCAGCAGTGTTTTACACGTCAAAAATTGGAAAAAAGGCGAATAACGCAGTCTTTTTAGTCAGCTATCAGATTCCGGGCACGCCCGGAAGAGAACTGTTGGAGAAAGGAGTATGCCTCATTGATGGAAAAATGAGGAAGATTAAGGCTCGCGTTGAGCATTTCGATTTTTCATCCCACTGCGGGGCAAGCCAGCTTAAAGAAGCTGTGAAAAAGGTTGGGGGGAACCCAAAAATTTTTGCGGTTCATGGTGCCGAGGGAAACTGTGAGCTCTTCGCAAAATGGGTAAGAAATGAACTGGGGCTAGAGTCCGTGGCGCCTAAGACAGGAGATGCATTCAAGGTTTAGCGGGATAAGATGAAGATTGGAATCTTATGCATTGGGCAAGTAGACTCTTACGTAGTGAATAGAACCCAAGAAAACTTGAGCATGCTCTTCCCAAAAACAATGTGCAGGCTGATTAATGAAACATTGCTAGTTCCAGAGGAAGCCTTCGATAATGCAAGACAACAATACCGCTCAGACATCATTTTGAGCAGAGTCCACAGCTATGCTGAAAAGGAGAAAGCCTTAGACCGTGTTTTGGGAATCGTGGATATTGACATTTTCGTTCCAGAGTTGAATTTTGTGTTTGGAGAGGCTGAATGCCCAGGAAAAGCAGCCTTAATCTCGTTGTGGAGGCTTAGGCCAGAATTTTACGGAAGGGCTCCAAACGTTGAGCTTTTTGTGGAGAGAAGCACGAAGGAGGCTGTTCACGAGCTTGGACATGCTCTGGGTTTGAAGCATTGTTCTAACCCTTTTTGTGTAATGTATTTCTCCAACTCCATTTTCGAAACCGACAGAAAGCAAAGCCTATTCTGTAACAAATGCCACTCGAAAGCTGATACGGTAATAGACAAATTAGGGTAATGACCCGTGAACGACAGGTTTCAGGGTCTTTGGGCGATGCGTTCTATTTTGCCATTCTCATCGGGTTTGGGAAATTGACGTTGTATTCTATGCTTTCGGGGCATATGCTTCTCTATTTTGGCTTGGTTCCGTGTTTGCCCTTTCCATAGTGTTTGGCTTGTCTGCGGGTCTTCTTGCTTCATCACTTTAGTTTTATGTTTTTAGGCTTGTTAGTAGTAGGCGTGTGTTGTTTACGTCTATTTCTGTGATTTTGCAGTTATTGAATTGTTTGGTTTCTCCTAGAACGTTTTTGACAATTACATTGTTGGTTTCTGTTTTGGCGTAGATTACGTCTTTGAATACTGTTTTTCCGTTGAGGATTACGTTGAATTCACACATTATCTATCACAACTGTGTCAGTATGAAGCGTTTAGCATGGTTATAAGCTTCTTCTTCGGCTGTTTGGGTGTTTGTGTATTTTGGATAAGTAATTATAATTCATGAGCGTTATAGATTTCGAATCTAATAGTTGTTGAAAGATGAAAGGGAATGCCAAGGAAACGCAAGCGTAAGCCCAGCGAGACTGTGAGCGTTGACATATTCCAAATCCTAACGGAAGCGACGGAGAAGGAGAGGAAGAAGCGTAGGGAGGAGCTTTTGGCGCCGTTGGGCGTTGAGGAGTTTTTTGTCGAAGGAAGCATTAGCATTGATAAGCGTACGTGTAAGGGTGTTGAGTGCAAGCTCTGCATAGATGTGTGTCCGACTAGTGCTTTGTTTTGGAGGGCGGGGGAGGTTGGCGTTGTAGAGGAGCTTTGTGTTTATTGTGGGGCTTGTATTCTGAGCTGTATAGTGGATGATTGCATAAGGATTGTGAGGAAAAGGGAAAATGGCGAAGTGGAGAGCTTCAGCAAGCCTAGGGATTTTATGGCGCTTCAGTACGGCATTAATGCGAAGAAGCGTTCTGAAAGAATTAGAGATGTTTTTCCAAAGGCAGAAGATTACCTTAAAAGATATGGTAAGCTGAAACAATAGAAGCCTATCTGTGTGCTGTGTGACTAGACCCTCTTATATATAGGTTGAACTTCTAGTACCTCAGTTATGAGAGATGTGTTTTTGGAACTTTTTCGATTGTAATGAGGATAGACCTCGAAGTAACCGTGGCTTGACTTACGCAAAATTGAAAAGGCTAACTAGTCTAAAATCAGGGGTTTTGCCATTTTTCTTGTAGGAATTTTGGAATGTCGGACGAGTCTCTTGGGCCGACGAGGACTTGCCATCCGCTTAGTTCTTCGATTTCGCCGCTTAAGCGTGCCGCTTTCCCCGGAATTACGAGTTTTCTATGTTTAACCTTGCTTTCAACTCCAGAAGCCTTTATGGCATCGGCAACCTTTTCCGCCGTCAGTTTTCTTCCAGCAACAGCGCTGTCAACGGCTATGCCTTCCGTGTCCACAACCAATAGATAGGTGTTTACTTTTGCGGATTCAATGTCTGAAGCCACAGTGTAATATGTGAGCGCAAAGTTTGTCGTAAACATCACAGGCGAGTTCTCATCCGGACTACCAAAAACCCTCAAACCAGGTTTGACAGCCACAGGCTTCCGCGGGTCTGTGTAGATGTTCTGCCGCAGCACCACAGGCGGAAGAAGCGCCCAACCGTCCACGTTATGCACTATCAAAACATCCGCGTAACGAACAACCAACACAGCCGCCAAATAGGCTTCCCTCCACTTAGCTATCTCTTCTGGCGCCTCACCCCTCTCCATCCAAGCAACCATAGGCGCACCCAACAACGGAAAACCCAAGAGCTCATCACCCCTCCTGCAACCAGCCCTTCGAAGCATGGTAAAGTTGTTTAGCGTGTCAGCCAAACCCTCGCCGGGAAAAGTGCCAGGGTCCAAAACAAGGTCTTCAACCCCATACGCAACCAAAGTCTTAGCTAAAGACTTGAGCAGCTTCAGATTGTTCGGCGCAAAAACAGTAAGCGGACAGCTATACATCAGGGCGAGCTCAGCCATCGCCCTCCAATTGTCCTTAGTAGCCGCATACAAAAGCGGACGAGATTTCGGAACAGCCATCAACCCAGCTTCAAGAACATTCGGGTTAAGCGAGCACAAGATCAACGGTAGATTTGTGTTTTCAGCCACCTTTTTAACCGTCGCCTTAAACTTCTCCGGGTCGTTCGACGTGGAGCGAACAGCAACCATATCAAGCCTCAAAGTCTGACCAATATACTCAAAGCTGAACTCCTCAGCCTTCTTCACCCTATTCACTACTTCTTTTTCAGACATCTCATCAGTTACATCAATAGCGACCGCCGTCGGATTAAAATATGTGAACTCATGACGATACATAACGAGTTTTCCACCAAGCTTAACAGCGCGTTCTCCAACGCCCACAACAACCTCCTTGATAGCTGGCTTTAGCATCTCCCTCAATTGCCTGTAAGCTTTCTCATGCTCCTTCTTCAAGAGCGGAGGACACTTCTCAACAGATACCTCACGGTTCACAACCTTCGTGGCAAAAGCCATGCAGTTCTCTTCGCCACACTCCTTGCAGTTCGTTCGCGGAAGAAGCTTGTAAACATCGATGGGACTTAGTTCTCTAATGCCGCCCTTCCCCTTACCTTCTCTCTCGCTCATACGCCCAACACTCCAAAGCTAAACTTTCACAGAAACCCACTCAACAAGCCTGTCAGCGTTACCAGAGCTTCCACCCAACAGCTGATTAATGATATCCTTAAGCGTCTTCACAGCCGCAGGATGCATCATCATAAACAAGTCCACCCCAGCAAGCAAAAGCGTCAAAGCAGTAGTCACCTCCCACAGAGGACCCCTCAACTCGCGGGGTTCCCACTCAGGAGCCAACTCCAACCACGCCTCACGAGCAGCCCAAGCGTTAGTCGTGCCCGAAGACATGGGATGCGCCAACTCCGGATCACCCATCAAAGCCGCAAGCCTAGCCCTCTCCATGTTAGTGAAAGCATAATCCAAGCCATAACCCAGCGCGGCTGTCGTCAAATCCATAACTATGTCCTCTTTCGGCAGAAAATCATAAAGCCTACGGTTAAGCTCTCTGGCAAGGTTCAGGTCCATCGGCGTGAAGGACAACGCAACATGCCCATTCTCCTTAACGAATTTTGCGCATCTCTCAACATCCATGTCCCTCGTAATCGAACTTATCAGAAAGCGCTCACCAGCAAAGGCTTCGGCAACAGCCTCAAAAACAGCCGCATCCTTAACAGGGTCCCCGCAACCCCCAATTATAAGGGGCACATCAACAGCCTGAGCAACCTCCTCAACAGTTTTCGCCGCCTTCTTCGGCGAGGTATTCTTCAGAAGCGGGTCCACACTTATCAGATGCATGGTTATAAGGTCGGCGCCAAACTTCTCAACCGCCAGCCTAGCCCAAGCCGCCGGGTCCTCCAAAACATCCTTCACGTGCATCTTCACAGCCTTCGCCAACGGAACCTTCATGTCAAAAACATCCACCGTCACAACTGGAGGATGAGGCATAGGCCTCTCAAAAGTGTAGAAGGCTGGCGTAGTCTCGCCACCGATTGTTATTGTTTTTCCTCGGGTTCCCCCTTCGCCTTTTGTGGCTCCAAGCTTCACCTCAACAACCTTACCAAGATAAGTTTCAACCGGCGGAACAAACTCTGTCTCAATTATCTCAGTAGGCTTAACCTTCGCTGGCGGAACAATTTTAGGGGGAGCAGCAACCGCGCCCGGCTGCAGCCAAATCTCCAAATCTCCAACATCCATCTCAAAGTCTTCAAGCTCAATCTCCTGAAGCCTCGCAAGAAGCTCTATCAGGCGCGAGTTCAGCTTCAGCCCTAAAGACGCCTCTTCCTTCTCACTCTTCGGCAAGCCTTTCACCTTTTCTCAGCTTTCTCGCTCTTCACAGGACGAATGATAACCTTCTTGGCGTAGATTTTCGCGTCCTTTAGGATTATTTTGAAACCGCCAGCGGTTATGGGCATGGTCGCAGCTGTAACAACCGGTACGGTTGGGACTTCTTCCTTTGCTTCGGCTGGCACGGCTTCCTCGACAGCTACCACTTCTTCTTTCCAGCTTGCTACGATGGGATGGTTGTGCTCCTTCAAGAAAGCTCTTAACTCGTCAATCGTTTTTGCTTCCTCCTCGGTGGCGACTTTGTCAACAAGCTCCGCCGGCATAAAGTCCTTCACTCTCTCCTTGACTTCTTTCGGCAGCCAAACCATGCGGTTCCATCCGCCGTCGGCCTGCAGAAACTTCGGAGACCGCATATACTCGATGGATATTCCGTGAAACCCATCCACCTGACGCCCGCCTGCAGTAGAGTCGGCAAGCGTCGAGAAGGCCAGTCCGTTCACGGCTACCTCCCTATAGCCCCTGTGCACAATGCCGAAGCCATCCACTTCTGGAATGTAGAACGCTATGCCCTCGAAGCAGCCGCACGAGGTATGCGGATAGCCGAAACCCGTATAAAGCCAGACCTTTGTGATCTCGCCCAAAGACTTCTTTTTTACAGCATCGTTCGCGCCAGAGAACTCGCCCTTAACAGGGTCAAGCAACTCTCCCTTTTCGATGGTGAAGATTGGTCCCTTCGGGTCTACGCTCGCTGCTGCCCTTCCGTCAAACCAGCTTATGGCTCCGCAGTTTGAATACCTCTGAGGCGTGATAACGCAGACATGGGTTGGAGCAAAGGACTGACACAGAACACATCCATAAAACTTGTCCACTTCCTCGTCCTTCAACCCCCTAGCCCTGGCGTCCCTAGCTTCATAAATCTTCAAAGCGTCGTCGTACATCTCCGCAACCTTGTCCGGATCTGTTATGAATGTCACCTGAAGCTTCTCAATGAACGGAAACTCGCTCTTGTACAGCCTGTACAGAATTTTCCCAATCATGTTAAACGAGTTTAACCCTTTCTTAAAAGAGTCTTTGTTAATCCTGATCTGTATGATATTTCTGGAGGCTAGGTGCATCACTCCCTTTACGTAGTTGAAGAACGCGTGTATCCTCCTCTCTAAGACCCCCTCAAGCTCCTCCTCAACCTTCGCGCCAGCCAACTCGACCAAAACGCTGAACCTATGGCTTCTGCCGCTCTCCATCTCGCTCAAATCCGGGCCTACAATGGTTATTTTCCCGTCCTCAACCTCATCCATCTTTCTGGCTCTGACCAGCTCAAACTTCTTGTCTACGCGTTCACCTCCAAGCTCGACGTGGGTGTCCTGCCACCTGATTCTCTCCCCTTCATAGATTACACCGACGTCAACGGGTATGTCCTCAAACATCGACACTTCCTATTCACCTCCCCCCTTTTCGATTATCACCTTAAGATTTTCAACCCAATCTTTTACTGAAATGTTTGGGAAAGACCAGCTTGCATGAGGCTGATAAACGTTATCCAATGTTATGGTCTTAAGGTTTGGGGCGAAATGCTTCAGCCCTGAAAGAATAGTCCACTCCATGTAGTAGGGAAGACCCACAAACAAGGCTAAGTCATAGGGGCCTTTCCCGTCAAGCCCCTTCCACCCAGAATCGGTGAGTCTGTTGCCGATGTCCACAGCCGGCATCCACTCCGCCGGCCGATAGCCCCTCTTCAAAAACTCACTGATCACGTGAGCTGTTGCCACAACCGGAATGTCGGCTTTTTTCGCCAGTTCAATCATGAAATCTATCAGCTTTTTGTCTTCAAGCTCGATCTCCGCAGCTTTGTGACCGACGATGAGGATAGGACGTTTCGCCCGTTTTATCATCGCAGCAACCACCTCTGGTTTTGTGATAACCAAAGCCTTTTTGGGTCCTGGAATCTCAGCCGCTTGCCAAGGTTCAGCTATAGCCATATCCTTCTCACTCCTTCCTCTTTCTAATAAGTCTAGGCAGAAGCGTCGGGTCAGGAATCACCGTTTCTTTCCACTTCTTTTCTTCAAGAATCTTCACGATTTCATCCTTCATTGTTATTGGTACGTCTGTTATTGTGCGCACAAACAGGTGTACGTCTTCGGGCATGGTTCCGAACAACCTTTTGTGTAAGTCGATGTAATGCGTGAGTTTTATGGCCCTTCCCCTTGTTGTGTCGTTTGGTCTCAAGCAAAGCTTGGCTATCATAACCATCGCCTCTTCCTTTGTTTCAGCCGCATAGAACAGGTGCTCTGGCGCAGGTCCAACATACACTTTTTCTCCAGTTCGCGCATCATAAACAAACCAGTCTTCCTCGCGGTCAGCCCTTCCCAGGAGCATACGCCTATACTTTGTGCCGTGGGGTCCAACCACCACCGGAACGCCTAGACGCCAGCATCCGCTTGCGATTGATGCCGCCTTCTGGGAATAAGCACCCCAAGCGACACCAACAGCACCAACACGATTGAGTATGTAGTCAGCTATCTCTTCATAGTTAGCCCTTAGATTCCGCTTCGCAAAGATGTTTGCGATTTTTATCGCAGCCCCTGCGATGTGGGAGTTTGCAACACAAGAACCGACATTGACAAGGCATCCTGCGGTGAATTCGCCTGTTAGAGTTTCATACGGAGTTTTTCCTTCTTCGTTCTTATACATGCCGGCTGTCATTGCCGCGCATCCGGAGGTTACAACTATGAAGCGTCTGTTGGCGAATTCGGTGCACATTTCAGTTACTTCTGCTCCGCCCTTTGGGTAGTTGGAACATCCCACAAAGGCAATCACGCCAGGAATTTCACCGAGCACTATGGGGCTTCCCACGTTTCTTATTTCAACGTCTTGTATGGCTCCTCTACCAGCCCTAACCTTGTAGGTTTCCTCTTTCAGTTTCTTCTCCCCAGCCTTGATAATGAAACTATGAACTGATAGGCCGACTGGACATGCGTGTTCGCATCGTCCACAGCCAACACATAACTCGTACAAATCCGCAAGCTTTGCTAGGTTTCCCTGTCCTGCAACTTTCATCGCTTCTGGAATGTTAAGGTCTTGTGGACATGCTCTCCTGCAGTCGTTGCATTGTTTACACTCCTTTGCCTTTCGGACAACCTCGTCGACCTCTGGAATAACCTTAAACTTTTTACGTAGTGGAGCAACTTTTAACGCCACTTTTACTGCTGCTTCTCCGACTTTTTCAGGGTCGAGAATTAACGCTCCCGGCGTTTTCCCGCTTACCAAATCCTCCACTATTGCGTCTGCAGGGTCGTTGGTGCGGTTTGGCAAGCCCATACAGTTTTTCTCAGATGCCACAATCACAGGTGCTTTAATTCTTTGAGCTTCGTGGAAGGAGTCCGTTCTGACGCATTGCTCGTCTAAAACAACCACGTCTGAAACGCCGCTCCTTATGAAGCGCAGTTGCCACGAAATCGGACCGACAATTTTTCCTCGCTTGTAATATCTTGTTATGTCATGAGCTGTGCAGCATAGCCCACAAACCTCAATTTCGCCGTCAAATCCGTTCTCCTTCATGTAATCAATTATTCCCACAGAAGGAACAACATTGTGTCCGATGCATAGGATTACGGGTTTTTCCACATTTATTGTTCCAAAACCCAAATCCACGAGAGGAGCTTCAGGGTCTGCCTTCGGAAAGCCATAAGCTGCTATCTGAGCGATGTCCGCAACCTCCAATCCAACATGGTCTATCATACCAGCGTGGAAAACCTTTGACTCGAAGTCGATGTTGCTTCCTTCCTGTCCTGTGTGCGCAACGGATAGCAGATGTGTAAGCTGAGTTTCCGCATAGCCTAAGACTTCCTCTAGGTCGCCCAGCGTTTCAGGTTTTACGCCGCAGACGAGACGGGTGATTGGCGCCTCAACTTGAACGTTTAGTCCGCCCACATCAAGAGGGTACCTGCCACCAAATTTTTCGATCAAATGTTCAACCATGTGGCGGGCGTGTCCAATGTGAGTTGCCGCCCCAATGCAGCAAGCCAAAAGCACTATTCTTGACTGCTGGCCCGCCATGTCTATACCGCATGCCCCGCGCTTGTTTCCAGTTAAATCGCATTTACCAAAGGTGCAGAGGCAACACAAATCACAGAAGGGCATGTAGAAGGGTTTGTAGCGTTGAAGAAGCTTCATGTCCCATTCTCTTAAAGCTGTCAGAGACGGAAAAGGCGTCGGTCCCATGGGCTCGGTCCAAACTTCCTCGATAATTTTACCGATTGAAAGTTCTAGATTCTTAATAAGACCAACATCACTCTTCAATTCACCAATCTTTACGTGCATACCTTTTCTACTCAACTATAAGCACTACCCCAAGGGTTTTGAAAGTGTAACGTTATCACTACGTTATTTTAAGCTTTTCTAGAACCCTCTTCTATTGCCGTAATAGGGTTATCTAGCCAGTTATGCTGAAGATGTCGTTTAACAAATTGAAAAGGATAACGCTCGTTACTATTTGGCGTAACCAGCCTTTTCCATTATTTTCTTCACAGAAACATAAGCTGGCGAATCTGAAGGCAGCTCCAGCAGAGGTTTTCCGGACAGAACGTGTTCTTCAACCCTTTCATCGTACGCTACTTTACCCAGATATTCGAACTTTAGGTTTTTCTTTGCTTGGTCTCCCAGATGTTCTGGAAACCTAAAACCGCCGATAACATAGAAGTTTTCAAAGTCTATTTTGACTTCTTTGGCTATGCGGTACGCCCGTTTAACGTGGTCAAAGGATTTTTTGGAAGGGTCGATTATGTCGAAGATGTCGCCTACTTTTGATGTGATTCTTCGGTTTAGATGTTCTAGGCCTGCTGGCGAGTCGATTAGCACATACTTGTAGTTTTTGGTTAGGGATTCCAAGGCTCCTTTTAGGGCTGCGTTTGGTAGGCAGTAGCACCCTTCGACCCACTTCGTTCCGAGGGCGATGAAATCGAAGTAGTCTCCTTCACGCATGCCGTGTGCCCAGATTCTGCTTTCAATTCGCTCAGTCGGCGGAACACCCACAGTGGTTCCACCTTCCTCCAGAAATGTCTTTGCAACCAGTTCTGAAATGGTCTCTTTCCCCCCTTCCTTCAGGTCTACGCCGACCATTTCGCCGAGGTTTTGGTCTGGGTCGGCATCCACTAAGAGCAGAGGTGTGCCTCCACTCTCAATGAGGAATTTGGTCATTAAAGCCACGAAGCTTGTTTTTCCTGTTCCTCCGCGACCCATCGTAACAAGCGTTTTCATGTGTTTTCTCGTCTCCTTTGCGTAGTAGGTTTTCTCTCCACCTTATTAGGCATTCTTTGCTATAAGTTTCTCACACAAATCTTCTACTGCACGTAAAGCTTCCAATCGCTTATGCTTAAGTGGAGTCTCTCCTCGCATTTCGGCCTCCACAACCCTTTGGTCAAAAGGGACAAAATCCAGAAGCCTAAGGTTGTTTCTTTCTGCAAAGTCTTTTATAGTTTCTTTTTGAGCCTCGTTTCCAATCTTGTTTCCAACCAGAAAAATCTGCTTTATGCCAGCGCTGGCGGCCAATTCATGGATGTGTTTAGCGGTTTCAAGAGCTTTCATGTTCGCATCTGCGACTATTAGCATAGTATCAACATGCTTTGCAGTTCCTCTACCCATGTGCTCAACACCCGCTTCCATATCAAGGACGACAGCCTCATCCCGCTCCACCACCAAATGGCGAAGCAGAGCACGCACAACGGCGTTTGCTGGACAAGTGCATCCAGAACCCATAGACTTCACAGTCCCCATGACGATTATATTCACACCAAACGGGGTTTTCACCGAATACTCACGGACAACATCATCCACGGTGAAGGAGAGACGAAAAACACCCGAGTATCCCGTGCCCGTTTTGGATTCAATCAGTTCCTTGTTCTCTGAAATGGGCAATATTTTACGAGCTTCATCTGGTGATAAGCCCAAGGTTAAGGCAAGGTTTGGCGAAGGGTCAGCATCAATAGCAATAGTCTTCAATCCTCTATCAGCAAAGGAGCATGCGAGAGCTCCAGCGATTAGGGTTTTGCCCACTCCGCCCTTGCCAGATACCGCAATTTTCACGGTTTTCCCTGTTCTGGTTAACCATAACAAACTTATTTACGTTTTTTAAGCGCATTACGGAATTTCTACATGCTTTTACAAGAATAAGTCCTTTTCTTTCGGTCTTATCAGCTCTGTTGCCTTTGCACTCTCAGATTTCGGGTAGTTGTATCCACGGATTATGGCTACTGGAATCCCTTCGTCCGCTTGTCCTATAACTAGTTCAGCGGCTGAAGAGAGCTCATCGGCGACCGCTGTTTGCTTCACCCTCAAAACATAGCCAAACAGGTCCTTTTCCCCTCTTCTGTCCCTAATGGGCATTATACCTGCAACCCCTATTGCAACGTTTATCTCACCCTCTCTCAGTGGACGACCATGCGTGTCGGAGATGATAACAGCGATATCGCAACCAGTCAGCCTCCCTATCTCTTGTCTAATTTTTTCGGCAGATGCGTCTGGGTCATCTGGCAGCAGAGTCACAATTCTTTCTCCGGGAACATTGGACTTGTCAACCCCCGCGTTTGCGCAGACAAACCCGTGTTTTGATTCCATGATGAGTTTCCCATCGCCCATACGTCTAATGCTTTTTGATTCTCGGAGAACAACTTCAACCAGAGTCGGGTCCTTTTCATACTGCTTGGCTATGCTTTTTGCAAATTCGGATGGCAAAACCTCATCGAGGTTTACGACTTTTCCTTCTGCACGAGAAACAATAACATGCGTGACCACGAGTATGTCCCCGTTTTGAATTGGAGTGCCCTGCCTTTCGGCTGCATCACAAACAAGCCCGGCTAAGTTGTCTCCTGCCTTTATAATCGGTAAACCTTCGATTCCGATTACTTGAACAACATTCAAAGGAATCAACCTCTCTTTCCTAACTACAACGTTACTATCTATTTTTCCTTAAAATGCGGAAAAACTTCTTTCGCTATGATGTTAATCGATCTTCGCATGTTCGGACCAATCGGTGAACCAGCAACCAACTGATTAACCCCGACCTTCACCAGTTTATCGATTTTCTCTATGCAGGTTTCGGGAGCGCCACAGATTGAAAAAGCTTCTACCATGTTATTATCCACACAAGAGAAGGCTTCTTTCCACTGAGCATGCACTATGGCGTCCCGAATCTTGCTGGCAAGCTCCACCGAGATCCCGTGCTGCTCCAATATCATTTCTGGAGCGCCAGCAACTATGTAAGCCACAACCGGAACCACGGCTTTTAGTGCCTTGTCGTAATCGGACGCCACGGAGAAAGACGTGTAGGCGCTAACGGTTAAGTCTTCTGACCTTTTGCCCGCCCTCTCCAAACCTTCACGAACAAATTTCACAGCATTTTCAATGTCTCTAGGATGGGAAGCGTTGATTAAAACACCATCGCCTACTTCAGCCGCCAGCGCCAACATCTTTGGACCTTGCGCGCCTACAAATACAGGAACGGGATTAGCCACCTTGAAGTTCAGTTTTGCCCCAGAAACCTTGAAGATCTCGCCTTGCATCTCCAAACTTCTTCCAGAAGCAATCTCGCGGATAACACGCACCGATTCTCGTATCGTGGCTAATGGTTTTGTCTGCTCTACGTTAACCATCTGCAAAGTGGTCTTGTCTCCTACTCCAAGTCCGCATACGACCCTGCCTGGCGATACCTCGTTAAGTGTGGCTACGGCTTGGGCGGTGACTACCGGATGGACGAGGTAGGGATTTGTGACACCCGGACCAAATTTTATTCTTTCAGTGTACGCCGATACCAGAGCCAGGGAAACGTACACGTTTCTGTTGTTGAAGTGGTCGGTTATCCATAGGTAATCGAACCCTATTTTTTCAGCTTGAATTGCATAGAAGGTGATTTTCCAATAAGGCTCTCTGGGAACAAACTCTATGCCAAACTCAACCATACAGAACCTCCTACAGTTTTTCCTTCAGCCTTGCCACTATTTCCGACAGCCCTAACTCTTCCAGTGAGCTAATTGTCTTCTCAGGCTCCAAAATCACAGAAGCCTCGAGAAGACGTTCCAGCCCAATTTCCGTGACAAGCTGACCTCTTTGCCAGTAGTAAAGAATTGTTTTTGCGAGCTCGCTTGGCATTTTGCTTGCATTCAGAGAATTCAGAATTATGTCTATCAGCCTTTCAGATGCCACACTCCACGAAGACGCTGGAATATTTCTGGCAATTCTTTCGAGAGCCATATTTAAACACCTAAAGTAATGCCCTTACTCCCACTATTTATTATTTTATGAAAAGCGGTTGAATCATTCCAAAAAGTTTAAACTTAGACTTATGGATTATTCCTTCTCTATAAGTGAATCAACCATGAGCACTAGTAAAGTAAGCTTCGAAGAGTCATTAGCCAAAAGTGTTGTTGCAACTGGAAAATGTGTTGGCTGCGGCACATGCGTAGTTGTCTGCCCCTTAAATTGTTTAGAGTACGGGGAAGAAAAACCCAGCTTGATAAAAGAGTGCAAAGTGTGCGGCATCTGTGCACAAACCTGTCCCCAATACGAGTGGTCATTGACAAAAACAGAGAATTTTGTGTTTGGCAGAGAAAGGAAAAGCGAAGAAGAGTTTGGAATCTATCGTAGACTTGTTATAGCGCAGGCGAAAGATGACAAAGTACTAAAGGTTTGCCAAGACGGAGGCGTCGTCACCGCATTATTGACGTTCGCTTCAGAAAAAGGGCTTATCGATGGGGCGATTGCTGCCGGAATCAGCCAAGAGAAACCGTTTCACCCAATTCCAAAATTGGCCACAACCCTTGGAGAGATTCTGGAATGCGCTGGAACAAAGTATTCCTACTCCCCAAACCTCCTCGCTTTGGCAGAGGGAGTCAAACAGAAAAAGGCAAGCATGGCGTTTGTGGGGACGCCGTGCCAAATCCGTGCCATCAGAAAAATGCAGATGTTTGGTTTAAAGAAATACACTGCTTCTCTGAAATTTTTGATTGGACTTATGTGTTCGGAATGCTTCACTTATGAAGGGCTTATGGAAAAGCACATCCGCGGAGCTCTGAGTCTTAACTTGAGTGGTATAAGGAAAATGAATATTAAGGGAAAAATGCTTGTCACAACAGAATCTGGAGTCAAAACTGTCTCTCTTGCAGAAGCGAAGCAATACGCTCGGAAGAGTTGCAGTTTTTGCGATGACTTCAGCTCTGAGCTAGCTGACGTGTCCGTGGGAGGTCTGGGACTGGAGGGTTGGACGTTTGTTGTCCTACGCTCCAGGATGGGTGAGGAAGTCTTTGCAGAGGCTGAGAAAGCTGGTGTGCTGAAAACCAGACCCATCGAAAAAGACGAGTTCGCTCTTGATTTGCTCGTCAAACTTTCAAAGAAAAAGCGGACATCAGCAAACAAGTAGTTATCTTCGCTTAATACTTGGCCAAAAATTGAAAGCACATATTTCGTTTAACGATTTTCGGGATGGCGGCGATGGCTTCTTGTCTGGATATCCCATGATAATCATAGCCTGTGGTTCAAGTTTTCTCGGCAAGCCAAGAACCTTTCTCACCGTGTTTTGGCAGAAAAGAGGGGCACAAATCCAGCATGCACCAAGCCCATGATAATGGGTTATTAGCAGCAGGGTTTGGACGTATGCCGCAACACTTTGAACTGCCATCACGTATTCAGCCTTCTGCCTCCTCGTGTCCGGGTACTTGTGCATGTCCTCCATGGTTAGGCAGGCTATAATAACGACAGGGCTTTTGGTGACCCTGTCCCGGCTCTCCAGCCTCACAATTTTTTCAGCCATATCCTTTCGAACTCCGTCTTTGAGCATGTCGGAACGCCAAGCTTCACCCATTTCTGTCGCGAGCTTCTTCTTTAGATGTTCATCGTCAATCACAACGAAACGCCAGGGTTGGGCGTTGTGAGCTGATGGAGCCCATCTCGCCAAGTTCAGCATTGCCCTGATAAGGCTGCGTGGAACCTTGGTGGGCTTGAAAATCCTAACACTTCTCCTAGACTTTACTAGCTGAGACACAGCCAAGCTTGATACCCCATTTTAATCCATTTATGAACTTCGTGTTTTTAAAGGCGAGGTTAAGGGTTAGTTTTATGAGGATAGAGCAGCGCTTAGAGTGTGATGGTTTATGGGACTTATAGTAGCTCTTGCTGGTGGGGTTGGCGCCGCGAAACTATTAAGGGGGCTCGTTCAACTTGTCTCGCAAGAGGACCTGGTGATTGTCGGCAACACGGGCGACGATATCGAGCTTTATGGACTTCACATAAGCCCAGACTTAGACATAATCATGTACACCTTAGCCGGTATTGTAGACGAAGCGAAGGGCTGGGGTGTTTCTGGCGACACCTTCAACTGTCTCGAAATGCTGGGCAGGCTTGGGTTTGAAACGTGGTTTAGACTGGGCGACCGTGACCTAGCAATCCACATTGTCAGAACCAGATTGTTAAAGAGTGGCATGACGCTCTCCCAAGCGACAACCGAGCTTTGCAGGATGTTGGGACTAAAAGCAAAACTTATACCAATGACCAACGACGCCGTGCGAACCAAGATTGTATCTGGTCGGCTGACCCTTGACTTTCAGGAATACTTCGTCAAAAGGGGGACAAAGGACGAGGTTACAAATGTGCTGTTTGAAGGTGCTGAAAAAGCCAGACCCGCACCAGGCGTCATTGAGGCGATAAAGGAAGCTGAACGCGTGGTCATATGCCCTAGTAACCCGATTTTGAGCATATCTCCAATGCTCTCAATTCTAATGATTCGGAACGAGCTGAGGAGCACGAAGGCGTACATTGTGGGTGTGAGCCCGATTGTGGGTGGAAAAGCCATTAAGGGACCCGCTGACAGAATCATGGTCAGCATGGGACTTGAATCTTCGGCATATGGTGTAGCCAAGTTTTATTCAGACTTCCTTGACCACTTCATTATAGACAGCGTTGATGAGCACCAAAAGCCCTTCATTGAGGAGTTAGGCATAAGCGTGACTGTTACCAACACGATAATGAGGAATCTCGAGGACTCCATTCGCCTGGCAAAGATCGTGATAGAAGTGGAATAGCAGAGCGCCTAACAAGATGACTGAATAATCATATTTCTCGGATTTCGCACTGAAGTTTCTTTATGATCTCTTCAGCCTTTGCTGGCTCGACTTTTAGAGTGTAAAGCCTTTTTGGCGTGCGAAGCTTCAACTTCACAACATCTTTCAACCTTTTTACCACACAATATTCTGCGCGTCCACTTATTTCAAGGAATTTCTCTGGGTCAAAGATTTCCGAAGGCATAATCTTCACAACATCCAGTGCTTTCTAGGTTCATATTCACGCTTTTATTTGTTTTGATGGGCCGGGCCGGATTTGAACCGACGACCTTCTGCACGTCAAGCAGATGTCCTAACCGAACTAGACTACCGGCCCATAGATTTTCACTAATAGAGCCATTATTTAAGAGTTTTAGGTCATGGCTTTGGTCAACATCTTGCCCAGGTCTGTTTTCGCTTGGTTCCCGTTCTTTAGCTAAAGATTTCATTATGTTTTCAATTAATGATGGCTCTACTTTATGATAAATAACTGTGGCTTCTTACTATTAGGGTCTAGATGACCATAGTGTCTCTGGAATGTTTGTGAATTCGGTAATGGAATTGTGTTTTTTATTCCCACCTGGTTGGTTCAGACCTGGTTTGTGAGATGTGTATTTGTAATCCATTTATTTATTAACGTACGAGAATGCTATGAAACAATTTTAGAAAAAGGAAATCTGTTGTTTCGGGGCTAGAATGTTTTAATGAACAGATTTTTTGAATACTCTTCGTTTGTAGAATATTGCAACAACCGTTAGCAGGAATAAAAATACTGTTAAGGACCATGTCTCAAACTCTGGTATGACCTCATAGATCTCTCCATAGAGAACCGATTCATCTGTTAATCCTACATGCCGATGCCGGATGTAACCCTCTTGATCGATAATTACCAAAGTTGGAATATATTGAACACCATACTCATCATTTATTCCGATAGTGTCTCTGGCAATGACCCAGTCTATCCCATGTTCTTGTCTGAATTCTTGAAGCTTCTCAACAGTGTCAGAAGAGGGGCTAACACTAACTGAGATGATTATGAGGTCTTCACCAAATTTCTCACGTAGAGATTTTAAATGTGGAATTTCAGCGACACAAGGACCACACCAGGTTGCAAAGAAATCTAGGAGAACAACCCTTCCTCTAAAGTTGCTTAGGGAAAATTCAACTCCATCAATGTCGGTTAAAGTGAAAATTGGGGCGACCTCTTGGGCAATTGCACACTTTACGAACAACATTAACAGTGCCGTATAGCTCAACAAGAAGATTGTCTTGTTCACTATCAACACTCTTTAACCGTCTAGCTTAAGTAAAAGGTTATTTACGTTATTATATTTAACGAAATGTCTTTGTTGAAGAGTTAACTGGTAATTGGGTAATTGAATTAGGGAGGAGGTTAACCGCTTGAAAGTAGCTCAAAAACAAGTTCTTTTGTTATTGCTCTCTCTAACATTAACAGCTTTAGGGATTTTAGATGGTGAATACCATGTTGTTCGGAACTTCGTTAGATTCATTTGTACATCCTGTATTGGACTGGGATGATTATTCTTTATGAAACTCAGTCGACTGCGCCGTACAACACAAGTAATCGCTTTCATAATGTCTAATTTGGGTTTCAATGCTGCACTAAAAACAGGATGTGTCTATCCCTTTTTCTATTGCTATGGATGCCCTTTGGCTTTTTCTGCTTGTCCAATCGGAACGCTCCAACACTTTGTTATTCTTGCAAAGCTACCTCTGTTGGTACTCGGGTCGCTTGGAGTCTATGGGACCTTTTTCGGGAGAACCTTTTGTGGTTGGGCGTGTCCTTTTGGAGCTTTCCAAGATGTCCTAGCAAGTTTTCAGAAAAGCAAACCAAAGTTGCACTCATTCACATATTCAAAGTTTGCTATGTTTTTTCTCATCCTTGCCTTGGCCTGGATAACTTTGGACACGTTCTTTTGTAAATTCTGTCCTGCTGGAAGTCTCTTCGCAGCTCTCCCTGCCTCCTTATTCTATCCGTATCTAAGATTTGGAACCTTCTTTTACGTCCATATGGCAACGTTGATCATCACGGTCTTTGCGGCTCTTCTTGTCACAAGGTTTTGGTGTCGCTATCTTTGTCCCGTTGCTCCGATTGGCATTTTCAACAAAGTATCAGTACTTACAGTGTCTTTGGATCCCACAAAATGTATCGAATGTGAAAAATGCTTGGAAGTCTGTCCAATGGGATTGGATAAACTGGCAGATATAGGTTCTTCGAGCGATTGTATCATATGCGGGAAATGTGTTGCCGCTTGTAACACGGACGCTTTAAAAATACAGTTAAGGAAACCTACCAAATAGCATCTCCGTTTTTGAAGAATCATTTACGGAGAAAATCTCTCTAAACCTAAAGTGTTCCAGAGCTGACAATTCTTCACTAAAATACGTTGGTAGACTGCTCTGTCTAGCTAAGTCGATGATAAGGTTGAAAGAATTGATTACTTCACCTTTGCGTAAGCCAGATGTTAAAGTGAACTTTAAGAAGAGCCTCTCGTTTAGCCTTAATACCGAATGAGCTTTAGAATACCATTGAAGTAAATCCGAGCTACTGCCATTAAACATTTTTAAGAAAGTGCTGAAGCAATCAGGTCTAGCATACTTGATTCCATAATCGGAAATTTTAGCTTTGAATTCCTTGTATATCCCTGAATATTTTTGCCAATGTAACCAATGCTTTCAAAACATTATTTCGCTTCGAATCACCGAAAGTTTCTATTTTTCTTAAGCTTCCAGTCAACATGAATGCGTATCGTCTAGCATAATAGAATACTGTCGGAGCATACGACTTAGCGTACTTACTGAACACCCATCGTCTAAAATTGTTCCAGTCGATAGGACAACAGTAACTTGGATGCACATCAAGCAGATGTCCTAACCGAGCTAGACTACCGGCCCATGATTTCTGCTTCTCTATTTGATGAGTTTTCCTTTAAAATAGGTTTTCGGTTTTTGATATCGCCAGTGAACGAGTAAACATTTTAAGATGGAGCGAATTAGATGAACTTGCCCACTGGTGCCGGGATGGCAGAGTGGATAATGCGCAGGCCTTGAGAGCCTGTGGCCCTTTCAAGGGCCGCGTGGGTTCGAGTCCCACTCCCGGCGCCAATGTCTAAAAAACAGGCAAAACTTTTAGTCTTTTGAACGGTCAACAAGCGCGCATTAACGCCTACGCCCCAAAATGATGAGAAGGATATTCATGATGATTATGACAAAGGTAAGATAGATCAACGTTCTCTCGACTCTGTGAATCATGCCTAAATCTTGCAGCCTGAGAACTCTGTCCAAAGCATTGCCGTAAGAATCAAGGAATTCAAGCTCTCGCGATATGTTGTCTATCGCGTCTTCTAAACCCAAAATGGATTTTGACATAGTTTGATGTTGGGAATTAAACCATCTTTAATGTTGCCTATCATCTGTTGCTCCGACCACAAAAGTCGATAAAGCTTGGCTATTTGTCTTTTGAGTGCAAATACTTCATTGGCGATTGCTTTTTTTGAAGGTTCGGCTATTGCTTCTTCCTCTACTTTTTCAATCATCTCTCTAAGCCTCATAACAACATCCAAGTTTCTGTTTGTCGTTTCACGTAACACTTCACAAAGAACAAAGGATGGGCCTATCTCTTCTGACAGGCAGTCTTGCAGTGTTTGAATGGCGTATTCGATTGGGCTGGATGATTCCTTTTTTCTCAAGGTTAGAAGCATTTTTTCTTTGAAGGCTATGTATATCGGATAAGTTTTCAGTTCGTCTTGAACGACGGCAACAGAGATAGAAAGAATTGTACAATCATCGTATTTTTTATAACGCGGAAAGGTTTTACCACTTTTTATATCTTCAAGAATTTTCGGTTCATTGTAAATTAGCTCAGAAAAAATTTTGAATTCGTTCGGACTCAGGTCCATGCAGTCTATCCAAAACCACTCAAATCTTTTTGTAAGCAACTTCAACTCTTCAAGAGAATGAAGGTCAAGTGCACGTAACTTCCGCGCCTTTATACCATATACCCACATCATTGTTAATGCTCTCCGAACATCAGAAGGCGCTCTACAGGGCATAAAGGACTAGTAGAGGAGCAAAAATGGTAGCTACTAGAGTCATGACCGTGATCATTGTGTTGAGAGAAGGACCAGCGGTGTCCTTAAATGGATCACCGACCGTGTCGCCTATAACCGCGGCTTTATGAGCGTCGGAGCCTTTGCCGCCAAACTTTCCGGCTTCTATGTATTTTTTGGCGTTATCCCACATCCCTCCTGAATTAGCCATTAATAAAGCAAAAATGATCCCTGTAATTATACTGCCTGCAAGAAAGCCAGCAAGAGCCGCGGGACCCATCAGAAAACCTACTGACAGCGGGACCACAATAGCCAAGACACATGGCAAAACAAGTTCTTTCAACGCTCCTTTCGTTGCTATGTCAACACATCTGGCATAATCGGGCTTAGACTTCCCTTCAATTATGCCGGGGTTCTCCCTAAACTGTCTCCTTATTTCTTCAACCATCCTATGACCATTCTTTCCGACAGCTAATATCAACAATGCCGAAAACAATGGTGGCATCATTGCGCCAATAAGGAGACCACCCACGACATTGATGTTCATAAGGTTAAGGGTATTCACATCAACGCGAACCACCATTGTGTAAGCATGGAACAGTGCAATAACTTGTAAGGCAGCGGCGCCTATAGCGAAACCTTTTGTTATGGCCTTTGCAGTGTTGCCTGCAGCATCCAATCTGTCCGCCTTTTCTATTACCTCTTCGCCCAAGCCAGACTGCTCAGCAATACCTTTTGCATTATCTACGATTGGCCCATAAGCGTCAGCAGAAATTATCATCCCCAAAGTGGCTAGCATCCCGACTGCAGCTATAGCAATGCCGTAGAATTGGTCAACACCATACATCATTGAAATGTTCCACGAAGCCAGCATGGCGACAACAATGCCTAGAACGGGTGGAACAATGCTCATTATACCATACGAAAAACCAGATAAAATATTTATGGCAGCTCCTGTTTTTGAAGCCTCGGCGGTCTTCAAAACTGGAGTTCTATCGATAGATGTGAAAAAGTCTGTTGTTATTCCTATAACCATTCCAGCTATTATTCCAGCAATCGCCGAAAAAAATATTCCAAGTCCTTGATTGCCAATTTGCAAGGAATTAATTATTAGAAAAGTTAAGACTGCAAATATGAAACATGTTCCAAACGTTCCTCTGTTGAGCGCTGCGCCGGGATTGCCTCTTTTTCCAACTCTTACGAAAAGTAATCCAAGTACTGACGCAAATATTCCGGCTGCCTTAATTAGCAGTGGAAGAATGATATATGTGGTTTCCCCTGAGGTTGTCCAATATACTTCTGCACCAATTATCATAGCGGCTATAGTGCCAGCAATATAGGAGTCAATAAGGTCAGCACCCATTCCAGCCACGTCGCCCACGTTATCGCCCACGTTATCGGCAATTACAGCCGGGTTTCTTGGGTCATCTTCTGGGATGCCTAGCTCAACCTTTCCCACGAGGTCAGCGCCGATATCCGCAGTTTTTGTGTAGATTCCTCCGCCTGCTTTTGCAAAAAGCGCCAGTGCACTGGCGCCGAAACTAAAGCCCAAGACAGTGTCTAACGCGACCTTTGGATTTTGATAAATATTGTTGAAAACATAGTACAGGACGCTTGCCCCAAGTAGAGCCATGCCCACTATTGATAAACCCATCACTGCTCCGCCAAAGAACGCCACCGAAAAGGCCTGATTCAAACCTTTTCTTGCAGCGTTTGCCGTTCTCACATTGGCTCTCACGGCCGCGTTCATTCCGAAGTACGCAGCTATTGTTGTGCAGAGAGAGCCAAACACATAGGCTAAAGCCATATAGAAACCGAAAAAGATTCCCATTATCACGGCCATAACTACAACGAACGCCGCCAAAGTCATATTTTGCCTTCTCAGATACGCGTTGGCTCCTGTCTTTATGGCGTCTGAAATCTCCCTCATTTTGGGAGAACCAGCATCCTGTTTGTTCACGTAATAATAGAGATAAAATGATACGGCGATTGAAGTTAAGCCAGCAACTGGTGCAATTATTAACCAGTTCATTTTTCAGCCCTTTATGGATTCTTCTTTTAAGGGAATGGGGCGTTTCCTTTTTAACCTTTTCTTTAGACGCAAGGTAAGCATGTTATTAGAGGGAAGGCTTAACTTCAGAATAGCAGCGGTCTAGGTGGACTTCCCTAATTCTTTCGATAAACAACCAGTGAGCTAGAGAGGAGAGAGATTTTTATAAACTAGTTATGTTATGTCTACCCCATATTTGAAGTCAGAAGGGGTGTAGTAGACGTCGAAGCCTTGGCACACCATGGAAACCGACGAGGTTTTGCGAGTTCTGAGTGTTAACCGTGGAGGTTTATCCTCTCAAGAAGCGCATGAAAAGATAAAAAAATACGGTTATAACGAATTGAAGGAAAAGAAAAGAAGAACCGCGCTTCAAATGTTTTTGAGCGAGTTCAAAGACATATTCATCTTACTCCTTATAGCAGCCACCATATTTTCTGCAGTGGTCGGCTATTACGAGCTGCAGCAACCCCCCCTGCTTGGTGAACCGCCTAAAGATGCTCTGGAAACATATGCCGATTCAATTGTCATAGGCGCCATAGTGATTCTGGTTGCTGTGGCCGGTTTTATCCAAGAATACCGGGCGGAAAAAGCGTTAGAAGCCCTGAAAAAGCTTGCAGCCCCCAAGGCCCGTGTGCTGCGCGACGGTAGAGAAATGATCATTCCGGCTCGAGAGGTTGTTCCGGGGGACCTTCTCGTTTTGGAATCAGGCGACCTTGTGCCAGCAGACGCGAGGCTGCTGGAAAGCATCGAGATGAAAACCGATGAGGCTGTTCTAACGGGAGAGTCCACGCCTGTAAACAAAGACGCCTCAGCCGTATTGCCGCCTGATACACCAGTGGGCGACAGGCGCAACGTGATTTTCACGGCCACCCACATTATTTATGGTCGCGGCAAGGCGGTAGTTGCTGCCACTGGAATGCAAACCGAATTTGGGAAGATAGCCGAACTTGTTCAAGAGGCTGAGGAAGAAGAAACTCCTTTACAGAGGAAACTTGACAGTTTTGCAAAGAAAATCGCTAAAGTCGTCGTGGCTGTCTGTGCATTAATTTTCGCCTTAGAAGCTTTCGAAGTAGCCTCAATAGTGTGGCATGGTGGCGGAACGCTGCAGCTGGAAGGTTTTATTCAGGCTTTCATGTCGTCAATTTCGCTGGCGGTCTCAGCGGTGCCTGAAGGTTTACCTGCAATAGTGACTATAAGCCTCGCTCTAGGTGCAAGAGAATTCGCGAAACGCAACGCCATTATTAGAAAACTTTCCGCGGCGGAAGGCTTAGGTGCTGTTACAGTCATATGCTCAGACAAAACCGGGACCCTTACTAAGGGAGAAATGACTGTTCGCGGACTCTATGTGGACAACAGATTTTTCGAGGTTTCTGGCGTAGGCTATGAGCCTAAAGGAGAATTTAAAAAAGAAGATAAACTCGTAAACCCCGCAAATGACATGGAAATTTCAACACTTCTAAAGATCGGTTCTCTCTGCAGCAACGCTCAACTGGAGCAAAATGACAACGGTCCGTGGATGATTGTAGGCGATCCCACGGAAGGAGCATTAATCGTTGCCGCCGCAAAAGCCGGTTTTACCCAAAAAGAATTAGCCGAGCAATATCCACGTATCGGTGAGGTACCCTTTACCTCTGAAAGAAAACGTATGAGCACTGTACATTTGGCGCCTGAAAAAGAAAAAGTCGCCTTCATGAAGGGTGCTCCAGAAATAGTTCTGGAAAGATGTAGTCACATTCTTGAAAACGAGGAAGAAAAGATGCTAACAGCTGCGAAGCGAAAGAAAATTTTGGAAGTAAACGAACAATTGGCAAGCTCGGCACTGCGTGTTTTAGCTATGGCTTACAAGCGGCTTCCAGTTAAACTCAACGATTTTAACGAGAAAACTGTTGAAGACTGCTTGGTCTTCGTGGGCTTGGAAGGAATGATTGATCCGCCACGCGACGAAGCAATTGAAGCCAATAAAAAATGCGAAAAAGCTGGAATAAAAACCGTGATGATAACTGGTGACCATAGACTTACAGCTGTGGCGGTGGCAAAGGAAATTGGAATGATGAAGGAGAACAGCCTCGTTCTCACGGGCGCTGAACTTGATGAGGTGAGCGACGAGGAATTTGGAAAAATTGTGGAAAATGTTGCAGTCTACGCTAGAGTGTCCCCGGAACACAAGCTAAAAATCGTAAAGGCGCTGAAGGCTAAAGGTCACATTGTCGCAATGACAGGAGATGGCGTTAACGATGCGCCCGCGGTAAAGTCTGCAGACATAGGCGTTTCAATGGGTATATCAGGTACCGATGTGACACGGGAAGCCTCAGACCTCGTCCTCACCGACGACAACTTTGCCACCATAGTTAAGGCTGTCGAGCAAGGAAGAGTAATCTACGACAACATCCGCAAATACGCCCGATTCCTGATCGCATGCAACTTCGACGAGTTACTAGTCATCGGGTCTTTCGCAATCCTAGGAGGCATATTCAGCCCTGAACTGTTTCCATTGCCTTTGCTTCCAGCCATGATTTTATGGATAAACCTCGTCACAGATGGCGCACCGGCTGTATCTTTAGCCACAGATCCCCCAGACGAAGATGTAATGGATAGAAAACCACGGAAACCGGAAGAAGGCATCTTGCACGGAATGGGCCCGTTTATTTTAGCGTCTTTCCTGTTGCAAGCCATTGGAACAATTCTAGTCTTCAGCCTTGAATATTATGTGTGGCCAGCTCACGGATTTGGTACAGAAGAAACACTGCGTGAGGCCAGAACGACAGCCTTTGTGCAAGCCGCCATGTTTGAATTGTTCGTTGTCTGGAACTGCCGATCTGAAACTCGCAGTGTATGGCGAATGGGAAAAATCGCGTTAAAAAACAAATTCTTCGTCATAGCAGAAATTATTTCTATAGCCGCCACTTTAGGTATAACTTACATTCCAATAACAACGAAAATGTTTGGCTTGACTCCATTAAGCCTAACAGACCTCACCTACGTAATAATGGTAGCGAGCTGGGGGCTTTTCATTTTCCCAGAACTCTTGATGAATAGAAAAATCTGGAAATGGAAATAGCCGTTCAGAAAGACTTATATGAAATAGCGTTTCGTAAAGGCACTTTCCATCTGATCAGAAGTGTGAATAATATGAGTGAAAAGTCTGCGAATCCCGCACCGCTCGGACTATTAGGTTTCGGAATGACAACGGTTCTCCTAAACTTTGTTCACAACACGAGACTAGGCCCAATCGATGGAATGATCCTTGGAATGGGCATATTCTACGGTGGTTTGGCGCAGATTATCGCGGGTATACTGGAGTATAGAAAAGGCAACACGTTTGGAACAACGGCGTTTACATCGTATGGATTATTCTGGTTATCCTTCGTGGCTCTGAATTGGCTCGGAGTATGGGACGTTGCGGGATATGGAGTTTGGCCCTTCTTTGGAGGCGTTACACCATGGCAAGTAAGCCAAGAAGCGTTTGCAGCCTACTTCTTCATGTGGGGACTATTCACCTTCGTCATGTTCTTCGGCACCCTAAAAACAAATCGCACACTACAATTCGTTTTCATGAGCCTCGCAATACTCTTCTTCTTGCTCGCAGCCAAATCCGCGCTTCTTGCCTACACATCAATGACAGCCACAGACCTCGAACTGTTTACTCGGATAATAGGAGTTGAAGGCATACTCTGCGGGTTAAGCGCATTCTACCTTGCACTAGCCCAAGTGCTGAACGAAGTACATGGAAAGACCGTACTGCCAACATAATTCCGCGAAAAGCATCAACAATTTTCAGTTCCAAGCTCCAAAAAGAATATATAAACAGAATCTTTTAAGTCGCAAGACCCCATAGGAAAGTTAAGAGCATGCAGACAGAGTCCCTTCCAGTTGAACTAAAATACTGGCCAATAAAAAGGTACATGGACATATACAGAAAATCCCTAGACGACATAGAGGAGTTTTGGGAACAGGAAGCAAGAAAACTCGAATGGTTCAGAACATGGGATAAGATACTCGACTGGGACCCACCATTTGCAAAGTGGTTTCCAGGCGGAATGCTAAATGCATCATATCTATGCGTTGACAGACACCTGAAAACATGGAGAAGGAACAAGGTAGCCATATACTGGGAAGGAGAAAACGGTGAAGAAAGAACCTTAAGCTACTCGCAACTTTACAGGGAAGTGAACCGTTTGGCTTTTGCGCTTCAAAAATTAGGCGTCAAGGACGGCGACCGGGTAGCCATTTACTTGCCCATGATACCTGAACTCCCCATCGCCATGCTGGCTACAGCGAGAATAGGGGCCATACATACTGTGGTATTTTCTGGATTCAGCTCAATTGCCCTGGCTGACCGCGTAAATGACACAGAAGCAAAAGTGGTTATAACAGCAGACGGGGGATTCAGAAGAGGGAAAGTCTTACAGTTAAAAGAAATAGTTGACGAAGCCTTGGAAAAGACAACCTCAGTAGAGAAGGTGATAGTTGTAAAGAGAACTGGCGAAGAAGTAAGAATGAAAGAAGGAAGGGACTTATGGTACTATGAAATAATAAAAGATTCAGAAGTAGATGTTCCTCCACTACCAGTCGAAAGCACCCATCCACTCTACATTCTCTATACATCAGGCACAACAGGCAAACCGAAAGGCATAGTCCACAGCACAGGAGGCTACATAGTCTTCATAAACTCAATGTACAAATGGGTCTTTGATATCCAGGAAGAAAGCGTTTACTGGTGCACCGCCGACGTGGGATGGGTGACTGGGCACAGCTCCATCGTTTACGCACCCTTAATGCACGGAGCATCCATAATTGTAAACGAAGGAGCGCCAGACTATCCGAAACCAGACAGATGGTGGGAAATAATCGAGAAGTATAAAGTGACAATCTTTTACACATCACCAACAGCCATAAGAATGTTCATGAGATACGGCGAGGAATGGCCTAAAAAACACGACTTAAGCAGCCTAACAATTCTAGGAAGCGTAGGAGAACCAATAAACCCAGAGGCTTGGCTTTGGTATTTCAGACACATAGGAGGCGAACGCTGCCCGATAGTGGACACCTGGTGGCAGACAGAAACAGGAGGCATAATGATTTCACCGGCACCTGGCATAGGACTGGTTCCGCTAAAACCTGGATCAGCAACATTTCCATTACCGGGCATCGATGCAGACGTGGTAGACGAGAAGGGCAGACCTCAACCTCCAAGCGTTAGAGGTTATTTGGTCATAAAGAAGCCCTGGCCCGGGATGCTGATGACGTTGTATAAGGACCCTGAACGTTTTAAAGAAACTTATTGGTCTAGATTTCCAAATGTTTACTATACTGGCGATTATTGCATGGAGGATGAGGAAGGATACTTCTGGCTTTTGGGCAGAGCGGATGAAGTCTTGAAGATTGCAGGACACAGATTGGGCACCATGGAACTAGAAAGCGTGGTTGTTTCTCACCCAGCAATAGCCGAGGCAGCAGTGATCGGTAAACCCCACGAAATCAAAGGAGAAGCGATCGTGGTTTTCACAATCTTAAGGCAGGGCTATAACCCAAGCGACAAGCTTAAAAAAGATTTAACGGAGCATTTAAGAAAAACCATTGGTCCGGTTGCAACACCCGATGAGATATATTTCGTTTCAAAGCTTCCAAAGACGAGGAGTGGCAAAATAATGCGAAGAGTCCTAAAGGCTCTTGTTTCAGGTCTACCTATAGGCGATGTTACAACATTAGAAGACGAGGCTTCCATAGAGGAAGCAAAACAAACTTATGAAGAGTTTAAGAAAATAGTGACACGATAATCCCCTTATTGCCTTATTTCTTCGAGTTATGGATAGAATCTCCTTATTGTCCTTGGAAACGGTATAGCATCGATTATGTTTTCAAGGTCAAGCATCCATGTGAGAAGCCGCTCCACACCCAATCCAAATCCCACGTGTGGCACGGTTCCATAACGCCTTAAGTCGATGTACCAGTCGTAATCCTCTTCCCTCAAGCCGAATTCCTTGAGCCTCTTAAGCAACTCCTCTTTATCGTCTTCTCTTGCACCGCCAGTCGATATCTCACCTATCCTTGGAACAAGCATATCCGTTGTCATCGCAAGGTCTGGATTATCCCTGTAGCTTTTGCAGTAAAACGCCTTAATCTGCCTTGGATAAGCGTATACAAAAAAGGATTTGCCAAATTCCTCCGCCAAAGCCCTCTCTTCGTCGAAGCCTAAATCTTCGCCCCACTTAGTTTTGAAGCCCTTTGCGTTCAGCCTTTCTATCGCTTCTGTATATGTGACCCTTGGGAAAGGAGTTTTGATAACCATCAATTTTGAAATGTCTGAGCCTAAACCTTCCATTTCTTTTTTGCAGTTTTCGATAGCTTTTTGGCATATGTAACTCACAAGTTTTTCTTCCAAACGCATTAAATCATCCATGTCGCTAAAAGCCCATTCAGCCTCGGCGTGCCAATACTCGGTCAAATGCCTTATAGTCCGACTTCTCTCAGCCCTAAAGGAGGGGGCGACACAGTAAACCTTCTCCGACGAATAGACTAGGGCTTCGAGGTGCAGCTGAGCGCTCTGTGTCAAGTATAAATCCCTGTCAAAGTATTTTAAGCCGAAAAGGGTTGCTCCGCCCTCGCAAGCGCTTGAGATAAACATGGGCGGCGAGACTTCTATAAATCCTTCCTTTCTGAAAAATTCATGGATAAACCGCAAAACTTCGCTACGCACCTTCATTATTAGATTCATTCTACGACTGCGAAGCCATAGATGGCGAATGTCTCGCAGAAAATCCTCACTTTTGTACTCAGCTATCGGAAAAATCTCAGCCAAACCGATTATCAACAGTTTTTTAACAGCAATCTCGTAACCGCCAGGGGCTCGTTTATCCCGCCTAACCGTGCCCTCAAGCACCACAGAGGATTCGATGGTTACTTTCTCAGCCTGAGCCCATGCAGAACTGCCTCTTTTAACCGTACATTGTAAAATGCCTGAAGCGTCGCGAACAACTAGGAAAATTGTTTTTTTGCTTTCCCTCTTACGGTAAATCCATCCCCTAATGGTTACACGCTGACTTTCGTATTTTTCGTCTAAAATGTCTTGTATAGATACGATAGACATGGGCATCATTCACTATTTAACTCTCAAACCTAAATATTTACCCCTCACAAGGCTCAAAATCAACTTTACCCGCATAATTCTTAAATCCCTAACATTTGGCAGTATACACAGAGAATAATGCGTAACGTGGAAAAAAGCAGTAATAAGCTGAAGACTCTGAAAATTTCATCAGTTGCCATAACCAGCGTGGTTCTTGTAGAAGTCATATTGGGGCTCACTGTGGGAAGCCTAGCAATTTTAAGCGACGGCGCCCACGCATTACTTGACGCTTTAACAATGCTCGTGCTGTTAATCGCAACGATCGCTTCCCTTAAACCGCCTGACGAAGTACACATGTATGGACATGAAAAAATCGAATCCATAGGCGGACTAATAGGTGGAATAATACTCTTAGGCACGGCAGTTTTCCTATTAATAAAATCAGCTCCAAGACTCGTTGAAAACAAATCCTACCTTATATCAGGATGGGAGTACGCAGGCTTCATAGCCATAGCCTACACCTTCTGCATAGACATTTTCAGGGTGGGAATACTGCATAAGGCAGAACACGAAAGCGCTACGGTGAAAGCAGGGTTTTACCACGCCCTAGCAGATTTAGGATCAACACTTATCGCATTTTTCGGATTTGGACTAGCAACCCTAGGATTTTACTACGGTGACGCGTTAGCCTCTGTGGTTTTGAGCCTCATAATAAGCTACTTAAGCATTAAGTTGATTTGGAGCAGCGGAATGGAGTTAAGCGACGCGATATCAAAAGATGTTGCGGAAAAAGTTAGGAAAGAAATCTTAGGCACAAAAGGAGTCTGCAAATGCGAAAGCTTAAGGGTTCGAAGAGCAGGTGACAAAACCTTTCTCGAAGCCACCTTGCAAGTCCCAGAGTATATGAGCCTCGAAGAAGCCCATGCCTTAGTTTCAAAAATAGAGGCAAACATAAGAAAATCTTTAGGAAACGTGGATGTCACTATCCATATTGAACCATTGGAAACAGAGATGCGCGTAGAGAGGATGGTGGAAAAAATAACGACAGAAGTTGAAGGGGTGAAAGAAGCCCACGAAATAGACGCGGTCTATACTGGTGGCAAGCTCTACATAACACTGCATGCAAGGGTGGATCCAAAGGTATCGGTTCACGAAGCCCACGGAATAGCTGAGAAAATCGAAGGTAAATTGAATGAAAGAATAAGCAATGTTGAAAACGTGACAGTTCATATAGAACCCTTCGACGCTAAAGCGAAGAAGGTTTCGGCAGTAGATGAAAACGAAATAAGAAAAATTATTTACAAAATAGCGGAGAGTCATCGACAGGTTTTCAGAATAAGAAGAATAGTGACTTACATCGCTGACAAAAAACGTTACATAAACATAGATGGCTGTTTCCGTGGAAAAACTGAAATCGAAGACGCACATAAACTTGCATCACACATCGAAGAAAGCGTAAAGAAGCGGTTCGAGGAATCAGTAGTCACTGTTCATATGGAACCTGAACAAAAAGAAAAGGATAATGCTTAGGAAAGCTCAATCTCCTTTATGAGAACCAAATCTTCTAGGTTGTTCATTTTTATTTCCCTTTCAGATATCGTATAAAGCAGAGTATCGATGTAGAGTATCCTTTTCACCCAATAGCTACTGTTCCATTGGTCTGCACTTTTTTCTTGATGGGTAACATTGCCTTTAAGCACAAATCCACTGTTTAAAGTTACATTAAAAATGTATGCGCCCTGCCAGAAGCGCTTGGTGTAATAATGTCCGTCGACTTCCATTTCGATCCAGTTTATTGAAACCGGAATGGCTAGCAGCCGCTTTGACTTATCGAATAGAAACGCCTTGTGATCCATTAAGACCGATGAGTCCGACCACTCGCCCCGCACAACGTATGGAGGGACTGCTTCTATTGGTGCAGTGACGTTTGTGACGTTGAAGAGTGACAATTTCACATTGTTGTCTTGTTTGCCTATGCCTATTATGTGGTTTTCATCATAGGGATGAAGGTAGCCTGAGAAACCTGGAATTTTCAAGTCGCCTAAAACCTTGGGTTCGGTTGGGTTGCTGATGTCTATCACGAAGAAAGGATCCACCTGCCTGAATGTTACAAGATAGCATCTGTCGCCCATGAATCTCGCCGAGTATATGCGTTCGCCCGGAGCCAAGCCCTCGAGTTTCCCAACAATGCTTAGGCTCATGTTCAATATGTATAGGTTGTTCTTGGAACCGTTACTCGTCCATCTTGTGGTCGCTATTCTGAAGAAGCCGTTGTACTCGTCCATGCTGAACTGGTTAAGTACGTAGCCTGAGACATTGCCTTCAGCCTCGCAAACTATTTTTTCCCCGTCCAGTATAACCCTGTAAATCAGCGTTTCTTCCCTTGCTTCACCTATCACCCCCAAAGGCGTGATCCATACATTCGTGTTTGGAACAGTCAAGTACATGTTGCTCGTTGAAACGTACATGCATGCAGTTGCGCCTGTTAAGAATGGCTCATACGTTGGCTCTTGCGTATCGTCCATGATATTTACTGCAACAACCGTTGTGAAGTAGTAGAAAACGTCTGAAACGTCGACATAACATATTTCCGTTGGTTGAACCTCTTTAACGACGTTGTCTACGGAGATTTTTGGAAGGGAAACATCAAAGTCTGTTTCGTTGATGCTTGGGCGTACCGCAAGCTCATTCACTACAACGTAAACGTAGTTGCCGATCATCCTTGAGCCTGAGAGGGTACCGTTTAAGCTCACGATTCTCTTAAAAACGGGATTCGATCTATTTGAGATGTCGTAGACCTTCAGGAATGTTTCTCCACCATATGCGTAAGGCATGCGTGTCAGAGCAAACTGGTAGTTTCCTAAAACAGCCAGCTTGTCTCCCTTAACATAAATCTCTACACCATACGTTTCATTCAGAACTATCTTTGAAAGAACCGTGGCGTTCACAGGCGGGTAAGCCCTTAATATGTAAACGTCGTTGGCAGAAACCACATAAAGGTATTCTCCATCCGTCTTCACGATATCAGCTTCATCCACACCAGCAACCTGAATATTAGTTGTGGAATGTTCAGGTGCCTCTTTGATGTTTGGGCTTAGAATTTCAACTTCACCGCCTCTCAAGAAGGGAAACAGGTACTGCGCTTGGAATTGTTTTGCCTGTTCCATGTTTGCTTTGAGAAAGTTCTTGATTTCATCGTAGCTTGAGAACGTTTTAAACCGTGAAAACACTGGCTCAACACCGGGCTGAACCCCAAGGCGATAGCACAGGGATGTCAGTAAAACAGCCAAAAGTATAGCGGCGACTCCGTATGCCGCTGCTTTCTTCTTAACATCTCTTTGCAAGTTTTACACCCGTCTAAAGAATAGAACATGCGTATATTTTATCCTAGTTTTTGGTACGTTTTATCCAGAAACTAGAACAGGGGTTAGAAAGGTTTCAGTCGCCACACTCTAAGAGCTTCGTACCAGAATATCGCTGAAACAACAGCCCCGAAAAAAGTGATGAAGAGGCTTTCCCTCGTGAAACTTTGCATTAAGGCTGAAAGGTAAGCTACGTAGAAGGCTGTGGAGAAAACTGCATAAAAGAAATATCTCGGAAAAAGAAGTTTTCCCAATTTGACGAAGTGCCGAAGCACCCCGATTTTGACTTCGCTGACCAAAGAATAATGACCACCTATATCCTGCTTCTGCACCAAACCTAATTCACACAACTGATCAAGATGATGCTGCGCCACGCTTGGGCTGCTGAAATGTAAGGCTCTCTGAACTTCACGAACACTCATTGGGCGACCACTTTTTAAAAGAAGCCAATAAACCCTCCAAGCTTTTCCCCGAAGTGCATATTCAAACTTGGCTTCATCTTCCACGCTCAACGAACAACACGCTTCTCCAATAGAGTTCTAGAATGTGAGACTTATAAGTCCAATTTTTAGAACACCAGCTAAAGAGTTGGTGTCCCCTAATACACAGCAAAATTCTATCTACTAAAATGATTCTCTAATCTCTTTTTCAACGTCTTTTACGGGTTTGTTTGCGTCTATAACTGTCCATTTACCTACTAAAGCTAGGAAAGTGCTTTACGTCTAATTTGTTCCAATTCTTCAAAGCTTTCAAACATTTCTCGTCTTTCACGGGCTCGCTTTATTCTTCTATAAGCCTCTTCTGGCTTTACGTCAAGAAAAAACATGAAATTTGATGTGGGCACAACGGAAGCGAAGAAGTGATAGGCAATTATATGCAACGGTGAAGGCAGATAGGCTGTTCCCATCAAATAACGGACAAAAATAGTGTAGTCATATTTACGCCACGAATAAAGTAGGATTGAACGAACAACATCAAGCATGTAGAATAAGGCTGCTGCGAAATGTGCACTTCTTCCTTTCGAATACAGAAACTGTTTGGCTTTGACTCCGAAAAAATTGTCATTTGAAGGATGAAAACGCAGAAAAACGGTTTTCCAATTATTCTTAAGGAAATTATAGAGCCTTAGTGCTTGAGTGCTTTTTCCTGAGGCATCTAGCCCTTAAAAGAGGAGTAGGGTGAAGCAAGGAATGTTACCAGTATGAAGGAAGCCGCAACGAGAACCGGATAAATATTCGCTGTGAAAAATGGGATGATAAAAGGTAGATTTCCAATCATTGCGTGTAAGAACTTACGGGAAGCCTTTCGCGATATATGTAAAAGCCTATCCATTTTGCTTGAAACAAGAATTACGATAAGTATGTACACGTGGCAGAGAATCATCAAAAGAACGTTTACAAAAACTTCTTTACCAATCATTAACTCACCGTAAAGCACCAACAATAAATGCTAACAATCCAAAGATGAACCATAAAAGAACACTATTCTTGACCCTTCTGGCGTTTTCTCTTGAATAATCCTTAAGAAGCAGTAAAGAAGAAGCTACGAGTCCAAAATCAGTTATAGCCACAAAAGGAATGAACCAAAAAGAAACAATGCCTAAAAACCAAGGCATTGGACTTAAAAAAACCGCGGAGGAATAAAAGAAAGCGGCTGCTACTGCGGCTGTTTTCTCTCCATAACGCACGGCCAGAGTTTTCACATTTTGCACTTTATCCCCTTGAGCGTCCACAATTCCCTTAGTTATTTCTCTTCCAGTGTTAGAAAGAAAAACCATGATAGCGAACACCAAGACGTTGGGTTCAATTGTACCAGCAACGATATAGCTACCATAAATGAAAGGTATTGAAACACATATACTGACTAGAAAGTTGCCGGGGAGACCGCCGCGTTTTCCAATAATGGTGTAGGTTACAAAGATTATCCAAGCTATTACTGCTATCAGAAAACAGAAGATATTCATTAAATATGTATTTGCTAATGCAGCCGCAAAACCTATTGCCGTAAGAACAAAAGCGAAACTCAAGGCTTCTTTAGGTTTGATTAAGCCGCTTGGAATTGGGCGGTTCGGCTCGTTTATGGCATCTATTTCCCTATCATAATAGTCGTTTATAGCCATAGATGCGGCAGTCAGCATGAAGCCGGTGATGAATCCGTAAATAAGATTCGACAAAAAAATGCTTGAAAACTCTAGGGTTGCGAGTGCTGCACCGACTATAACAGCAAAACCCATCATTAAACAGTTTACGGGCCGCGTTAAACGTATATAACCGCCTAGTTTATCCATACTTGTTCGTACCTTTCCAAGAACCCATTAGCTTTCATTTAGTTATAAAATTCACGATTAAATTCGGCAATTTAAAGAGTCTTAAGTGCGAGTTAGTGCTTTTCTTCGTGCTTCGATGTACTAAGTCATCAACTTTGCCACAGGCCAATCTTTTTACGAGAATTGAAGACTTATCGATATGATACGAACATTTTAAGAGGGGTTTTGACCAAACTTTCTCTTTTGCAGGTCGATAGAAGACTATTCAACCAAATTTATACCCGAGTATCATCAGAAGTATGATAACGTGTATCAACGGTATGCGCGCTGAACGAAACTGTTTCCATGAAAGTTTACGATTAAGCGCCCCCACGGCAACTATAACCAATGTAATCATAATATTCAATAAAATTAAAGCGTGGGGAAACTCGCGTATTATCACCACTTCATGTTTTGCATGGAGGTATGTGAAATATATGTAGCTGTTGGTGCTGTTTGAACATGTCAAATTCCGGTGGGAAACTGGAGATCCATCAATTAGAACTGTGTAGTTGCCATTCATCAAAGTGTGTGGAATCATGATTCTGCAGAAGCCTATGGTGTTGTCTTGACCAGTTACATTGAAGCTGATTATCTTTCTCAGTTTATCGTCGGGAACTATTCCAAAACCAAAATTTGAGATTGTAGAATTGGAAATTATGGTGATAGAGTGAGTTTCTTCTTTATAGGAAACAGTGAAATCGAGGAATGTGCCCATAAGAGAACAATTGTCCCTATTGTTTTCATCAAGTACGTATGGTGTGTCGCCGACGCCGTCTTGGTTTACATCTGTGCCGTTGTATCCGCTCCAACTGTTGCCTTCAAGCCCGTTGTCCCAAATGTTATCTGACCTGCCATACGTGTAGATAAAGTGATTTATGAAGTTGTTATGGTAAATGAGGTTGTTGTAGGAGCGATAGATGACGATGCTGTAGACGCTATTTCCTTTGCTTACTTCGTTTCCAGTAACTACGCAGTCCGTTGAGTCAACTAGGTGGATACCATAGTAGCTGTTGGTTACGTTGTTTCCGAAGACTGTACAGTTCCAGGATGAGCCGAGCGAAATGCCACCCCAATTATTATTGGTTACGTTGTTTCTGTTGATTGTGCAATTCCCAGAGAAGCGGAGGGCGATGCCGTAGTCGAAATTGTTGCTTGGGTTGTTATCATTAATTTGGCAATTTGAAGAGGCCTTAAGATAAATGCCATTCCAGTTGTCTGAAGCATTTATGTTGCTTATTGTAGAGCGGGGTGTGTAGGCGAATAGAATGCCTTGCAGGTTGCGTGTCAGAGTTAGATCTTTTACGCTTATGTTGGTTGAGTTCACGAAGGCCATGTATCCAATTTCTGGGAATGTAGAAGAGTCTATGTTAAGATTGTTTTGATTAATTAAGTAGTAAATCGGCTTGCCGTTAACGGTGTTTGAAGTATCAATATCGTTAAGGAAATCATGCAGTGTCGCACCGTCGACTCCAAAATTGAAGTTGTTGTCAACTAAAGTGTTGTCCCGAAGGATGCAGTTGCCTGAGTTATGTAGTACGATGCCGAACCACTCGTTGTTGTTTACATTGTTTCCTCTAAGCGTACAATTGCTTGAATAGTAAAGTTTTATGCCGTAGGCGTTTTCCTTTGCATTAATTTCACTAATGGTGCAGTTTTCAGAGAAGAAGAGCCATATGCCGCTGTAACCGTTTTGTACGGTGAAGCCGCTGATGACGACGTTGTTTGCCTTTACGTAAATAACAGTTTCTGTTCTGCCTCCGTCAACGATTGTGGAGGTTCGATTTTCTCCGATGAGCGATACGGTCTTGTTCACGATGACGTTTTCACGGTAGGTTCCAGTGGATACTTGAATGGTTTCTCCGTCTGTTGCATGGTTTATGGCTTCTTGAATTGTCGGGTAGTCCTGTGGAACCCTGATGGTGTTTGTGGAAGCTTTGACGGATGTTCTGAGCTGTGTTAAGGATAAAAGTAGTAGGATCAATGCACAAGACATTGTATATGTTGACTTTTTCATGCTACTATTTCCTTTTGAAATGTCTGGTTTTGTTATAGCTATTGCTTGTAAAGTATATTTAACCCTTAAGAAACGATTTTCTATAAGAAAAAGATTGTTTTCATTTGTATACTTTTATAGGCTCTAGAAGATAGTTTCGCAATCTTTTTAAAGAATAAAAATATACATCGTATACGCTGAAATAAAGGAGAAAGGAAGGAATTTTCATGGGTTACCGAAGAAAAGCAATAAGTATGGGTCTGATAACATCGATGTTCTTGGCTTTTGTGCTCGTTGGATTAAATGTGAATGTACCTCCTGCCCAGGCGCAGACAACAACGCTTTCCATTGAGCCATCACCGGTTGCGGTGACAGCCTGCACTAATTTCACAGTTGGCGTAAAGGTCAATTACGTTACGGATCTTTATTCGTGGCAGATGAACCTGACCTTTGACCCCACTCTCATGACGTGCGTAGGGGCTACAGCGGGGCCTTTCCTGCCTCCTCCAACATTTGGGCTAATTGTCATTATCGATAATACTGCTGGATGGGTCGCGGCTGCGGACTCACGTATGGTGCCTCCTGGAGCTAGTGGTTCATGTGTACTGGCTTACATCACATTTCACTGCAAGGGACAGGGAAGTTCTTCTCTACACTTCAAACCTGTTGAAACATTTTTACTCGACTCCAATTACTTCTCGATTCCTTTCGATCCGATTGATGGCTATGTCACTCAGTTAGGGCCGTCGAGCCTCCACGGTGAAGACGGGCTACTCTACAATGTGCATCTTCACGCAGACTTTCTCATCAACCTCATGAACCCGATCTGCACAAGATGGCATGAACTCTGGCCAAGCTACTGCAGTCACTACTATCACTTAAACAGCTGGGAAGACAATGGCGACAACATGCTGAGCCCAAGCGACCAAATAGACATGATAGACTTGCGAACCAACAAGACGAGTTGGTGGCACGTAGACGACGTGACAGTCACAATCTATGTTAAGCCAACTGAAGCACCAGGACCAGCCATGTACCTCGAGTTTACAGGCGGCTTTCCAAACTATGCGACGCCCCTGCTTAACCCCGTGTGCACCTACTGGCACGAAATCTATCCAGTTTTCTCGAAAAAGTTCCATCTAAGCAGCTGGATGGACAACGGCAACGGCATTCTTAGTTTCTGCGACAAGATCTATTTGAAGGATCCAGTAACAGGACTTGGGGCTTGGTATCACGTAGCTCAAGTAGCCACCGACATTATAGTTACTAGAAAGCCTGTTTGTACCCAGTGGCACGAGATTTATCCAGAATTCTGCGCGCATGACTATCACCTAAGTAGTTGGATCGACAACGGCGACAAAAAGCTCAGCCCATGCGACAAAATTGACATGACAGACAAGGCGACTGGAAACGTGACTTGGTGGCATGTTAGAGAGGTGACTATCACTCTTATCTTAACAGAGAAGTACATCCCGCCTCCACTAGAACCAATGTACCTTGAATATGTGCCTATCGCCAGTCCACTGTATGAGCCTATCTTCAGTCCAGTGTGCACCTATTGGCATGAGATTTGGCCAGTATACTGCAGATACTACCATCTGAGCAGTTGGGAGGACAACGGCAACGGCTTCCTCGACCCAAGCGATCAAATAGACATGACAGACGAGTATGGAAAGGTTCACTGGTACCATGTGGACGACGTGACAATCGACATCTGGGTTGAGCCCATACCACAACCAATCCATGATGTAGCAGTCACTAGCGTAGTGCCTCAGTACGCATCGATCGTTCAGGGAGGAATCGACCCGATCAAGGTAACTGTTCAAAACCAAGGTGACTTTACAGAAACCTTCGGTGTCAAAGCCTACTACGATGGAAACCTTATAGGGACACAGACCGTTACTCTGGCGCCAGCCAGCTTTTTCGATGTCTTCTTCAGCTGGGACACATCAACCGTCCCCGTGGGAACATACACAATAAAGGGTGTTGCCGACGTGGTTCCAGGCGAAACAGACATAGCGGATAACACATTAACAGACGGCAAAGTTACGGTTCTTTCGCCATTCAAAATCCTCCATGGAGAATACGGGCTCCTGTATAAAAGGCGTCTCGATGCAGAGACGCTGATTAACCTAATGAGTCCGATTTCCACCATGTGGCATGAACTCTGGCCATACTATTGCCGCCGGTATCATCTAACGAGTTGGGTAGACAACGGTGACGAGATGCTTAGCCCAAGCGACCAAATAGACATGTTCGAATACGAGACAAATCAGACGACTTGGTGGCACGTTGACGATGTAACCATTACGCTCTATTTGAAGGATAAAGAAGGAATACTGCCGCCCATGTACATCGAGTTTGAAGGAGGCTTCCCAGAGTACCAGAGGGTTCTCAAATATCCAGTGTGCACCTACTGGCACGAAGTCTATCCATACTTTTCCAGACGCTTCCATCTGAGCAGTTGGATAGACACCGACGGTAACGGAATGCTTAATCCAAGCGACCAAATAGACATGAAAGACCTGGAGACTGGGAAAATAAGTTGGTGGCATGTTGAACGAGTTTCAACCGACATTATTGTCACAAGAAAGCCAATTTGTACACAATGGCATGAGATTTGGCCAGACTTCTGCATGCGCGACTTCCACTTAAGCAGCTGGGAAGACAACGGAGACCACAAACTAAGCCCCTCTGATCAAATAGACCTAACAGACAAGAAAACAGGACAAGTAACATGGTGGCACGTTAAACACGTAACAATCACAATAGTCCTAACAGAGAAGGAAGTGCCTCCTCCGATAGAGCCAATGTACATGGAGTTCGAAGGTGAATACCTAGAAGAAATACTCACGCGTCCTGTCTGCACTTGGTGGCATGAGATCTGGCCAGTATACTGCAGATATTATCATCTGAGCAGCTGGTATGACAATGGTGATGGGTGGTTAAGTCCTAGCGATCAGATCGACATGACAGACGAGAAAGGAATTGTTCACTGGTACCACGTAGACGACGTAACAATCGACATCTGGATTGAGCCAAAACCACCGTGTCCCATGCCCCCACGAGTAGAATGGAAACACAAATTCGCAATAATCGACTACTTCATGACATTCTGCCCATCCCCAGGAGTCGCAAACCTAGATAAAGACTTGAACTTAGAAATAGTGACTGGAACCGACGAGTGGTACGGAAACCAAAAGTGGTACTGCTTCGATGCGTCAGGAGCCACCCAATGGACACTCCCAACACGAGTTGACGAATCAAGAACAAGCGTCGCCATAGGAGACATAGACGGCGACGGCGACCTAGAAATAGCGGGCGGAACAACGAGCGGCTGGGAAACCCAGGTCTTCGATAGCGCAGGGAGCTTCGTCTGGAGATACAGCGACCCAACACGCTACGATTGGTGGCACTCTACTCCAGCCATGTGTGACGTAAATCCAAACAGCTCAGGGCTTGAAGTCATAGCCGCAGAATACGGCGTTGGCGGCAACCCCAAGATATTCTGCTTCAGCAAGACAGGCTCGGTTCTCTGGAGTTACACGATACCCGAAGGAGGCATCGTTGACGCTTCCCCGGCATGCGGAGACATAGACGGCGACGGCGTCGTTGAAATAGTAATAGGAACAGCGCCCCCAGGTGGTCAACCGCACAAGGTCTATTGTTTCAACGGCAGGACAGGAGCCGTAAAATGGACACACTGGGTACAACAACCATCCACCTGCAGCAACCGTGCCGTTCATTCATCCGCTGCTCTCGCAGACATCGACGGAGATGGGAAAACCGAAGTTATTTTCGGCGCAAACGATGGAGGAGTCCGTTGCCTAAAAGGAACGGATGGAACTCTAAAATGGATCTATTGGACTGGTGGCTCTGTCTATTCATCGCCAGCCGTAGGCGATGTTGACGCAGACGGAAACTACGAGATAGTTGTAGGCTCAAACGATAAATACGTCTATTGCTTATCCAGCACTGGAACTCTAGAATGGCGCTTCAAAACAGGCGGTGCAGTTATTTCATCTCCTGCTCTAGCTAATCGCGGCACGACACCAGGCCTTGGTATCTACGTAGGTTCAAAGGATGGATATCTATACCTGCTAAACGGATTCGGAAACCTGATCTGGAGATTCAACACCGGCGCCACGAACGGAATCACCTCGTCCCCAGCTGTCGCAGACATAGACGGAGACTCGAAGCTCGAAGTCATGTTCACAGACTGGAACGCAATACCCGACAACGCAGCAGTGACCAATGTTTTCTGGTGCCTAGAGGATTGCACATCATGGGTTGAACCATACGCTGTTGAATGGCCAATGTTCCGACATGACCGTTGCCACACAGGCAAATACTCATCAGGCATAAAAGGGATGGGCGGTGCGGAAAGCGAAGCGAACAATGTTGAGGGGTTCACCGAAATACAACCATTGGTGATTACTCATGACGTGGCTATCGTTTTTGACTGGCTTTCCAAATCGTTCATAAAAGCCGGAGAAACCGTACAAGTTTACGTCGATGTCGAGAACCAGGGTACATCTGTCGAAACGACCACAGTTTCAGTCTCCTACGATGGGACCCCCATAGGAAGCGCACCAGTCACATTGGCCATTGGCGAAACCAAAACCCTAACATTCCCATGGGATACAACAGGCGTTCCAAAGGGAACCTACTCAGTAACTGCGGACGCCAGCGTTGTCCCAGGCGAAACAGACACAGCAGACAACACCTTTTCAACGTTAGCCATAGTAACACTTCCTGTTCACGACATAGCAGCCGCTTATGTCGTGCCTTACAAAACCATTGTGTGCCAAGGATACCGCTTAAGAGTCAACGTAACGCTTTTCAACCAAGGAGACTTCCCAGAAACCTTCATAGTCTCCGCTAGCTATGGCTCAAGTGCAATCGGAGCACCACAACTAATAGGCTTGGGCACAGGTCTAAGCACAACACTAACATTCGACTGCGACACCACAGGACTACCTAAAGGCACAGACACAGTTGGCGCGTATATTGTCACCCCAATAACTGGCGAAACAGACACAGCAGACAACACACGCGTTGATGGTCTGGTGACGATTGTCATTGTTGGCGACATCAACGCCGACGGCATAGTCGACATAGAAGACATATACACTATCGCCTTGGCCTACGGAACCATGCCAGGACAGCCCGGCTACAACCCCAACCTGGACATAAACGACGACGGCATAATAGACATACAAGACATATACACAACCGCACTACACTACGGAGAAATAGACCCATAACCCTCTCTTTTTTAATATCAGACGCTTAGCTTAAGGTTACGTAAGGTGGTCTTCACTACTCCGCGTCTGATAAGACCAACCGAAAAAATAGCCCCCAAAAGAACCCGTGAAAGAAAATTAAAGAGCAGGCTACGAACCCATCTATTTTAATCAACCAACATATTACCTACCCAAAGCAAAACAAAAATCAACAAGCGCTGTTGCTTGTTCTTTAATCATGGAACAAATTTCCAGAAACTTTTTATGTCGATGATATAACCATAATTATTGGTTGCGAACATTTTCACTAGCCTGAAATATGTTCGCCACTTAAAACCCTAAATGGGAAAGGAGAAAGGAAATTGCAAAAAATAAAAGGGAACATACTTGTTATGCTGTTGCTTTCAAGTTTGCTTCTGAGTTTACCTGCGTTGCAATTAGTACCGGTTGTTCAATCGGATCCCGCGGAAAATCTTCATCTTCATTCGGAAGAGCCTCTTGTGCCATTGCACATGAATTCGAACATAACCCTTACGCCAATCCACATGCACTCCAAGGACCCCTATATGGAGCACATATACGAACCGAGATGTACCTATTGGCATGAGCTTTCTCCACACTACTGCGTCAATTGGCACTTAACAAGCTGGAATGATACACAAGAACTTGGCGAACCAGGTTACGGCGAACTCAGTCCCAACGACCAAATCGACATGACTGATGAATCCGGAATGATAAAATGGTTCCACGTAGACAGGATGACGATTACGCTTAACTTGTCGTCATTGGACTACCCTGGAGAGACAATTTTCGTCGAATTTAAAGGCCCGCCTGATATGCCCATTCCGGATGTGCTTCGCATGCCTGTTTGTACCTTATGGCATGAGGTCTGGTCGATATATAGCAACGTCTGGCACATCATAGACTGGAAAGACAACGGGAACGGGGTTCTTGACGTCTGCGACAGTATCACGTTGAATCTGATCAGAGGCACAATCCCGCCGGGAATTTACAACTGGCATGTTGACGGCGTATCTAATGACCTCATCCTTCGAGAGAAAATTATGGACCCGAGATGCACTTGGTGGCATGAAATTCATCCAAACTACTGCGAATGGTGGCACGTCACTAGTTGGGAAGACAATGGCGACGGCATGCTCAGTCCTAGCGACCAGATAGATATGTCTAAAGGGACGTGGGATCTTTTCTGGAGCATGGGAGACGTAAACAGAGACGGTTACATTAACCAAACAGACCTAGACAGAATAGTAGCTAAATTCGGTTGGCCAGGTCCTTGGCCTATCCCAGAGGACATAAACAGCGACCAAAAAGTAGGCATAGAAGACGTAAACATCTGTACCAGTAACCTGGGCAAAAACTTCTGGGAATACTTCGAAACAACATGGTATCATGTGGACAGAGTGACTCTAACACTCAATGTTACGTCGGAGCTTGATCCAACTAGTTGGGCGAAGATTGAATTGAAGACCCAGCAGTTTGAGGAGATGTATCACGCCCTCAAGCATCCAAATGGTACCATGTGGCACGAGATCTATCCATTCTACAGCTGTATTCTAGAGTTGACGAGGTGGGACTGGCAGTTAGACGACAATTGCAACGGAGTTCTCGATGTCTGCGATTACATTTGGCTGATAAATTGGTCAAAACCTGAACCTGGGACGCCTGAGAGATATCACGTTGAAGATATATGCTACGACATCATCCTCAACAAAAAGATTACAGATCCCGTGTGCACTTACTGGAACGAGCTTCACCCAGCATACGGCAACAGATACCACATCATCGACTGGGAAGACAACGGAGACAACCTCTTAAGCCCATGCGACTCGGTTTACCTGGATCCAGGACCCATACAGCCCTATCATGTAGAAAACGTGACGCTCACCTTGCTAGTGTCAAATGCAAGCGATCCATCAGAGACAATGTACATTGAGTATAAGGGACCTTTTGAAACTATGTATGACATTAAAACAAACCCGTTGGGCAGTTTTTGGCATGAGGTTTATCCAATGTTCGACCCTCACTTTGAGCTTACAAAGTGGTATGATAATTGCAATGGTGTGCTTAGCAAATGCGACATGATCGATCTAACCAGCATCGAAACCACTTCTTGGCACATTGAAGAAGTAGCTATTGACATAGTTGTCAAGCCACCGGCGGTTCTTGTCCACGATGTGGCTGTCACCCACGTTTCATCCTCGTATCCCTGGGTGTATCAAGGGCAAGTTGACCCCATCGTTGTAAATGTCACGAACAAGGGCGGCTATACAGAGACTGTGGACGTCTACGCCTTCTACGACGGGAACCTCGCCGCACCAAAACAGACGACTAGTCTAAATCCAGGAGAAACCAAGAAATTGACGTTCAATTGGAACACGATGATTGTACCTCCAGGAACCTACACCATAAGCGCAAACGCCACAATTCCTGTTGACAACAACCCAGCGGACAACTATCTTAAGGACGGCACACAAGAGGTTAGGGGGTACTTTAAGCCTCCATACCCTGACTATGCGCCAAGCGGGATGCCAGACTTCGATCAGAGACAAGACCCGAAACTTACCTACCCGTGGTGGTGGCGTGCATGGGCATTTCCAGACGCAGTCGCAGTGTGGCAACACAATCAAACTGTTCCAAGCGGTGGGCAACATGGCACATGGGACTGGGAAATCTACTATTCCATCTATACCGATCCAAACATGTGGTGGACCCTTGGAACCGACAACGCGCGTCCTCTAGTTTTGGATTGGCCAGGACATGGGGCAATACAATTTATCCCCGGCGACGACAAGAACCCAGCCATTTCATGGTATTCAAGCAATTACGCAATTTGCGTGTGGCAACACTGGAACGGAATCAATTGGGACATTTGGTACTCGCGATTCATTCCAAACGTGGGATGGACCACGCCAGGCTCACTCCACGGAGCCCTAGACCTTGACGATACAGATCCAGCAATAGCCTTTGACACAAACGGATGGGCAGTATGCGTGTGGGTACATGGAACTCCACCAGGCCCCACAGTGGTTTACTACTCAGTGTGGAACCCAACTACACTCTCATGGGTAGGTCCAAATAACGTTCTAAGCGTTGGTATATGGCCGGGAAAAGCAGCGATGCCCGAAGTGGATGTAGATTCAAAGCACAACGTAGTTGCGATCTGGACAGATGCGGCAGTCGTCGGTAAAGAACAGGTATATTACTCATGGGCTCCCTTTGCGGTACCAGTTCCACCCTTCCTTGCTTGGACAGCTCCTGCAGTTGTTCCAGGTTGTCCAACAGGCGTCAACTGGCAAAAAGGAATCTCCCCAGACCAACTAGGCAACAACCTCATAGACTTCGGTCTTCCAGCCCCCATTCCAGGAGGTGAACCACTCTACTTTGCACAGTTTACATCCCCAGCCAAGGCATGGTCGATTCCGACAACTAACCTTACCGTGCCTTGGACAAACGGTGAACATCCCGACTTAGCATTTGACTTCAACAACAATGCAATCGCTGTTTACACAAATTGGCCAGGTTTACCATGGCCGGCACCCGGCCCACTATACTTCTCATTCTGGAACGGTGTTAACTGGGCGCCAGTTGGCGGAGCATATGCTGTCTCGGCTAACACTGGGACTCATGATCAATGGCCTGCGTTAGCTTTCATTAAAAACAACAAGGCTGTTTTGGTTTGGGAAAGTGCGCTCAACACAACACCGCCAGGAGGACCACAAAGCTACGATACCGATGTGTTCTTCTCAATTTACACACCGCCCTATCCACCGGGAGCGTGGACTCCAGCAGCCTTCATCGCATCGGGTGGAGTGAATAACCCCAATGGAGGAAGTATACCGAGCCTTCGCGGAGACGATTGCTATGTTGATATCGCGTCGCCGACGGGAAGCCCAACGACACCTCTATCAGTGCCGCTTCCACCTCCAGCACCAATTACACCAACGTGGACATGGTGCGGTCCGACAGCCGTTGCAAACTCCTTATGGTGGCTTGACTCCAAATTTGAAACAATTAATATTCCGCCTCCAACAAATAGCGACGGGTTCCCACTGGTAAGGTCCTACAAACCACATCTCTGGGATGACCATGACCCGCAAAACGTCCCGTATCTCATTGAACACTTGGCGTGGCTGATGGACACCGATGGACAAAGAACCAGACTGTGCCACTGTGGCACAACCGTCTGGGACATGCAGGCTGGAATAGCGCAATACCTCTCTTGGAGCGGGGTCAACCCACTTGGAGACGCAAATGGAGACGGCGTTGTCAACCAAACAGACGTGAATCTAATAAACGCGGCAATGGGCAGCACACCCGGGTCGCCTACCTGGAACCTTGCAGCAGACATTTGGCCTGAGACGTTGCCAGGCCCATTTGGCCGAAGAGCGGACAACATTGTTAATGCTAGCGATTTGAACCTTGTGAATGCAAATCTTGGGAAGACAGGAATGTTCTATGAGCACACGGAAGATGCAAAGTGCAGAACCGACTTCTTCTACTATATCGAAGCAGAAGTTGAAAAAAGCCAAGATGTGGTTCTGTTGCTAGGCATATATCAGGGCGCACAGCGCATATATGGACACTTCGTAACTGTTGCAGGCGTAAACTCAACCACACTAGAACTCTTAATAAGCAATCCGATAAGGGATGACTTTGAAGCAGGCCGCACCCCTGGCCGCTCACCAGTTCCACACTGGCCTCATACGCCTCCAGAGCCCCCATACACCACCCACAACAACGCTAGCCTAGTATCTCATGACGCGTACCATGTTGTGCTTGCTCCTGGCTCTGAATATCACTGGATTCTCGAAGGATACGAAGCTGACCCAACTCTGACTGCCAGAATCGAATTTGCTGTAATAACCTCACCATATCCTGGCGTTCACGACATAAACGTGACAAAAGTTTCACCGCTTAAGACAATTGTCGGCCAGAATTACACGTGCCCCGTAAACGTCACAGTCCTAAATGAAGGCACCTTCACAGAAACCTTCAACGTGACACTCTATGCTAATACTACAGCTATAGAGAACAAAACGGTTACATTGCAAAGCGGCAACTCCACTGTGTTAACTTTTAGATGGAACACTACAGGTTGGGTCAAGGGCAATTACACAATAAAAGCCATTGCTGATACGGTCCCAGGCGAAACAGACACAGCAGACAACACACGCGTTGATGGTTGGGTTTATGTTGGTTTGGTTGGAGACGTTAACGCTGATGGCATAGTTGACATAGAAGACATATACGGCATAGCCTTAGCCTACGGCTCATTCTACAACACAACCGACGGCCAGTACTGGCACCCAACACCATGCGACATCTGTCCCCACAGCCCCAACCTAGACATAAACTGGGACGTCATCATCGACATACAAGACATATACACAGCAGCACTACACTACGGAGAAATAGACCCATAACCCTCAAACAACAAAACCTCAATCCCCTTTTTATATTCTAGATTTGATTTGTAAACATTAAGTCACAATTACCCAAAAAAGATGCACACAAAGGTCAAATTTTTCCCTATCCTCTTTATTGGCTAGGGATATGTGACTGTGCAATTAAGCCCGCACCAACAGAAACAACAGAGTCATATCCATAACAGACAGATATTCTTCCAGGATTTTATCGGATTTCAAAATTTAAAATAACTGCCACATCTAGATATAAATCTCGATCATGCACTTCCACCTACTGTTTCACTTTTCTCTGCATTCGCTATTCTAACACATTCTTAAGTCTAAACACATGTGCGCTGGGTACACTATAGGAAAGGGGAGCGTGCGGAGAGTCGCCGCCAAGCTGATTTAGATTCGAAAGTTTAATACCTTTAACGCGAATAAATCATTGTAAAGTTTGGTGGCGAACTTTTGCGCGACAACTACGCACCAGAAAGATTAAGAGTAATAATTCCGGTCGGTGGGAAAGCTAAGCGTCTGCTACCGCTAACAGCAGAAACGAGCAAGGCGTGCCTTCGCATATTAAACAGACCGTTGATAGAGTTTTCGCTGTTGTCTCTTGCCCGTCAAGGCGTTCGAAACTTCATTTTTGGAGTGAAGGGTTACACAAACTATAGGGATTTGCATGACTATTTCGAATCGGGTTACGGATTTTCTACTCGATATGGCATAAGCCCACGCGTTCATATAAAATATCAACCAAACGTTAATGATGTTGGAAGCGCAGATTCGGCAAGGATAAACATGGAATACTACAACGTTAGAGATCCGGTTTTCGCGGTTCAGGGCGACAACATCTTCGATGTAGACTTAAAGGAGCTTGTGGAGTTTCACCAAAAGAAGGGAGCCGTCATGACTATAGCGTTAAGGGAAGTCGAAGACGTTGAAGGCTATGGTATAGCAGACATAAACAAGGACTTGAGAATTTCAAGATTTGTTGAAAAACCAGCACCCAAAGACGCGCCATCCAACCTTGCCAGCACAGGCTTATACATGGTCTCACCGGAAATAAGGAAAATCTTCAAAGAAAAAGGAGTTAGGCAGATAGTTAAGGAGAGGCATCGCCTAGATTTCGGTTACGATTTTATTCCCTACTTAATGAAAACTGGAAGACCTGTGTATGGCTATACTTTGAAGGGATGCTGGTATGATGTGGGCACTCCCAAACACTATTTGGAAGCCATGCAAGATATGCTTAACGGGCGCTTCTCTTCACTAAGAGATTTTGGCGGAAGAATAAACGAAGAAACGAGGATATGGGTTCAGGGGGAAAGCGCAGAATCGATTAAACGCAGAAAAGGAATCGTAAGGAAAATTAAACAGGGAAAAATAGAGGTTGAAGGCGCTGTTCTCATTGGAAGGCACTGCAAAATAAGCGACGGTGTAAGAATAGCGAATTCATGCATTGACAACTACACGAAAATCGGTAAAGGCGTTGTGATGGAAAATTCAGCGGTTATGGATAGAGCCATAATAGAGGAAAAGGCGGAAATAAAAGAAAGCATCATAGGGAGACATGTGACAATTCTTTCAAGCCCGAGAAAACAGACCAAAATAGACGGAGTATCAGTTGTTGCAGACGACGTGACAATAGCAGAAGGCTGCAAACTAACAGCAACAAAAATCTATCCACACCAGTACGTGAGAGGAGAATTCAAAAATCAAACATTGATGCATGGCTAAAAATGAACATCAACTTATCAGAAATCAGAAAGAAAACGGTTTAAGGAAACCAATCTATAAAAAGGTCAAAACAACCCTTTCGTGAGAAATTCTTAACGAGAAAACGAACATACCAGTTGAAACGAGGAGCAATAAACCAGCTTAAAGAACTCGCAAAAAACTACGCAATAGTTGCCTTTTCAACAGAATGGCGCAAAGACTGTGCGGAAAACATACCGGTCTTAGGCCTAATATCCGAAGCAACAGAGCTGAAGTCAGAATCTTCGGAAGGTTTAAGGAAAGACCCGTTAAATCCGAGAAGAAGATGTAGAATTCCGCTTATAATATTATTTGACAAAGAAGGGAGAGAAGTCGGAAAGATAGTCGAGAATCCACGGGAAGAATCTACGTTAGAAGAAGAATTATTAAAAATTATTGGAAAAAATCAGGTATAGAAGTGAATCATTGCAATTAAGTATTTGGGTTTTAGGCTTTGAACCACTTGAATATCAAATATCTTATTTTTTCTTTTTCTAAGTCTGGCACCGCGATGATGAACCTTTTCCGCACAGTTGTTGCAAGTCTTCCAGCCTTAACAATTTCTGTAGCTGTCATCTCGGACTTAGCCTTCTTAACGGAAACCATGTAAGGCGCATGCTCAACGCCGGGTCCATGCTTGTAAACAGCAAAGTCGCATCCAAACTTTATCCCCGGCGTAACAATTAAACCGCCATCACGTAAATCACGATAAACAGCATATTTCTCGTCGAATTCCTCATATAATTGTCTGGTCCTTTGACGAAGCTTTCTGAGGATAACTTTCCTCTTCTCTGAACCTTCGTAAACGGTTATTATTCCTTTTTCAGCAAGATACAAACCTTCCATCAAATCCAAAATTAGGGGGACATTGAAATCTGGGATTTTTGGCTTGGGAATTCCGAGGGGTTTCCCGTAAAAACCCATTCTATAAAGTTCCGAGCCTTCCGTTGGATTCCATACAACTAAGAAGTTTTCGACAAATTCGACTTCAATTTTTTTGGGCATATCGGTTTTTCGCCTTTTACATTATGAAAGATAGGATTCGAGCGGCGTCAGCGGCGTCTTCAGCCTTGTCTGCTGAGTCCTCCAAGAGTTGCAGAACATCTCTTAAAAGTATTAAGGCTGGAAAGTCAAGTTTGCTGTTGAGAAGCTTTATTTCAAGCCCGCGGTAAAGCTCGTCAACAACCCGTTCAGCAACCTCAACATCCTTAGCCTTTTCCATAGCTTTAACTGAACCATAGCTGAGAACCATAGCCGTCTCCCTAAGCCTAAGCACAGCCTCAAAAACGGCCTCTGAGAGCTTCAACAAATCCTTCTTTATATCCATAGGAACATTCCAGTTGTGCTCCATGATTTCAACTAGGCGGAAAGCTATGCCTTCCGAGAAATCGGCAATCTCACTCGTCAAGTTCGTAAACCTCAAAAAGTCTTCTCTGCTGAGCAGAATAGCCCCTATCTCGGCAAGCTCTTGTGAAACAAGCCGTCTAGCCTTGTCAACATCCTCTTCGCCGCTCCTAATTTCGCTAAAGAGCTGTCTTGCCTTTTCCTTTTCATTTTTCAGGAAACAGTCCATTATCTGAGGAACCTTTCTGGTTAAGTCTAAGACCTTTCTAAGGTGGTCTTGGCAAACGCTCAAGGCTCTCCGTTTTACACGCTCTTCAGTTTCTGCTGGAAGCACCAAGGTTTTTCCCGCCCCACAAAAAAGGGCTAGTTTTCTAACATTACATAGACTGAAGTATTAAAAAAGATAACGAAATCTAGCTTTCAAATGGCTTGCCTAAATCATCAAAATTGATTTTACCTCGAAAATACTTGTGCAAAAGCGCTGGTAAGTCTTCAATTGAGCTTCTAACCTGTTTCCAGGAGTCACGGTCGCGAATAGTAACAGTATTATCGTTGAGTGTTTCATAATCCACCGTTATTCCCAAGGGTACGCCAATTTCATCTGCGCGGGCATACCGCCTACCAATGGAGCCCGCCTCATCATATTCGGCTACAAAGCCTTTATCAAGCAGTGTCTTGTGCAATTCCAGTGCCTTTTCGGGCAGTCCATCCTTGCTAACGAGGGGATAAACACTAACCTGTATGGGTGCGATATCTCGTGGAAAGCTTAGTATTGCCCTGTCGTCCTTAACACGGTAGGCATATTCAAGAGTCACATAAACAAGCCGGTCAGAGCCGAAACTAGGTTCAACAACGTAAGGAATAAAACGCCTTCCACGTTCAACGACTTTTTGATGCTCAATTTCTATGTGCTCCGGCAGAATCTTGTACTTTCCAAACATGTAATAGCCGTTTTTCCTTATAGACACCTCAACTTCCTTTGGGTCGACTTTAGACAACGCTTCTGCCACCTTCGTAGCATCTGCTTTGAAGGCTGGCCCAAACTTAGCCATTCTAGGCTTTATGACCAGTTGTTCCCTTTCGATGGGTTTTTCGTACTCCTTGTAGACACGCATGTCCTCGCCGCTAAACTCCATGTGCCGCCTCAAATCATAATCTGTTCTGCAAGCGTGCCCAGAGATTTCCACCCATCCCCAACGTTCATCATAAACTTGTTGGTCGAAGCTTTGAAGAGAGTAATGGGCCCTTTCCCAAGGAAGCTTTTCGATAAAGCGTTGCCTTTCAGCTGGAACACCTAGGTTCGTCAATAATCTTTTGGCATAAGCCATGAAAACAGCCTGCCACTCAGCCTTAATGTAACTTTTCTCTAACGCCTCCTTCACCGCGACTTCTGTGATTTCCCCTGAACCTTTTAGTTTATTTTTAGCCAAAAGAAGCCGTAGCTTTTCATTCTCAAAATCCTTTAAAAGGAAACAGTTTGGTTCCTCAGGGTCGAAGAAGAATTCCAAATCTATTATGGTGAATTCTCTTAACCTTATTAGGCCTTGCCTCGGCGAAATCTCATTCCTTAGGGCATGACCTACTTGCAAAACACCGAATGGAAGCTTCTCCCTTGCCATTTCATATAGACGTCTGAACTCTACGAATATGCCTTGAGCGGCTTCAGGCCTTCCATAACCGACGGCTTCTGAGTACGGACCTATAGTGGTTTTAAACATTGTTAAGAATTGTTTTGGTTCGCCGAAAGATCCGCCGCAATCCGGACAGTGAATATCATGCTTTTCAATTGTTGCTTTTAATTCTTTTAGGCTCAGTTTTTCAGTTTCAGTTTCGCTCATTTTGGCAAATTCTTGAAGCAGATGGTCTGGTCGGAATCTTTTCTTGCATTTCAAGCATTCAATCATAGGCTCCTTAAAATGGTCAATGTGACCTGAGGCTTCGAAAACCTTGCTTGGTGAGATTATGGGCGATTCTACTTCTAGAATTCCAAGCTTGTTCACGAAAAGTTCTCTAAGTTTCCTTTCAATGTTTTGTTTTAGTTTTGCACCTAGGGGACCGTAGGTTACAAAGCCGCCTGCGCCGCCGTATATTTCGTATGATTGCCAAAAGAATCCTCGCCGGCGGGCTAACTCGTTGATTGTCGTGAACTTGTCGGAAGTCTTAGTTTCATCTGTCAATTTTATTCAGCCTCTCTACCATTAAATGTTTCAAAGACTTTAAGAACTTACTTAATAATAAATTTTCAAAACAACAACATTGGTGGTTTCAAGCTTGAGAATCTTGAGCTATCAAGAACTTCTAGACCTGGTGGATGGCGCTGCGATTTTTTCAGCTGGAGGTGGAGGCGATCCCGAAATAGGCTATAGTATAGTAGACAAGCTAGTTTCTCAAGGCTGTACCGTTAAGCTTGTAGCCCCTTCAGAAGTGCCCGACAACGCGAAGGTTGTTAATTTCGCCTGTGTTGGTGCTACAACAACAGTAGAGTATTACTCCGATGCGGCAGTAAAAACTTTGAAGACTTTAGAAGAATATGCAGGATTTTCTGCTTATGGCACAATCCCCGTAGAATTAGGCGGTTTTAACACTTTAGCAGCGGTCGATGTTGCCGCCAGATGCAACATTCCGGTCGTGGACGCCGACGGAGCTGGCAGGTCTGTTCCAGAAGTTCATTTAAAGGTTTACACGATTGACAACATCCCTTTGACTCCGATGGTTGTCGCAGACATACTTGCAAAAAATATAGTTATCGTGAAGGAAACAATAGATTCGAGGGCTGCTGAGAGGATTGCCCGCATTCTCGCTGCAGAATGGAATCACAGCGCCTACACGGCTAGAAGAATTTTGACAGGTGCTCAGGTGAAGACATCGCCCATTCAACTCAGTTTGTCAATGTCCATGAGAATTGGAAAGCTGATAAGGACAGCCATTGAGCCAATAAGAGCGGTTTTGAAAGAAACTGGCGGCTTCAAACTTTTCGAAGGCATTGTAGATTATGCCGAAAGGAAAACCGAAGCTGGATTTACGTTCACTGACATAAAACTCCGCGGGACATGTGAATACGCTGGAAGCGTATTCGAATTCAAAGCCAAAAATGAGGTGCTTGTCGCTTATAAAGACGGAAAGCTCAGTGCGATTGCTCCGGACATCGTCACTCCTGTGCACCCAGAAACTGGCAGATGCATAACAGCTGAAAAAATCGAGAAGGGAGACAAACTCGCGGTTTTGGGTTTACCGGCACCGAAGAAATGGAGAACAGGCCAAGGATTAGAACTGTGGAAGGATGTTCTTCAAAGGTCTAACATATTCGAGGAATATGTACCGATTGAGACGCTGGCATACTACACGCATCGCTGAAGCGAGAAATGTTCTGTTCATTGTTTCTTTACAGGTATTCGTATCTCTGTGAGGAGTTCGCTTTCTTTGACTTTGGTTGGGTCGTTTAGATATATCTCTATCGGGCATCCATGCGGGGTGTAGCCTTTTTTATTAGCATGTTGGAAAAGCGTTGCGTAGGCAGGTCCCACTTCTCTGTATGGTCCTTTGTGTATTGTGTAGAGCACCTCTTGGGCAGGGACTTTCTTGATTTTTATGTTGCCTTCTGGTTTTGCTTCGCCTTTGAAGGGGATTCCTGCCTCGCTTCTCAATTTGTGGGCTGGTACCTTTTCTGGGTTGTCGTGAAACCACCCGAGAGGAGGGCCTGTGATTCTTAGTCGTTTTTGTCTTAACCAACCTGCGATTTCTTGATAGAGTTTGCCGACTTCTTCGTACGGGCCTACATGACTGATGGTAGCAACTTGCATAAGTTCAGTTTTCTTTAACTTAACCTCCATATTAATACCTCTGAGCCACTGTGAATGTGTATCTTTATCGGGGGTATTATAATTTTTCATGTGTTTAAAAACTGCTAAGAGAAACGGATTCTAAGAGCGACTGGTTTTCTGTCTATACGTAACGCATGAAATGTTCATAGCAGCCAAAAGTTGTCGTCTTATATGTCTCTTTTATACACTGTTATGGTCGAGTCGGAGACGAAGCAAGCTATAAATCCTCTTCTGATATAACTTTAACTCCATTTCTCTTTAACAAAACAGTTGTAACGCCATCACCCATAATGATTTTGCCGGAAAAAGTTCCATCATAAACTTGTCCGCAACCGCAGGATGGGCTTCTTTGCTTCATAATTGCTTCTTTAATGCCGAATAATTTTACCACTTTTAAAACTTGTTCTGCTCCTCTTTCAAAGTTTTCGGTGACACCCTTTTCCGATTTTGTTAAAACCTTCTTTCCTTTCTGTTCTGCTGGCTCTCTTGGTGTCGGTAAACCACCTAATTGTTCCGGGCAGACAGGGATTAAAACCTCTTTTTTGCTTAATTCAATAACTTTTTTATTTGGTTCACTTTTACCATCGTACCTGCAATTTATTCCTAACAAGCAAGCACTACAAAGTTTCATAGACTTAAGTAAATTTAACGGTTATATAAATTCCTAAAAGGTCGCCAAACGTGACTGCTACTAATAATTTTGGTTGGGCAAAAGTTTTTCAAGGAAAACTTTGAGTGGGGTTGATAGCGTTTAAGTGAGGCAAGAGTGTTATGGCAGCGCGAAAAATTATGGACTCAGTTTTTATTCAGATTTCCATTTGTTAAGATTCTGATAATCAAATATGGGGCGGAACAAAAAAACAAATATAGCCATCATGAGACTGAGCTCGATCTCGAGGTCTATTTGATGATTGTTAGACCAGCCGATGTTCCGGAGAAGAAAGCGTTTGGTGTAACATTCAAGACTCTTGCAACGGGAACAAATATTATGTGCACAGTTATGCACTATGAGAAAGGCAAAGTTGTTCCATTCCACAAACATCTTAGCGAACAGGTTGGATATGTGATTGAAGGAAAATTGAGGCTCAAAATAGAAACTGAGGATTTGGGTATAATCCAAGCGGGAGATTCATACTTGATAAGGGGAAACATGCGTCACTCACTTGAAGCTTTAGAAAAGTCAGTTGTGGTTGATATGTTCTCTCCACCACGCGAGGAGTACAAAAATAAATAGAATGTAAGAAAAGCGCATAATTAACTTCAATTACATTGAGTACCCAGATATTTCAAAGAAGTAAACCTCTCTTTAGTCATCCAAACACGCTCACTTCAACTCAAATCCATCCTACAAACCGCAGATTTTATGCAGTTGATTCAAGTATAAACTTTTTCACGTCATATTCTAAAACTCATTAACACATATATACGCTTTCAGAGGCTGAGATCATGAAAATGCTATATGTCTGTGGAAGTTTCAGGTTCATACACAAGATGAATGAATTAGAAAAGAAACTCAAAGAAGAAAACATTGAATTTAGGATGTCAAAGAAAAAAGACAGCCGCGGCATCTTGGGATGCTTAGAGAAAATCGACGAGGCTGATGTTGTGTATGTGGTTAATCCGGACGGTTATGTTGGAGGAAGCGTATGCATCGACATAGGATATGCTTATGCAAAAGGCAAGCCCATATACCTTATGTATCAAATAGATGACCCACCGGTAATGAACATTGTGAAAGGAGTCTTGTCCTTTGAAGAATTGATCAACTTTCTAAAGCATGGCGACCCTTTCAAAAAGTAAAAGGAAATTTATCCAACATGTGGTTCAAATTTTTCCCATCTCTCTATTTCAACATCTAATTTTCTTTCAACGGCTTTCCATAAGTCGACTCCACAAACTTTAGCGCAAACAAAAGTGGTTATCACGACATCAGCTCTAACAACCCCTTACTTCTGGGCGACTTCGTTTTTATTCACTTTTAAACTTTGTAAAAGTCTTTTTCTTTCCTGTTCGTTTAAGTCAAGGAGGGTTTTCCATCTGCTTAAACGGAACGTTTTCTGAGATAGTTCTCCAACTGGACAACAGTTGTAGCAGTAGCCGCAGTATCTTATCCTCTTGTTGGTTTTTTCTCGAATTTGGTCGATGAATTGGAGGCAACGCCTTCTGTCGAATCCTTTGGGTGGCGGCAGTTCTCTGTTTATAGCGCTTATTGGGCAAAGCCTAACGCATGTGTCACATTCTTGGCAGGGGCTAAAGTCTTTCAAAGGTTTGTCGGGCTCTACCGAGGCGTCCGTGAGGACTGCGCCGATGTTGACTCTAGGTCCATACTCTGGTGTTATCAGAATGCTCGGTCTTCCGAAGACGCCGAGTCCTGCTTCGTATGCAGCTAACTTAAAGGACAAGCGAGCAATCATCTCCTTTTCGTCTTTTAAGCCATAGGGGACAACAGCGTCGAAGCCCATATCCCTTAGAAAGTTAGCGAGCCGAGAAGAAACCCAGCCGCAATAAATGTTAAGCACTCTTGATTCGACATTCCCTTTCTGGCAATAATCTAAGGTGGTGTAATAGTCTAAGCCAACATGAAAGGCAAAGACAATTACAGAGTTACAATTCTTCATAACATCTCTGGGATGACAACCTTCTTTCGCCATTCCAAATCCCTGCTCGGGATCAGCAACTCCCATCTTGAAAATGCCATATTTCCTGAGAAAATCTTCTAACTCATCCTTCATAAAATCAAACAATCCCCATCAAAAAATTCATTCCTCTAATTTTAGGTGTTCAGCAATCTTCACGTTCTGCATTTTTCCGTTTTTATCTATTTGGAACTCAAGCATAGCACGGTCTCTTGCGTTTTTCTTGCTGTTAAAATCTGTTCCGCAATTGCCACATTCGATGTCTGACTCCATTTCCACAACATACCATGACGCATCCACATAATAATGTCCACAGTTTGGACAACGCAGAAGAGCCACATCCAACCAAGCCTTCATTCTTAAATATCTCCATTTTAGCCATATGGCAACATAGTGTTTTATAAAGCAGTCGCCGAATATGAAGTGCCAATAGGAAGGGTAAAACTTGCCGAAGATAAAAGTCGGTTTAGCGGGTGTTGGAAACTGTGCATCCGCCCTTGTTCAAGGCTCACAATATTATCGAAATTGTGAAAAAAAGGAAGAATGTGCTGGACTACGCTATCTATTCCTAAGAGGCTTACACCCAAGAGATATCCAAATCGTGGCAGCCTTCGACATTGATAGCCGAAAAGTAGGGAAAGATTTGTCTGAGGCCATTTTTGCACCACCAAACAACGCCCCAAAAATAATGGATGTTCCACACTCTAATGTTATTGTGCATAAGGGTCCTGTCCTAGATGGTGTTGGAGAATACACGAAAAACGTTGTGCAAATAAGCAATCAGCCAGAGGTAAATGTCGCAAACATATTGAAGGAAAGTGGCGCGGAACTTCTGCTTAATTTGCTTCCAAGTGGAGCTGTGAAGGCTTCTCAATGGTATGCTGAACAAGCGTTAAGGGCTAGTTGCGCTTTCGTGAATGCCACGCCAACTTTTATTGCCAGCGACGCTGCGTGGGCTAGGCGTTTCGAAGAGGCTGAATTGCCTATTGTGGGCGATGACCTTATCGATCAGGTGGGCGCAACGACATTGCATAAAACCTTGCTGAAACTGCTTTCGCTTAACGGGGTTCGCATTACTGAAACCTATCAGCTTGATGTTGGCGGAGGCACGGAATCTCTAGATACGCTGGAAAGGACAAGGGATGTTAAAAGGACTGTTAAGACGCGGTCTGTTGAGGCTGCTTTGCCTTACAAGGCTGAGGTGGTGGCTGGCTCAATGGATTATGTGGATTTTCTGCAGAACAGACGCGACAGCCACTTCTGGATCAGGGGATTATACTTCTGCAAAACGCCTGTGCAGATAGACTTGAAACTCTCAACGGTTGACGCGCCAAACGCCGGCTCCGTCCTGTTTGATGTGATAAGGGCTGTGAAGATTGCTTTAGATAGGAAACAGAAAGGAGCAATACTACCAATCTGCGCTCATGCCTTTAAGCACCCACCGCGACTGATGCCACTCGAAACCGCCGAAAAAATGTTTGCCGACTTCATCATGGAAAAGGCGTAGGTTAAGCGTCGACTTTTTTAATTTCGTCGAGACTGCCCAAAATTGGTAATTTTGGCAACTTCCGCTCACACTTCATTCTGGACATACCTTTTATATTATGCTTTTAGCTTTTAAAGAAAAAGGCTAGGACGGAAATCAAGTTTGCAAAGGAAAAAACTTTCTATAGCTATACCTGCTTCTGTTGTTTCGGACATACCACACTTGCGCGAGAAAACCTCTAAGATAGGTCTGATTGGAAGAACCGCCGCAATTTTCAGAGTCAGCGAAATCATAATTTATCCAGACAATTTAAAAGTTAACCAAACAGCCGATATGGATTTGATTGCGGCTTTGCTCGCTTACGTGGAGACGCCTCAATATTTGCGGAAAAGACTTTTCAGGCTTAAACCGGAGTTGCGGTATGCGGGAATACTGCCGCCATTGCGAACGCCACATCACCCACTAAACCGCAAAACAGAAAATCTGAAGGTCGGCGAATACCGTGAAGGTGTTACGTTATCCATAACGAAGGAAGGCACAATCATAGATATCGGAGTTGAGCAACCAGCAATAATCCCTAACAGGCAGTTGCCTTTGGTCAAGCGGGTCACCGTAAAAATTACGAAAGTCGACAAGCGGGTTGAGGTTGAAGTGGCAAATCGTGACGAAATACCACAGTATTGGGGCTATATAGTTGCTGTGGAAAAGCGTCCTTTTGGAAAGTTTGCGAAAAGCAGAGGTTTTGACCTCATTGTTGCTACTTCTAAATATGGTGACCCATTAGTCGATGTTACGGAAGAAATGGCTGAAAAATGGAAAAAAGCAAACGCCATCCTCATAGCTTTTGGGGCACCGACGCAAGGGCTTTATGAAATAGTCAGAAATGAAGGACTCAGTCTAGAAGGCGTTGCGGATTTTGTTGTTAACACCATTCCGATGCAGGGAACAAAAACCGTTCGAACCGAAGAGGCACTTGTTGCTTCCTTGGCAGTTTTAAACACTCAATTTAGTTTTTAAGGTTTAAATGTTTGTTTTGTTTATGTGCGTGTATGTATTTCGACATCGCCATGCCTTTGACTCTTTTCACGATTACTATAGTGGCGGTTTTTTTGAGTGACAAGGTTGAGGGAAAGTTGAAGGGAGTTTTCGAAGGGAGGGAGTTCCGTGTTCGAGATGCCGTCTTGCTTGTTGGAGCAACAAGCGTAACAATATCGCTTGTCGTCCTTATTCCACAGATGGCTGTCATGATAGTGTTTCTCTTTGCCTATTCCATGTTGCTCTTCGTATTCACGTATATTTTCTCAGATTTCCAAAAAGCTGGGGCCAAAACTTTCTACATGACATTTCTTATAGTTAGTTTTGTAGCAGCCACCATGAGCCTACTCAATTTTGGCTCAAATACCATCGTTGCTTACGGAGCTTCAGCCCTTTTCTGTCTATCTGGCTTCACACTCCTAGCATTGTTATATGAAGAAGAAAGAACGCACACAGGAGAAAGATGGTATTTGGCGGCTTTGCCGCCAGCGTTATTCATATGCCTATACTTGTTTTATAACGGGACTCCCATATGGATTCCCTATCTATTGGATTTTTATGGGATAGTCTTTGCAGTTTTAATCATTCTCTACCTCGGAAGTTTATTCACGTGGAAAACATCGCTAATCTTTGCTGGACTCCTAACCATTATGGACATCATTTTAGTCTTGGTTACCGGTGTAATGGTTTCAGCAGCGAGACATGCTTCAGGTCTCGGGCTTCCAGTTTTAATCGTGTTGCCAATTATTCCATTAATTATAGCAGAAAACGGCGTCCAGTACATGCTTTTGGGTTTAGGAGACTTTTTCTTTGCAGGACTCCTCGCCGTACAGACTTCCAAAAAATACGGTAAAAACTTTGCAGTTTTATCAACCATCGCAATGTCTGCATCATTCTTTATTTTTGAGGCTTTCCTGCTCACCTATGAACCGAGGCCCTTCCCAGGCACCTTAATGATTATCAGTGGATGGCTACCGTTAATACTCTGGAAAAGAATAACGCATTAGGGAACTTGAGAAAAAGGAACAGTTTGCCTAGCCAAATAAGGCTCCTAATCCTTCTAGCGCTGCTTCTTCCTTTGCCTTCTCTTCTTCTTCCTTCTTTTTCTTCTCTTCTTTTGGTTTGGCTTCTGTAGGTGGTGTAGTTGTTGCTGTCGGTGCTACTGCTGACGTAGCCATCATCGTTGGGGCAGATTTCATTGCTTCTTCAATGCTGACCTCGGCCAAAGAAGCTACCAATGCTTTGACTCTTGCTGCATCGGCGTTTATTCCTGCAGCCGTCAGAACTTGCGTTATGTTTTCCTCATTTATCTCTTTTCCAGCCTTGTGAAGGAGCATAGCAGCGTAAATGTATTCCATACCCTTTCACCTCTCCATTCAGATATTTTAACCTTTTTCAGGTTCTCCAGTTGGTGTAGCCTTTTCCTCCATGGTGGGTAATCTACTACTTAAACTTAACATTTCCATATGCGCCTTTCTGATTAAGTCTGCTATTGTTTCCTTGGTTGGTATAGCTGTATCGAATGCTAGTGTATAAGCTTGTGTGTGGGCGATTTGAACAAGCACTTTTATGTTGGCATCTGTTGGATAGGCTATGTTTAGCGATAGCGCAAAGGCGCTTGCATGAGCCTGCTCAACGCTTTTTCTGGTCTTGTTTATGTCTATTCGAAGCAGGTCTTCAGTTATTATCAAGCCGTCATCATACACAACTTTCATTGCGAGCCCGGCTTCCACAGGTTTTATCCCAAGCTTCGACAAGATGCTCGCAAGCCTTTCCGAGATCACTTCGCCTTTCCTGGCGACTAACGTATCCTTTGTAATCCAGACGCTTCCGGCTTCGATTCTTGTAGGCAAACCAACGGCATTCAACTGACTGATTATTGGACCGGGTGGCTGTCCGGTGTTTCCTTCTGGAACCAATACGTCAAAAGCTGCCGTGTCACCAGCCTTAGCTGTCGTTCTGACTTTGCCCCTTTCTAGGAGTAACGCCAATCTAAACGGGTTTAAATCCGTGAACAGATAAACGTTCGACCCTGTTAGGTATTCTGCAACCTTTTTCAGTTCCGGGTTTTCTTTGCAGTTTTCAATCGCTATTTTCACAAGCGCGTTTTTTATAACCCTCATGTACACCTTGTCCGCCAGGTTCTTCTTGAACGCTTGAAGCTGAGCCGCCCTAACTTTCTGCAGGTTGGCGATTCCAATAACCTTATGCTGTTTAATTAGCTGTGTTATCTCCTCAACCTCGCTGAATTTTTCCTGTAAGACCTGTTGGGATGGCATCGGTTTTCCTCTTTCATGGTCTGATACTCACGGGCTTGCCCATGGATGTTTTTATGAGGGCGAGCTTGATGTTCTTCATTCCTCTTTTAAGTTTTCCCTCCACAACCCTTAGAACCGCCTGAACGTTCTCGGCTATTTCCTCTTCCTTCATGTTTTCCGTTCCCACACGACACTGCAAAACTGGCTGATTACGCAACCTTACAATAACTGTTTTACGATGCTTTTCTATCAAACTTGCTATGTCTGCTGTTGGTGGAACTGGCACGGGCATTTTACTCCTAGGACCCAGAACTGGGCCCAAGATTTTACCAACCAAGGGCATCAACGGAGCTTCAGCTATGAAGAAGTCATATTCATTGGCCATTTTCCGTAAATCCCGCTTTTTTCCTGCAAATCCCTCAAGCTGAGGCCTTTCAATTACGAGGTCTGCATTTGCCCTTCTCGCTTTCAGGGCTAGTTCTCCTGAGGCAACAACACATATCTTATTTGTTTTTTCGGGTGGAGAAAATGGCAATTCTAAAATTTCTTGAATCCTGGCTTCAGGAGATTTCATGTCAATGTCTTGAAGGCGTATTATAAGTTCCACTGATTGGTTGAAGTTCCTCTTTTTGGATTTTTCTTTCGCTTCCTTAATTGCGGATAGTATTGTTTTCTGGTCTAATGGCATTTCAAAGGCCTCGTGCCAATGAGGGAATACAACGCAATTATAAAAATATTCTCTTATACATCTCATAGGAGTAAAGTATAAAAGGACAAAAACATGGGAATTAAAACCCCAGTTATGTGTAATTTCTCCCGCATATGATCGTAACATCACTTAACCCTAGCTGTGCACATGATGCTAGTTTCTCCAGCAGAGGCACTATATCATCAAACCCTTGCAGCCTTAGCATCCTCCAAGTCTAGTTTTGCCCCGCACTCTTTGAATAGGTTGATGGCCTTAGATAGGTATTCCCTTGCCTTTTCCGGTTCGCCTTTCTGTTTGAGGGTCTTTCCGTAGCTGGCGTAGGAGCGACCCAGTTCCAGCTTCATGCCAAGCCTTTCACATATCTCGATGCTCTTCTCGAAGTTGCTTTGGGCCTTATCGTATTCTGGAGGGCTCTTAAGGGAGTAGGCTTCTCCATAGAGGCGGTAGACAATGCCCTTCCAGGCTGGCGGTGCCAATTCAAAACTTGTCGCAAGGCACTGGAACGCGTTTTCGAGGTCACCAAAGAGTAGATAACTATGAGCCTTAACCTTTTCAGCCATAGCGGCCACAGTTTTGTATGCCCCGGATTCACTGGACAATTTTTTAGCCTCTTCGCAATATTCAATACTTCTTTCGTATTCCCCCTTAGCCAGGTACACATAACCAAGGCCAAAGAAATTCATAATAATGCCCCCAATATCCCCAACCTCTTGCGCAACTTTAAGACCTCTTTCAGCCAGTTCCTTTGCCTTCTCGACATCTCCTTTTTCCGAACAAGCAATTGCATAATGAAGCAGAGCGTGAGTCATCAGAACAGGGTTGTGTGCCATTTCACAGTATTCCAAAGCCTTTCTACAATTATCCTCAGCCTCATCCAGATCACCTTTATTTGTATAACATGAGCCAAGCGTCATATAGTGGCTGGATGCTCGCCATTTCTCCTTTTCTCTCCTTTCCTCCACGATTTTTATCCCGTCTCTAAAGTGCTCAGCTGCCTTGTCGAAATTTCCAACCAACCAATTCAACTCTCCCAGCACATAATGGGCCCAGATGACGTTCTCCACGTCATCCAACTCTTCGCTTATTTCCAAGCCTCTCCGCAATTTTTCTAAGGCTCCATCCCATTTCAGATCTTGTGTCAACAAATAGCCAAGAATCACGTTAATTCTTCCTAGCGAATAGAGGTCGCCAATCTCGGAGGCAAGCTTCTCCAAGGGAGTAAGAATCCGCAAGACGTCCCTGTTGTGCCCCAGAATATCATGAACGGATGCCAGCATAAGCCCTACGTACACCTTTTGTCCCTTGTTGGCCTCGGTGTCCGGCAACTTGTCTAAGAAGGCTAAGGCTTTCTCATCCCAATCGATGGTTGTCTGGAAAGCGAGCTGTCTCCTCTGGGCTCCGGCGGCCATCAAAGCGTATTCCAAAGCCTTTTCGTAGTCCTCCACCGCTTCGTAGTGACGCACCAGTCGGGGCGCAGCCTCTGACAACCTTTCTTTGTACAGTTCCTCCAAGCACTCACCGATCTTTTTGTGAAGAATCCTCTTCCTAACTGGACCTAGATCATCGTAGAGGCGCTTTTGGAAGGTGCAGTGACTAAAGCGGTACAGATAAGCCTCCTTTCCATCAGTAACTTCAAACCCTCGCTCCTCAACCAGCCGATGTCTCTTACCCAAATCATCCTCTAAAATATCAACCAGATCTCTTTCATTGATGCTCTCTATCCGGGATATGACTTGGGCGGTAAAGTTCTCCCCCTCTACCGCAGCGCACGTCAAGATACCTCTCTCTCTGTCATTCAGTCGCCTTACCCGTTCTTCTACGATGGAATCCACTTTAGCCGGAAGGGCCTGGACGTCTATTTCCTCAGTTTGGTGCCATGTTCCCTCCTCATCCCTTCTAATCAACCCCTTCTCTTTGAGATCCATCAACAACTCCACGATGAATAGCGCTAGGCCCTCGGTTTGGCGGGTTATCAGTTTTATGAAGCCCTCATTAAAGGTGTTGGGAGAATACTTTTCGTTCACATAGTCTCTAACAAAGTCTTCAGCTTCCGTCCTCTCTTCCTTTTTCTCCAAAGAAAGATCTAGATTTACATGGATTTCTCCCCAAGTCCTCCCCAACTCATGAAGTATGGGCTCTAAGGGATGCCTTTCCCCCTTTCTTCCCATGGCTATGTCGCTGGGGCGATAAATCCCAAGTATGAGTATCCTGTTCCCAGCCACTTTCCTTCCCAGATGAAACAGCAATTCCAAGGAGGAGAGGTCAACCCATTGAAGGTCATCTATAACCAGCGCCAGAGGGTTCTTTTCAGCGAGCTTAAACAAAACCTGAGCATACTCATTGTACAAGCTAGCCTGAGTCAACTGGGGAGGACGATACTCAGCTCCTTTCCTCTTCTCAATAAGCTTCTCAAGATTCTTAGCCCAACCAACCTTCTTGGCAACGTAAATCCCAGCCTTAGTCATCAACTGACTGCCAGGAACAAAGATATCTACTAGATTGGGACCAAACCAAACCACAGCCTCCCCAGTATTGCTAAATAGCTTTTTTAGTCTGTTGGCGTTCTCAGGCGAAATAGCCTGGCCAGACAACTCCCTTTCAACATCACCTGTCAAAAGACGCAAAATCTCCTTGAAGGGAAGATACGCCTCTCCCTCACCCGTCTGAGAATTACACCTACCTACCGCAACAACTAAGTCAGCATACTTGCCCTGCGATTGCGCAAAAAACTCCTTAAACAACTCAGTTTTCCCTGACCCAGCCTCGCCCGTGATGAAGCAGACACTACCTTTACCCGCCAAGGCATCCTCAAGAAATCGGTCTAACCTTGAAAGCTGCCTCTCACGACCGACAAAAACCCTTTGCTCCAACATCTTTTCCCCATAAAACAACTAGATATGTAGCTAATAAGTTATACTTAAGCCCGCGCACACTAATCGTACGCGCGAAAGTACGATCGGTATACAAACTTCACTGTTTACGAAATATTCTTTTATCCTTCACTCTTACCAAATATTTCGTCATGCTTGCCTTCGTCGACCTCTCTTTGCACTTCGCGAGGATCTCTGCCTTCAACAGTAACTCCCATGCTAACACAGCTTCCCAAAACTTCCTTGGCTGCTCCCTTCAGGTTTTTTGCAAGAAGCTCTTGCCGCTTAACCCTGGCTATGCGTAGGATTTGTTCGAAGGTTAGATTTCCAACTTTTTGCGTGCTCGGTGTCCCAGAGCCTTTCTCGATTTTTAATTCACTGACGATTAAGGCGGATGTTGTGGGTATTCCAACACTAACTTCAAACTCCTTGGTTTCAGGGTCGACCGCGACTTTCACCGGAACCCTCAGCCCAGAATAATCTTTTGTAAGCTCGTTTATCTTGTTCACAATAGCTAACACGTTCACGCCTAATGGACCAAGAGCTGGACCCAACGGCGGCCCAGCCGTTGCTTGTCCCCCGCTTATGAGTAGTTCTACGACTTTTTTCTCGACCATTTAAACTTCACCGCTTTCCGCTTTTGCTTTTTGCACAAGTTTAACATAGTCGGAGTGAACGGTTATGGGAAGAGTGAAAGTTGCTTCTAACAACTCAAGGGTGACCTCAGCCTTGGACTTGTCAATACGGGTTATTTTAGCGCGCATACCCTTGAACGGGCCACCCGTCACTTCTACTATATCGTTTTCACTCAACTCCTCAATTACTGGTTTTCTGACTACGTACCTTTCAATTTCTGAAAAACTTATGATGCCTGGAACTCTTGACCGTACATGCCTTATGCCCGCTATAGCTTCTTCCACGAAATGCGGACCCTCAGCTTCCATAAAGACATATCCTCTCAGAGTTTCAGGCACAAGAATGACCTTTATCGGTATGTTATTCATTTCGATTTTCGCCGCAACAAGTTTGGCTACATTTCTTTCTTGTCCGGTGGTTGTTTTCACGGCAAAAATCTTTGTTGAATGTCCTTCGTCTTTCTCCATAAAGTTTCTTCCTTCTAAGTTGCGGCAGCTCCGCCTGGCTGCAGAACTGAAGATAATAGCTTAATGACGAACCCAACTAGTCCGACTGCGCCTATGCCAAGCAAGCATATTTTTATTGATAGCCAAAGCTCGCTTCTCCCTGGCTTTACCGCGAGTTTTAATGTTCTTGCACATTGAGATAGGAATGACCTTAAGCCCATGATTCATTGCACACCCAAACTTCAATAGATGTAAATGATACCGTAGCTATCGGCTCTGATAGATAAGCCTAACCATTCTATTAACTTTTTCTTTGTAAATGAAAGGTTGTTTCAAAAACTTTAGTGTTAAACTTTCTTGAATGAGACGCCTATTTTCTCAAGCATTCCAACCAATCTTGATTTCTGCTCGCCCTTTATTCCCTTCCAGTCCAAAACCGCAAACTCAACTCTTTCTAACGTCTTCTCAACACATTGCTTAAGAATTTCAGCCTCTACATATGGAATAGCATGTTTTGGAATTATGTGGCCAAACGCTATTTCATTTTCCAATGCTATATGAGTGAACTTCTTGTTGTAGTGGGGTCCGCCAATACCAAGCACCCCCTTAGCTCGGGATTTGCCAAATTTTGAGACAGCTTCCATGGTTGCTCGCGCAACCGCTTCAGCTGCTTTTAAATCCTCCCATTGTTTAGGCGAACTTCCCAGCTCAGCGAACATTGTGGGTACATTTAGGGATGGACCATGATGGGTGCATTCATACGAAACTTCGTACTCGAGCCTCATTTCCTCTTTTAATTGCATCATAGCCTTTAAAGCATCTCTCATGGCGTTTGCTGGTGAGACAGAAACTTTTTTCGGAAGCCCGCCCAATTCTGCTTCGCTTAAATTACCTGGAGTATGAACTGACAGCGTTGGAGTGGCACTGACGCTGCTATGCCTTGAAACGAAAACCACGAGTTCAAGATCAGCGAAGAAATCCGCCGGGCTTTGTGCGTACACCGGCTCCTCTCTTAAAGTTATGAGTTTAATGTTCTTTCCATTAACTTCGGCGATAAAAGTTTGTTTGCCTTGAAAATTTTCCGTTGTCTCTCTGAAACTATAGTGGTTCAGAATTTGTCTTGCAATGTTTAAACTTGCCACATCCTTGCTTGATGCCGCAATTAAAATCATTATTGTCACGTTTCCATGATGTAGGATGTGTTTTCACAATAAAATGTTTCCATAAAGCTTATAATTGTTAAAGTTGGTTGAAGCCTTAAAAGTTTACAGAAAGGTGAGAAAATGCATTTAATCAATTTCAAAAATTTGTCCGGTCGGCAACTTATGGAGATAATTGATAAGGCTATTGAAGTTAAGCGTAATCCTGACAAATATCAAAAAGCTTTAGATAGCAAATCCTTAGCCATGATTTTTCAGAAAACCTCAACAAGAACTAGAATTTCCTTTGAAGTCGCTATGACGCAGCTTGGTGGCCACGCCCTCTACATAGACTGGAGAACGACAAACTTCACCATAGCAGACATTTATGACGAGACACAGTATTTGTCGCGTAACGTTGACTGCATAATGGCGAGGTTGATGAGAAATGCTGATTTGCAGGTTATGGCGGAAGCGTCTCGCGTTCCGGTAATTAATGGATGTGACGAAAAATATCATCCGAGCCAAGCAATAACGGACTTGGTGACCATGAAAGAAAGAAAGGGTACGCTGAAAGTCGTAAAACTCGTCTATATAGGCATTCACAACAACGTTTGCAACTCGCTCATTGAAGGGTGCACAAAAACGGGTGTCAAAATAACCACGGTAACGCCCATATTCAACGAGTCTTCCAGAGACGATGAACTTCTGGAAAACGCTAGAAAAACAGGATTATACGAAACCACACTAGATGCTAAGGAAGCAGTCAAAGACGCGGATTTCGTTTATACAGACACATGGATTGACATGGAATTCTTCCTAGACCCAAAATATGCTGCAGAGAAGGAGAAACGCCTTAAACTTATGATGCCCTACCAGATAAACAAGGAACTATTGAAGGAAAGCAGCGCCTGCATAATGCATGACATGCCCATTCACAGAGAATATGAAATAAGCTCGGACATTATCGAAAGCCCAAAATCAATAATATATGAGCAAAGCGAGAACAAACTTTACTCAGCAAAAGCGATACTGCTAAAACTACTCAAACAATACTAAAATACAATTCACAGAACGACTTTTCCGTTGAAAGGTAACTGAAAATGTCAAACCAAAACATATGGAATTTGGTTGCCCCTTGTGGACTTTATTGTGGAGAATGCACAGCTTTTCTTAATAGTGAATGCAGAGGGTGTAGATCTAATGAGGGCTTAAGCAAAGAGTACAGAAAATATTGTAAAATCTATCAATGTTCAAGTGGGAAAAACTTAAAAATCTGTTTGGAATGCAGGGAATTTCCGTGCGAAATTTTTGATTTCTTTAAGGCTGAAAGATTAGAGGATAGTTCTTGGTTTTTGGATGTGTGGGCCAACATGAGGCAAATTGAGGAGATGGGGCTAAGGAAATTCTTGAAGAAGAAAACAAACTGGTTGAGAAGAAGGAAAAAGTGTGCTGAGAAGAGAGGGATTAAATATTGTGATGAGTGTGAGCGTTGGCCGTGCGAATTTTTGAGAAGACCAGTTCTTGTTCCAGCTGATTTGAATAAGTTTAGAGGGTTTATGGAGAAAAAGTAAAAAGAGGGACTGATGCAACTTCTGCGGAATTTTGTGTAGGTCTATTTCAGAATCATCTGCACAAATTTTTCGGGGTTAAATTCTTCTAGGTCTTCATACCTCTGTCCTGTTCCAATGAAAAGAATGGGTTTTTGAGTGACATACGTGACGCTTAGGGCTGAGCCGCCTTTGACGTCCGCATCCACCTTGGTCAGTATTGTTGCGTCTATTCCCACGCTTTTGTGAAACTCCTCTGCCTGCATGACAGCGTCGTTTCCCGTAAGCGAGTCCACAGTTAAGATGGTCAAGTCCGGATTTACGACACGCTTGATTTTTGCAAGCTCATTCATCAAGTTTCTGTTTGTCTGCATCCTTCCGGCGGTGTCAATCAAAACAACGCTTATTCCATGGGCTTTTGCATGGCTTATTGTGTCGTAGGCAACAGCCGCTGGGTCTGCACCATACTTATGCTTTATCATGCGGATCCCTAAACGTTTGGCATGTTCCTCCAGCTGTTCAATAGAGCCCGCTCGGTATGTGTCGCTGCAAGCAAGGACGGCGGAATAACCATTCCTGTTTAGGAAGCGGGCGACTTTAGCTATAGTCGTAGTTTTTCCAGTGCCGTTTATCCCAACAAAAACTATGACGAAGGGCTCACCCCTCTTGCGTTTCTCTTCAACAGCCTCTAACAAATCTATTTCGTTGTTTTTGAGCATAATCTCCAAGAGCACTTCTCGCAGGTTTTTCTCCACAATCTTTCCACGGTCTTCGAGCCGTTTAACCTGAACTCCATCCAAGCGTTTTTCCATTTCGTCACATATTTTTTCCGCTACAGGAAAAGCAACATCATTCTCTACAAGGTTTATTTTGAACTCTGAAAGTATGGGACGTAGGTTTTCAGCCTTAAGCTCGGTTATGGTGACCTTGTTTACAAGTCCTTTTAGTCCGGATTTCAGCCTCTCAAACATTTTCTGGAGCTTTCTCCTCTCTCAGTTCTGCCGCCAACTCTTCAAATTTTTCTCTGTCTTCGCTGATTCTTTCTACTACTTGGGCGAGTTGTTGCTGGAGTGAAATCCTTGTTTTCTCCACGCTTTCTAGACGTTTTTTGATGATTTCCTTTGCCTCCTGCAGTGTCTTTTCCACTGAAACTCCAGCGCCCATTCCGACGATTACTTTGTCTGGGTTTTCAAGTCTTGCTTTGATGTAGGAGCTGCCGCCTATTGGAACGAGAAGTTCTGAATTTTCTTTTTCTTTCTCTATGCCTTCCAGCGCCATATTTGCCACGGTAAGGTCTGTCATCATAGCGTTTACAATGTTAATTCTGGACTGTATGGCTTCTGCGGTTTGCTCAAGAAAGCGTAATTCGACGCTTAGTCTGCGGAGCTCTTCTTCACTTTTACTCGACAACTTTTTCTTCTCCAGCAACAAGTTTTTTCAGCAAGGGATTTTCTATCTCCTGGAGTGGGACCTCCTCAACGCCTGTTATCTTTATGTGAAAACGTTTTACACGGTGCTTGCTTCCAAGTTCGGCGTAAACTTTTTCCACCGCGTGTTCGGGTTTTATGGCCACGACTTCCTTTCTGAAAGAGGTTTTCAAGTTCGGCTTCCGAATTTCACCCATAACTCTGAAAACTTTCACTTCACTCATCTTCCTTTACAACATCCAGAGCATTCCCGATTATAAACATCTCGGGTCCTGTTGTTAAAGAACCCGCTATAGCCGCGTGACGGTTGCCGATTAAACCAGTACCGACATAGGGTATTCCGCAGTTGATGGTGCCCAAGTCAACCGGAACCTTCAACACGTCTTCCAAAATTTTTCGCTCCGAATCCTTCAACAAGGGATGCGTTAAAACTCCTTTGTTTGTTGCGACAGCCAGCGACCCAACATATGGTAAGCCCGCGATTTCGCAGGGCACTGCCTCAACGCACAGAGTTTCAGAGATTTCTTTTATTACAGAAGCCTTTAAACGAGGGTCAACAACCGCGCCGTAATCGTTTGCCAAAATCATGTTTCCGTACGCGGTTCTCTTGGTTTCCATTACCGTTATGTTTTCTTTAAAAACGGATTTTATGGTTTCGCGCTCTTCTTCTAGAACAAGATGGGGAAGCAAAATCCCGTTTGAGTTTGCACTTGCAAGTGCGCCAACTAGGACTGAACCGCCGATTGATGTTTGTATTAGCTTAACCTTAAGCCATTCTCCGAGTCTCTCAGCCTTTTTGAGCGGAACCAACTTTGGAACTATGACCATGTTATCTGTGGCAAGCGAGTATACGCCTATGCTTGCGCTTCCAACAAGGCTGGACAGGTAAATGGCCAAGATCAGTCTCCTTCAGCCAAATAAACAGTGACATTGCCCTCTCTATCTTTTGCAGCCCTTATTCTGATTTTTCGTGGAGGCTTCTCTATACTCCTTCTCCAAACCTTCTCATTAACTTCGGTGCTGATAACTAGTCTTTTAGGCTCTTTTTCCTCCTCCCCTTCCATACGTGCCTCTAGCTTCATATGCCTCGTTACAAAATTCCTGATTATCCGAACCGCCCTCGGCGCCCTTTTGTTTGGCGGTGCAATCCACGCTTTACTAAGTGGAATGGTATAAATTCTCTCTTCAACTATTTCTTCTTCTGGCTTTTCTTCCCGTGGCGGAGGTTTAGCCTCCTCTTCGGTTGGCGTGGGCATCTCTTCTTCGGCTTCAACGGCTTTCTCCAGTGTTTCCTCTTCTTCTTCCTTGGTTTCTTCGGCTTCCGCTTCTTTGGCAGTTTCAGCTAGCTCTGTTTCCGCTTGCTCAGTTTTCTGTTCCTCTTCCTCCTTCTCTTCTCCCATTGGACGTTTCCTCCTAAGCCCTTATTTTTCTGGTTCTCCAATGTCTTCTTTTTGGGTGTGTTCTGAGTTTTCCAGCTGTCTTTGCTATAACCCATGCTGGAACAGCCCTTTTTTGTTTTCCTGCTTTTGCTAGCCTCTGTTTTTTGGCTGTGGGCTTGTTTCGAGCCATGCCCTATATCCTTCTTACCTTTGTTTCACGCTTTTGGGCTTGAAGCTGAACGAGTATCTGCTTTAGTTGCGCGTCTGTTAAGGGTATTGGCAGTTTCCCTTGCTGTGCCAGTTGGATTAGCTGCAACTCCAGCTGGTCTGTGAATTCAGGTCTAACCATTTTTAGGTTTGTCAGCCTTTGTCTGGCTTCCGGAGTTAATATCTTCCTCAGCAAGGCTTGTTTCTGAATTTCTAGTTGCTGTTGTGTTTGCGCCTGTCTCTGCTCTTCGGCCATTTTCTGCTGCCACTCTAAAAGTTTTCTCCTGCGGATTTCTTCTAGTTCGTCCTCTGACATCTCATTCACCCTTCTGATGTTTCTCTAATCCGGGGACGGCTCTCACCGATTTCTTTTGGAGTTCTTCAGCCAATTCCTGTAGAAGTTTTCTCCCTTCCCGTGTTACTCTTCTGCCACGGGGTTTGAATGTTTCAATCAATCCCGCGGCTTCCAGCTGTTGTAAGGCCTTCCTTATTATTGCTCCGCCCGCCTTGACTGCGTGTTCTGGCGTGACTCCGTAGTCTTTCCTCCCTCCATACTCGGCTCTCATTTTTTCCACGCCTATTGGACCGTGAACATAGATTTTTCGTAATAGCGAGGCGCATCTGATATACCACCAATCTGGGTTTTGCAGCTGCCTCTGGATGTGTGCACCTGTTTTTACAATGCTTGCCCATTGGGGTGGGCTTACCTCATCCACATTTTCTTTCAGATACTTGGCTAGTTTTTCGATGAACTTGGACGCTGGAACATCGTAGGGTGTTGTCAATATTCCTTATCCTCTCGACTTTTCCCTCAGTAAATCATGATGCCTAATATAAAGGCTTTCACCTTTTACGTCGTTTATAAAGCACGAAAGTGTGACCCCTAACCTCCACTAATGATGCTTCTGTTTGTTCAGCGATTCTTGAGGCGATTTGTTCGGCTTCGTCTCCTTCAAGAGCGCTTTCCAAAATTTTAATCTTAATCGTTTTCCTTTTCTCTAATTGTTTCTCAATTTCTTTCAACAACTCTTCTGAAACTCCGCCTTTGCCTATCCATATTGTGGGCTTTTCCCCGCTTAATCTGTGTTTGATGCGACGTTTCATTCCACCTGATAATTCATTCATGCTTCGCTTTCCCCTTCTTCCTTTTCAGCGGTATCCGCATTTGTTTACCACACTTTAGACATGTAATTGCCACGTGAGGTTCTCTCCGCTGTTTCATCCGCACACGACAATTCACACCGGGTAAGATAAAACTTTTACAATGCCTGCAGACTTGACGCCTATATTCTTTTGGCAAACGAATCTTAGCCGCCATGGCAATTTTTCTGGCTAAATCCACATAACGCTGCGCTAAAGAAGGGTCTTCCTGAAAAGTTTCCCTTGCAAGACGGAAGAGCGTTTGAATACGTTGCGTAGCTATGCGCTTGATAGCGGCATCCATTCTTCAGCTTTACTCCGGTTCAGCGGACTATACCAGCCTTGACGAAATTTGGAGAGGTGCGGGGGGTGGGATTTGAACCCACGGAGGCCTACGCCAGAGGATCTTAAGTCCTCCCCCTTGTCTTAGGCTTCTGACCGTCTACTTAGACCTGGCTCGGGTACCCCCGCAACAGCTATTGTTTGAGATATTATCGCACAGTTTAAGTTTTTTGCGGAGAGAAAACGCGTTAAGGTTTAAAATCTGCGTTTTAACTATTATTCTTGTTGGGCGGGATATCAGGGCGGGTAGAGAGAGTCCAACTGGGCTCTTTACCGAAGCCTAGTACGGATAGGGCGCAAGCCTCCTAAGCTTGTGGTCGTGGGTTCAAATCCCACCCCGCCCGCATCAATTCTTAGAAAGAAAATAATGTAAAAGCAAAATCATCAAAATGAAACTTGTAACTGTTGCAAGTTGATTTGCAAATTGAAATGTTGTAATCATCGAAATGGGGAGAGAAACATTGAAGATGTTTGTTATGGCGTGAAATCCAAATATGCTCCATATATTTTCCTTGCTCTTGAAGAAGAGATAACCGACAAATATGCCGAAAAACAAAACATAGATGAATTGTGTTTGAAGAAATCTCTCGACCCAATTTAGCTCGAAAATGTGGATGTGTTGCAGAGAAAAGAACAATGTGGTAACAGAGATGCCCACAACGTAACCATATCTGGACGAAATCCTTGATTGAACGTATCTTCTGTAAGCAACTTCTTCTGCAAAAGCTCCAAAAACAGAGAAAACAAGATAAAGAATGAACCCCAGCAAAACAGAATAAACAGCATAATTCTCATACCCTTTCAAACTCGGAAAAGCCACAAACTCTATTTTACTGCCAATTGCAAAACTAACCAGAAACCATAAGCCTTGAAACAAGAAAGCAAGCATTACACCGATAAGAGCCATAGGATAACTGCGTATCCTAAAGGCATTTGAGAGAGTCGTTTTCGAATCTATTCTCAGTAAGAGCAAAGCAAAAATTAAGACAATAAGATAAGATAAAATCAACATCATGAATAACGGTTCTACCGAAGTGAATAACCACCACATTGGATATCGAACCAAATAGATTAAGTAAGTAACAATGAGTAGAAGTGAAGGACCTAGGAAAGTTTTTAAGCCACTCTCAGATGTCAAGTGACCCTCACCATGCTTTGAGCAAAAATTCATTGTGTTCTTACTATTAAAAACATATCAAGCTCATAGAAGAAAGCTCTATCAGTCTTTAAATTCTTAGTCTAATCATCTGTACTTGCAAAAGCAAGGAGAGCAACCCCTGGGCAACTCACGAATGTAGAAACCCATCGGATTCATCAAAAGTTTAGCCAGCAAAGAAACCTTGGTCTTCGAACCGAACAACCCATCTATTTTGAATGTCATATTGTCTCTTTAAGATGCCAAAGAATGTAAATCCATCCTTAAACAACCAAAGACTTCTTTGACCCAGTTCCAATGGTAAACCTTCCGACCACAGATTGCGCAGGTACGACACATGATTTTTGTTACAATTGTTACAAATGAATTGCCGAACCCACGAAGATGTCTAAGTAAAGTAATCAAAATAGCACACACCAAAGACAAACCAAATGAAGGCTTAACTCACCACCAACACCTAAATAGAACATTTTTCCATTGATGGCAGTTGGTTCGTCGTCTTTGGTTTTGACTGGTTACGTTTAGAATAGTTTGTTCTTGATGTTCTTGTTGCCTCAAAGACCGAGCAGACAATGACAAATGAATTAAGCCTGGCGCACGTTTTGAGCTATCAGAACATCATTATCGCTCATAAATAAGTTTAATACTGTGTTATGCATGATGTGGAGTATGCAAACAAATGGATTTGCATTAAACAATGCAAGGAGTTGAGATGGCGAATGTCGAGAAGAGAGATGTATAAAGCAGTTTGTGCTGAATGTGGAAAAGAATGTGAAGTCCCGTTCAAACCTGATGGAAGCAGACCAGTATATTGCCAAGAATGTTATTCCAAGCGAAGACCGGCGAGAAGATTCTAATCTCGCAAGCAAGCATTCACTTATTATTCACAATCTTTCATTTCCCCATTTTCAGTACTTTCCCCTACCATTAACAATAATAGGCAGAAACACACTTCTATCTATTCATTAGAGCGTGAGAGTAAGGAAAGGTAATGCCTACTGATCCAGTTTGCGGTACGATTCTTGATGAGAAGACATCTAGATTTAAGATCACTTATGATGGAGAAACGTATTATTTCTGCAGCTTAACTTGCAAGAAGAAGTTCAAGAGACATCCAATGAAATTCGTAAAATAGCATTGTGATCAACGCTCGCGAAGGAGTATGATAACAATTCGAAACAAGGTTTCACATGGCGAGTATCTCGCCTTCCTTTCAGTAAAGTATGAGGTTGATCCCGACAAGTTATTCTACGGGCTGATCTCAGCAGAGAAAGAGCAAAAATCAACATGCGGCAATCTTTCGATTGAATGCCGCGGCAATCAAGAAAGCAAGAGCATCTTCTTACTAACGAATGGTCCAAAGGTTGTTGCACAATTCTCAATACCTAAAGAGTTTTTTCTGGAAAAAACAAATCCGATCAAGAACCTCAGAAAGACCGTAATGCTCCGCAGACATCTGGTCAAGGAAAACAGCGGGTCACGGTCTTTTCACATCAAAGATTTGCAAATTGGAATGAAACAGATTAACCTGAGAGCCAAGGTTCTGGAGATTGCAAAGCCTACACTTGTGTTTACAAGATTTGGAAACTATGCCAGTGTGGCCAACGCTTTGATAGCAGATGAGACTGGAACTATCAAGCTATGCTTGTGGAACGAGCAGATAGACACCATATCTGTAGGAAACATGATATGGATTGAAAGCGCGAACGTGTCTACGTTCAGAGGCGAAAAGCAGCTGAGAGTTGGAAAAAAGGGGAAGCTCATTAACATGGAAGCCTTGAATCACGTGTGCCCCCAGGCTCTTGACCTCTGATAAATACGACTAAACAAGCGGACGCTTATACTCCAGTTCTTCTATTGATGTTTTCGTCAATGCTCTTATGTTGCCAAATTCAGCCAGCTCTCCATAGCTCACAAGCGTTATAGCTGTTCCATCGCGCCCCATACGAGCGGTTCGTCCGATCCTGTGGAAGTAGACCAATGCATCTAACGGAACATCATAGTTTATTACGTGGGTTACCCCTTCAATGTCTAAGCCCCTTGCGGCAATATCCGTTGCAACAAGCAGCTTGAATCTTCCACTCCTGAAGGAGTTGACAACGAAGTCCCTTTGCGCTTGAGTAAAACCTGCATGCAGGGGTTTCGCGTCGTATCCGCGCCACCTTAACCCGTTTGCGAGTTTGTCTGTATCTTCGCGCGTTCTGCAAAATATTATAGCTTTATGTATTTGTTTTTCGCTCAATATGTCGCATAGAATTTTAAACTTGTTTGCAGGGTTTATCACCATGTAATACTGTTTCATCTGTGTGAGAGCTATTTCGTCTTTGCTTACGAGTATTTTCTCCGGGTTTTGCATATATCTGTTGCACAAGTCCATCACTGTCCGGTCTATTGTTGCCGAGAACAGGCTTGTTTGCCTGTTTGCGGGCACCTTTGAGAGGATATATTCCACGTCCTCCACGAAGCCCATGTCAAGCATTCTGTCAGCCTCGTCGACGACAACAATTCTCACCGACGCAAGGTCTAACGTTCGGCGCTTCAAATGGTCTATTATACGGCCCGGCGTGCCCACAACTATTTGGACACCGTTTCCCAGGGCATATATCTGTTTCTGGATAGGTTCTCCGCCGTAAACTGGCAGAACATTGAATGGCATATACTTGCTGAATTGGCTTATGTGCTGTGCAACCTGTACCGCGAGTTCCCGCGTCGGCTCCAAGATTAATCCTTGAACATTTTTGATTTTAGGGTTTAAGCGTTCAATCATAGGGATTCCGAAGGCAGCAGTCTTGCCTGTTCCGGTCTGGGCCTGCCCGATAACATCGTTGCCCCTAAGCAATGGCATTATTGCCTGAGCCTGGATCGGAAAAAGACTGCTAAAGCCAAGCTCTTCGATGCCTTTCATAACTTCCTCACTTAGAGGAAGATCTTCAAAGTATTGTATTTGCATGTGTTTCTTTCCTCCTGCCACAAAACTTCTGCGTGGATCCTCAAAAGATTCTCAGATTCAGCATCAATTAATGTGACAAACTCACTAAACAATAGTTCTCACATAAAAGGTTTATTGCGTCTCAGTGATTTTATCTACACCAAAATAGAAAAAAGAGGGGATTTTGCGGGAGATTTCGCCATCGATTGCGGAGTATAAATCCCACCCCGCCCGCTACAAAGAAACTACAGGTTTTTGTTCATAAGAAAACCAACATTTGAAGTCCAATATTCGCGGGGCATCAGAAATTCAACTTATATATAAGGGGGGCTAGGTCTCGCAGAGAGTAAGAGTCAAAAACATTCTGGTGCGGTCGCCGGGATTCGAACCCGGGTCGTCGGCGTGGGAGGCCGATGTCCTAGCCAGGCTAGACTACGACCGCGTTAAGCACTAAATCTAGCAAAAGAGATAACTAACTTAAACTTTTATCCATTAATCTATCTTATAAAGAGGGAAGTAAAGAAATGAAAATAGCTAAGCCAGACACTTATTTTTGGCAGGGAAATGAAGCGTGCGCAGAGGCGGCCATAATTGCCGGTTGCCGCTTTTTCGCTGGATATCCAATAACACCAGCAAGCGAAATAGCTGAACACCTAGCGAAACGGTTGCCACATGTTGGTGGGATTGCCATCCAAATGGAGGATGAAATGGCTTCATTAGGCGCCGTTATAGGGGCAAGCTGGACTGGAAACAAAGCCATGACAGCCACCTCTGGGCCGGGATTCAGCCTAATGCAAGAGTTTATAGGCTACGCGTTTATGACAGAAACTCCATGCGTAATAGTTAATGTGCAAAGGGTAGGCCCAAGCACCGGACAAGCCACCAAATGTGGACAAGGCGACGTCATGCAAGCCCGCTGGGGCACCCACGGAGACTATTCAGCCATCGTGCTTTCGCCTAATTCCATCCAAGAAATGTTCACTTTAACAATTAAAGCATTTAACCTAGCTGAAAAATACCGGATGCCCGTTATACTCCTCTCAGATGAAATTGTAGCGCACATGAGGGAAAAAATCACAATACCATTAAAGAAGAGCATAGAAATAATCAACCGAAAAAGTCCGAGGCCCGGACAAAAAGCCTTCTTCGGCTCAGAAGAGGTTCCGCCAATGCCAGCAGTCGGTGAGGGATTCAACGTAGTTGTAACGGGATCAACCCATGACGAATACGGCATTAGATCCACAGCCAACCCAGTAGTTCACAGGCGACTTGTAGAAAGACTCAACAATAAGATACAGAACCATGCGGACGAAATTGCGGATTTCGATAGCTACAATGTTGATGAATGCCAGATAGGCATAGTCTCATACGGCTGTACATCACGCGCAATCTACGAGGCTGTTGAAAAAGCAGAGAAAAAGGGAATAGGGACCGGTTACATAAGGCTGAAAACCCTATGGCCATTTCCTGAAAAAACCATTAGAAAATTAGCGGAATCAGCTGACAAGATAATCGTCCCAGAAATGAATTTAAGGCAAATATTTTACGAAGTGGAAAGAGCTGCAAACGGTTTAGCACAAACCATCTCACTAAATAAAATCGGCGGCGGAGAGCTGATCACCCCAGAAGAATTGCTGGCTAAAATTCGAGAGGTGGGCAAAGAAAAATGACCGAAAACTTCTCAATTCGAAAATACCTAAGAGATTTAAAGATGCCATTCTGTCCTGGTTGTGGCATATTCACAGTCATTAGCACTTTCTTGAAGACTGCCCATGAATTAGGACATGAAGACTTAAGCAAGTTCGTTTTCTGCAGCGGAATCGGCTGTTCCGCATGGATTCCATCACCACATTTTATAGCAGACTCAATTCACACACCTCATGGAAGAAGCATACCAGTTGCAACCGGCATAAAACTCCTCCGCCCAGAATTAGGCGTTGTCGTTTTCGGCGGAGATGGAGACATAGTTGGCATAGGCTTAAGCCACTTCATACATGCAGCAAGAAGAAACTTAGACATTCTTGTTATAATGGTTAACAATATGATTTACGGAATGACAGGCGGACAGGTTGCGCCTACAACCCCATTTAAAGCGAAGACGACGACAACGCCCTACGGAAACTTCGAATACCCACTAGACGCTGCGCGATTAGCTGTTGCATCAGGAGCATGCTACGTTTCACGTTGGACAACAGCCCACTCAGACGAGCTCAAAGATTCCATAAAGAGAGCATTAAAAATGCAGGGGTTCAGATTCATAGAAGTCATAAGCCAATGTCCAACAGCCTTCGGAAGAAGAGTAGGGTTTAAAGACGCCGGAGAAATGTTAAAATGGTTCAAAGAAAACGCCATCTCAATTAAGCAAGCGGAGGGCTTAAGCGAAGAAGATTTTGCCAGAAAAATCGTTGTAGGCGAATTCATCCAGAGACGGCGACCCACGCTAATCGAAACCATGCACAAGACAATTGAGGAGGCACAAAAAGAAGTTGAAAAAAATTGAAGTGGGAATAAGCGGACTTGGCGGGCAAGGCGTAGTCCTAGCAGGACAAATATTAGGCAAAGCAACCGTCTATGACGGGAAAAACGCTGTCCAAACACAAAGCTATGGAGCAGAAGCGAGAGGAAGCACGGCCAAAAGCGAAGTAATAATATCAGAGGATAAGATCGGTTTTCCAGCTGTCAGAAAATGCGATGTATTGATCGCGATGAATCAAGAAGCTCTTGACAAGTACTTGAAAGATTTAAGGAAGAACGGTGTGTTAATAGTTGATAGCATCTATGTAAAGAAAATTCCGGAAATCAAAGCAAAAATTTTCAAAATTCCAGCCACAGAATACGCAGAAAAAACATTTGGAGCAAGAATCTACGCAAACATGCTCATGCTTGGAGCTTTAACAAAAATAACAAAAATTGTGAGTGAAAAAGCCATAGAGAAAGCCATAGAAGATACCGTACCAAAAAAGGTCGCGAATATAAATAAACAAGCATATAGAAAAGGGAGAAAGTTAACCAAATAAAACATGAGCAAAGGCAAAAATGGGCTGCGAAATTTAGCACCTATTTTTCGTCTTCGACTATTTTCGTTTTTGTTGTTATGCTTGCATGCGCATGTTTTGATAAGTAGATAGTGGTTATTATGAAGATTGCTGTTGTAGCCGCAAAGATATACATTAGGCTTCTGATATTCTGCATTTGTTCAGAATAATCAAATAAATGCTTCTGATAAGACGCGTTTACCGCGTCAAAACTTTCTAGAAGCCTACTATAATTATAAAAAAGAATGCTGTAGTTGTCTAAAAGACCGTAATACGTCTCGTTCAAGTCATATATGTCTATTTGCGACTTGGTGTAATTGGCTAGAAGACTATAATACGTGTTGTTCAAGTTGTATAGAGCTGTTTGCGACTCGAAGTATCGAGCAAGTAGTTCATAATAAAGATGCAATGTTTTAGAAGAAATTATTCTTATGGTGTTATTTTTATTGAAGTAGGTGAAATATAGACAAACGCTTGTTTTGTCTGAAATATTAAGCAAAGTCGGATTGACCTCCATATTATCAACCAGCACAACATATGGATACTTCATCAACTCCATAGGAATAACAACCCTGCTGAAACCCACGGAGCCATCCTCACCGCCAGCATTAAAACACATTATTTTGTTTCCCGTTTCCTTCCCAATTTCAAATTTGAAATCAGAGATTGTGGAATTAGAAATAACAGTAACATGATATGTTTCTCTCTCCCAAGCGACATCAAAATCAGAAAAAATTCCCATTAGAGGACTGCTGTCTTGGTTAGTCTTACTTATATCGTAGGGAACGTCTCCTATTCCATCCCCATTCAGGTCTTGCCCCGTATAGTCACTCCAGTAGTTCCCTTCATCACCATAATCCCAAACATTCGTTAAATCACCCCACACTTGATCTGTATTGTCAAAGTTGTTATGGTAAATAGTATTATTACTACCAAAAAAATAAAGGCTAATTCCGTAATAGTTGCTTGAGATGGCGTTGCCACAAATTACATTGTTGCTAGAATAGTAAAGGCTAATCCCATTCAAGTTGTTGTGCAAGATGAAATTACCCGAAACGACATTGTTGCTAGAAGAATCAAGATAAATTCCGTCGTAATTGTTGGAGTATATGGTGTTACGAGAAACCACATTGTTCTTAGAAGAATCAAGATAAATTCCGTAGTTGTTGGTTGAGATGGTGTTGCGACAAATTACATTTTTACTAGAATAGTAAAGGCTAATCGCTTCGTAACTGTCTATTATTTTGTTACTGCCTATATCGTTGCCCATGGAATGTTCTATTAATATTCCACTCCTTGGGGGGTACATGCCGCTTTTCCTTATAGTGAAGCCTGTTACGCTTACATTATTAGCCCTTATAGAAATCACATTACCGAGTCTATTGCCATCAATAATTGTGAAGTCTCTGGCTTCTCCAACGAGTGTTACGCTCTTGTTGATGACAACATTTTCATAGTATGTTCCATTGTGTACAAATATGGTGTCTCCATCAGTTGCGTTGCCAATAGCCCACTGAATCTTTTCATAATCATCTGGAACATAAATTGCATTTGGACTTGCCTTCACAGATATTTTGTAATCCTTCAGACATGACATGGATGACAAACATAAGATTATGAATAAAGCCATATCAGCTTTTTTCAATATAACACCCATTTCTTTTGTTAACAGATAGAACTATTAAACGTTAAGGTGAAATTTAGAACAATTACTCTCAGGAGAGCATTCTCCCCAGCATGATAGAACATGCAACTGCAATTGAAAAGGCTGGAATGAAAATGATTGGGCTGATAATCGACTGCATGAGGTCCCATATAATGGTCGTGTATGATGCGACTATTATGAGTATTAGTAAGTAGGTCCTTGTTTTAATATGGCTTAGTTTGGCTGTAGATATAGATACTTTTTGATTTAATATGGATTGTATGAGATTTTGTGCCTGTTTCATTTGCTGGTCTGTCGCGAGAATGACCAGATTTTTGTCACTATCTCGGAATTTGAAACTTGAAAGCGTGTATCTCTGTAGCTCCCAGGGCTTTTTCTTTGGAAAAATTCTAACAACATTGCTTTTCTCCATTTTTTTTAAAATGGTTTGAATTTTACGAATAAACTGGATGTCATTTGTTTTTTCCTCTCCGTACAGTCTTTTTGTTATATCTTTGACGTCTGGACAATACAGTTCCAGTTGGAAAGATGCGATAGCCTTGGCAAGATCAAGTTGATATTCGCCTTCTCGCAAACGTATGGTGCCATTTTTATAGTCTGCGCTCAGAGCTTCTTGCAGAAATCGCATCTCGTTCCGCGTTAGCTTACGTTCAGACAATGCTGTCTCCTGTTCAATAGTTTCAGTTGAAATAACATAAAAACCTTCGCGTTAGAAAATGTTTGCTTCATTTGTTTTCAACAAAGTCTATGGAAAAAACCCCTAATTTTTTCAATGCTACTAATATCTAATTGTGCTTACCATGGCGAATTATACTAGAGAACTAAATTTAATCTCTTTGCCTTTACATAAGAAATATAGAAGCCGCATCGAAATCATAGCTTTAATACTAGAGGCTGCAAGGTATAATGGTGCAACTCGATATTCCCTTATGAAACACACGAGTATCAATTATTCACAGCTTGAAAAATACTTGGAGCCGCTTATTAAGATAGGTTTTGTTGAGGTGAATCTAAAAGACGGCCAAGTTTTATACAGGGCTGGCGAGATAGGGCTTGCTTTTCTAAGGCAGTACGAAGTTTTGCGAGACATTCTGTTGAGTGCGTGCTCTCAAAACAAACCATTTAACATCATTTATGAAAAATACAATGCATCCAGAGTACAACATGCTCCAACGCCTTTTGCAACCAGATTTGTGAAATGAGTCTAACAAATTGGTAGCATAGGCTTGACTAATGGAACAATCATAATTGGGCACGTTTAGAACCTAAGACAAAAATAATCCATCCTGAGAAGTATTCTCGATTTTAAGAATTAGCAGCATTTTGAGTCTTCTTTATGGCTTAGCAATGTAAGAAACAAAACCGTTATTTCTACGATGCTTGAAGAAATACATGTCTCTATATGGGTGAACAACTCCAAGGTACTAAAATTTAGGGGAATAGTGTTGCCTCGAAAATTTACGTATGCTCGTGCTGGCGTTGATAGAGAGTTGAGGATTAAATCTAAAAAGGCGCTACAGATTCTGGAGGAAACTTATAGGTTTAGTCGTTATGGCGGAGTTGTTAAGCTTCCTTATGGGAACATATTCCCTGTTGAGGAAAATCGTTACTTAGACTTGGTCATTGAAGGTGTAGGCACAAAGGTGCTTGTTGCACAATTAGCTGAAAAATATGACACAATAGGGATTGATGGCGTGGCGCTGGCCGTTAATGATGTTATAAGGTCTGGCGCCAAGCCTTTGGCCATTGCGGATAATATTCACGCACAAGTTTCAGACCCAGTATTGGTTAAGGAATGGATGAAGGGCATAGCGAAGGGGGCAGCTGAGGCTGAGTGTGTTGTGCCAAGTGGGGAGATAGGCGACGTGGCAGAAGTTATAAAGGGCTTAGTGGAAGGCAAAGGCTTTGACATGGTTGTTGCAACGATAGGTGAAGTTACCAGCGAAAAAATAATTTATGGAAGAGAAATAAAACCTGGCGATGTTGTAATAGGCATACGGAGCTCTGGAATCCACAGTAACGGCGTGTCTCTTGCAAGAAAAATACTCTTCAAACAGTGGGGTGGGAGATACGAGCCATATGACACCCCAGATGGCTTAGACAAGGAAGTTGTCTATGAAGTCTTGGAACCAATGACTATCTATGTCAAGCCGTTGCTTAGGGTTGCGGATGAGCTCAAGGTGAGAGCCGCTGTACACATTACCGGTGATGCATACTTAAAGTTTGACCGTTTGACAAATTTTTCCAAAGGCATAGGTTTTGAATTTGACAATTTTAATCCGCAGCCAATCTTTGAGCTAATTCAGAGAACTGCTTCGGAACTGGGTGGAGCAATAACGGACAAGGAGATGTTTAAGACGTTTAACATGGGATGGGGATTCGCAATAATAGTAGACAAAATGAATAGGGAAAAAGCCCTAGACCTTCTAGAAAAAACTCGGGTGCAGGCTGAACAAATAGGTCACGTATCGGATTCCAAAAGAATTAGAATTCTTTATAAAAACAGAGAAATAATTTTGAAATAATGGTTTGCCTTGTTGATGATGAAAGTGTTTAAATTCCCTAAAATTCAAACTTAACCCATGAGATATCGATTAAGAATTGAAGTCAGCTTGAAGCCGGGGCATAGCGACCCTGAAGGTGAAACCGCAGCACACTTACTGAAGGAACTTGGTTATAGAGTTGAAACTGTGAATGTTAGTAAGGTTTACGGCGTGGTTCTTGAGGCCGAATCAAGGAAAGAGGCTCAGATGAAGGCTGAGGAGGTGTGCAGGAGGCTTTTGGCGAACCCGACAAAGGATAATTATGCAATCGTTATTGAGGAGGAAAAATGACCGCAAGCCTTTACATCCACAGAAAAACCCCATTTCCAGTTTTGGAAATAAATATGCTTGAGGCTGCGGACCAGCAGCTTCTGGAGATAAGCAACGAGCTTGGAATAGGCTTAAATCTGCAAGAAATGAAGGCTGTTCAAGATTATTCTAGGAAAAAAGGGAGAAACCCGACGGATGTTGAGCTTCAAACCATTGGACAAACATGGTCTGAACACTGCTTTCACAAAACCTTCAAAGGCAAAATACTAATGAACGGAACGCAAATTGACAGCCTTTTCAAAACGTATATTGTAAAGGCTTTTGAAGAAATTAAGCCGCGTTGGTGTTTCTCAGTTTTTGAAGATAACGCGGGTATAATTCGTTTTGACAAAGACTATGGAATAGCGATCAAAGTTGAAACGCACAACCACCCATCGGCGATAGAGCCTTTTGGTGGTGCGGCTACGGGCGTTGGTGGAGTGATCCGCGACATTTTAGGCGTCTGGGCAGATCCCATCGCTTGTACGGATGTTTTGGGCTTTGGGCCATTAGATTTTGATTATGATAAGCTTCCGCTCGGTGTGAAGCATCCGAGATATGTTTACATGGGCGTTGTTGCCGGTATAGGAAGCTATGGCAATAATATGGGAATCCCAACAGTTAACGGAGCCATATACTTTGACGAGAGCTATGTTGGGAACGTCGTCGTTTACTGCGGATGTATTGGATTGCTTCCATTAAAAAAGTTTAGGAGAAACGCCAAGCCCAACCACGTTATCGTTCTGGCTGGAGGCAGAACGGGTCGCGACGGCATCCACGGTGTAACCTTCGCATCTGCTGAATTAACAGAGAAATCGGAAGAAGTCTCACGGCCCGCGGTTCAGATAGCAAATCCCATTGAGGAAGAAAAACTGAAAAGAGCAATAATCACCATTCGAGACCTTGATCTCGCATCTGCGATAACGGACCTAGGTGGTGGAGGCTTATCATCCGCCGTCGGCGAAACAGCAAAAAGGTTTGGCTGCGGCGCCGTTGTGGGGCTTGAAAAGGTTCCGCTGAAGTATCCGGGTTTAGCTCCGTGGGAAATTTATGTTTCTGAATCACAGGAAAGAATGCTTTTGGCTGTTCCTCATGAAAACCTTGAAAGGGTTTTGGAAATTTTTAGAAGCGAAGACGTTGAAGCCACTGCTCTAGGAAAGTACACTGCGGATAAGATACTGCGGATTTACTTTCATGGTGAAAAAGTTGCAGAGATGAATATTTCATTTCTTTTCGAACCGCCAAGAGCTGTGAAAATCGCGGAGTACAAGCCCGCACGTTTTGAGGAGCCTTCTTTTCCAGAACCAGAGAACCTAACCGAAACACTTCTGCAGCTTTTGTCCTCGCCTAATATTGCAAGCAAAGAAAGCGTGATACGCACATACGACCACGAGGTGAAAGGAAACACCGTGCTTAAGCCACTCCATGGCGAGCACAGTGGACCCAACGACGCGGCTGTGATAAAGCCTTTGGAAGATTCTTGGGAGGGCATAGCGATTTCATGCGGAATGAACCCTAATTATGGGAAGATAGATGCCTATTGGATGGCGGCTTCAGCGATAGACGAGGCGATGAGAAACAATGTGGCGGTGGGCGGCAGAAGAATAGCCTTGCTTGACAACTTCACGTGGGGCAACCCTGAAAAGCCGGAAAGGCTTGTGAGCCTCGTGAAGGCTTGTGAGGCATGTTACAATTTTGCAACGGCTTTCAAAACGCCATTTATCTCTGGAAAGGACAGCCTTTATAACGAGTCTCCGCTCGGACCGGTAACGCCGACTCTTTTAATCACGGCTTTGGGTATAGTTCCTGATGTCCGCTCGACGGTTTCAATGGATGTTAAAGAGCCAAATAACCTTGTTTACATTGTTGGGCAAACTTTTAATGAGTTAGGCGGTTCAGAATACTATAGACTCAAAGGTTTTATTGGAAAGAATGTGCCAAAGGTGCGGGCGACTCAAGCCCTAAACGTTTTTAGGGCTATTACTAGAGCCATTGATCTGGGACTTGTGAGGGCTTGCCACGACTTGTCTGAAGGCGGTTTGGCTGTTGCTACGGCGGAGATGGCTTTTGCAGGCGGGTATGGAATGGAACTACATTTGCGGAAAGTTCCTAAAAGAGATATCAACCGCAACGATTTCCTTTTGTTTTCAGAATCAAACAGCCGCTTCCTAGTAGAAGTTTCGCAAGAAGCGATGGAAGAGTTTGAGGCCCTTATGAGAGGTAAAGTTTACGCTGAGGTGGGCAAGATCACAAAGACTCCACGGCTTTGCATCTATGGATTAAATGGAGAAGTTGCTGTGGATGCTTACATTCGTGATTTGTTGGCAAGCTGGAAGAAAACACCAAGTAGCGGGGTTTAAGCCATGAAACGAGAAGAAATCAGGGTTTGCGTTTTTCGTGTGGGCGGAACCAACTGTGATGCAGAGACTAAACGTGCTTTTGAGGAGCTTGGTGTTCAAGCTGAAATTGTTCATGTAAACGAATTGGTTAAACGCCGAAACCTAATGGAATACCATGTTTTGGTTTTTCCAGGCGGCTTCTCCTACGGGGATTATGTGCGTGCCGGAGCCATATGGGCCAAATGGATATTAGCCAAACTGGGCCGAGAACTGAAAGCCTTCGTTGACGAAAATCGCCCCATCCTCGGCATCTGCAACGGCTTTCAGGTGCTTGTTGAGGCTGGTTTGCTTCCGGCTTTTGATGGAATAAACCAATATCCAGAGGCCGCCTTGGCGACTAATTTTCCGCCCGGTTACAACTGCCGTTGGATTTGCCTTAAACATGAAAATGAGGGGAAATGCATTTTCACATGGAAAATTCCGAACGAAAAAATTCTACGCATACCAGTTGCGCATTCGGAGGGCAGATTCATGTTTGCAAAGGAAAAGGAAAAAGCGTATTTAGAAAGGCTTTACGAGAATGACCAGCTCGTTTTTCGATACTGTGATAAAAACGGTGAATATGCAGAAGGACGTTTTCCAACAAACCCGAACGGTTCTTTCCATGATATAGCGGGCATATGCAACCCGGAAGGAACAGTGTTTGGCTTGATGCCACATCCGGAAAGAGCCTTTTACTGGTGGCAACAGCCAGACTGGACACTACAAAAGCAGATGCCACAATACGGAGATGGAAAGCTAATCCTTGAAAGCATAATCGAGTATCTAACCAAGAAGTTTTAAATCTTCAAGATGTGGAAGGCCTGTTCTGGCGCCCATTTTCATTATGCACCGTGAAGCCACAAAATTGCCAAGCCTTCCGCATTCGTAGAGGCTTTTGCTGGAAATTAAGCCGTAAAGGAAGCCAGCGCCAAAAGCGTCACCAGCGCCTGTTGTGTCAACAACTTTCACTTTAAAGGCTTCTATAAAGTGGCTTTTCCTTCCATCCGTCACGTAGCAGCCTTTACTGCCAAGTTTTACAGCAACCATTTCCACGCCTTTTCCAATCAGAACTTCAGCGCTTTCTCTGTAATCAGCTGTCTTGGTTAATAGTTCAAGCTCGTTTAGATTTGGCATTAAAACAAAAGTCCGCTTTATCATTGGTTCTAGTGCGAATAGCCCTCTTCTGGCGTATAATTCTCCTGGGTCGAGGCTTAGTTTTACGTTTTTTGGTAGCTCCTCAATGAGCTTTTTCTGCGTTTCGAAGGATTTTTTTCCAACAAAGGACGTTAAGTGCAAAAAGCGTGTTTGAAATGCATATTCTTTGTTTATTTCGCTGAATTCTATTGCGTCGTTTACGCCTGGATCAACATACAATGCCCTTTCACCCTTTTCGTCCACGAAACCCATGACTGTTCCGCTTCTGCCATGCTTCGCATGGATTATGCCGTTTGTGTCCACGCCTTCTCTGCGAAAATCTTCAACCAGCATTTTGCCTTCCCTGTCCTCAGCAACTTTTCCTAAAAAGCCCACCTTGCAGCCTAGTCTCGTCAAACCCGCAATGGTATTGGCTGCTGAGCCTCCGCAAGCCTCTTCACAATCTATTATGAAGCTTTCTTCTTCTGCCCAGGCTATTTTGTTTACCTTGAAGAGTTTGTCGACGTTTAGGGCGCCGAATCCAACGGCGTCGAAACGGGTCATGAAAACAGCTCGCGCAGATAAATCTTGTAATCGCCCAGCTTTCCACCGTAGTTTCCAGCGGAGATTTTTAGCACACCATCAACTTTCAGTGTTGCTTCTATGCCGGCTTTCATGGCTTCTTTAACGGCTTGCAGCGAAACACCGTTAATCACTATTTCCGGAATGTATTTGACGTTTTCAGGCACTTTTGATGTCCTGCCTAGTTTCTTTTTTAGGGATGGACAGTAGGGGTGGTTGGTTGTTGGTCCTATCCATGGAAAATGTGTTTCAGGCTTTGAGCCTGCAGAGCAAATGTCAAAAGGCGTTATCACTCCGTCAATTTTATGTATTGCCTCTAAGGCTTTTTTGCCAGCCTCTCTAAGCGCTTCTTTTGTTTTGTACATTACCCAGAAGTTTGCTCCCATAACTCCACGGGCATAGCCTAAGTGGCGTTCAATCACGAAGTCTGGAACCATTATGGGTACAACTATTACGTCGCGTCCATAACCCTTTTCCACCCATTCATAGCCGTCTCCACAGTGACCCACACGCTCCATCATGTCCATCTTTCCTTCAGTACTGGGCAGTGCGTCAAAGACTGCTGTGAAAGGCTTAACGAGAATGTCTTGGCGGATTCTGTAAGAAAGTTCGATTTCAAATTTTTCTAGAGAGTCTGAAAAGGGTTTTTTAGGGTCTATTCCTCCCCAAAACTGTAGTAATGCTCCTTTGCGTTTGTCGGGAGTTTCTTTTTCGCTCAGCCACTTTTCTATTCCGCCTTCAACTCTACCAATGACTATAGACGGTGTGGCTGTTGCGTCTTCAGCTGCTTTTCGGAGCGTTTCTTCATCGTCAGCTGTAACTATTACCCGGCAGAAGATTCCTTCGAAGGCTTCCGCGTAGGTGTCTTCAATTAGGGCTTTCTTAACCATTTATCCTAGTCTCCCTATTGCCTCGCCCCTAACGTTTTTCCTGAATTCACCACTTTCTTTTGCTAGAATCTCCATATTTTCGCTTGTTATTATTTTAACTTTGGGCAATTGTTTAGGATATAAGTTGAAAAGGCTGTTGAGCAATATGCGGTTTGCGGGACTTTTCTTCAATGTTTCGCGGCTCCATTTTTCAACAAGATCTAGAGCTTGCTCTTTTCCAAACCTGCCGAATACATCAGCAATAACAGCGGTCACTATGCTGTGTTCAGATAAAACCGCAATCTCTGCGTTTTTTATGGCATACTGATTACCGTTAAAAGAAACCGTCAAGCCACCATTATTCCTCACAAGCCTAAAGGCTTCAACATCTGTTATGCTGTCGCCAACATACATAACATCTGACAATGCTACGCCTATCTTTTGAGCTGCATCTTTTACAGCCTCAGCCTTCTCACTACCGCCCACAGGATTAACCTCGGAGAAAATTCTCCCAGACTCCATGCAGGCTATCTCCTCCCAGAAAATCTCATCAAGCCGCAGAATCGCATTTTGGTACTTTTCTGAGAAATCGTTTAGGGATTTTGCTTCTGCAGGAATTTTGATTAAGGGCATTTTTGCGATTTCTTTTGCGACTTCTCTCAGTTTCCTTTTTCCTTTCTCTGTTATGTGGCATTCGTCGATGCTTAGTCTTGTGCAATAAGTGTTTTGGTATGGGAAGCCTAAGGCTCGGCATAGGGCTTTTATAAAGTGTTCGTAGCTTGTGCTTACGATAAAGGCATAAGCCACCCTCCTTACATGCTGCAACGTATCCTTCACGCCTGAAATTAAAACGAGGCTTTTAGCTGAAAACTCCTGCATTTCTCTGTCTGTAACGTCATACGCCTTAAGGAAAGGCAAAATCAGCTTTAAGGTGTCGCCAGCCTTATAACGTGATCTCTTTAAAACATCTGCCAGCACGTCATCATATCTGCTTATAACCGTGAAGAGCTTGTCTCCGTCTGGAACGAAATGCGATGTTATTTCAAAGGCATTGTCATTCTTTGAAATGGGCCCTTCACAGTCCGAAACGAAAACTCTTCTCACCGTTTGCGCCTCAACTCCTCCATGTGTCTCATGCTCTTTTCTATGTGTTGCTTGGAGGCTATGTCTGTTCTGTGCCAGAGGGCTCCGCCTTTTATGGCTTTTACGCCTTCAATGGAGATTTGTCTGGCTGCCTCGATGTTTTCGCCTATGCCTATGACGCATACCGCTCTGGATTTGAGGGCGTATGTTTCGCCATTGCGCATTTCCATTGCTGCTGGATAAACACGGATTTTATCACCATACTTTTTGGTCAGCTCATACGCCTTGGTCAAGTCAACCGGTCTGTTAATTTCACTTTTGTGGACAAGGTTTGGAAACGCATCTATGTATCCGCCATAGTTCGGTGGAACTTTGTATGTTACAACCGTCGCCGCCTTTTGAAACTCGATACGCGTTAGGTTGCCTTCCAAAATTCTGAAGCACACATCGACAAAGTCGTCTTTTAAGATTGGCAAAATGTTCTGGATTTCTGGGTCCCCGGGTCGACTGTTGTTTTCAAGAATTTTAGGTTCTTTGTCAGTGTGTATAAAAGCCACGTAGAAGGGAATACCCCTCAAACCTGTGCTATCGTGAACCTTCCATTTCTGAAATATCCTGTTAACAAATTCCAATTCTTTGGCTCTGTCTACGTCTGTCATGAATGGCAAGATGTCGCCAACATCCTTGTAGGAACCCATACCTCCCGTGTTGGGTCCCTTATCACCGTCAAAAGCCCGCTTATAATCCCTTGTTTCTGGTAAGGGCACGAGATGTTTGCCGTCGCAGAACGCCTGAAAACTTGATTCTTCTCCATCGATTTTTTCCTCTATGATGACAGCGCCGTGCTGGAGATTTGCCAAAAAGTGTTCAAAGAGTTGCTCGCGGGTTGTGAAGTGGTCTCCCCAGACGCCTACACCTTTTCCGGCTGCAGGCTGGTCTGGTTTAACAACAGCCCTATTTTCAAGTTCATCGAGCCAATTGTAAACAGCCTTTTTCACTTCTTCTCGGTTTTTGTAGTCTTTTGGATCGAAAATCTTAAAGCGTGGGTTCACTTCCGGCACCATTTCTTGGAATAACAGTCGCTGCTGAATTTTGCTTGCTTCTATGGCGTATTCCTTTGTTGGACAAATCATGGGTATTCCTGTTCGCTTTTCCACAAGGTCGCGAACGCCTTCTATTATTGGTTTTTCCGGTCCAACTACGCCAAAGTCTATTTTGTTTTTGCTGGCTTCTGCGAATTTGCAGATTTCCTGCACATTTAAGTCTGGTATGACAACATGCTTGACCGCCTTTTTCGCGTTGAAGGAGTTTCGCTGTTTGTCCGCAACATAAATTTCCGCTTTATAGTTTGTGCTTCGCGTGAAGGCATCAACCATCGCTACTTCTCTCGCTCCGTAAGAAACAACGAGTATGCCTACCTTCTCCATAACCAACTCACATCAAATTACAAGGAACAACATGAACCCCTAATTTATTTTGCCGCTATACCTTTTCGATTGCCTCAGCCATCTCGTAAAGTCTTCCCGTTTCCTCATAGCCTTCTAAGAATCTCTTCTTCATTTCGTCTGCTATTTTTTGGGCTAAGGGTGTTGGGTATTTTCCCGTTACACATCCGAGGCATAGCTGTTCTCGGGTGAATCCCGTGCCTTTCACAAAGTTTTCTATCGACTGGTAGCACACCGCGTCCGCGCCTATGATTTCTGCTATTTCTTCAGCGGTGTGCCTTGAACCTATTAGTTGGCCGTACGTTGCCATATCTATTCCATAGAAGCATGGTCCAATTATGCGTGGAAACGTCACGAATAAGTACACTTTTTTGGCTCCCATTCTGCGGAGCTTCTCTATCACAACTTTTGTTGTGTCCCCTCTTACTATGCTGTCTTCCGTCACTATGACGCGCTTCCCATCAACTTTCGATGATAAGATGTTGATTTTCTTGTCTATCGTTACATATCGCTCCTTATTGAGCAGAATGAAGGCCCTCTCTGTCACGTAGCGATGTCTTCGGGAAGCTCTCTCCCACCTTAAACGAGACTCTTCATGTGCCCCTAGAGCCGCATCGTCGCCTGTTTCTGGCAAAGAAATAATTATGTCTGCATCCTTAACGACATCTTGATTTTCTCTAATGAGGTTTCTTCCAAACTCTTCGCGAACCTCATAAACATATCTTTCATCGAACCATGAATCCGGTCTGGCAAAATATGCAAATTCGAAGGCACAAAAAGCCCTACGTCCTTCATCCACTAATTTTTCTCTCCTGAAGCCATTCTTCGAAGCTGTTACGAGTTCGCCAGGTCCAACTTCAAAATCCCTTTCAAAACCGTTTATGTCTAAGCCAACGGTTTCCGATGAGAAGGCGTAGGTTGCTCTATCTTCGCTGTGGCCACCGCATAACGGTCTTATCCCATGTGGGTCTTTGAAGGCGAAGAACGTGCTATCCTTTGTTATACCAGCCACCGAGAAGGCTCCTTCGACTTCTTGCATGCATGCTTTAACCGCTGAGGATAAATCTTTATTTTTTATTAATTCGATTAGGAGTTTGTGGCAGATTAGGTCTGCATCGCATTCGTAGGAAAAGCCCGGGAATTCTTTGCCTATTTCCCTTTTGATTTGGAATACGTTGACAACATTGCCATTAAAGGAAAGAGCCAGTTTAAACCCGTTTTTTGAGGCTGTGACAGGCTGCGTGCCCCTTATCAGTGATTTTTCGTCCGTTTTTCCGGAGGTGGTGTATCTAACGTTTCCTATGCCAACATGTCCTGGCAACCGTCCAAACCACTCTTGGATTGCGCTCGTTTTTATTTTGGGTATGAGGTCTAGGCTTCTGTGAGCGTGAAATCTCCCATCGTGGAACGTGAGAAAGCCATGGGACTGATGGCCCCGATGATTTTGGGCCCTCAGCCCCCAGTATATACATGGGAATATGGGCTGTTTTTCGAAGTTTACAGCTCCGAATACTCCACATGCGATTTTTAACTGTTCTCCCATGTTTTGCCAATAATAAAGCTTGTATTTATCAGTTTTTATGACATTTTTAACTAAAAAGTATGTGGGTTTTGACATCAACACGAATCGTTGAATTCTGAGTCGCTATTTCACTCTGCTTAAGCTATTGTTGGATTTGTATACTACTCACTCAAACAGTCTTTATACGTATTTTTGACATTTGTAGCAGTACCATCTTTGGTACTGTTGTATGAAGCTAAGTGGACCCTTACATGTCGGGCAGACTTGGGCAGCGGGTTGCTGAGCTGGCGCTTCGGTCACCGGCTTTAATAAAACGAAGTCTCCCGTAGCTTGAACTTCATCCCAAGGAATCTCTTTAATTTCACCCGCTTTGTCCTCTATGCTTAAGGTGATACCCATTTTTCCGACAGTAAATCCTATGTCTTTAACCGTTCCAATCATGTATCCGTTGCCGTCTACAACCTTCAGTCCAACAAGCTTGTCCTTGGTTATGCCTTTTTCCTTAGATTGCTTAGCCATAGCCAAATCACATCGTGAGCAAAATAATATTCACGTAGCTAATAAGTTTTAAGCCCCCCAAAAGCTGGCTGGACGACCAGCATGGCAACCTTAATAAAGACACCTAAACAATAAAAGGCAATCATCTCGGAGCAGTTAACATGTCGACATCCACGGACTCGATTTCGAAAGGAATAAACACTTCAACAAAGAAACCGAGCTTGTTTGTTCCATCATTTGCGCCAATCGTTATTCAAATGCTCTTCCTAATATTAGCCTACGTGGTCTTCCCTAACAAAGGTTTGGCATGGGATCCGGTGAATCTACGATTCTACGAAGTTATCTATCCTAATCTTTGGATTGTTTGGGGAGGCTATTTCATCGCGTCCATCGTTGGATTTATCGCCAGCTGCATTATAGTCGATATGGCTAACGACCTCATCAACGGGCGACCGATGGACATGAAGAAAAGCTTGAATCTCGTCACTGGCAGATTGGGCGCTTTGATTCTGGCCGCCATCATTTCTGCTGTTTGCTTCATCACGTTTGTCCTAATTCCCGTTGCCCTATTCATTATTACGATTGCTATAATAGAGGGAACAGATGCCATAGAGAGCACCAAAAGATCGTTCGACTTCGTTGTCAAAAACCTGGGAGAAGTCATCCTTTTCATAATAATCGTGATCGTTGTCGCCATAATCCTTGGCATTGGCTTCGCGTTTATTCCAGTCGTCGGCGCATATATTGGAGCTATAGCAAGCTGGATAGCAAACGTTATTTTCACAGTAGCAGCTGTGCATTTCTACCTTACATTGAGGTACGTGCAGCCGCCCCCGCCACCACCTCCTCCCCCGCCTCCGCCACCTTCTTAAGTTAATCATAGCTTCGCTTTTCATTATTTTTCGTAGTTCAAACATCGTAAACAAACGTTAAATACTCAAAAAAGAAAAAGGTCATACAAAGATTATGAGGAAATTCATATGAGCATAAAAGAAAAAGGTTATCTTCACGACTACATTGCTGCAGGCCTCATCGGATTTGGTATTGGAACAGCGATTGCTGGCCTTGGTGGATTCGAACCGCTAATCTCATATATACCATGGGCGGGCATAGACTGGGGTAGGACTGTGGCACAGAATTTCGTTTCAGGCCTATTTGGATATCTTCCTGGAGGCTTTATTGCGGGATATGTTAACTTCAGGTTGCACAAAGCAGAAACGGCGAGAATGGAAGGGTTCACGGCGGGCGTTATGGCTTTTCTCGCCCACCTTTTTATCACATTATTCACAACAATCTTCAGAACAGCGATTGTTTCAGGAGACTTCGGTGCAGCTATGGGAGGATGGGCAATATCTCTTGTTTTCGCTCTGATTTTCTATCCAATAGGTGGATACTTTGCATCGCTCGCCGAGGAGAAAACAATTCCGTTGCCGCCTTTCCTGAGATTCCAGTTCAGACCCGCCGGCCCTCCACCCCCTCCGCCTCCGGGAACAGCGACTTGTCCCACTTGCGGCGGACCACTAACATACATTCAACAATACCAAAAATGGTACTGCTACAAATGCGAAAAATACGCATAAACAACATCTTTCCTCACATTTTTCTTCTAAGCTAAATAGTTTATAACATTACTAAAGACGAATATTCAACATTACGCATCCATAACAGAATGCTTCCATGAACGCAAGTTATAAAAATAGGAACACTTATTGTCGATAATCACAATGAAAGATTGTGAAAAATTTTAGAACAAAAACAACTATGCTTCTGCTGCTTTGCTTTACTTTGACTGCGAATGTTTCCGCAGTAGTCTACAATATTGGAGTCAAAAGCGGGGACTGGATAAAATACAACATCAGCATTACATCTGGACCATACACAGTTCAAGGATGGATAAAGATAACCATTAAAAGCGTTAGCGGAACGCAAATTGGAGGAACCTTTGAAACAGGTATAGCAGGACAACCAACAACTAACCAAACATTTTCGCTTGACATTTCAACTGGAAGCGGCACAATTGGCGGGTTCATAATCCCTTCAAACTTAACGGTAGGGCAATCTATTCCTGGGGAGGCTGCTACCGTGCAAAGCGAAGTAGACTGGCATGGTAGAAAAGCAGTTTACGCCAACGCCACATCTCCGTATGTAGGTATGAAGGGACAGCTCTACTGGGATAAAGCAACTGGAGTGCTTCTTGAAGCAACCAGCTCAATGGGTGAAACAAGCTTTACCATTAGTGCTGCTGAAACTAACTTGTGGGGCGGAGGGTTATTTGGCGGATTCGGAGGACTTGAATGGTGGGTTTGGGTGATCATCATAGTTGTCATTGTGGGTGGCGTGGCTGCAGTTTTTATAATATCGCGCAGAAGAAAACCTCCAACTCCCCTGATCTCTCCACAAGCTCAACCACCCCCACCACCGCCTCCACCACCAACCTAAAGCTTTGCATTTCATACCATCCTTTCTTTGTGATTTTCTTTATCGATTAGAGATACCATTTTAATTGAAAGATGCTTCCATGATTGGAAACACTATAACAAGGCTGCGAAAATTTCTATCAGAACCTTGATTCTCTAAACTTCACTTTCAAAAAACTCGTTGTTAAAGCAGTCGAGCAAAATCAAAATTTTTTGATTGCTGAAAAAAGCGCTATGGTGTGAGTCTGAATTTGTCTCTTGGATAAAGCGTTACTTCTCTTATGTTCCTTTTCCCGGTTAACATCATTGTTAGTCTTTCTAGGCCTATGGCCCAGCCTGCATGGGGTGGCATACCATAATCAAAAGCCTGCAGGTGATACTTGAAGGATTCAGGGTTTAGGCCCTTCTCTTTCAACCGTTCCATTAAGAGCTCTTTTGTTGCAACTCTTGTTCCGCCTGAGGCCAGTTCTATCCAACGCCACATCAAGTCGAACCCTTGACATAGTTCTGGTTTATCGTCACGTGGCTTTATGTAGAAGGCTTTCGAATGCGTGGGCCAGTCGGTTATGAAGTAGAAGTATGGATGAATTTTGCCTAGAGTTCTCAGGGCTGGTGTTGGTATATCCTCGCCCCATGGAATCTCGATACCTTCATGTTTTAAGTCCCGGAGAACAGCGTCGTAAGTTAGGCGTTTAAAGGGGACTTCTGGCACTTCTATTCGATGTTTTAGCGTTTTCAACTCCTTTTGGCACTTTTCACTAGCAATTCTACAAACGTATTGCATCAACTGCTCAAGTAATTGCATAACGTCCTCAGCCCCTGCAAATGCTTGCTCAATGTCTACCGAAACAAATTCGCTCAAGTGGCGACGTGTATGAGATTCCTCAGCCCTGAAAAAAGGCCCTACCTCAAAAACCCTTTCAAGGCTCATAACAAGCTGTTCCTTATACAACTGTGGACTTTGAGCAAGAAACGCTTTCCTATCGAAGTAATCGACAGGAAAGAGGGCTGCACCGCCCTCTGTTGCAGAGGCTATCATGCGGGGCGTGTGCACTTCTATGAAGCCCCTTTCGAACAGGAAATCTCTTGTTGCTTCTACGGCTGTGTGTTGAATTTTGAAAACTGTTACGTTTTCTTCTTGACAGAGGTCCAATGCCCGTGCGTCAAGTCGAACTTCCAGGTTTGCAGGTGTTTTTCCGGTGATGTCTATTGGCAAACGGGTTGTGGAAGTGCTAAAGATCTTAAGCTCCTTCGGTATGACTTCGATGCCTCTGGGCGTTATCTCGGTCTTTTTTACAGCTCCCTTCACGCCTATGCTGTATCTCTTCTGCAAAACGTCAGACTTCGATAAAACTTCGCTACTTACCTTTTTTCGCGGAACCGTAACTTGAATGGTGCCTTCCCTATCCTGCAATATTATGAAGCGGATCCCACCCAAATCCCTGATCTCTTGAACCCAGCCGAAAAGCGTAACCTCTTCACCGTCCATTTCAGGCTTAACATCAGCGGAATAATGAGTTCTACGCCAGTCCCCAATGGAGTCTAACTTCACAGTTTCACCGCCAAACCTACACGGTAAACTCCACACGCAAGGTCACGTTGCGAACTTTACGGGCAATCTCCTTTAAAGCCTTTACATCAAAAGGCGGCTGCGTCCCGCGTCTCTTCCTCAAGATTACTCTAGTCTCAGTCGTTCCATCAGGTAGCCAAATAGTGTTAATTGTCACTATGCTCAAAGGCGCAAACAAATCCTCCAAAAACTTTCTATCATCAACCCCATATTCCAAAACACGAACGCTTCTACTAATTTCCTCGCCCAAGGCTCTGATGATTTTCCCACCGTAGCCCAAAAGACGAGGAACATCCCCAGGCCCAACGATTATTGCTAAAGTTTTGTCAACATCAACGGCCTTGTAAAAATGAACGTTCTGAAGAGAAGGATACTTCTCCTCTAGAGACAATAATAGACGGGCAATTTTCAAGTCTAGTTCGCTTACTTCGCCAGACTTAAGCTTAGCTAAACACTTTTGGCACAGTATTCCACTCTTTAAACAGAAACTGCATAACGCTGTTTTCACTTGGAAAAGCGCCCTCCACAAATAAAGGAGGGGCGGCGGAGCTCTGTAAACTTATGCGGAACTGATGCTCTAGCGTTCTAGCGTTATCTCTATTGTGCTGACGTTTGTGGGCGTGCCACCCTCTTCTCTGGGTGCCATCTGCTGCGTTCCAATGCCGACTTTCTTGACTTTTACGTCGGGTAGAAATCGGCGTCTGACGACTTCAACGACGTCAACTGCTCGGCTTATGGATCTCCCTCGGGCCTTAACATTTACTTCTTTTGCTCCGCCGTGAAAGAGGGTTATGCAAGCCAGTACATAGTTCATTACTGGCTTAGTTCCGATCAACACTGCGTTGCTTTCTGACATTTTGTACCGCCTCACTCCTAGTTTTCACATTTCCAATGGCTTCATAACGATTTTTGTCGATGAATAAATACGTTACGGTTTATACCTCTATTCAACAGAAATCAGAGACAAAAAATTACTTATCCCTTAAGTTTTGCATTGCTAAACGTTTAAATAAGTCATACTATTGTAAAATTTAAACTCAACAAAACACTACATAGAGGAGAACCCGTTGGAAACGCTCACAAGACGCCCAATACAACTGCTACGAATGCTTTATGAAAAAGGCAAATCCACAAACACGTATACCCTACGTGTGAAGCAAAACGAGTTAGCAAAACAACTAGGCATAAGCAGACAAGCATTAAACGTCCACCTGCGAAAACTCAGAGACCTAAATTATGTACGCACTGGCAGGGGTTTCATAGACGTCACCGAGAAAGGGCTCAATGCTCTTGGAATATCCTCAACCCCAGCCTTCGTGCTCATCAAAGTATCGCCCCATAAAAGAATGTACGCCTACGAAAAGGTCAATGAACTCGCTGTTCAAAGAGCCTTCAGAATAGCAGGCGACGTTGATGCCCTTTTGATAGTTGATAGAGAAAAACTCGACGAAGTGTTAAAAAGGTTATCTTCCATTGACGGTATACAAGACACAAAATCCTACGTTACGATAGAAACCTTGAAGTAAAGGAGAAAACCGAAAATGAAACTCTTCGAATACGAAGCAAAAAACATACTTTCAAATTACGGAATTCCAGTACCTCAAGGCGGTTTGGCAACAAACAAAGGCCAAACCCGTGAAGTCGCAACCAAGCTGAAACCACCATTTGCAGTAAAAGCACAAGTATTAATCGCGGGGAGAGGGAAAGCTGGCGGAATACTTTTCGCCAACTCCATTGCAGAGGTTGAAAGAGCTGCAGAAAAACTGTTGAATGTGCAGATAAAGGGCACGCCCGTCAAAAGTGTATGGATTGAAGAGAAAATACAAATAAAAAGAGAACTTTACTTCGGCATAACAACTGATAGATTTAATCAAAGCTACGTCGCAATTGCTTCAGCCGCTGGTGGAATGGAAATAGAGGAAATAGCCATAGAGACCCCTGAAAAGGTCATAAAATCTATAATAAATTCTCAACAAGGTTTTCGCTCTTTCCACGCATGTCAATTCGCAAGAAAACTGGGTTATGCAGGCAACCAACTTTCAGAACTTGGAAGAATATTCGAAAGGTTATACTGTGTTGGTATGGATTATGACGCCGAACTGATTGAGGTGAACCCTTTAACGGAAACCACAGACGGAAAATTCGTTGTAGCCGATGCCCGCATAATAATAGACGACAACGCCCTGTTTCGCCACCAAGAATTCAAAGATAGGATTTTAGAAAGCGAATTGACGCCACAAGAGATAGAGGCCACAAAAAACGATTTAGCCTACGTCAAATTGGACGGAGAAATAGGCGTCATAGGTAACGGGGCAGGCCTCGTAATGGCAACACTAGACACAATTCAGTATTACGGAGGAAAACCAGCGAACTTCTTAGATGTCGGTGGGGGAGCACCCTCAGAAAAAATAGCCACAGCTCTCAAAATAGTGCTTTCAGACTCAAATGTCAAGGCACTCTTCATAAACATTTTAGGCGGAATCACCCGTTGCGACGAAGTTGCACGAGGAATTCTAGAAGCAAAGGCAATGGTTGGAGTAACAAAACCTATGGTTATTAGACTCGTAGGTACAAACGAGGAGGAAGGAAAGCGAATACTGACAGAAGCCGGAATACACGTGTTAGAGAGCATGGAAGAAGCCGCACAGCGAGTTGTTGAAATCTCTAGGCGTGGAGGCAAATAAGGTTGGGGATGATAGTCAACAGAAATACGCGGGCGATCGTGCAAGGCATAACTGGAACCCAAGGAAGCTTCCACACCAAGCTCATGCTAGAATATGGAACAAAAATCGTTGCGGGCGTAACGCCCGGGAAAGGCGGAACCCAAATTCACGATGTTCCAGTTTATGACACAGTGGAGGAAGCCCAAGAAAAACACTCGGCAAACGCATCAATAGTCTTTGTCCCCGCCCCATTCGCTGCAGATGCAACCTTTGAAGCTTTAGAGAATGGAATAAGAACCATCGTGATAATAACGGAACACATTCCAGTGAAAGATGCGGTCCAAGTGATGGCGTATGCGAAACAAGTTAAAGCCACAATCATCGGACCGAACACCCCGGGCGTATTAACTCCCGGAGAAAGCAAGCTTGGAATAATGCCGGCCCACATCTTTAAACCCGGCGGCATAGGCATGGTTTCAAGAAGCGGAACCCTCACATACGAAATAGCAGCGGGCTTAACCAGAAAAAACCTTGGGCAATCTACATGCGTCGGCTTGGGAGGAGACCCGATAACAGGCTTAAACTTCATAGACACGCTCAGAATGTTTGAAAAGGACCCAAAGACGAAAGCTGTTGTTTTGATAGGGGAAATCGGCGGCAACCTTGAAGAATTAGCGGCCGAATACATCGCAGAGACGGCTTATCCAAAACCGGTTGTAGCCTTCATAGCTGGACGCTCAGCTCCGCCCGGAAAGCGTATGGGACACGCTGGCGCAATAATAACGGGTAGAGCGGGAACAGCCGAAAGCAAGATTGAAGCCTTTAAGAAGGCTGGAGTGAAAGTGGCTGAAAAACCAAGCGACGTAGCAGAATTGTTGAAAAAATTTGTTTGAGTTTAGAAAGAACTAAATAATGATGTTTTTTAAACTAACTTCGTTTCTTTCCTTACTTTCTGACTGAAATTGTTGTTATTAGTTTGAATGGGTCTCTCAAGTATATGTAAGGCTTTCAAGAGTGTTTGTGTTTTTGGGTTTTCCATGTCTAGTTCTAGCATTTTTATGTGCCCGTAATGTTTGGTTTTGATGATGTTTTCCCTCTCTAACATTTGGAGGTTGCGGTTTACTTGGTTGTAGGTGCTGTTAATGATGCGGACGAGATTCGTCACGTGAGTCGTCTTAATCCTGGAAAGAGCTAGCAATATCTTTTGTCTACACGAAGATGCGATAATCTGCTCCAGCCTCAACCGCAAGCCCTCAACTGTTTTTAGTGAACAGGTCCTTTTAAAGAAGATGAAAAAGTTGGCGGGGGAGAGAGTTCAGTTAAACTGATTTTGTCGTTAGTCATATTCACTTTAACTCATCTCTGTCTTTGGGAAATATTTCCTACTCGTTTTATGGGTCCAGCTTGAAGGAGAGGGGTGTTGAATGTAAAGGGAGGTGAAAAAGTTGAGAATAAGAAATGAGGTTGTAACGTTGGCTTTGGCATCAATGATTTTTCTTTCGACGCTTTTAACGAGTCTGCCTTTGGTTTCTGCAGCTTACACGGTTGAGGAGCATTGTATGCCGCCGGATTCTGACGATTTGGAGCCAGTATGTGCAATGAAAACTAGAACTGACGGATACTTCTATAAGCCAAACGTGGCTATAGACCTTCTTAAAATGGACTTTACATTTACCATGGGAACGGGAGATCAAACAGACGGAACAAGTCCCTACCCAAATATACCGAATTATCCTGACGGCATCGTTGATACGGGTGACTTGTACTTTTTGGCGCTGCATTATGGAAAAGTTGAGGGAGAAGCGGGCTTTGCGTATATGGCGGATGTCGCTCCCGATGGCATTATTGACACAGAAGATACTTATACAGTTGCGCTGCATTATGGAGAACTAACAGATTTCAACTACAACCTCTCAGGAGTAGCAGTTAAATTCAACACAGGCGAAGAGAAATCGCCTAACGCTACTGGTCATGTAACAATTCCCCAAGGCGCCACAAGCTTTAATGTCAAACGTTACGGCAGTCCTATTGGTGCAATGGTAATCTTCTATGGACCGCGTAAAACGCCAATAGCCTACTCCACAACGTTTGATTTCGCGGTTCCGGACGACGGAAATAATGAGGTTTGGTATTATGTTCTAGCGAGGGTTTATGTGCCTTCGGAGCTTTCTGCAAAAAGGTTTTATTTTGTGGCAAGCGCTGATGAGAGAGTGCAGAACGTTAAGCTGAATGCCTATTCAAAGGCTGGAAGCGGAAGCTCAGTCAACATAAGCCTAGGAATCCTAGCTAAAGGCTATCACCTGCTAGAATTTGAGTTCGTTGAAAATGTTGGTAGTGGCTGGCTGAGCTTCCACATGGCAACCGCAAACGGCGACTACGCATGGCTTAGCCGATTCCGCGTATACGTGCCAAACTACAGCGAAAACGAATACAAGTACACGGTGACAACGACCACATGGTGTTCCATGAAGGATGACTATTTTCTGATAGGGTACGCTGACGACTTCATAGACGATGTTTGCGTTGACGGTTTAGTTTGGCAGGACTGGATGTGGGACATGGGACCAAACTATGGCGCAATTTACGCTTGGGAAGACGGATTCTGCTATCCGCTTGGTAATCTGGAAAACAATACTGGCTTGAATGCATATAGCATTAGCTTCAAGTTCGGAGAAATCAATGCGACTGGACTGCTAGACCTCCAATACATTTCGTGGACAAAACAACAAGATAGGATAGGGAGACCAAAATACTGTGCAAAAGTTGGCATAGTGCCCGCTTCAGAGTATCTAATAATATATGAATCTTCAGCTTGGACTGGCTCAGAGTGGATCTCTCATCCTGGACGGTCGTTGAGAAGAATTACTACGACTGTAGAATTCTTCGCGAATATTACTGAAGAAGCAATATGGATGGGATTTGAATCAAATCCCCAACGAGTGCAAGTGGCGATGATATTAGATTGGCTGGACCCTTTGTGTAACGCAGGTTCACCTATGGACATTGGGATATATTTTAATATAACTTGTCTTGAGGGGTCTTGGTGGCCTATTCCTCCGTATCTTGACGCTTCCACAGCAGTTGTAGTGCCTCAACAAGACAATATGATGCGAATGCCACCCTCAGCGCTGATTTTCAATGACCAATCGGATAGAAGCTTTATCACCCCAGGATGGCAAGTAGATTTTGCAGGAGGAGTTGCAGGCGGGCTCACTGCATACGGTATTTCAAAAGTTTTAACGACAATCTTCGGGACAATATATGGACCCGCTGGTGCAATAATCGGAATAATAGCAGGAGAAGGCGTCAAGCAATTATTCAGGTTCTCTGACAACCAACAACTAGCCTCTGCAGTAGAAGTCGAAGGAAACGAAACTTACAGAGTAATTCAGAAGGAGACGCTTGTTCAACAAGCTTCATGCGAAGCATTCTTCGTGCGGATTATCCCGGTTGCAGCTACTAATTGTGGTTCAGTTACCGTGGAGTGCGTAGCCTTTTTATGGCTTCCATTTCCTTTTCCGGAGAGCCCTGTGGACTACTTCTACCTTCCAGTAACGATAGGCTTTTCTTTTGCATTTCCTGTGTTTATAACAGACTAGAGGACTTGATATGGCTGAAATTGGTATTGCTGCTTACCTAGGTGAAGAACAAGCAATAAAAGAGATATGTCTAAAAAAGCTTAAAAAGAAAAATGCTTTCAGCAAGGAGACAGCGAAAACAATAGAGGAAATAGGAATAAACCAGTATGAAAAGAACGCTCTTAAGCAATTAATCAAAAAAGGAGAAGTGAATGAACACAATGGCCGCTACTATGTATCTTGCAAAGGAAAACATTGCTAAACAGAATGAAGGGGAAGAAAAATTCCTCTGAATAATCAACCATTTTTTCCTTTTTTCAAAACATAATATATTTACCCTATGCTTATCTACCAGTGGTGATAGGGTTTTCCTTTAGGTTTCCAGTGTTCATAATAGGCTAGAGGGTTTGATTTGGCTGACATGGGCATTGCCGCTTACCTAGGTGAAGAAGAAGCTGCAAAAGAGAGATGCTTAAAGAAGTATAAAAAAGCTAAAGCTTTCTCTCCCGAAACTGCTATAACACCAGAAAAAGCCGGGATCGCATGGCATGAAAAAACGCTTTCAAATCATTAGTTAAGAAGGGAAAAATCAAAGAAACAGGGGATGGTCGCTATTACCTTTGCGAAGAATAGAAATAACTCCTCCTTTTTATTGTTTAAAGCTTAGGAAAAGCCTGTGGATTAACAAAGATAGTATTGAGAGGACTTCTGAAAGCGAATGGACGATTACCTCCATTCTGTCCAATTCACACGTATCCAGTGGGAGTCGTAGAAATGAATTTATACATCCCATGGTTCATATGGTAAGTGATACAATGGCTGAATATGCTGCTTGGATGTTTATTCACGATGCGAGGATCAGGAAAATACTCAAGTGGACCTGAAAAACGAAGGCTTCGACAACTCGTCTTCATAGGAAAGATAAAAAAACATCCGATGGACGCTATTACCTTTGCGAAGACGAGAAATAGCTTCCCTCTTTTCCCTATTATTTGAAAGTTTTTTAGGCGTTAGCGTGACTTATAATCCATGTAGGCTTTCTTCCAACAATCCCGTATCTTGTTTAAGTATAGGCGCCTTTGCTCGGCAGCTTGTGTCCATGAAGAATTCGATGTGGGTTTCGTTCAGCTCTGCGTCGCCCATTATGGTTCTGAAGGCCCCGACCTTAAATCGAGCCTGTACGGGTTGAAACCTCCTACTCGCCCAGCTTCGCCTTGCCAAGCCTTAAAACTAGTCTTCAAAGATTCTGAGGGACATTATGCAGAAGCTGAGGTTTCTGAAAGACTTTTTCTGATAACTAACAAAAAGTATATTTTCTAGTAGATTATCTGAGTTTTAGCTACCCAAAGGTGTTAGCAAATGCCGATTTTGGACCCGCTTAAGAAGACCATCGCTCAAAAGCATAGGCTCTACATGAAAATATGCAGAGAGTGCGGCGCACGAAACGCTGCAACCGCGGTTAAATGTAGAAAATGCCGAAGCAGGAACTTACGCTGGAAGAAAAGAGAACTCGTAAAGTGATTTTCAGCCTCTTTAAGCCGTTTTAAAGATTCTTTAGCTAAGTTGACTTGTTGTAAGGTGCGAAAGTTACTTATATTCGAAATTCTAAATTTAAAAGCGCTGATTATTGAGGTGCAAATAGTGTCCCGCAAGACTAAGAAAAAAGTAGCAAAGAAAAAGACAAAGTAAAAGATGTAAAGTCACACTAACATCTCCTCTCAGTCCCCCCTTTTCTCTATCCTCAAAAGGCAGCAGTTACATCCTCTCTTCTTTTTTTATTAAAGAATGTTGAATAAAGTCTCCATGTTGAAAACGGTGCTTGCGCATCCGTTCTTTATTAAAGGAACCGCTTGACCAGCTGTCCCCATGCCTTTCAATACTTCCCCGCTCATCCTTATTTCTTCACCACAAGCGACTCCAACAATGCCTTCGTAGTGTTTGGCTTGCAAAATTTTTGGAACGCAAGAACCGCCTGGTAGGATATAAACGTCATAGCCCCTTTCCTTGGCAAAAAACGCTGCCTTATTAATTAAACAATCTTGAGAGCAGTGTGCACAAATGTAACTTGGAATATTCGGGTCAAAAACTGCCTTACAACGGTTATCCATGTATTTCCTAGAACAATGCGGCAGAAAAAGCGCCCTTTTTCTTGTTTGTGCGAATTTATCTCTTTCAATTAGATTCCTAGCTTGCATGTCTATAAGGTCTTGGAGAAGAAGCACAGCGTCAGACAAGTTAAGGCCTGTTGCCTCCTGAATCTTAAATCTTTTTATCATTTTCTGCGCAGTTCTGCCAAATTTTTTATGCACACCTTTTTGATAGCCAACCTTGGCGATCTCGGTGAATAAGAAACGTGAAATCCTCGAAAGGTCAAAGGTGAATTTATATGGCATACTCCATATGTGTAGATAAACAAACCTTTAAGATTAACTATTGCTATATTAGTCCTAAACTAAAATTAGATACAAGATATAAAACGTGATGAAGGCCAAGGATGCTAATGTTGGGTTTACTAGACAGATTTAGAAAAGGAAAGAAAGAAGAAAAGAAAACAGACGCGGAATCCGCAAGATCGGTGAGTGAGCTGGAACAGTTTTGCGGGGACGATAAAGAAACATATGAGGCATTGCTTAACACGATGTTCCTTGACCCTAGGAAAATCGGAACTTCAATGAAAGAAGCTGCCGAAAATGCCAAAAAATTTGAGAAGGCAAAGGATTTCATAAGAGCAAAAGTATGGTATGAAGTTGCCGGAGGTTTGGCAATTTATGAAGGAAATGTAAAAAAGGTCGTGGAGATTTTCACTAAATGCGAAAAAATTTCACCCGATACAAAGCATCCAATGTTGAAAAACCCGGAGAAAGCCGTGGCCGTAGCGCAGGAATATTACAGAAAACATCTAAAAGCCTGATTCCTAAAAATCTATAACCCAATGTAGGCGTAAACGAAGATTATGTGTTGTTTGGCTATTTTTCTGCTTCCTCAGCGTAGCCCAGAAGATCTCTCAGAGACTTCACTTCTTCCCTCAGCATGCTTACTTCACTTTCAAGAGCATTGACCTTTGATTCTGCAATTTTCTTTAGTTTTTCAATCTCAATCATTAGATTTGCACGTTCGGTTTCCAAAGTCTTCATTTTTTCGCGAAGACTCTTCAAAGTCTGCATAAGTCCCCCCTTTATCTCTTTAATTCTTTCAACCATATTTTTAATACTTACTGTTTCTTCAATTCCAGTTTCCATCTCTACGACCGCTCTAAACCTAGCTTTACAGTTTGAACATTCAAATATTCCCATAGCAAGCTTGGCTTCTTCGCCCTTTTTTGCTGGTTTTCGAGAAGGAATAGGCCAAGTCTTGATTAAAGTAGCTACCTCGCTCCCGCATTTTGGACATTTAACCAAATTATAGGTCCCCTTTTATAATTATAGCTCATAGAGTCTAAAATGTGTTTTGTAGTAACTGTATGATAGATTTGGGATAAATTATTAATTGTAAATATGTGAATAATAGAATTGGCAGGTGAAAAGATCATGCAGGTTGTTGAAGTGAAAACAAAACTGGAAGAAAGGATCAAGGCATTAGAAAAAGAGAAAAGCATGCTTCTGGAGGAGATAGAGCAGCTTAAAGAAGTTGTGGAATTAAGCGAAAAAGCAAAGGATTTAGAAAATGAAGTTGACAAATTGAAAACGGAAGTGAAAACTTTAAAAGATAAGATTCCGCGGGAATTTCTTCAGGAACTCGGCGAGGTCTCACCCCCATTATTGGAAGAGGAGAGAGAGCAAGAGGAAGAAAGCCCCAGCTGTAAGGAGGAAGAGTTTCTCTAGAAACCCCTCAACGTGAAAGATGTCCTAAACATTTAGAAAAAGGAAGAGGGTATTAGAGAGTTATCTGGAACCTTAACCGCTCGACAAGCTCTTTGTAACGGTTTCGAATGGTAACCTCAGTGACTTGGGCTATCTCAGCTATTTCCCTTTGCGTTTTTCTTTCACCAGTCAACACCGAAGCGATATAACTTGCCGCAGCTGCAATGCCCGTTGGACCGCGGCCCGAAGTGAGTTTCAGCTCTTTCGCTGCCGCTAAAATTTTGTGGGCGATCTCTTCAACTTTTCCTTGCATTGTTAACTGATTTGAAAACTTTGTTATATACTGGCTTGGTTTGAGAGGCGGTATAGAGTAGTCAAGCTCTTTGATTAGAAAACGATAGCTGCGACCGACTTCCTTCTTATGTACGTTCGACGCTTGAGCTATCTCTTCTAATGTCCTAGCCAGTCCGCATTGTCTACAAGCCAAATAAATTGCTGCAGAAGTTACGCCTTGAATAGATCTTCCGCGTATAAGCCGTTCTTTTACGGCTTTTCGGTAGATAACCGAAGCTGTTTCAAGAATATTTTTCGGAAGATTCAGGTTATTGGCAATTTTTGTTATTTCGGATAATGCAAAGGCGAGGTTACGTTCTGTCGCATCCGAAACTCTTATGCGGCGCTGCCACTTTCTGAGGCGATAGACTTGTGCCTTCTGTCCAGGCGATAGGCTTTTTCCATAAATATCCCTGTCATGCCAGTCAATCATGGTGGATAAGCCTTTATCGTGAATCGTATAAGTTAAAGGAGCGCCAACTCTTGTTCGTTTCGCCCTCTGTTCATCATCAAAAGCTCTCCACTCCGGTCCCCTATCAGCTATTTTTGCGGCCACCACGAAGCCGCAGTCCATGCAAACTATTTCAGCGCACTCATAATCACGCATAAGCCTTCCGCTGCCGCACTCTGGACAGCATTGAACCTTTACAGGTTCAACGTGTTGCGGCGCCAACGAAGGGTCGGGATCCTCACGCCCTTCTTCATCATCATCCATTTACATCCTTTCCTTTACCCTTCGTGAGGGAAGCACATACAGCATTTTATTCGCCAATTTCTCAGGCTCCCGTATGGTGGGTTTTATCGCCGCGTAAGGGATGGAGACTGAACCTAATATGTCAAAAATTTTGCCTATAGGCCTCAGGTTTTCATCAACGACCGTGTCACCGATCCTCGGAATCATTTCAATTTTGATTACAATATTCCGGCTTGGACTTATGTGGAGAACTCGGCCTAGTCTCTGCAAACTTTTAATCACCCTCACGAAAAGCAGAATGGTTCAACGAGCGAGTTTATTTAAACCTTTCTACAGGGATATGTGTGACAGAAGCTTTTTAATCCAGCAAGCTCCCTCTTTTTCCTTCGTACGCGCATTCATCTTCGGCTATAGAGCCCTACAAGCTCACCTTTTGCAAGTATGTGGTCCTTCATCGCTTTCTCGACGTTCTTCTTTCTCGAATTCGGGTCTAAATCCAGTTTTGTGTCTAGTGCGTAGACTTTGAAGAGGTATCTGTGTGTTCCGGATGGTGGGCAGGGTCCTCCATAAGAGTGCTTTCTGAAATCATTTAATCCTTCGGTTCCGGGAACAGAGTTCTCTTCTATCTTGTTTGTGGGAGGTATGTTCCAGACGATCCAGTGGTCCCAGGTTCCCATGGGAGCGTCTGGGTCGTCAACTATGAGAACCAGACTTTTTGTTTCTTCAGGTATTCCTTCGATGTTCAGTGTGGGATTTACATCGTTGCTGTCACAGGTGTACTTGGAAGGAATTGACTTGTTGCTTTCGAAAGCAGGACTGGTGATTGTTAATTCTTTCATGCACCTCGCCTTTTTTAAACTTCAATGGAAAAGACTACATCTTGTAAATAAAAATTTATGGTTTGGCGTTGGGAGTGAGATTTGAACCTCGCTCTAAGTGGACGATGTCTCCCGAACTCTGAAACTGAGTTCCGGTTTTCTTGCCTTCTTCAATTGATCAATTGATTAACTGGTTTATAAGGACAGATAGAAGATTAACCTATAAGGTGACACATGAAACCAAGAGAGTTACTACTATCAAAGTGGTTCTATTATAGCTTAACTGCATTAGCTCTGCTTGTGCTGATTTTCTTCGCTTTGCCTTACTGGAGAAGCATTGGAGTGATTAGTCGAGAATTGGAATTGGACTTGTTCTCCGAGTGCTGGGGTCTATTATTCACACTTCTAATTTTTGTTATGCTATTTGAGTTGAGAGATAAACTAGATTGGAAGTCTGTTGAAGGTAAAGTCACGAGAATGATAGACAGAAGACTTGATGCTATTTTCAATGAGGTTTCGTTGCTGTGTAACGTTAGCATGGTTGTTTTTGGTGGCATATCCGAAGAAGCGTTCAAGAAACGTAGAAAAGAAGAGCTAGAGAGATTAGCTAAGAATGTGGAGCTTAATCAGTCCACAATTGATGAAATATTTGAGAAGAGAAGGCATGATCTTGCACTTGAATTGGCAACTGTTCTTGACCAGCATCGAATGTTTCTCTCAGAGATTGAGGTGAAATATTCCAAGTTTCTCCACTCTAAACTTCAAACTGCACTTATGGAAATTCAAGAGTACCTATATTACCTACGTTATGAGCTTAGAGTTATACCTACAACTAAAGAGAGATTCTGCAAAGACCTTTCTGAAGTAATAGGTAAGATATTGAAAGCGATGGTTGAAGCAAAGAAGAGATTATCATAGCCGATTCCACAGTAACCAAGGTTCTTGACTGGTTCGTTTTTCAGCTTTTGAGGCGTGGCGAACTGACTCTTAGGTTCGGTTATAACTTTTCCACTCCTTACAATAAAATGTCAGTAATAGTCCCAAATTGCGTCCAGAAACAGATTACAAAGGGATTACTGCTTTACATTTTGGGCAAACGATTGCCGAAATACTAGACATATTGTGGTAATAGTGAAGAAACAATGCAATGTGATGAAGTGGTATTTCAACGTCATCCTTATAGATGTTTAAAGTGTTCAAGAGCCATTCGGACTGTTCGCCAAGTATTCTCCATACTTCTTCAATTTGCTCGTTCTTCAGTAGTGACGTGTCGAATCTTGTCCCTTTGTCATCAATTGTGATGTGGTCAATGTCTTCGAGTCTAGGTTGCCCGGTCATAACACAATAGCCTGAAAGTGATTTCTGAAACTCCTCTTGTTTGATGCCATCCTTGAGCGAAACTCTGATGTGAAAGTATAGGTTTTCGTCGTCTGGCGTTATCGGCACTCCGCTCTCTCTATTGTGGATAAGGAATGAAAACCAGTCTATTATCTTCTTATCTTTCAACTTAGAAACTGTAGAATAGACTTGAGAGCGTGCCATTCTGACAATTTTCTCAATTGGGATTTCGTTCGGTAAACCGATTTTTATGAAAGTTTCCCACATACGATTCAGTTGCGGTCTTTCCATTTTCTCAGCTTCCTTATATTCTAGTCGTTCTTGCTTGTGAATTGGCTTAGTGTCTGCTGTTCTTGTCTTGTGCGAGCCGAGATATTAGCCAGTTTGTCTATTTCGCTTACGTCCAAGGTCTTTCTTTGTCGGCTCTTCTCGCAGAAGGCTATCAAGGTGTCGTAGAAGATGAAATTCCATCCGTATTGTTCTATGCTTTCTTTTAGTATGGGTTCTGCAATTTTCATTAAGAGCAGATTCTTCCTTTCTTCTGGAATAACTATGAATCGTTTAACACTTGTCGAAGGAATATTTGAACCTCTAATAATTGCGTCTGAAATTCCAGTCGTGTTCTCCACTTCAAATTCATAGATGACTTCGCCATTCTTCAACCACAAAGCATCGATTTCTCTTACGCGGTCTATCCTCTCTTTTGAAAGTGGCAAGTCAAGTTTCATTTCTCTGAATTCTGGCAAATCTGAATATACTTCGAAACCGATTTTCTTTCCTAAATCAACAAGCATTTCTATTATTTTGTTATGCTGTGTCTGCCTTAATCTCATCTCTTTCTTAAGTTGCCATTTTCCATTTGTCTTCTCCGCATATTCCTCTAAAACGGCTTTTATACTTTGAGTGTCAGGTGTGAGTGCATTTTGGAACGTAGTAAATATTTCCTCGAGAATATCATCAAACGATACTACAATTCGTCTATTGAGAACATCAATTATGGTTCCTTCCACTCTCTCGCTGAGAGATGCACGGTCAAGGAATAATCCTTCTTTTAGCCACCATTTCTTACCAATTACCTTGCCTTTCTCGTCTTTTACGTCGACGAGAACGAATTCTTTGTTGAGATATTTTCTAAGAACTTCTTCTATTCCTTCTGGAGCACTAAATCTGTAGCCGTTCTTTTTCAATTCTTCAAAAATTGTTGGATAACTGTTGATTATTATGGAGTAGGTCACTGGCTCTCTTCTCTCGGCAATAATGTGTTTGACAGTGTTAACAATAATCCTCTCATATCTTTCCTTGTCAATTTCTGACTCTGATAGCCATTCTCCCCTTTTCAGGGGCTTCCTAAACCGAATATAATAGTCACCAACAGCGCTTCCATAGGGTTGAAGTAAACCTTTTGCTGAAGGTCTGGCGGGAGGTTGATAGATAATTTTCTCTAGATCAAACCCAGCAAGAACCACTGCTTTAATAATCGAATTGTAGATTTTGATGTCCGTGTTATGAAAAGTAACCGTCAACCATCTTCCAGGTTTTAAAACGTTATAAACTTGCTCGAATGATGCCTTCAACATTTTGTGATAATAGTCGAAGTCTTTCTTTTGTGCTTCATTGATGGTTATTTCTTCGTCAAATTTCAATTCAAAACGAGGGTCATTTTTCTCGCCTTTTAACCATGACGTCCATAAAGCACTCAGTTCCATATATTGAATCGAACCACCATAAGGCGGGTCTGTGAAAACATAATCAATACTTTCTCTCGAAATGGACGATGGTTTTCCCTTTAAATTTAACGCTGACTGTGTGATTATTAAAATGTTAGCATCGTTTTCCAGCTCTTCGAAGGATTTGCCTTCTTTATAGTACTTAATCGCCTCGTTTGAATCCTCTTTGCCTTTTAGAAGTCCTTGCCTTCCTTGGATTGCACTGTCAAAGAGTTTCCAAACATTGGATTCCATGAATACAGGGGGAATCCAATAACTATGCATAGCCCAAAAAGAGCTAAACGGTCTTGTCGGTCTGTCTGGTGTGAGTTTGCTTGCGAGATGAACGATTGAGGTGAATCTAAATTTCATCAGATCACTGAGCAGATTTTCTTCGAGAGACGCAATTTCGTGATACAGAATAGACAAAGCCATCAGGTTTCTTTTTGTAAATAGGTCAACAATGGTCTCAGATTTTTCTTTCTTTTTAAAGGGTTTTCCATCAGAATAGTATAATCTGGTCTTAGGAAACCAGAAAGGAATTTTGCTATCTGTTATCCTTTTTATTCTTTCAATATCTTCATTGTCTGGTTTCTTCTTAACTTTCTTCTGGCATTTAGGACAGAACAAACGTATTTGTTTTGGGAAATCGTCACCATTTTTCCATATTGAACATATAAAGGTCGTCTTTTTTCCACATTTTGGGCAACGGGTTTCATATAAGCTCTCTATTTTTGCTTCAGTTTTTTCTTTAATGTCTTGATGAACTTTCTTTATTTCTTTTAAATCCACAGGAACCACACTCATTCGAGTGATGAACGTTGCTATCGGGTCTAGGTCTATGACTATTGCTTTTCTTCCTCGTTTCAGTGCTTCTATTGCGGTGACTCCGCTGCCAACGAAAGGGTCAAGAACAACTTCGCCTTTCTTGGAATAATGCTCAATGTATTCGCCAACAACATTGTGAGGTTTTCTCGCCCAATATTTATGCATAAGATACATGGGGGTATGAGCTTGAGGAGAAATAGCATGATCAATATGAACGACCCTCAGATTCGCGCACTCTCCATCTGTCAAGCAATTCCCTAAACTATAGCCTATTCATAACCAAAATATAAAATGTTTTGACAGGGTCGGGCATTCAAGTCTCGGTTCAATCTATTTATAAGGGAGGGGATAGGCGCTTTGAGAGCTCCTAACAACCTCAACGAAGCCTACAACTTCAGCTACTCATCGGACTTCTGACACCCACCTTAAATTCCTCAGAACCAGCACCCTAAGTATAGGAGGTGCCAAACGGCAAACACCACAAAAACCAAAACAGCTAAGCACAATTGGACCGACTAAAAGTTCAACCTATATATAGAGGGGTCTAAAACCCTCAGAGAGAGCCAACACACCCAACGACTCAACGAAGACAATCACAACTTACATCTTCAAAAGTCGAAACCTTCATAAATGAGAAATGTTGATAAGACTGTGCATTTGAAGGGTGAAGGCTCATGTCCAAACCATTCTACGTAAAATTTGAGGCCCCAAAAGAAATAGCAGATGCTGCCTATGAAGCCCTACAAATAGCCGCAAAAACAGGCATAGTAAGAAAAGGCACAAACGAAACCACAAAAGCCATAGAAAGGGCACAAGCAAAACTTGTTGTCATAGCAGAAGATGTTGACCCGCCAGAAGTTGTGGCTCACTTGCCGCTTCTATGTGAAGAGAGAAAAATTCCATACGTGTTTGTCCCCAGCAAGGAAAAGATAGGAAAAGCTGTAGGCATCGACGTTCCAGCAGCTTCCGCGTGCATAGTAAAGGAAGGAGAAGCTACGGGACTAATCAAAGAAATAGTTGCAAGAATTGAACAGATAAAAAGAGGAGCAAAGTGATGAGTAAGGAAGAGAGAACAGCTGCGGAAGCGGAACTCACCCCAGCAGAAGTGATCCAAATTATCGGACGCACGGGCGTAACTGGCGAGATCACACAGGTTAGGGTGCGCATCCTAGAGGGAAAGGATAAGGGACGCATCATAACGCGTAATGTTAAAGGGCCAATACGGGTTCAGGACGTTTTAATGCTTAGGGAAACCGAAAGAGAAGCAAAGAAAATTACTAGGTAGCTTGAAACCAAAATTGTTCAGAGGGATTGCCTTTGCCCAGACCTAGGAAATGTTCATTTTGTGGCAACGAATTTCCAGCGGGCATAGGCATGATGTACGTTAAAAACGACGGGTCAATTTTGTGGTTTTGTTCAAGCAGGTGCAGAAAAAGCTCTCTGATGTTCAAAAGGGACGCACGTAAGCTTAAATGGACAACATACTTCGGTAAAGAGGAGAGAGGAAGAGCTTGAGTGCTCAATACGAACGCACTCTCCTCTTCATCAAGCCGGACGGTGTTATGCGGGGATTAATGGGCGAAATAATCAGCCGAATTGAAAAGAAAGGATTACTCATAACAGCAATGAAACTTCTGAGACTTAACAGAGCCAAAGCGGAAAAATTCTATGACGTGCATCGTAACAAACCCTTTTTCCAAGCCCTCGTTGACCACGTCACCTCTGGACCTATTCTAGCCATGGTTGTGGAAGGACCAGAGGCTATTTCTGTTGTTAGGCGCCTAATTGGAATAACAAGCTCCTTTAAATCTGAACAAGGTACAATTCGTGGAGACTTTGGGCTCAGCATTACGAAAAATGTTGTGCACGCCTCAGATGGTGTGGAAAACGCTGAGATGGAAATAGCTTTTTTCTTTAAAAAACGCGAAATTTCGCGCTATGAGAAACCTACAGAGAAAAAGTTTGCCTTTTAGCTACCTTCTATTTCTAATCAGTTCTTCCCATAGAGATTTATTGTGGATGCACCCTATGTCTGGCGCATTTACATTTGCGTTAAAGTAGCTGTAGGCTCTTGCTCGGCATCCTCCGCATATGTATTTGTCTGGGCAGCTTCCGCAACCAACTTTTTTCCCGTTCACTATGTAATCTTCCAGGTTCTCTCTTGTACGAAGTTTCCACAGAAGCGTGTGCTTATCCCATATTTCTTCGAAGGCGTCTTTCAATATGTTGCCCAGAACTGTGTTTTTATTTGCTGGGAAGAAAACGCATGGCTTTATGTTTCCGTTGGGTTCAAGGCAGCAGTATAGGCGTCCGGCTCCGCATCCACCTAGAAAGTTTGCGACGTTTTCTATGCCTTTCTTTGCTGCATAGTGGGCTTCGACTATGAATTTTTCGCCGAACTTTTGTGAAAGCTCTTTTGTCACGCTTGCGTATTGGGGACATGTGCTGAAAAACCTGCCAACTTTGACGTTTGACTTTCCAGTTTTCAGTTCTCCCTCTTTCGCTTGTAGATACAAGCTGATTATTTCTTTCCCTATTGTCTGCAACACTTGAAATCTTTCATCTGGTGTCAAATCTAACTCAGCATGCTCTTTCGCTCTGCCTGTTGGAATATAGTTGAAATGTATGAGCCTTACGTCCAATTCTTTGGCTAGTCCTATTATTTTCTCCGTTTCTGCAAAGTTGTCTCTATGTAGAACCGTTGCAATGCATGTGTCTATGCCTTCTTCAACGCAGTTTTTCACGCCTTGAATTGCCCTTTCGAAAGCTCCGGGTATACCCCTAAATTCGTCATGCACTTGCGGCGTAGCTCCGTCTACACTTACTTCTACATAGTCCACTCCAGAGTCTTTGATTCTTTTCGCACTATCTTTGGTTATGAGGGTTCCGTTTGAAGCTATACTTACGTATGGTATCCGCTTCTTAGCATAAGCGGCAAGTTCGAAGAAGTCTTTCCTTGCAAGGGGTTCACCACCGCTGAAGGACAACGCAGGTAAGCCTACGCCAGCTATTTTGGAAAGCACATCCAAGACTTGTTTCGCTTCATCCGTTGACAGCTCTGGACGCCTTTCGCCTCCAGCGTTCTCATAGCAGTGTTTACACCGCAAATTGCATTTATATGTGAAATTCCAAACGATCTCGAATGGTCCAGCGGGAGTGAAAGGTATGCGTATGCCGTACTTTTCTACGCCTTTCATCATTAAACCGAAGCCTTTGAACCATGTTCCACCGTACTGGTCTTGGAGGAACTGTCTTTTCATGAACCCTTTGTCCACTCGCAGGAGGCGACTGCCGATTTCGTAGAATGGTTTGGCGATGTTACGGCTTATGTGCTCGCATCGTGGGCATAGTTCTACTGGTTCGCCTAAGAAATCTCTTAGAGAGTTTAGGAGCAGGCTTCCGTGCTCTGGACATTCCATGTCGAAGCGGTCTATTAGGTATTTGAGAACTGGGTTGACCGTGACTGAGAACAAAGCATTCTCAATGGCGTCGATTTGCGTGTCCAATCACTTCTGCAAGTTATGCATCTCTAAATATTTGGTTATTATAATTTTTCTCCCTAAGTAAGTTGATTCAATTTGTGTTTCATTTTTCGAGATGTATCAGCCCTTGAAAGAACTGATTTATTGACATACATGAAAAAGTATTCCGAAGAGACGTAAATGGGTATAAAAAATAAAGAGAAACTTAAAAAACTTGATCTGTTAGAAATACCGAATCCCGAAAGGATTAAATTAATTAACGAAGTTAGGGAAAAACTTCGACGAAAAATTACAGAGGCAAAGTTGTGGCAATCCTTGCTCGAAGTTGAAAGCCTAATTATTAATGGAAACATGGTTTATGGCAGAGACGAGCAACTCAACGGACTTTATTTTAAGAATAAATTTTAAGAGCAAAATCCTCTCACCCTAGTTTTTCGACCTTTGGACCGAAAGCTGTCCATCATATACATCCCCCAAGTCAACAAGAGCTGTGGTAGCGGGGGGTCGAATTTCCAGAGACTAGTGAACCAGCCTCCTTTTGAACAACCGATCTCTGGGTTTCTTAGGCGATGATGCCTTATGAGCCCAGCGGGTTAATCCTGGCTACCCCACCCCGCTACTTTTATGCTGATTAAAGGCTTTCTTAAATCTTTTTGTGAAATATCGCCATATCACATAATATTTTTCACTGTCAAAACATTTTAGTATTACATGTGTTTTATCGGGTTTGGTGTCCGCTGATGGATAAACCTTACTTACGCCAGATATTTAATCCGGTTCTTGAGAACCCTGTATTTGTGCAGGGGCTTCCGGGTTTTGGGAATGTGGGGAAGATAGCAGCTCATCTCTTGATTAAGTTTTGTGGGGCAAAACCTTTTGCCGAAATGTATTCGCCTTCTTTTCCGGATTACGTTTCCGTTAACTCGAAGGGGATTTGTCGCTTGCCCAGATATGAGTTTTATGCTGCGCCGATGGAAAAAAATGATTTTATAATAATGACTGGTGACACACAGCCTTCTTTCGACGATGTTGTGGCACACTACATGCTTTGCGGCGAAATACTTGATTTTGTTGAAAAACAGGGGTGCAGCTTCTTTGTAACAATTGGCGGAGTGCCAATCACAGAAGAAAAGGTGCAAGTATATGTGGCTGCAACTTCGCCCAGACTTGCCCAAGAGTTTATGGAGAAAGGGGCAGTAATATACAGTAAGGGCAGAATCGTGGGGGCTACCGGCCTAATGCTGGGGCTTGCAAAGGAACGCAACTTAGAGGGTGTATGCCTACTGTGTGCGACGACGGGCTTTAGGGCGGATCGGGGGGCAGGCTTTTCTGTTTTCAAGTTTCTAATGAAAGCGTTGGGAAACGAGGTGAAGGAAGGGTTATAAGAGAAAACGCCCGAATTTAAATCGTTGCTGGAACGTGGATACATGTCTGAGAAAAAGCAAAAAGGTAAAGGCAAAATCTCTGTAAGGTTTGATTTGAGTTCAAAATTCTGGAAAACATTTTTAGTAGTGCTGGCAGCCTTCCTGACTTTTGCCGGACCAACCTACGTAGTTTATGTACTTATAGATATTTTTGAAATAAACAATATTATTTCAATGGCTTCTGGGTCTGGCCTTTTCATAGCCGGTTTAATGCTCATATGGTATCTGATTAAGAACAAAATTATTTCTTAAGTAAAGCGAGTTTATGCCTCAGATACCCCAGGGTGCATCATCTTTTCAGACAGCAGATTCTTCATCGGCAATAGTAAAATGATTATGCTATGTTAAAAATCGTTCGGTTGCTGACGAGGTTAGCAAAACATATAAGATATGCTGAAAGATATAATAGCTATGCAAGAGGATAAAGAAAAAAAGCTTGAAGAATTAATAAAGAAAAGTGAAGAATCAGCCAAAAGGACAACAATAATTCTGGAGAAAGAGGAAAGAGAATTTATTGATTCCTTGATTCGGGAAGGAAAAGAACCAGGTATCAAACCCCTCATTTCTAAAATGCTTGACGTTTACAGAAGCATGATGATTTATGATTGGCGTTTCCCCGGCGAGTATTATTGCGGAATAAGCCGAATGGCATTCATAAACATAGAGCTGATAAATACCCTCATTCAGCATGTTCCAAAGGACCAATGGCGCGAGGTTGGAAGAAAAATGGGCGAAGCCGCAAAAGTTTCCATGGAGGCAACCCTTGGCATTCAAACGGCGAACCGTGAAAAATGGCAGGAGGTCTTTAAACGCTTAAGAGTGCAAGGTTTCGGAGACTTCTACTTAAAAGACAAGTACCTTCTTGTAAAAGCACCCTTTATCAATGAAACTGATATTTGGGCAGGCTTCCTAGAAGACTTGCTTGGCATAGAATTGGACGTGAAAACTTCTACTCCGCCTTTTGTTTTCGAAATTAAAGAAAAATTGATTCTGCGGCAAAGGAATAAATCATAAAAGCAAGATTTACACAGGAAGATTTAGTCTTGTAAGGTTGAAGGAGAGAATTAAATGTCATCAACATTACACGAAGCAATGCTTTACGAAAAACTAGAGGGAAAGAAGGTTAAATGCAACTTATGTGGAAGAAGGTGCCTCATAAGTGACGGTGGAACAGGCTTCTGTCTAGTGAGAAAAAATGAAGGCGGAGCGCTTTTTTCGCTTGTTTATGCTAAGGCGATATCGGCATGCGTCGACCCTATAGAGAAGAAGCCGCTTTCACACTTTAACCCAGGGGCTTTTGTTATGTCTATCGCCACAATCGGCTGCAACTTCCGCTGTCAGTTTTGTGACAACTGGATGATAAGCCAAGAGAAAAAAATAGGTGGTAAACATTTCCCTCCAGAAGAGGTTGTTAAAGCCGCTAGAGACAATGGTTGTCAAGGGATAAGTTACACATATACGGAACCAACAATATTTTTTGAATATGCTTATGACACAGCTAAGCTTGCTCATCAAGTTGAATTCTTTAATACTTTCGTGACGAACGGTTACATGACGCCAGAAGCCGTCAAAGCGATAGCACCATATTTAGATGCAGCAACCGTGGACTTCAAAGGAGGCGGAGACCAGAAATTTTACAAAACTTTTTCTTCGGTTCCATCGGTTGAACCAATCTACGAGTCTTTGAAGGAAATGAAAAGGAATGACATTCACATGGAAATCACGAATTTGGTTGTTCCCAAGATAGGAGATTCGATAGAGAGAGTTAAGGAGCTTGCGGCTTGGATTTCGGATAATCTTGGCAGAGAAACGCCTTTTCACCTACTGCGCTTTCATCCAGACTATCAATTGACAACGATTCCTTCGACTTCCATTGAAACTTTGGAGAAGGCGTATGCAGCCGCAAAAAGTGTGGGGTTAAACTACGTGTATATTGGAAATGTGCTTGGGCACCCCTATGAAAACACTCACTGCCCCAACTGCAATGAACTGTTGGTTAAGCGTTTCAGTTTTGAAATAACCAGATGGAATTTAACAAAGGATATGCGCTGTCCAGTGTGCGGACAAGAAATCCCAATAAAAGGAAAATTGCATGCAAGCGGATACGCTTATCCATACGCCCTGTTTTAATAATTCCCTAACCTAAAGTAAGTATTGAAGGAAAATGTGGAGACTTCTCCGCTCAGACGCCATAGCGGTGTTAAACAACAAAATGGCGAGGAAAAGCTTGGGCAGATACTTCGCTGTTATGCAAGATGAGACACCAGCAAAGTTCATGATAGCCAAGAAACTTCAGGCAGAGTTCAGCGAAACCGATTCGACGGAAGAGCTTTGGCAAAAACACTCAAGGCTCACGGAGGAATTCTACGAAATTGAAAGGGAAATTGATACCAAACAGAAAAATTTGAAGGAGATGCTAACTCCCAGAAAATCTTATCTGGATTTGAAAATAGAAATCGCAAACAGAATTCTTCGCAGTTGCCATTTTTGCAACCGCAGGTGTGGAGCAAACAGGCTTGAAGGCAGCGTGGGCTATTGCAGATGCGGTTCTGAAATAACGGTTTCAAGCATCTTTGAACATGTCGGCGAAGAACCAGAACTCGTGCCTTCCGGAACCATTTTCACCATGGGCTGCACAATGCGTTGCCACCACTGTCAAAACTGGACAATCTCTCAATGGATGGAGAAGGGAGAGGTTTACAAGCCAGAAGAATTAGCTAAAGAAGTCGAACACCTACGTATCAATGGTTGCAGAAACGCCAACCTCGTGGGCGGAGAACCGACACCGTGGCTGCAACAATGGCTAAAAACCTTCAAGCATGTAGATGTCAATATCCCGGTTGTTTGGAACACAAACACTTACTACAGCCCAGAAACAGCCCAACTACTAGCCGGATTCGCCGACGTCTACCTATTAGACTTTAAATATGGTCCAGGCGAATGCGCCCAGAAAATTTCTGATGCACCAAACTACTGGAAGGCTTGCACATACAATCACTTGGAAGCCGAAAGATACGGCGAACTCATAATTCGCATACTGGTTTTGCCAAATCACCTTGAATGTTGTACGAAACCCATCATAAATTGGGTAGCTGAAAATCTGGGCACAGAAACAAGGGTGAACGTCATGTTTCAGTATAGACCAGAATGGCGAGCTTATGAGATTCCAGAACTTCGCAGAAGACTTACTAGGGATGAGATGGAGAGGGCTGTTCAATTAGCTAAAGAGGCGAATTTAGCAAACTTCATAACCTAAATACATGTGTTTTGGAAAATTATTACATTTGTTTACGGTTTTATACTGTGTGAGGAGGCGTGCGACTGTTACAGAATTCTATGTTGCATGGATTCAATAACTTCCAAGCAAGCCGAGAATCTTCATATAGCTAGTCTCGAATGCTGAGAGTAAAACATTTTCTTTCAGCAAAGGAATATAAGATTGGCATTCTCCTTAGAAAATATGAAATTGGCTGTCAAAGGAAAGGAAGAGTCTTCACTGGCTTTTGGCGGACAAGCGGTAATAGAAGGCGTGATGATTCGCTCCAAAAAGCATATGGTGACCTGTGTTAGACAGCCTAATGATGAGATATTAACACGCGTAGAGGAAATAAAATCGGTGTCTGAAAGGTACAGAATCTTGAGGCTACCTTTTCTAAGAGGCATTGTGGCCCTAATTGAAACTCTGTACCTAGGCATTAAAGCTCTCTATTTTTCCGCAAATGCAAGTCTGAAAGAAGAGGAGAAACTCAACCCCAAAGAAATCGTGCTAGCAGTCGTTTTGGCTCTGGCACTAGTAATATTTTTGTTTAGCATCTTACCCTTTTTCTTAACTATCTTCTTGAATCTCCGCGGAGTAGTTTTTAATGTTATAGAAGGCGTAATTCGCCTTTCGATTTTACTGCTGTACTTAGCATCCATAGCTATGGTTGGAGAATTCAGAAGAATATTCCAATATCATGGTGCGGAACACACGGCTATAAACGCCTACGAAGCCCGAGTCGAGCTGAACGTTTCGAACGCGAAGAGATTTTCTCGACTTCATCCAAGATGCGGAACGTCTTTCATTCTCATTGTTACTTTAATCAGTATTCTGCTATTCTCAATCATGCCAAACTTAGGGTTCTTTACGAGACTAGCCTATAGGATTCTTCTCATTCCTGTTATTGGTGCCATTTCCTACGAAGTTTTGAAGCTTAGCGATAAGTACAAGAAGTCAAAAATTATGAAACTCTTGGTAACGCCGGGCCTGGGGATGCAATACTTAACAACCAGAAAACCAGACGAGAAGATGATCGAAGTCGCATTAGAAGCCGTGAAGAAAGCGAACAAGCTCGCGGAAAAATCTTAATAATAATAAATACGTTGGTTAAAGGACTAGATAAGCGAAAGCTATTTCTCAAGGCATATTCACTTCTAAAGGACAGTAGGCAGTGATTAAAATGACCTATTGTCCAGAATGCGGTGGCGAAATGCACTACATGATAGCCACCAAACACTACGTCTGCAAGAGCTGCGGACTGTCTGTGACGCAACAAGAACTGATGGAACTTAGAGAGAAGCTGAGACCCACATTTGAGAACAAGGAAGAAGAGCAGGAAAAGCGGAAAAAAGAATACTTGAAATGGTGGCTTGGCAAGAAAAAATAAACCGTGGCAAACAGCCTTTTAGGCGGTGAGTTAGCAAACAGCATAAAAAGGGCAAACTAGTTTTATTTTTTGACGCTTATGTTGGAAATGTGAGAAAATGAATCAGCAAATGGAAATAGTCTGCGTTGGCAACGAACTTTTAATTGGCAAAACATTGAACACAAACGCCCATTGGCTGGCTAGACGTGCCACATCATTGGGAATAATTGTGAAGCGAATAACAGTTGTGCGCGATGATATTGATGAAATTGCGAAGGCTCTGTGCGAGTCCTTACGGCGAAAGCCACGGTTCATAATAACAACCGGAGGACTAGGCCCAACTTTTGACGACAAGACTTTAGAGGGAATAGCCAAAGCCCTAAACTGCAAACTGGAAATTAACGAGAAAGCTTTGAAAATGGTTAGAGAAAAATACGAAGCCTATGTCAAAGCAGGAAGAATCGAAAAGGTTGAGTTGACACAGCCCAGGGTTAAAATGGCAAAGCTTCCGGAAGGGGCAGAACCATTGCCTAACCCTATTGGCACAGCACCAGGCGTAATGATAAGAGTTAAGGAAACATTTTTGATAGCTTTGCCAGGTGTTCCATCGGAAATGGAGGCTATTTTTGAGGAGTCTGTAGTGCCGTTGCTTAAGAAGGAGAGAGGGGAGGTCACTTTTTTTGAAATAAGCATATACGCAGATAACATCATGGAGTCAACTCTGGCTCCTCTAATCGACAAGGCGATGCATGACAACCCCTACGTTTACATAAAATCCCATCCAAAAGGAGAAGAGAAAAAACCGCATATAGAAACCCACTTCTCGACAACTGCAAAGAACTCTAAAACCGCCGAGGACCGCTTAGGAATGGCAATAATTCAGCTGTCAGAGTTAGTAGAGAAAAATGGTGGAAGAGTTAAGTTAAAGAAAACGCATTAATCAACTCGAAAGAGTTTTGTTTGCCAAAAAATAGTTTAATATTGTTGCGATGGGGACGGGCTAGACACTGATGCAGGATGATATTGAAAATCCGGGTGTCTGGAGCAACCATCAAGCTATTTTTGCTATTGATTAGCCGTTCATAAGAGCCATAAATTAGACAAACAAACTTTTTCAAGAGGAAAATTGAAATCAAAGACTTCAAGAACGCTAATAGCATTAACGGTTCTGCTTACCCTTTCCTATTTGCTTCCATGCTGTCTATCAGAAAACTACAGCTATTCCTATCAACTTTTAGACAAGCCAAACGGTTCAACATGCTATAGGCTGAATGTGACAGTTCAACAATCCCTTTATGATTATTACCGTGGAAAAGGGTTTGACTCAGACTCAAACAACGATTTCGCCAAGTTTGTTACGCCTCAAGCCTTAAAACCCATCGCTGAATGTCTCTGGGAAATCTACACAGACTATGAGGATTTCGCAAACGGAGTGCTGACGATTGTACATCAAATACCTTATGAGGTAACTACACAAGCAAAATACCCTGTGGAAACAATTGTGGAAAATAAAGGAGACTGTGACCTCTTTTCGTTTGTTGCCGCCTCAATTATGAAGGCTGGCGGCCTTGACGTTGTACTTCTATACTATGAGAGCAAAGCGCACATGAACATCGGTGTTGGCCTCTCACATGTTCCACATGACGCAAGGGATCAAGAATATCACATAACTTACAACAACATCAAATATTATATTGCTGAATGTACTGGAGAAAACTGGAAAAATGGATGGAGGGTCGGCGAGTGCCCAGACGATTTAAAGCAAGTCCCTTTGCAAGTAATTTCTCTTGAAAACTGCGAAAAATGGGCTCCAGGACAGGTTTCCGCAAGCTACAAAACCCTAGCACTTTCGACATTATCTCTGAACATTTCACCCTTATGTCTTATCCAAGGAAGCACAATCACACTTTCAGGGCAGCTTTCACCAGCCTTACAAAACAAAACTATAATCATTTACATGAAAGTGGATGATTCGCCGTGGATGGTTTTAGGCACTGTGACAACAGATTCTAGTGGGCAGTTCACGTATGCTTTGAGTGTGGAAAATGCAGGCATATGGTATGTTCGTGCAAGCTGGTCTGGGGATGATGATTGTGCTGGCATAGACAGCCCAATTCAAACTGTAACAATCTTATCCACGTTCTTCGTTTTATTATTAGCCACAACTGTGATTCTAATCTGTGTGGGCATGGTCATATTTTTCATGTCGAGACAAACTCAACAAGAAATCCAAGAACCCTCTTCACCAGAAATCCCTTCTTGACAGAAAAAGCTTTTACTAACCAGCCAAAGTTTTGATATTTAACACGGTATTCCTTAATTAAAATGGGGATGATTAACGGATGTTTATAGTCTTCATCATCGGAACCGCTGGGTCCGGAAAGTCCATGCTTACAGCAGCCTTTAGCGAATGGTTGAAAATGTCCAAACAAGATGTAGCAATATTGAACCTTGACCCCGGAGCGTTAACGCTTCCATATTCGCCGGATGTGGATGTTCGCAACTACGTAGACGTCGGAGATTTGATGGAAAAGTATGGGTTGGGTCCAAACGGCGCGCTAATAATGGCTTCTGATTTAATTGCGGATGAAATTGAACAAGTCTCGAAAGAAGTTGAGGAATTGAAATCCGACATTGTTTTGGTTGACACTTCAGGGCAGATGGAGTTGTTTGCTTTTAGGGCGAGCGGTCCTTACATTGCTTGCGAACTTACGAGAGAGCCTAAAGTCATAGTTTACTTGTTTGACGCTGTCTTTTCGGTTAATCCGCTCAACTATGTTTCAAGCCTTTTCCTTTCAGCTGCAGTCTACAATCGTTTTCTCCTGCCTCAAGTGCATCTTCTGTCAAAATGTGATTTACTTCCAAAAGAAGAAGTTGACACGGTTGTGGATTGGTCAGCTAACCCGAAGGCTCTAGAAACTTCGATTGAGCAAAAACTTGAAGGAACAAAGCGTTTGTTGAGCAGGAGTATGATGCTGGCAATTCACAAGCTTGGTCTAAGATTCTTGCTTATTCCAGTTTCAGCCAAAACAAACGACGGAATGGTAAACTTTAACATGACTTTGGAGCGCATCATCGCTGGAGGAGAAAAGTACACTTACTAATGAAAGATAGGCGCCTATATCCCTCAGCAGTCATTAAGAAGCGTCCATGCTGCTGCCAACGCGCCGTGCTCGGCTTTTCCCAAACTTTCTGCGCTTCCGATGACTATTACATCGTTCTCCTCTGGTTCCAGATGTCGAATTATCAGGTTTGCTGCTTTTCGAAAATCCTTAGCCACATTGTTGCTCACTGATGGAATAATTAAGCGTCCTTCCCTGCAAGTTATTGTTGTTGCACCCTTTGCTCCGGCCCTCACCGCCGCATCGCGTTGCTCAACTCCTGTTTTAACCTTGTGCCCACAATTTTTGATTAGAATTGCAAAATTGTAGTCTGCAAGAGCTAGCTCACTTTTTCCAATTTTGACCTTCTTCTTAAAAATTGATTTATATTCTTTCCATAGCCTTAAGCCCCTATTCGTCAGGGCGCATCCAGCTTTCGAGGTTTTAATCAAACCAGCGTCTTTTAATCGCCCTATCATAGTACGTACGGCGCCCTCTCCAACATTTAGATTTTCAGCCAGCTTGCTGCGGCCAATTGATTTCTCTGCTATAAGCTCTAATGCACGTAGTACATGGAATACGGAGAATGTCGGGAATGGACCAGGAGCTTTTTCCCCTGTAATTTTTTCTAAAGGCTGTTTAACTGTATGGGACATGAGTGTTCCACATTTATAGTTTTGTCTGTTAGTTAATATTATTGTTGTTTATAGGTGAGAAATGCGCAAGATTTTGGGATATTCACTGTTTAGAGCTTGCTTTTTGCAGTGTAGTATTCTCTGACTATGCCAGCTGTTAATGTGATTAAGCCTACCGCTAGCAAGTAGATGAGGGGATAAATGAATATTGAAAGCAAATTTTCATATGTGACCACCGATGGCAACTGTGGGGTGAAGAAAACTGAAATCCACACGATAACAAAGGCGGCGATGCATCCGAAGCCAAGGCCTATGGAAAGCCCATGGATGAAACCGCTTCTGTCTTCTCCCTGATTATCCAACTTTACGCTCTTATGTTTTGCCTGTTCTTGCCTTTGCTTCGTCGCTTCTTCCCGTATTTCCTGTTCGGTCTTCAAAGTGTTCGCCCCTCTTGTGTTTTGTTGTTGCGGTGAATTAATAATTTTATTAATTCTGAATTCTAGTGTGGAATAAGAATACAAAATATGGAATTATGGCAAAGCGAGACTATTTTAAAACAAGTTGTGGTGTGAGCTGTTCTATAGCGTTCTTAAGTTTATTCCACTCGTCTAGGTTCCTTATGTTAAACTTATGTTTCCTTTTCCATGTTCCATTCCTGTTCTGCCACAGATACAAGCCAATTGAACGCCTTCCGAAGGATTCGAAAACAACTATGGCTTCCCACCATTTCTCGCTCTTAAAAATCGTAACATAATCAACAACCTTATAGAAGCCAGATATAGGGAGTTTCTCGCTTGCCTCAGTCATCACTTATCTGCCTTTTCTCATAATTTTAATTTTTAACCATTTAAACGTTTTATTTACGCTGGACTATAAGGGCTGGAAAACCCCGTTAATGAGAACATCCATGCTTGAACCGTCTTTGTCAAAAATTTTCACAGTAGGCTTAGAAAGCAGAAAATCCATATGATTCTTAGACTGGTTTTTTCCGCCAGGCATGTCCGTATTGTGGCCGAAGGCTATGTGAGTTGTGCCTAGTATTTTCTCTACCTCGAGAAACTCTTCAACAAATCTTGCCTTAGGGTTTATTCCAAAGGCAAATTCGCCTACAACACTTGACCATTCATCAGTGTTTAATGAGTCTCTAACCCGCGCTAAAATTTGAGAGTCTTCAGATGAAGAGCCCTGCACTCCGCCATCTCGGACAGTTAATTTAACTGGAGTCTTTATCGGGCCAATTCCGCCTATGGCCTTGTCGCACACCAGTTCGCCCTCAAGCGAATTTTCTACAGGCGCAACTATCACCTCGCCTGTTGGAAGGTTCATCCACCTCATTGTCTTCCAGTCGAATATCGTGTCGGTATAGAAAATTCTACCCTCAACACTTAAGGAAACATCCGTACCAGCCGGATTCGTTATTTTCACTCTCACTGCCTGGCTTAGTTTTTGAATTAAGCTCTTCGCAAAGCTTTGCATTTGCTTATGCTCTTCGGTTGTTAGAGCTAACGCACCATCAGTAAGCATATCCAAAGTGACACCCGGACAATGACCGAGACGTGTTTTGTGCTCTTTCTTTTCCATTCGAATGATTTCTATCCTGAAGTGTGTTTCCTCGCGGACCCCACGCAGAAGATTAATGTAGATGTCTGGTGCTTGCTTTGTAAAAATTTCCATGATTTGCGGTGGAATTTCTTTTCGGAAAACATTTGCAGCAGTTTTTAACGGCACTAACCTTGTTTGAAGCCCCAGCTTTAGGGCGCCACTTGCAAATACGTTACCAACATCCATCTTCACATCGTCGCAAAAGATAACCAAACTTTCGCCTTGTCTTGCCTCTAAAACACATTCCAACGCGTTCCTAGCAGCTTTATAAGCATTCATAGACGCCAACTCAAAGATAATTGAACGATAAAAGGATAATAAGTTTTGCAACTTAAGATGCTGAATCAAGATTACAGTGAAGGCAAGCGCCAAGACGGAAAAGATTCAAACATTGAACTGGTTTGCACTCTCAGGACTTGAAGCAAGAGTGGGGCTAAACAATAGCCATGTTACTTAAAGTATGCAAGTTATTCCATAATTAATAGGTTTGGATTTTTCCTTGGGCGAGTTCCATGCAGAATTTATCTATGTTTTCAAGTTCGTAGTCCAATACTTCGCTTATTTTGTGTCTAACTTTTTCTATGGTGTTGTTGCCTTTCATTATGACTTGGGCTGCCGCTATTGCGGGCTGGTCTATGGGACTTCCGATTTTGCTTAGCAGCCAGATGTAGACTTCCTCACCTTCCGGCACCTCTTCACAAACGCTCTGGGCCATCTTGAATGTCAGAACGTTATAGATTTTCCCGACGTGACTCACTGGGTTTTTGCCCGCTGCAGCCTCTGAACAGAAGGGTCTATTGAGTGATATTAAGCCGTTTACACGGTTTCCCCTTCCAACCTGCCCGGAGTCGCCGCTGTCTGCACTCGAACCTAAAACAGTTAAGTATATTCCTCCCAAGCCTCTGCCACGCACATCTAAGGTGTTTAACTCCACAGCAACGGAGTCAAAATCCGTATTTGCCTTAACGAACTTGCTGATTTCTTCGAGAATTTTCGCCTTTTTTTCGAAATATTCGTTTTCGCTGCTTATGAAACGATCGACAAACGCCATTGAAATTGTTAAGTGTAGGTCATTGTTGGTTCTGAAACCCATGACCTTTATGTCTTCGCCGGATTCAGGAAAGCGATGTTTAAACTCCTTGGAGTTGAGAAATTGTTCGGTCTTTAGGACTATTTTCTCTGTTCTGGTCATAGGTGCATAACCCACAGCCGCCGAAGTGTCATTTGCCCCCAAAACTTTTCCTTTACGCTTAAAGATGTCTACGAGGCCCGCCGAACCCGGCTTTAGCTCAACCTGGTATTTCACATGCTTTTCCGGGTCTATGAAACGCGTGTTCCTTCTAAACCATTCTTTGGCAACGTTTGTGGCTATTTCCCCGATGTCTATTTTTGTGCCGTTAAATTGTGATGTCGCTCTGTCGCCAAATACGAAAAGCATCGGTTGTTTAACTACGCCCCCGCCGAATCTCGGCTCAGCTTCTCCGGCCACAAGCAGAGACTTGTCAACATTATGATGGAGTATTGAGCCAGCTTTCTCCAAGTATTCCTTGCTTAAACGTATCGAGATTTGGTCCATCACCGCGTCGCATATGTAGTCCGGATGTCCGCGGCCCTTCCTCTCAACTATTTCTATTCGTTGCTTTTCAAGTGGTGTCTGCTTTAGGCCTTCCACGATTATGTTCCGCATGGTAAACCTTTCCTTCACGAAGTTTAGCGGTATGCATAACAACAAATATATATTTTACTGTATTAATTTATATTGAAAAATAACTGGTGGTTATATTTTGGTCATAACGGGCTCCTCAATCAAAAAGTTAAGAGTTGAGGCGGGTTTAACCCAGAAAAAACTGGCAGAGCTCATCGGCGTATCGCAAGCTCACATAGCGAAAATAGAGCAGAGAAAGGTGGACCCAAGGCTTTCAACAATCAACAAAATCTTAGAGGTTTTAACGGAGGGGAAAAAGATGAAATGTAAAGACGTGATGACTGAGGGCGTGCTTTTCGCGAAGCCGAGCAACAGCGTTCTGAAGGTAAGTGAGGTTATGGTGAGACACGCCATTTCTCAGATGCCAGTGCTAGATAGGAGCAGAGTTGTCGGAACAATAACCGAAGAAGGCATAATCAGAAACCTGAGTTCAACCATAGCAGAGGAAACGGTTAAAAACATCATGGACCCACCCTTACCAATAGTTTCTGAGGAAACGCCAGTGGATGAAATCCGTCCATTACTTGAGAGACATCAAGGCGTATTAGTCACGAGGGGCAAAGAACTCGTTGGGATTATAACGCGCTCAGACCTTCTTAAAACAATAAGTTAAAAAGGCGTTACGTATGCAATTGGAAGATTTCAAAAAGAAAGCGAACCAAGCTATTGCAGAGTTAAAGGCAGTAAAGCCCAAAGAAGCAATAGTGGTTCATCACGACGACGCTGATGGCTTATGTTCAGCAGCGATAACCAAGCAGGCTTTGGAACGTGAAGGGATAAAGGCCAAAACGTTTTGCTTAGAAAAGGTTTACACAGAGGTTATTGAAGACTTGCATTCAAAGGCTGGACAAACAATTTTCTATGCGGATATAGGCTCTTCGCACGGAGACATGATATCGGAATACAACAGAGGAAGAAACCTAACCATAATACTAGACCACCACGACCCAAAACCGTCCAGAGACCCAAAAGTTTTGGACTTAAACCTTGAACACTTTGGATTTAGAGGTGAAACAGACTTCTCTGGAGCCACATGCTGCTACCTCTTCGCAAAAGCCTTAAACGAGAGCAATATTGACCTAAGCTATCTGGCTTTGGTTGGAAGTTGCGAAATTCCGGAGGGTTTTCTTGGAATAAACAAGATTGTTTTGGAGAAAGCCTTAAAGAATGGAGTGCTTCAGCAAAGGGGTAAAAGTTTTGAAATAACGAAGTTTAAGACACGAGTGGATGCCTTCTTTTCGAAGCTCCAGATTTTGGGTGCGGTAGGCTATTACGAAGGTGGACTAGAAACTGGGATAAACGCTTGCCTAGAGGGATTAAGCAAGGAAGCCGAAGAGAGAGTCAATAATTTGGAGGCTAGGCGTAAGGAGGCTAACCGTCGGCTTTTGGGAAGGCTTTATCGTGAGAGGCTTCAGGAAACGGAGCACATTCAATGGTTTGACGCTGGAGACACGTATGCAGGTATGGGCACAAAGGTGATAGGACAGTTCTGCTCTTTTCTGGCGTATCAAACGCGTTTAATAAGACCAAAGAAGTACATCCTAGGATTTGTAAACGTGCCGCCAGATGTTCCCGGTTGGGGAAAACTCAAGGAAAAATTTGTCAAAGCTTCTGTTCGAGTGCCAAAATCTATGCAGTCTCTAATTGATGTTGAAAAACTGCCAGGAGCCATGAACATTCTAGACAAAGCGTCCGAAGGTTTTGGGATTGCGGATGGACACCAGTACGCCGCAAGCGTAATAGTTCCTCTTGACCAAAAGCAAAAACTGGTGCCAAACGCTGAGGAAACAGTTGCCGCTTTCTCCTTCTAGTTTTTGTTTTGCACGTTTTTGCATTGAGTTTGCGGGCAGCCCCTCTCTACTTTTGAATATTCTACGAATATTTGGAACCCAACAGGTCAGCTCAGATGTCTTTATCTGAGCAGTTTTTCTTTAAGCTTCTTTGCAAATTCTTTGTCGGTGAAGGCTTTCAAGCGTTGGATCGAGGTGTCGTAGGCGTCTATCTCTTCTTCTTCCAGTTCACCTTTTCTATACCGCGGATCTATTTCTCCTAGTTTTTCTATCAGAATTTTCCTTTCTTTCTGGGGCATGATTTTGGGATCAGTCATAGCTGCTGCCCTTGCGAAGATTCCTTCATCTAAAAGATGTTTCAATGCTTTAAATGGAAGCTCGTAGTGTTTGCCGATGGCTCCTGTTCTTTGGGCGAAACCTTCCGGAGTTGCCGCTTTGAATGAGACTCTTACATAAATCTTTGACGCACACTTTGCCACTCTTTTCACGTAGTCTCTATCAGCACCAAATAGATGCCCGTTTGTTTCAAGGATGAAAACGGGATATTTTGAACCCTCCACGTACTCTAGAACTGATAACAAGTGCTCTTTTCCTATTGTTGGCTCACAGCCTGAAAGCCGAAGCTTACTCACTTTGGGGATGAGCCTTCTCCAATAGTCAGAGTAGACTATGCCATCCTCTGCAGCTTTAAAGAGTCTTTGAGCGACCTCTTTAGGAGAGTAGAATTCTCCGAAGCTTTCGGGAAAATCCCTCGACCAATCGCTCCAACAATATATACAACGCAAGCAACAACCAACAGCATAGCCCGTTGCAATTCCCCTATAAACCGGAACAGAATAAAAACTGGTGTATTTCCTCTCAAGACCATCAGGCCCTTGCCTAGTGACTATCTTCTCCGTTTCCCTAGCCAATTCTAAAGGGTCAAAGGGTTTGAAGCCTGGAGTTAAAAAACGCTGATACTTCATCTGATCTCCACGATTTAATATTTAATTCTAAAGTGGTTTTTCTATGTTTACTCTCATAGCGGCGATGGTAATCATATCACTTCACTCATAGTTCTGCGAGGTTAAGCTTGAATCTTCTTGATAAGTTGTTCAGATCATTAAGCACGTATGTGAAAACGTAGCCCATCCATTTTCCCCATCTTTCCTCTGCAATCTTTTTGAGCTTCGGAATAATGCTTCGAGGCGATTCCGCCTCCTCTCCCAAGAGAAGCAGACTGAATATTTTCGCACTCCAGATGTCAAGCGCGAATCCTGGATGAGGAGAGACTATGTCGGCGGAGTATTCGCCTATCCCCTTTAGTTGCATCAGCTTTGTCTTAGATTCCTCAGACGGCATCTTTTCGAGCTCTCTGGGCGTTGGGAAACTCTTGAATATGGCTTGAGCGATGCCTTTCAGAACCTCGGCCCTGTAACCAAGTTTGCATTTCTCCTCGAGTTCACTGACTTCGGCTCTGGCTATTCTCTCTGGAGAAGGCCAGTAGGAGACTTCCTTACCGTCAAACCTTATTTTCTCGCCGTACTCCTTGATCAACAGGTTCATCATCTGGTCGCTTCTCCTTATTGGAGCCATCTGAAGGGTTACAGCCAAAATTAGCATCGGAAAGATGTCCGGTCTCTTTGTGCGTCTCATCCCGTAAAGGTCTCCCATCAACGATTTAACGAGAAGATCATGCTCAGCAAGAGCGTAAAATTGTCTTATGTCTTCTTTGAGACTTAACATCCACGTTATAGTGTTTAGAAGCTTTCTTCTATCATTAGTACTCAACTTTTTATGAGAGTGAACCTCACAGAAAATCTCGGGCTTATTTACTGTTCCAGCAGAATTTAACTTAAGCCCGAACATCTCTCCAAGAGGCATCCTCATTACGGTCCAAAGGGTACTGTCCTCAAATATCTCAAAAGGCGTTAACAAAGACCAGCCTGCGGGCTTGCGAACCGTCAACGAAAAGTCATAAGGCGGGATAGCCCAAAGTTTAAACGTAATCGAAAGTGGCAATTCCTTAATCGACATTGTAGTACCAATCCTTCTTCGTCTTCTTTCATTTTTTAACCTTCTGATCATAGGTTTTGAATAGTAATAGGAGCAAAATTATTTACATCTACCGTAATCTTTCTCTTAGTGAGACAAGCAATAAGCGATTACAAGAAAGGATGTGAGAGCATGAGGAAAATGGTTAAGGAATTTGTCCATAGACCAGGTGTTCATTGCGGATCGTCATCGCTTAGGGATGTTTTTGAGTTTCATGGTTTCAAGTTTAGTGAAGAAATGGTTTTCGGGTTAAATTGCAGCCTAGGCTTTGTTTACTGGCCTACGAAAAATGCCGTGCCACCGATATTCGTGGGCGGACTAGGCAGCAGAGGAATAGAAGGTATCTGTCGGATACTTGGAATCAGGTGGGAAAAGAAGACCACAACTAGCACCAAAAAGGCGTGGCAAGCTGTCAAGGAGCTAATCGATAACGATGTCCCTGTGATGCTTCAAGTTGACATGTTTTACCTCGACTACTTCAGAGGCAAGACGGGCCACTTTGGTGGTCATGCGATTGTGCTTGCTGGATATGACGAAGAGAGAGGAGAGGCCTATGTCACAGATGTCCATAACGAAAAGATTGAGGCAAAGAGGCGAAAAGACGGACTTTTTGTTACCTCTCTTAAGAGCTTGGCAGAAGCGCGAAGCTCCACATTCAAACCATTTCCCCCCAGAAACGCTTGGGCTACCTTTGCCTTTCCAAAAGAATTGGCGCCGTTGGAAAAAGCCATTAAGACAGCGATCAAAAGCAATGCAGAGAGTTTCCTCAACCCTCCAATCAAAAACTTAGGCATAAAGGGAATAAGACATTTCGCCAGGCAAGTTATCAAATGGCCAGACATGATACATGGCACCGTCTACGACCCGATCAATTTCAAGACCGAAATCTCAATGCCCAAACTGACTCTGTTTCTCGCTTACGTTTTCATCGAAGAAGCTGGCACCGGAGGAGGGCTCTTTAGAAGAATATACTCGCGGTTCTTGAGAGAGGCCAGTCATGTGCTTCACTCAAAAATTCTAAGAGATGCAAGCAATTTGATGATGAAATCGGCTGACATCTGGACAGAGATAGCAAATATTCTTCTCGCGGCAAGCGAAGCACAGCAGGATAAAGTCAGAGACATCTTGACTAAGGCCCAACCGAGAATAACGGAATGCGCTGAAATAGAGGAGAATGCCTTCAAACTACTCCATCAATGGCATAGTTAATGGTTTGATGTTCTTCCGAAAACGGAAACAGTTAACTAAAAGCCGAAAAAGCTTGTTAAAATCCTGCCCTTATTACGTTGCGTGGTTTCATGACTTCTCTCAGGACTATTGTTGCGTAGGAACCGCGACATAGCATAAAGCTTACTTCTGCTTTGTGCTTGGATGGTTTGGCTGAATCGCCTGAAAGTTCAGTCAACGAGAAATCTTTCAGCGGAGTTATAGCGGTTCGCAGTCCTCCTCTCCCACTGATTTCTGGCATAGCGTTGATTTTGAAGTCTACCGGAGAGACGCTCTCCTCTTCCAGGATTATTTTTTCGATCCCTCCTTGAACGCCTTGCGAAGGGTACTGTTTGAAACCGACAAAAGGAATTGCCATGCGCATTCGTCCGGTTTTTATTGCGTCGTTAATTTTGTCAAGTGTTTCTAAGCTTGCTGCTCTAGACATGCTTTGCAGAGGCAGTCCAGAATACTCCATATTTACAACGTAATCTCCAACTTCAGCTCTGTTCAGCGGAAGCCCACTTGCAATTCTTTTGCTTAGAAACTTGTTAAAAAGATAAGCCTGATAGGCTTGTGGAAAAAGTTCCCGTAGCTTTGCTGGCAATCTTCTAAATGCGCCAATAAAATCGTCTGGTTTTTGGGCTAAGTGTTTAAGCATTAACCGCTCGTAATGCAGTTTTTTCGGAAAGTTCTTCAAGGCATGTTTGAAATCCTTTGTCGCTTGAAGTTGTTCTCGGGCTTTCCTAGATTCTGGATGCTCATGCGGGCTTGGTTTAGCCAGAAATAGCAACGCAGCCTTTCTGAAGTTCCCTTTAACAATGGCTCTTCCAACCAAATGCGTTATTGGGCGGGTTGTACCGAAGCGTTGGTGACCGAAAAAATTTGGAACTCCGCCTATTGTTTCGAGTTCTTCGATGGTTTTTGTTATTCGCTTTTTAATGGTGGATTTTGGATGGTTTATGGCTCTGATGACTATGTGAAAATTGTTTCCTAAAAGATAGTAAGGCGAAACTTTAGTATAGAAATAGCCTATTGGACGAATTTTTATGTCTTTAACCTGAACTTTTTGAATATCTTCGGCTGATACGCCTTCAACTGTTATGTGCTGGGCAGTGACGGCTTTAGCATCTTTTATGCCCGCAATGTGAATATGCCTTGTGCTTATGCCAAGTTGTTCAGCAACAGCTCCAAGAGCTAAAAATGTGTCCCAGTTTCGCTTAACCAAAACACACCGCAAATACCAGTTCTTAATGAAGGAAGATATCGGCGCTTCATGTTTAACATAGCCTTCACATTGGTTTATTTCAGCTTTGGAACCGTCAACAAGCACTTCCTCAACGACAAAATCCTCCACAAACTGCCTAATGATTCCACCAATGCCCAGGGAGCGTGTGGCATAAACCTCAATTCCCACGAGTTTCTCCAACTTAGGAACAATCAAACCTCAGCCCTTCTAAAGGAGGGGAAGCATACCCGTTATTTTGTCTATTTTTTCGGCCGGGGCAGGACCAATTCCTAGGCATGTTACGGTTCCCGGAGGAATTTCCGTGAGACCCCTGTCCACGATTAATGCGCAGGGAAGCCCCAGCTCCTTCGCCTGCTTTTCCAACTGCAAAAGTTCTTTTTCGCTCTTCACTTTAACAGCTATTTTGCATTGGCCTTCTCCAATCCATGCCTTCCACCATTCTTTACGATGTTTGCGGGTTTCTTCCGTCGCCGAAACCGCCGCATGCCCCGCTTGTGACGCAATCTTACCCTTACTCAACCGCAAATCAGAACGAAAAACAATAACCTGTTTGTAACGGAATTCAGACATTTTTCTTTCCAACAGTCTCTGTCAGTTTGTTCTCCGAAGATTTTAAGGATTCGCAGAAAGATAGAGGAAAAAGAAATAGAAAAGAGCCGTCAACATCCTAGGACTTCGTAATAGGCGCATAAGGGATTGCCCCTGAAAATCTATGTCTTTAACGCTTTGGAAAGTTTCGTCTAGTTTGAGCTTTTTACAGAAACCAATAGCGTCATCGACTTTCTCGTCAGACACGACGTTAAGCATTTTCCTAACATTGAGCATAACTTTCACATCAAAACTCAAAATCTCTCCGCATCGCTTTTGATATTTACTCAAAACTTTCGAAGAAAAATCGTTTTCACCCAAAGCCTCATAGGCAACCTCGGCTGCAACCCTTGCACAGGTCATCCCAAAAATCACACCGCCTCCTGTCGTAGGCTTCACTTGCGAAGCCGCATCTCCAACGGCTAAAAACCCATCAGCATAAGTTTTTGGAATCGGTCCTCCAAGGGTTAGAGGATGAAAGTGGATTTGCAAGATTTTTGCAGTGCGTAGTTTCTTTGACGCGACAGGGTGTTTGAGCATTAGCCTTTTCAAAAGCTCTTTCGGATTTCCAGTTTTCGTGGCTAACCCAACTTTCGCTTTTCCATCACCTTTTGGGATTAACCACGCATAAAAGCCCGGGGCGTAATCTTTCCCGAAAAAGACCTCAACCATGTCAGGCTCAATATCTCTAACATTCTCAACTTCCGCCTGCACACCATTAACAAGCATATGACGGTCAAGGAACGGTAAACCCGCTGACTTCAAAATCCCTGAAGATATCCCCTCGGCATCCACAACAATTTTAGCAGAAAATTTTTCCTCAGTTTTCTCATTTTGCTTGACGCTTACTCCTTTCACGAAATCATCTTCAATAATTAAGGATTCAACACGTGAATTTAGACAATAGCGAGCTCCAGCGTCTGCAGCCATTTCTGCAATGTATTTGTCAAATTGAACTCGATCAACAACGCATGTTACCGGCTGGGAAAAATGAACTGAGAAACTCCTGCCTTTTGGTGAGTGAAAGTTAGCTCCATAAAAGGTGTTTTCAACGATTCTTGCTGGAAGCGGATACAATCCCAATTGTTTTAGACCCTTGATGCTTAAGTGCCCAGGACAATGGGATGGAACACCGATTTCGCCATGTTCCTCAAAAACCGTTACGTTGGCGCCATAATCCGCTAGGTTCATCGCCGTGAAGGAACCACATGGTCCACCTCCAACGACTATTATGCCTGTAATCGTTTTCATGCACTGCACACTGAGGCTTTGTGGGTCTGGCTCCTTATGTTACAAGCTCAACCCGTCTTTTTCCACGAACCATAGAGGTGATGCGTACTTTTCCACCAATCTCTAATCGCATCAGCAACTGGTTGAAATCCTTAAATCCTAAGTCCTTAAATTCTTCATTTAAGGCTTCAAAAAGCTCCACATCCGTCATAGCGCCTTTCTTTTTCAAGATCTCCAATAAAATACAGTGGGCTGGTTGAGTTTTCCAGGTTTTAATGGGCATTGACTATTCTCCTAAGCGACTGGAGTTGCCGGTTTCTGCACTTGCCGAACCTGTTGCATAAAGCTCCTGTACCATTTTTCCATGTCCGGTGTGATTGACGGTCCGATCTGTTTCATTGCTTCTTGGAAATTCTGCATCGTAACTTCCTTTGCGTTAACATCTCTTCTCAAGGCGTGCATGGCCGCTTCTCTGCAGAAGGCTTCTATGTCCGCGCCTGAATAATTCTTAGTCATGGCGACAAGCTGCGATAATTCCACGCTTTTCGCTAAAGGCATGTTCTTTGTGTATATCTTGAATATTTGAAGTCTACTTTTCTCGTCGGGTTCTGGCACGTATATCAACCTATCAAATCTTCCTGGGCGAAGCACCGCCGGGTCCACGATGTCAGGTCTATTTGTGGCTGCGATTACAACTATGTCTTCCAAAGTTACAATTCCGTCCATCTCGGTTAATAGCTGGCTGATAACACGTTCTGTTACTCCGCTGTCTGCAAAACCCAAGCCCCGGCGAGGCACAAGCGAGTCCATCTCGTCAAAAAATATTACCGAAGGGGCTGCCATTCTGGCTTTTCTGAAAACTTCCCTTATGGCTTTTTCAGATTCACCAACCCATTTTGAGAAGACTTCCGGACCTTTAATCGTTATGAAGTTTGCTTCGCTTTCGGTTGCAACAGCCCTAGCCAAGAGGGTTTTTCCACAACCAGGAGGCCCGTGAAGGAGTATTCCCTTCGGCGGCTTTATTCCAAGCCTCTGGAACATTTCTGGATTCTTAATAGGCCATTCCACAGCTTCTTTAAGCTCCTGTTTGACCTCTTCTAGGCCGCCTATGTCATCCCAGTGGACTGTGGGGACTTCTATGTATACCTCTCGCATGGCTGTCGGCGTCACTTCCTTGTAGGCGTTCATGAAGTCCTCCATCTTCACCTCCATTTTTTCGAGCACGCTTGGCGGAATGCGTTCTTCTTCGAGGTTTATCTGTGGCAAATATCTTCGTAGGGCTTTCATGGCTGTCTCTCTGCATAAGGCAGCCTGATCTGCGCCGGTATATCCGTGAGTTATTTCAGACAATTTCTTAAGGTCAACATCGTCTGCCAGCGGCATTCCCCGCGTGTGAATTTGTAGGATTTCGTATCTTCCATTCTTGTCTGGAACGCCTATCTCGATTTCTCTGTCAAATCTGCCGGGCCTACGGAGGGCTGGATCCAAAGCGCCAGGTCGGTTAGTGGCGCCAATCACTATGACGTTTCCTCTCCCTGATAAACCATCCATTAAGGCAAGAAGTTGGGCAACCACGCGTCTCTCAACTTCGCCTGTCACTTCTTCCCGTTTGGGTGCTATTGCGTCAAGCTCATCAATGAATATTATGCTCGGGGCATTCTGCTGGGCTTGCTGGAAGATTTCTCTAAGTCTGGCTTCTGATTCTCCGTAGAACTTACTCATTATTTCGGGTCCGTTTATTGAGAAGAAGTTTGCTTCCGACTCGTTCGCCACAGCCCTAGCCAAGAGGGTTTTTCCACAGCCTGGGGGCCCGTGAAGCAGCACTCCCTTCGGAGGGTCTATTCCAAGTCTCTGGAATAGTTCAGGATGCCTTAGCGGAAGCTCAACCATTTCCCTCACTCGTTGAATTTCCTCATGCAGCCCCCCGATATCTTCGTATGTTGTTCTTGGAAGCCCCTTCCCCTCTGGTGTTGGTTCGTTCAGTATTGTCAGTCTTGTTTCTGCGCCGACCTTCACTATGCCGTGGGGACGGGTTTTTGTTACCGTGAAGGGTATGGCGTGTCCAAGCATCATAACTAGGGTTGTGTCACCCTCAACCAACGTTCTCTCCATCAGACGGTTTTTCACAAAATTTGTGAAATCCTCGTCAACATTCAGGCGCATGTCTACCGGCGCGAGAGTTATGCCTAAAGCGCTTTTAACTTTGGCTGGTCTTATAAGGACGTATTCATTTATTGCCACTCCCGCGTTTTTACGTGTAAAACCATCTATGCGTATTATGTCTCGGTTTTGGTCTTCAGTGTATGCTGGCCAAGCTATGGCTGAAGTTGTTCTCTTACCAACTATCTCTATGACGTCGCCCGCTGATATCCCCAGTTTCTGCATTGCCCGCTGGTCTATGCGGGCTATGCCTCTTCCCACGTCCCTCTGTCTTGCGTCGCCAACACGTAGTTGCACTTCACTCAATTAGACCTTCCCAACCATTATTGGATAATTCGTCTCGAAACAAAGTTTCAATCCTATATAAATGTTTAAAACGTTCCTTTAAGGTTATCTGCTTGTTCTACGCACCGTGACTGTTTGTATCTGGCTTATTTCGCTTATCCCTTCCAGTTTCTTTTCAACCTCTTCGAGCACGCCGGTTTTATCTTCTGGAAACTTGATGTGGGCTATTAGAGCTTTCAAGCCGAAGGCTATTGGTTCTTCTCCATATCCGTAGATGGATGCAAATTCAGGCAAAGATTCCTCGATTTTTTTTTTCAAACCGTTAAAGTCGACTGTTATGTCTGTTGGAAATATCTTGTACGATATTATAACGCTACCCATTTTAAACCCCCATTTATCTTATGGTCCGATAAAGCCGCATTTCGGACACTTATATGGGCGACCAAACTTTCTGCACTTTCCGCAGCGTCTTATCAGGATTTCGCCACAGTTAGGACAGAGGAATTTTGTGGCTTCCACTCCTGGCGGAATTGGTTTACCGCAACTTGTGCATGTGAGTAAAGTTATCGTTGCTGTCTTTTCAGCCATCGTGATTCCTCGAGCGTGCTTCTGTAATTAGATTGCCTCCTTATATCTTCTGTGTTTGTTTCGTAAGTTTATTATTGCAGTTTCAAGCTATATCTCACGGGATTGTTTTGGGAGTAAACCTCCGCGATCTTGTTCCAAAGACGGTTGTTAGGCTTGAGGATTTGAGTGGGAAATCCATAGCTATTGATGCTTACAACGCTTTGTACCAGTTTCTAGCCATTATTCGCCAGCCTGACGGAACACCACTAAAGGATAGTAGCGGAAGAATCACAAGCCATCTGAGCGGTCTTCTTTACAGAACGAGCAATCTCGTGGAGATGGGCGTAAAACCCATCTACGTTTTTGACGGAACACCACCGGCACTTAAGGAGGTTGAAATAAAGAGGCGAATGAAAGCGAAAGAAGAAGCCCTGATAAAGTACGAGCAAGCCCTGAAGGAGGGCAAAATCGAAGAAGCCCGCGTGTACGCGCAAGCCACGTCCCGCTTAAAGGATTACATGGCAGAAGACAGCAAAAAACTATTGGATTTGATGGGAATTCCATGGGTTCAGGCACCAAGCGAAGGAGAAGCCCAAGCAGCCCACCTAGCGAAGCAGGGAGACGCCGACTATTGCGTAAGTCAAGACTATGACAGTTTGCTTTTCGGAGCCCCAAGGCTTGTGAGAAACGTGACAATTTCCGGGCGGAGGAAGCTTCCTGGCAAAAACGTCTTTATTGAGGTTATTCCCGAATTTGTTGAGCTGGAAAACGTTCTAAGGGATTGCGGGATAACCTATGAGCAGCTGATTGATGTAGGCATATTGATAGGAACGGACTTCAACCCAGAGGGCATAAAGGGTTTAGGCCCTAAAACAGCCTTAAAACTGATAAAGGAGCACGGAAACCTGGAAAACGCCTTGCAACACTTAAAAAATGCGGAGTTTCCGGTTGAACCTCAAAGAATCAGGGAGATATTTCTGCATCCGAAAGTGACAGACAAGTACAAAATAGAGTGGAGAGAGCCCGACGTCGAAGGCGTAATAAATTTCATCTGCGGAGAAAGAGACTTTTCAGAAGACCGCGTGAGAAAAGCCCTGGAGAAAATGCAGAAGGGTATAACCAAGCTTAAGGGAAAAACAACATTGGAAAAATGGTTCGGATAACTCACATATAGACAAGCGATTTCTCGCATATGGGTTCCGTTAACTCTTCAGAGCTAGGGTGATGGAAATTTTCCCTTAAATTATTAATATAACCTCTAAAGAAGTAGTAGAGGAAAACGATGTGAGAAAATGACCGTTTTCGTAATAGAAACATATGTTGTCAAACCTGAGAAACAAGCGGAGTTCAAGTCACTGTTGCAAAAATTTCTGAGGTTCATGAAGAAGAATCCGGCTTTGTTCAAAGAGATAAAATCTTTGAAGCTTTCCACTCAAACGTTCGGCGGTATCTCTGGTGCATACGTTGAATTGATAGAGTATAATAGCTTAGCAGACCAAGAAAAGTGTCACACGAGATTGAAGAAAAACGGAGAGTACATGAAACTCTATCAACAGGCGATGTCGCTTATAGACACCGCTACATTCTCGATGAACGCATGGGAACTTGTGATGGAAGTCAAGTAGGCAAAGTCTCGCCAGTAACTCCCACTTTTTTATTCTAAGTTCCTATGAGTCAACATAACCTCTCATGGAAATCTTTAATTTGAATTGCTGCAATAACATAAGTCTTTAAAATTGGTGACAAGTATGGAAAAAAACCAAATCACATTACCAATAGGCAAGTTACCAACCAAATGGTATAACATTGTGCCAGACCTGCCTGAACCACTTCCTCCTCCAAAGGAACCAGCGAGCGGACCGTCACGAATGGAATTCTTGGCAAAAACCATGATTAAAGAATGCCTAAGACAGGAGATGTCAAAAGAAAGGTGGATTCCCATTCCAGAGGAAATCCGCGAACTTTACATTCATATGGGCAGACCGAGACCTCTTTACCGTGCAAGGCGCTTAGAAAAACGTCTGGGGCTGAGGAAGGTTAGGCTTTACTATAAGCGGGAGGATTTGTCTCCAACGGGCTCGCATAAGACTAACACTGCGGTTGCTCAGGCCTACTACGCTGCGAAGGAAGGAAAAACAACGCTGAGCACAGAGACTGGTGCTGGACAGTGGGGGACAGCGCTTGCGTATGCAGCCAGGCTTTTGAACCTTGAGTGTGTAGTTTTTTGGGTCAAGTCTGTCTACGACTGGAAGGTTGACAGAAGAACCCTGATGAAACTCTTAGGAGCGAAAGTTTACTCTTCCCCCAGCAGAGAAACTAAGATTGGCAGAGAGGTTCTTTCCAAGAATTCGGGACATCCAGGCTCCTTGGGTATCGCAATTTCAGAAGGACTTGAATACACGGAGACACACGAGGGCTGCGTGTACTGCCTAGGCTCGGTTTTGAACCACGTCCTCATGCACCAGTCAATAATAGGATTAGAAACCATTAAACAGTTTGACATCATTGATGAAAGACCAGACTTGATTATCGGTTGTCTGGGCGGCGGCTCCAACTTCGGCGGAATAGCCTTGCCATTCGTCGGCGAGGTTTTGAAGGGCAAACGGGAATGCGAGTTCTTGGCGGCTCAGTCCCTTGCTGCACCTAACCTCGTCAAAGGAGAATACAGATATGATTTCTGCGATGTGGCTGAACACACGCCGCTACTGAAGGTTTACACTCTTGGTCACAGAGTTGAGATGCACCCGATTAGGGCTGATGGATTACGGTATCACGCGGCCGCGCCCATCATAAGCCTGCTGAGGCATCACAATCTGGTCAAGGCTACGGCTTACCCCACGGATGAAAGAGCGATTTTCGAGGCTGCAAAGATTTTCCTCCAAAGCGAAGGATGGTTGCCCGCACCCGAATCCAGCTACGCCATCCGAGCTGGAATCGACGAAGCCTTGAAAGCCGAGAAAACTGGAGAAGAAAAAGTGATATGCATGAATGTTAGTGGACATGGGTTTTTGGATTTGCTGGCGTATAAGGAAAAGCTGGAATGCGAATAACAAATACTAAATTTTAAAATTTGTGACCATAACGCCCAGTTAACGGGACGAAGGCTACTCCGCCGAGGCTTTCCTCCCTGATTTTTCCGTTAATCCCTTTCGTGATTTTTATGAGGCTCTGGAAGAAGTGGACGCTTCCAACAGGAACTAGCATGATTCCGTTGGGTCTCAGCTGTTCAATCAATGGTTTTGGAACGTCTGGGGCGGCGGCTGTCACAAGAATCCTGTCGTATGGAGCATTCTCAGGATAACCCAACGAACCATCAGCACAAATAATTGTCACACGGTCGCCATATCCAGCGTTCATGACGTTTTTCCTTGCAAACTCAGCCAAGCCCTGAACAATCTCCACCGTGTATACGTGACCCCACTCGCTTCTCGGCGCTTCGCTGGGCGCAACTATCTCCGCTATCGTGGCGGCGTGCCACCCCGAACCCGCTCCGACCTCCAGCACCTTGTGGCCGACTTCCAATTGCAGGGCTTCATTCATTATTGAAACCATGTTTCGCCTAGCCAAGCAATAAAGCCGAGGCTATGTGGCGCCGAAACCGTCTGCCCGAAACCAATTGGAAGCGGCGTATCCACAGCACTATAAGACCGCATATTCTCAGGAAGGAATTTTACGCGCGGCAGTGACTGCATGGCCTTGATAACCGTTGGCGACCGGAGAATGCCCTCTCTTATTAGATTTTCAATGAGCCTTTCCCAGTCTTGTTTCTCCAAATTATGGCACCAAATGAGTAATTGTAGAATAGACTTTTAACATATTTGCATTTTAAGGAAGTATGCGGAATAAAAAAGGGTTATTTTACAGTGACAGACTTCGCCAGATTTCTTGGCATGTCTGGGTTGTGCCCTCTCTCAACAGCCATGTAATATGCCAGAAGCTGTAATGGAATGACGAAGGATATAGGCGACAGAACTTCTGGAACACCTTTTGGAACCTCGATGTAGTCGTCAGCCAGTTTCATGATCTCTTCGTCGCCCTCCTCTATAACAGCGATTATTGAGGCGCCTCTGGCTTTCATCTCCATAATGTTGCCTATCACCGTTTTGTGAGTTTCATCCTTCGGGCAAATGAAAACAACGGGAAAACCCGGTTCTACCAGGCTTATGGGTCCGTGTTTGCTTTCTCCCGCCGGAAAGGCTATGGCTGGAACATAAGCTATTTCCATTAGTTTAAGTCTACCCTCGTAGGCTGTGGCTGTGCTTATCCCACGCCCTAGGAAAAAGAATGTTTTAGCATCCTTGTATTTTCTGGCAATCTGCTTCACCTTTTCTTCTTGCGTCTTAATTATTCTTTCAACAGTGTCCGGCAGCTTCTCCAACCTTTCAGCTAAAAAGTCCATCTCATCCTGTGAAACCTTGCCCCTTTTCTTTGCTAGTCTTAGGGCTAGCTGAGCTAATACCGAAAGTTGGGCTGTGAAAGTTTTTGTTGCTGCCACTCCTATCTCTGGGCCCGACTGCTGGCCAATGTAGACCCTTGAAACTCTCGTTAAAGTTGAGCCAATAGCATTGGTTAATCCAAGTATTGTTGCCGCTCTCTGTCGGGCGCAGTTTACCGCGGCCAAGGTGTCTGCAGTCTCGCCTGATTGACTTACGGCCAAAATTGTGCTGTCGATGTTTACGGATTTGCCATGCTGTTCAACAAACTCTGAGGCTATTACGGGATAAGTTGCCAGGAAAGCAAGTTTAGAAAACATGTAGGAGGCGGCTAAACAAGCATGGTAGGATGTTCCGCAAGCCACTAGGAAAACTTCGCGGGCACGGTCGGGGAATGTTGCCATCAAGTCGAGGTAATGCTCCTGCAGTCTAAGCGTGTTCCGGAGACAAGTTGGCTGCTCATGAATTTCCTTCAGCATAAAATGTGGATACCCCTGTTTAACAGCCATTTCAGGCGTCCAATCAATGAGCTTCGGCTCCCGAGTCACAAGGCTTGAATCAACGATTTTCCTAATTTCAAAACCTTCCAGCGAAAGTGTGACGAGCTCTCCGTCGTTGATTATAACTGCCTTGTTAGTTAGAGGTAGAAACGCGGGAATGTCAGACGCACAATAGATTGCGTTTTCATTTACTCCTATGACTAGGGGGCTTTCATTTCTGGCACATATTATTTTGTCGGGTTCTCTTGTCAAGATTATGGCAATTGCGTATGAGCCTTCAAGCCTTTTAGCTGCTTCAAGAACAGCATCGACGAGGCTTAACGAAGGATTAGTTTTCAACGCTTCCTCAATGAGATGGACTATTACTTCTGTATCAGTCTTAGATTTGAAAACATGACCACGATTTTCCAGCTCCAGCTTCAATTCGGAAAAGTTCTCTATAATGCCATTATGGACAGCGGCTAATTGTCCGCTACAATCAAGATGTGGATGCGCGTTAACTTGTAGTGGCGCACCGTGCGTAGCCCATCTCGTGTGTCCAATGCCGAGGCTTCCGGGTAAATCATCAAGGTTGTGGATTTTGTGAACTTCGTCTATTTTACCCTGATCCTTTTTTATGCAAAGCTTACCGTTGTATAGAGTTGCTTCTCCAACCGAGTCGTAGCCACGATATTCGAGTCTTTTTAAAGCATTATGGATCACGGGCGCGGCGTTTCCATCCTTCAAAATGCAGCCGAAGATGCCACACATTTCTAAGTCTCCTCATCGTCCCTTTTTGCTTCTGCAAGCTCTATTCAAGTCTTTTTGACTGTAATAAGCTTTTTTAGAAGAAAAATTCCAGTTCTAAAAAATTTTTAAGAATATTCTTATGGAGCAATGCGAGACCTAAGCTAGAAATCGTTTGTGTTTTAGTAAAAGCTTTAACAAGAATCTTATAATGGTTTTTATTCCAACGCTTTCCTGGTTAATTCAGCCCCCAAAACCATGTTTTTTAGCTTCTGAAAGCTGATTTCCCATGTTCTTGTCCTTAGACCGCAGTCTGTACTTACGTATATTCTGTCCGGGTTATCAACAACCTTGACAACATGCAAGATTCTATCCCTAACAAGCTCCGGTGGCTCAACAAAATCTGTGTGTACATCTACCACTCCCAAACCATAGTTTCCACGGAAACCGTAATCTTCAAACAATTTTATGTCTTTATAGCCTTTTCTTGCGTTCCCGATTCCGGTTTGTCTGCTGTCTCTATTCGCGAATTCAAGAGCAAGCTGGTTGCAATTTTGCAACTCGCATGCATATTTCGCCAAAACTTCGTAGTTGCTGTAGCAATTATGCAGACTGAAGGTGCACTTGAAACCCTTAACAGTTTCGTTAAAGGACTCCGCAAACAACTTCATTTCCTCATCCGTTGGATTTGTTGTTGCTGCAGGCTCGTCTATCTGAATCCACGTCGCCCCTGAATTCACTAACTCGTTAATCTCTGGTCTCATTATCTCTTTTATCAAATCAAAAACAAAATCCCTCTTAGCCTCAAATTTTCTCCGCTTAAAATCCTTAACCTCTCCACCAAGCCTTTTTTCATAATACTCGTTAAACGTCCAATCCACAAGCGTGTAAGGCCCGGTGAAAGGCACCTTCACCTCTTTTTTAGTGTTTTTCTTTGTGAAAATGAACTCGTCGAGATAGAAGGATTTCACATGCTTCGGTCTACCGACACATGCTGCCTTGTTGAAATATCGATAGTCAAAGGATTTCACGTATCCCAAAAACTTGAAACCAGCAACATTCCTTATGACATGTTCGTACATTTCTGACCTCCACTGTTCTCCATCAAAAACGATGTCTAAGCCTGCCTTTTCGAAGAATCGAATGGCGTATTTGGCGGACCATTCGAGTATGGCTTTTCGCCTGTTTGGAGAATCTCCCTCGCTCAAAAGCTTAACAAGTGCGTCTAAATTCTCGACTCCTAGTATTTTACCCCAGTCCACAGCTTCAGCTATCTCCTCTTTTGAGAGCGGCTTTCCTCTATAGCCTTTAATTCTCCAAACGGGTTTGGCTAGGCTCCCCATTTCCTGTGCTGGAAACAGTTTATCCATAAAATTCCTCTCTGAGAAGCTTTGCCAGACTGCTGATAACTTTCATTTTTTCCTCTGCCCTCTCCCACGGCAGAAACTCCAAATCACAGTTTGGACAAATAAAAACCTCTCTCATCTTTGAGTGATAAATGGAGTTGACGATTTCTTTGGCAACTCTAGTCAACTCATCTACGTTTTCAACAAGTGAACTTCTCGAGTCCACCAAGCCCAAGGCGACGCCTTTTTCAAAGCTGTATTCTTTCAGCTTCTCAAAATCTGTTTCGTACAAGTCGATTCCAAAATGGTCTACAGGAAAGTCTAGGGCTTCAGGTAAAATCTGTGAAAAATCTCCGAAAAAGGTTTGAAGACATGTTTTAATGGGTATCCCCTTAACAGCAGCCCTTAATGCCTCGTTTATAGTGTCCAATTCGCCTCTTGATTCAGACATAGCAGTTGACTTATAGACTAATGCTGGGTCACTTAACTGAACATATCCAAAGCCTAGCTTTGCTAAGTCTTTGATTTCTTCTTTCAATATTTGGGCGTACTTCAACATGAACTCCGTTTTATCCTTATAGAACTGGTTCTCAGCGAGTTGGGCGAAGGTGTACGGCGCTGGCAAAATTGCTTTCCAAGGTAAACCTCTGGGCAGATATTTGAGGTAAGGTATTTCCTCAACTATGTTTTTCTCCCGCCGTATTTCGCCAGTTATGACTGGCTTTCTGTAAAACGTGTTATTGTTAAACCATCTAGCCAGACTTCCCATTTTCGTCCCTCTCAGATTTTCCGTGAAGGGTCTGAGCAAGTCTTGCCACCTGAGCATTCCATCAGTGATGTAGCTGAGTTTTGCGGATAACTGGGCGTTTATAACCTTCAAAGTGGCATCTTGAAAAGCCATCTCAAGTTCCCTCTCACTAGCTCTTCCCCTGTCATAGGATTGGGTAACATCAATGAGCTCTTTTGGATGTGGAAGTATCCCAGTGACGTAGCAGCCTATCATTTCCAACTACTCTACTTAAGCTTACGAGAGTTACTTTAATCAATTTGTTCTCTTACCATAATAAAAATTTTAATAATGGATTGGACTTTATGCTTATGAAGAGCCATGGATAAAAAACTGCTGTTCCACGAAGAAGGTAAAAAGCAAAAAGTAAAGGAAATTGCGATAGTCGAGGATCCGCAAAAGCTGAAGATGATTTTGAATAGGCTCAGCTGGAAGATTTTGGTCATGCTTTCTGAAAGGGAAATGTATCCATTGGAAATAGCTAAGAAGCTGGGCGTTCATGAACAGAAAGTCTATTATCACGTGAGGAAGCTAGCAAAGGCAGGAGCCATAACCGTCGCAAGAGAAGAGGAAAAGAAGGGAGCAACAGCAAAATATTACAAGGTAGTCTCGCCAGCCTTTGGAATAGAGCTTCCACAGGAATACAGAACAATACAGAGACTTTCACTTCTAAGCATGAATGAGAAAATCCAAAATTTCTTCAAAGAATTCATAAGAGAAGACGGCACGTTTGAAGGAAAAATAGTTGTCGGAAGCCCAACACCCCACGGACCCTTCAAAACAAGCGCAAGAGACGGCCACTACGCCTCCTATTTAACTTTCTTCTTAGGACAATTCGCAAAAATCCCAGAAGAGTTTGTGATAAAGCTTGACGTTGACGTAAAAGCGGAAAAAGAGGAGAAAAATAACCTCATTCTCGTGGGTGGGCCAGGAACAAACCTGCTGACGCAGGAATTGAATGAGCATTTGCCGATAAGGTTTAACATGCAGCCTTCGGAGCAAGGATTCTTATTCGGAGGTTTGGTTTCCAGAAAAACTTCACACGTCTATACTGCGGATGCTGCTGGGTTGATAGCCAAAATCGTGAACCCGTGGGACAACACTAAACGGGTTATAGTTTTAGCAGGAAACAAAGCAGTAGGCACCAAGGCGTGTGTCTTAGCCTTAACAAACTTTTGGAAGAAAACTTTGAAGGGCTATAGTGGCGAGGGTACTTTCGCAACGGTTATACAGGGATTCGACTTGGACGGAGATGGAAAAGTCGACTCAATAGAGGTTCTCGAATAACAAGTTCTGGATCAAGTCTAGGTTATTCTTTATGGAAATAAACGAAATCGTTTTTGCCTTTGGCCACAAGAATATCCAAGCCACACATGAGTCAACATTGGAAATCACGAAAGAAGCTCAGTTATCAAGGAGAGGCGACTGCATTGTTGTGGTTTCAGCGGACAAGGCGCTAATTGATTTAAGTTCAGAATTTAAGGAGAATCTGCGTAAAGAAAACGCTAGAATAACCATTTTGATCGAGGCTGGAGACGCCGTGGAAGTTGTGAACGCTTCTGGAAGCCTAAGACTGATTTTGACACATCCAACAGAAATGGTTGTGAGAAAGAGCAATTACGTTTGCAGCCGAACGTTGGCAACTCAGGCGGATAAGGCCGCATGCGACTTGTCAAGGAAGCTTTTGGAGAAACTGAAAAATCCGAAGCAAAAAGTGAAAATCACGCTAACAGTCAAGGTTTAAAGTATTTTTGCGTCTAAAACGGCTTGCCACTCATATGGAGCGGTGGCACGAACAAGTCTAGAAGAAAGGATTTTTTCCACTTTTCTCCCACACCTTTCAACAGCCTCTGCAAAACGGAGCTTCATGTTTTCTATCGAGTCAGAGGCGCTAACAAAGCTGTAAAAGTGCACTATGCCGCCGGTTGGCTTAAATGCCTTGCACGCAGTATCCATAAACTCTAGGGCTTTTTCTGGCAAGTTCATAATCACACGGTCCGCAATTCCCCCAAGCCTCTCCTCAACAACTTGTTTCGCATCTCCCAAAATTGCATAGACTTTGCCTTCAACCCTGTTAAGCCTGATGTTTCTTTTTAGAAACTCAATAGCATTTGGGTTCAAATCCATGGCGTAAACTTTCACGTTTTCATGAGTTTCTGCGATCAATATCGCAAAAGCTCCTACGCCCGCAAAAAGGTCTACAACTGTTTCATCTTCTCCGACAAGAGATGTAACCCTGTTGTGTTCGTATGAGAGACGCGGAGAAAAATAGACCTTGGCAAGGTCTATGTGATACTGGCAGCCATATTCTTTATGGATTGTTTCGGTTTTGGGTTCTCCAGCGATTACGGCGAATTCTCTCAGCCGATAAGTTCCGCCAACGGCTCCAGCCTTGGCGAGCACTGTCCGCACGTTTTCATGCGCCTTCAGAACTGCTTCACCGATGATGTTTTCGTATGCGTAAAGCTCCGGCGGAATCTCAACTATGGCTATATCACCGACAAAGTCTATCGCACGTGGTAAACTAGCCAATAAATGGGGAGGAAGCTTGTCCTGTAGCAATTCGACGGATGTTTTTGCTCGCTTTTTCCTTTCTGGAAACGTATAGGTTGAAACTTTGGAGTCTGGAATTTGTTTCTTAATTGTTTTTAATCCGTTTTCTGGTGGTTGGCGAATAAGGGGTATGTAGATGAAGACGCTGTTCCTTTGAATTTCAAGTTCCTTATCGATGATTCCTAGTTTGTTGGAGAGGACAATAGCTTTTTCACCGTAGGCCTTTGGAATTTTTATGCATATAGATTCTTCAGGCATGAAATCACTAAAGCTTCATTTCATTGACATCGCAACTAATTTCAACAATTTTCCTAACTTTTTCTTTAACTGTTTCGAAGAGTGTTTTGCTTATGAAGCCATTTTGTAAGGCTTTTTCGAGTTTTTCCATGTCTAAGACTTTAATTGCGCCGCTTGGCTGAACGCAGACATCAACTTCCAAGTCCACATAGCGGATTGCATTTGAATAAACCTCAACAGGCGTGTTTAGGTTTATGTACGTTCCCTTCCACTCTCCGCTGGGTGAGAAGTATTTTGTTGTTATGTGCCATTCGCCTGTTTTTGTTTCGCTTACCGCTTTGTCTCTCACTTCTTTTTTGACATCCAATCCGTCGTAAAAGCCATTGCTTCGCATTGTTCTGCTATATTTGAATTGCTTATCTTCTAGGGTTTCTATTGTTGCCTGTCCCAGATGGAAAACAATTCCGCTTAGTTTCACATGCTCTACATCCACCAACGAGCCTTCTTCCGGAAACCTATATAGAATCTGCTCTTTGAATGATTTCTCGACTTCCTTTCTATCCTGTCCTTTTTCCAAAAGGCTCTCAGCCATTTCTAAGGCTGCTGAAACCTCGCCACCGCAACTCTTGTAAAAGTGGTGCCCCTCTATGGTCTGGGCGGCAGAAGCCCTTAACTCGTCCATTTTCCTTTTAGAAAAACATGGAAACTCCACATCCATGAAGTACAAACCTTCCATTAAAAGTGTCGGAGCCTGAGCATGCGGCGTTTTTTCGTTTAGGATTTCAACCTTCTCAGCAAGCGCTGTTATTTCGTTTTCCAAAGTCTCTCTCGACTGATTTGCTGAAGACTCACGCCAAATAATCCCCCAGTCAACAGGTGCAAGCGTTTTTCCTAAAGCATAAAGTTCAGCCCGCTTGTTTAAATCCCGAATTTTCAAGCTGACGCCAACCCTGCTGTCTTGTGCAAGAATGGCGTAGTCTCCAACAATCTTCAAATTCGTGGTCAAAACGGGCTGTTTTGCACCGATTCTTTTTCTTTCAACCTGAACCAGCAACGGCTTATCATCAGCGATTACAAATTCCGTTTTCGAGAGTCTCCCTGTGACATCGCCGCCTATGTCAACGTAAACCGTGTCTTCGTCTGATGCTACTGCTTTTCCCTTGTATATACCGTCTACGCTAACCATCCATTTTCGGGTTAGAGCATCTTCAAATGCGGAATGCAGAATAGAACGGAAAGCGTCTACAGCTTCATTTGTTCCAAGAACCCTTATCCCTTGCAGATCGTATCTGTCCTTTACTTTCATGTCTGGAGGCGCCGAATTATCCAAGAGCCCAAATCGTTTCTTTATGGTTAAAGATGGACGAACAATTTCGAAGCCGCTGTCTAAAAGCAGTTTTGTTAACGCTGTGGTGTAGATTCCCCTAACGTTCGCTCTCATCAAGGCTTTCATCGCCTTCATAGTTAGCCAATTTTCTCAATCTTGTAAAGCCCATCCGCCTTTTCAACATTAAACCTAACGTTCAATATTTTCTCGGCTAGCCATATGTTTGTTTCTAAATGGTCTGAAATTGTCCGCGTTAGGTAGCTGGATCTGCCTTCTGCTAAAGCTACATATGGGATTAACATGTCAGCCAAATGCACATCAACGGTAGGCTTTGCGGAAATCTCTGTATAGAGTTTTTCTGCAGCTTCCCTTCCAACAGTTTCGCTTGTTTTTCGGAGTTCGCCTATTGCGTCAGCTCCCAAAATTGAACCTGTGTCTGTTTCAGCCCATAGAACAAGGGAGCTTCCCTTCTGCAAGGGATTTGATTTATCGTTTATTATTTGAATATCTGCCATGCAGCCTTTTTCCTTTAGGCAGTCGTTTGTCGCCTTTGCTTGGCGTTCAGCAACCTTTCTATCAGCGAGGAATGTGCAGACTGAAACTCCTTTTATGGCTTGTATTTTGTCGAAACTTTCTAAACGTAAAGGCATCAGAGATTTGCACGGCTCCGCGGTTATGGTTACCTCTCCCATGCCTTTAGGGTAGTAACCATACTTGTGAACTGTTAAGGATGTGCTTATTCCCATGCGTTTAAGCGTCGGCAAAAGCACATGCCGAACGTAATTGATGGTGGGTGAATTTGAAACATCCGTCCCACCTTTTGAGACATGCAAATGCACGGTAGTTTCTGCAAAGATGCAGATGGGCAGCACAGTCATCAGAAGCATCGGAATGCTTCCTGCAGTGCCAATCTCAGCCTCAACTTTGCCGCCCTTCACCTTTTTGGGCTTGAACCAGAGCTCCCGTGAGTTAAGTTCTGCTCCTTTTAGTTCGGCGTCGCAGAGCCTTGCGGCAGTTAAAACAGCCTCTAAATGTTGAGGTCTCAAGCCTGTCTGGGGTCTGTTCTGTCTAATGTTGTAAATATGCATGGTCTCACCGAGTATAGCAGCTAAAGCAATGGACAACCTAAGGATTGTGCCGCTACCACTTTTCTGGCTTCCATCAACCTCAATCAAGTACGATGGTCTCCCTTTCTAGTCCAGCTCCTTGCGTATTTCCCAACAAGTCACAAACAATTAATAAATGCGTTAAGTATTAAGGATTTGGAAGGTAGAAGGCGTATGAGCGAGGAAAGGAAGACTGTTGAAAAGCTTATAGACAGGATTGATGAGTTACTCGTTGTATTAAACCGGGTTGCAGAAGACCTCAGACAAGTTTCAATATCCCTAAAATCTTTAGCGGTTTCACAGATGACTAGGCCGGTGGCTGCTCCTGGTCCAGTACCTGCGCCTGCAATGCCAAGAGTTTCTGAAAGGATGCAGTCAATAGAGGACATTAAAACGATGTTTCCAGAGGATTTGGAGAACCTGTTAAGTTTTGAGGAGAAGGAAGAATACATCATGATAAAGCCTCGTCAATTTTTGGGCTCAGAAAACTTCGCTAAAATAGCCTCTATTGTTCGTGGAATTGGTGGAGACTACGTCAGCGCCGGAAAAGAATCACATTTTAGGGTGCCTAGAAAAAGAGCTTAAAGAATAACGTTGCAATTTTCTGCTATCGAATTTACCCAATCGAAAAGTCAACACTAGAAACGGTATCCGTATCTTATTTCAAAATCTCCAAATTCACCAGTGTAATTCTCCCATACGACATCGACGCCCGTGACCCCTGCTCCTGGAGGCCCACGCTTACAAAACTCTATGAGCTCTTTTACGCGTTTCTCTTCGCCTTCAAAAACAGCTTCGACCTTGCCGTCCGGGAGGTTGCAAACCCAACCCCTTACGCCGCGTTTTTTGGCTTCATGTCTTGTTTCAGATCTAAAGAAAACGCCTTGCACCATGCCTCTTATGAACACGTGAGCTCTGACCTTCACGGAGTTCACCTTTTCTAAGATTCTGTTTAGGGTTTATGAGTTTTCACTTCAACTTATCTCTCTCCACCATACACAAGTGTCGATTCAACGCTCATTTTAAAAGTGTTTGCGTGGTGCTGGCTTTTAGTGAATTGATATGTTAGAGCACCAAAATGGAAGATTACTGGTATACGCCTCGCGTTTTGCATCTTGTGAAAGGCGAGTGAAACTTGTGAGCACAGCAGTGAAAAGAGTGGCTAAATTGTTGAAGTTGAATGTTGAAATCATAGTTTTCAGGGAATCTACTCCCATATATGTTTATTACAAGAACGGTGACGATGAACCCATACCAATCTACTTCGACAAAAACGAAGAATCCAACATGCAAGGGATTTACGCGACTTTAAGGAACATGATGTTTGTGTTGTCTTTCCATCCGAAATATTCAGCTTTAAGGCGAATCAGAAAGGAGATCATGCGCTTTTCCTGAACTTTATGGTTTGACTTTCGAGCTTTATCTCGTAGATTTGGTTTACATCAAAGTTTATGTCTAAACTCTCATACTCCTGTTCCGTTAAGAACAAGATTATTTTTGGAACCGCAAACTCTGCCCTCGCTGGAAACATTGGCAACTGTTGTTGCAAAGCTTGAAGAATATCCTGCGCAACTTTCGCCTCTTCCGTCTGTGGTCTAACCACGAAGCGCGGAATCTGCCGCTCTTCAATGAGCTCTATGCGTTTTCCGAGGTTGCCGTCTAGGTCTCTAATGGACTCGATTTTGTTTACTCTAACACGGAACATGATTTTTCACCTTTGTACAAACATTCCGGAGAGCTTTATATCTTTCCTCACATGGGCTACTCCATTTCGATGGTTGCTGGCGGTTTTGGTGTAACATCATAATAAACTATTGACACGTCTGGACATTCTTTGATTATTTCTTCTGCAATTTTACTCAGCGTAGTCCAAGGTATTTCCGAAACCTTCGCCGTCAAGAAATCCCTTGTTTGCACAGACCGCACGCCTATAACATATGGTTTTTTCTCTGCCAAATCCTTAATGACATAGAAGACCCTTGTGAACGCTGGTCTCTCACTAATTATTTTTGCTTCAAGAGAAACCAAGTTCTGAATGGGTGTTTGATGAGCTTTCCCATTCACGGTTTGAACTTTTATCCCCACTATTTCGCCGTATCGTCTCTTCCCACCTTCCACTCCTGTAGCCTTGTCTTTGAAGATTTTCACGTGAACATTCTTTGAGGGGACGTTAAGAAGCCTTGCCACGGTTTCTTGAATATGAACAATTCCAGACTGCTGTTCAGTTTCTTCATTGTCAATAATTACGGCAAAGTACTGGCTGGGCTTATGCTGAACGAGTTCGCGCTCAACAACCGTTGTAGCCTTCTTTAAGGTTTCCAACTTATCAGGGCGAATTTCTCCAACCACGCGAACTGATAGGCCTGGTCCCGGAAACGGTTGCCGCTCAGAGATTTCAGCGGGTAATCCAATGTGCCTTGCAGCCATTCTGACCTGCTCTTTGTACAATGCCACAAGTGGTTCTACAACCTTGAAGCCGTAGCGCTCCATGGGGTTTATGCCCATCTGGTCCAGAACATTGTGTTGTGTTTTTATGCCGCCCACGGTTTCTACAACGTCCGCACGTATTGTGCCCTGCACAAGGATTTTACAGCCCTCTTTTTTGGCTGTTTCGCCGAGAACCTGATAGAAGGTTTCGCGGAACATTTTGCGTTTTTCTTCGGCATCCCTTAAGCCCTTCATGGCTTGTAAAAAGCGTTCACGGACGTTGACAGTTCTTGTGAGAACGTTTAAAGGCGGTTTTGAAAGGGTTTCTGCTACGCGTTCTGGTTCGCCTTCTCTCATAAAAGCGTCATCCAGTATTACACAAGCAAGGTTTTCACCTATCGCCATATGTGTTAGGACGGCGCATGTTGTGCTGTCAACACCGCCTGAAACGGCAACCAATGCCTTTTTGTTGCCGATGCTTTTCTTTATTTCCCCGACTTCAGCTTCGACAAAAATTTTTGGGTCAAATGTCTCCAATACAACCACTACTCCTTTTTAAACTGTTAATTGATTTGCTGTTTCACAATTTATGTATTTACTGCGTGATGTATAGTTCATAGGCTATTTAGGTTAAGCAATAGCAATTCTGGCTAAAGTTTCAGCCTCTAATATTCACACCATCTTCACTAAACAATAAAACCACTTAAAGCAGACAGAAGAATTTCTAAATTATCTTTTAAAAACTAAGCCGTGTTAAATAAGAAAGAAGCATTAACGGGGAACATCTTAAGGAATTAAAGCTTTTCTGCTCTAACAACTCTACATTAAAGAAAACTGGTCGTGGCTTAGATGAAGACTGATGAAATTAAGAAAATGGTTGACGCTTTAAATGTGTTAAATGAAAGCCATGTGGATTTAATTCAATCCATGAAAGGGACGATTAATGAAGTAAAGGCATCAAGGCAGTTGTGGCGAGATGGGAAAAAGTCAAGGCTCATAAAACTTGGTTTGGCATTAATAGCATTTCCCGAACCAGCAATAAGCGACATTTTTGGCACGTTTTTGATTGCTGCAGGGACGGTTCAGGAGGGAATTCGCCGCCGCACCATCTACGTTGAGGACGTATACAAAACGTTTCATGACACGCTAAAAGAGATATTGACCACAAAACAAAGCCTTTGAAGACTAGAGTGTTTGGCCAAATTTTATATTTACTACATATTATATGCATAACATGTTCAAGGTGAAAGTATGAAGCTTGTTACGGTGTTGTTACCGGAGGCTTATCTGGAAGGGTTAGACGAGCTTGTTAGGGCGAACATGTACCCAAGCAGGAGTGCAGTTATAAGGTCGGCGGTTAGAGATCTGCTGAAAAAGGAGCTTTGGGAAAGAAGGGAGAGGTAGCACTAACGCTCCTAATTTTCTAATTCAAGCCTATTCTAACTTGGAAAGCTTTCTGATGTCCCTCGCAGACTCTGCGGGATTTTCTGAAAGAGTTATTGCTCTTCCCACAATGAGGTATTGGGCGCCAGCCTTCAAAGCGGATTTTATCTCTCCGCCCTGGGCACCTATTCCCGGCGAATAGATTGAAGTTTTTTTGCCAAGTATTTCGTGCACTTCCTTTATTTTGTCTGGATATGTTGCGCCAACAACGGCGCCATCGGCTTCCCATTTTAATGCTTTTCTCGCAAAGGAAATATACTGAGGCGTTTTTTTGCCTGTTTCAGCATCAAATATTGTTTGTCCATAGCCTTCGCCTGCTCCCTTATGGCTCATGTAAACGAGGAGGATTACGCCGCGCTGTAATCTACGGGCGACTTCAAAAATCGGCTTTATGCCTTCTTCCCATCCTATAAAAGGATTAGCGATGAGGGCGTCGAAGCCAGCATTGTAGTAATACTCGGCGATAACTTGATTTGTTGCGCCTACATCGTTTACTTTGCAGTCCATTATCGTCATAAGACCGAAACTATGGGCTTTTTTCACGAGTTTTTGAACACCGTCAAAAGTGCCAAGCGGAAGAACCAAGTGATGGTTAAATTTGACAGCACAAATGCAGGGATGCACCGCTTCCAAAACGTGCTCGGCTTTGGAGAACAGGTTTTCGCGGTTTTCTGGCTTTTCAAAGGGAAAGTCTAAGGCCAAAACAATGTTGGATTCTTTGTTTCTGGCTGTTTGTTCCATCTTAACGCGGAAAGACACATTAAACACCATTTCTTACTTGGGTGTCGAACTAAAAACTTTTATCATTTCGGTTTCTCCGCCGGAAGCCAGTTTAATGTACGAAAGTGTTGTTTCTACAGCCTCTTTTAGTTGCTCTTCTGTTATTTCTGGAGCACCATAGCCAACTATTAGCACGTTTCGAGTTTGCTCAGTAATTTTCGCATAATCCGAGTCTCTGTAGGGATAAATGCACAAGACTTGTTTTCCATCGGCCAAAACGAGCATCTTATTAGTTAAGGTCATGGGCTCACTCATTCCAATTCCTTTGAAAACTTCTCCATTTTTTGCAAAGCGAACTCGAAACGGCGGATTTAATCGGTCTTTGTCGAATCCGCTTATTGGAATTATTGTTTTCGTCGAAGCCAGATTATAGGCGTCCACAACCGTCGAAATCCGTGGAAGCTCATCTCCATGCAAAACTCTTCGGAGCAAGGCTTCGCCTGAAGGCCTCGTTTTCGTCGGGTCTACGCCGAGCCGCCAATAGAAGTCTCTGTATGCTCGTACTGTTAAATTGTCTTTTAGTGTTTCGATGTCGTACTTGACTCTAACTTCCTCGTACACGACTTTTTTGAGCTTCTGTATTTGCTCATTCTCTTTTTCCACATGCGTTCCGTTGATTAAACCGATGCATATGGAGAGTTCCGGAAACCTCGCTGAGACTTCCGAGTCCCAATTAACATGGATTGGCATGTTCGACACGTCATTAACTTTTATGCTGGCGTTAGGTATTTAATCGCTTAGAGCAAATCTCTTCCTAAGGGTTCCTGAGATACTGGTGAAACAATGATAGGTGAGCTTGCGGCCTTAGGTGCAGCCATTTGCTGGACGATATCGGCTATACTCTATAAAGAAGCATTGCTAAAGGCGAGTCCCATTTCGGCAAACATTGTGCGTTGCGCGTGCTCAAGCACAGTTTTGGTTGCGTGTTTGGCGGCAATCGGCAAGTTTGGAGTGTTAACGAACGTACCCACGTATTCTGTTGCTCTTGCGTGTGTCAGCGGAATAATTGGTTTGGGCTTCGGCGACACTTTATACATGGTGAGTTTGAAGCTCATAGGTGTAGCGCGAGCCGTCCCAATCACGTGCACATATCCCCTATTCAACCTTTTATGGGCAGCCTTCCTAGTCAGAGAGCCGGTCACTTCACTAGTAGTTTTTGGAGCCGTTACTATAGTTTTTGGAATATGGCTTCTAAGTCAACAGGGAAAAACAAGTACATACGCCTTGGAAAAGAAGATTGTGGTTAAAGGCGTGGCTTCTGCACTGGCCACCGCCATGATATGGTCTGTGAGCATAACGATGATTAACATGGCCGCCAAAGAAACACCCAGCCTGGACTACGCCTTAGCTATAAACACCATCAGAGTAGCCGCAATCGCGGTTTCCTTGCTGGCTTCATCGCCCATAATTGATAGAGACTTCGGTTTTCTTAAAATGCAGAGAAAAACGCTGGTTACCCTAGTTCTAGGGGGAATAGTGGCACTGGGATTGGGATGGTTCTTCCTCACATACAGTTTCATAAACACTCTAGAGTCGCGAGCCGTTCCCATATCTTCTACGACGCCGCTCTTCTCAACACTATCGGGAATCATTTTTCTGCACGAAGGAGTCACGGCGAAAAATGCTCTTGGGTCGATATTAGTCGTCGTTGGAATTTTTCTAATCTTCATAGTTTAAGAAAGCTTAGAAGAGTGCCGCCCCATCACCAGTTCATCAGCAACTATAAAAACAGTGATTGTTTCACCTTGCTTATCATTAAAAAGGCGATTTGGTCCAAACCTCGTTTTCATAAGCATGTCCAAAAAATTTATAAGCTTAAAACTAAGAGTGCTGGTGTGGGTCGTGAAGACCCAAATTAGTGAGATAGAAAGAATTCCAGAAAAAAGCAAGGAAATAGACCTTTGTATTCTTGCAAATACGAAAGATAGGCACAAGTTGCTCCCAACACAGGAAATACACGCAGTTGCAAAGATTGAATCAAGCCTTTTGAAAGGAGCCAGAAAATACTTTGAAGAAAACAATTTCACTGAAGTCGTAGTTCCACATATGACGAAGGCAACAGGGGCCTGTGAGAACATTGCAACAATGTTTGAGATAGAATACTTTGGGCAAAAAGGATACCTTAGCCAAACGGCACAACTTTACCTAGAGGTTTTAACGCCTTTCCTTGGAAAGGTCTGGTGTATTGGACCGAGCTTTAGAGCGGAGCCTTACGCTGACGAACGTCACCTAGCGGAGTTCACCTTAATCGAGCTAGAATTTGCAGGCAACCTCAAAGAACTGTTAGAACATGTAGAGGGCGTGATATGCTCAATGATAAGCTGCATACTTGAGGAACGGGTAGAAGAGCTTAAAATTTTGAATCTAAACACAGAAAAACTCAGAAAATTTAAGAGGCCTTTCGAAAAAATAACCTATACAGAGGCTGTTGGATTACTGGCTGACTACGGAGTCAAGTGGGGCGACGACTTGAAAAGTCACCATGAAAAGACGCTCGTTCAGATGACCGACAACCAGCCTTTATTCGTGACACACTTTCCAAAGGCCATAAAATTCTTCAACATGAGAGAAAACGACGAAAACCCTGCTATTGTCAACAGCGCGGACTTGCTTCTTCCAATAAGTGGAGAAGCCGTAGGCGCTGCTGAAAGAGAGTTCAAATACACAAAACTTTATCAGCGGTTAACAAATTCCACGATGTTCAGACAGCTGGTTGAAAAGGGCGGAAGCATAGAGGACTTTGAATGGTACCTCGAGTTCTACAAGCAACATGGGCAACTACACTCAGGATGCGGCATAGGTCTAAACAGGGTTACACAGTTTGTATTGGGAGCCACTGACATAAGGGCTACAACAGCCTTTCCGCTAAACAAGGAATCAATTTTGTAGAACACATCCACCCCTTCTTTCTTTGTTTATAAGTGTTCTGAGGAAAACTCGACGGGTATCCTTATCTGAATAAATCGCTATTCGAGATGATAACGCCATAGAACTGACATAAAACAGCTAGTACGTTCCTAACGTGCCAGTTTTCTTAGCAGCCTTCTCCAACTTGGAGAAAAGTAATGCTCCGATGGGTAAAAGAAATACTGTGAGCAGGCTTAATACGCCGATTGATGTGAGCAGAGAAGTGTCGGAAATTCCAGCGCCGAAAAGCAGAGCTCTTCTTGTAGCGTCGATTCCCCATGTCAGAGGAATCATCCGAGCAATCATTTTTCCCCATTCTGGCAATATGTCTACTGGAAATGCGAGACCGGAAAAGAAGGTCAGCATCGGCCAAAGAACTTGGCTAAGCTCTTCCTCTCTTTTTGCTAGAAAGCACACACCTGCATAAACAAATCCAAAAGAAGTCATTGCCAACATGGTTAGTAGAATACTAAGTATGGCAACTGGGATGTCTGGCTGAACTTCTGCATGAAAACCGAATAAAAGGAGTCCGGAGAAAAGAATTATGGAGAAACTTATGACACCAAAGATTAGCTGGCCCATCATTTTACCTAGAAGCCAAACAACCTTGTTAGCCGGAGTCAGAAAAACCAGCTCTGCCGTGCCATGTTCTTGCTCCCCCCTTATGGCATGTGATCCGCCAAAGGCAGCTGAAAATATGAAGCTAGTGAAGGCGAAACCTATAGATAGGTAACTCATGTAATCTGCTGTTCCAGTTTTGGATGGGAAAAATCCGGTTTGGGGCATGAAAGTTGAGATCACCCATGATGTAAATACGAAGAATATCGGTACCGCAAGGCTAAAAGCTACAAGACCACCGAACGAAACATAACGTATGACCATCTTCAGAGAAGATATCATGGACGCCCAAAAAGTGCGCATAGCAAAACCTAAATCCATAACATTCACCTAGAACAAATAGAGTGTTCCCTTCTTCTTTGTTTGCCGCTCCACAATTCTCAAAGTGATCTGGCCTACGATTAGAAAAATCATAGTCATAAACCATAAGGGTGCAATATCCAACGCAATGCTGCCAAAGTCTCCGCTCAACAGAACACATTTTCTTAACGCCGATATTCCGTAGGTGACAGGGATTAGATAAGAGATGCACTGTAACATTTGCGGGAGGGCTGAAACTGGAAAGGCAACTCCTGAAAAGAAACGTATGGGCGCCTGTAGACCAGAAGCTAGTTGATCTGCTGCCCTCGTTAAAACAAAGAAACCTGCAAAAAATACTCCTACAGACAATAAGGCTGCCATTGTTGATATCACGCATGTGAAAACGGCGGGCCAACTAGTTATGCTTGGTTGAACTCCAAAAATGGCCCATCCCAAGAAGAATATGGAAAATATCCACCAAGAAGCTTCTATTAGGGAGGATAATCCCGAGGCTATTAGAACTATCATTTTGTTTGTTGGGGTTAAGAATAGCACCTCTATTGTTCCCATCCATCTCTCGCTTTGAATTGATACGCCTGTTCCCCACAAAAGCCTGTTGTACAACAGGTAAACTACTGTTCCAACAACTATCATGCCTATTCCTCCATACGGCTTGAGTGTGTCAGACACATCTGCCGCTGTGCCAAATGCCATGTATTGATAAATGTTTACAGCCAGCAAAGGAAGCGGCCAAATCACTGTTGCTATTATCCATGCCCTATAGGATGTGTAGAGCTTAAGGTTGCGTAGAAAAACTGCCTTAAATGTTCGCCAATCCTTTGTAATATTCAATCTCTCAGCTTCCTCCCAGTCAAAGAGATGAACACGTCTTCCAGTGTTGGTTTTGTTTGTTCAAGCATTAGTATTCTTGCGCCGCTTTTTATTAGAAATTCTGTTGTCAAAGGGATGATTTCTTCTGCTTTTTCTGCGTGAATCTTTATGGTCGCTTCTCCGACGGTGGCGTCCGTAAACGCTACAACAGACTTTTTGACACCTTCAATTGCCCCTATTTTTTCTTCGTCTTCTTGTCGAAGGTTTGACACCTTTATTTCTACGATGTCGGTTTTTTGGATCATTTTCTTGAGGTTCTCTGGTGTGTCTAGGGCTATTATTTTTCCATAGTCGATTATGGCTATTCTGTCGCAGAGTTGGTCGGCTTCTTCCATGTAGTGGGTTGTGTGTAGAATTGTCTTTTTTTGTTTCGCTTGAAGTTCTTCTTTAATGAAGTCACGAATTACTCTCGCAGAGGCTGGGTCAAGTCCTAACGTTGGCTCATCCAGCAATAGGATTGGCGGGTCATTTACAAGTCCTCTCACGACGTGCAGTCTTTGCTTCATCCCCCTTGAATATTTTTCCACTTGCTCGTCAGCCCGTTCTTCCAGTTCCACCAGTTTTAATAATTTATCTATGCGTTCTTTCGCCACTTTTTCTGGAACATTGTAAAGTTGTGAAAAAAACCAGAGGTTCTCTCTTCCAGTGAGACGCCAATACAGGCCTCTTTCGCCGCCCGTCACAACCCCGATACATTTCTGCACTTCTTCAGGCCGCTTAACCACGTCAAATCCATTAACTATGGCTGTACCTTCATCAGGAATCAAAAGCGTACACAATAGTTTGATTGTTGTTGTTTTGCCAGCTCCATTTGGCCCCAACAAGCCGAAGAGCTCTCCTTCATTTATGTAAAAGTTTATATGATCTACCGCGACTATTTGCTCCTTTTTCGGCCTAATTCTTTTATAAAGTCGCCTAAGGCCTCCACCCTCTGTTTTCGCCTTTTTCTCGAATATTTTCGTTAAATTTTGGGTTTCTATGACACGAGCTGGCAACTGAACCAATCCATTAACAATGTTCCTCTACCTAAAATAAGCTCCAGTTCTTATTTTTTTCTGTTTGCCTACAAATACTTATGAACCAGTCTTTATTTGTAAGTCAACAGCATGGTTTGCTCCTGCCAACGAAGGTAAAACTGCATCGTCCGTTAGTAAAATTCCTAATGTTTAAATACGCGCTGAAAAGGGCAAATTTGAAATTTAAGAAAGCGGTACGGTTTTATACCACACTTTTAAAGAGAAAGTTGGCGACTGAAGGGTAGTAAACATGTCTGTGTCCCCAAGCGTACGTGAAGTTCTTGCAAGAAGAGTCGCTGGTGAGATAATTCTTTCAAGTAAGCCTGGAGCAACCATGCGGAAGTGGCGTGAACTCTTCGCTGTTTCGCAGATGAGCCTTTCAGATAAAATGTTGCTCTCACCATCCGTTATCAGCGACTATGAAAGCGGGAGAAGAAAAAGTCCGGGGACAAAGTTTGTCCGAAGATTTGTCTGGGCTCTCTTAAAAATTGACGAAGAACGTGGGAGTCGTTTTATCCGTGAGTTTGCCAAATTGACAAGCTCACCGAGCATGGCTGTTTTGGATCTTCGGGAATTTCCGATACCAGTTCGTGTGGAATACTTGTGCAAAGCCATCAAAGGCGAAGTTGTGGCGTGTTCCAACAGTTATGTTAAGGAAGTTTATGGCTATACGGTTGTGGACGGGAAAAAGGCTGTTGAAACCCTTTCTGGGTTTGAGTATTCTCAGCTTTTTGGTGCCACAACCGAGCGAGCGTTGATTTTTATAAATATAGGGGTGGAAAACTCGCCCATGATGATTGTTCGCATAAACAGCCTTAAACCGCGCGTGGTGGTTTTCCACGGCGTCAAGCCCGATGACCACTCGATAAGGTTGGCGGAGTATGACCGCGTGCCCCTCATATATTCGAGTCTGCCAACAGTTGAGCAGTTAGTAAAATCTCTAAGGAAGCTTTACCGAATCGCGCTCCGCAGAAAGCTGGGAAAGCCTGTGCGTCCACCTCCGAAAATAAGCGCATAACGGGCGGCTGAAATGGTTAAGGTCGGGTGTTGCGGTTTTCCAACTTCCATGAAAAAGTACTTTGAAAAATTCAGCCTGGTGGAGTTGAACAGCACTTTTTATCAGCATCCACGCATGGAAACGGTTGAAGGCTGGCGGGAAAAGGCCCCAGAAACTTTTGAGTTCACTGTGAAGGCGCATCAAGATATAAGCCACAAATCGAAAATGAGAGTTGAAGAAACAAGCCTTCAAGCCTTTGAACGCGAGAAGCAAATCTGCAAAACTTTAAACTCAAAGATACTATTAGTCCAAACGCCGGGTTCTTTCAGACCCGACAAGCTTGCCGATGCCGAGAAGTTTTTGAGAGAAGTAAACCGTGGGGATTTGGTTTTGGTCTGGGAGACACGTGGCCCAGCTTGGGAAAACCCAGAAATCTACAAGAAGCTCGGACAAATTCTGGAAAAACTGAATGTTGCGCATGTTACTGACCCGATTAGGATTATGCCAGCCTACACGGGGGAAATAGCCTATTTTAGGCTTCACGGTTTAGGCGAGCAAATGTACTATTACCAGTACGGCGACATTGAACTGCAAAGGCTGGAGGAGCTTATTACCCCATATGAGAAGGAAGGGAAAGAAGTTTACATACTCTTTAACAACCTCTCGATGTTTGAGGATGGATTGCGCTTCAAGGAACATTTGTCAAAGGGAATTTTTCCAAAAATAACCAGTTCAACGGGCTTAGCATCTATTAAGGAAGTTGTGGAAAAAACACGTTACCCAACTTCAAAGAGCATGCTAATCAAAAGGCTTGGCTGGAGACTCGTGGAAGCAGAAGATGGAAAACAAGTTAGGCTTAGCACGTTTTTAGTGGATTTGCCCTCTAAGACCTACAAGAATGTGGAAGAACTCATTGAAGATATAAAATCCGTTAAGAAGATGAACGCTTGACAAGCCTTCTTTTCGCAAGCTCACTTCCCAACAGTCGAAAGTCGTTTATCAGTTCTTTCTTGTATTTGGCGCTGTAAAGGGCTGCGGCTGGATGAAGGGTTGGAAAGACTGTCACGGGCATGCCTAAAACTGGTGTCTCGTAGAGTTTTCCGTGCGCTTGTGTGATTCCGCTGAAGGGTAGATTAGCCTTTAAGAAAATGTAAGCCGTTGAGTAGTTTCCAAGTGTGACGATGAATTTGGGCTGGAGGGCTTTGATTTGCCTGTCCAGATAGGGTGCGCAGGTTTGGATTTCGACGGGCATGGGTTCACGGTTTTTGGGAGGTCTGCACTTTAAGACGTTGCATATGAAAACGTCTTTTCTTGTGAAGCCTATTTCATCGAGTAAAGTGTCGAGGAATTTTCCAGCGGCACCAACGAAAGGCTTTCCCTCAACGTCTTCCCAATAGCCAGGCGCCTCCCCAATAAGCATGACTTGGCTTTCTGAGTTGCCTTCGCCCGGAACAGCGTTTTTTCGGGTTTTCCGAAGCGGACATTTAACACAAACCACCACTTCTGCAGCAACCGCACCCAAAAGCTCCTTCTTAGGCATGCGGCACCCTCTCAATTATACTTAAGGAAGTTTGCGCTTGTTTATTTTTCGAAAACATATGTATACGAAACTCTGCAACTAACAATTCTTCTCCTTTCTTCCATTTTGAACGCTTGCAACCTTCCGAAGCCACAGTATTACGAAAAGTTCAACCTATATAAGGGAGGGCTAGAGGCTCGCAGAGAGCCAGTTCTTTAAAACATGTGTTTTAGGGCTTCACTGCCCTTCATTCCCACCTCGACGCCGAAAGCTTTCGCTTTAGATGTTACTGCTTTAACGCTCGCATTAAGCACATCCTCAAAACTTTTCACTCCGCTAACAACCGCGGCAGCCACACCCAGTCTCTCAGCAGCATCAACATTCAAAAATCCACACATAACAAACCCCTTCTCAGCCACAACAAGCAACAAGGGCGGCGAATCAGGAAGCTCAACCCTCACGCCCAAACAAGCCTTACCATCAACCTTCAAAGATGCTACATCAATCATACTAAACACCCTTCACAGCAAACTTATCTTTTACACAGTCCAGTTTAAATAAGAATTGCTAACACAGATGGTTGGCGAAACCCCAATGCTGACAAAACTGAAGGAAAAAGTTCAGCAAATGCTCGTAGCCGAAGCAGAAGCAGCCCACAAGATAGGGTTAACACCAAACACAATAAGCGCCATAGGCATAATCCTAGCCTTCCTCTCAGCCTTCGCCTATGCACAATGGCAAATCAACAGGCTTTATCTTTTACTCGCACCAGCGCTACTCCTACTCTCGGGGTTCTGCGACGCTCTAGACGGCGCACTGGCTAGGCTCTATCAGGAAGCAACGGCCTTCGGCGGTTTTCTAGATTCCCTTCTGGATAGGTATGCAGACGCTGTTGTGTATGCAAGCATAATAATAGGTGGACTATGCGATGCTCTATGGGGTTTGATAGCCCTAACGGGTTCCTTGCTTGTAAGCTACAGCCGTGCCAGAGCCGAAGCAGCAGGAATAAAAATGGAGTCTGTTGGGTTTGCTGAAAGGGCTGAACGCATAATCATACTTGCTATAGCAAGCATAGCAGCTTTTTTTTGGCAGCCAGAAACGACTTTCTTTTGGCAACCGATAAACATTGGCATAATCGTACTTGCAATACTCTCAAACCTAACAGTTCTGCAGAGAAGCATACATGCCTACAAACAACTAAAGAGAACTGGAAACTAGCTAAAAGCTAAAACCTTCTCCTCGGACGCATGCGCCTTTCGTCTCGAGCCCTAACCTTCACAATACCCCTGTGCACAGCACACGAAACACAATAATACTTTGTATCAACCCAAGAAGTCAAATACGTGCCTCTCTGACGAAGCTCTTTAGCCAACTGTGGATCAACAATCGACCGCCTACTAGTAACCTTCTTAGCCTTGTCACGCGGCACCAGTTGCCCACACATAGCACACTGAACAACACCACTACTGCCCTTACTGCCCTTAGACCTCCCGCGACTCTTCCTCTTAAACGGCAATATCTTTACTCCTCGCCCCTTGCCAAACATTAAGTGCATTGCCTACTTTATATATCTGCCCCTATGGAAGGATCAGCAGATGCCTTTACTGGCTACATCGCCTACAACTGAAATCCGTTTGCGAAGTATCGCATTTCATGAAGCATAACAAGTTTTAAATGTGGGATTTTTATCTTGAGTTGAGTGAAGCCAAGCATAAAGAGGCATACATCTTTCCCGAGACGAGACAATGTCAGACATCGGATTAAGATCCAGAATGCTGGTAAAAGACGTTATGAGCAGCCCAGTCATAACCATCGAAGAGGATGCATCAGCAAACAGAGTCGCGGAACTCATGGACAAGCACGGTCTGGGCTGCATAATAGTGAAAAGCGAAGAGGGAAAACCCCTCGGAATCATCACGGAAAGGGACCTGGTCGGAAGGGTTGTAGCCAAAAACGTCAAACCAGATTCTATCAAAGCCAAAGAAGTTATGACTTCGCCCCTAATAACAATAGAGCCTGACGAAACAATAAGCGAAGCCGCCAGAAGAATGAGTAGACTAAACATCAGAAGGTTAGGAGTCGTATACAAAGGACAACTCATTGGATTGCTCTCAAGCAAAGACATCCTATCAGTCATGCCCGAACTAATAGAAATCATCCAAGAACACGCCCTCATAGAAGGTGAAAACAGAGCCCAAGAGGTAGCGGAAGAGTCGACGCCTCTTGCGGGGTATTGCGATCGTTGCGGAGGCTGGTCTGACAGCCTGAAAGAGGCTAATGGGGAATTCGTGTGCGAAGATTGCAGAGTTGAATTAGAGACTGAAGAATGAGAGGCTATTGCTTGCGTGTTAAAGAAATCGCGAATGAAAAACACCTCTCAATTTATGAAGATGAGCTTGCCACGAAAGCCAGGGCAATAATACGGGATTTCTCTTTAAGAATTCTCCCAGTAACAGACAAAAACAAAAAACTTCTGGGAATGGTTTCGCGCGGCAATGTGATGACTATTTCATCTTCTGTCTCGCCAATAAGAGTCAAGGGCATAATGGCAAACCCGAAACATGTTGCAGCAATGGAGGATGACGCTGCATCAACGGTTAAAGAGATGATTCGACTTGACGAAGGGTATGTGCCAGTTGTGAACTCGCCTCAAGACAAAACCTACAGGGGAGTTTTGGGCTTAGAAAACTTCATTGAAGCCTCAATTAAAACAAACCCAGAAAAACTTTCGAAACCAGTTTCAGAAATAATGTCCAAAAACGTCGTGGCTTGCTCCCCAGAAGACGAGGTTGATAACATTTGGCGGCTAATGCAGACCAAATCCTTCGCCGGACTTCCAGTCGTAAAAAAGGATAGGTTAGTAGGCATTGTCACACAGAAAGATCTCCTCGAGAGCGGGGCGGCTTTGCCAACGTTCGAGTCTGCAAAGGGACGTTTTCGAGCTTCATCCAAAATTTCTTCAATAATGAAGACAGGGGTAATAGCGGTAGAACCATCTATTAAAGCAATAAGAGTTGCCAAAATCATGGCTTTCGAAAACGTTGGACGAATCCCTGTAAAAGATGAAAAAGGCAGGTTGATTGGCATAGTTGACCGGGAAGATGTTGCTAGGTTGCTTGTTAGATGAGGGGAAAATAATTGAGTAGAGAAACTTTTAGAAGAACATTAAGGGGAAAAGGTCCGCTCTCCTTGAAGGCTCATCCTTCTAAGAAACGTGAAGGCGAAATACTGCATGTCGCAAAAAGCCCTGTAGTCACAATGGCTCCTACCACGCCCATTTATGACGCAATCCAGATAATGGCTAAAGAAGGCTTTCGCCGGATACCAATTGCTAACCCCGGAACGAAAGTCCTAGAGGGAATTGTGACAGCCACGGACATAATCGACTACCTTGGTGGTGGGAAAAAATTCCAGATAATTGAGCAAAGATTCGGCGGAAACTTTTTCAAAGCCATAAACGAGCCTATAAGACTCATAATGACCAAAAATGTTGTTTCAGTTAGAACTTCAGCAAAAATAAGCGAAGCAATAAAACTGATGAAGGAGAAAAACCTCGGCGGTCTGCCTGTTGTCGACGATGAAAACCGTGTAAGGGCAATAATTACAGAGAGAGACATCGCAAACCTGTTCGCTGACAGAATAAGCGACATAAAAGTCTCCCAGTTAATGTCAGAAAAAGTAATCACGGCATTACCCAAAACAACAATATTTGAAGCTGAAAAAACAATGGCAACGCAAGGGTTCAGGAGACTGCCAATAATTTCCGATGGCAAAGTAAAAGGCATAATGACAGCCATGGACATCATACGGTTTTTCGGCTCGGGAGAGGTCTTTAAATATTTACGGTCTGGAACCATGATGCAGGTTTTAAACACGCCCGCCCTCGAAATAGCTACAAAAGAAGTTTTAACCATCGAGCCAAGCGCAGACGTTGGTAAAGCAGCAAAAATGATGCGAGAGAGAAATATAGGCGCCTTACCGGTTGTTGAAAACGGAAAACTTGTTGGAATAATAACAGAAAGAGACTTCTTCAAAATAATCGAATAAAACTTTGTCTACCTTCTTTTCAGAAGTATCTTGATTAATTTTATAGTGTCATCTTCAATACGGGCTAAATCTTGGGCGTTTGGGCGTCCCTTGATGTTTCCGAGTTTACCTTTAGTGCTGAGTAGCTCGTTGCCATGAAATTCGCCTACAACATACAATTCCGCCATAACTTCGAACCCGAGATGTTCCAGAAATTGGCGCATACATTTTCCTGCTGGAATAGCTTCATCTATCCCAGTATGAGGCCCAGAATAGGTACAAAAGACAAGAGCACATTTACCTAGAACTTTCGGCGCGCCTGGCTTAATGTAACCTCGCTTCATATAATCTCTCATTTTTTCCTTAATAAAACGCAAAACAGGTTCTGCTGGAAGAAACATATGTGATGGCGAACCAAGACACACGAGGTCATAATCCAAAAGTTCCTCACTTATGGCGTCTTCAACTGTTTTAATGGTCGGTTTTAACCCAGCTTTCTTAATTCCCTCGCGAATAGCCTTCGCAACCTTCTCAGTATTTCCAGTGCCAGACCAGTAGATAATCAAAGACCTAAAATTCAAAATTTGCTTCCTCTCCATTCATCACCACTTTTTTGGCAGTCGTTTAAAATAAAACTTTAATTAACATTCTATTTCACTTATTCCAAATACCAAGAGAGAGCCTAAAATTGATTGTTGACCTACTCCTAAGCAACGCAAAAGCCTACAAAAACAAAAAAATAGTAGACTGCAGCCTAGCCATAAAAGACGGCAAAATTTTCAAAATAGGCAAAGAAGCCAACATGCCCAAAGCGCAGACGAAAATCGATTTAAAAAACCTCCTAGTTCTGCCGGGTTTAATAGACGCCCACGTGCATCTCCGAGACGAAGGAAAAGCGTACAAGGAAGACTTCTACAGCGGAACAGCTGCCGCCGCAGCAGGCGGAATAACAACGGTTTTGGACATGCCTAACAACGACCCAGTAACGATGAGCGCGGAAACTTTGAGAAATCGAATGGAAAAGGCTAAAAAGAAGATTCTCGTTAACGTCGGCTTTTACTCTGAATTTCCAAGGAACATGAAAGAAATAGAGGAAATTGTTGAAGAAGGAGCCGTGGCTTTTAAACTTTTTATGGCTGAACAAGTTGGCGGATTAAACATCGATGACGACAGCGCTTTGTTGGAAGCATTTGAGATTCTGAGCAGGTTGAAGGTTCCAGTGGCTGTTCACGCAGAAGACAAATCCATGTTAAAAAAAGCCGAAGAAGAGCTTAAGCGTACCAGCCGCAACGACATTGAAGCGTTTCTGAAGGTGCATACAGAAAGCGCCGAAGTGAAGGCTATAAAACGTTTACTGAGCATTGCCGAACAAACCCGTGTGCACACGCATTTTTGTCACATAAGCACTGAAAATGGATTAAAAGCAATAATTGACAGAAAGAAATCTGGAATGCCAGTAACATGTGAAGCGACACCACATCACCTCCTTTTGTCAGTTTACGATTTGAGGAAAATAGGAACAATTGCGCTAACCATGCCGCCCGTTCGAGAAAAACGACATACCGCATGTCTTTTAGAAGGAGTCAAAAACGGATGGATTGACGTCTTGGCTTCAGACCACGCACCTCACACTTTAGATGAGAAGAAGGCGAAAGTTGTTTGGGATGTTGAAGTTGGCATACCAAGCTTAGAAACAACGCTTCCACTCTTACTTACCGAGGCGAAACGTGGACGATTGTCAATTGGCGATGCGGTAAGGCTGATGGCGGAAAGGCCTACTGAAATTTTCAAATTGAAGGGTATGGGCTGCCTGAAAGATGGAAACAACGCAGACTTAACAATTGTGGATTTAAATAGAAAATACAATGTTGACGCATCAAGGTTTCATTCAAAGGCGAAATATTCCCCGTTTGACGGTTGGATGGTTGAAGGAAAACCTGTCAAAACCTTCGTTAACGGTCAATTAATCATGGATGAGGGGGAGATAGTCGCTAAAACTGGAAGCGGAGAAATAATTCGGAGAAGATAAACTTTGAAGTTTATTGCGGATGGGATGCTCGGAAAACTGACACGTTGGATTCGCATGTTAGGGCACAATGTAAAATACTCAAACAAACTGGATGACGCACAACTGATCGGGATAGCCAAAAAGGAGCGAAGAATTCTGCTTACAAGAGACCTGGAGCTTTATCAACAAGCCACAGGAAAGGGAGTTAACGCCTTCTACCTACAGGGAAAAACTGAAGCGGAAAGACTCGCATCTCTCGCCCAAAGGTTCAAAATCAAACTGGACATAGACCTGGAAACATCAAGGTGCCCAAAATGCAACACCCGAGTAAAACCAATTTCTAAAGAAAAAGTGGTGGATAAAGTGGAGAAAAGCACTTTTTCATATTACAACGAATTTTGGGAATGCCCAAAATGTGGACAAATATACTGGCAAGGAGCCCACTGGACGAGAATCAGAAGAACGCTTGATGCGGCAAAAGAAAACTTGGAGAAACTTCGAAACAAGAAGTAGAAGCTAAAAGTATTTCCAAGTTTCGATGATTAATTTTAGGTCAACAAAATGTTGTGAATTCTGAACTTGACATTCATGCCCGTTAGTTAACAGCACTATTGCAACATTTGTTCAATCGATTCTTCTTGTATCACTGAAAGAAACATAAAATGATAATGTTGAAAAATGTCAGATCTTATTCCAGAAGCCATTTCAGAGGAATATCCTGGTATGTACCATCCGGCAACGTCCTTCTGATAGTCATCGGTAGGATTCCTGCCTCAAGCTCCTTTAATGCTATGTCTATTGGGCTTGAAAAGCTTTCAGAGATCTCAACAAGTATGGGGGCGCCCATAGATATTTGGAGAGCCCTAGCTCCTACTATCCTTGCCTTTTCGAAACGGGTAAGCTTGGGTGGACCTATCAAAACTTTCTTCTCTTTTTTAGACGTCGTCTAGAACTCCCCAGCGCCTGGGTACCCGGCGCCTCCAGGTGGACCTCCCGGCGGTGTTGGAGGAGCCCTCATCTTTCCAGCAGCGATTACATCGTCGATTTTCAGTATCATTGATGCTGCTTCTGTTGCTGATTTGATTATTTGTTTCTTGACTGCTAAGGGTTCGAAGACCCCCGCTTTAGTCATGTCTTGAACTTTTCCTGAGTTAACCTCTATTCCAGTCCATGTTTCACCCTTTTCGTGTCTTACCCTTAGTTCGGACAATATGTCGATTGGGTCTAGACCGGCATTTTCAGTGAGTGTTAGTGGGATGGCTTCGAGGGCTTCTGCAAAACTCTTTACCGCGAGTTGTTCTCTACCTGGAAGCGTTTCTGCGTATTTTTTAAGCATTCGTGACGTATCAAGCTCCGGCGCCCCGCCTCCGGCTAGGATTTTCGGTTCTTCAACTACGTCTCGAACAACACATAAAGCGTCGTGCACGGATCTTTCTGCTTCGTCTACTATGCGCTCTGTCCCACCCCTTATCAAGATTGTAACGGCGCGAGGGTGTTTGCATCCTTCCACAAAAGTCATTTTGTCATCGCCTATTTTGCGCTCCTCAACCAGACTTGCATAGCCCAAGTCCGCTGAATCTACGTCATCCATGTTGGTTATTATTTTTCCTCCTGTAGCTTTTGCAAGCTTCTCCATATCCGACTTTTTGATCCTCCGAACTGCAAGTATTCCTTTCCTGGCTAGGAAATGCTGAGCTGTATCGTCGAAGCCTTTCTGGCATAAGACAACATTTGCGCCGACTGCAGCAACTTTGTCAACCATACCCTTTAGCATTTCTTCCTCTTGCTTGAGAAAAGCCTCCATCTGTTCTGGGCTTTCGATGTTGATTTTCGCGTCGAACTCTGTTTTTTCGATCTCTAATGCAGTGTCGAGTAATGCTATTTTGGCTTTTTCCACACGCTTAGGCATTCCGGGGTGCGTAACTTCTTTGTCCAGAACTATGCCTTGAATAAGCTGGGTGTCACTCAATGATTCGCCCGGTTTCTTTTCAACTTTGACATCGTCTACATCCGCCTTATATTTACCGTCTTCCTTTTCGGCGACTTCCATGATTGCTTTGACCGCTAAATCAGCTAGGTATTCTCTGTGTTCAGCCACAAGCTTGCTTGCCATAGAGGTCATTGCAACCTTTTTTGAGTATTCTTCAGTCTTTGATCCTGCTGGTATCGCTATTTTCTCCAAAACTTCCAGCGCTTTTTCTGAGGCCTTCTTGTATCCATCGATTATTATTGTTGGATGAACGTTTTTCCCTATGAGTTCTTCCGCCTTGTTCAGCAATTCACCTGCTAGGATTACGGCTGTTGTTGTTCCGTCGCCGACCTCGTTATCCTGCGTTTTTGCAACCTCAACCATCATTTTGGCCGCTGGATGCTGAATGTCCATTTCATCTAGGATTGTGCGCCCATCACTTGTTATTGTCGTATCGCCAAAACTATCCACTAGCATTTTATCCATGCCCTTCGGGCCTAGGGCACTTTTCACGGTTTCGGCCACTATCCTCGCAGCCATTATATTTGCGTGTTGAGCTTCCCTTCCTCTACTTCGGCTTGAACCCTCTTTTAATACTAAAACTGGAACACCGCCAGCTTGTGCAAGTGATGACAAACTCAATAACCTCCTTAATGCGTCACAAAGAAAAACAGCATAACAATATAAGTTTTTCTAAAGAGAAGATGTAGGAGATAGATTTTCAGATGTCAACTCTCTGGGGAGCATTGTTATTTTGGTTTAGCCATCGCTTTCAAGCCTATCCCAGTTAGGATTATCACCGCCTCATCATCCATTGATATCTCCTTATTCATCAGCTGCTTTTCGTAAGCTGCGTACGCAACGGCTGAGCTTGGTTCGACGAGGAAGCCTTTTCTAGCAAGCTCTAAGAAGGCATTGAATATTTCGTCTTCCTCAACTGTGACGGCGTCGCCATCCGCCTCTCTCAAGCTCTTGACCATAATTTCTAGCAATGGAGGATTCACGCTCACCAAAGCGTCAGCAATGGATGTTATCATTTCAGGCGGGGTGTAGCTCAAGTTTTTAAGGCGATGGTAAAGAGGCGAAACTTGTCGAGTTTGACAAGCCACTATTTTTGGCATAGCCTCTATGACTCTGGACTCAACCAAATGCTTAAACCCACTTATCACGCCCAAAAGCAGGGTCCCAGCGGAAACTGGCAGGTAAACGCGCTCTGGAACACGCCAGTCAAGCTGCTCAGCTATTTCGTAGGCGAGGCTTCTTATTCCATCCCTAAACACAGGATGAAGTATGTGCCCAACATAGAATTTCCCCCTTTCAGTTTTTTGTCCTTCTTCTGCAACCTTGCTTCGGGAACCTGAAACCTTGACAACTTCTGCGCCATAAAACTGGATTTGATTGAATTTCGGTCCAGAAACGTTTTCCGGAACGTAAATTTTCGCCCTCAACCCTGCACGAGCGGCATAAGCGGCTATCGAGGCCCCTGCGTTACCTGAAGAATCTTCAGAAATGTAGCCACAAGCCTTTTTCAGCAGTTTATGCAAAGTAGAGATTAATACTGTTGAGCCTCTGTCTTTGAAGGAGCCTGTTGGATTTAAACTTTCAAGTTTGAAGTAAATATTGTCTGAAAACCTCACTAAAGGCGTCCATCCTTCGCCTAGGGTTATGATGTCTGCTTCTTCTGCGTATGGGAAGAATCTTGCATATCGCCAAAGGGTGTAGTTCTTCTTATAGATTTGTCCAGTCTCAAATCTTCTGTTTTGCTTGACATTCAGCGGTTGACCGCAGGAAGAGCATTTGAAGTCTAGTAGGCTGGGCGAGGACTGATTGCAAGCCGAACATTTGATTTCATACTCCATCCTTAACGCCTCCTATAGTGTTTTGATAGAAGTTTACAGGTATTTAGGAATGGCTTTCGGAGTGGTTTATCTAAGCCTTTCCATGGTTAGGTTAGAGGCTTCTGTCTTGAAAAATTTATTAAACTGTTGGAAAACGATTAGAGATATCTCCTAGGAGACTTTGGAATGGTTAGAATCTTGGTGTGTGTGAAAGAAGCCGTAGATGTCTCTCAGCTAAAGGTTGACTCAGCTACGAGACGTTTAATCATTGCGGATGCCCCCAAAAAAATTAGCGACTTCGACAAAAACGCCCTAGAAGAGGCCATATGCGTGAAAGAGAAGCTCGGAGGAGAAGTGCTCACAGTGACGGTTGGTCCGGAAGACGCCAAAACAACATTAAGAGAAGTGTTAGCAATGGGAGCTGACAAGGCTTACCTAATAAGCGACCCGATTTTTGAAAACTCTGACACATTGGCAACCTCTTATGTCCTTGCTGAAGCGGTCAAAAAGATAGGCGCCTTCGACATCATTTTATGCGGTGAAGCCTCAATCGACAGCTTCTCGGCACAGATTGGACCGCGTTTAGCCGAGCGATTAGGCATTCCGTTGATAACTTATGCAAGAAAAATTAGCATAGTAGGAGATTCCGTTACTGTTGAACGAAGTCTAGAAGACTGCTCTGAGACTGTGAGAGCAAAAATGCCAGTTTTAGTAACAGTGACAAAGGAAATTAACGAGCCTCGGACTCCCTCTTACATGGCGGTGATGAAGGCGTTCAAGAAAGAAATTGTGATGTGGAAAGCTGCAGACCTTAATATTTTAAGCGAAAAGGCGGGTGAAGCAGGTTCAGCTGTTCAAGTTTTAGATGTTCTTGCTCCTAAGGTGGAGCGCAAAAAAATCGTCATAAAGGGGGAAACCGCCGCCGAGATTGCGGAGAAGTTGGCGAAAACGCTGGTTCAGGAAGGCGTAGCGAGGTGAAAGCGATTGAACGAGCATAGTGGGGTATGGGCATACTCAGAAAACAGGGACCTAATGCTTGAGCTAATCGGCAAGGGAAGCGAATTAGCAGCCAAACTGCAGACGCAACTAACAGCGATTGTGCTGGGGCATGATGTTAAAGACAAAGCGAAGGAGCTAATCGGTTATGGCGCTCAAAAAGTTATGGTAGTAGACAATCCGCAACTAAAAGGGTTCCACGTTGAACCCTATCTGAGCGCTTTAACCCAATTAACCAAGCAGCACAAGCCTGGACTGTTTCTGATAGGTTCTACCAAAAGAGGGAAAGAACTAGCCGCTCGACTCGCAGCTCGGCTTAATGCCGGATGCGTTCCAGACTGCTTGGAGCTAGAGGTCGATGAACAAGGCAGAGTGCTCACAAAAAGAATAGTCTACGGCGGAAACGCCATGGCGACCCAAGTTTTCCGTACTAAACCCCAGATAGCTACTATACCCCGCAGAAAATTCGAAAAACCCAAATACACGGAAGAAAGCAAAGGCGAAGTTATTGACATAAGCGATTTACAACTCGAAGCGCCAAAAACCGAAGTTGTTGAAGTTAAGCCAAAAGAAATGGTGGAAACCAGAATCGAAGAAGCTGAGGTGGTCATTGGAGGTGGAAGGGGAATCGAAAAGAAAGAAGACTTCAAGATTCTCGACGAACTAGCCCACATATTGGGAGGACAAGTCGGGTACACCCGACCATTGGTTGAAGACAGGAAATGGTTCACAGAATGGGTAGGATTGTCAGGGCACACCATTAAACCAAGGCTTTACATCGCATGTGGGATTTCCGGAGTGATCCAGCATGTGGCGGGAATACGCGACTCTAAAACAATAGTGGCTATCAACAAAGACTCGGAAGCGCCGATATTTGAGATGGCTGATTACATTGTTGTTGGCGATCTGTACGAGATAGTTCCGGCTTTATCGGCGGCTCTAAAGAAAATTCTTGTGTAGGAGAAGACTAATTTACCTTCTCGTTTTTACAACTTTTCTGCATTAGGCGAAACATTTTAAGTGGTTTAGTTAAATAATTGTCGTTTCCATCTGAGATAAGGAAAGGAGAAGAGAAGTTTACTTGTAGGCTATGTAGTCTTTGCCTAATAGTTCTCTGGCTATGATAACCCTTTGGATGTTGGTGGCTCCTTCGGCTCCGATGCAATAGGACATAACGCCTCTCCAACCCATTTCTAATGGGCTCTCTTTAGTGTAGCCGTAGGCTCCAAGCCATATCATCACATGCTCAAACACATGCAATGCGAAGTGAGGACACTTAAGTTTGCAGGCCGAAATATATTTGGTTATTTCGAGAGGCGAAAAGCGCTGATGCTTGTATCTTTCATCCATCATCCATGCCGTGCGGTAAACAAGCGATCTTAAGGCTTCGAGTTGTGCCCAGTCGTCTGCGAGTTCGAAGTGTATGCCCTCAAATTTGCCGATTGGTCGTCCGAAGGCTTTGCGTTCCTTTATGTAGTCCATTCCGAGCTCCAGAGCTCTTTTAGCTGCACCCATACAGGTTGCGCCTATCAAAAGTCGAGCACCGTCGAAGCCCTCCATGGTGATGTAGAACCCTTTGCCCTCTTCTCCGAGGATGTAGTCTCCTGGCAGTCGAACGTTTTTCATGGAAAAGCCGCCTGTAGATATGCCCATTCTTCCCACGTCGTCGAATCTTTTTGTTATTTCTACTCCTGGCGCGTTTATAGGTACGAAAAAGCCCGTCATGCCTCTGTGAGAAGCCTCAGGCGGCACTGGTGCTGTTCGAGCGAGGATGAAGAAGCCTCCATTCATTTTCTTGGCTTCTTCTGTTCCGCTGATGTACATTTTTTCTCCATTGACTATCCATTCATTGCCTTCTTTTTTGGCTGTTGACTTGAAAGCTGCAACATCGGAGCCGCCACCGGCTTCGGTTGTGGCTATACCCACGAAGCCCTCGCCCCTCATGGCTTTGCGCACGTATTCTTCTCTAACTCGTTCGGTGCAGTATCTATCGACGACAAAGCCCCAAGAAGACTGCACTAGGAAGAATACTGGTATGGCTATGCTTATGTCATGGTAGCCAAGTTCTTCAGCGGCTATGCAGGCGGTAACCCAGTCGGCGCCTGTTCCCCCATGTTCTTGGGGTGCCGTCATGATGAATAAGCCGAGGTCTGCCATTCCTTTAACAATTCCAGGCGGCATCATGCCCTTAGTGTCCATTTCTCTAACTTTTTCAAGGGTTAGGTTTTTCTGACACCATTCGCGCATAATCTTTCGAAACATTTCTTGTTCTTCAGTAAAGCCGAACTCTACCATTCCGTTTCACCTTTTAAGAACAGAGTCTCATAGACATAAGTATATATAAGGTTTGCCAGATGGGACTACAGTGTTAGCTTCGAGAAGAAGCTGCAGTTGATATCAAGCCCGCTTTTTGTAGAAGTTTATCTATGGGGCTTCGGTTCAGGTTTAGTCCGAGCTTTTCGGTTGGGATTTCCATCGCTAAGCCGAGTAGTTGTGTATAATATAGTACTGGCAAATCAAGTCTTGCGCCGGTTGTGGCAGCCGCACTTTTTTGGCGTACGTCGAACATCATCTGACAAGACGGACAAGAAACCACTAGCGCATCTGCGCCCCCGTCTTGAACCGCCTTCAGCTTTAGTCCACTAAACGTAAACGCGGCGTCTAGATGAGACAGCAAAAGCATAGCTCCGCAACAATCCAGCTTCTCTGGGTAAGGAACGCTTTTTGCGCCTAACCACTCAACCAAATCGTCCATTTTCCTGGGATTTTCTGAGTCGTCAACCGGCTGAAGTGTGCTGGGTCTCAAAATGTGGCAGCCGTAATGAACCGCAATTTTTAAACCCTTTAGAGAACGCTTGACTACCCTTCTTATTCTTTCCTCTCCCACAAGGTCGTGAAGCAAGTTGATGGTGTGCCAAAACTTAATCGCGCCTTCGTATCGAAGGTTTTCTTCTCTAAGTATGTTGTTAATCCTTTCTTTTAGTTTATCGTCTTGGCTGAGGAAGTGTTTGGCTTCAGAAAGCGACAGGTAACAGCCATTGCATGGAAGAAGCAAATCGCTTAAGCCCGTTTTTTCGGCTATGGCTAGGTTTCTCGCCGCCAGATATAGTGCTGCAAAATTGTTAACGCTTTGGATTGGTGTTCCGCAGCAGGAGATATTGTTTAATTCCACGAGTTCTAAGCCGAGGTGAGGCATAACAGCTCTAGCTGACATTTCGTAGCCATACTGAATTGTTGGAACAAGACAGCCCCAGTAAACCGCAACCTTCAAGTGGCACTACTCCTGGGAGAGTTCTAACACCTTGAAGAAAGTAGTCTTAAACTTCTCATCTGGCTCGCGGAAGGTTGGTAAACCCAACTTCTCTCTATTCACTTTTTCAAGTTTGCGCGTCACAGTTTCCTGCGGCTTCTGAACAAAACCGGTTTCAAGTATGGCGCTTAACGAGTGCATAAAACTTTCTGGCACTTTGGTTTCTTTTTCAACAGCCAGGTTTCTTAACGCAAGTATGAGGTCGACCGGCGCCACGGCTTGGGGGCATCTTTCCTTACACTTTAGGCAGGTTGCACAAGTCCAGATTATGCCTGAAGTGACTAATTCTTCGATGAAGCCAAGTCTAGCCAAACTCACGATTTCGTGCGGTTTCAGCTCCAACATTTTCATTGATGGACAGCCGCTTGTACATCTAATACACTGAAAACAATTGCGTGGCTTCTGCTCGCCGATCTTGGCTAAGATTTTGAGCCGGAGAGCCGAATCAGGCTTTTTCGTGGTTGTGAGGTCTGTGATGGACATGGAATAAGGAGTAGCGGCTTGTGCCCTTATAGGCATTGTGGTTTAGAATTTCAACATCAAAATCACAAGTCTTTTAAAATCAATTTCTAATCTAATGTTCTAAATCTCGTACAGGGAGGATTAAAAATGAATAAACATTCTGCGCTTGTTGTTGGCGGGGGGGTTGCTGGAATCCAAACCGCTATTGATGTCGCAAGCATGGCCATAAACGTTTATTTAATTGAGAAGGAACCTCGCCTAGGAGGCCATACTCCACTTCTACATCAAGTGTTTCCAACCTTGGAGAACGCTGAGGAGCTAACCAAACAACTTCTCCAAAAGGTTTTAGATAACCCTAACATAAAGGTTCTGTCTTACGCTGAAATTGAATCAGTTACTGGCTCGATTGGCAATTTTAGAGTGCACGTTTTTAAAAGAGCTAGGTATGTGGACGAAGCAAAGTGCACCAACTGTGGTGAATGCGAAACGGTTTGCCCAGTAGATGTTCCGAAAAAGTTTGAAATGGGACTAGCGACGAGAAAAGCCATATACCTGCCTAAACCATTTGCAGCTCCAGCCAAATATCTAATCGACGAAGAGGCTTGTCTCTACTTTAAAGACAAATCTTGCCACGCTTGCCAAGACGCTTGCCCGCAGGGAGCAGTTCTATACGACCAAAAACCGTTGCGTGAAGAACTTGCTGTAAATGTCATTGTCTTGGCAACGGGCATTTGCCAATATGACGCTGAAAAAGTTGGACAGTACAAGTATGGTGTTTACCCGAACGTGATTACCGGGATGGAGTATGAGCGATTGTGCAGTCCAACGGGTCCAACCAGCGGAAAAATTCTGAGAGTTGACAACAAAGGAAGACCTAAAAGCGTTGTGTTCATTTTGTGCGCAGGCTCGCGAGATGAAAAGCACCTTCGCTATTGCTGCAATATCGGATGCTTAAACGCTCTCAAACACGCCTACTACTTGAAACAGCAGTACAGAGAAGAAGTTGACGCCTACATTTGCTACACAGACATAAGGGCGGTTACAAAACAAGGCGAACAGTGGTACCAAAAAGTCAGAGCCGACGGGGTTGAATTCATCCATGGACAACCCTCCGAAGTGCGCCAAACACTAGATGGCTTACTAACTTTGGATGTTTATGACTTGGCTACGTCTAAACTGCTCTCAATAACAGCTGACCTTGTTGTCTTAGAAACCGGGCTAAAGCCACAAGTTATTCTAAAAGAAAAACTTCAGCTGACGCTTGACGAAAATTGTTTCTTTATGGAAAAACACCCTCACCTTGCACAGAACGAAACAACAAGAGACGGCATATTTCTCGCCGGAGCCGTGCAACAGCCTATGCACGTTTACGAGACACTAATGAGCGCTTCTGCAGCGGCCATGAAGGTGTCATCATTTATCAGAAGCAGTTCAAGTCATTAATATGCCAGTAATCTTTGCTAAAAACTGATATTATTGCGGGATACTACGCTAATCAAAAGCTGATAGCCCGTATTTATGTTAAGTGAGCACATTAAACGCATTGTGAATAAAAGTTGCTGAAGGCAATTTGGTAATTAATTCGATTTTCCTTTTATCCCGTTATTAGATGACGTTGCTGTTTCCAAATCGTTTCATAAATGTAGATCATACCTTTCTTCCGTAATCTTTTTTCCCCAAATTTCGTGCGTTTTCTTCTCAGTTTTTCTGAAGCCAGCCCTTGTGTAGAGATATCGGGCTGCGTTTAGTTCGCTTGTTGTCCAGAGGAATACAGTCTTATACTTACGCTCCTTACAGAACAGAAGCGCCTTCTTCATGAGTTCTCGTCCAAGACCGAGCCTTCGATAGTCTGGATGAATAAGAAACCAGCGAAGTTGAGCCTCCAGCTTTGAATGCCCAACAATGGCGATAGAACCGATGATCTGATTGTTTATCTCTGCCAGCCAAATTCTATCTTTATCTGGGCTAGAGGATTGAACGAATTCTGCAAGCCCGTTAGCAACATACGCTTCGAATGTTTGGTCGTAGCCATATTCCTTTGCATACAAGATGCCGTGAAGATATGTGAGATAGCCTATATCCCCCGACTTAAGAAAATGCCGTATCTTCCATTTTTCCGATGAAGGGTCAGAGGTACTACTCTTCAACTTTTCCTATACACCTCGTTTATCACTATCATATTTTATCTCTACAAACTCATCACTTAAGCAAATGTGAAAATAGCATTGGGGTTTTCTTTGCATATTTTTGATGTTTTAACAATTTTTCAAGCGAATCTTCTCCTCCTTTCCTATCGTGTTCCTCATTGTTATCAAGGATTCGATTCTCTTTATTACCTCAGTCTAGAACCTAATTTTGTATGCGCGCTTTCACTGCTAATAGTTATGTTATTCTAATACACTGAAACTTTAGCCACTCCGTTTATCTTTAGAAACTCTGGAATTAATTCTCCAGGAATTCTTTTCTCAACAATTAACGTGAGCCTCGGCTCCGGTGACAGTTCCGGATCATCCACAATCGCTTGCCTTATACTCAGACCACTTTTTGCGAGGATCATGGCGGAGTTCGCCAATATTCCAGGTATTCTAGCGTCAACGGGTATTATTTCAACAACCCCCAAGTTCAAGTGTTTAGCTATTTCCTTTAATGAGTGCCCAGCAGATCTTATGCCCTCAAATATTAGCCGAAGTTCACGGTTGGCGTTGATAGCATTCAATGTCTCACTTACTGTTCGCCTATCTACTCCAGCGACGCGGGCTACACGCACTGGTGGAATTTCAATTTCATTGAGGAAGATTTTTCCGTTCCTTACGCTTAGCCCATTTTCTACAAGGACGCGGGCTACCTTAAGTCGTTCTGGATATCCTTCGAGGTATTTTCTAATGTTACTCCACATGTTACGGATTCCTTCATGTACGTTTTTGTGCAATAAAGTATAAATATGTTCCCGAATTATTAGGTCTATTAATGTACTCAAACGTCTCGAAATGTACATAGGATAAATAAAAATGGCGCCGAGAAAAATAGTATTAGATGAGGAAGAAATACCCAAACAATGGTACTGCATTCTGCCAGACCTCCCAAAACCATTACCACCCATGATACACCCGGAAACAAGAGACCCCGTAAAACTGCCTCCTCCACTGTTTCCAAGCGAGTGTCTGAAACAAGAGTACAGTGAAGAACGCTGGATAAATATACCCGAAGAAGTGCGGGAGATTTATCGAATGTGGAGACCGACACCGCTGTACAGGGCAACCGACTTTGAAAAGGCGTTGAAGACCCCTGCAAAGATCTACTATAAATATGAAGGTGTGAGTCCACCAGGAAGCCACAAGCCAAACACCGCTGTTGCTCAAGCCTACTACGCCAAGAAGGATGGCATGGAAAGGCTCACAACGGAGACCGGAGCGGGACAGTGGGGCTCTGCATTAGCCTTTGGCTGCATGCTGTTTGGACTAAAATCCACGGTTTACATGGTAAAGGCAAGCTATTACCAAAAGCCCTACAGAAGAGTAATGATGGAAACTTGGGGAGCAGAAGTGTACCCAAGCCCAACGGATAGAACGAAAAGTGGCAAGGCGATTTTGGAGGCAGATCCGAAGAGTCCGGGAAGCCTCGGAATAGCCATAAGCGAGGCTGTAGAAGACGCCCTGACACATGAGGAGGCCAAATATTCTATTGGAAGCGTTGTCAACCACGTTCTTCTCCACCAAACTGTCATTGGGCAAGAAACTCAGAAACAATTAGAACTGGTAGATGATTATCCAGACGTGATTGTAGGGTGCATTGGAGGAGGAAGCAGCTTTTCAGGACTGTACTGGCCCTTCTACTTCGACAAAGTCTCGGGTAAAGCTCCTAAGGATGCAGAGTTCCTAGCCGTGGAATCCACGGCTTGTCCCAAAGTGACAAAGGGGTACTACACCTATGACCACGGAGACACCGCTCGAATAATCCCACTGGTTAAGATGCATACGTTAGGTCACATGTTTGTGCCTCCACCCATTCACGCCGGTGGCTTGCGGTATCACGGAATGGCTCCAACTCTCTGTTTATTGAATAGGGAGGGAATTATAAAGACCAAGGCTTACAATCAGGTTCAAACCTTCGAAGCAGCAACGTTATTCGCTAGAACTGAGGGCATATTTCCTGCTCCTGAACCGGCTCACGCGATAAAGGCTGTAGTTGACGAAGCGCTTAAGTGTAAGGAAACGGGCGAGGAAAAAACTATCTTGTTCTTGCTGTGTGGACACGGTCACTTTGACATGCAATCCTACGATGACTACAACAGTGGCAAACTACCTCCATACGAGTATCCAAAGGAGAAAGTAGACGAAGCCATGAAAAAGCTTAAAAAACTCTACCCATGGCTGGATGGCGAACTAAAAAATTTCGAATAAGCCACATGTAAATCATGAGCCAGAAAAGTTGAACTTCCAACGTCAGCCATTGAAAAGTGAAAAAGCAGATGACATCCACCATTTCAACAGAAAAATCAAATCTAAAAATAGTTTTGTTACCGATTGACGAGCTGAAACCCCACGAGAAAGGCTCACCAGTTTATCTGAAACTGCTTAAAAAAGAAATTCTCGGAGACGGCGTGCTAAAGTACCCAATAATAGCGGATGAAAAAACGCGCGTAATCCTAGACGGAATGCACCGTTGGCTCGCACTGAAAAGCCTTGGCTACACCTTAATACCAGTTATACTTGTCGACATCTTCCAGAATCCAAAGATACGCGTTGGAAAAAGGAGAATCCATCAATATACGAGCAACTCAAATGGAGAAATAACCATCGAAAGGGTTATTTCGGCGGGACTCAGCGGACGCCTAATGAAGCCTCGTTCAACCAGACACTTCTTCCCCTTCTCAAAATTTCAACAAATCAATTGCCCCCTACACTCATTGAGAAAAGGTGCTCCACAAGATGTTTCAAAATATATGGCTAGAATGATGAGGGAAGAGTGCAATCTAGCCATTAAGGAGTGGTTGGAGGAGATATCCGAAGAACTAGGGTTTCTCATTAAAAGAAAAGAAGAAGTTGAAAGAGAAATGCAGGAGTTCCGAAACAGAATTAAAAATTTGGAAATTAGCTCAGAAGTTTGAACACAATCTAATCGAAACCCCTGTATTTTTCATGCATCACTTTATCATGCGTGAGTATCAATAACATGAATCGTTAATATGTTTTCTAACCTTTCTCATGACCCGAAAAACAGATATTCTAAAACACTTCTAAGCCAAAAAGATGAAAAATGGATGCCTTAGAAAATATCCTAACCAGAAGAACTGTACGCAAATTCAAATCAACCCTTGTTTCTGACGAACAAATAAAGACTATTTTAGATGCAGCAAGGTGGGCACCAAGCGCTGGCAATCTTCAACCATGGAAATTTGTAATAATTCGCGATCCAAAGACGATCAAGAGAATAAGAGATATGTTTCAGTCATATGTGAAGGTGTCTCACCTTACATTGCCAGAGGGACATCCTTACCGCATAGCGAGGGAGGAAAAACTTCGCAAAGGAATGTATGATGACTATTATTTGGGCGCTACCGTTTTTATTGCCGTTTTTGTCGACCCAACAGAGAGAGACTCTCCGATTCAAGATGGTTCAGCAGCCATAGAAAATATGATGCTTGCAGCGTGGAGCCTAGGCTTGGGTTCCGCTTGGCTAAACACTTTACCGGATGGGGAAATCAAGCAACTGCTAGAAGTACCCAAAAAGCTGAAGTTTATGGCGTGCATACCGATAGGCTATCCTTTAGAGACCCCAGCACCTCCTCCCCGAAAGTCTCTGGAGGAGCTTGTGCACTACGAAAAATATGGTTTAAAACAATAGCTTTTCAAGGTCTTAATACTCTATCAGCGTTTGAATAATCAAACGCATAAGTTATTACACAGAAGTAGCATACTTAGCTGGAAGGGCGATGGCATGATTCCGATCAATGCCCCTCAGATTGGTGAAGAGGAAATAGAGGCTGTAGTCAAAGTTATGAAAAGCGGTTCACTCACTCATGTGCTTGGCGCTGGTCTTATGGTTTCAAAGTTTGAGAAAGAATTCGCAAAATTTGTAGAATCAAAACATGCAGTAGCCGTAGACAGTGGAACAGCTGCTTTGCATTTGGCAGTTGTAGGAGCTGGAATAAAACCGGGCGATGAGGTGATCCTGCCAAGTTTTACATTTGTTGCAACCGCTGAGGTTGTTGTTTTTGCGGGAGCCAAACCAGTCTTTGTGGATATAGACCCAGAGACATACAATGTTTCTCTGGATGAAATCGAAAAAGCCATTAATAAAAAGACTAAAGCTATAATGCCTGTTGACCTTTATGGTTTGCCAGCTGATATGCAGCCGATAAGGGAAATCGCTGAAAAACATGGATTAACAATTATTGAGGACTCGGCCCAAGCCCACGGTGCAACCTACAAGGGAAAACCTGTAGGAGCATTCGCTGACGCCGCATGCTGGAGCTTTTACGCAAGCAAGAACATGACCACGGGCGAAGGCGGCATGATAACAACAAATAACGACGAAATGGCGGAAAAGTTGCGGTTTATGAGAAGCCATGGGGAGAAAGAGAAGTACAAGTCCATCATGCTTGGGCATAACTATCGCATGCCAGAAATCCAAGCCGCAATGGGCCTCGTACAACTGGAGAAGTTGCCCAAGTTTTTGGGTAAACGACGCGAAAACGCGAAGAGACTATCTGAAATACTTAGAAAAACAGAGAGTTTACAGTTGCCAATAGAACCAAGGGGCTGCGAACATAGCTGGTATCTTTACACCGTTAGACTCAAGGACGCCAAGGAAAAAGAGAGAGAGATAATAGTCGAAGAATTAAGGCGGAAGGGAATAGGCGCAGAAGCATATTACGTAAATCCTGTGCACCTCATGCCATACTATAGCAGTTTTGGAAAATATAAACTTCCAGAAACAGAGAGAGCAGCAAAACAGGTGTTCTCATTACCAGTTCATCCGGGCGTAACTTCGGAACAAATAGATTTCATAGGCGAAACGGTTCTACATATCTTAGGTAGTTTGCCACGTTAAGGTTTATATGGAATGATTTAGGTAGTATTGAACCCCATTCTCCGGGGTTTTGCTGAGGAATCACATCATGCAGAAAATTAAAGTCATTGTAATGGGCGCGGCTGGCAGGGACTTCCACAACTTTAACGTCTATTTCAGAAATAATAGCGCTTATGAAGTTGTGGCTTTCACAGCCACACAGATCCCTGGTATAGAGGGCAGAATATATCCACCGGAGCTTGCAGGTCCAAACTATCCGAATGGTATACCAATCTATCCAGAACAGGAGTTGCCAAGACTGATAAGAGAACATGCCATTGACCAAGTTGTTTTCGCCTATAGCGATGTTTCCTATGAATACGTTATGCATAAGGCTTCTATAGCATTGGCAAGCGGCTCAGACTTCCGTCTGATGGGACCGAAAACGACAATGCTTGAGGCAAAGGTTCCCGTTGTCTCCGTGGGTGCTGTTAGAACAGGCTCTGGGAAAAGTCAAACCTCACGGCAAGTCGCAAAAATTTTAAAAAGTAAAGGTTTAAGGGTTGTGGTCATCAGACATCCCATGCCCTATGGAGACTTGAGAAAACAAATTTGCCAACGTTTCGCTTCGTATGAAGATTTGGATAAATATGAGTGCACGATTGAGGAACGAGAGGAATATGAACCCCATATCGACAACGGCGTAATTGTGTACGCCGGGGTTGACTACGAAAAAATTCTAAGAGAAGCCGAAAAAGAGGCAGATGTCATCGTTTGGGACGGTGGCAATAACGACATACCCTTCTACACACCGGACTTGCACATTGTTGTAGCCGACCCCCACAGAGCCGGACACGAGGTCGCTTATCATCCAGGTGAGGCTAATTTGCGAATGGCAAACGTTGTAATAATAAACAAGGTTGACACGGCAGATCCAAAAAACGTGATGCAAGTGAAAGAAAACATTAGGATGGTTAATCCAAAGGCTACAATATTGGATGCAGCCTCGCCCATAACAGCTGACAAACCAGAGTTGATCACAGGAAAACGCGCATTAGTGATCGAAGATGGGCCAACACTAACGCATGGCAACATGCCGTATGGTGCTGCGACAATAATCGCGCAGAGACTTGGAGCACATGAAATCGTTGACCCCAAACCCTACGCCGTAGGTTCAATAAAAGAGACTTATAAGAAGTACGCACATATAGGTGCGATTCTTCCCGCGCTGGGTTATGGTGGAAAACAGATAGCTGAGCTCAAGCAAACCATCGACCGCACGCCGTGCGATGTCGTGGTCATTGGCACGCCCATCGACTTAAGAAGAGTGTTGACTATTGACAAGCCAACAGTGAGAGTGAAGTATGAACTCCAAGTTTTAGGGCCTGTCTCGCTTGAACAGCTGCTAGAAGAGTTCTTTCAGAGAGGTAAAAAGTAATGAGCGGCGAAGAAGTTGAAATCTCTCGCACAAAAATAAAATTCATAATCGAAGGATTAGGCGAAGCCGAAGGAGAGCTTGTACGCTTTTTGGCGCCTAGAACCATAGATATGATAGTTAGGAGGCTTCCGATAGAGGGCAGAGCCGCCTTATGGAAGGAAGAGGTCTATTTTGAAACGCCGATTAAGATGGGCGAAGAAAAAGCGAAGGGCACAGTGGAAAAGGGAACTATAGCCTTTTGGCCCATGGGAAGTGCCATATGCATATTCTATGGAGAGTCTCAGCCTTACAGTCCGGTAAACATTCTCGGCAAGATAACGGAAAATCTTGAACTGTTTAGTAGGGTGAAAAGCGGTACGAAGATAAGAGTGGAAAAATGCTAGAGCCTATGCAGTGAGCAGTTTCTTTTTCGCTAGTATTTTTTCTATTTTCTTTTTCGCATCCATTTTTTGGTAGATTTCGAGTGCCTGGTTTAATAGTGAATAGGCTCTTTCTTTGTCGCCTTCCTCATTTCGGTCCAGATACATTAAACCGTATTCATACAGAAACTCAGCAAACCATGATACATACCATTTTTGTGCGTTTAGGGATTTGTATCCTTGAAGACTTTTTTCGAAGTGCTGTATAGATTGCTCCCAATTTTTCTGTTCTCTGAAAAGCATTGCTTTCCACCATTCAGCGTTGGCGATGATTAACTTGCTTTTTGTTCTTATTGCGTATTCATAGATTTTTTCAATTAGCTCTTTTGCCTTTTCAATTTCACCCTTTTTCAAATATAATCTTGAAATATCTAGGAATGACTCAGTCAACTGAGCGCCTGTATCTCCAGCTTTTTCATAGATTTCATTGCTTTCGTTGAAATATTTCTCGGCTTCCACATAGTCTTCCATTTCCATGAACAGGTGTCCAAGCCATGAGGCAGCAGCTCCAGAAGATTGATATTCCTTTACTTTTTTTGCGATGTCAAGGGCTTCTCTTAGATATTGAAAGCTTTTGTCCCATTCTCCCTGGAATTGATAACATACTCCAAGAAACCACATTACAGTTGCGATGTGCGCCATGTTTCTGGTTCTCTTACTCAATACTAAGTTGTCCTCGAGCATGGAAATGCATTTGCGTGCTTCTCCCATGCCATAATAAGTTCCCGCCAGTATGAGATCGATCATGGCCATGTGATGTAAGTCACCAACTTTTTTTGCTAATTCCGATCCTTTTTGGGCGGTTTCGGATGCCTTTTGAAATTCTCCCAGGGTGTTCCAGTAGAAGGAGCAAAGGTTGTTGTATAGACGGACGGCAATTCCTACACAGTTGTTTTCGAGAGCTATTTTCAGTCCCTGCTCATAGTATTTTGACGTCTCTTCGAATTCTCCGGACTTTAGGCTTAACGTTCCCAGATCGTTGTAGCAATCCGCAAGAACTTTTGGGTCACCCAATCTCTCTGCTAGTTCAAAGGCTTTCTGTGCCCAAGACAAAGCTTCGGCAGATTCGCCACTTCGCCAACGCATATGCGAAATATCTTCATATAAACTGGCTAATTCCACACTTTCAGGTTCCTTCTCAAGTATTTGTAAAGCCACACGATGATGTTCAGAAGCTTTCTCCTTGTCACCCACGATATCCCAAAATACGAATGCTATTTTAACATGAAGCCTTGAAAGGTTTTTCTTATCTCCTAACCGACCCCATAATGTTAACGCTCTATTCCAGTATTCCAAGCAGGCATCAGGCTCTCCAATCCATCCTTTAATGTCGCCGAGCCTCTCCATTATGCGAGCCTTCTCCTCAAGATTGGCTTCTTTCTCTTCAAGAAGCTCGAGCGCACGCTGAAGATAAGAAATGGCCTCACCGTGAGCATACACCTTCTGTGCCTTTTCCCCAGCCTTCAAAAAGTAATCAAACGCCTTGTCTTTATCACCTCCTTCCAGAAAATGATATCCAAGCTCGCCAAGATGCTCATCAATTTTTTTGGTGTACACCTTCTCTAAGGCGCATCCCACAACACCATGAAGCCTCTTATGCCTTAAATGGCTGACTTCCTCATGCACAACATCCCTAACTATAACATCGGCAAAGGAGTAAACGTCTTCTCCACGGATGACCCTCTCCTTAACCAGCTCGGTTTTGAGCATTTTCTCCATCAATTCAAGTAGTTTGTCCTCTTCAAAGCCAGTAACTCCATGCAAAGCCTCAAAAGTGAAATCGTTTCCAACAAATGAAGCCATTGTCAACGTGTTTTGGCATTCATCGTCTAACCGGCTTATTCTGTTCTTTACGACGCTCTTGACCGTTTTCGGAAACTCGATACTTGAAACTTCTTTAATCTTCCATTTACCTTCATCACGATAGATGACTTCCTCTTCCTTCAGGGACTTTATCACTTCTTCAGCAAAGAACGGGTTGCCCCTTGTTTTCTCATACACTAATTCACAAAATTCTTTCGGCACGTCGTCTTGCTCCAACATCTGCTTAATCATCTCTGAAACATCATCGAAGGACATGCGTTTCAATAAGACGGACTGCAACAAGCGTTCCCTGTTCAACTCTGTCAAGACCGGAGACAAAGGATGTCTCTCATCAATGTCAGTATCACGATAAGCACCTAAGAGAAGCAGAGACTCCCTGTAGACCCCGCGAGCCAAATAATGCAGCAGCAAGAGCGAAGACTGATCAGTCCACTGCAAATCATCAAGAACAACCAGCAATGGAGCCTCTTTAGAAATATTGGTGGCAAACTGCGAAACCGCCTCAAAAAGCCTATCACGCTCGTGCTCAGGGCTTATGGGCAGAGACTGCGGAATTGCACCGAGCTTTTGTTTAATTTCTGGAACTAGCTTACAAACTTCGCCTGGATAATAGCCAATAACCTTGTATAATTGTTCAGGAGTGCAAACTTGCAAATAATCTTTAATCACCTCACTCCAAAGAATATATGGTGGCACACCGTCCATCCTGAATAGCGCTGGACATCTCCCATACAAAACCCGCATGCCACGCAAGCGTGCATAAGCCCCCAATTCTCTAGTTAGCCTCGTTTTACCAATCCCAGCCTCTCCATACAGAAGAACAAGGCCGCCTTCGCAACGAACCGCTCTGTCAACAGCATCCTTAAGAAGGCTCATCTCTTCAACTCTATCGATAAGTTGAATCTCTTTCACAGCCAAAGGGCGTGGACTTGGAACAACAACGCTCGGTTTGCGAGAAGGAACATAAACTTCTCTTAAGAATCCCTCAGCAACATCCCTCAACACTCTAAGCAAATCAGCCGCGGATTGATATCTCTTCCCAGGCTCTTTTTCCAAAAGCTTCATGATGCAGTCGGCCAGAGCCTGTGGAACCTTCGGATTCAGCCTGCTCGGCGAGACCGGATAGTCATGAATATGACCAAAAATAATTTTCACAGGATCTTCTCCAGCAAAAGGCGGTCTTCCAGTTACAGTCTCGTAAAGCACCGCACCAAACGAGTATAGGTCAGACCTAGCGTCAGCACCCTTTCCCAACGCGATTTCTGGAGCCACATAAGCAACTGTGCCCACTATTATTCCTTCTTGCGTGATGCTGGGTTCACCAAGCATTTTAGCCAAACTGAAATCCATAAGTTTCGCAGCGCATTCTTGGGTGATCAGGATATTTTCCGGTTTAACGTCTCGGTGCAGAATTCCTTGAGAGTGCGCATACTGAAGAGCGCCGCAAACATCTATGCTGGTTCTTAAGACGGTTTGTATGTCGCATTTGCCTTCAGGATATGTTGCTATAAGGTCTCGCAGGCTCATTCCGTCAACAAATTCGAGGACAAAGAACTGTTTTTCATCTTCTTTGCCAATGTCGTGGATGGAAACAATGTTCGGATGGTTAAGCTTTGCTACTGCCTGTGCTTCACGCATGAAACGGGAGTGCGCCTCTTCGCTTAAAGCTGCGCTCTTAAGCATTTTGATTGCAACAACACGGTTCAAAACCGTGTCTCTTGCCTTATATACGACTCCTTTCCCGCCCTCGCCAAGTTTTTTAAGGGTAACATACCTGCCGCTCTGCAGATACTCACCAGAGGACAAAATTATCCCTCTTAAGCTTTGATTGTATAGTCTTCCTTAACCTTAAAAAGTTACCCTGTCAGAGAAAAACGCTTTCACTCCAGCTACTCAGAAGCCTTTTACATTCTTCCTTTACTTCTTTTTTTCGACTTTTCTTTTTCAATATCTTAAGGAACTCTATGCGTTTTTGAACCGAACGCGTTTCTGCCTCACCGCCATAGTAGAGTTTGCCTTCAAGGTATTCTTTCATGTGATTGGCTTTCTGTATGAAAAGGCTGGCGGCGTCAACAGGGTTTTCAACAGCATATTTGTTCGCCCAGATAGCCGCTTCTGCTTCACGAAGTTGGGTTAAGCCATCGATTTCTGTTATGTTGCGAATACATGTTCTTAAAAAATCATAATAGCCAGCGGTTTTAACCAGCTTAAGCGCTTGTTTTACTTTCTTTTTGAAGTCAGGGCTTCCCTTGACTCTTAAGCGATGTTTGTAGCCCTTATCTATGATTTCTTTGGCTTTCTTGACCTCTTCACTGGTGTAGATTCTCTGGGGAAATTCCAACCAGATTCCAAGCCCCAATCAATCAATGAGAAGATACGTGAAAAGGTAAGAGTAAACTACCGAGTTCAGTCTGGTGCCTTGTATATTTTGATGTTGTGGTTTCCGCCAACCAGTTGGATCACGCCGTTCTCTTCTAACTGTTCCAGGAAGTCCTTCGCAGCACTTATTCGAATATTAAACCGTGACGCCACCGCGTATGGTGTCAAAACACGCATCTTCTTTAGCTCACCAACAATTTTTTCGCTCTTCGGGTCTGGCGGAATTATTCCTGACGGTTTCTTCTCTTTTGATGGCCCTGTTGCTTTCTCTTTTTTCTTTTTCTCCTCTTCGTCTTTTCTACTTTGCATGCGTTCCATTTGCTTTAGGCTAAGTTTCTTTTGCCCACCCATTCTTATCAACTTCCATCAATTCAAAGTTGTTTCGTGGTTCTTTAGGCTTTCGACGCCTAAGCGTATTGGGTTATTTCGACTTTATGCTTGCCTTGCCACTCTTTAATTGATGTCCCAAGTTTGTTTTCGATTTCCGGGCGATGGATGGAATTCATGGTGCAGAACGGAATTATGCGTCCGTCGGGCACCGCATAGTGGATTACACAGCGTTGAACCCGTTCCAAATCGAAGTTGTATGGGTCCATAAAGTGCATCGCAGAAAGCAGTATAGTCTTCTTTTGCAGGTCGCCCAATGCTTCGTAGCTTCCCTCTCTCAGGACACGCCAAACATACTTCCTTAAGAAACCGAATTTCACGTGCCTTAAGGCTCCGACTAAACGCAGTTTGGCTTTGCTCTTCCTTCCTTTTGAGGCGTCCTGATAGACGTTTTTCATGGCTCCAGTAAATTTGTCTACGTTTCCATAACGAGTGATAGGGGTGATTTCGCCATTTTCAACGAAGATATATGTTGCCATGCCGCAGTGTGGATGCGCCGTGAACTCTACGTATCCCTTGTCTTTTAATGCTCCAACAGCCTTTGAAACGGGCACAACGGTTGGTACCGGATAGAAGTCTGAAACTTTTATTTTGCCGTTTGTGTGCTCTTCCACCAGCCGCATGAAGTCTGGAATCGTGATGCGCATTTTCTCCCGTTCTCCCCGTGGGAGCCTTCCACAAAGGGAGATGGGCTGAACGTTTACACATCTTATTACGTCGAAGTTTTGGACCGCGAAGCGTATGATGTCGCCGAGTTGGTTGTCGTTCACACCTTTAATCAACGTAACAACTAAAACTACGCTTTTTACTCCAGCCTTACGGCAGTTTTCAACAGCCTTTATTTTCATGTCTAGGAGATCGGTTCCGCGGGTGACTTTGTAAACTTCAGATGTTAGGCCGTCAAATTGCAGGTAGACGGTGCTCATTCCCGCCTCTTTCAGTCCACGACAATAGTCCACGCTTTGTGCAAGTCGAATACCGTTCGTATTAACCTCAACATGACGGAAGCCAAGCTCTTTTGCCATTCGAATAAGTTCGAACAGGTCATTGCGAATGGTTGGTTCACCACCAGAGAACTGAAGGGCTGTGGCTGGCACTGGGTCGTTTTTGCGTAGATTTTCTAGCATGCTCTTAATCTCTTCCTTGGTCGGCTCATACACATATCCAGCGGCCGCGGCGTTTGCAAAGCAAACCGGACATTTAAGGTTGCATCGGTTTGTGACGTCAATTATTGCCAAGGCTGTATGGGATTTGTGTTGTGGGCATATGCCGCAGTCGTACGGACAGCCGTTAACTGTTTTGGTTCTTGGATTCTTCAAGCCATTTCCGTCGAATCTGAACCTTTCGGCACGCAAGTACTGTTCATAATCAGACCAGTAAACATCTTGGAAGAAGCCGTGTTGTGGGCACTCCTTCTTTATGTAGACTTTGTTGTTTTCTTCGAAAATCGTGGCTTCTAACACCTTTAGGCATTCGGGACATATGCTCTTCGTTTCTTTGATCAAGTGCATGTTTTCACCGCGATGTTTGGCAGTCGTTTTTGAAGTGTCTAGGAATAGAATATAATAAGGTTTCCAAACTTCTCATAAGGTGATTGAGGGGATTAGATTGTCAATAAGCGAAGATGCTAGGCAAGTTTTACGTGAAATTGGGTTAAACTCCTACGAAATCGATGTATATTTTGCTTTACTGGAGAGCGGACAAGCGACCGCCATAGAAATAAGCAAAAAAGCAAACGTGCCCTACTCGAAAATCTACGAGGTTTTAAACTCACTTAAAGAAAAAAGATGGGTTAAAAGTGACGAAAGTCGCCCAAGTAAATATTATCCCGTACCCCCACTCCAAGCTTTGGCAGCTGCAAAACTTAGACTCGAAGACAAACACAAGGGTTGGGAAAAAACAATTGCCTTCGAATTGCAACCTTTATATGAGAAGCGAGAGCTCGTGGAACGCCCAGACATATTAATACTGCATGGTCAACAAGCGGTTATGGCTAAGCTGAGAGAGACCGTTAAAAAGGCCAGAAAAGAGATAATGATTGCAACACCAGAACCTGCAAAAAACATAATCGCTTCAGCGGCGTCTTTCTTTGAACACCTGCAAAAAACTCGTGTGAGCATCAGGCTTATGATTTCGGGAAAACCGGAGAACTGGAAGATTCTGAAAGGATTGGCAGGTATAGGCGAGTTGCGAATCAGAGACCGAATGTTTGGGGGAGGCATCATTGTAGATGGAAAAGAGGCAATGCTGTTTTTGGGCGAGGAGAAACCCAGTCTAGTGATATGGAGTGATCATGTTGGTTTGGTGCGATTTGCCAGGGATTATTTCCAGTTTCTCTGGAACTCTTCGAAAAAACTGAACTAAGAAAATAAATGTTATGAATTTAAAAAAAGGTAAAAGAAACTTAGGAAAGAGAGCTATTTGCCCATAACTTTTTTAGCTGCAATTTCAATGTCTTCAGCTTTTATGGTTTTTCTTCCAGCGTGCATCGCAAAATCCAAGGCTTCTTTAGCGATTTTTACGCCTATTTCCTCTAAAGCTTTGGCTAGCTCTTTTGCTGCTGCTTCGCTCACCCTGTCGGCTCCAGCCTTTTTGCATAATCTGTGCATGGGGGCTACAGCCAATTCCAAATTAGCCATAAAGACTCCTCCGTAGCCTCTTTTTCTATTTAAAGCTGTATTTAACGTTTATTGTTCTTTATCTTGCTAAAAACCGCCATCAACCTCTGAGATTCTTAAAATAAAGGGGGAAATTATAAAAGCAAAATTTGGGTTAGTCTAGTGAAAGCTGTGGGTTTCAAATGAAGTTCGTTGACGCACACATCCATCTTTCAGACGAGAAATACTCTGAGTGTATTGATAAAATTATAACTGAAGCCAGAGACTCCAACGTTGTTGCTTTGGTTTCAAACTCTATGGATTTGAAAACAAGCATTGAAAGCCTAAAACTGGCTGAACAATATCCAGGGATTGTTTATGCAGCGTTAGGGATTCATCCGTGGAACGTGAATGCCTTAACCGAAAATGAGCTTCAACGAACATTGGATCTGATTTCTGAGCGGAGGCAGAATAAGGCGCTAGTGGCAATTGGAGAGATAGGGCTAGACCACAAGTACGCAAAGATATGGGATAAGCAGCTGGCGGTATTTGATGTTATGCTGCGTCTGGCTGAAAAACTTGATTTGCCAGTCATAATTCATTCCCGCGGCACAACAGCACAAATTGTCGAAATTCTCCCATCCTACAATCTTAAAAAAGTCTTGCTGCACTGGTTTAGCAACCCGATAAACATATTATCAAAGGTTGTGGGAAACGGATACTATATTACTGAGGGGCCGCCGACTGCTTATTCTAACGGCATACGCGAGGTTGTCAGAAGAGTACCATTGACCAACTTGTTGACTGAAACTGACGGGCCTGTGCACTTCTCGAATCCACCTTTTAACGGCAAAAGGACAACGCCAGCCTTTATCCCAACGGTGGTCAGGGCTATAGCAGAAATCAAAAAGGTAGACGTTACATGTGTTGCCGAGCAAATAATAAAGAATTTTGAGGAATTTTTCGGGGTAAAGTTAAATTAGTCTTATTGTTTTATGAAGGTTGCTTTAGTGTCACCCTTAAATGGTGTAAAATGGTGAGAGCGGCTTGGGGGAACTTAAGGTTTGGGGGCTGTGCGGACGGAGCAGATTAAGCGGATAGCTAAGGAACTTATCAGACGTTTCCCCGATAAATTCTCTAACGATTTTGAGAACAACAAACGCATAGTTGACACGCTTATACAAGGCGCAACGACAATGGTGAGAAATCAGATTGCCGGATACATAACGCACGCTTTTGCCGGAATACAAACACCATCCTCAAACGAACACGCAGAAGAAGACAAGTAACCTTATAAAACACCTTTTAATTTCTTAAAAATGCAAAGAAGGCGAAGGCAGATGATGGACGAATACAGAAGGGGATGGGCGCTTCGATATTTACGCGAAGCAAAAGCAGAGCTTGAGGCCGCCAGAAAAATGCCCTACATGGCTCCAAGCCTAGTTTTAGAAGCCATCAGAAAAGCTCGTAACGCTATTTACTACAGCCTAGGAGAACCAGCCTTTATAGAAACCGTCATAAGGGAGGCCGCAGAAAAAACGCAGACAATAAGCGACCCGGTTTTAAGGTTCCTAGTAGAGATTGAAGAAATAGTACAGCAGCTCCTGCAAGTGGAGGAAGTAGACGGAGAAAAAGCCATGAAACAAGCAGACAACCTAATACAAATAGCCTCAGATATAGTTGAAACTTTGACTGGCCAAAAAACAGAGGGTTAAAGAGAATTATCGATTTTTAAGAGCCCCAGATATACGATCCAAAGCCTTCTTTATATTTTCAATGGAGTTAGCAAAGGACAAACGTAGATAGCCCTCGCCATACTTCCCGAAGGCTGTCCCGGGCAGAACAGCCACGCCAGCCTCGTTGAGCAAGTAATCTCCAAGCTTATGGCAGTTCATTCCTGTTCCGGTGATGCTTGGGAATACGTAGAAGGCTCCGCGTGGTTTCCTGCATGTTATGCCCTCAATCTTGTTCAAGCCTGGAACTATTATTTCCCTTCTCCTCTTGAAATCCGCAACCATTTTCTTTGCTTCATCTTGCGGTCCCCTTAAAGCTTCAACACCAGCCATCTGGACAAAAGCGCAAGTGCAAGAGTTAGAGTTAATCATGAGCTGTGTAACTTTTTGGGCCAAATCTTTCCGCATCACGCCGTAGCCGAGCCTCCAACCAGTCATTGCATAGGTCTTTGAAAAACCATCCAACAAGATCGTTTTTTCCTTCATCCCTGGGAGCGAGGCGATACTTTCGTGTTCGTCTTCATAGATTATTCTGCTGTAAATCTCATCCGAAAGCACAAATACATCATCTCTATCTGCTACGCAGTCGGCTATGACTTTCAAGTCTTCTCTGGTTAAAACTCCGCCGGTTGGGTTTTCCGGCGAGTTCAGAATTATCATTTTGGTTTTCTTTGTTATCTTTTCTTTAACGTATTCATGGTCAAGCCTAAAATCGTTCTCTTCCTTGAGCGGTATGGGCACTGGTTTGGCTCCAACAAAGTTTATTACGGATTCGTATATCGGAAAGCCAGGGTTCGGATACATGACCTCTTCGCCGGGATTCAGACAGGCAAGAATGCTGAAGAACATGATTGGTTTGGCGCCCGGTGTCACAACAACCTCTTCTGGGTCAACATCTATCCCTCTGGTTTTCGAAGCGTATTCAGCGATGGCTTCTCTTAATTCTGGAACCCCGGCAGCTGGAACATAATGGGTGTAACCCGCGTATAGGGCTTTCACAGCAGCTTCCTTAATGTTTCTGGGCGTATCAAAATCCGGCTCACCAATTTCCAAATGTACGATGTCTTTACCTTGTTTTTCAAGGGCCTTCGCCCTAGCAAGCACTTCGAAGGCGGTTTCGGTTCCTAAAGTTTCCATTCTCTTAGCAAAGATGGAATTCACTCGAATCACCGTAATCTGAAAGGAAAGTAGAGGTAAAAAGACGTGGAGTATTTAACTATTACAGTACAATCAATACCAAAACAACGTTAAAGTTGCTTTGACAATGGACGGACTTTCATTACTCCTGAGTTAACTAGGTTTGGCGGTTTTCTCCCATCAAAGAAGGCTACAAGGTTTTCAGCTACCATTTCAGCCATTTTAGAACGCGTCTCATAGCTTGCACTCGATATATGCGGAGCAGCAACAACATTGTCAAGTCTGAGCAAAGGATTAGCCACCGGTGTGGGTTCTTGCTCGAAAACGTCAAGTCCAGCCCCTGCTATTTTGCCCTCTTTCAAGGCTTCGTACAAGGCTTTCTCGTCAACAACCGGTCCACGTGAATTGTTTATCAGGTAAGCGGTTTTCTTCATGAGCTTAAGCCTCTCAGCATTTATCATGTGATAAGTTTCCTTTATCAAAGGAACATGTATGCTGACGAAGTCCGATTCTCTCAAAAGCGTATCCAAGTCAACACGTTTTGCCCCTAACTCCTTTTCCATTTCAGGCCTAGGTATGACATCATAAAAGAGGATCTTCATGTCGAACCCCTTCGCCCTTCTGGCAACTGCAAAACCTATTCTTCCAGCACCAACAATGCCTATGGTTGCGCCGTAAACATCCCTACCTTGCAACATGCTGGGATGCCAGCTAACCTTCCACTGCCCAGTGCGAACGTATTTGTCTGCCTCGACAACACGCCTCGCAACAGCCATCAAAAGCGCCCACGCGAAATCCGCTGTTGTTTCGGTCAAAACTTCCGGCGTGTTCGTCACGTATATGCCTCTTTTCGTAGCTTCTTGCACATCGATATTGTCGAAGCCCACAGCCATCTGCGCAACAATCTTCAGCTTGGGCGCCGTGTCAAAAACCTCAGCGTCTATCTTATCGGACAGAAGCGGAGCAAGAGCGTCAACGTTCCTAACTTTCTCTAATATAACCTTTTTTGGCGGCGGGTGGTATTTAGACCAAACCTCAGCATCAAAACGTTCTCTGATTATTTTTAGGCCCCTTTCCGGAAGCTCACGTGTAACGTAAACCTTTGGTTTTGCCATATGAGTCCCCAAACACTGATTTGCGGAATTCTTTATTAAGTTAATTTATTACACTTACGCAATGAATTTCAGAGAATTAACAATGGGCTATTTTGGATGATAACAATAAAGAATAAGAAACAGCTCGTCAAAAATGGCGAGACTCAGCTCGATCGAAAAGTGAGAACACTGGCTCTAAAAAGTCTCGAATCTGCATTAAACGCCGTAGACCCAAGACACATAATAAAGTCAAAGATTTTGCTGAAAAATTCAACCCTCCACGTAAATGGATATTCGTTTGATTTGAAAAAAATTCGGAACGTTTACGTGATAGGTGGTGGCAAGGCAACCGGTTCGATGGCTGAAGCCCTAGAGCAGGTTCTAGGCAATCTTATAAAAAATGGAGTCGTGAACATCCCCTCCGGCAGCAAGCACAAAACAGACATTGTAGAGCTTCATGAAGCCAGCCACCCGATTCCAGACGAAGCTGGCGTAGAAGGAACACTCCGCATGCTGGAAATAGCAGAGAAAGCAAAGGAAGATGATTTAATAATATGCTTGATCTCAGGCGGAGGCTCAAGCCTCATGCCCCTGCCCCGCGGCGAAATTTCAATTGCTGACAAGAGAGAAAGCACAAATGCATTGCTCAAATGCGGGGCGACAATAAACGAGATTAACACTGTTAGAAAGCACATTTCAGATTTTAAGGGTGGCTGGCTCGCCAAAAAAGCTTATCCAGCTACAATTCTGAACCTCATACTTTCTGATGTTGTGGGCGACCCCTTGGATTTTATTGCTTCTGGTCCAACAGTCTCAGACTCTACAACCTTTAGTGATGCCGTAAAGGTTTTGAAAAAATATGGCTTATGGGATAAGGCCCCAAAAACCATCAGAAAAGTTTTGTCAGACGGGGAGAAGGGACTCATTCCAGAAACTCCCAAAGCCGACGACCAGGTATTCAAGAAAGTTTTTAACGTTGTTGTCGGCAACAACAGACTTGCCAGCCTAGCAGGCTATGAATACCTCAAATCTGAGGGCTTAAACACGCTTTTGTTAACTGCAACACTAGAGGGAGAAGCTAGACACGCTGGGGTGATGCTAGCCTCAATAGCCCGTGAAGTTGCCGCGTCCGGAAATCCCGTTCCAAAACCAGCCGGCCTAATCGCAGGCGGAGAAACAACTGTGACAGTCACCGGAGAAGGCTTAGGCGGAAGAAACCAGGAAATAGCCTTAGCAACCGCCGAAAAACTGAACGGCATGGATGGGACAGTTGTGGCTTCGCTAAGCACAGATGGCGTGGATGGACCTACAGATGCCGCTGGAGCATTAGCTGATGGAAAAACATTAGCCAGAGCAACGAAAATGGGATTGATTCCCGAAGAATTCTTAGCGAAAAACGATTCCTACCAGTTCTTCTCAAAGCTCGGCGACCTCATCTTCACAGGACCGACTGGTACGAATGTTAACGATATATCCGTGATAGTGGTTCTACAAACTTAGAAGAGGAGAGACAAGATGGTTATAACCGTGAGGTTTACCGGTGCTTTCCGCAGCATATCAGGCAAAAACAAACTCACAATAGCGTTTGAAGGAACCGTTCCGTTAAGAGAAGCCATAAAGAAAATCGTTGAAGAACTGCCTAAACTTAAGCGGGCACTAATTGACCCTGAGCTTGAAGACCCAAGGCCGAACACGCTAATACTTGTAAATGGAAAGGAAATAAGCGTTTTAAACGGTTTAGAAACCATGCTTAATGATGGAGATGAGGTGGTTCTTGTTCCAGTTGTCCATGGAGGATGAGAAGCAATGAGGCTGTATGCTATTAAAACGAAGATTATAAAAACAGGTGATAATCTAGCGGACGTTATTCTTAAGTCGTTAAAAGGGCAGAACTTACAGCTTGAAGACGACGACGTATTAGCCATAACCTCAAAAATCATAGCCTACGCAGAAACCCGTCTAGTGAAATTGAAGGGCATTACACCTTCAAATAAGGCGAAGGAACTTGCACAACGCTTTTCCCTGCAACCAGAATTTGCAGAGCTAATTTTACGCGAAGCAGACAAAATTTATGGAGGAGTTAAAAAAGCCATTTTAACACTTAAAAAAGGGATTTTAACTGCCAATGCTGGAATAGACAACAAAAATGCACCTTTCGACTATGTGGTTTTATGGCCAAACAACGCCAAAAAATGGGTGAAACATATCAGAGAAGAAATCAAACAAAGGACGGGCAAGCAAGTTGCAGTTTTAATCGTTGATAGTGGTTTGGTGCCGCTTAGAATGGGTACTACAGGTTTGGCTTTAGCTGTTGCAGGGTTTAAACCCGTAAGCGACCGTAGAAGAGAAAAGGACATCTACGGAAAGCCATTGGTTATTACAAGACATGCGATTGCGGATGACCTAGCCTCTGCAGCTCATTCACTAATGGGTGAAGCCGCTGAAAAAACTCCTCTGGTTTTGATTAAGGATGCTCCAGTGGATTTCAATGAAGGTGTTTATGGTTCCGAGAACATGACATTGCCTTTCAACAAATGCATCTTCATGGGGACTTTCCTTACTAACCCGCATGAGTGAGAACTTGTATTAAGTTTGAAGATTTCAAAACTTTGTATAGGGCTGCTCCCATAAACGACGCAATTAACGCAATGATTATTCTTTCCACCGGATAAAGAACAGTCAAGCCTTGCCAATATATTTCCCAAGCTTTTACATTCGCTAAAAAAATAGGCCATGGAAGAACCTCAAAAGTTAAGGAACCAGCAATTTGGCCAGCTAGAGTTGATGTTAAAGAGGTTATAAAGAAGGCTTGAAGGTTATTGGAATTATTGCCAGAGTTAAGGCTCTTTACCGCTGAAGATTGTATAGGCGAAATAAGTAGGAGAAAACCAGCTATTTGAAACCACATCAATGGTGGATAAAGCCAAACAGGTCCGATGAAAGGGTAGAGGCTGAAAAGAAATAATAGTGAGAAGTAAGTGAAGGCGCAGAGGCTTCGCTTGCCCATGTAAAGCATACCAGCGCACGAGGCTGCGACAACACCTGAAACGAAACTTGGTGGAGAGAAAGAACCAGCGAAGAATCCGATTATTCCACCTAAAATTGTGGATAACATGCCCAGATACGGTCCAAGGATTATGCCCATTATTGGAGCCATTATTGCTGCCGCAGTTATGGCTTTGCCAGGTAATCCGATTATTGGAGAAATCGGTAGAAATCCAAAAACAACGTATAAAGCCGTGAAGCAAACGGTTAAAGCGATTTCCCCTGCTTTAAGTTTTTTGTTGATATACATTTTGCAATCCTTCTGTACGCATATGGGAATTTGTTTACTTGGAATTCTTGGCTGCTGTCTAATTTTAATTGTTTGGTGTGGTTTATGAACGAAAAACATTGCTTATAATATAAAGAAAAATACATGAAGAAGAAAACCAATAATTAGAACTGCTATGCCAAATCCAATAATTACTTTAACAACCGATTTTGGATTAAAAGACCCTTACGTGGCAGAGATGAAAGCTGTGATTTTAAGCATAAGTCCAAACACAACAATTGTTGACATAAGCCACGAGATAGAGAAGTTTAGCATAAGGATGGGCGCTTATGTCTTAACTTCCGCATCTCCGTATTTTCCAAAAGGCACGATTCATGTGGCAGTAGTGGACCCAGGTGTTGGAACGAAAAGACGCCACCTGCTTATACAGACAAGGCAAGGTTTCTATGTTGGACCAGACAACGGCGTGCTAGCCTTAGCCGCAAAAAATCAGGGCATAGAGCACATTTATGAAATATCAAACCGGAAGCTTATGATGCCCAAAATATCCAGCACGTTCCATGGAAGAGACATTTTCGCGCCAGCAGCAGCCCACTTGGCGAATGGGACGTCACCAGCAGAGTTCGGGCCAGAAATCGATAGGATTGTAATTCCGAGGTTCGCCAAGATTGTTAAAGGAAAAGATGGGCTGGTGGGTGAAGTCATACATGTAGACGGTTTCGGAAACATAATTACAAATTTTGGATGTAAAGAACTCGAATTAATAAATGTTGAAGACATGGTTAATGTTAAACTTAAAGAGGTTAAGTTGAAACTGAAGTTCTGCAAAGCTTACGCAGAAGTTGAGCCGCAAAAACCCTTAGCAATAATTGGAAGCCACAACTTTTTAGAAATCTCCATAAATCAAGGCAATGCCGCACAAACCTTCAAAATAAAGAGTGGAGAAAAAGTCGAACTTTACCGTCCTAAGACGTAAAAGAGATTTCTCCCACAAAATCCTCTTCTTCTTGAAAGTGGAGAAGAGAATGTCATGGACACAAAAATCTGCAAAAACAAACATCTTCTAGTGGAGTGTATTAGAAGTTCAACCTATATATAGGGAGGGATCTAGTCCGCAGAGCAGATAGGAAATATACATTCTTTATACTTTGTCGCTTTTGGTTAAGTCTCGAAGCCTGTTAATTCCATCTATCTCTTTTATGAACGTTGCCACACTTTTCGGAACCAATTTCTCCCAGCTTTCGCCTTTTAACATTCTCTCCCTAATTTCGGTTGATGAGTAAAGCTTTCTCTCGTGAAATCGGATGGCTTTGACCTTGCATCCAGCTTCTACGAAAAGTCTGCGTGTTAAAGGCTCGTTAGAATAAACAACATCAAAAGGCGGAGTATAACCCTCCACGGCGGAAACCCACATCATATGCAAGTGCACATCTGGCACGGGCACAACCCAAACACGCCCATGGTCTATCCCAGCTTCCTCCAAAGCCCTACGAACCATAACCAGTCTTTCGCCAGCGGTAAACGGGTCATTAATGCGGTGACTGTATTGGGCGCTACCAATAACAATCACGAGCTGCTCAACCTCTTTCAAAACATCCTTTATCGCACTTAGGTGCCCCAAGTGGAAGGGTTGAAACCTACCAACATAAAGCCCACGCTTAACCAATAGGAATCATCTCGCAAAGATGTTATACATTTAAATGAATTAACATTTACCTTTTTTCACTTTCCTTAGAACAAACTCAACTGGAAAAACTTGCAACTCTTTTCCATCGACTGGAATTTCTCGTTTAGCAGTGAAACCTCTCTTTTCCCGATTTAAGAAATCAAGCTTCACGTCTAGACCGCCGCCATACCCGCCCAAAGTGAAACCTGAACTAACAACTCTATGACAGGGAACAATTGGAGCGAAAGGATTCAGAGCCATGACTCGGCCGACAGCCCTTGGGCTTCCGCCAGCTGCATTGGCAACAGAACCATAAGAAGCCACATGCCCCAACGGTATCAAAGAAACGGTTTCAATCACTTTCCTAGCATAATTTGACAAGTGTTCGGTAGCTAAGGAAAAGCTATGGGTCACATCCTTTCCATCATAAATATTCTTTAATAGATCAAGCATTTGCCCAGCAAAGACCGAAGCCGCTTCCAAACGCTGGAAAGGAACGTTAAATGGAATACTGTTCAACAAACCTTGCAGAGCCGTCTTTTCGCTGAGGGCAAATGTTGTAGCAAAAATCTTTTCTTCATCACAGGCTACTCCAAACCACACACCTTCTATGCCTTTAGTGCAAAGGTTTATCATTTTTCGCTCTCCTTTGAGGTGTTATAGAATCGGTGGAGTATTTATGGATATGACTGGATATGAAATGTTAAGATGCGGCAAGTGTGGAAAAATCCTAGGACATATACGCTTAGATGTTAAAATTTATCCTCCGAAATTCTGGGTGCGACTTGTTGCTGGTGGCCCATTAATAAAAGTAGAGAAAGATGCGTTATGTGAAGAACGCTTCAGTTCACGTTAAAAACTGATTAAACCTTAATGGAATGTTTATTTGAAGATTGTCGCGTTACATACTGACGTAGGGGAATTAGAAGTGCGATCAGAATCGGAACTTCTTAAAGTACATCATGTCATGGTCTATGGCGATTATAGAGAGCAGCTGAGGAAGCTGAATGAAATGTTGGGCATCACAACTATAGAAGTATAAAACTTAAAACTTCATGATTAAGCTTAATAAGTTGCCTGTGTATATCACGAAAGAAAGGTGAACTGAATGGAAGGACAAGCGCAACAACCACAGTATCTTTGGGTTCCGGGTGCTACAACCGTAGGTGTAATTTGCACGGACGGCGTTATTTTAGCCTCTGAAAAACGTGTATCCTACGGTTATCTCGTCGTCAGTAAGGGCGGTAAAAAGGTTTTCCAAATAACAGACCATATAGGCGCGGCATGTGCAGGACTCGTTTCCGACATGCAAATCCTCGTAAGAGAGGTGGAAGCCTACGCAAACCTGTTTGGCTTAGACGTTGGCAGACCAATCTCCGTGAGGTCATCAGCCAAACTCATGTCAAATCTGCTTTTCACCCAGCGATTGGCACCGTTAATCACACAAACTATCGTCGGCGGAATGGACGACGAAGGAGCATCGCTCTACGTGTTGGACGTTTTAGGTTCAGTGATACCCGACAAGTATGCAGTTGTGGGTTCTGGAACGGAAATCGCCATGGGAGTCCTCGAGGAAGGATACAAGGAAGACTTAACCATGAAAGAGGCAAAAGACTTGGTTGTCAGGGCGATAAAGTCCGCCATAAGCAGAGACATCATGAGCGGCGATGGCATAGATTTTCTGCTAATAACCAAGGATGGAACACATGAAGAATCAATAAAATTCTAAATCCAAAACTTTTGCAAAAGTTTAAACCTTAATCTCTGCACAAAAACTATTACTATCAAGCGGTGGAAAGTGCAAAATTGTCATTTGAGTTAAGCTTGGAAGAGGGAAAATTCCTAGTTGACCTTGCACGCAAAGCCGTTGAAGAGTATCTAAAGTCCAGGAAGAGAATCAACGTTCCCGAGAATATCGATGACAAGCTTCTGCAACCATGCGGAGTATTCGTAACAATAAACAGCATAAAGAATGGAGAAAAAGAACTGAGAGGATGTATTGGCTATCCATACCCCACTGATCCGCTGGCTCAGGCAGTTATCGAATCTGCCATAAACTCGGCGACCCAAGACCCCCGCTTTTACCCGATGTCATTAAGCGAGCTTGACAGCGTAGTCTTCGAGGTGAGCGTGCTTACCCCTCCACAGTTAATAGAAGTAGAAAAGCCAAATGGATATCCTTCCAAAATCAAGGTTGGAAAGGATGGATTAATTGTTGAAAGAGGCATGTTTAAAGGATTGCTTCTGCCCAAAGTGCCGGTCGAATGGGGATGGGATGAAGAAGAATTCCTATGTCAATGTTGTGTTAAGGCGGGTCTGCCCCCAGATAACTGGCTCCTAAAAGGCACCAAGATTTACAAGTTTCAAGCCATTGTTTTTGAGGAAGAGAAACCGAGAGGTGAAGTGAAGCGTAAAGCCCTCGGCGGGAAATAATTTCATGAAAGTCTATTTTGCTCCTTGTGGCATCGGCTTAGGACATGTTGGAAGATGCGTTCCCATAGCAAAGAAAATATTGGAGAAAGATGCTGAAGTAATGTTCTCCACTTATTGCGAAGGCATACGGTTCATTGAACGAGAGAAGCTTCCCCTCGTAAAGGTGCCATCAATCGGTTTTCAAGTAAAACCCGACGGAACCGTAGATTTTAGGCAAACGGCCGTAAATCCAGGTCCATTTGTGGCTTCCTTCACCCTTCTGGAGCAGGTTAACGCTGAAGTAGGGGCTATCGAAAGTTTTAAGCCAGATGTTGTGGTTTCAGACTCCCGTATCTCGCCTTTATTGGCAGCAAGAATTTTAGGAATACCTAGAATCTGCATCTTAAATCAGTTTCAGGTGATTATTCCACGGAAAAAAAGATTTCTACGCTTAGCAAAATTTGCAGACTCCTTAACGCTCGCAATTATTGGGAAAATCTGGACTGACAGAAACATCGTTTTGATTCCGGATTTTCCCCAACCATACACAATCTGTGCTGGCAACCTAAACATCCCAAAATCCTACAGAAAAAATGTAAAACTGATAGGACCAATATTACCATTACACCCAAATGAGTTGCCAACCGAGAGGGAGTTGCGCAAAAAATTAAGTTTACCAGTTGATAAACCCGTCATTTTCGCATCCATAAGCGGCCCAATCAGAGAAAGAGCTTTCCTGACAGGATTTCTGAGGAAGATTTTGTTAGAGTTTCCAGAAGATTATGAGGTCGTTATTTCACTTGGCTATCCAGGTGGCGACGCCAATCCCATACAGCACGGCAACGTAACGATTTATAAGTGGATTCCAAACCGTTTTGAATACTTAAAAGCTTGTGACTTAGTCATAGGGCGTGCTGGACATGGAACGCTGACGCAGTGTTTGTGTTATGGCAAACCCATGATACTTGTGCCCACGCCAAGCCACACAGAACAGCTTAGTAATGCTAGGCAAGCCGAGAATTTAGGTGTTGCGAAGGTTATTCAACAAGAGGAATTAAGTAAAGAAAAACTCCAAAAAAGTGTTCAGCAGGTCTTGGAAGGTGAAACTGCTGAAAGACTTAAGGAGATTCAGAAAGAAGTCCTAAAGTATGATGGTTTAGAAAACGCTGTTAGAATGGTAGTTGAAGTTGCTGAAAATAAACAAGTATTTTAAGTTAAACAATCAAAGAGTAAAATATGTTCTTACCGCGCGGGATTTTGGAAGAAAAACTTCGGAAAATGCTCGCTGAAGATATAGGGCAAGGAGACATAACCACCACATTAGTTGTTCCAGCGGAAAGCACAGCAGAAGCAGGAGTCACAGTGAAAGAGTCAGGAATTGCTGCAGGAATTGAAGAAGCAAAAATCCTTCTAGAAAGCCTAGGGCTCAAGGTGGAAGCTTTGGTGGCAGACGGCGAAAACATAAAATCAAAACAAGTCTTGATGAAAATTTTTGGAGACACACGGACGATACTTTCTGTCGAACGCACTCTCCTAAATATTCTCTCACGTATGAGCGGCATCGCCACAACCACAAGAAAGGTAATAGAAAAGCTTCAAAAAGCTGGACTCATGACAAAGGTTGCGTGCACACGAAAGACAGCGCCAGGTCTCCTTTATTTTGATAAGAAGGCGGTACAAATAGGCGGCGGCGATACGCACAGACTTCATTTAGACGACATGATTTTAATAAAAGATAATCACATCACAGTAGCCGGAAGCATTGAAAAAGCTGTTAAAAGAGTTAAAGAAAAAGCCTCATTTAGCAAAAAAATCGAGGTTGAAGTAGCAAGGGTTGAGGATGTTTTGGCTGCGGCCAAAGCTGGAGTAGACATAATTATGTTGGATAATTTTTCCCCGAAACAAGCAGAGAAAGCAATTAACTTACTTAAGAATGCGGGCTTTTTTGAAAAAGTTTTGCTAGAAGCAAGCGGTGGAATAACAGCAGAAAACATCATAGCGTTCGCCTCAACAGAAGTTGACATTGTGAGCCTAGGCGAAATAACAGACAGCCCAAAAACACTAGACATGAGCTTAGAGATTACAAAGATCGAGAAGAAATAGATTAGATTAGCCTTATATGAACTTCGCAATCATAGCAATTTCTATGATCGCAGCTACGAGCAGTATTACTGCGCAGATGGAGATAAATATGCATGTTCTTATAAGTTCGCCTTTGCCCCTATGTTGTATTATGCGCCGAGTTAGCCAAACACTTTCAGCAAACGCAGTGGAATATGCCAAAAATTCCAGCCATATAACTGGAAGGATAAAAAGAAAGAGAAAACCTATAGGAGGGGGCAACTCTGATGAGATGCTCTCTGCCGCAATAACAACGCCTGTACTGTATAATACGTAAAGACCAAAGACAAGTCCAGCGATAGGCATGAACATTATTAAACAGATAATGAAGTTGTTTCCAAAAATAGATGCTGTTTTCTGGAAGTTATTCATCCTTCTCATATTTTCCAGTGTTTGATTAAGCTCATTACTTATTTCATTTGCCTCTTCTGAAGCAAGAGGAGTTAAAACGCCAATGAAGGTTATGATAAGGGATAGAAGGAAGAAAGCTACAATTGTCAATATTCTTTTTGTTCTGGCTGAAGATTTCCTCCAATACTCTAACGCCAATAACACAACTCCTTTGAGCTTTTATTTTTTAGGGTATATTTTCAGAGCTCTGAAACCTCTTGCACTTGGGTTTAACATTTCCATGATATTTACTTTTTTCAAAATTTCTTTCGTGTCTTCTGCATAACCTTTAATGTCGTGCTCTGCCGCTGAGAGAGAGCAAAGATATACTCCTTTTTCAGTTAGTCTAGGTTGGCATTTAGAAGGTAGACCAAGCAGAACTGTTTGTTCCTCTTTTATGGCCTTTTCGCACGCATATAAAATTGCGTGCGCTCCTGCCGTTAACTCTGCAATCCTTACGGGTACGCTTTCTTTCCCTATTGCCAGAACTTCAACCCCATACCTCTGTGTGATTTCACCAGCAATTTTCCTTAGTCTCGGCAGGATTTTTAAGAGATGACGTTTCACACTGCTGGAAAACCTCATGTTTGAAAACTGAAGCGGAGATAGTTGCTCAAGCGGGGCAGCTCCTAGAGACATGTCAAGATGCACTACATCCGCCTTTACCATTCCAAGCAACTCTCTACAAAGCTCAGCTTCATGCACTATTACCTCATGCCCGTTTCCTGCATGTGCAAAAATGGGTTCAGCCAAACACACACTCGGCTCTCTATAAGGTGGGCAAACTAAAACGGACGCAACTGCAACAATCGACATCGGTTCAAAACTATCATTTAGTATGGCAGCGGAAGAATCCGCCGCGATAATTTTCAAACATCTCACCTTGCTTTTGTATAAGAATTGATTAGAATTTATCTTTAATGCTTAATCCGCCACCTCTTTCAATCTCATTCCCAAAATAAACATTTCTGAGCTTTTGGCTCGGCTCGCCTTAGGTTTCAGTATCTTCACAACTTCAAAATGCTCTTTCACCTTCTTAATGAAATCGGTAAGCATATGTCCCTGAAAAACCTTTACAAAGAAGTGGCCGGAATGCCTAAGGGTCTCTAAGGCTATTTTTAATGCTTGTTGTGCCAAGTCTATTTGGCGAGCATGGTCAACTTCCCAAATTCCTGAAATGTTTGGCGAAGCATCCGAAATCACGACATCAGCTTTTCTTGGAAGCAAACTCAAAACTTGCTCTTGTGTTTCTTCTTCATTTATGTCGCCTATTATCGTTTGAATATTGCGTTCTGGAAAAGGTTCGATGGGCTTTAGGTCAACCCCTAGAACGAATCCTTTGCCTCCAACAATTTTCCTTACAGCTTGAAGCCACCCGCCTGGTGCCGCACCCAAGTCGACAACGACATCGCCGTTTTTCATGAAATGATGCTTTTCTACTGCTTGAAAAAGCTTGTATGCTGCTCTAGAACGGTATTTTTCTTCTTTAGCCTTCCTATAGTAGTAGTCTCTTTTCCTCTCTTGTATCCACGCTTTTGGCAAAACTAGCTGTCACCCAGCGTGCCAGATTCATCTTTGACCATTAACAGAAGCCATTCTGTGAGTTTTTCGCAGCTTTGTGGAGAAATTGCGCTTGATGGGTCGCACCTTGAGTTGTCTGGACACATTAGGCATGGGCAGTTTGCTATTGACTCTATTGATGCCGGAAACCTTTTCGGGAAAAGCCTATAAGTCCATCTTCCGCTGCGGAGTTCCCTCTCCCTGTGGATTAGCCCTTTGTTCTCCAGTTTTATGGCTACTCTGGAGCCTTCTCTGCTGCTTGCTCCGAGGTTACGCCAAAGTTCCGACTGAAGTATGCCTTCATGACCCTTATTCATTATAAATTGGAGGGCTTTATGTTCCAGATCGTTGCGTTTGGGCATTTCTATCAGTTCCAAATCTTTACTTAATATATGTGCAGTTTTAAATAAAAAGTTGTATGTTAAAGTTGCAGGAAGTTGATGTTGAAGGAGAGGAAAATGAAGGAGAAAAAGGCAAGCGAAACCTACTGTCTAGGCATTGAGAGTACAGCAGATGACTTCAGCGTTGGAATATCAACATTCAACGGCAAAATATTAGTTAACATAATAAGCGCCTTTATGCCGGAGGAAGGCGGCATTCACCCTCGAGAAGCAGCGAGACATCATGCAGAAGTAGCTGGCAAGGTTTTGGAAGAAGCCTTCGTGAAATCCGGGATAAAACCTCGGAATTTATCGGTTATCGCATTTTCTCAGGGTCCAGGTTTAGGTCCGTGTCTTCGCACAGGCGCAACGGTAGCACGTGCTTTGGCCTCTTATCTTAAAGTTCCGCTTGTAGGTGTAAACCATTGCGTAGCACATATTGAAATAGGGAAACTTAAAACCGGCGCCAAAGACCCCGTAACACTCTATGTTTCCGGAGGAAACACCATAGTGGCAGCCTTTGACTCTGGGCGTTATAGGGTTTTTGGCGAGACATTGGATATTGCTCTCGGAAACTGTCTGGATGTTTTTGCGAGGGAAGCCGGACTACGCCAACAGACAGGCATGCCATTTGGGGCTGTTGTTGAAAAACTTGCAGCGAAGGGAAAGAAGCTGGTTCATTTGCCGTACACTGTTAAAGGCATGGACGCCTCCTTTAGCGGCTTATTAACCGCTGCGATCAACTTGCTCAGGAAAGGGGGATATAAGCTCGAAGATTTGTGCTATAGTCTTCAAGAGACGGCGTTTTCAATGGTTACTGAAGTTACTGAAAGGGCTTTGGCCCATACGGAGAAAAAAGAGGTTTTGTTAACTGGTGGAGTTGCAGCCAACAAGAGATTGCAGTCCATGGTTAAGGCTATTGCGGAAGAACACAACGCTGAATTCTGTGGAGTGCCAGGTGAATTTGCAATTGATAATGGAGCTATGATTGCATGGACAGGGGTGCCAGTATACGAGCACGGCATGATTGTACCAATCGAGAAAAGTTTTGTAAAGTTGAGGTGGCGGCTTGAAGAGGTTGAAGTTCCGTGGATAAAATAAAGCCACTTTTGATTAAGAAGGGAGCTGAAGCCAGTCTCTACCTCACGGATTGGCATGGCAGAAGAGTGGTAATCAAGAATCGTTTGCCTAAAAAATATCGTCCGTCAATGTTAGATGAGCAGATTCGAATTTACAGGACAAACCATGAACCACAATTAATGCACGAAGCAAAAAGGGCCGGAGTACCAACACCGACAATTTTTCTGGTCGACGTGAAAAACGCCACAATAACAATGGAGTTTATCGAAGGAATCCAAGTCAAACAGCTGTTAGGCGAATCTACCCAAAGCGAAAGGCAAAGCCTATGCCTCAAAATTGGCGAATTAATAGGGAGACTTCATCAATATGGGATAATTCACGGAGATCTAACCACATCAAACATGATTCTGGATAATGAAGGAAAAATTTTCTTTGTGGATTTTGGGCTTGGCGAGAAAACAAAGGAATTGGAAGCCAGAGGAGTTGATTTACATCTTATGAAAAGGGCTCTGCAAAGCACGCATTTCCGCTCTACTGAAGAATGTTTTGGCGCCGTAGTTAGGGGGTATCGTAAAGTTTTAGGTGCGGAAACTGTAAAAACCATTTTAGATAAGATAAAAGAGATAGAGAGAAGGGGAAGATACGTTGCAGAGAGAAAAGGTGAAAGGGAATGATTAAGACCGTTTGGTGCATCACTTTTTATGTTTCAGATTTACGAAGAGCTGCAAAATTCTATGAAGAAACCCTAGGCTTGGAAAAGAAGTATGAGTAGACGACGTGGATAGGATGTACTGCGAGCTAAAAAGCAAGGGAGTGAAATTCATTAAATAGTTACACGACGAGCCTTGGGGCGGAAGACAGGTAACCTTCATGGACCCAGACGGCGATATCCTAGAAATCACACAGATAGACTGGGAAAAATACTTTAATGTGTCTGTCAGCGAAAGGTGCAAAGAGAAGCCGTGAATTAACATGAGTTTTCAACTAAAAGGCAGAGTCATATTCTTCGCAACAAACAATGTCAACAAGTTTGACGAGGCTCGTAAAGTATTAGCCAGATACAAAATAGCTGTTGGCATGCTTAGGGTTAAGGTTTTGGAAATCCAAAGTGAAAGCATAGAAGAAATTGCAAAAGCAAGCGTTGCTGATGCCTTTAAAAAATGTGATTTGCCAGTTATAGTGGAAGATGCGGGGTTATTTATAGAAGCGCTAAACGGTTTCCCCGGACCGTACGCTGCTTACGTTTACAGAACAATGGGTAACGGGGGGCTGCTGCGACTTATGAAAAACACTGAGAACAGAAGAGCAAAGTTCCAGTCGATGGTGGCATACTATTCTGCAGATTTGGAATCGCCAATATGTTTTATGGGCGAAGCCGTTGGAGAAATAATAAAGGAAGAAAGAAGGGGCGACAATAAATTCGGTTTTGGTTTCGACCCGATTTTTAAACCCGCCGATAGCGATAAGACATTCGCAGAAATGAGCGTGGCAGAGAAAAACAGACATTCACATCGTGCAAAGGCTTTGCATAAGTTTGCAGAATGGTACAAAAAGCTTCAATAACAAAACCAAGACGGTGTCTACTTTCAGACAATAATTTTAAATATCCGTCCACGTTCGCTCATAGAGAGTTTGAAGGGATAAAAGTGCCTAAACAGAAAAAGGGAAAATCCCATCCGATAAGACCAATTAGCAAGAGGCCCCCAAGCTGGTGCAAATACCAGCCAGAAGAAGTTGAAGCCCTAGTCATTAAACTGGCGAAAGAGGGGAACCCCCCAAGCCGTATAGGAACAATCCTCAGAGATCAATACGCAATTCCTCTAGTAAAACCGATAACCGGAAAACCGATAACAAAAATAGTTAAGGAAGCGGAGCTTGCACTAGCGATACCGGAAGACCTAGGAAATCTGCTTAAGAAAGCTGAAAGCCTCGCCGCCCACCTCGAGAAGAACAAAAAAGACCTGCATAATAAAAGGGCGCTTCAAATTATAGAGGCAAAAATCCACAAACTCTCAAGATATTACAAACGCGAAGGCATCTTGCCACAAAACTGGAAATACGAGCCAAAAATAGCCTCTTTAGCTTAATCATTCTTCTGAACTTTCATTTATAAAATCACGCAATAAATGAAACGCCTACATAACTCCAGCCTTAAATCCTTAAATAATTTAGCTTCTTAGCCTAGTATGATTGTTATGGCTTTAGAGGAGGCTCATATTAGGGATCTTTTTTATTCAGCCGCGCAAGCAGCCAAAACTATTTTGGAAAACGTGAAAGAAGAGGGGTTTGTCAACGTTTTTTCGCATTTGGATGCCGATGGGGTTGCGGCGGCTGGAATTATTGGAAAGGCGTTGTTTAGGCTTGACGCGAAATTCCGAATTCGAATAGCTCAGTGGATTGATGAGAAAATCGTAAGCGAAATTGTTTCAGAAAAGCCGCAACTAACAGTTTTCACAGATTTGGGAAGCGGTTACATTGACATGCTAAAAGAGAAAATACAGGGTTTTAAAGTCGTAATTTTAGATCATCACCAAATTATCGGGGAGGAATCAGCTAATATTGTTCATGTGAACCCGCATTTGCACGGGATAGATGGGGCGCGAGACATAAGCGGCTCAGGCGTTGCATATTTTGTGGCTAAAGCCATGGACGAGACCAATGTTGATTTGGCTCCCATAGCTGTGGTGGGAGCCCTCGGAGATCTGCAAGACAAATATGACCAACGAAAGCTGGGCGGAGCGAACGAAAAAATAGTTGAAGATGCAGCAAACGCAGGGCTTCTAAAGGTTGAGAAAGACCTGATATTTTTTGGTAGAGAAACGCGCCCAATCCATAAAACTCTTGCGTCTACGACTAATCCGTTTATTCCTGGCATAAGCGGGGAAGAAGACAAAAGTTTGGCTTTCTTGGTAAGTCTAGACATCAGACCAAAGCATGGCGAAAAGTGGCGGGCTCTAAGGGATCTTTCGGAGGATGAAAAGAAAAGGTTGTGCTCAGCCCTTGCGGACTACTTGCTGTCAAAGGGTTTACGTTATGAAGTGACGAATCTCATTGGGCATGTTTATATTTTAAACCGCGAGGAACCTTGGACCGCGCTTAGAGATGCAAGAGAATTCGCCGTTTTGTTGAATGCTACTGGTCGTATGGACAAGCCGAGTCTCGGCGTTTCCATTTGTATGGGTGACAGGGGCCCGGCCCTTGAGGAAGCAAACAAAGTGTTGGAGGAGTATAGGAGGACCATCAACAAGTATCTTGGGTGGGTAATGGAGAAACCAGAAAGAATGAAGGAATTGGAGAACATATATGTCGTTTATGGCGAAGACTTTATAGATGACAAGATAATAGGCGCAATTTCATCCATACTCTCAACAAGCCTTCCAAACCCTGAAAAACCGCTAATTGCATACGCCAACATTGACGTTGAAGGTTTAGCGAAAATTTCTGCAAGAACCATAGACTCTGTAACCAACAGGGGAGTCAACCTAGGAGGAGTTATGCAGGCGGCTGCCGAAAAATGCCTAGGAAAGGGGGGAGGCCACAACATAGCCGCGGGAGCACAGGTCCCCATAGAAAGCATTGATACTTTCATCAAAATTGTTAACGAACTGGTTGGAAGGCAGTTGAAGGGGGAGAAAATTGGAAGCTGAAATAATACTAGAATACGATGACTCAAAAGTTGCGGAAGCCGTAGCCAAAGCAGTTTCACCAGACAACTTCAAAGCACCACAAGGCCTATCCATAAAAACAACATGGAAAAAGAAGAAAGTTCTTACACAAATAAAATGTGAAAGAAAATTTCAAACGTTTATCGCTACGATTGACGACTTGCTTTTTTGCACATCAACAGCGGAAAAAACACTTCGAACGACCGAGAAGCTTAAATGAAAACCTTCAGACGGATCCCGTCTTTTTCCATCACTACGTTTTCTGAAGATTTTCGGCAGCCTTTGCAGAGGAGACCTCTCCCGATGTTCTTATATACCACGAATATTTGGCTCCAAATGGGCTCGCTTGCTTCAGACATTTTCTGTTGCAATAGCGTAGGATCCTATCGTTTTTAGCAAGAGAGTTTGTAGGGATTTCACCAAAAGCGCAATAAGACAAACAACCGATTTCCGTTGAAAATGCCTAAACCGACCCTTACGCCAATCGAAACCAATAATCTGCCATCGCACGCTAACAAGCCGCTCGCCCACTCGCAAATTAATAAGCCACGCAAAAAATTTGATTTCTTTCAGAAAAAAGGAAGTTTACGGAAGAAACCTATTTGAAAAGAGCATTTTCGGCGATTGACAGCCTTTATCGTAAGGTTAAATAATTCATTCAAGGCTAAAGGTTAGAGGGTTAAACGCGAGTTATAGGGCACATTTGCATGTGAGAAGGATGTTGGACATTAAACTCATCCGTGAAAATCCGGAGCTCGTGAGGAACAATCTGATTAAGAGGGGAGACCCTGAAAACCTAAGGATGCTTGATGAGCTGATTGATTTTGACCGGAAGTGGCGGCAACTCTTGACAAGATTAAATGAACTACGTCACGAGAGAAGGTTAATAACAACAGAGATTGCAGCATTAAAGAAGAAAGGAAAGGATGCAAACAAAGAACTTTTAAAGGCAAAGAACATCGACACAGAAATCACAGCCTTAGAAAAGCAAGTGAACGAGTGCGAAGAGAAAGTGCACTATTATCTGATGCGGCTTCCAAACCTCTTACACGAATCGGTTCCAATGGGCAAGGACGAAAACGACAATGTGCCAGTAAGAACCTGGGGTGATGTGCCAAAATTCGGTTTTCCCGTCAAGGACCACATAGATTTAGGCTTAAGCCTCCTCGACATCATGGATGTTGAAAGGGCCGGAAAAGTTGCCGGAGCCAGATTCTTCTATCTAAAAAGGGAAGGCGTCCTATTAGACATGGCTTTAATGAGTTTCGCTCTGGACGAAATGGTTAAGAAGGGATACACGCCAGTCCAGCCGCCTTTTCTTATGAGACGGAAACCATACGAGGGCGTCGTAGCCCTAAGCGATTTCGAAAATGACCTGTACAAAATCGAAGACGAAGACCTATACTTAATCGCAACCTCTGAGCATCCCATAGCAGCGATGTTTATGGATGAAGTGTTAAAAGCAGAAGACTTACCGCTTAAGCTTGTTGGAGTGAGTCCAAACTTTAGAAAGGAAGCTGGGGCACACGGCAAAGATACCCGTGGAATCTTCCGGACACACCAGTTTAACAAGATTGAACAGTTTGTTTTCAGCAAGCCCGAAGACTCGTGGAAAATGCAAGAGGAGCTTATACGAAACGCCGAAGAACTCATTCAAAAACTAGGTCTGCCATATCGTGTAGTGAATGTCTGCACGGGCGACATCGGAACTGTTGCAGCTAAAAAATATGACATAGAAACTTGGATGCCAGCACAAAACGCTTACAGAGAAATAATCTCATGCAGCAACTGCACAGACTACCAAGCGAGAAGATTGAACATAAGGTATAGAGAGAAGGAAGGAGAACCCCCTAAGGGATTTGTGCACACTTTGAACTCAACAGCTATAGCCACTGGCAGAACAATCGTTGCCATACTCGAGAATTACCAGCGAGAAGACGGCTCGATTATCGTTCCCAAGGTTTTAAGAAAATTTATGGGCGGCGTCGAGAAAATAGAGCCAAAACAGTAAAACTTTTAATACTCAGATGCGAATTTTCAAGCCACATCGGGGGTAAGCTTGTCTTCGAAAAAACGCGTGCGAGATAAGTGGCGAAGCAAATCGTGGTATATGGTGTTAGCTCCGCCATATTTCGGAAATGTCGAGTTAGGAGCTGTGCCAGTTGACGAACCTGAAAAACTGGTAGGGAGAGTGATCGACTCAACACTCTATGACATTACAAACGATTTCGCCCACCAATACTTGAAAATGTACTTTCAAATAACCGAGGTTGATGGCAAAAATGCTCGCACGATGTTCAAGGGACATGAATACTCACGAGACTATCTGCGAAGCCTAGTCAGAAGAAGAACAACAAAAGTTGATGGACTGTTCAATGTCACCACAAAGGACGGATATAAAGTGCGGGTGGCCGTCTCCGCTTTCACGCTCTCAAGGATTAAGACATCGCAAGAGAAAGCCGCGCGCTCCATAATGGACAAGATCATTAAGGAAAAAGCTGTAATACTCACACTGGACCAATTTGCACAAGAAATGGTTCTTGGAAAAATAGCCTCAGACATATACAACGAAACTAAAAAAATTGTGCCACTCCGCCATGTGGGTATTAGAAAATCAAAGATTGTTACACCGTTAGAGCAGGTGCAACTACAAAAGTCTGGATAAGCTTAGGTCTTTATAAGATTTCTCCCGTATTCGTAACCTTTTTCAAAAGCTGTCAGATTCAGTTCTTCAGTACTCTTAGGTATATTCGCCTTAATTGATTCTTTGACAGCATCTTTATCTAATATATTTGTGACAGCTATGAAGGCACCTAACATGACAATGTTTGCAACTATTTTTCTTCCGAGCCCTTCCGCAATTCTCATAGCCGGAATTTGGAAAACTTTACCGTTTTTTGAATCCTTCTCGTGAGGAATCATGTCAGGGTCCATAATTAATATTCCGCCAGGTTTAACATTTTCTGCGTTTTCACTGTAGGCTTGTTGAGACATCACAATTAACACATCAGGTTCAACCACCTTTGGAAAGTCTATTTCCTCTTCAGATATTACAACCTCAGATTTACATGCTCCACCCCTTGATTCTGGACCATAAGACTGTGTTTGAACAGCGTTTTTTCCGCTGTGGATAGACGCTGCTGCAGCCAAGATGATTCCGGATTTGATTATGCCCTGTCCACCAAAACCTGCAAATCTGATTTCAACCCGCATATTAACTCAACTCTTTTAACGCTTCCTCATTGATTTGAGCTATTTTTTCATGAAGGAGCTTTTCGTAGCTTGGTTTTTCTATATCCACGAATTCGCCTACAACTATTTTTTCCGGCGTAATTTCTGCTTTGGCTGGATCTGAGAAGTTTTCCACAGTTGAGGCCTTTTTAAACCACTCCATCATTTCAAGTCCTGTGCGCATTTTGTTGTAGCGACCGAAAATTTCTGGGCAGGGTGAAACCACTTCGATGAAGCAGAATCCTTCTTTTTGTAACAATTTTTGAATTGATTGAGTTAGCCTTCGCACGTGCAAAGTTGTCCATCTTGCCACATACGTGGCACCTGAAGCTGCAGCCAGATGGACGAGATTGAAGGGATGCTCAATGTTTCCAAAGGGACTTGTAGTTGTTAACGCTCCAAGCGGCGTTGTTGGACCCTGTTGCCCACCGGTCATTCCATAATTGAAGTTGTTTGCGCAGATCACTTTGATTCCTATGTTTCTTCGGGCTGCGTGTATGAAGTGGTTTCCCCCTATCGCGAAGAGGTCGCCATCTCCACTTATTATTACAACTTCCAACTCCGGATTTGCCAATTTTACTCCTGTTGCAAGGGCTATGGGACGTCCATGCGTTGTATGAAATGAATTTGTATTTATGTATCCAGCCGCTCGTCCAATACAGCCTATACCTGACACAACCACTAGTTTGTCCAAATTCACTTGTAATTCGTTTATTGCTTGAATGAAGCAGTTAAGGATAATGCCATTACCGCATCCTGAACACCATATGTGCGGCATCATCGCGGCCCTTGAATACTTTGAAAGTGGGTGTGCCATTTCCTCAACCATCAACTATTCCTCCTTATTGCTTCAACAATCTCCATTGGAGTGTGGGGGTCCTCGCCCAACTTTGAAAGAAAAACTACAGGAGTTTCTTTTGCTGACCTTTCCACTTCTCGCACCAATTGCCCGCAATTCATTTCAGGAACAATTATTGCCTTTGCTTGTTTGGTGATTTTCGCTACATGCCCGTCTGGGAAAGGCCATAATGTGATCGGCCGCAAAAGACCAACCTTTATTCCTATTTCTCTAGCCTTTCTCACAGCACTCAACGCGGCTCTAGCAACTATTCCATAGGCAATAACAACGATGTCTGCATCTCCTAACATAACTTCTTCAACCCTTACAATTTTGTCCGCGTTTCTCCGTATCTTATCACAGAGCCTCTTCACTAACCTCCCTTGGACTTCCGAGCTTGAAGTTTGCGGGTAACCATGCTCATCATGCGTTAAGCCTGTGGCATGAAAACTGTATCCATCTCCGAAACAAGCCATTGACGGAACCAAATCGTCATCGGGCATAAAGGGCAAATATTTTTCTGGCGGAACATTCGGCTTTTTGCGATTCACTATCTTTATTTTTTCAGCTGGAGGGATTACTACTTTTTCCCACATATGCGCAACAACCTCGTCCGCCAACAATATGGCTGGAACCCTGTAGGTTTCGGATAAGTTGAAAGCTTCGATTGTTAGGTCAAACATCTCTTGAACAGAAGATGGAGCCAACGCTATAATCTCGTAGTCTCCATGAGAGCCCCATTTAGCCTGCATAACGTCTTGCTGTCCCGGCAAGGTTGGTTGCCCCGTGCTTGGTCCGCCTCGCATGACATCCACAATTACACATGGAGCTTCTGTCATAACGGCTAACCCTATGTTTTCTTGCATGAGGCTAAAGCCCGGACCGGAAGTTGCCGTCATTGCCTTTAAGCCGGCATAGGAAGCGCCAATTACAGCTGCCATGGACCCAATTTCATCTTCCATTTGAATGTAGATTCTGCCGATTTCAGGCATTCTTTGAGCTAAGTGCTCAGCAATTTCTGTTGCTGGCGTAATGGGATAACCCGCAAAAAATCTGCAGCCGGCCGCTATTGCCCCCTCTGCACATGCGACATCACCATTTATGAAATGGGCGCCTTCAAGTACCATTCTTTTTTTGGTCATATCCAACATCCCTCTTGGCATTGTCTTTCAACAACAAAAATTGCAAAGTCTGGACAAACCGCCGTACAAAAACTGCAAATAATACATTTATCTTCGTCAACAATCCTTGGAGGGTGAACCCCTATCGCATTTATTTCTTCCGATTCTTCCAGAACCTTTTTCGGACAAAAATGGATGCAATAGCCGCATCCTTTGCATTGATCTTTGATAATGTGGATTTCCGCCTTTGGGCGCTTTACCTTCTCGGTGTCGAGTGGTGTACGCCAAAGTCTTTCGGGCACAGCTAACATCCACCCAAAGCCTTTTCAAAAACTTTTTTGGCGTTTTCTATTTCTTCTGGAGTGCCCTTTTCAACTATAGCCTGCATTTCACGGATTTTTGAAGCAAATCTTTCGCCCTCTGCTGCCGAAGCCCATAGCAACTGCAACCTTCCCTTGTTCAACCCCTGCTGCTCCATCCTTTTCCAGAAACGTTCCACACGCTCCTGTGTGTGGTGGTTAGCGTTTATGTAGTGACAGTCGCCCGGGTGGCAGCCAGCCACCAAAACTGTTGCGGCACCTCTTGCAAATGCTCTTTCAATGAACTTTGGAGCAACACGTCCAGAGCACATGGTCCTCACTATACGCACGTTTGGTGGATACTGCATTCTGCTGACCCCAGCAAAGTCCGCTCCAGCATAAGCACACCAGTTGCAGCAAAAAGCAACAATCTTATTTTCTGCATCATGCTCCGTCACAGCGTCTATTTGTGCGAGGATTTGTTCATCAGTGAAGTGGTTTTGGGTTAAAGCGCCAAAAGGACACTCGGCGGCGCATGTTCCGCATCCGCCGCACGCCGCCTCTATAATTTCGATTCGCTTTAGTTCCTTGTCTAGGTTTATGGCGTTGTAGGGACAAACCTTCGTGCAAAGTCCACAAAACTTACAATTTTCAACATAAGAGACGGGCGTTATGGCTTCAACTGTTACTTTTCCCCTAGCCATCAATATGCCTGCTCTGGCTGCGGCTGCGCTCGCTTGCGTTACGGTATCCTTTATGTCTTTAGGAGCCTCAGCGCAACCAGCAAAGAATATTCCGCCCGTAGCAGCGTCAACTGGCCTAAGTTTTGGATGCGCTTCCATGAAGAATCCGTCTTGGGTTCTGGAAAGCGTTAGCAAGCGCTGTATTAATTCGCTGTCTTTTCTTGGTTCCAAACCAACTGATAGGATTACCATGGCAACGTTTATTTTATACAGTTCTTTTTGCAGCGTGTTCTCTCCAATGAGCCACAGGTTACGGGTTTTCTTATCCTCTATTATCTCGGCTGGAAGCCCCCGTATAAATAGGACCCCTTCTTTTCTTGCTCGTTTATAGAGGTCTTCGAAACCTTTTCCATAGGCTCGTATATCAACATAGAAAACGTAAATTTCGGTTTCAGGCCAATGTTCCTTAATAAGTAGGCTGTCTTTGATTGTGTTCATGCAACAAACACTACTGCAATATAACCTTTCGTTCCTTTCGGAGCGGGAGCCAACACACTGAATGAATGCCACGCGCTCAGGAAACTGCATATCACTAGGTCTTATGAGGTCCCCACCAGAGGGACCGCCAGCGTTGATCAGTCTTTCAAATTCAAGTGAGGTTATTACGTTTGGGTATTTACCATATCCATAGTTTGGTAATGCTGATGGGTCGAACACTTCAGCGCCCGTTGCAATAATTATTGTACCTACTTTAATTTTAACCGTTTCCGGTCTCATATCGAAGTTTATGGCTTGTCTTTCACAAGCCTTTATGCACTTGTTGCAAACGATCACACCATCTTTGTTGAGGCATGCGTTCATGTCGATTATGTATGTGGATGGAACTGCTTGGGCAAAAGGTGTGTAAATGGCGCGTCTTGTGGCTAAACCTGCGTCAAACTCGTTTGGGGCAATGATTGGACAGACGTTTGCGCATTCTCCACAAGCCGTACAATCTTTCGTAACGTAACGTGATTTTTTCAACACTTTAACATAGAAGTTGCCAATATACCCTTTAACATCAACAACTTCACTGTTAGCTAGTAATTCAACGTTTGGATGATGCCCAACATCAGACATCTTAGGCGCAAGGATGCAGATGGAACAGTCCATGGTTGGGAAAGTTTTATCTATCCGCGCCATCATTCCGCCGATGCTTGGTTCTTTCTCAACCAGATAGACTTCATAACCAGTGTCAGCCAAGTCCAAAGCTGCTTGAATGCCTGCCACACCGCCTCCTATGACCAATGCTTTTCTAATTACCGGAACTTCAATTTCTTCTGCAGGTTGAAGCAAGGCAGCTTTTGCGACCGCCATTTTCACAAGGTCTTTGGCTTTTTCTGTAGCTGCCTTCCGGTCATGTAGATGAACCCAGCTGCACTGTTCGCGTATGTTGGCCATTTCAAAAAGATACTTGTTCAATCCGGCTTCTTCACATGCCTTTCTGAATGTTGGTTCGTGAAGCCGTGGTGAGCATGAGGCTACTACCACACGGTTAAGCCTGTGCTCTTTAATGTCGTTTTTTATTAGTTCTTGTCCTTGATCGGAGCATGTGTATCGGTTGTCTTTGGCTAAAACAACGTGGGGAAGGGTCGCAGCGAATCTTGCAACTTCCTCACAGTCCACAGAACCAGCTATGTTTAAGCCACAGTGGCAGACATAAACTCCAATTCGGATTTCTCCGCCGCCTTCTTTCGAGTCCAACTCTTCCTTTTCCGCCATCACGCTATCCTCCTAAAGATTTCAAGTAATTTTCAATAGTCTCTGCGGCACGCTTTCCAGCTCGAATTGCCTCAATCACCGTTGCTGGTCCTGTCACGGCGTCTCCACCCGCGAAAACGCCTTTTAAGCTGGTTTCCATGGTTATAGGGTTAACCCAAACCGTTCCATCTTCATTTAGCTCTATTTCTTTAGGTAAAAACTCTAGGTCTGGAGTTTCACCTATTGCCAGAACCACCATGTCTGCTTCTCGGGTAAATTCTGAACCTTCCACTGGGATTGGTTTTCTTCTTCCAGACTCGTCTGGTTCGCCCAAGTTCATGCGGATGCGTTCAATGGCTGAAACCTTTCCATTTTCTCCCAAAATCTTTCTGGGCGCGACCAAAAATTCGATTTTTACACCTTCGTCTTCTGCTTCTTTAATTTCCCACGGATTTGCGGGCATCTCCTCCATTGATCTACGATATAATATAGTTACCTCATTTGCTCCATTTCGCAGTGCGGTTTTGGCAGAGTCCATGGCAACGTTTCCGCCGCCAATCACAACAACGTTTTTCCCGATTTCCATCCTTTTACCAGAATTGACACTCCACAAAAAGTCGAGGGCGTAAATCACGCCTTTCAAATCTCCACCTTTAATTTTTAATTCTTGGCTTTTATGGGCACCCACGCCGACGAAGATGGCACCGTATCCTCCTTTTAACAAATCGTCAAAATTCAAGTCTTTGCCAATAGTTATGCCAGTTTTTATTTCCACACCTAAGTCTTTTATGAGCTGAATTTCTTTGGTTAAAACCTGTTTTGGTAGGCGAAATTCTGGTATGCATTTTCTTAACATTCCACCCGGTTCTGGAAGGGCTTCAAAAATTGTAACTATACGTCCTTTCCTGGCTAGCTCATAGGCAACCGTTAGCCCGGCAGGTCCAGAACCTATAACGGCGATTTTTCCTCCAGAACTTTTTAACGCCTTCTTTCTTTTCCCTTTCTTTAAATTTGCATTCTGCAACTGCTCAGTTTTTTCTAAAATTTCATCCTTGTCCAGTCCAGCCCGTTCAGAGTGAAAGCAAACTAATGTTGTTATAAGGGGTAAGGAAATATTCTCAACAATTCTTTGAAGGGCTCTTTCAAGGCCTTTTGAATATCCCCGCTTTGTAGCGGTTGCCCGCATGAAAAGAAATATTTCTGGCAGTTTTAGGGCTTGAGGACACAGTCTATGACAGCGATAGCACCAAGCACAGAGCCAAATCTCATCCGAAACCAAAACATCTTCGGGGTGTAGAAAAATTTTTTCCAAAATGCCCCTTGGATTGTAGTCTTTTTCCAGCAACTCTGCCATGGGGCAGCTGGCTGTGCAAATACCACATTCAAAACAGTATTTGAGTTTTTCAACATCCAAAAGCCTTTTGATATCTTCCTTGGAGATTATGGTCTTCGAGATTTCCAAGTTTTGCGCCCTCTCTAGTTTTGAGGTTTTTCACGAATATAAAGGTTTACAAATGTAAAGGTTTTGAACGAATGCACACCACTCATGATTTCTGCGGACACATTTTTATAGAGTTAAACACAATAAAAGTGAACACGGACGGAAGGCGAGCATGAGAAAAGTAAGGGTTGTTTTGTACGGAGTTGGCGCTGTTGGCAGTTTGATTGCAAAGTTTCTGCTGGAAAAAGAAGGAGTGGAAATAGTCGGAGCATTAGACATAGCTAAGGATAACGTTGGCAAGGACTTAGGCGAAGTTTTAGGCATAAATAGAAAACTTGGAACAAAGATTTCAGCGAACGCAGAGGCCTTACTCTCCAAAGTTAAGGCGGACATCGCTATCCATGCAACCTCATCCTTCCTAAAATATACATATCCGCAGATAGCATCAATCATAAAACATGGCGTCAGGGTAATATCCACATGCGAAGAACTATCCTACCCATACCATGCTGAGCCTAAACTTGCGAAAGAACTGGAAAACCTTGCCAAAAAACACAATGTGACGGTGTTGGGCACAGGTATAAACCCCGGTTTTCTAATGGACACGCTTGTAATAACCCTCACCGCAGTCTGCCAAAAAATAGAGAAAATTGAAGCAGTCAGAGTTATGGACGCGGCCAAAAGACGATTACCCTTCCAAAAAAAGATAGGCGCAGGCCTAACAGCTGAAGAATTTCGCCAGAAAATCGAAAACAAACAAATCACAGGGCATGTTGGACTCGAACAATCCATCGCGATGATTGCCGATGCCTTGGCATGGAAACTTGACAAGGTAACAGCCGAACCTGTCGAGCCAGTAATAGCCAAAAAACTGATTAAAAGTGAGCATATGAAAATCGAGGCTGGAAAAGTGGCGGGGTTGAGACAAAAAGCAAAAGGTGTAATGAAAAATAAAGAGGTCATAGTTCTCGATTTCCAAGCTTACATGGGCGCTGAGGAAGAGTGTGATGCTATAACAATTGATGGCGTTCCAAACATCAAACAAAAGATTCAGCCATGCGTTCACGGCGACATAGGCACAGTAGCAATGGTTGTTAACTCTATCCCAAAAGTGATTAAGGCGCCGCTGGGCTTGCTCACCATGAAGGATTTGCCAGTTCCATCTGCCACCTTGGAAGATATGAGAAAATACATTTCTCAGTTCTAAACCATCTTCTATTGGGGTATAGTTTGAAACTCAAAATAGACATAAACTGTGATTTAGGCGAAAGCTACGGAGCCTTCAAGGTTGGAAACGACGAAAAAATAATGCCGCACATAACTTCCGCAAACATCGCATGCGGATTCCACGCTGGCGACCCGATGACAATGGCGCAAACCGTCAACCTAGCGAAAAAACACAACGTTGCTGTGGGTGCGCATCCGGGCTATCCTGACCTTCTAGGTTTTGGGAGAAGGGAAATGCAACTAACTCCAGAGGAAGTCAAAAACTACACAATCTATCAAACAAGCGCACTTCAGGGATTCGCAAAAACGGCTGGCATCAGTCTTCAACACGTAAAGCCGCACGGCGCTCTATACAACACTGCAGTAAAAGACGAAAAAATCTCTACAGGAGTTGTAGAAGCTGTCAAAGCACTAGACCATAATCTTATAATCTTTGCACCTCCCAAGTCTGTTTTAGCTAAAGTCGCCATTAACGCTGGATTACGCGTTGCATACGAATTTTTCGCTGATAGAGCCTACGACGCAGACGGAAGTCTCGTTTCAAGAAGACAGCCGAATGCGATTATTCAAGAACCACGGAAGGTTGTGGAAAGAGCCATCAAAATAGTTAGGGAGGGAACGGTTTTAGCTGTTGATGGCGAAGTTGTGAACCTAGGTTATGTACATACTATTTGTGTGCACGGCGACACGCCCACAGCTGTAAAACTGGCAGCAACATTGGAAAGAGTGTTAATTAAAGCAGGCATTGAGGCTAAGTCTGTAGGCAGCTTTATTTAGCCAATTTTGGGCTTGATTATGAAAAGGGAACTGCACGCATATGCGCGATACTTGCCATTCGGCGACAACGCCTTACTCATCGAATTTGGCGACACAATAAGTTTGGAAGTAAATCGCAAAGTTATCTCTTTAAACGAAGCAATTCTGAAGGCTGAAATTCAGGGAGTCGAAGAGCTTGTTCCAACTTATCGGTCATTACTCGTCCGATACAACCCATTAAAAACGAGGTACGAGCAGCTTGTTTTTCGCATCAAAGACATCCAAAAAACGCTCAAAGATTTAAGCCTAGAAGTGAAAGGTGGAAAAATCATTATTCCGGTTGTTTATGGGGGAGGATATGGACCGGACCTTGGCTACGTGGCTGAATACCATGGGTTAACTGAAGAGCAAGTCGTTAAGCTACATTCTGGGAGAGAATATAGGGTTTACATGATTGGGTTTGTTGCGGGCTTTCCTTATTTGGGAGAGGTTCCAGATGAAATTGCAACGCCACGCTTTGAAACTCCACGGCTAAAGGTGCCAGCGGGTTCTGTAGGCATAGCGGAAAAACAAACAGGCATATACCCATGCGAAGCTCCTGGTGGATGGCGAATAGTAGGAAGAACATCGCTTAGGCTGTTTAATCCGCTGCAACAGCCGCCAACACTTCTAAAGGCAGGAGATACTGTCAAGTTTAAGCCAATTTCGGAAAAGAAGTTCAAAATCATCGAAGAATCCATCTTAAAAGGTGCCTACTTGCCTTTTTCGGAGGAATAAGAAAAAAATGAAAGCCTTTCTGGTTCTCAAATCTGGATTATTCACGACGGTTCAAGACCTGGGAAGATGTGGCTGTCTCAAATATGGGGTTCCGATTTCTGGTGCAATGGATACGTTTTCCTTGGTCGCGGCAAATCTCTTAGTTGCAAACAACCCTAGTGGCGCGTGTCTCGAAATTACAATTATTGGTCCAGAACTACAAGCCTTAACAAGGACACAAATCGCGATAACTGGCGGAGAATCTTCTCCAAAAATTAACGATCAAAGGGTTTCCATGTGGCAAACATTAGAGGTACAGGAAGGCGATGTGGTCTCTTTTGGAAAAACGGAGAGCGGGTGCCGGGCATATCTTTCAATAAGAGGAGGAATAAATACGCCGCTAGCGCTTGAAAGCAGATCAACATATGTACGTGGCGGATTTGGGGGGATAAATGGCAGACAACTGAAAAGTGGAGACATAATTGAAGGATTTGATGGGCCTCTTCTCAAAGTTGGATACTTAATGCCGGGAGAGTTGGTGCCGCACTTTACAGGACAGTTTAATGTCCACGTTGTATTAGGGCCGCAAGATGAAATGTTCACTGAAAATGGAATAAACACTTTCCTTTCAAACCGGTATATGGTTACATCGGAAGCGGACCGAATGGGATACAGGCTTGAAGGCCCAATGATAGAGCATAAAGCAAAGGCAGATATTGTTTCAGACGCCCTCTTGCCAGGCGCTGTTCAGGTTCCAAAAAATGGAAAGCCAATCCTGATAATGCGAGATGCCCCTACGACGGGCGGTTATCCAAAAATAGCCGTGGCAATCACCCCTGATGTTTCCATGCTTGGACAGGCCAAACCAAATGATACAATAGAGTTTTCAGAGATCAAAGTACAACAAGCTCGCGAAAAAGTATGCGAATACTATAAGCTTCTTAGTAACTTAAGCGAGATGTTGATAAAGAAGTTGTAACAAATAAAAATAGAAAGCGATTGCTTCATGGTGGAATTGTTGTGGGAAAACATGCTGGAGTTCATGAAAAAGGAAGGTTCTCCATTCTAGACGTGATAAAAAACGCAAAAAATCGACCAAACTTTAAAAAAGCAGGAGCAATCGCCTTGTTTATTGGCTTAGTCCGTGGAGAAAACATAAAAGGCGAAAAAGTTCAGAAGTTGGAGTTAGAAGCCTACGAAGAAAAGGCAAACGAAATTTTAGCCAGCATCTGCAACGATTTAAAGAAGAGGCAGGGCATAGTGGACGTTCAAATCCACCATTTACTTGGCGAATTTAATGTTGGCGAAGACCTCGTTTGTGTTTTGGTTGCGAGTGAGCATCGCAAAAATGTTTTTCCAGTTTTAGAAGAAGCTGTGGAAAGATACAAAAGAGAAGCGCCCATCTTCAAGAAGGAGTATATTACGGATAAGAAGGGCAAAACAATCGCTTACTGGGTAACAGAACGGGAAAGGGATACATGAGATTTTAAGATTTAACCAGGGGGGCTAGCAATTCCGCTGCTCTTCTTACACTTTAGATAATTAGGCGTAGGCTAGCGATTTACTCGATCCCGATTTTTGGGAATAAAATTGCAATCTTGAGAAGGGTTATAAGTGTATCATTCAAAATAATGTGAAAGGGAGATGTAGGATTTGGAAAAAAGAAGTTATGCCTGGTTTGAAAGGCGCCGCAGAACAAAGGCCTTGGACCTAGCCCAAGAGCAGATAACAAAGGCCCTTGACACTGTAACTTTGCTGCATCAAGCAATGAAAAGCATTTCAGAAGCAGAGAAAGAAGAAGCACTTCAGAACATTGAAAACCTGTTCAAAGTGGAAAAAGACGTGGACAGACTACGAACAGAGGTTTTTAAAGAATTATCCAAGGGCGCAGCCTTGTTTGCCGACTACCGTGAGGACTTAATGCACCTCGTGAAAAGACTTGACACGCTCGCAGACCACGTAAAAGACGCGGCGAGATGCATCAAAATGCTCGCGGACTCTCGAATCCCGAAGGAAATGTGGGAAAACATAGTACATACCACATTTACCCTGGTAGAATGTGCCCATGCCTTACGAGGCAGCATCGAAAAAATCACAGTGGATCCGGCGGGAGCCATAGAAGGCGCCAAAAAAGTTGAACAAATCGAACACGAAATTGATGAGGATTATCTTAAAACCAAGTCTTTGTTCGTCAAATACGCGGAACAGGTGAACAGTGGTTCCATGGTGATATTTGACGATTTGGTTGAGTTTATTGAGTATGCGGCTGACATGTGCGCTGACACAGCCGACTACATCGTTATACTTGCAAGCAGAGAATAATAGTGCTTCAGGGATGGAATGTTAATAGCTCAAATTTCAGATGTGCATTGCGGCCCGATGCTTCGCAAGGAAAGTCTAAGAGCAGCTATTAAAGAAATTAACGCGTTGTCTCCTAACATTGTGCTCGTCACCGGTGATTTAACTGAAAACGGCTTAATATCTGAGTTTGAAGCTGCCGCAAAAGAATTGAAGAGGCTAAAAACGGAAAAAATCATATACGTGAGCGGAAACCATGACTACCGCTCAACGGGCTATCTGCTTTTCAAAGAGTATTTCCCGTTTTCGCAAGTAACCGAAACCGAAGATGCAGTCATAATCGTTCTTAGCTCGGCGAGACCGGACAGAGACGACGGCGAAGTCGGCCACAGACAAAACCTCTGGCTTGAAAACACCCTTGAAAGATACAAGAATAAAGTAAAGATCGTGGCAATACACCACCACATCATTCCAGTCCCAGACACCGGAGCAGACCAAATAACGATTGTTGACGCTGGCGACGTCCTAAGAAGCCTCATAAAGTCAAAAGTGAACATGGTTCTCTGTGGACACCGTCACAGGCCATGGAGATGGAAAATGGAAGATATGCTTGTGGTTCATGCGGGCAGCGTATCATGTGAAAAACTAAGGGGGTTTTTCTGCAACTCTTACAACTTCATAGAGATCAAGAACAAAAAGATCAACGCCAAACTAAAAATGGTCGGCGGAGGCTACGTGGACTTTAAAGAAATCGTGAAAAGAAGGGAAATTCTACAAGCATCAGACATCTCACAATACAGCGACTCCCTAGCCCGCTAACGAAAACCGAGGCACAATCCCAAAATACGCAGAAGACCCAAAGTTAATTCATTTTATAGAAGTGAAAGTGCGGGGGGTGGGATTTGAACCCACGAACCCCTACGGGATAGCCGCCTCAGGGCTACGCCTTTGGCCATGCTTGGCAACCCCCGCTCTTGGAGTATACCTTCTATCTTCTAATTTATGGTTGAAATTAAATCTTGCCTTGATTGGATAAATAAAAAAGGGAGAAGCGTACACGTTCCTCTAGATTATGCGGAAGTCTTCTTTTATGGTTGTCAAAACAACATGGGTGTTTGTCCGTTCCACGTAGGGTATGGTTAGTAGGCGTTTTGCGAATTTGCTTATTTCTTCACGGTTCTTGAACTTTGCGATTACAACGGCGTCTATCAAGCCTGTCACATCATATACACAACAGACATTGGAAAGCCTCGCAATCTCATTTTCCACTTCCAGGAGCCGACCTTTGGTAACCGTTATTTCAGTAACAACCGTCAGTTCGTATCCGAGTTTTTCATGATCCAGCAAAGCCGAATAACCCCTTATTATTCCATCCCGCTCCATTCTCTTTAATCGCGACAAGACGGTGCCTATTGAAACGCCACATTGCTTAGCTATCTGCCTCGACGAAAGCCTAGCATCAAAAGTTATGGCCTTCAAGATTTTGACATCTGTCTCGTCTAGATGCATCGTTCGCCCACCTATGCTGAACATTTATTCAATTGATATAACCTATATTTAACATTTGCCTACATTTTAGCTGATAAAATTTTTATATTTATAGAAATAATATGATACACTATAAATCTGCCTGGTGAATCCAATGGCGTACGACAGATCAAGAACGACCCAAAATTTCGACACGTGTTTGAAGCTAATGAGGAATGCTGACTACATCCTGCTACACTTCATAGACATGCTCGGGTTCCTCAAAGGCAGAACCATCCCCTCAGAAGAAGCGGAAAATGCTTTAATGGAAGGCGTAGGTTTTGACGGTTCTTCCATAATAGGCGGAGTCGGCATTGAAGAGAGCGACATGGTTATGAAGCCCGACCCATCCACATTTACGGTTTGCCCGTACTACTTTTATGACAAAGGCGTTGTAAGCTTCATCTGCGACATCTATCGGCCTGACGGCGAACAATTCGAAAGGGATCCAAGGTACATATGTCAAAAAGCCATAGAAAAAACATTGAGGGAAGGATATGAACCGACAGCCGCCGCGGAATTAGAATTTTATCTTGTGCAGAAAAGCGAAAAAGGCGAAGTTTACCCCGTAGAAAACCATCTCATCGATAAACAAAGATACTTTGATATAGCCCCCGGTCGAGACGTCACAGAATCGTTTCGAATGGATTTGTCTAATGCTTTATCTACCATGGGAATCACCGTGGAACGGCAGCATCATGAAGCTGGCTCAGCCCAGAACGAAATCACATTCAAATACTCAGACCCGTCGACCACGTCTGACAACATCGTGCGATACAAATTCGCAGCCAAAGCCGTAGCAGACAGAAAATATGGCTGGATAGCAACTTTCATGCCTAAACCATGGTTTGGCAAACCCGGCAACGGCATGCACGTCCATTTAGGTCTTTTTAACCCTAAAACTGGCAAAAACCTGTTTTACGACCCTGATGGCTACGCTTACGTCTCGCAGAAGTGCCGACACTTCATAGGCGGTATCCTAGAACACGCCAGAGCCCTCTGCGCAGTTGTGGCGCCCACTGTCAACAGTTATAAGAGGCTCGTGCCGGGCTATGAGGCGCCGGTGTACGTTACGTGGAGCAAGAGAAACCGTTCATCCCTAGTAAGAGTGCCAGAGTATTTCCCAGGGAAAGAAAAGGAAGCCAGAGTAGAGTTTAGATGCCCAGACCCGCTTTGCAATCCCTATCTTGCGTATACCGTGATATTGGAGGCTGGGTTGGATGGCGTTAGAAAGAAGATCGAACCGGGAGAACCCGTGGAGGTGAACGTTTATCATCTCAGCGAAGCCAAACGTAAAGAACTTGGCATTAAAACTTTGCCCGCATCTCTGGAAGAGGCTTTGGAGGAGTGGGACAGCGACGACATCTGCATACGAGCTTTGGGTAAGGAAAACGCAGAGAAATATACAGAGTTGAAAATGGAAGAATGGAAAGAATATGAGCCGCATACGCCAGACGAAAAGAACAAGGTAACGCTGTGGGAATTGCAGAAATATCTTTATGCCTAATCAACTAGCCGTGACAAAGCATTTATTCCGCAGTGAGAAGATGCGCCCATGAAATATGATACTATGCTTGTCCTTGACTTCGGCGGACAGTACTGTCATCTTATAGGAAGAAGAATTAGAGAAAATGGAGTTTATTCCGAAACAGTGCCTCACGACATAAAACCAGAGGAAATCAAGCTTCTAAGTGAGAAATTTAACGTGAAAGGACTTGTTTTTTCGGGAGGACCAGCCAGCGTCTACGAGCCTAACGCACCCAAATCCGATCCACACATCCTTGATTTGGAATTGCCAATTCTGGGATTATGTTATGGACACCAACTCATAGCTCATGTGGTTGGGGGAAAAGTTGAACCAGCAGAACAAAGAGAATACGGGATATCCTACGCCATCATCGACAAGCCGGAGGGTGTTTTAAAGGGGTTAGGCAAGAAAGAAAAGGTTTGGATGAGCCACGGCGACACAGTTTTCACTATGCCCGCAGAATTTGAGGTTTTAGCCCGTACAGAAAACTGTCCAGTTGCCGCCTTTAGACACAAGAAAAGGCCGATTTACGGCTTGCAGTGGCACCCGGAAGTAATCCACACAGAGAACGGTATGCGGATGCTCCGAAACTTCATATTTGACGTCTGCGGATGCGAACCTAATTGGACAATGGAAGATGTTACAGGAAAAATGGTGGAAGAAATAAGGGTGGAAGTCGAGGAGGGAAAAGCCGTAATAGCCCTCAGCGGAGGCATAGATTCCAGCGTGGCAACGGCCCTCGCAGCCAAAGCACTGGACGACAGGCTTACAGCGGTTTTTGTTGACCACGGGTTCATGCGGGAGAACGAGCCAGAATTTGTGAAAAATATTTTTCAGAAGTTCAAGTTAAACTTGATAATTGTGGATGCGCGAAAAAGGTTTTTGAGGAGACTTAAAGGAGTTATCGATCCTGAAAGGAAGAGGAAGATCATTGGGGAGGAATTCGTAAGAGTTTTTGAGGAGGTGGCGGAGAAAACAGGCGCAGAATATTTAATTCAGGGAACGATTTACCCGGACAGAATCGAGTCGGGTTTCAGGAAGTTTTCGGACAAGATAAAGACGCATCATAACGTGGCTGGTTTGCCTATCAAAATTAGGTTTAAGAAGATTGTTGAGCCGCTTCGTGACCTGTATAAGGATGAGGTTAGAAAAGTTGCCAAAATTCTTGGGCTACCGAAAGAGATAGTTTTTAGACAGCCTTTTCCGGGTCCGGGGTTGGCTGTCAGGATTATTGGTGAGCTTACGGAAGAGAAGGTTAGAATAGCGAAGAAGGCGGACAAGATTGTGAGGGAGGAGATTGAAAAGAGCGGGTTGGAAGAGAACTTGTGGCAGTATTTTGCCGTTTTAACTAACACGAAAGCTACCGGCGTTAAGGGCGATGCAAGAGCGTATGGCTATGTTATTGCAGTCCGAACTGTGGAGAGTCGAGAGGCCATGACTGCCAGTTTTGCAAGACTCCCGTACGAAATACTAGAGAGGATCTCAACTAGGATAGCTAATGAAATACCAGAAGTTAGTCGCGTTGTTTATGATATAACCCACAAGCCGCCAGCAACTATAGAGTGGGAGTGAAAAAGTTAAAGCTTATGTATATAATATGTTATTACCATGGTGGTAATTGGTGGTTAAATGAAAAAGCTTGTTTTGGATGGATTGAGTGTGATTCTCGTTGCGTGTCTACTCTTGGCTTTTTCGGATTTATTTTCGCGGTTTACTCCAAATCCGTCTAAAAATTCTTCTGAATTTTGGTCGAATCCTAACAAGGGTTCTTATGAATCACCATCATATCCACACCAGCCTTATTCTGCGCTTGAACAAGGTCCTGAGCCTTGTTTGATTTCCAAAATTTCAATTTCAGAGTTCGAACCACCACAGTTAGGCGGAGAGGCCATGGTTACTGTAACGTTGACGACAAATTATGATGCTTCCAATGTTACTGCTCATGTCGATATAGCTAAGCTTGAGTTAATCGCTGGAAATTCGACATGGACTGGAGAGCTTAAGGCAAACATTCCCAAAAATTTCAGTATTACAGTTAGAGCCTTTAGATTTGGCGTAGGGGGAGTAGAGGTTATTGCATGTTGGTATCAAAGCCCAGCAGAACGCTATTGGGCGATTGACGCAGTGGGGGTTTATGCCCATCGGGATGGAATCTCGATTATTAGAGGTAATACTCGAATGGTAGGCTTCGGCTCAAGCCTTTATTTGGACCCTGAGTCGATGGAGTGGAACGCCATTTCTCATAATATCAATGACACATTTACTGTTCAAGTTCGCGTGACTAACGTCACAGATCTAGGGGCAATACAATTTTACTTAAGATGGGACCCGACAATCTTAAGATTGATTCAAATTGAAGAGGGAGACCTACTAAAGGCACGAGGCTACACTGGTTTTTGGTTGCACTCTGCGCTTGAAATTGACAAGGGCTACATCATGGCAGGCCATTGTCTGCTTCCCACAA